>JAESFX010000058.1_pt1 | contig 193934 bp, 203 predicted proteins | sample 9269501 | NCBI WGS metagenome assembly JAESFX01 (sample SAMN14515570, study PRJNA621655) | algae metagenome | isolation source: Desmonostoc geniculatum HA4340-LM1 and co-occurring heterotrophs from cave... | place: USA: Maniniholo cave, Kauai, Hawaii | collected 2009-07-28 | reverse complement strand
CATCAGCGCCGAGACAAGCCCAGATGGTGAGCCATCCAGCGGGTCTTCCGATAGCCGACCACCGAGGCAGAGGTTGAGGAAAGCCGCCTCGATCGGCGGGCCGCGCAGGATGTCCCGCTCGCCTAGCGTCCGCATCTGCCCCGAGCCGCTCCGGCCGAGCAGGATCACTGGCGAGCCATCCTCCAGGAGGTCGCCATGGCTGGTCACATGCAGCAGCCCGACACGGCCCTCGCGCGGGTAGTCCGGATGGCTCACCTCGGCCCCGACGGATTGCCAGAGCGCGACGGACGCCAGCTCCTCCAGAGCCGAATACTGCAGGTCGGCGTGGTCGCCGCGGACAATCGATATGTGATGGGCGGTGGGCTTCGGCGGCTCCGTGCGGCCGCCGTAGAGGCCACGGGCGAGCGCGTAGAAGGACAGACCAGGGTACTGCGCGATCTCAGAATCGTCCGGCGCCCCTGCCGAGAGAGCAGCAAGTTGCAAGCGGCCGTGCGTGATGCCGATCACGCGCTTCACGCCAACCAGCGACTCAGACAGCGGCCCCCAGAGATGAGCGCGTTGCGTCGAAATGGTCTCATCCCAAAAGGCGGCCAGTTCGGCCTCGGTCATACGATCGGCGGCGGCGGTCGCGGGCGACTCAGCGCCCCCCTCCACCGCGTACGACCAGCCACCGTCGCGAAGACCGCCCCGACCAGACAGGCTGCGGCTGAAACGCTCCATATCCGCCGCTTTCTCGGCGAAAATCGGCAGGTCGACCAGTACTCCGCCGCCGTCGCTGCGCAGGACCGCCGCCCGAGCGACGCCGTCGTGGACGAAGGCCAGCACCATCGCTTCGTCATGGCCAAGGCTCTGCCGCAGCCAGGCCTGCGTCACCAGCCGGTGCGGCGCCCGCAAGATCTCGAAGCCAGGAACCTCCGCCGCCGCTTCCCGCAAGGCTGGCAGCTTGTCATGCAGCGCGCGGTATTTTGCGAGTTGGGCATCCTTACCAGTCCATCGGAAGCCAAGTTCATCAATGAACTCACCCCAACTTTCGTTAGTCTCATTAGCGGCGTTTGGCGACAACGTCGAACTGCTATCGGACCGGGGCCCACGCTTTCCATCCTGCGGTCCACCATCAAACCCTATCGCCTGTGGGCTTTCGTCGCGGAGGCTCTGGGCCAAGCGCCTCAGTTCCGTCCGCGCCGCCTGATAGGCTGCAAGCGCCGCGTCGGTCCCGACGTCGCCAGCCGCCTCCTGAGCCAGCCGGTCAAGCACGTCCGCAGCCACGTCCCGGCCCTGCAGGGCCGCAAGGATCTCAGGGATCGGCTCCACGTGCCCCTCCCGCACTGCATACCCCAACCAGCGCTCGTGAAACGAGTGAAACGACGACCGCATCTCCGACCACGGACCGACCCCATCCGGCGGCGCCAACTCTAGCAATAGTACCATTTCAGCGATTTGCTCTCGCGCCCACTGGTGAGGATCCCCGGACCGACAGGAGAGCAGTTCGGCGCAATGCGCCTGTGCCCTCATCAGAAGGCTCGCCTCCGAGGGGTCCAGCTTGTCGTTATGTCGAATCCAGACTTGAATTGCATTGTCGAAGTTCTCCTGAGCCAAGGTGCTTTCGCCAAGCGCCAAGAGCGAAATTCCAATTTTGTAAAAGACCGTGGAGCGATCACTGTCCGTGACGTCCCACCAGGCCCGCTGGTCCGCTCCCGAGAGAATAGCGAGAGCTGTCTGATAGTGCTCGATAGCCGCCGCGAAATCTTCACGTTCAAAGCACGCATCACCGTTGCATATCTCATCGGTGACCCTACTGTTGTTTCCAAGTAGCTCTTCGATGAACTCAATAAGTTCGTTGGGTGACGGCGAATTCATGATTCAACCTTTCTGCAAAAAATTTCTAATGCTCTCGGTGGAACTCTCGCGGTCATCGACTTGCGTGCGGCAAAGAACTTCACAGCTCTGGTTCCGGGCGCCAGATTTAGGGCGCTCCACAACACGGCGTGCTTTCAGTGTCTGCGAAAGCCCCGCCCGATGGCAAGCCCGACGTCCAGATCCTCGTGGGCAAGCGAGGCTCGCCATCCGCGAAAAGCCTAGAGAGGAGTACATGGTCAGGCAGCCCCGTGAGCTCGGTGGCGGCAATCCCAGGAGCTAACCAGTCCGCGAGCCGACGCGCATCATTTGGACCAGTCCGGAAGGCAAGGATTGATCCAATATTGGCGAGAATCGCATGAGCGACGTCCGGACGATCCGCGCGTCCGTCGACCTGGTCCAGCGACTGGCCGGCGAGCACGAGCTCGAGCCCGAACTTGCGGCACTCCGCGAGCATCTGGGTGAGTGTGCTCGTCGCATACGTTGCGAATTCGTCCAGATAAACGCGAACCGGCCGACGGCAGTCCCGGGGAAGCGCGGCGCGTGCCATCGCGGCGCAGAAGATGCGGATGGTGATGAGCCCGCCGAGCAACGCGGAATCGTGCTCGCCGATCAGGCCCTTCGCAAGATTGACCAGAACCGTACCGCCGCTTTCCATCGCACCTGCGATGTCAAGGGTTGTACGCGGGGCAGTGATGATCGGGCGGAGGAGTGGATTCCCGGTGAACTGGGTGAGCTTTGAGCAAATGTAGGGCGCGATGTTCTCGAGCGCGGCCTCGCCCCCTGCCTTCGTCGCGATGTCCTTCCAAAAGCGCACGACATGTGGATCCGCGCAGCGCTCGAGAAGGCTGCGACGGTAGCTAGGTTCTGCAAAGACACGGTCGAAGTCGGCCAGCGATGCGTTCTTGCCCTCAGCTTCCATGAGCAAGAACAGGGCATTCCGGAAATATGCGCCGAACATCGGGCCAAACGCCTCGGGGACGCCACGGTAGAGTACAGACTGGAAAACCCCGACGAGCTGATTGGCGACAAAGTTGCGCTGCACTGCAGCCGGTTCGGACGTGATCTCCAGCAAATTCAAACCAAATGGATCGGCGAAATTGCCGGCGTCTGCGAGGGTGGCGCGCTCCGCCGCCCGGCGCGGTAAAGCATCACGAACCTCGGTGTAGAGATCCCCATGCGGGTCGATGAGGATCACGCCGCGGCCTGCGGAGATGTCCTGGGCGATCATGTTCGCCATGAGTGTCGACTTGCCGACCCCGGTCGCGCCAAGGATCACCATGTGCCGCGCCCGATCCGTCGGCCCGACCGCAACAGGACGGTCCGCTGCATCGCGGCCAAGGACGAGGGCGTCCGGTCCAGGTTCAATTGTCTTCTCGGCGCGCGCGAGCATGAGATTCGCCAGCAGCCTCGGTGGAGGCATGAGCTGCGGACGCTCACTCATATGGATCGGGAGACAACCGCGGAGATCAAGCGTGACGTCTTCGGGCAGTACCGAACCTGGGCCAGCGCCAAAGAGGAGCCCCGCCATTGTGGCAACAACGTGAGCATCAATGGGGTGAGCTGACGCGAGGGCTACTTCGAACCGAAGACCAGCCCGCGTCGTCCGCCAGGCACCGATGCGCGAACGAAAAAGCTCAAGCTTCAGCGCTTCGATAGGCGACTTCACTTCGCGGTAGAGCCGAGAGCACAGGGAGGCTTCAGCTGTTTCCAAGGCGCGCAGCATTCCAGAATCCACGTCAAAGCGGCGTGCCGTCAGCTGGAGCTCGATCCGCGTGTTCATGCTGGCGAGAGCGCAGATGGCATTCTCGAGACCGAGGCGGGCTAAGCTTTGAACCGGGAGAACGACCACCCGGTGATCGCTCCGATAACGGCCAGCCTCAACCGGCCGCAGCAACGGACTGGCGCCGGGTGACGATACATCCGTACCTGGTGCGTTTACCTGAACCCGATAACGCAGATGTTCCTTGTCGTCGGCGCATGAAACGAACCCGGGCAAGGCGAGCAGCGCAGCGCGCTCAAGACGTGCACGCGACGATGCATCGACGCTGCCTACCAGAACCTGTGAACTTACAGCGGGTTCGATCCTCAGAGACACATCCCCGGTAAACTTATCACGCCGACCAAAACTCCAAACGATAGCAAGTTGCGATCCTGGCTCCAAAGCCTCAGCAAGAGCCCAAAGGCCAGCATCAAGACCCGCGGCGGTACTCCGGTTCGAATAGACAGGGACCAAGCGAAGCCCGACGCCAACCGCGTCTGGTTTGTTCTGAATGGGGTTATCCCATGAGATATCGACAATGCTAACGCCTGCGATGACCGGATCAGCAATCATAGTTGTTCCCTCTTTTTCGGTCCAAGTTGCTGCACCGGCATAAAGTGACGTGGAAAGCTGTCGGCGCAAAACAAGGTCGCGCGGGCAGACAGGAGTTCCCGACAAAGAGGTAAAGGGAATGGCGAGTAGAACGCAGGCCTGTGGATTGCCGCTCGAATAGGACTATGCTGACTTATGAATGCAAGGTCCGGCCCAGAGCAGTCGCTGGCCCCTCCATCACGTAGTCGTCTCGCAGAGCTACACAGTCGACATTTCTAGAAAATCATAATTTCTTCCAATAGTTAGGCCTTGAAAGGTGCGAGAGGCGTCGTTCACGCATATTGCGCGATGATCGCTCGTGTCGTCTGTCCCAGGCCATCGAGGCCAGTTCAGCATGATCAGGCGATCGTTGTGCATAGGCGTTGAAGGCGGCGCGGGCTTCTTCCACCTCGACGGCACCGGCCCGGCGCACGGAAGGGTCGTCCGAGAAGGGGTGGTCGAAATCCGTCCGGCGGAACTGGGCGACGAGGTCTTGGAAATCCCGGCGCTCGGACGGGGCAAAGACGTCAGGCCGCTCGTTAGGCTCCAGACTCATTGATCTTCAAAGCCAGAACATGACAGTAGCGGCGAGGGCGACAGTGGAGAGGAAGGTCTTTGCGCATCTGTCGTAGCGTGTTGCGACTCTGCGCCAGTCCTTCAGTCGGCCGAACATAATCTCGATCCGGTTACGCCGTTTGTAGCGCCGTTTGTCGTAGCGGACGCCTTTGCCACGAGACCTCCGCCCGGGGATGCAGGGGCTTATTCCCTTGTCTTTCAATGCTTCCCGGAACCAGTCAGCGTCATAGCCACGGTCCGCGATCATCCATTCGGCAGCAGGCAAGCTGCCCAGCAGGGCGGCAGCTCCAGTGTAGTCGCTCACTTCGCCTGCGGTCATGAAGAACTTCAGCGGACGCCCCTTCGCGTCGGTGACGGCATGCAACTTGGTGTTCAACCCGCCTTTCGTGCGCCCGATCAGGCGCCCGCGCTGGTCATCGGGCCCCCCTTTTTTGCCCGCAGGCTCGAAGCCGTGCGGTGCGCCTTCAGATAGGTCGCGTCGATCATGATGGTCTTTTGCTCGGTGCCCTCGGAGGCCAAGCCCTCCATCATCCGGGCAAACACCCCCATGTCCCCCCACCGCTTCCATCGGTTGTAGAGCGTCTTCGGAGGGCCATACTCCCTGGGCGCATCGCACCACCTCAAACCATTGCGATTGATGAAGATTATGCCGCTCAAAACCAGCCGATCATCGACGCGCGGCTTGCCATGGCTCTTCGGAAAGAACGGTCTCAGCCGCTCCACCTGCTCGTCCGTCAGCCAGAATAGATTGCTCATGATCACCCCCGTCAGTTCGGGAGCTTGAATCACGCAGGCAGGGAGGCCTCAAGCCGATTAATGGGTCCTAACCCTAAGCTGTCATTATGGCCGGGACTTCGCTGCGGCGCCAGAGGGTTGCGAGTTTCTACGTTGAAACTGGTGACTCGATTTCCGCGGATAAACCAGACGTCGATTCTAGGAGCATCGTCACAAAGAACCTCCCTCTGTCCAAGACCATCGCCGACTTCACCGCAGCGTTGCCCTTAGGCGGCAGTATCTTCTCGGCAGGCCATAGAAATGGTTACAGGCTCCGGCTTTCTGGGCGTTTTGAGGTCTGAATGACGGTGAGCCGCATGACGCCGATACACTCCTCCCGAGCCGAACGCGACTCGGCATAACAGTGCCAAACACTCGATCTGTTACCCTAGCTGTTACCCGAAACGAAGGAGCCCCGCACTAGGCGGGGCTGACTTTCGACTAAGTCCTTGTTCTCTTTGGTGGAGCCAGGGAGGATCGAACTCCCGACCTCTTGAATGCCATTCAAGCGCTCTCCCATCTGAGCTATGACCCCACCGGAGAAACCACGGCGTTGCCGCCGCGATGCCGGGTGTTTAGGGTAGGTCGCCGGGGGGTGCAAGGGGATTTTTCATGCCCCGTGCAGGCCCCGGCAGATGGGATCAGACCTCTTCCTCGTCGCCGGCAACGTCAGCCAGATCGTCCAGCGAAACGTTGTCGTCGGCGTCTTCTTCCAGAAGATCATCGTCCAGTTCGGCGTCATCCGCGACCGCTGCTTCCAGCAGATCGTCTTCGGCCTCCAGATCCTCGACCAGGACGTCGTCATCCTTTTCGGGGACAGCGCGCGAAATGACGCTGGCGGCCATCTTGCGGCGGACAGTTTCGATATCCACGATCTCGCCCGTGTAGGGGCTGACGATCGGGCTGCGGTTCAGGTCGTAAAAGCGCTTGCCAGTCGTCGGGCAGATACGCTTCGTGCCCCATTCTGCTTTGGGCATGGTGATCCCTTCGGGTGGTGGTGGGTAGCGGAAAAATCGTCGCTTGCCACAGGTGCGGGCGACTGTCAAAGGCTTTCGTGCAGCGTCGTAGCTGGCTATTCTCTGGGACAAGTTCAAGGGGTTTTCATGCCGGTTCTTCCTGGCCCGCCGCCAGTCGAGGTGCATCTGAAGCGCGTGGCCCGCGCCCGGCGGTTTTCGCTGCGGGTTTCGCGGCTGGATGGCAAGGTGACGCTCAGCATGCCCGCGCGCGCGCGTGAAGGCGAGGCGTTGGCGTTTCTGCATGGCCATGAAGGCTGGCTGCGCGAAACGCTGGGGGCGATGCCCGAATCTGCCGTGCGTCCCGTTGGCCTTGGGTCGGTGATCCCGGTCGAAGGGCGCGATCTGACGCTGGTCCAAGGCACGGGCCGCGCGATCCGGGTGGACGGTGACCAGCTTCTGGTGCCGGGCAACCCCGCCAGCGCCGGGCCCCGCGTGGCTGCCTGGCTGAAGGCCTTGGCGCGCGACCGGCTGGCGCGGGCCAGCACCCATTATGCCGGGCTGGTCGGGCGGCCCTATTCCGCCCTTGCCTTGCGGGACACCCGGTCGCGCTGGGGGTCCTGTTCGCCCGATGGGCGGCTGATGTATTCTTGGCGGCTGATCATGGCACCTGCGTCGGTGCTGGACTATGTGGCCGCGCATGAAGTGGCGCATCTGGTGGAACTGAACCATTCCCCCGCTTACTGGGCCGTCGTCAGTCGCATCTACCCCGGCTGGAAGGTGGAGCGCGACTGGCTGCACACCCACGGCCAGGCCCTGCACCGCTTGCGCTTTCAGGATTGACCCCCGGGCAGCTGGGGTGTTCCCTTCGCACCATGCCGATCACCCCTCGCCCCACGGACCCCAATGCCGCAGCGCATGAACGGCTGTACCGGTCCTTGCGCCAGCAGGTCATGCATGGCGAGATGGACCCCGGACAGTCGCTGACCTTGCGAGGTCTTGGCAAAGCCTTTGGCGTGTCGATGACCCCCGCGCGTGAGGCGGTTCGGCGGCTGGTGGCCGAGGGGGCGTTGACGCTGTCCTCCTCGGGCCGGATTTCCACCCCGGAACTGACGCCGGAGCGGATCGAGGAACTGGCCGCGATCCGCGCGCTTCTGGAACCGGAGATGGCCGCCCGTGCGCTGCCCCGCGCCCATTTCGCGCTGATCGAACGGCTGGCGGCGATCAACATGCTGAACGCCGAGGCGGCGGTGAAGGGGGATGCGGTGGGCTATGTGCGGACGAACCTGGAGTTCCACCGCACCCTCTATCTGCGCGCCCAGACCCCGGCGATGCTGGCAATGTGCGAGACTGTGTGGCTGCAGCTGGGGCCAACAATGCGGGCCGTCTATGCGCGGGTAAAGCGGCGGGAGCCGCCGCAGCATCACCGGATGATTCTTGCCGCGCTGAAGGCGGGGGATGAACCGGCTCTGCGCTTGGCGGTGCGGACGGATGTGACCCAAGGGCTGCGGCATCTGGCGGGATGACTGTGCCGCCCATGTCCGGTGCCGCCGTTGCCAAGCTACGGTCTGCCCCTATGTGCATCCGTGCACAGATGCCCCCCCGCACCTGCATCTTGGCGCATGACCAGCTTTGCCCCATCTTCTCAACAACCGAATTCGTTCAGGAGTGACCGACATGTCCATCCGTCCCGTCATCGAAACCCGCCGCGCGCAGCCCCATATCGAGGGCGCGGGCGTCCACCTGCACCGCGCCTTCGGGTTTCAGGACCCGACCGAGGCGGACCCGTTCCTGCTGTTTGACGACTTCCGGGGGGATCACCCGCGGGACTATCTGGCTGGCTTCCCGTGGCACCCGCACCGGGGGATCGAAACGATCACCTATGTGCTGGCCGGAACGGTGGAGCATGGCGACAGCCTTGGAAACCGGGGGATCCTTGGGCCGGGAAGCCTGCAACTGATGACCGCCGGGCGGGGCATCCTGCATCAGGAGATGCCGAAGGGTGACGCCATGGGCCGGATGCATGGGTTCCAGCTGTGGGGCAACCTGCCGCGCGCGTTGAAGATGACCGATCCGCGCTATCAGGACATTCCGGGACAGGAACTGCCAGAGCGGTTCGAGGATGACGGCACCAGCATTCGCGTGGTGATTGGTGACTATCGCGGCGTCAAAAGCCCGGTCGAGGGGATTGCGGCGGACCCGCAATATCTGGATGTCTTCGTGCCTGCCGGCAAACGCAAGACCTTCAAGATCGACACGCGCCGCCGGGCCTTTGCCTATGTCTTTGACGGTGCCGGCACCTTCCGCGACGCAGCACGTCCTGAAGGTGTGCTGCTGGAAAAGGAAGTTGCCGGGCAAGAGGTCAACATTCGAGACCTTTCGGGCAACCGCACCCTTGTGCGCTTCGGTGCGGGCGATGAGGTGACGGTGACCGCAGGGCCGGAAGGTGTGCGGTTCCTGTTGATCTCTGGCGCGCCGATCGAAGAGCCGGTGGCATGGGCCGGACCGATTGTCATGAACAGCGAGGCCGAGTTGCGGCAAGCCTTTGCCGAGTTGCGCAACGGCACCTTCATCAAGCCCGCGCACTAGCCCACCAAGGCTCTTTGCACCGCGCGATTGACGCAACGCCTGCGACGCGGCACTAAGTGCCGCGTCGCCTTGCAAATGGCATGCGAGGGTCAGGGGAAGGGTTGGAAGATGTATCTGAGGGCAAAGGGTACGCGGTACATGAACTTCCTGACCGGGTTGCACAGCTCGATGCTGTTCGACTGGTATCTGGAAATCGGCTGCCGCAGCGGTGCCTCGTTTGCGCCGGTTCGCTCCAAGACTATTGCGGTTGACCCGTTCTTTCGTGCCGAGATCAACATCATCGGCCAGAAACCCGCGCTTCATGTGTTTCAGGCCACAAGCGACGATTTCTTTGCCACCGGGTTTCTGGGCAAGAACGACATCCGCCTGAGCGTCAGCTTTCTGGACGGGATGCATCTCTTTGAATACCTGTTGCGCGACTTCATGAATACCGAAGCGGCAAGCGACCCGAAGGGCGTGATCATGATGCATGACCTTGTGCCGCATAACCTTGCCATGACAACGCGCAACCTGAAGGGCATCCGTGGGGCCTGGACGGGGGATGTCTGGAAGATCCTGCCGATCTTGCAGCGCTGGCGGCCAGACCTGACGCTGACGATGCTGAACCTGCGCCCGACGGGGGTGCTGTGCGTGTCGAACCTGTCACCAGACAACCGGGTGCTGCACGAGAATTACGATGCGATCGTCGCCGAATTCATCGCCCCGGATATCGAGACCTTTGGGGTCGACAAATACTTCGGCAGTTTCGAATACACCGATGCAGTCGCAATGATGGAAGCGGGGTTCCCGATGTTCCAGCCGCTTGCGCTGGACGCATCAGCCGAACTTGTGCCGCGCAAGCATAGCACTTGAGGCGGCGGCCCCTGTTCGGGGCCGCGCCGGGGTAAACTGAGGGGTGTCAGGCGTGGATCGCGCCGTCGCCGCAGGCAAGGGCGGCCTCGCGCACGGCTTCGGACCACGTCGGGTGGGCGTGGCAAGTCAGGGCAAGATCCTGGGCCGAGGCACCGAATTCCATTGCCACGCAGATTTCATGAATCAGGTCGCCCGCCATCGGGCCGATGATATGCGCACCAAGGATGCGGTCGGTGGCGGCATCGGTGATGATCTTGACGAAGCCTTCGGCCTGAAACACCGCCTTGGCGCGGGCGTTGCCCATGAAGGGAAACTTGCCGACCTTGTAGGCGCGGCCTTCGGCTTTCAGCTGCTCTTCCGTCTGGCCGACGTTCGCAACCTCGGGCGTGGTGTAGATCACGCCGGGGATGACACCGTAGTTCACATGGCCATGCTTGCCGGCCATGATCTCGGCCAGTGCCATGCCTTCATCCTCGGCTTTGTGGGCCAGCATCGGGCCTGCGATGGCGTCGCCGATGGCGTAAAGGTCGGCGACGTTGGTCTGGAAATGAGCATCGGTCTTGACCGTGCCGCGGGGGCCCATCTCGACACCAAGGGCTTCAAGGCCAAGGCCGGTGGTATAGGGCTTGCGGCCGGTGGCGACGAGGACGGTGTCGGCTGTGAGGGTGGCCTCCTTGTCGTCCTTCTTCAGCTTGTAGGTGACGGTGGCGCCCTTCTTGGCCTTGGTGACGCCCTGAACGGCTGCGCCAAGGATGAATTTCAGGCCCTGTTTCGTCAGGATGCGCTGGAAGGTCTTGGCGACCTCGGCGTCCATGCCGGGGGTGATGGCGTCAAGGTATTCGACCACGGTGACTTCGGTGCCAAGGCGGGCGTAGACCGACCCCAGCTCCAGCCCGATGACGCCAGCGCCGATCACGACCATGGATTTCGGAATTTTCCCAAGGGTCAGGGCACCGGTGGAGGTGACGACGGTTTCTTCGTCCACGGTGATGCCGGGCAGGGTGGCGGCCTCGGACCCGGTGGCGATGACGATGTTCTTTGCGCTGTGCACCTCATCGCCGACCTTAACCTGACCAGGGGCAGGAATGGTGCCCCAGCCTTTCAGCCAGGTGACCTTGTTCTTCTTGAACAGAAACTCGATCCCCTTGGTGTTGCCGGCAACGACATCGTCCTTGTAGGCCTGCATCTTCGCCCAATCCACCTTTGGATTGGCACCCATGAGGCCCATCTTTTCGAAGTTCTCATGCGTTTCGTGCAGCAGGTGCGTCGCGTGGAGCATGGCCTTCGACGGGATGCAGCCGACGTTGAGGCAGGTGCCGCCAAGGGCATCGCGGCCTTCGATGACGGCCACTTTCAGGCCCAGTTGTGCTGCACGGATGGCGCAGACATAGCCGCCGGGGCCAGCGCCGATGATGATGGTGTCAAACTCTGCCATGGGTCGGGTCCTTTGGTTTCGGGCGGGAGCCGGGGGTTTCACACCCCCGCACCCCCGTGGGATATTTGGGCAAATGTGAAAGGGTTCAGATCAGGGCGGCCACGATCATTGTGAGGGTTGCGAAGAAACCTACGCTCCAGATCGCGGAACGCCAAGGCCGCCAGCCAAGCGCATAGGCGGGAATATAGAGGATGCGTGCCGCAAGGTAGACCCAGGCCGCAGATTGGGTGACGGGGGTCGACTGGTTGCCAAGGGTCACGACGACCACGGCGAGGGTGAACAGGATCAGCGCCTCGAAATGGTTGTTGAGCGCGCGTTGCAGCCGGGCGGTGACAGCGGACATCTGGCGTGACGGCGGTCGGTCGCGGGGGCTGGAGGTATAGCCCACGCCCAGTTCGCGGTTGGCGGGTACCGCGAAAAGGGTGAATTGGGCGGCCTGCAAGAGGCCCGAAAGGGCAAGGACGGTCAACTCGGGTGTCATGGGGTGGCCCCTTTGGTCCAGCGGCGGATGGTATCTGGCACCAGAAGATGCCGACGGGTGTCTGTGAACCAGGACAGGCACGCAGCCTCGGCCCCGGCGACGCCGGGAAGCGCGCGCAGGCGGGCCATCTCGGTTTCCACCTTAGCCCAGCGGCGCAGGATCGACCGGTCTTGCCGTTCGTTGCGGTTGGTGCGGCGGTGCCAGACCGAATTCAGGTGATACTTGCCGAAGGCCTGCCCGGTGCCGAAGCCGCGGTCGTTCTTCATCAGAAACACGTCGGTCGAGCGGGTGGCGTAATGGTTCACGACCGCGCCGCCGCGCATGGCCACGTCGATTGGCCGGTAGCGGGACCGTGGCGGACCGAGGAGCGGGGCGGGCGACAGCGGTTCGCCTGCCGCATTGACGGGCAGCGGGTTTTCGACGCGCGGATCGGTCGGCATGTGTTCCGAAGCGTTGTGGAACGCGCTGAGGCGGAAGATCGACTTGAACTTGACCAGTTCGGGGTCGATGGCCGCCTCGCAGGCCGTGAAGGCGGGCAGCGTGTTGCCCGGCCAGACGCTGTGGCCATTGTCGCCGAAGCTGCGCCAGGGCAGGGCGATGGCATGGGCATCGCCCGCGCGGGCGATGACCGATTGCACCGGGGCGGCGCCGGGATCGATGTTCAGGAATTCGTCGCTGTCAAGATGGCACAGCCAGTCCACCGCACCGCCCTGCAGATGTGCCATTACCCGCCGGATGCCTGTGCCTTGCGGTGAACCATCCTTGCCCACCGGGTTGGGCATATGGTCAACCGCGCCCCCTGCGGCCAAAGCCTCCAGCAGCCGGTCCGTGCCATCGGTGCAGTCATTGGTGCAGATGATGACCGGACCGAAGCCGATGACCCGGTGATAGGCCAGCCATTCGATGACATGAATGCCTTCGTTGCGCATGCAGGACATCAGCGCGACCGGGATCACCGGGGCAGCGGCGGTGGTCATTGGAAGACCTGCGGCAGTTTCAGCTCCAGCACGGTGAAATTCCGTCGGCCGTAGGTTGTTTGCCAGTCGGGGTGGGCGTCGCAGAACTGCTTGACCTCGGCGTAGGGGGTGCCTTCGGCGGGAAGCAGGCTTTCGGGCTTGGCGGCCGTCGTGAAGGCGGCAATCGCTTCGGCCGGGACGTTGTTGGCGGCAAGCGTCGCTATGGCGGCGGCGGCGTCGGACTGCCAGCCCTGGACAATCAGCGGGTGCGAGAGGCCATCAAGCGAGGAGCAGGTCAGGAAAACGCGCTGTTCGGCAAGGGCCTGGGTCAGCAGAATATCCGCGGTGGGGGTGCCGGTTGGGATGATCTGGGCGGTGGCTTGGGTGGTGAGGAGGAGGGTGGCGAGGAGGAGAGCAGGACGCGTCGCGTTCCGGGCTTGACCCGGGACCTCATTGGTCAGGATCGCGCGCATGGTGGAGCGAGGCCCCGGCGCAGGTCCGGGTCTTTTGGAGCGGCGGCCCCCCACCCCCGGCCCCTCCCCACGAGGGGGAGGGGAGGCGCTTTTCGCGTCGGTGGGGGTGGGGTGGGGCATATGGGGGTCCGGAGTTTGCGTAGGGTGCGTTACGTGGGAGGCCCTACGTTCCTATTGAGTCGAACTTCCAACTGGGGGTGGCAACAGCTTAATTTCTTCGCTTAAGTCTTGAAGGCGCTTGGGTTCATCATCCTTCTGCTGGCCAATCAAGGCCGTGATTGTGCCGATTGCCGTTGGAATATCCGCCAGAACACCAACAGCCCCGGCACCTACAGTCCCAACGAGGCCCAGTATTAGCATTAAGCGCGATAGACTTGCTCGCGGTCTATCAAGTTCTGTCTCAAGCGCTTCCAGAAGTGCATTGAGTCTCTTCTTTTGAGGCTCTGAAAACTCATGCGCCCGTACGCTCTGCCGGATTATTCCAATTTGTTCTCGTATCTTGTCTTTCGTGTTCGTTGAAATGGCCACGGAATAAAGATTGAGAAACTCATGCGCCGACAATTGGAGCTCGGTTGTAGTTTCAACGACCCTTTTGAAAAAGGTGTCGAAACCAGCCCCGAGTGTTGACGACTTGCTTTCAGCGCGAATAAGCTGCTCGATGTTTAGCTTCCTAGCTGCGACTGAGACAGTCGACATATAGCTCTGTTTTGCAATGGCTATCAGAGTTTCATCGTCTACTGTCTGAAGTAGCTTGAGGAGTTTGTCCCGTGCAATTGTTTCGAGCGCTAGAAACTTCGCAAGTGGAGGCTCAGGCAGTCCTCGAAACTCGTCATCCGATATCGCGCTCACAGTTTGACCACCTCACAAATCCATCAGCAGCCGACGCGGATCCTCCAGCGCCTCTTTCACCCGGACGAGGAACGTCACCGCCCCTTTGCCGTCGACGATGCGGTGGTCGTAGCTGAGCGCCAGATACATCATCGGGCGGATGACGATCTGGCCGTTCACCACGACCGGGCGGTCCTGGATCTTGTGCATGCCAAGGATGCCGGATTGCGGCGGGTTGAGGATGGGGGAGGACATCAGCGAGCCATAGACGCCGCCGTTCGAGATGGTGAAGGACCCACCCTGCATTTCGGCCATCGACAGTTTCCCGTCGCGGGCGCGCAGGCCAAGCTCAGCGATCTTCTTTTCGATGGCAGCAAAGCCCATCTGGTCGGCGTCGCGCACGACCGGGACGACAAGGCCATTCGGGGTGCCGACCGCCACGCCCATGTGGACGTAGTTCTTGTAGACGACGTCCTGGCCGTCAATCTCGGCGTTGACCTCGGGGACCTCTTTCAGCGCGTGGCAGCAGGCTTTGACGAAGAAGGACATGAAGCCAAGTTTCACGCCGTGCTTCTTTTCGAACGCGTCCTTGTATTCGTTCCGAAGGCCCATGATGCCAGACATGTCGACCTCGTTATAGGTCGTCAGCATCGCGGCGGTGTTCTGCGCGTCTTTCAGGCGGCGGGCGATGGTTGCGCGGAGGCGGGTCATCTTGACCCGCTCCTCACGCGCGGCATCGTCGGCGGGGACAGGCGCGCGCGGGATTGCGGCAGGGGCAGGCGCTGGCGCGGATGCCGCTACGGCGGCGGCGGCTTTTGCCACGTCTTCCTTCATCACCCGACCATCCTTGCCCGATCCCTCAACCTGATCGCGGGAAAGGCCAGCCTCGGCCATGGCCTTCTTGGCTGATGGGGCGTCTTCAACATCCGTGCGGGGCTTGGTCTCTTCCGGCCCGGCGCCGGGAGAGCCTACCTTGGCAGCGGCCTCGGCCTTGGGTTCGGACTTGGCTGCCGGCGCCGCGTCGCCTTCGGTCACGATGGCAAGGCGGGCGTTGGCGGCCACGGTCGCGCCTTCCGGGGCGATGATCTCGGCCAGGACGCCGCTCACCGGACTCGGAACCTCGACCGAGACCTTGTCGGTTTCAAGTTCGCACAGCATTTCATCCTGCTTGACTGCGTCGCCGGGTTTCTTGAACCAGGTCGACACGGTCGCCTCGGACACGGATTCGCCAAGGGCTGGCACCATAACGTCAGTCATTTCAAAGTCTCCGGTCTGCGGGGCGTCAAAGGCCAAGGGCCTGGGCGACGAGGGTTTGTTGTTCGTGCTTGTGGCGGGAGGCAAGGCCTGTAGCCGGCGAGGCCGAGGCCTTGCGTCCGGCATAGGACATCCGGGTGGGCTTGGAACGGACCTTGGTCAGGATGGTTTCCATCTCCGGTTCGATGAAGTTCCATGCGCCCTGATTCTTGGGTTCTTCCTGGCACCAGATGACTTCGGCCTTGGGGAACCGCGCCAGTTCCTGACCAAGCGAGATGGTGGGAACCGGGTAAAGCTGTTCGACACGGAGCAGATAGACATCGTCCAGCCCCTGCGCATCGCGTTCGGCCAGAAGGTCGTAGTAGACCTTGCCGGAACACAGGACGACGCGCTTGATCTTGTCATCGGCTTTCAGTTTCGTTGTCGAGTTGCCCTTTTGCGCATCGTCCCAGAGAACGCGGTGGAAGGTGGAACCGTCGGTGAAATCCTCGGCCCGGCTGATGCACATCGGATGACGAAGCAGCGACTTCGGCGTCATCATGATAAGGGGTTTGCGGTAGGTCCGGTGCAACTGGCGGCGCAGGATGTGGAAGTAGTTGGCGGGCGTCGTGCAGTTGGCGACGATCCAGTTATCTTCCGCGCTCAGCTGCAGGAAGCGTTCCAGCCGGGCTGAGGAGTGTTCCGGCCCCTGGCCTTCGTAGCCATGCGGGAGAAGCATCACGAGGCCCGACATCCGCAGCCATTTCGATTCGCCCGAGTTGATGAACTGGTCGATCATGATCTGCGCGCCGTTGGCGAAATCACCGAACTGCGCTTCCCACAGGGTCAGGGCGTTGGGTTCCGACAGCGAATAGCCATACTCGAACCCAAGGACGGCGTATTCCGACAGCATGCTGTCAATCACCTCATACCGCGCCTGGCCGGGGCGGATGTGGTTCAAGGGGTAATGGCGTTCCTCTGTCGTCTGGTCGACCCAGCCGGAGTGGCGCTGGCTGAAGGTGCCGCGGGTGCAATCCTGCCCGGACAGGCGCACGGCAAAGCCTTCGGTCTGGAGCGAGCCAAAGGCCAGCGCCTCGGCCGTGGCCCAGTCAAAGCCCTTGCCGGTGGCGAACATTTCCTTCTTCGCCTCAAGCTGGCGGGTGACGGTCTTGTGCATGTCAAAGCCGTCCGGCACGCGGGTCAGGGCAGCCCCAACCTCGGCCAAAGTCTCGGGTTTGATCCAGGTTTCGCCGCGCTGGTAGTTGTTCAGGTCCTTGGTCGCGAGGTTCTTCCAGCGGCCATCCAGCCAGTCGGCCTTGTTGGGCAGGAAGGCTTTTCCGGCCTCGAACTCCTCATTCAAACGCGCCTGGAAGGCGGCCTTCATATCCTCGATCTCGCCCTCGGGGATCAGGCCGTCAGCGACCAGCCGTTCGGTGTAAAGCTGCAACGTAGTCTTCTGGCGCTTGATCCGGGCATACATCGCCGGGTTGGTGAACATCGGCTCATCGCCTTCGTTGTGACCGAAGCGACGGTAGCAGAAGATGTCGATGACCACGTCCTTGTGGAACTTCTGGCGGAATTCGGTCGCCACGCGGGCGGCGTGGACCACGGCTTCCGGGTCGTCGCCGTTGACGTGGAAGATCGGCGCTTCGACCATCAGAGCGATGTCGGTCGGGTAAGGCGAGGTGCGGCTGAAGGCCGGGGCCGTGGTGAAGCCGATCTGGTTGTTGACGATGATGTGGATGCAGCCCCCGGTCCGGTGGCCCTTGATGCCGGAAAGCTGCAGACATTCCGCCACAACGCCCTGGCCCGCAAAGGCCGCGTCGCCGTGCAGAAGGATGGGAAGCACTGCGATGCGTTCGGCGGCGTCGTTCATCTGGTCCTGCTTGGCGCGGACCTTGCCAAGCACCACAGGGTTGACGGCTTCAAGGTGCGAGGGGTTCGCGGTGAGGCTGAGGTGGACCTTGTTGCCGTCAAACTCCCGGTCGCTTGAGGCGCCGAGGTGGTACTTCACGTCGCCGGAGCCGTCCACATCCTCGGGCTTGTAGGACCCGCCCTGGAATTCGTGGAAGATCGCGCGGTAGGGTTTCATCATCACGTTGGCGAGGACGGAGAGGCGGCCCCGGTGCGGCATGCCGATGGCGACTTCCTTGACGCCCAATGCCCCGCCACGCTTGATGATCTGCTCCATCGCCGGGATCAGCGCTTCTCCGCCATCAAGGCCGAAACGCTTGGTGCCCATGTATTTGACATGAAGGAACTTTTCGTAGCCCTCGGCTTCCACCAGCTTGTTGAGAATGGCCTTGCGGCCTTCGCGGGTGAACTGGATTTCCTTGCCGTAGCCTTCGATCCGTTCCTTGAGCCAGCTCGCCTGCTCGGGGTCCGAGATATGCATGTACTGCAGCGCAAAGGTGCCGCAGTACGTCCGCTTCAGAATGTCGAGGATCTGGCGCATTGACGCGGTTTCAAGGCCAAGCACGTTGTCGATGAAGATCGGCCGGTCCATGTCGGCCTCGGCAAAGCCGTAGGAGACAGGGTCAAGCTCCGGGTGGCTGCCGCGTTCGGTCATGCCAAGGGGGTCAAGGTCGGCAGCAAGGTGGCCACGGATCCGGTAGGCGCGGATGATCATCAGCGCGCGGATGCTGTCAAGGACGGCGCGCTGCAGCTGCGCGTCAGAGAGGGAAACGCCCTGTTCCACAGCCTTGGCGGCGATCTTCGCGCCCGCCGCTTTGGCCTCCTTGGCGGGCGGGGGGGCCGCCCATTCGCCGGTCAGGGCGGCGGTCAGGTCATCCACCGGCTGCGGCGGCCAGTCGGCGCGGGCCCAGCTTGGGCCGGATGCGGCACGCTTGGTGTCAAGCTCAGAGTCGCCGAGCGCCTTGAAGAACTCCGCCCATTGCGGATCAACGCTGCCGGGGTCGGCAGCATGGCGCGCGGCCAACTGGTCGACGTAATCGGCATTGGCCCCGTCCAAGAAGGACGAGGCGGTGAAGGCGGCGGTGGGGGATTGGTCGGTCATGGTCTGCGCTTCCTTGTGGGGCGGGGCGTCCCCCGCCAAGAAAATGAGTCGGGCTGAAGCCCGACCTACGCCTTGATTGCCTTCAGCACAGCCTCACCGAGGCCCGCCGGGCTGTCGGCCACGACGATCCCGGCGCTCAGCATGGCCTGGATCTTCGACTCCGCGTCGCCCTTGCCACCGGCCACGATGGCTCCGGCATGGCCCATGCGGCGGCCGGGGGGGGCGGTGCGGCCAGCGATGAAGCCGGCGGTGGGCTTCCAGCGGCCCTTCTTCTTTTCATCGGCAAGAAACTGGGCGGCTTCCTCTTCGGCGGCCCCGCCAATCTCGCCGATCATGATGATCGAGTGGGTCTCGGGGTCGGCAAGGAACATCTCAAGCACGTCGATGTGTTCGGTCCCCTTGATCGGGTCGCCGCCAATGCCCACGGCGGTGGATTGGCCAAGGCCCACGTCAGTTGTCTGTTTCACAGCCTCATAGGTAAGCGTGCCCGACCGCGACACAACCCCGACCGAGCCCTTGGAGAAGATGCTGCCCGGCATGATGCCGATCTTGCATTCGCCGGGGGTCAGGACGCCCGGGCAGTTCGGGCCGATCAGGCGGGACTTCGAATTGATCAGCGCGCGCTTGACCTTCATCATGTCAAGGACCGGGATGCCTTCGGTGATGCAGACGATCAGCGGGATTTCGGCGTCGATGGCTTCGAGGATCGAGTCGGCGGCGAAGGGCGGCGGGACGTAGATCGCGGTGGCGTTGGCCCCGGTCTTGGCGACGGCGTCATGCACGCTGTCGAAGACCGGTAGGCCGAGGTGCTCGGTTCCCCCTTTGCCGGGGGTCACGCCGCCGACCATTTGGGTCCCGTAGGCGATGGCCTGTTCGGAGTGGAAGGTGCCTTGGCTGCCGGTGAAGCCCTGGCAGATGACTTTCGTGTGCTTGTTGACGAGAACGGCCATCGGGGCCTCCTTCAAAGAATGGGCTGTGGGACGGCCATCATTGGCCGGGCCCAAAGGTGAAACGGACAGAGCTGGTGGCTTCGTCGTCGCAGACCGGATCGTTACCGGAAGAGGTGACCTCGATCGCGATGGCGGGGGTCAGCTGAACCGAGGTACAGTCTGACGTGCCGGGCGCGACGCTGGTGCCAAGGCCGGTGCCCGCCACCAATTGCATCATCTGGGCTGCGGCGATGTCAGTGCCGGTATCTTCGGCATAGATGGCGCAGAAACTGCCGTCGATGGCGGCCAGGACATAAAGCGGGGCATGCGATGAGGCGATCTGGTTCAGGCCCATTTCCGTGTCGGCGGTCAGGGTCCAGCCGGCATCGGTGAAAAGGGCCGCGGTGCGAGCCGCGTCACCCTGGCCGACAAGGCAGGCCGAAAGGGCTGCCCCGTAGGCGCGGGAGGGGTCGCTGTCATTCAGCGTCCGCAGGGAGGATTCGGCCATGAAGAGGTCAAGCGCCATAGCGGGCGCGGCGACCGGCAGGGTTGCCACCAAGGCGAGGGTCGTGGCGCGGATCATCCCCGCACCGCCTTCACGATCTTCTCGGCCCCGTCCTTCAGGTCGTCCGCAGCAATGACGTTCAGGCCGGATTTGCGGATGATGTCCTTGCCCAGATCGACGTTGGTGCCTTCCAGACGGACCACCAGCGGAACCTGCAGGCCGACTTCCTTCACCGCCGCGATCACGCCTTCGGCGATGATGTCGCAGCGCATGATGCCGCCGAAAATGTTGACGAGGATGCCTTTGACTTGCGGGTCGGAGGTGATGATCTTGAACGCCTCGGTCACCTTTTCCTTGGTCGCGCCACCGCCGACATCAAGGAAGTTGGCAGGCTCGGCGCCGTAAAGCTTGATGATGTCCATCGTGGCCATCGCCAACCCTGCGCCGTTGACCATGCAGCCGATCTCGCCATCCAGCGCGATGTAGTTCAGGTCGAACTTGCTAGCCGCCAGTTCCTTCGGATCTTCCTCGGTCTCATCCCGCAACGCCGCAATATCAGGGTGGCGATAGATCGCGTTACCGTCGAAGGCCATCTTGGCGTCGAGGAGTTTCAGCGAGCCATCCTTCAGCACGCAGAAGGGGTTGATCTCCAGCATGTCCATGTCCTTGTCGGTGAACATGCGGTAGAGGTTCTTGACGATCCCGACACAGGATTTGACCTGCGCGCCGGACAGCCCCAGCGCAAAGGCGACGCGGCGGCCGTGGAAATCCTGCAGACCGGTGGCAGGGTCGATGGTGAAGGTGTGGATCTTTTCCGGCGTGTTGTGGGCGACATCCTCGATGCTCATCCCGCCTTCGGTCGAGGCGACGATGGAGATGCGGCTGGACCCCCGGTCGATCAGGAAGGCAAGGTAGAACTCGCGGTCAATGTCGCTGCCGTCTTCGATGTAGATGCGGTTGACCTGCTTGCCCGTCTCACCCGTCTGGATGGTCACAAGGGTCCGGCCCAGCATCTGGCGGGCGAATTCGGCAGCCTCACCCACCGAACGGGCCAGACGGACACCGCCCTTTTCGCCAGCCTCGGGCTCTTTGAAGTGGCCTTTGCCGCGCCCGCCCGCATGGATCTGCGCCTTGACGACCCAGAGCGGCCCGTCAAGTTCCCCGGCGGCGGTCTTGGCCTCTTCTGCCCGCAGGACGACGCGGCCGTCGCTGACCGGGATGCCATAGCTGCGCAAAAGCGCCTTTGCCTGGTATTCGTGGATGTTCATCTGGGCCGCCCCGTTCTTTGATCGTTCGGGCGGGTGATGGCATGGATTTCCAGCGATTCATACGGGAATCCCCGGCTGTTAGCGCTGCGCTGCGCGAAAAGTGCAGCTTGTGATCACAGGATTGTCGGCTGTGATCACAAGTTTGAAAAGTGTGATCGCAAATGCCATGGCTGCGGTCGTCTTGGTGATTCGGGGCCGACTGCCGGGCCTAAAACCTTCAGTTCAGAAAGACCGCGAACAGCATCGCATCACCCTGCACAAGGCGCTGGAATTCGTTCCACGCCATCGGGCTGACGCGCGGGCCCTTTTCGGCATAGGGCAACATCCCCTCGCCTTGGATCAACGTCACAAGGTCCAACGGCGGCGGGTTTTCAAACAGCTTTTTCAGGTTGATCCCGGCCTCGGCCCCAAAGCGCCAATGGGGGATCAGCGCCTTGCCTTGCAAAAGGGCCTCGGCGTCGGCCAGCACGGCCTGCCAACGCTCCCCGGTGCCTGGCGGCATCACGATTCCCAAGGCCGAGACCTGACGGTCATTCGGCACCCATTCCCCCGCATTGTCAGGTTCCAGCGAAACCAGCGACCAGAAACGGCGGTTATCCTCGATCATCGACAGGAAATGGCCGTGGGCTTTCAGCGCCAGCGCCTTGTCGGGGGTGTTCGACAGGGCGAAAAGCACCATGGCAATGCGGTCGACCTGCCGGCCGAACATCATGTCCATCGCATTTGGCGGCGGCGTGTCGCCCCAAAGCGCGTAGATCGCGGCAGAACTGTCCATGACGCGCTGGATGGCGGGTTCAGGGTCATAGGCCAGCGCGGTGGCAGCGAAACCGGACAGGAAATGGGTATAGGCCGAAAGCCATGCGGCGTCAGCCGTGTCAAAGGTGATGACCGGATTCTCCACCGGCACAGCGACAATGCGTCCGCCGCCCAGAAGCCCGGCTACGGCGGCAACCTCTTCGCCCGGGTCGCGGGTGCTGTTCATGTTGATGTCGAACCACAGGTCGGCAAGGGCGATGTCCAGCGCGAACGGCCGGTCGCCCAAGAGGTCAAGCGCTGCGCGGGCGCTGTCCATCCGGGCGTCAAGATCGGTGACGAGCGTCGTGAAATCTGCCGGCTGGAAGGCGCGCGCAGCGGGGTTTTCAGGGATAGGCAGGCGCAGGATCGGCAGTTCCGACCAGTCGGCGCGGATGCCGGTTTGCCAGCGCAGTTGCAGCGCCGACTCGACCCCGCCAAGGAACCGCAGGCCGGCAAGGGCAAAGAGGTCTTCGTTGCTGGGTGAGGCAAGGGTCGCCAGACGCGCCTCGGTCGCCTGTAGTCCGGATCTGCCGATTTCCTGCGACAGGGTTTCCGCCGTGGCCGGGGCGGATGCAAGGGCAAGAACAACGGAAAGGACTAGGGCACGCATGGTGGGTTCCTTCTGCCATGGGCCAAGGATGCCGGACCGCGACGGGTGAGGCAAGTCAGGATGGCCTGACGCTTTACCCTGCTGGAAGAGTTCAATAGATCGCGGTCATGCGCCATGTCATCACACTCTCCACCATCCCGCCGCGATTCTCGGACATCGCCCCGACACTGGCTTCGCTGGTCCGGCAAAGGTCCCGACCCGAGGCGGTGGAGCTTTACATTCCAAAGGCTTACCGCCGCTTTCCGGAATGGGGGGGCGCCCTGCCAGCAGTGCCGGATGGCGTGAAGATCGTGCGCGTGGACGCGGATTTCGGGCCAGCCACAAAGATACTGCCGGCAGCCCGGGCCTATCGCGGGCAAGACATTGAACTGATCTTCTGTGACGATGATCATTTCTATGCCCCGGATTGGAGCCAGCAGCTCTTGAAGGTGCGCAAGGCGCATGCCAGCGCGGCAGCCTGCGTCAGTGCAACGACAGTTGCCCGTATGGGCCGCGACTGGACAGCCGATGCAGAACCACGCGCGATCGTCGCCCCCCGCCGTCAGGAACAACTGGGGTTTCATCTGCACCGCCTGCTGGACGCTGTCTTGAAGCGGAATACCGGCGCAGCAAGGCTTGAGGCGCCGTTTCGCAAGCTTGACCGATCTGGATATGCCGACATTGCCGAAGGCAATGCAGGCGTTGTGATCCGGCCCGAATTTCTTGACGACGAGGCGTTTGATATTCCCGCCGTGCTGTGGGCGGTCGATGATGTCTGGCTGTCTGGTCATCTGGCGCGGCGGCAGATTGCCATCTGGGCAGACAAGCGGGCCAACCGCGCCCGACCGATCTTGCCGATTTCCCGGAACCAGCCCCTTTACCGCTCGGTCATCGAGGGGGCTGACCGGCCGACGGCAAACCTTGCTTGCGTGGATTACATGCGCGCGACCTACGGCATCTGGGGGGGCGAGGCGACGAAAAGCCTTTGACCGCGCGGCAGGCGGTCCGGGGTCAGTCGAAGGGTGAAGCCTGCATCCGCCACAAGGCCCTGAACCTCAGACAGCCGCATGTGCCTTGGGGCGCGGTCGGGATGGGTCACTACCCCGTCGGGCTGGCGGAACGGGGCGGCATGTTCTCCGTCCGGCGCAAGAAAGACGGTGAACAGGAACGCCCGCACCCGAGGCAGCCGATCCGCGACACTTTGCAGGGCGGTCTGCAGGGCCTCCATCGGCAGGTGGGTGAACACGCCCCAAGCCATGGCAAGGCTGATTGTGGGCGGCACGCCGGGGAAGGCAAAGTCGGCGTCCTGCACAAGCTGACCAAGGGGAAGGCGGTCGGGGTCGGCCAGTTCCACCGCGCGGCCGTGCTGCATCAGGGCAAGCGAGGCGTCGGTGCCCCAGTAGTGGCCGGGGTCAAGGTAGGGCACGGCAAGGTGGCCCAGCCGTAGTGCGCCGCAGCCGATGTCAAGAAGGTGGTCTTGCGGGGTCATCCCTTCGGCCAGCAGGGCGGCCATTTGCGCCCGCCCGGTTTCCCCCCAGCGGCCACCAACGATGTCACGGTGGCGGCCTGTGGCAATGGCCTGATCGTAAAAGCCGGGGGCAAGGTAGGGCGATGGCGGGCGGTTCAGGGTTTGGGGTCCTTGGGCGCGTCCTTTTGGGCGGCGGCGGCGGCTTTCATGCGGGCCAGAAGCTCGTCCTTCGTCTCACGCGGGGGGGTGACCGATTTCGGCGCGCCCTTTTGGGCATGGTCGGGGCCGCGGGGGTTGTGGCGGAACCCCTTGGGGTTCCCGGATTTGGAATAGTCCATGGGATGTCTCCGGAGGTCAGGATGGGGGTAGATGCCGGATTCGGGGGTCGGGGGCAAGGGGGTGGGGTGGGAGGTGGGGGCCGCGAGGGACCTTGCCTTGGCTGTCCCGGGGAGGGACATCAGGGACAAGGCAGGGATTTCAACAGGTTGTCCGTCCGCGTTCATGATTTGGCAAGGTTTTCCCGTCGCCCGACATCATATCAGCGCCCATCGCAACGGCAAGAATTTCGCGGTCTTTGGTCAACTGCCATCTGCAGACATGAAAAAGGCGGCACCGAAGCGCCGCCTGTCTGCAGTTGGACCAGCAATCAGACCAGAACTCAGGCCAGCGTCGGGTCGATGGCTTTGCAGGCCGTCAGAAGGCCCTTCACGGCGTCGATGGACTTGTCGAGCATCGCCTTTTCGGAAGTGTCAAGTTTCACCTCAACCACACGTTCCACGCCACCCGCGCCGATGATGACCGGGACGCCGACATAGATGCCGTCAAGGCCGTAGGGGCCTTTCACATGCGCAGCGCAGGGCAGAAGGCGTTTCTGGTCTTTCAGGTAAGCCTCGGCCATTTCAATGGCAGAGGTTGCGGGGGCGTAGAAGGCGGAACCGGTTTTCAGCAGGCCCACAATCTCGGCCCCGCCGTCGCGGGTGCGCTGGACGATGGCGTCCAGCTTTTCCTGCGTGGTCCAGCCCATCGCCACGAGGTCCGGCAAGGGGATGCCGCCGACGGTGGAGTAACGCACGGAGGGCACCATCGTATCGCCATGGCCGCCAAGGACGAAGGCGGTGACGTCCTTCATCGAGACGTTGAATTCCAGCGACAGGAAATGGCGGAAGCGGGCGCTGTCCAGCACGCCCGCCATGCCGACGACCTTGTGGTGCGGCAGGCCGGAAAATTCGCGCAGCGCCCAGACCATCGCATCAAGCGGGTTGGTGATGCAGATGACGAAAGCGTTGGGGCAATTGGCCTTGATGCCTTCGCCGACCGACTTCATCACCTTGAGGTTGATGCCGATCAGGTCATCCCTGCTCATCCCCGGTTTCCGGGGCACCCCGGCGGTGACGATGCAGACATCGGCCCCGGCCAGATCGGCGTAGGAGTTGGTTCCGGTCATCGTGGCGTCAAAGCCTTCGGACGGGCCGGATTGCGCGATATCCAGCGCCTTGCCCTGCGGCGTGCCTTCCGCAATGTCGAACAGGATCACATCGCCGAGTTCCTTGAGAGCGATGAGATGCGCAAGCGTGCCGCCGATCTGCCCGGCGCCGATGAGGGCGATCTTGGGTCTGGCCATGGAAGCCTCCTTTGGGGTGAATCGGGGCGAGGGGTAGCCCCTAAAATGGCGTCTGTCCAGTCTTGCGGTGGGTCTTGGTATACAGTTGTATGCGAAAGATCGCGGCTTTTGGGCGGCGGCGTTTGACGTTAGCGGTAACCTGAACGGAGGACGCCATGGAAGCGGCAGGATACTGGCTGGCGGCGATTCTGGCAGCCACGCTGGTGGGCATGGGCAAGGGCGGCGTGCCGGTGGTGGCGATGCTGAGCGTGCCGATCATGGCGCTGGTCATGTCGCCGGTGATGGCAGCGGGGCTGTTGCTGCCGGTCTATGTTGTCTCTGACATTTTTGGCATCTACGCCTATCGTCATGCCTTTGACCGGCGGGTGCTGGCGATCATCCTGCCCGGGTCCTTCGTGGGTATTGGCGTGGGTTGGGCCACGGCCAGTATAGTGCCCGAAGCGGCTGTCACGCTGCTGGTCGGGCTGATCGGCTTGGCCTTCGCGCTGAACCTTTTGATCCGGCGGCCCGTGGCGACGGAACGGAAGCGGGCAAAGGTCGCGCCGGGCCTGTTCTGGGGGGCACTGGCCGGGTTCACCAGTTTCGTCAGCCATGCGGGCGCGCCGCCCTATCAGGTCTACACACTGCCTCTGGGCATGTCGAAGGCGGTGTTCGCGGGGACGTCGACGATAGCCTTCGCGGTGATCAACGTGGTGAAACTGGTGCCATATTATGCCTTGGGTCAGGTGAACATGGCCAGCCTGAAGGTCGCGGCAGTGATGGCAGTGCCTGCGGCCATCGCGGTCTTTGCGGGCTTGCGGCTGGTAAAATGGATGCCGGAGCGGCTGTTCTTTCGGTTGGTGACCTGGGCGCTGCTCCTGATCTCGGTCAAGCTGATCTGGGATGGTCTGACCGGGCTTTGACCCGGAAGTTGCGCAATCCGGCACGCGGGCGGGGATTGCGATCGGAAGGTTGGCGAAAGGGTGGTAGGGTCAAGGGATGACCCATGTGCTGCCCGATGCCGATGTCTTGTACCAGGCCCTGCTGGCCCGCGATCCGCGGTTTGATGCGGCGGCGCTGGTTTGCGTCACGTCCACCGGGATCTTCTGTCGGCTGACCTGCCCGGCGCGCAAGCCGAAGCGCGAGAATTGCGCGTTCCGCGCTTCGGTTGAGGAGTGTCTGGCGGCGGGGTTCCGGGCCTGCAAGCGCTGCGATCCGGCGTGGGGCAGATCCCCGGGACCATGGCGGGAAGCGGTTCCGTCACCAGCTTGAATCCCACGCCCGAGGCGATCGGGCACAACTGACCATTTTGGGTTAGCGGGCCCGGCGGAGCGGTTTGTGCTGCAGTGCGGCAGAATTGGGCTTGCGGTTTATGACAAAACCGTGCTCTGAAGCGCAAGAATATTACCAAGAGGTGAGTCGTGACCCGTCCTATCCGTTCGGTTCTGTATATCCCCGCGTCGAAGGAGCGGGCGCTGGAGAAGGCGCGTGATCTGCCGACGGATGCGATCATCTTTGATCTGGAAGATGCGGTGACACCCGAAGAGAAGGACCGCGCGCGCGACCTTCTGGCGGCGGAGTTGACGGCGCAGGATTTTGGCGCGCGGCTGCGGATCGTGCGGGTGAACGGGCTGGACACGCCCTGGGGGGCGGCGGATCTGGCGGTGTTTGCCGGGCATCCCGGGGTAGATGCGGTGCTGGTGCCAAAGGTGAGCACGCCCGCCGACCTGGACGCGGTGGCGGCGGCGGTGGCCAAGCCGCTATGGGCGATGCTGGAAACGGCGCAGGGCTGTCTGAACGCGGCCGCGATTGCGGCGCATCCCCGGCTGGAGGGGATGGTGATGGGCACCAACGACCTTGCCAAGGAGCTGGGCGCGCGGTTCCGCCCGGACCGGCTTCCGCTGCTGGCCGGTCTTGGGGCCTGCGTTCTGGCGGCGCGTGCGGCAGGCAAGGTGGTGGTGGACGGGGTCTACAACGCCTTCAAGGATGAGACGGGCTTGCGGGCGGAATGCGAACAGGGCCGCGACATGGGCTTTGACGGCAAGACGCTGGTGCATCCGGCGCAACTGGAGATTGCCAACGAGGTCTTTGCGCCAAGCGATGAGGAAGTCACGCTGGCGCGGCGGATGATCGAGGCCTACCGCGCGGCACGGGCCAAGGGTCAGGGCGTCGCGGTGGTGGACGGGCGGATCGTGGAAAACCTGCATGTGGTGACAGCCGAGACGATCATCGCCAAGGCCGAGGCGATTGCGGCGCTGGCGGTTTGACGGCAGGGTGGGGGCCGGAATCCTTTGGAGGCGGCAATGGCGTTGATCGTGTTGGGACTGGCCCTGTGGTGGGGCGCGCATCTGTTCAAGCGGCTGGCGCCCGCGCGGCGGGCTGCGATGGGCGATGCGGGCAAGGCGGTGGCGACGGTCGGCATTCTGGCGGGTGTGGTGCTGATGGTCATCGGCTACCGCGGGAATGAGGCGCCGGACCTGTGGTATCCGCCCGCCTTCCTGACGCATGTGAACAACCTGCTGATGTTGTTCGCCTTCTATCTTTACGCGGCCAGCGGGATGAAGACGCGGATCACCGGCATCATCCGGCACCCGCAGCTGACGGCGGTCAAGACCTGGGCAATCGCGCATCTTCTGGTGAACGGCGATCTGGCGAGTGTCGTGCTGTTCGGCGGTATCCTCGCCTGGGCGGTGGTCGAGGTGATCGTGATCAACCGGGCCGAGCCACGGCCCCCTGCACCTGCGCCTGCGGCGATGGGCAAGGAGATTGGCGCGCTGGTCGGAGCGGTGGTTGTCATGGGGCTGGTCGGCTTGGTGCATGGCTGGCTGGGGGTTCGGCCCTGGGGCTGAGGTTGTATTGGGGGGTTTCACACCCCCCAAACCCCCCGTGGGATATTTTTGCAGAAAGAAAGACAATTTTAATTGAATTGTCAGGATGTTGCGAGGCTATGGCAGGATGAAGCTGTATCGGTTCTTGAGCGGGGATGACACGCAGGCTTTCTGTCACAAGGTGACGGCGGCGTTGAACAAGGGGTGGGAGTTGCATGGATCACCGACCTACGCCTTTGACGCGGCCAACGGGGTGATGCGCTGCGGGCAGGCGGTGGTGAAGGACGTGCCGGGGAACTACACTCCGGACGTGAAGCTGGGCGAGCAATGAAGACCAATCCGGGCCGGTTTTTCGAGGATTACCGGGTGGGGGAGGTTATCCTTCACGCGGTCCCACGGACAGTGGGGCAGGGCGAACGGGCGCTTTACCACGCGCTTTATCCGGCGCGGGGGGCGGTGCATTCGTCGGACGCCTTTGCGCAGAGCGTCGGGCTGGCGGCAAGCCCGCTGGATGACCTGATCGCGTTTCACACGGTGTTTGGCAAAACGGTGCCGGATGTGTCGTTGAACGCCGTGGCCAACCTTGGCTATGCCGAGGGGCGCTGGCTGGCGCCGGTCTGGCCGGGGGACACCTTGCGGTCGCAGTCCGAGGTGATCGGGCTGAAGGAAACCTCCAGCGGGGCGACGGGGGTGGTCTGGGTCCGTACGCAGGGGCTGAACCAGCACGGGCAGGTTGTGCTGGACTATGTGCGCTGGGTGATGGTGAAGAAGCGCCGCCGCGACGTCGTGGTGCCGGCGCATGTGCCGGCGCTGGCCGCTTCGGTTAACCCGGCGACGCTGGTGGTGCCGGAGGGGCTGGATTTCAGCCGCTATGACTTTGCGCTGGCCGGGGAGCCGCATCGCTGGGGTGATTATGCGGTGGGCGAGGTGATCGACCATGTCGATGCGGTGACAGTCGAGGAGGCCGAGCATATGCTGGCCACGCGGCTGTGGCAGAACACCTCGAAAGTGCATTTCGACGTGGGCCAGCGCGAGGATGGACGGCGGCTGATTTATGGCGGGCATGTGATCAGCCTGGCGCGGGCGCTGTCGTTCAACGGCTTGGCCAATGCGCAGTTCCTGGTGGGGCTGAACGCAGGTGCCCATGCCAACCCCTGTTTTGCCGGGGATACCGTGCGCGCCTGGAGCGAGGTGCTGGACCGGGCCGAGACGGCAGCGCCTGGGGTTGGTGTCTTGCGGCTGCGGCTGGTGGCGACGAAGGGTGCGGCGGGGCAATTGCGCGGGGCGGATGGGAAGTATCTGCCCGAGGTGTTGCTGGATCTGGACTACTGGGCATTGATTCCGCGTTGAGTCTGTCTGGGGGCAGCTGTGGGCGGACTTGTGATCACAGGCTGAAAATTTGTGATCGCAAACCTGAAAAACTTGCGAAGATAGCGGAAACATTGCGCAGGTGCGGCATTGAAGTGCGTGACACTGGCGAAATCCGCGTTATTCAGTTGCCAACGACAGCCCGACGCTGACTCCAGCGCCGCCAGACGTGAGGACCGACCATGGCAGATGCCAAGCGGACACCGCAGACCATCAACCGCCCCCTTTCGCCACACCTGCAGATCTATCGGCCGCAGATGACCTCGATCTCGTCGATCCTGACGCGGATCACCGGAAACGGGGTGATCGTGGCTGCGATGCTGGCAGTGTGGTGGCTTTTGGCGGCGGCGACATCGGATGATTACTTCGCGGTGGCCAATGCGGTGGTGACAAGCTGGTTTGGCGATCTAGTGTTCACGGCGGCGCTTTGGGCCATCTGGTACCATTTCCTAGCGGGGCTGCGGCACTTGTACTTCGATTCGGGTCGCGGGCTTGAGGTTGCCACGGCGGAAAAGCTGGGCTGGGCCTGCATCATCGGATCGGTCGTTCTGACCGTGATCACCATTCTTCTGGTTCAGTGAGGGTTCCATGCGCTATCTGACAGCCCGCAAACGCGCCGAGGGCCGGGGGGCCGCAGGCACCGGCACCGAACACCACTGGGCGATGACGGTGTCGTCGGTGGGTCTCGCCTTCCTTCTGCCGGCCTGGCTTTACATCTTCGGGTCTGCGCTGGGCAGTTCGCGTGAGGTGGTGGTGGAAACCTTTGCCCGCCCGTTTCCGGCGATCGTGACCGCGCTGATCCTTGTGGTCGGGATGCGGCACTTCGCGATGGGGGCGACGATGATGATCGAGGATTATGCCAAAGGCACGACGCGCAAGATGCTTGTCATCGGTGCGGTGTCGCTGGCTTGGGTGATTGCTGCAACGGGCCTGTTCGCGCTTGCCCGGATTGCACTCTAGAAGGACGCATGATGACCGCCTATCCCTATGAAGTGCACGACTATGACGTGGTTGTTGTCGGTGCCGGTGGTGCTGGCTTGCGGGCAACGCTGGGCATGGCCGAGCAGGGTCTGCGCACGGCCTGTGTGACGAAGGTGTTCCCGACCCGCAGCCACACGGTTGCGGCGCAAGGTGGCATCGCGGCCAGCCTTGGCAACATGGGGCCGGACAGCTGGCAGTGGCACATGTACGACACCGTAAAGGGGTCAGACTGGCTGGGCGACACGGATGCGATGGAATATCTGGCGCGGGAAGCTCCGAAGGCGGTCTATGAGCTGGAGCACTACGGCGTGCCGTTTTCCCGCACGGCAGAGGGCAAGATCTACCAACGCCCCTTTGGCGGCCATACGACCGAGTTTGGCGAAGGTCCCCCAGTGCAGCGTACCTGCGCGGCGGCGGACCGGACGGGGCATGCGATCCTGCATACGCTTTACGGGCAAAGCCTGAAGAACAACGCGGAATTCTACATTGAATACTTCGCGCTTGATCTGATCATCACCGATGGTGCCTGCACTGGCGTGGTGGCGTGGAAGCTGGATGACGGCACCATGCATGTTTTCAACGCCAAGATGGTGGTGTTGGCGACGGGTGGCTATGGCCGCGCCTATTTCAGCGCAACCTCGGCCCACACCTGCACCGGCGACGGCGGCGGGATGGTGGCGCGGGCTGGCCTGCCGCTGCAGGACATGGAGTTTGTGCAGTTCCACCCGACCGGCATCTATGGCAGTGGCTGCCTGATTACCGAAGGCGCGCGGGGCGAGGGCGGGTATCTGACCAACTCCAACGGCGAGCGGTTCATGGAACGCTATGCGCCGCACTACAAGGACTTGGCCCCCCGCGACTACGTTTCCCGCTGCATGACGCTGGAGATTCGCGAAGGCCGGGGTGTGGGGGCGAATGGCGACCATATCCATTTGAACCTGTCGCACCTGCCAAAAGAAACGCTGGAGCTTCGCCTGCCCGGCATCACCGAAAGCGCGCGCATCTTTGCGGGTGTGGACCTGCTGAAAGAGCCGATCCCGGTGCTGCCCACTGTGCATTACAACATGGGCGGCATCCCCACGAACTACTGGGGTGAGGTGCTGAATCCCACGGCTGAGAAGCCCGATGCGATCTTCCCCGGTCTGATGGCTGTGGGCGAGGCGGGCTGTGCCTCGGTGCATGGTGCCAACCGGCTGGGGTCGAACAGCCTGATCGACCTTGTGGTCTTTGGCCGTGCCGCCGCGATCCGCGCGGGCGAGGTGGTGGACCGCAAGGCTTCGCTGCCGCCGGTGAACACGGCCGAGGTGGACCGCGCGTTGTCGCGGTTTGACGACCTGCGCCACGCCAATGGCGGGGTGCCAACGGCGGACCTTCGGCTTGAGATGCAGCGCACCATGCAAGCCGATGCCGCCGTGTTCCGGGCCGAGGAAACCCTGGCCGCGGGAGAGGCGAAGATGACCGCCATCGCCGCGAAGATGGATGACCTGCATGTCACCGACCGGTCGCTGATCTGGAACAGCGACCTGATGGAGACGCTGGAACTGACCAACCTGATGCCGAACGCGCTGGCCACGATCTACGGCGCGCACGCCCGCACCGAAAGCCGGGGGGCGCATGCGCATGAAGATCACCCCACGCGGGATGACGCCAATTGGCGCAAGCACTCGCTGGCTTGGGTTGACGGGGCGAAAGTGCGGCTCGACTATCGTCCGGTCCACAAGGACCCGCTGACGACCGAGGCCGAAGGCGGGATCGCGTTGAAGAAGATCGCCCCGGCGGAAAGGAAGTTCTGATGCGGGTACTGGCCGTTCTTCTGGCCGCGGGTCTGGTTGCCGCCTGCGATCCGGGTGAGCTGGCTGACAAGGCCGTGCGGCGCACTGCATCGTCCGTGGTGTTCCCGGTGGTGAATCTGGATATGCCTGCGGCCCCGGCGCAGACGGCGACGGAGTGTATCCTGAGCGCGGCCAGCCCGGATGAGCTGCGCCTGCTGGCGCGGGACGTGGGGGTTGAGGCCGGAACCTCGACCAAGGCCGCGATCCGTGACATTGCCTTGCGCCCGGCGGCGCAGGCATGTTTTGCCGCGGCGGGTGTGCCGCAAGTGCGCTGACCCGATGAAAAAGGTGCTGATCCCCATGCTGTTGCTGGCCGCCTGCGGCCCGATCCCGGTGGCCGATGCCGAACGGCTTTGCTTTGACCGCGCCCGGCTTGCCCAACAGCCAAGGGGGGAGGTGGCCGTCGGAGTGACCTCGGACGGGGGGGCGGCCAGCAGGATCGAGCTGGACATAACGTCGGACTACATCATGGGGCGCGACCCCGCCGTGGTCTTTGAAAATTGCGTCGTGGCCCGGTCTGGTCAGCTTCCGACCCGGCCGCTTTACGAAATGCCGGGGTACAGGTCATGAGCGTGGTGCGCGATATACTGGACCGGCTGCGTGGCAAGCCACAGGGCAGGCGGATTGAAAAGCGCCTGCAACCGCTTGGCATGCGCGCCACTGGGGCCACGCAGCCTGACCTGCCCGTTGCGCCCGATGCGTTCCACGTGAATGACGGCCCGCATTACATTGACGTGTTGCAGCAACTGCACCTGAAGCTGCAGCCGGAATGGTACCTGGAGGTCGGGTCGCGCAATGGCCGCAGCCTTGCGTTGGCGAAGCGGAACTATGTGGCGGTCGACCCGGTATTCAGGCGGTTCCCGGCCCATCCGGTGAACGGCTACCGGATGCATTTCCTGGCGATGACCAGTGACGCGGCCTTTGCCAGCGGGTTTCTTGCGCGTGAGGAGATCCGGCCTGAATTCGGGTTCCTTGACGGGATGCATCTGGCCGAGTTCCTGATGCGCGATCTGATCAACTTCGAGGCGGTGGCTGCCCCCGGGGCCTGCGTCGCCCTGCACGACTGCCTGCCGACGACCCACGCCATGGAAACCCGTGATGACAGCCTGATCGCGGAAGGCAAATCCTGGACCGGGGATGTCTGGAAGGTCTTGTGGTGGGTGCTGCAACATCGCCCCGACCTTGAGGTGAACGTCCTTGACGCCTGGCCCACCGGCCTTGTCGTGATCCGGGGTCTGAACCCGGAAAGCCGTGTCCTGCCCGACCTCTATGACCGTTTCGTTGCCGAAATGGGGGCCGTACGACTGGCCGACTTTGGCGTGGATCGCTTCTTTTCGGCCTTCCAGATCCAGTCCAGCTTTCGCTTTGTCGCCGACCTGCCCGCCCGTACCTGAAGGAACAATCCCATGGTCCAGTTCACCCTACCCAAGAACTCGAAAATTCGCACTGGCAAGACCTGGCCAAAGCCTGACGGGAAGAACGTCCGCAAGTTTCAGGTCTATCGCTGGAACCCGGATGACGGCGAAAACCCGCGGGTGGATACCTATTTTGTCGATATGGACAGCTGTGGGCCGATGGTCCTGGACGCGCTGATCAAGATCAAGACCGAGGTTGACCCGACACTGACGTTCCGCCGGTCCTGCCGCGAAGGGATTTGTGGGTCTTGTGCGATGAACATCGACGGGATCAACACGCTGGCCTGCATCTATGGGCTGGATGAGGTGAAGGGCGATGTGAAGATCTATCCCTTGCCGCATATGCCGGTGATCAAGGACCTGATCCCCGACCTGACGCATTTCTACGCGCAGCACGCCAGCATCATGCCGTGGCTTGAGACGAAGACCAACCGCCCGGCCAAGGAATGGAAGCAGTCGATCAGCGACCGCGCCAAGCTGGACGGGCTTTATGAATGCGTCATGTGCGCCTGCTGTTCGACATCTTGCCCATCCTACTGGTGGAACAGTGACCGCTACCTTGGCCCGGCGGCGCTGCTGCACGCGTACCGCTGGATCATCGACAGCCGGGATGAGGCGACGGGCGAACGGCTGGACGATCTGGAAGACCCGTTCAAGCTCTACCGCTGCCATACGATCATGAACTGCGCCAAGACCTGCCCGAAGGGCCTGAACCCGGCCAAGGCGATTGCCGAAATCAAGGGCATGATGGTCGAGCGGGTGGTGTAACCGCCTTGCGCGGCGGCCAGTTTGGCGCAAGGGTTGCGGGATGAAACCCGCCGCACCTGACCACAACGCCCCGCCGGATGGCCCCGCCCGCAAGGCGGTAGCCCCAGTCATCTGCTACCCCGTCGACGGGTTGCCAGCCCCTGACCTTGCCGCCTATCGCGCCGCGCGGGAGGGATGGGCTTTGACGGCGGAGGTTCTGGTCCCGCCGCGTGAGGCGCGGTGTTTTTCGGTGCCAGCGGGCCATTTCTTCCGCATCGTCAGCGTCGAAGGCCCGCAGGTCGGCGACCTTAACCTCTTTGCCGCCGATGACCTGGGCGAGCGGTTCTTCTCCGGCAAGACCCGGGCGTTGCATGGCACGCATCTGTCCACCGGCGATCGGATGTGGTCCTGCCTGCCGTATCTGCGCCCGATGGCGACGATTACTGACGACACGCTGGACTGGTACGGCTTTGATGCCTTTGGCGGCAGTGTGCATGACGTGATCGGCACGCGCTGTGACCCCTATACCCATGCGCTGCTGTCGGGTGGGGACCAGTATCACCACTGCTGCCATTCCAATCTGACCCGGGCGGTTGCCGCCCAAACGGGCCTACCGCTTCACGCGGCGGAGCTGCATGTGCATGACGTGCTGAACGTCTTCATGTGCACCGGCTTTACCCGCGACACCGGGCAGTATTTCATGAAGGCCAGCCCGGTGCGGCCCGGGGATTACCTTGAATTCATGGCGGAAATTGACCTTCTGGGGGCCCTGTCAGCCTGCCCCGGTGGCGATTGTTCGGCCGAACACTCCTCGGACGCAGCCGCCTGCCACCCGCTGCTTGTGCAGGTGTTCAGGCCAGCCGCGCCCGCCAAGGGGTGGGAGCCGCCAAGGCGCAACGGGTATGACCGCAGCCACGGTCAGGAATAGCGTTCGACCGTCACTGTCTGCGCCTCGTCATAGCGGTCGCCCCAGGCCCAGCCGACGGGAAGGATCCGGTCGATCTCTTCCCGGTCCTCGTCGGTCAGGTCGATTTCGGGCGCGGTGATCCAGTCGGCCAGATGGTTGGCGCTGCGGGTGCCGGGGATCGGGATCAGGTGGCCGGCGCGGTCCAGAAGCCAGGCCAGCGCAAGGGCTGCGGGGGAATAGCCCTTGTCCTTGGCATAGGCGTGGAATGCCTGAAGTTTCATCAGGTTATGCGGCCAGTTTTCCGGATAGAACCGGGGGATGCGGATGCGGAATTCACCCGGCGGGAAGTTCGACGGATCGGCCATCGGGGTGCCGAACACCCCGCGCGCCAGCGGTGAGAATGGCACGAAGGCCACCCCAAGTGCCATGCAGCGCTGGATTAGGCCCAGTTCCGGCTGGCGGGTCCAAAGCGAGTATTCGTTCTGCACCGCCATGACCGGATGCACCGCATGGGCACGTTCCAGCGTATAGGGCGCAATCTCGGACAACCCGTAGCCGAGAATTTTGCCTTCACCGACAAGGCGTTGCATGGTTCCGGCAAGGTCCTCGGCAGGGATCAGCGGATCATGCCGGTGGGCGTAGAACAACGTCACATGGTCAACCCCCAGCCGTTTCAGTGAGCCTTCAAGTTCCGCCCGCAGATGCTCCGGCCGGTTGTCGATCCGGCGGGCCGGGTCATCGGTGAAGGCGGCCTTGGTGGCGATGTGCGGGCGGTGACCGCGGCTGGCCAGCCATGTGCCGATCACGGTTTCGCTGACGCCTTTGCCGTAACCATTGGCAGTATCAAGGAAATTGATCCCGTGATCCCAGGCGGCATCCAGCGTGCGCAGACTTTCAGCCTCGGTCGTGGGGCCGAACATGCCGCCGAAGGACAGGCAGCCAAGTCCAAGGGCCGAGACATCGGGGCCATTCAGGCCAAGGCGGCGTTTTCTCATGTGACCGTCATGTAATGCAGGCCTTGGAACCCGGCGCGCAGGGCGCGGGTGCGGGGGGCGATGGTTTCTGGGGCGTTGGAGCGGAGCGCTTCCGCGATAAGGCTTGCCAGCGCCTTGGCGTCGGCGCGGGTGACACCACGGCGAACCAGCTCCGGCGTGCCGATGCGCAGGCCGTTCATGTCACCCGCAACGTCTGGGATCGGCAGGCCGATACCGCAGGCAAGGAAACCCGCCTTGCGCAGGGTCTTGGATGCGGCCTGGCCACCGCCAAAGGCCGCGGCTTCAATCGCGAACTGGTGCGATGTGGTGGCACCCCGGTCCGCGGCATGGACGGGAAGGCCAAGGTTGGCAAGTTCGGTGGCAAGCGCGCGGGCCAGATCGACCATCATCTTCGCATAGGCCTGCCCATAGTCCCGCCAGTCCAGCAGCGTCAGGGCCAGGGCCGCGGATTTGGCCGCGTCGAAGTTGGCGGTAAGGCCGGGGAAGGCGATGGCGTCAAGGCGTTCGGCAATCGCGGCGTCGTTGGTGACGATCAGGCCCCCGGCGGGACCGCCGAGGGATTTGTAGGTGCTCATCGTCATCAGATGCGCGCCTTCGGTCAGCGGGTTGGCCCAGACACGCCCGGCGATGATGCCGCATTGGTGGGCGGCGTCGAACAGGACCTTGGCGCCGACCTGATCGGCGATCTTGCGGACCTCTGCCACCGGGTGCGGAAACAGGTTGAGACTGCCGCCCACGGTGATGATCTTTGGCCGGATCGCGTGGGCAAGGTCATGAAGCGCTGCAAGATCAATGGTATAGCCATCCGCGTCAATGGGGGCGGCGTAGGTGGTCAGGCCGTAAAGCCCGGCACATCCGGCGGCGTGGTGCGTAACATGGCCGCCGATGCTGCCAGAGGGGGCGATGATGCTGTCGCCCGGTTTCGACAGTGCCATGAAGCCGTAGAGGTTGGCCAACGCGCCCGAGCCGACACGGATTTCCGCGTAGCGCGCCTGAAAGATTTCGGCGGCGAGTTCGGCGGTGATGACCTCGATCTCTTCGATCGCCTCAAGCCCCATTTCGTACTTGTCGCCGGGGTAGCCCAGCGATGGGCGTGAGCCAAGGCCACGCGCCAGCGCCGCCTCGGCCCGTGGGTTCATCACGTTGGTCGCGGGGTTGAGGTTGAAGCAATCCTGATCGTGGATTTGCAGGTTCGCGGCGATCAGCGCCTCGATCCGGTCGGCGATCTGCACCGATGGGACGGCGGTTTCGCCGGCGATCCGTTGGATCAAGGCTTCGCAAGCGGCGGGCACCCAGGGGCGGGGGCTGAGATGGGACATTGCGGACTCCTGCATGTTGGGCACAGTTGACCCGGCGAGGGGCTTGCGGGCAACCCAGATTTGCAAAAAACAAAGGACAAGGAAGGCTGAGGCTTGGGATGACCGCCGTCCTTTGACGGTCAGGCAAAGGCGGCTTCCAACGCAATCTCGACCATTGCGCCAAAGCTCCGCTCGCGTTGGTCCGACGGCAGGGCTTCGCCCGTGGCGATGTGGTCGGACACGGTAAGGATGGCGAGGGCGCGGGCGCCGTGGCGGGCGGCGACCATGTAAAGCTCGGCCGCCTCCATCTCCACGCCAAGGCAGCCGTGGCGGGTGAGTTCGCGCCACAGGTCGGGGCGTTCGTCGTAGAACGTGTCCGAGGAATAGATCCCGCCGACATGGGTGGGCGTGCCCTTGGCGATTGCGGCGGCATAGGCCTTGGACAGAAGGCCGAAGTCGGCGCAGGGGGCGAAGTTCAGCTCACGGAAGATCGCGCGTGAGGGGGAGCCGAGGGTAGAACAGGTCTGCGCCAGAATCACATCGCGGACCTTGACGTGTTCGGGCAGGGCACCAGCCGAGCCGATGCGGATCAGCGTCTTGGCGCCATAGTCGCGGATCAGTTCATTGGCATAGATCGACAGCGACGGCATCCCCATGCCCGACCCGTGGATCGTGACGCGGTGGCCGTTCCAGGTGCCGGTGTAGCCCAGCATGCCCCGCACCTCGTTTACCAGCACCGCATCCTTCAGAAAGGTCTGCGCGGCCCAGCGGGCGCGGTAGGGGTCACCGGGCATCAGGACGGTTTCGGCGATCTCGCCGGGTTTGGCGCCGATGTGGACGGTCATGACTTTCCCCTCTGGTCGGTTCTGCACCCTTCATCCGGCGGCAAGGCTGGATTGGCAAGGGGTGGAGCGGGGTCAGTCGACCGTCGTCAGGGCCGAGGTGGCCGCATCCCATGTCATGCGGAAGGTGCCGGGTTCCGGGGTGTTCAGCAGTTCGCCCGTGATGGTGACCTGCAAAAGCTGGCGGTCGTCATCCGGGATCAGCGACCAGTCAAGTACGACAAGGCTGTGTTGGGCGGCACCGACGAAGACGTTCAGTTCACATCCCAGTCCGTCGCCGCAGAACATGGCGGGCGCGGCGGTGCAGGAAAGTTTGCGGCTGTCCAGCACAAGGGCAGGGTCGTCAGGGCCGAAAAGGAAGGCTGGGACAATGGCAACGTCGGGGATTTCCAGCGCGCCGCCTTGCGCGGTGCAGGCAGTGGCGTGGTAGTCAAGCAAGGTCTGCAGGGCCGGTGGGCGGGGAACGTCCGCAAACGCCGGCGTTGCGACAAGGACAAAGGCCATACCCGCGCGAATCATTGCAGCTGCCACTCGGCACCATCCCAAAGGAAGCGGACGGTTTCGCCCGACCGGTTCGGCGCAATCAGGTATGTCGTGCCGCCATCCGTCACCGTGTCCCAGCTGTGGAGGAGAAGCGACCCCCTCACGCCGTCGATCAGCGTCTCGACCGCGCAGCCCCCGGTACCGCAGAAGGTGCCGTAGCTGTCGGCGCAGGAAAATCCGGCGGTGTCGAGAATCCAGTCCAGCGTGCCGTCCCCGTTCAGGTCGCGCTGGGCAACGGCCTCGGGTGCGACGGAGAAGCCTGCGCACATCGACTGCGAGTCCGAGATGATTGCGGCGAATTCATCGGGCCAGGCGGCTTCCTGCGCTGCAGCGGGAAAGGCGATCAGGGCAAGAAGAAGCGGGCGAAGCATGAGTTGGCCTTTCCGGTCGCGGTCTGGCCCTTGGGATAGGGCGCAAATCGGCACGGAAAAAGGCGGGAAAACCCTAGGGTCACTCGGCCGCGACGGGTGTGGGGTCGGCAAGGGCTGCAAGGTCCAGCATGATCTGGTTCAGCTGGAAATCCTTGGGCGTGTAGACCTTGGCGACACCCATGGCCGACAGGGCAAGCGCATCCTCATCCGGGATGATGCCGCCGACGACGAGGGGGGTATGCGACAGGCCTGCGTCCTTCAGAAGCTGGAGCGTTTCGCGGATCAGGGGCAGGTGGCTGCCTGACAGGATGGACAGGCCGATGACATCGGGGCGCTTTTCGGCGGCGGCAGCGACGATTTCTGCCGGGGTGAGGCGGATGCCGTCATAGCTGATCTCCATCCCGCAATCGCGGGCGCGGGTGGCGATCTGTTCGGCCCCATTGGAATGGCCGTCAAGACCCGGTTTGCCGAGAAGCAGGCGCAAGGGATGCCCCAGCTTTGCGGCGACCTGCGCGACAGCCTCACGCACCGGTTCAAGGCCTTCGGTGCGGTTGGAGGGGTTTTGCGACACGCCAGTCGGGGCGCGGTATTCGCCGTAAAGCGCCCGCATGGCAGCGCCCCATTCGCCGGTGGTGACGCCTGCCTTGGCGCACAGGATCGAGGCGGGCATGATGTTCGCCCCGGTCTGGGCCGCGTGGCGCAGGGCCTTGAGCGCATCGTTGACCATCGCAGGGTCGCGGACGGTGCGCCACTGTGTCAGGCGAGCGCATTGGTCCGCCTCGGCCTTGGGATCGGCCTGCATGATCAGGCCTTCGCCCGTGGTAAGGGGGGAAGGTTCGGAGGTGGTGAAACGGTTCACGCCGACGACCGTGGTCTGGCCGGATTCGATGCGGGCGATGCGGTCGGCGTTGGATTCGACCAGTCGAGATTTCATGTAGGCAATGGCTGCAACCGCGCCGCCCATCGCGTCGATATGGGCGAGTTCTTCAAGTGCCCCGGCCTTGAGTTGGGCGACCTTGCGGTCGATCGCGGGGTTCTGGTCGAAGAGGTCGTCGTATTCCAGAAGGTCGGTCTCATAGGCCAGAACCTGCTGCATGCGCAGCGACCATTGCTGGTCCCACGGGCGGGGCAGGCCCAACGCCTCATTCCAGGCGGGAAGCTGGACCGCGCGGGCGCGGGCGGATTTGGACAGGGTGACGGCCAGCATCTCGATCAGGATGCGGGTGACGTTGTTTTCGGGCTGCTGTTCGGTAAGGCCGAGGGAGTTGACCTGCACGCCATAGCGGAATCGGCGGAATTTGGGGTCGGTGATGCCGTAGCGGGTCTCCAAGAGCTCGTCCCACAGGGCGGTGAAGGCGCGCATCTTGCAAAGCTCGGTCACGAATCGGATGCCGGCATTGACAAAAAACGACATTCTTCCCGCCATTGCAGGGAATTTATCGGCGGAAACTTTCACTTTCAGATCATCCAGCACCGCGCAGGCGGTGGCGAGGGCGAAGGCCAATTCCTGCTCTGGCGTGGCCCCTGCCTCTTGCAGGTGGTAGCTGCAGACGTTCATCGGGTTCCACTTGGGCAGATGCTCGCCTGTGTAGGCGGCCACGTCGGTGATCAGGCGCAGCGAGGGTTCGGGCGGCAGGATGTAGGTGCCGCGGCTGAGGTATTCCTTGATGATGTCGTTCTGGACAGTGCCTTGCAGCTGGCTGATGTCGGCGCCCTGTTCTTCGGCCACGGCGATGTAGAGCGCCAACAGCCAGGGGGCCGTGGCGTTGATCGTCATCGACGTGTTCATCTGTTCCAGCGGGATGTCCCGAAACAGCGCCCGCATGTCGCCAAGGTGGGCGATTGGCACGCCGACCTTGCCGACCTCGCCTGCAGATCGGGGATCGTCACTGTCGTAGCCGGTCTGAGTGGGCAAGTCGAAGGCGACGGAAAGGCCCGTCTGCCCCTTGGACAGGTTGGTGCGGTAAAGCGCATTTGAGGCGGCGGCGGTGGAGTGGCCGGCATAGGTGCGGAAGAGCCAGGGCTTTTCGGGGGTCATCTCGGCCTCGTCGTGCGGTAATTTTGTTGCGCTGAGGCTGGCATATGCGAAATTTCGTGCCAATGTCAATCGCTGCGCTGCGGCGATGCTCCTCGTGCGACTTCGTCTTCTCGTCGCGGGGGGCACCCCCGAGGAGTGACGAAGTCATCGACGAGGTTTCCGGTTTCGGGCAGGGTGGGCCGATGTTCGGCACAGTGGCGGTTCCGGTTTGGTTGTTGGTCCTGATCCTTGGCTTTGCCATGGTCAGCTTTGCCACGCATTTCCTGTTCCCCTCGGTCAGGTGGTTCTTCCGGCGGCGCGCGGAACGGGCGATGCAGCGGCTGAACAAACGGCTGGACCGGAAGATCGACCTGTTCAAGCTGGCGCAGCGGTCGGACATGGTGGCGCGGCTGGCCTATGATCCGAACGTGGTGGAAGCGGCGATGGCGCATGCGGCCGAGACGGGGGTGCCGGGCGAGGTGGCCTTTGAAGAGGCGAAGCGCTACGCGCGGGAAATCGTGCCGGGGTTTTCAGCGACCCTGTATTTCGGCTTCGCCACGCGGGCGGCGAAGGGCCTTAGCCGGTTTCTGTACCGGGTGCGGGTTGGCAAGGTGGACAAGGAACTGGCGCATGTCGACCCGAAGGCGACCGTGGTCTTCGTGATGAACCACCGCTCGAACGTGGATTATGTGCTGATCACATGGCTGGTGGCGGACCGTGCGGCCCTTTCCTATGCGGTGGGGGAATGGGCACGGGTCTGGCCGCTGAGTGTGATGATTCGGGCCATGGGGGCCTATTTCATCCGGCGCGGTAGCCGGAACGCGCTCTATCGGCGGGTGCTGGCGCGCTACGTCCAGATGGCGACGGAAGAGGGCACGACGCAGGCGATCTTTCCCGAAGGCGGGCTTAGTCTGGACGGGCGCGTGGGACCTGCGAAGATGGGGCTGATCAGCTACATCGTCGAGGGTTTCCGGCCGGATGGGCGCGATGTGGTCTTTGTTCCGGTGGGCTTGGCCTATGACCGGGTGCTGGAGGACCGGGTGCTGGTTGACGCAGCAGCCCGGGAGACGCGGCGCTTTCGCAACAGGCCGGTCCGGGCGACCTTGCAGATGGCGCGCTATCTGGTGGCCCGTATGATGGGACGCCGGAAGGGGTTTGGCACAGCGGCGGCGGGCTTCGGCGCTCCGGTCAGCCTGCGGGCTTTTCTGGCTGGGGGCGGGACTGTGGACGGGCTTGGCACGCGGTTGATGGCGGCGATTGCCGAGGTTGTGCCGGTGCTGCCTGTGCCGCTGGTCGCACGGGCGCTTGGCGATGGCGCGGCCTCGCGCACAGAACTGCGCGAGCGGGTCGAGGCGCTTGTCGCGCGGCTGACGGCGGCGGGGGCCGTGCTGAAGCTGCCGCCGCAGGGTCTGGATGCGGCGCTTGAGGAAGGCCTTGCCCCCCTGATCGCCCGGGGTCTGGTCAGCGACAGCCTTCAGCCCGTGCCGTCGGAGCGGCGACTGCTGAACTTCTACGCGGCGGCGATCCCGGATGTCTGACGTTGCTGCAACGCCGCGGACATAAAATTTCAAAAATTGCCAATCATACTATTGCAAAGTTGCGCAGTCGTCGGTTAGCTGCGGACAAGGCCCGCTGATTCTGCGGCGCGGCATCAAAGATGGAGGCTGGTTTGGCTTTGGACACGCAATCTGCACCTGCGATCTACGACGCGCCGAAAAAGGACCTGTACGAATTGGGCGAGATGCCGCCGCTGGGGCATGTGCCAAAGCAGATGTATGCCTGGGCGATCCGGCGCGAACGGCATGGCGCGCCCGACATGGCCTTTCAGGTCGAGGTGGTGGACACCTGGGCGATCGACAGCAACGAAGTGCTGGTGATGGTCATGGCGGCCGGGGTCAATTACAACGGGGTCTGGGCCGGTCTCGGCCAGCCGATCAGCCCGTTTGACGGCCACAAGGCGGCCTTTCACATCGCCGGGTCGGATGCTTCGGGCATCGTCTGGGCCGTGGGCGACAAGGTGAAGCGCTGGAAGGTCGGGGATGAGGTGGTGATCCACTGCAACCAGGACGACGGCGATGACGAGGAATGCAACGGCGGCGATCCGATGTTTTCGCCCACCCAGCGGATCTGGGGGTATGAGACCCCTGACGGCAGTTTCGCCCAGTTCACCCGGGTGCAGGCGCAGCAGTTGATGCCGCGCCCGAAGCACCTGACATGGGAGGAGTCGGCCTGCTACACGCTGACGCTTGCCACGGCCTACCGGATGCTGTTCGGGCACGAACCCCATGACCTGAAACCGGGGCAGAATGTGCTGGTCTGGGGCGCGTCGGGGGGTCTTGGATCCTATGCGATCCAGCTGATCAACACGGCCGGGGCCAATGCGATCGGCGTGATTTCCGACGAAACGAAGCGGGATTTCGTGATGTCCCTTGGTGCCAAGGGTGTGATCAACCGCAATGACTTCAGCTGCTGGGGACAACTGCCGAAAGTTGGCAGCGATGAGTACAACACCTGGCTGAAAGAGGCGCGGCGCTTTGGCAAGGCGATCTGGGACATCACCGGCAAGGGTGTGAACGTCGACATGGTGTTCGAACACCCGGGCGAGGCGACGTTCCCGGTGTCCAGCCTGGTCTGCAAAAAGGGCGGCATGGTGGTGATCTGCGCCGGGACGACCGGTTTCAACTGCACCTTTGACGTGCGCTATATGTGGATGCACCAAAAGCGTCTGCAGGGCAGCCATTTCGCGCATCTGAAGCAGGCCGCAAGCGCCAACAAGCTGATGGTCGAGCGTCGGCTGGACCCCTGCATGTCAGAGGTGTTCCCTTGGGCCGAAATCCCGCGGGCGCATACGCTGATGTGGAAGAACCAGCACAAACCCGGCAACATGGCAGTGCTGGTGCAAGCGCCGCGTACCGGGCTGCGGACGTTCGAGGACACGCTTGAGGCGAGTGAGGGCGCTTGACTTGCAACCATTAATCAGTGGTTTACTCTGAGTGGCTTATGTCTGCTGGTGCAGGAAACCGGCGCGGATGACGACTGGCTGACCCGCCCGGCGGGGAAGATCAGGGCGCATGGCGTCGGGGCAGCTGCGGATTGTTCGTCCCGAGGGATTGATGCGCCACGACTGGATATTCGACACGCTGTCGGACCTGCAGGACTATGCCCGCAGGAATGACTTGCCGGAACTGTGCCTGAAACTGGAGGAGACGCTTGTCACCGCCCGGCGTGAGATCGGCGCTCAGGCTGACATGGATGGGCCGGTTCCGATCTCCATCTGCCGTCAGGCCCATTAGCGGGCCTTACGCCCGGCGGTGGGCGGCGATATGGTCAGGCGATGCAGATGCCCGCCCTTACATTCTCGGAAGATCAGGCCGAGGCGTTCGATCGTCTGTCCGCCCTGCTTGTCGGCCATGGGATCGACCTTGCGGAAGCGACGACGACGCCGATGGTCGAAGGCAAGGCGACCGTGCTGGCTGTGGTCGGCAAGGCGGGGTCCGGCAAGACGATGCTGCTGGCCGAGATGTACCGCAGCCTGAAGGCGGCCGGTCTGGACGTGGTGTCGGGCGACTATGAGGGGCGCAAGCGGAAGGACCGCCGGACGCTGGCGATTCTGGCGCCGACGAACAAGGCGGCATCCGTCCTGCGGCTGCGCGGGGTTCCGGCCACGACGATCCACCGGATCCTTTACACGCCGGTCTACGACCCGCAGTACGAAAAGATTGCCGAATGGCTGGCTGGCACCGGCCCGCGCCCTGTGGTCGAGGGGCTCACGGAACTGGCGCTGGACCGGGCCCATGCGTTTTACCAGCAGGTCGCCTCGATCCCCGGCGCGCTGGCCGCGGCGGGGCTGAAGGGCAGCGATTTCATCAAGGGCTGGAAACGGCGGGAAGAGCCGCTGGATGTGGGGTTTGTCGACGAAAGCTCCATGCTGGACGAACGCCAGCTTGAGGATCTACGCGAGATTTTTCCGGTGCTGGTGCTGTTCGGTGATCCGGCACAGCTGGCCCCGGTGGGGTCTTCCGGGGCGATGGTCTTTGACAAGCTGCCGGAAGGACGCAGGCTTGCCCTGTCCCGCATCCACCGCCAAACGCAAGACAACCCGATTCTCGATCTGGCCCATGCGCTGGGCGATGACCGGCTGGGGTTCGAAGAATTCGAAGCGATGGTGCAAGCCAAGGCCCGCGACGATGGCCGCGTGGTCTGGGCCGAACGGGTGGAGGCGGGGCTGATGGCCCGCTCGCCCGTGCTGGTGTGGCGCAACGCAACGCGGGTGCGGCTGATCCAGGCCTTCCGCAACGCCTATGGCGCGCCCGAGGATCAGCTTTTGCCGGGCGAGCCGCTGATCTGCGACGGGATTGAACTGCCATTGAAACACCGCAAGAAGCGGATTGATCTGGAAGCCCGCGGTCTGATCAAGGGCGCGCAGGTGATCTATCTGGGCGAAGGCAACCGCGAGGGATTCGCGCGGCTGCATGTCGTGGGGGCGGAGGAGCCGCAGGTTTCCGCCGCATCCATCATCAAGATCGAAAAGCCGGATGAGGAAGAACCCTTCATCCCCCATGCCGCCCGGATGGGGGCGGCCTTCCTGCATGGCGCGGCGGTGACGATCCACAAGGCGCAAGGGTCGCAGTGGGAGGACGTGCAGGTGTTCGCCCCCGATCTTTACGCCGCCGCCCAGTCCGGGCGGAACGAGGCCGGGGTGCCCTTGTGGAAGCGGCTGGCCTATGTCGCGATCACCCGGGCCCAGACGCGGCTGCATTGGGTGGTGCGAAACCGGCTGGCGCGGCCGCTGACGCCGCTGTCGGTCGATGATCTGAAGCGCGAACCGGCACCTTTGGCCTTGGCCGAGGCTTCCCCTGACGCGCCGGGCGATCTAGGGTAGGGCAAGAAGAGGGAGGGTCCGATGGCCTTGGTTTTCGTCCAGTTCCGCTGCACGCCGGGCACCACCTATGCGGTGGCCGACGCGATCTGGGACCGTGAGGTTGTCAGCGAGATGTATTCGACCAGCGGCGACTATGACCTGATCGCGAAGGTCTATATCCCCGATGACCAGGATACGGGGCATTACCTGTCCTCCAAGCTGTTCGACATTCCAGACATCCAGCGGACCTTGACCACGATGACCTTTAAGGCGTTCTAGGCTTGGCTGGCCGCCGGGGGCGCTGCCCCCGGACCCCCGGGATATTTGTGCAAATGTGAAAGGGCTTTGGGCTGTGCCCTAAAGCCAGGCGCTGCGGTTGGTGCCGACGGCGTCGGCCACGGTGTTGAAGCCGTCTTGGGCAAGAAGGGTGTCGAGGCCATGCGCAATGCGAGGCACAAGGCTGAGGCCGTTGTAGACCATTGCGGTATAGAGCTGGACGGCTGAGGCCCCGGCGCGGATCTTGGCGTAGGCGTCTTCGGCCGTGGAGATGCCGCCAACACCGATCAGGGGCAGCTTACCATCGGTCAGTTGCGAAAGCCGGGCGAGGACGCGGGTAGACTTTTCGAACAAGGGCGCGCCGGAAAGGCCGCCGACTTCGCCACGGTTTGCAGATTTCAAACCTTCGCGCGACAGCGTGGTGTTGGTGGCGATGATGCCGGCAAGACCTGAGGCAAGTGCGACCTCGGCAATCTGGGCGAGATCGTCGTTCGTGAGGTCGGGCGCGATCTTCAGGAAAATCGGGATCGGGGTCGGAAGGGCGGCGCGGGCTTCCATCACGCCAGAGAGAAGGGCTGCAAGGGCGGCGGGGCCTTGCAGGTCACGCAGTTTCTCGGTGTTGGGGGAACTGACGTTGACCGTGGCGAAATCGACATGCGGGCAGCAGGTGGCCAGCACACGGGCGAAATCGGCGGCGCGGTTGTCCGAGGTCTTGTTGGCGCCAAGGTTCAGCCCGACAGGCACCGGTCCCTTGGTGCGGCGGGCGAGACGGTCGGCGATGGCGGGGGCGCCGTCATTGTTGAAGCCGAACCGGTTGATCGCCGCGCGGTCTTCCGACAGCCGAAAGAGGCGAGGCTTCGGGTTTCCGGGCTGGGGCAGAGGGGTGGCCGCGCCAACCTCGACAAAGCCGAAACCGGCGCGGCTGAGGGGGGCGATGGCGGTTGCGTTCTTGTCATATCCGGCGGCAAGGCCGACCGGGTTCAACAGGGCCATCCCGGCAAGGCTGGTTGCAAGGCGGGCGCTGCGGACCGGGCCGGGCAGGGGGGCAAGGCCGAGGTTCAGCGCCAGCAGCGACAGGGCGTGGGCGCGCTCGGGATCGCAGCGGTGCAGCAGGGCCAGCCCGGCGCGTTCCAGCGCAGTCACCACAGCCCCTCGGGGAAGATGTGGCCGGTGGCGCCCAGGGGCAGGCTTTTGTCCCACACGACCTCATCCAGCCGCAGCGCGCGGTAGAGATGCGGGAAAAGCTGGCCGCCGCGGGAAGGTTCCCATTTCAGGGCGGGGCCAAGCCGGTCCGGGTCGAAGGCGACGAGGACAAGGTCACTTTCCGTGGCGAACCATTTTGCCGCCGTTTCGGCCACTTGTGCGGGGGTCGAGAAATGGATGTAGCCATCCGCAAGGTCGACGGGCGCACCCAGCGTCTCACCCGCGGTGCGGAAGGCATCCCATTCGGGGCGGCGGAAGATCTTCAGGATCAACATGCCGCGCTTGTGCCTTGTGCCGGGCGCGCGGTCAATCCGTCAGCGTGGTTGCGCCAATGGAGGCTTGGCCCCTCGGACGGGTGCGACAAGGCTTTGACTCTCGGCAGCCGCAAAGGCAGGTTTGGGTATCAACCAACAAGGGAGCTTATGATGCGGGCACTTTTCCTTACCAGCGCGGCATTTGCGCTTACGTCTGGCATGGCGCAGGCGGATTACACGCTGAATGTCATTCACATCAACGACCTGCACAGCCGGATCGAACACATCAATGCCTTTGACAGCACCTGCTCAGCTGAGGATGCGGCTGAGAACAAGTGTTTTGGGGGCGTTGCCCGGGTGGCGACCAAGATCAGGGAATTGCGCGACGGGCTGATTGCCGAAGGGCAGAACGTCATCGTTCTGGATGCGGGTGACCAGTTTCAGGGCAGCCTGTTCTACACGACCTACAAGGGCGCTGCTGAGGCTGAGTTCATGGAGAAGATCGGGTTCGACGCGATGGCCGTGGGCAACCACGAATTCGACGACGGGCCGGAGGGGCTGGCGAGCTTCCTCGACAAGGTCACTTTTCCTGTGATCAGCGGCAACACCGACGTCAGCCAGTCGAATGTGCTGGCCGGGCGGGTGCAGAACCATGTGGTGCTGGAGGTTGGCGGCGAGAAGATCGGCATCATCTCGGCCCTTGCGACGGATACGGTGGATACCTCCAGCCCCGGTCCGAGCATCATCTTTCAGGACGAGATCGACAGCCTGAGCGCGGATGTAGCGGCTTTGGAAGCCGAAGGTGTCAGCAAGATCATCGCCCTGACCCATGTCGGCTACAAGAAGGATATGGAAATTGCCGCTGCCGTGCCGGGTCTGGATGCGGTTGTGGGGGGGCATTCCCACACGCTGTTGTCCGCGACGGACCCAAAGCGGGGCGGGCCCTATCCGACCTGGGTTGATGGGCAGAATGGTGCCTTGGTGCCGGTCGTGCAGGCCTATGCCTATTCCAAATATGTCGGTCATCTGGAGCTGACCTTCGACGATGCCGGGAACCTGAAGTTCGCGGAAGGCGACACGATCCTGTTGGATGCCAGCGTGATCCCCGACCCGGAAATCGAAGCGCGGGTCAAGGAAATGGGCGCGCCGATCGAGGAGCTGAAGAACAAGGTGGTGGCCGAAAGCACCGCCGACATCGACGGCAGCCGCGAGACGTGCCGGGCGGTGGAATGCCCGATGGGCAACCTCGTCGCCGAGGCGATGCTGGACCGGGTGGCCGATCAAGGCGTGACGATCGCCATCCAGAACGGCGGTGGCGTGCGGTCCAGCATCGACGCAGGGCCGGTCACGATGGGCGAGGTGCTGTCCGTCCTGCCGTTCCAGAACACGCTGTCCACCTTTGAGGTGACCGGCGAAACCATCGTTGCAGCGCTGGAAAACGGCGTGAGCCAGATCGAGGAAGGCGCAGGCCGCTTTGCCCAGGTGGCAGGGTTGAAGTACACGTTCGATCCGGCGCAGCCAGCAGGATCGCGGGTCAGCGATGTGATGGTGCTGGTGGGGGGCGATGCCTGGGGTCCGATTGACCCTGCGGCAACCTACAAGGTGGTGTCCAACAACTATGTCCGGGGCGGTGGTGACGGATATCGGATGTTTGTCGATGCGGCCAATGCCTATGACTTCGGGCCGGACCTTGCCGATGTCACGGCCGAGTACATGGCCAAGACCGGCCCCTACACGCCGATGACGGACGGACGGATCACCCGCAAGTAAGCGCAGCCTCAGCGGGCAAAATGGATGGCGGGGTGTGTGTCGCACACTCCGCCATTTTTTTGCGCCAAGATGTAACTTTCGGGCGACCTTGCACGTAGGAAAGGCAGGCAACGCCGGCAGGATGGTGACAGAAGAGTTCGAACGACGGCTGGCGCCGCTGTGGCAGGCAGCGCGGGACGGGGATGAGGTTGCCTATCGGGCGGCCCTGTCGATCATTGCGCTGCGGTTGCGCGCCTATGTCCGGCCGAGGATGGCCGGTCTGCCCGATGATGTGGAGGATATGGTGCAGGAAACGCTTCTCGCGATCCACCTCAAGCGGGCCACGCATGACCCTTCGCTGCCGGTCTCGAACTGGGTCCATGCGATTGCGCGCTATCGTCTGACAGACCTGTATCGCCGACGGGGCCGTCGGGGCCATCCGGAACCATTGGACGGTCTGGAGATTGAGGCCGATGCCGACAGCGAGGGTGTGGCGGCCTCCTTTGCCCGGCGCGATCTGGGCCGATTGCTGGACGCCCTGCCTTTGGGTCAGCGGCAGGCGATCGAACTGGTGAAGGTGCAGGGGATGTCGACCGATGAGGCGGCGGTAGCGATGGGGATCACGGTCTCGACGCTGAAAGTGCGCGTCCATCGCGGGTTGCAGCGCCTGATGCAAGTGGCGAGGGCTGAGCCTTGAAGACCGACCAGTTGATCGAGTTTCTGGCCGAAAGGGCCGGTTCAGCCGAACCGGCAGGCGATGGTCGCCAGCTTTTGCTGGGGGTGGCGATGGCCCTGCCGGTGATGGCGGCAGCCGTCTGGGCCACGCTGGGCTTTGTGCCGCTGCAAGACTGGATCATCAGCAGCACGGCCCAGAAACTGATCTACGGGGGGATGCTGTTGATTGGCGGCATCCTGTTGCTGCGGCGGCTTGGGCGGCCGGGGAGTGGCGTGGCACTTGCCTTCGGCGTTCTTGGCACCACGCTGGCGACGGCGGCGGGGGTCGGACTGTGGGGCGTGCTGCGATTGCCAGCGGAAGATTGGGCAGCGCAGGTTTTCGGCAGTTCATCCCCGACTTGTCCCGTGGCGATCCTTGCGCTGTCGATCCCTGCTCTGGTTGCCATGTTGCGGGGTGCACGGCTTCTGGCCCCAACACACTTGCGGTTGACCGGGGCTGCGGCTGGGCTGGCGGCCGGGGCGTTGGCAGCGGTTGCCTATTCGCTGGGCTGCACCGAGGGCGCGCTGACCTTTGTGGCGGTGTGGTACACGCTGGGTGTGGCGTTGGCGACGGCCTTGGGCGCAGCGGTCGGGCCGCGTGCCTTGCGCTGGTGATCACGGGGCGGTCACAGGGCGATCACGTCTCTGTCGGCCCTTTGCAACGTCGTAACCTTCTTGGCAGGCCAAGCGGATCACCGGATGCAGCGTCCGACGTGACGCGCCACACCCGGCGGCGATCCTGCCGACAGGCGTGCAACCTTTCTGACGGGAGAGACCGATGATCCATTTCCGCCCCATGACGATCCGCCCCCTGACAATCCAGCTTGCCGCGATCCTGATCGGCCTTGCCGCGCCGATGGCTGCATTTGCCGAAGATGAACATTTCCTGACGGAAGGCACGGCTGCAAACGGCTATGACGTGGTCGCCTACCACACCGTCGGTGCCCCGACGCCGGGCGATGCGGCCTATACCGCCGACTATCAGGGCGTCACCTGGAGCTTTGCCTCGGCCGAGAACCGGGACATGTTTGCCGCCGATCCGGCCAAATATGCCCCGGCCTATGGCGGCTGGTGTTCTGCCGGTGCGTCCAAGGGCAAGAAGGTGCCGACCTTGCCGGAGTTCTTTGCCATCGTGGACGGGCAGCTTTACCTCAACAGCTCGGAAAAGGCGCACAAGGATCTGTTCCTGAAAGACACTGCCACTGTCATCGACAAGGGCGAATCCAACTGGAAGCGCATCTACGCGACCGAGGCTGACAAGCTCTGACACGCCCCGGGCAAGGGTGTCCAAGACCCCTTGCCCGACACGCTGCCGCCCGGCATCCTGCCCGGATGTGCGGCCGCTTTACCATCACCCACCCGAACGAAGCGCTGGCGGCGCTGTTTGATGCCGTGCCGGGGAATGACCTGCCGGTTGGGCCCAATTACAACGTCTGCCCCACGAATATGGTGGCTGTCGTCACCTCGGACAGCGGGCGGCGGCTTCGCGCGATGCGGTGGGGGTTCATCCCCGGCTGGTACAAGGCGCCGAACGACGGTCCCCTGATCATCAATGCGCGGTCCGATACGGTTGCCACCAAACCGGCCTTCCGCGAGGCGGTTCGGACTCGACGCTGCATTGTGCCGGCCAGCGGGTTCTATGAATGGAGCACGGGCGACAAGGGCGAAAAACTGCCGTGGTACTTCACCCGGGCGGATGGGCAGCCGATGGCGCTGGCCGGGATCTGGCAACGCTGGCAGGATATGGACACGGTGGCCATCGTGTCGACCGATGCCGGACCGTCGATGGCCGGGCTGCATCACCGCGAAGCCGTAGTGCTGGAGCGGGCGGATTGGCCGCTTTGGCTGGGCGAGGCGGGGCATGGGGCCGCGCTGCTGATGAAGCCCTTGGCCGAGGGCGTGATGAACCCGCCGATGCGGGTATCGACGGCCGTCAACTCCAACCGCGCGGCGGGGCCTGAGTTGATCCAGCCGCTGGCGGCCTGACTGTCACGGAAGTTCCAGCCACCGATAACTGGCGCGTTACAATTCGCTGGCAGGTCTGACCCGCAACCTTAGCGGAAAGAGACCATGTCCCACCCTTCCCCCGACCTGCCGATCCTTGGTGCCGCCCTTGCGCATGATGACCTTGCCGCCCACCGCGACTGGCTGCTGGAAGCGCCACGTGATCTGGAGTTGCAGGCCTTCGTCGATGCCGAAGTCCTTGACGGCGACTGGTCGGGCCTTGCCGCCGATACGGTCCGGCTGCTGGACGGGCATACCGGGCGTCTTGGCATTCACGGGCCCTTCTGGGGCTTCACCATCGCGTCCTATGAACCCGAAGTGCGCAAGATCGTGACCCGCCGGTTCCAGCAGGCGCTGGATGTCTGCGCGGCGGTCAAGGGGACGCATGTGGTGATCCATTCGCCCTTCACGACATGGGGCTACAATCATCGCGGGCTGTACCCAAAGGACGCCGCCCGGATGATCGAGGCCGCGCGCGAGACGCTCGCGCCGGTGCTGACCCGGGCCGCCGACATGGGCGTGACCCTGATGCTGGAGAATATCGAGGACATCGACCCCGCCGACCGCGCCGCCCTGTGCGAGGCGCTGGACTGGCAGGCGCTGGCGCTTTCGGTTGACACCGGGCACGCGCATTATGCGCATGGCTCCACCGGGGGGCCGCCGGTCGATTTCTTCATCCGCGCGGCGGGGGACCGGTTGGGCCATGTGCACCTGCAGGACGCTGACGGTTTCGCCGACCGGCATTGGCAGATCGGTCATGGCACGATCCTGTGGCCTGCGGTCTTCAAGGCGATTGCGGAAACCGGGGCCAACCCGCGCCTGATCCTTGAGTTGCGGGACAAGGCGGGGGTCATCCCCTCGGCCCGGTATCTGGCGGGGCTGGGGCTGGCGCAATGAAGTTTGTCGTCCTGTCGGACTTGCATCTTGGGCCGCCCGGGTCTGCGGTCAACGGGCTTGACCCGGCGGCGCGGCTGGCAGAGGCGGTGCGGGCGATCAACCGCGATCATGCCAATGCCGATTTCGTCGCCATCGCCGGGGACCTTGCCGATCTGGGTGAGGTGGGGGCCTACGAGGTACTGCGCGACACCCTGGCGCCGCTGACCATGCCTTGCCACATCACGCTGGGCAACCATGATGCGCCCGAGGCCTTCCTGTCGGTCTTCGGCGCGGACCTTGCCCACCCAGATGCGAAAGTGTCGAAGGTGATCAACGTGGAAGGCTACCGGGTGATCCTTCTGGACACCACCACGCCCGGCACCCATGGCGGCGCGCTCTGCCAAGGTCGGATGGACTGGCTGGCCGCTCGGCTGGATGAGGCTGCGGACCTCCCGGTCATCGTGGTCATGCATCACCACGCCAATGTGCTGTCCCTGCCGGTGGACGAGATTCCGCTGGAGGATGGCGCAGGGTTTGCACAGCTTCTGAAACGGCACCCGGATGTGCGGATGGTCATTTCCGGCCATGTGCATCTGACGACCAGTGGCGTTTGGCACGGGGTGCCGATGACGACGCTGGCCGGCAGCCACTATTCGGTCAACGCGCATCTGCCGGGCATGGCGGGGGACCAGCTTCGGCTGGAGGGCCCGGCCCAGATGGCCGTAGTGCTGGCGGATGTGGCTGGGGTGACGGTCCATTTTCAGGACTACCTTCCCCGGCATGTGGAACTTGCGTCCGGCCTTTTCCCGAAGGAGTGACGCACCTGAAACGACCCAGAGGACGCGCAGGCCAAGCCTTGCGCGTCCTTTGGCGTGGTTCGGTCATACCATTGAATATGTTGAATAAAACTTCATAAAGCCATCAATACTCTGTCACGTTCCCCTGTCATCTGCCCCCCCATGCCGCAGGTTGCCTGTGGCCCCCTTTTCACGGAGACAGGGACGATGACATTCAAGCTGGCGACCACTGCCATGGTGCTTCTGGCCACTGCCGGAACCGCCCAGGCCGAGAAGATCAAGTTCGAATACTGGTACGGCCTGACCGGCGACCTTGGCGCCGTCGTGGCCGAAACCTGCAACCGCTTCAATGCGTCTCAGGACCTGTACGAGGCGGTTTGCGTCGGTCAGGACGGCTATGACAAGGCCGTGCAGAACACCATCGCCGCCTTCCGCGCCGGTAAGCATCCGACGCTGCTGCAGTCCTTCGACGCCGGCACCGCCGACCTGATGCTGTCGGGCGAATTCTATCCGGTCACCCAGTTGATGGCCGATACCGGCGTGACCGTGGACTGGGCCGACTACTTCCCCGGGATCGCGAACTACTATTCGTCCACCTCGGGCGAGTTCTTCTCGATGCCGTGGAACTCATCCACCCCGGTCTACTATTTCAACAAGGACCATTTCGCCAAGGCCGGGATCACCGAAGCCCCGATTACCTGGGAAGGCATGGAAGAGGCGTTCAAGGCGCTGAAGGCCAGCGGTCAGGCCTGCGGTCTGGCCTATGCGCCGTCGTCCTGGATCGACCTTGAGCAGTTCTCGATGGCCCATAACGTGCCGGTCGCGTCGAACAACAACGGCTATGACGGGCTGGACACCGAGCTTTTGTTCAACACCACCCTGCACGTCCGCTACATGGAAGACGTGCAGCGCTGGCTGGGCGAAGGCTATGCGATGCTGCGGACGCAGGCCGCTGGCAAGACCGCGCGCGACAGCTTTGTCGAAGGCGAATGTTCCGTCTTCTTCTCGTCGATCGCTGACCACAACACCATCCACAAGCTGACCCCCGCCTTCGGCTGGGACGTGCAGATCATCCCGACCTATGAGGGCGTGGAGCGCAAGAACACTGTCGTCGGCGGGGCCTCGCTTTGGGTGCTGTCGGGCAAGACGGACGACGAATATCTGGCGGCGGCGAACTATCTCGCCTTCCTTGCCACCAAGGAAGAACAGCAGTTCCTCCTGGAAAACTCGGGCTATATCCCGGTCACGAAATCGACCTATGACGCGCTGCTTGCCGAAGGCTTCTACGCCAAGGAGCCCTTCATCAACCGCGACATCGCGATGAAGTCGCTGACCTGGTCCGAGCCGACACCACTGACCCGTGGCATCCGTCTGGGTGGCATGATCCAGATCCGCGCCGAATGGCTGGCCGAGGTTGAGGCTGCGCTTGCCGGGCAGAAGACCATGCAAGAGGCGCTGGATACCGCTGTCGCCCGCGGCAACGACCAGCTGGCGCGCTTTGCCCAGACCTATGCGGGCAAATCCTTCCCCTGAACCTACGAAGGGGCGCGGCCATCCGGTCGCGCCCCGTTTCCTGTCCGGGGGACCGCATGCGCCGCGCCTATTTCAAGTTCAGCTGGATTGCTGCCGCCCTGTTGGCACCGCAGCTTCTGATCATCTTCGTGTTCTTCTACTGGCCCTCGGCGCAGGCGCTTTACTGGGCCTTCACGCTGGAGCAGCCCTGGGGCGGCGGCAATACCTGGGTGGGGTTCGACAACTTCCGCAAGGTGCTGTCTGACCCGTACTACTGGGGATCGGTCCGGGTGTCGGTGATTTATGCGCTGGCGACGACAGTGCTGGCGATGAGCATTGCGCTGACGCTGGCGATCTTCGTGGACCGGCAACTTGCGGGCTACAAGGCCTACCGGGTGGCGATCATCTGGCCCTATGCCGTGGCCGCGCCTGCTGTGGGGCTTGCGTTCCAGTTCGTCTTCAACCCCGGCGCGGGTATCTTCAGTTACATCAACACCATCGCCCCCGGCTGGTGGGACCTGTCGAAATACCCGTGGCAGGCGGTCACGGCCATCGTCATCGCAGGCGCGTGGAAGCAGGTGGCCTACAGCTTTGTGTTCTTCCTTGCCGCCCTGCAATCCATTCCCCGCAGCCTGACCGAAGCTGCCGCGATGGACGGGGCGAGGCCCCTGCGCCGGATGATCGACCTGCAACTGCCGCTGCTGACCCCGACCTTCTTCTTCCTTCTGGTCATCAACATCACCGACAGCTTCACCGACAGTTTCGGGATCGTCGACACGCTGACCGGCGGCGGGCCGTTCCGGGCGACCGACCTCATGGTCTACAAGATCTATTCCGACGGGTTCCGGGGGTTCGATTACTCGGGTGCCGCCGCCCAATCCATCATCCTGATGCTTCTCGTCATGGCGCTGACCTTCGTTCAGTTCCGCTATGTCGAGCGGCGCGTGCATTACACCTGAGGGTCCGCCATGATCGAACGCACGCCGCTTTTGAACATCGCGACCCATGTGATCCTGGTCTTTGGCTTGGTCATCATTCTGGTGCCGATCTGGCTGGCCTTTGTGGCCGCGACACTGACCCTGCAAGAGGTCAACTCGGCCCCAGTCGAGCTTTGGCCGGGGGATCAGCTTTTCGTCAACCTGAGGGAGGCCTGGGCGCAGTCGGACTTTGGCCCGAAGTTCGTCAATACGCTGATCGTGGCAACCGGGGTGGTGGTGGGCAAGATCACTCTGGCCTGCATCACCGCCTTCGCGCTGGTGTTCTTCAATTTCCGTGGCCGGATGCTGATCTTCTGGATGATCTTCATCACCCTGATGCTGCCGTTGGAGGTGCGGATTGTCCCCACCTATGCTGTCGCCGCAAATGCTCTGACGCCGTTCCAGACGATCATGGACTGGACGGGGATCAGCTGGCTGATCGCCACGCTGTCGGGGGTGGAGGTGGCGCTGGAGTGGAACCTTCTCAACTCCTACACGGGCCTCATCCTGCCCTTGGTCGCCACTGCCACAGGCACGTTCCTTTACCGCCAGTTCTTCCTGACGATCCCGGATGAGCTGGTGGAGGCCGCGCGGATGGATGGCGCGGGGCCGCTGCGGTTTCTGTGGGATGTCCTTATCCCCCTGTCCAAGACCAACATCGCGGCGCTGGCGACGATCATGTTCGTCTACGCCTGGAACCAGTATCTCTGGCCGCTTCTCGTTGTCACCGACCGGGCGAATTACGGGATGGTTGTCGTTCAGCTTTCCGACCTTGTCCCCGACCAGCTGACTACAGGCGGCGGCACGCCCACCTGGCATCTGGCGATGGCGGCGACGCTGGTCGTGATGCTGCCGCCGATTGCCATCGTCATCCTCATGCAGCGCTGGTTCGTGCGCGGCCTGATCAACACCGACAAGTAGAGGCGCGAAATGGCCGAAATCAGCATCCGCAATGTCGCCAAGACCTATGGCAAGACCACGATCATGGACGGCGTCAATCTGGAGATCCGGAATGGCGAGTTCGTGGTGATCCTGGGGCCTTCGGGCTGCGGGAAGTCCACGCTCCTGCGCCTGATCGCCGGGCTGGAGGAGATCACGGCGGGCGAAATCTCAATCGCTGGTCAGGTGGTGAACGATCTTGAACCGCGCGAGCGGGGCTGTGCGATGGTGTTCCAGAACTACGCGCTTTATCCGCATATGACGGTGGCCGAAAACATCGGCTATGCGCTGAAGGTGGCGGGGGTACCCAAGGCCGAACGGATGGCGCGGGTGGCGGCGACGGCGCAGTCCGTGGGGCTGGGTGATTTCCTTGACCGCAAGCCGGGGCAGCTGTCCGGTGGCCAGCGCCAGCGCGTCGCCATGGCCCGGGCGATCATCCGGGAACCGAAGGTGTTTCTGTTCGACGAGCCCCTGTCGAACCTTGACGCCAAGCTGCGGGTGCAGATGCGGCATGAGATCCGGCGAATACACAATGCGGTGAAGGCGACCAGCGTGTTCGTGACCCATGACCAGCATGAGGGGATGACGCTGGCTGACCGTCTGGTCATCATGAACAAGGGCACGATCGAACAGATCGGCACCCCGGAAGAGATTTACGAACACCCCGCCTCGCTTTACGTCGCGGGGTTCGTGGGCAGCCCGGCGATGAACATCCTGCCGGGAACGGTGGCGGGCGATGGCCGGTCGGTTCTGCTGGCCGATGGGCAGCGGGTGGCGATTGCGCAGACCTTCAAGGCCGAGCCGGGGCAGTTGGTGCAGATCGGACTGCGGCCAGAGCGGCTGTCGATCGTGCCGGTGGCGCAGGGGGCGCTGACGGCGACTTTCCTGTTCTTTGAAGAGCTGGGATCGGCCCGGGTCTATCATCTCTTGATCGAGGATATCCCGGTTTGCGCGGTCATGGACGCCAAGCTGCAGCTGGTTGAAGGGCAGAAGATCGGGCTGGCCTTTGCCGCGTCGGCGCTGCATCTCTTTGACGGGCCAAGCGGGCGCAGCCTTGTTCGGCATCCCGCGGGCGAAAAGGTGGGTGAACTGGCATGACCCCTGACCGGGCTGCTGCCCTTGACAGGTTGACAGGGGCGGGCCAGACCGATCCGCAACCCGCTTCGGTCGGTCAGAAATTCGATGCAACCGGGGCCGTATTGCCCTTTCCGGGCAATACCTTCCTATGCCACATCCCGCCTAATGGCGAGGCGCATGCAGCCCTGCGCGAGGCAAGCCTTGCCCTGCAGGCCGGGCCTATGGCCGGGACGTTCAGCTTTCTGCCCCCCGCCAGCTTTCACATGACGGTGTTTGAGGGTGTCGTCGACGCCGGCCGCATGGATGCGCGCTGGCCCGAGGGGGTAGCAAATGATCTGGCGCTTGAGGCGGTAACGGACCGGTTTCTGGCTGCTGTGGCGCCTTTAGAGGTGCCCGCAGCGCATCGCATTCGGCCCATGGCGGTCTTTGGTGGCTTCTCGCTTGCCGTTGCCGGGGCCACGCCCGAGGACGAGGCCAGCCTGCGCCACTGCCGCCAGTTGCTAAGCGATGCGACTGGGATCAGGCGGCCAGACTTTGCCACCTACGGGTTTCATGTAACACTTGCCTACCCGCTGCGTTGGTTGACCGTGGCTGAGGCCGAAGCGGTGATCGACCTGTCCGAGCGGGTGTTTGACCGCCTACAGGCGCGCGCGCCGGAGATCGCGCTTGGCAGGATCGAGTTCTGCAGCTTTGACGACATGCACCTGTTTCGGCCACTGCGCCTGCTTGGAACGCCTTAGGCCGTTTCGCCCTGTGGTGCCTTCTGGGACTTCTTCGCCTCGACCACCAAGGCGGCAAGGCGGAAAAAGCCGTGGACCATCTTGGAAAACGGCATCAGCAGGAACAAGGTCATCACGGTTGCCAGATGGATGGCAAGCAACGGGGCCTGCAGGCCGGTACCCGTGGCTGCGTAAAGCAGAAGCCCGGTTGCCGCGACCGCGCCGAGGAGGAGGACAAAGGCCATCTCGCCGCCCCAGACCCGGGGAGCGCCAAGGGCGGGGTCGGCCTTGAGCTTCAGCCAGGCAAGATAGACCGTCCCCGCCACCATCATCAGCCCCCCCGGCACGCCCAGAAGTTTCGGGACGGACAGCAAGGGATAGGGGGCCTGCCAGCCCAAGGCATAGTGCATGATCGTGCCGCTGGAGGTGGAGGCGAAGCACAGCAGAAAGCCATACATCATCAGGTGATGCGCCATGCGGCGGCGGTCTGAATAGCGGTCGCCGTCCTCAAAGTTGCAGCCCTGGCCCTGGCCGCCGGACAAGTTGCGCATCTGGCCTGCGTCTTGCAGGGCGCGGCGAAGGTGGGCCCATGTGACAGGGCCACCATCAACCTCAACCCAATAGCGGCGGAGGGCGGCGGCGATCAGCGCAAGGGGAAGGACGAAGGCGGGGACAAAGATCGCCACCATCGTGCCATGCGCGAGATAGGCGTAGAACCCTTCGCCCGAGGTTGGCTTTAGCGCGGCCAGAAGCCAAAAGAACGCGGCCAGCATCGCCACCAGAAGGCCGGTCATCGCGACGCCGTGGCGCTGGAACAGCCGGGCAAAGGAGTGCGGGCGGATCAGCCGTTCCCAGCTTTCCACCCGTACCTCTGCCAGTGCGGCGGGCAGGTTCAGGGCAAACTCATGCGGTTCGGTGTATTGGCAGGCGTAATAGCAGCCCCGGCAGTTGTGGCACAGGTTGGCCAGATGCGTCAGGTCACCATCGGAAAAGGCCTTTTCCCGGGTCATGGCGGGGAAGACGGCGCAGTAGCCTTCGCAGTAGCGGCAGGCATTGCAGATCTCGATCTGGCGGCGGGCCTCGGCCGTGTGGTCAAGCGACATGGGCTGCGGCCTCCTTGCCTGCGATGCGTCCGAAGACGGTGCCGATGGTCATGCCGAACCCGGCGAGGTAGCCTTGGCCAAGGATGGATCCGGCCATGATCTCACCCGCAGCCCAAAGGTTCTGGATCGGCCCGTCAGTGCCGTGGACGCGGGCGCGGTCATCGACCTTTAGGCCAAGATAGGTGAAGGTCACGCCGGGGCGCAGCTGGTAGCCGTAGAACGGGGCTGTGTCGATCGGGCGGGCCCAGTTGGTTTTCGGGATGTTCAGACCCTTGGTGCGCAACCCGTCAAGCTCGGTCGGGTGAAACGTGCCCGGCTGGCAGGCGGCGTTGAAGGCATCAACGGTGCGGCGCAGGGTGGCGGGGTCAAGGCCCATGAGGGAGGCGAGACCTTCGATGGTGTCGGCCTTGATCGGCGGAAAGACCGAGGGCATAAACAGGTCAATCGCCTTGGAATCGATGATGGAAAAGCCCACCTGATCGGCTTGCGCTGCCACAAGGCGGCCCCAGATCGCATAGCGCTTAGGCCATACATCCTCACCCTCGTCATGGAAGCGTTCGCCGTCGCGGTTGACGACGATGGAGAAGGGCACGCAGTCCAGCCGGGTGACGATGCCGCCGTCGAACTTTGGCGCGCGGCCGTCGATGGCGACGGCGTGGCATTGGGTGGGGTCGCCTACGCTTTCGGCGCCCTGATCCAGCATGTCGCGCAGGACGACGCCCCGGTTGTAAGGCGTGCCCCGGATCAGGAAGTTGCGCGCGCTTGGCCCCCAGGCGCGGGCAAGCCAGTCCAGATCGGCCTGAAACCCCCCGGAGGCGAGGACGAAGGCCTTGGCCCGCACGGTGACGGGCTGGCCTGCCACGGTCACCTCAAGATGGGTGATCCGGTCGGCCTCGCGGTGGACGTGGCGCACCTCGGCCTCATAGGCGACCTTCACGCCAAGGTCGGTGGCGGTGTTGTAATAGGCGTTGACCAGCGCCTTGCCGCCGCCAAGGAAGAAGGCGTTCGTGCGGCCCAGTGACAGGGTACCCGACAGCGAGGGCTGGAAGCGCACGCCATGCGCCTCCATCCAAGGCAAGCAGGCTTCGGAGGCGCGGATGACCATGCGGGCAAGGGCTTCGTCGGTCTTGCCCTTGGTCACCAGCATGAGGTCGTGGAAGTATTCCTCTTCCTCGTAGCTGTCGATCAGCACCGACAGAGGCCCGCGGTGCATGCAGCGGAAGTTGCGGGTGTGGCGCGAGTTGCCGCCCCGGTAGGGAAGGGGGGCAGCTTCAAGGATCAGGACGGTTGCCCCGGCCTCGGCCGCGGTGATGGCGGCGCAGAGGGCGGCATTGCCGCCACCGACGATGGCGATGTCAAGGGTTTCGGGCCAGTCCTTCATGGCTCATCCCCCAGAATGGCCGGACGGTTGCGCATGGCCCTGATCCTGACTGCCATCGCGGCAGAGATGTGGGCCCGCATCGCCGCTTCGGCTGTGGCTTCGTCGCGCGCAGTCAGGGCGCGCAGGATGGCGGCGTGTTCCGACACCGCATCGGCCGCGCGGGTGCTGTCGGTCAGGGTGGTCGGGCCAAGGATGAGCAGGGTCTTTTGCAGCGCATTGATCGACTTGATCAGAAAGCGGTTCCGCGCGGCATCCAGCAGCAGCATGTGAAACTGGCGGTTCAGTTCCTGGGCATGCTGGCTGGTGACGGCGGCGGCAAGCTCGGCGTTCAGGGCGACCAGTTCTGCCAGTTCCACGTCCGAGGCTGACCGGGCGGCCAGACGGGCGGCGGTGCCTTCAAGGACGGCGCGCATCTCGTAAAGTTCGATCACCTCGGCGTAGTCAAGGGTGCGGATCGTGGCGCCTTGGCGGGGAAGGTGGATGACCAGCCCGTCCGCCTCGAGCTGGCGGATGGCTTCGCGCACGGGGGTGCGGCTGATGCCAAGCCGGGCGGCAAGATCGGTTTCCCGCAGGCGCGCACCGGGGGTCAGATCACCAGATCGGATGTCATCCAGAAGCTGGCGATAGGCGATGTGGCCCTGCGGCGGGCCGTCGGTTTCGGTCATCGAAGGACTCGCTTGCTGACTTGCATCCAGAAGTATACATCTGGATACAGAATGACAAGCCGAGACAGGCAGACAAGGGAAATCCGCATGCCCACCCCGCTGCGGCACCGACTGGCGACATTTGCTCTGGCTGTGCTTGGCGCGGTGGCGTTTCAGTGGATGGGCCTGCCCCTGCCGTTCCTGTTCGGACCAATGGCTGCCTGCCTGATCGCGGCACTTGCCGGGGCACCGCTGAAGGGGATGGGGCCAGTCTCATCGGCCGCGCGGACGATCCTTGGTGTGGCCGTCGGATCCTCGATCACGCCCGAGGTTGTGGGGCAATTGCCGCAAATGGTGGGCAGTGTGGTTCTGGTGCCGGTATATGTCGCCCTGATCGGGCTGGTTGGCGTGCCGTTCTTTCGCAGGCTGGGCTATGACCCGGCAACCGCGTGGTATGCAGCAATGCCCGGCGGGCTGCAGGACATGGTGACCTTCGGGAAAGAGGCGGGCGGCGATGTCCGGGCGCTGTCGCTGATCCACGCGACGCGGGTATTGGCGATTGTGGCCGTGGCCCCGCTCATCATGACGGGCCTGTACGGGGCCACGCTGACCGGCGCGATGGGAGCCCCGATCCGAGAGCTGCCCCTGTGGGAGTTGGGCCTGATGGCGGCGGCGGCGCTGGTCGGCTGGAAGGGGGGCGAGTGGCTGGGGCTGTTCGGCGCGTCCATCCTTGGGCCGATGATCGTGACGGCAGCGCTGACGCTGACCGGGGTCATCCATGTCCGCCCCCCGGCCGAGGCAATCCTGTTTGCGCAACTGTTCATCGGGATCGGCATTGGGGTGCATTATGTCGGCGTGACGCTGCGCGAATTGCGGTCCTTCGTGTTGTCGGGCTTTGCCTTCGTGCTGATCCTTGCGGCGCTGGCGGCGGCGTTCACCGAGGTTGTCACCCTGATGGGCCTTGCCGAACCGGTGGAGGTTTTCCTTGCCTTCGCGCCTGGTGGGCAGGCCGAGATGACGGTACTTGCCGTTGTCGCTGGGGCGGACCTTGGGTTTGTCATCCTGCACCATCTGGTGCGGATCGTGCTTGTCATCCTTGGCGCGCCGATCGCGGCGGGGATTATCGCGCGGCGGTCAAGGGGCAAGGGCTGACGCCGGGGGTCAACTGCCGAACGCCCCGAAGATCATCGAAGTGCCGCCAAGAAGGATCAGCCCCTCGATAAGGAAGGTGTGCAGCCGCAGGCTGGTGCGGCGCATGATCCAGGCGGCGCAGGCGGTGCCGGGGATCGTGCAGATTCCAAGGACCAGCGCCAGAACGAAATGCTGCAGGCTGAGCGCGTCAAGGGCGCCGAAGACGATGGCCTTGAACAGGTTCACGCTCACGGCAATCGCGGCATCGGTCGCGAGGAGTGCGGCCCCGGCATAGCCCATGCCCATCAGCAACGGCACGATCAGCATCCCCGCCCCGACGATCAGCGACGACAGGAACCCGAAGACCCCGCCAACCGCATAGATCCCGACCGGGCCGGGTGTGATCTGGGCCCGCGCCAGCACGCGGCGCAGGGGAACGGAAAGGATCAGCACCACCCCCAGCACGGCCTGAATGATCGCCGAATCCAGCCGCACATAAAGCTGCGCGCCGATCCATGCCATGGGCAGGGCGACCACGGAAATGCGGATGACCGTCTTCATGTCGAGCGCATGGCGGTAAAACCAGACCCGGCTGCCGTTGTTGATCAGCATCAGGACCGAGATCATCGGGATCAGCGCCTTCGGGCCGACGATGGGCGCGATGAACAGCGTGACGAGAAGCCCCGCGCCATAACCCGACAGGCCCCCCAGAACCCCGGCAACAAAGCAAACCGCCATCCCGGCAAGCGCGATGCCCGGTGAGATTGCCCCTGACAGCAGTTGGGCTTCGGTCAGCACAAACGCAGACCTGTCACGTCAACCGCCCCGCGCCCGGCCATCAGCCTGTCCGCCCAGGCGGCAAGCCCGGTGGCAGCAGCAGGGTCACGGCCCGCGAAGGCAAGGTTCGCGCGGGCCTTGGCGAGGATTTCATCGCGGGTAAGGGGTGCACGGGCACCGCCACGCAGGCAGGGCGAGCGTGCCTCGACCACCGACCCGTCCATCAATTCGGCGCGGATATGGCCGGTGTAGTTGGCCGGGTATTCGTTGGCGGGATCGACGACAAAGTTAACCTTGGCGGCAAGGGCCAGCGCGCGCGGGTCGCGGACCGAGGTTTCGGTGAACTGCGCAAGGCCCGCATCGCCCCAGACCCAACCCGCCGCCACACAATACTGGCCGCTGAACTTGGCGGCATAGGGGGTAGGCGGGCGCTGCTTCAGGGCCTGCGGTTCCCACAGGCGGTGGACTGTGCCTTCACCCACCTCGCAGGTGATGGACCGCACCTGTTCCGGCTGGATGCCGCGCCGGGCAAGGTCGATGGCACAGTCGATGTAGGGTTGGGTCATGGTGCCACAGGCGAAGGGCTTGAAGGCAAGGCGGGAGGATTCCCAGCGGCGGCCAAGGTCATCGACCAGCGGGGCAAACTCGGTCGCGTGGGGGGAGGAGAAGGCGTAGAAGAACCCATGCGATCCTTCAAAGACGGTGGCAGGTCCGGTGAAGCCTGCCCGCCCCAAGGCCGCCGCCCGCATGCCGGATTGCGCCGCCCAGCCCGCATGCAGCCGCTTGGTCGAGGTTCCGTCAGCGAGGTATTCGATGATCCCCGATGCCATCGACCCCGCCACCCCAAGCGCGTTGCGGATGGCGGTCTTGTCCATCCGCAGGGCGGCGGCAACGCCAGCGGCGGCGGACATCGTGCCCAGAACGGCGGTGGGGTGGAAACCGGCCTTGTGCACCGCCTTGTCGGCGACGAGGCCAAGGCGGCACATCACCTCGATCCCGACGATGATGCCGCGTGCGGTGTCTTCGGCAGACAGTCCATGCCGTTCGGCGGCGGCGAGCAGGGCGGGGATGATGACGACGCCGGAATGGACCGGGCAGCCTTCGAAGGTGTTGTCGTAATCCTCCCCGTGGCCGCAGGTGCCGTTGATGGCCGCCGCAGCCTCAGGTGTGTGGCCCTCGGCGGTGCCCCAGACCGTGGCGGTGCCCGGGTCGGCAAAGGCGGTGCGGACGGAGTGGCCGTAGTCGGTTTCAAGCGCGGCGATCGTCAGGCAGACCGTATCAAGGATCGTGTCGGCACAGGCCTGAACCGAGCTTTGCGGCGCAGAGGTCAGTTCAAAGCCGGAGATCCAGTCGGCAAGCCGGTCAGATACGGTGGTGTCGGTCATGGGGGAGTTCCTTTTCATGCAGCGCCCTCGGGGCGTCTAATGGGCGCGTCTTGTGCCGTGGTCAGGCCCCGAAGCGGGCAAGACCGGCAAGGTTGGCGTGGTGCGACAATGCGGCCATCCAGTCGATCAGGGCCGCGGCCCGATCTTCCGTCCAGCCGCCATGGCGGCAGTTGGCCATGGCTTTGGCCTTGATCTGATCCCCGGTCAGCGGCTCACGCTGGCCGCCGCGCATATGGGGCTGGTCCAGCCCGATCTTCTCACCATCTGCCATCTCCACCCGGATATGGCCGGAATAGTTGCGCGGGTATTCGTTGGCCGGATCGATCTGATAGCTGATCTTTTCGGCCAGCCGCAGGATGCGGGGGTCTTTCGCCTTGGCATCGGTGAACTGGGAAAGGCCCGCGTCACCGTCGAAGAACCCCACTGCCATGCAGAACGGCATCGAGAATTTTGCGGCATAGCCCGAGGGCGGCGCATGCTTGCCCGCCAAGGGCTCCCACAAACGGTGCACCAGCCCTTCGCCTGTCGGACAGACGATTCGGGTGATGCGGTCGGGGTCGATGCCTTTGGCCGCAAGGCGGATCATGCAGTCGATGTAGGGATGGATCATCGTGCCACAGGCATAGGGCTTGAAGGCGATGCGCGAGGCGTACCAGTCCTGACCCAGATCACGCTCCAGATGCGCGAAATCGGGCACGGCGGTGGGGGCGAAGGCGTGGAAGAACCCGTGCGGCCCGTCCAGCACGGTGCGGGGGGCAAAGAACCCGCTGCGGGCGAGGATGGCGGCCTTGAGGCCGGATTGCGCGGCCCAACCGGGATGCAGCCGCTTGGTCCATGCGCCTTCCGACAGGTATTCCAGTATGCCCGAGGCCATGCTGCCCGCGATGCCGAAGGCCATCGCCTGCTGTCCCGCGCTCAACCCAAGCGTAACCCCAGCCGCCGCCGCAGCACCCATGGCACCGATCACGCCAACGGGGTGGAACCCTGCGCGGTGGATCGCGCCGGGGGCCACATGGTTCAACCGGCAGACAGTCTCCAGCCCTGCGACGACGCCCAGAAACGCCCGTTCGCCTGAAAGGCCTAACCGTTCCGCCACAGCAAGCGCTGCCGGGATCGTCATTGCGCCAACGCGGATCGGGGCGCCTTCCAGCGTGTCGTCAAAATCCTCGCCATGGATGGCCACGCCATTGGCAAGGGCCGCGCCCGCCGCGTCCAGACGCTGGCCATGCCCGATGGCTGTGCAGGGCCCCTCGGCGTCCCAGGCGGACAGTATTTGCTGCATGTAGGGTTCGGCCCGCGCGGCAACGCAGAGGCCCGCGGCATCAATCAGGTCCAGCTTGGCGACATCGGCCATCGGTGCGGGGATGTCGGCAAGGGTCAGCCCGGCCAGCCAGGCGCTGTAGCGTTCGGCGATGGCAGGCCCGGGTGTCAGTTCAGGCAACATCCGCCACGCTTTCAACCGAGGTGACAATGCGCTGCTTGCCGGCCTGCACATGGGCAAACCCGGCCTCGAACGCGGCGCGGGGGTCGCGGGCGTCAAGGGCAGCCACGATGGCGCGGTGTTCGATGTTGGAGTTTTCGAACCCCCCGCCATGGACAAGGCCGCGCGCCCGGAACAGGTGCAGGCGGCTGACCAGCCCGAAATAGGTTTCCGAAAGGACCGTATTGCCGGTGCCGTTCACGATGGCCGAATGGAAGGCGATGTTCAGGGGAAAGTAGGCCTCAAGATCGCGCTTGGCACCGGCCACGTCCATCTGCGCCAGAAGCGCGTTCAGGTCGGCGATCTGCGTCGTCGTTACCCGTTCGGCCAATAGGCGGCAGGCTGTGCCGAAGATGCCGGCCCGCACGTCATAGATGGCCACGGCGTCATGCCGGGTGATGCGCTGCACGAAGACACCCCGGTTGGGAATCATCTCAACCAGACCGCGGGCATGCAGGGCCTGAAATGCCTCTCGCACCGGGCCACGGCTGACGCCAAGCTGATCGGCGATGGCGGATTCGTTCAGCTTTTCCCCGGCGCTGTAGGTGCCGGACAGGATGATCGTCTCGATCTCGGCCTGAACAACCTTGGCAAGCGAGGATGACCGAAGCACCTTCAGCGCCTCTGCCGTATCAATCTGCGGACGCTCTGACATCTCAACTTCCCCTGTTCAGCCACTGGCACATTGTCGACGATTTACAAAGTATCGCAAGAAGGCATAGTGTCGGTCAAGGACGACATTGAGGGAGGACGCAGGATATGCTGCACAGAAGTGACAGTCCGTTGACCGGCAAGGTGGCTTTGGTGACCGGGGCCTCGCGCCGGATTGGCCGGGCGGTGGCCTTGGGTCTTGCGCAGGCGGGGGCGGATGTGGTGGTGCATGCCAAATCGTCCCGCGCCGAGGTGGAGGCGGTGGCCGATGAAGTGCGGGCACTGGGCCGCAAGGCGCTTGTCGCCATGGGCGATGTCACCGACGAAGCCGCCGTGCTGCGTATCTTTGGCGAGATTGACGCGGCCTTTGGCGGGCTGGACATTCTGGTGAACAACGCGGCCATCCGGGGCCAGAAGCCGTTTCTTGACATGACGCTGGAGGAATGGCGCGCGACCAATTCGGTGATCCTGGATGGCGCGTTTCTGTGTGCCCGCGAAGGGGCGCGGCGCATGGTGGCGCGGGGGGGCGGCACGATCATCAACCTTGGCGGCGTTTCGGCTCATGTCGGCGCGAAAGAGCGGGCGCATGTCGCCACCGGCAAGGCCGGATTGATCGGGTTGACCAAGTCGCTTGCCGTGGAGTTTGCGGGCCGCGGGATCGTCGCCAACTGCGTGGCCCCCGGCAAGATCGGCGGCAAGCGGTCGGCAACGGCAGGGGCGTCGCCCGAAATGGGCAGCGGCGGCCCGATCCTTGGCCGTGAGGGCGAGATCGAGGAAGCGGCCTATGTCATCCTGTCGATGTGCATGCCCGAGGCGCGGTTCATGACCGGGCAGACGGTGCACGTCAGCGGCGGGATGTATATGCCCTGACCCCCACGGGGCTCAGGTGATTGCCAGCAAGGGGCGCAGGGTCCGCACGTCCGGGATCAAGGCAATGTCCAGCACCGACGCCACCAGCGCGTCGGTGCGTTTTTCGCCAAGGACGGGCAGCATCAGGTCACGCGCCTTTGCCACCACCTGTGCCCGGGTCATCGGGTTGGCGGGCGTTCCAAGCACAGCCTTGGTGTGGTGGCGCAGGGTCTGGCCTGCGGTCGTCTCGATTTCGATGATTGCCTGACGGGGCGGGCGAGCCTCTGTCAACTCTTTGCTTGGGCTGGCAAATATGCGCTTTCGCAGGTCAAGGATGTCGGCACCCTGCATCCGCGCCCGGTCATGCGCCGAGGCGAAGCCAAGCCCCCCGTCCAGCAGCGTGACCGCCAGAAGATGCTGCAGGCAGACATCCGGCATGTCGCGGTTGTCCACGATGTGCAGCCGGTCATCGGGCATGATGGCTGTCAGACGTGCGACTTGCTCGGCAGTCAGGTTGTGGGCGTCGATCAGGGCCATGAGGGAATCCAGCGCGGCCTGAATCGGCGACCCCACGCACCATTTCTTGATCGCCGCGCCCATAATTTCGAACCTTGTGCCAAGGCCGTCGGTGAGGGCGTTCTCGTCCGGATTTTCAGCGAAGGCGGATAGGTAGGACGGCGCGCCGGTCAGCACGCCTTCGACGGCGGTCCAGCCTTCCTGCACCACCAGCGCGGCCATGACGCCATTGCGCGCCCCCACACCGCCGAAGTCGAAGGCCTTCTCGATATGGTCACTGTCGCGCCGCCAGTAGGGTACGCCAGAGGTTTGCTGGACGGCGTACGAGATCGCATGGGCGGCACGCCGGTCGTCAAACCCGGCAAGGGCCGCCGCCGCCGCCGTGGCCCCAAAGATCCCGCCGATGCTGTGGGTGGAGAACCGGGCCGAATCGGCAGATCGCACGCCAAGGGCCATGACCGACCGCGCGCCGATGTCGTAGCCAAGGACGAGCGCGCGCAGCAGGTCGGCCCCGCTTCGCCGTTCACATTCCGCCAGGGCGAGTGCGGCCGGAACGATGGCGCAGCCGGGATGGAATCGGCCGCCGACGTGGCTGTCATCCGTCTCGTCCGCATGGGCGGCCATGGCGTTTGCAAGGGCGGCTGCCGGGGCCCCGACGGTGCGGCCCAGCCCGATGGCCAGCGCTTCCTCCGGGCCGCCCAGCCGCGCGGCAAGTCGGGTTCCGGCGTGTCCGGCAGCCAGATGGGTGCCCGACAGGATTGCGGCAAGCGTATCAAGCAGATGCAGAATTGCCTTTTCCTGCACCTCGGGCGGAAGGGGGCGGGTCAGTGTCCCGGCGATGTGGGTCGCCACGGTATCGGTCGCCTTGCAGGACATCAGAGCCCCTTTCTTGGATCGCAAATTGTTGACGATTGACATTTCATCAATCTACGCCATTCTGTCAACATCGGTCGCCGGGGTGTCCTGTGTTGCAGGATACGCCCCTGACGGCTGCTCGGTCTGACACTGGGAGGATATCAGATGCGCTTATCACTGGGACAAATCACCGGCCGGGGCCTTCTGGCCGCGACCCTTGCGTTCGGGCTGTCGACGGCGGCACAGGCGCAGGAATACCCGCATGACACCGTGACGCTGGTTACGCATTCCTCGGCTGGGGGCGGGACGGACGTCTTCCTGCGCGAGATGGTTGGCTTCCTTGGCAAGGCCATGGGCACCACCTTTGTTGTCGAGAACGTGACCGGCGGCAGCGGGTCGAACGCGATGGCCAAACTGGCGCAGTCGCCGGCGGACGGGTCGATTTTCTATGGCACGACACCGACCTACATCAACACATCGCTTCTGTCGGAACTTGAATATGACTTCACCGACCTTGAAGGTGTGGCGAACGTCTTCATGGACCCGCAGATCGTGTTCGTGAAATCGGACAGCCCGTTCCAGAACCTGACCGAACTGGTCGAGGCCGCCAAGGCCGATCCGGCAGCAGTGCTGTTCGGTGTGACCACGCCGGGTTCGCTTGACCGTCAGGTGATGGAGCAGTTCAAGAGCCTGACCGGCATCACCTCGCCCGTCATCACGCATGACGGCGGCGGTGAACTGTTGATCAGCGTGCTGAATGGCACCGTCTCGGTGGCGATCGGCGAAGTGCAAGAGCTTTCGGCGCAAATCGAAGCGGGCGAGATCCGGCTGCTGGCGACCTACACCGAAGAGCGTCTGGCGAACTTCCCGGACGTGCCGACGGCGCGGGAAGCGGGCATTGATCTGGTGGTGACCAAGTTCCGCGGTCTGGCTGGCCCGCGTGGTCTGCCGCAGGACATCAAGGACCTGTGGGCAGCGGGCATCGACCGCGTGCTGGCAGACCCGGAGTTCAAGGCCTGGTACGAGGCGCAAAGCCTGGTGCCGACGCCAATGAACGCGGCTGACTACGACGCCTTCCTGAACAAGTTCGCCGAGGATCAGAAAGCGTTCCTGATCCAGTACGGCATCATGAGCCAGTGACGGAGCAGGTAGGATGAGCAACGTGTCGTCGGTACGTTTTCGAATTCACAGGGATGTCTGGATCGGACTTGGGACGATTGTGTTTTCCCTGCTGTATTGGCTGGCGGCCGACGACATTCCCATCAGCCCGCTGGATGGGCAGGTCAACGCGGCGATGATCCCGAAGACGCTTGCCTGGGCCATGGTGCTGTTCAGCCTGTTGCTGATCGGCCGGGCACTACTGGTGGAATGGTTCTTCGTCAGCGCTGCCCGCAAGGCTGCGGGACCGGTCGAGCGTGAAGTGGATGAGGAAGCCAAGAACTTCACCAAGGCAGAGCATCTGAAAGCGTTCGGCATCCTGCTGATCGGGGTAGCCTATCTGCTGATCCTGCCCGTGCTTGGCTACATCCTCAGCATGGCGCTGCTGATCTTTGTGGTGTCGGTCTACATCGGCGCGAAGGCCGGGTGGTATTCGGCCGGCGTCGGTGTGGTGCTGGCGGTCTGCTACTACCTGCTGTTCGTCAGGCTGCTGAGCATTCCGCTGCCTGCGGGCTTCTGGCCATCGCTTTTCTAAGCATCTGCGCGCATGGCGTCAGCCGCCGTGCGCGCCTTTCTGACACATGACTGGTGCCCTTTCCGGGTGCCTCAGAGGGTGACATGGACGGATTCTCGACCGCCTGGAACATATTGACCACGACGCCCGCGATCTTCGCGGCGATCGGGGGTGTGGCTTGGGGTATCATTGGCGGGGCCCTGCCGGGGATTTCTCCGTCGATCGCGCTGGCGCTGCTTTTGCCGTTCACCTACGGTATGGACCCGATCACGGCTATCGTCCTTCTGGGCGCGACCTATGTGGGCGCTGAATACGGTGGGTCGATCCCGGCCATCCTGATCAACACGCCCGGCACCAACGCTGCGGCGGCAACGGTGGTTGACGGTTACTACATGCACCGCGAAGGGCGGGGCGGCGAGGCGCTGGGCATCTCGCTGCAGTCGGGGGTGGTTGGTGGGCTGATCGGCCTGATCTTCCTGATCGCCTTTACCGAACCCTTGTCGCGCGTCGCCCTGTCCTTCAACTTTCCAGCTTATTTCGCGCTTGGCATTCTTGGCCTGTCGGTGATCGTGTCGCTGTCGAACGGGTCACTGATCAAGGGGCTGATGGCGGCCACCTTCGGCCTTATGATCGCAACCATCGGCACCGACCCCCTGTCCGGCGTCAGCCGCTTCACCTTTGGCGAGGCCGAGCTTCTGACCGGCATCGAATATGTCATCGTCATGGTCGGGGTCTTTGCCATGTCGGAACTGATGATGACGGCGAACACCCCGGATTGGGGCAAGACTGACCAGACCCAGACCCGCATCAAGCTGCCCACCTTCCGAAAATGGCGCAAGCTGTGGCGGGCGCAGGGGATTGGCAGCGGTGTGGGCATCTTCGAGGGCGTCATGCCGGGGGCCGGTGGGTCCATCGCCGCCTTCATGTCCTACAACGAGGCAAAGCGCTGGTCCTCGGAACCGGAAAAGTTCGGCAAGGGCGCCGAGGAGGGCATCGCCGCCCCTGAGGCTGCCAACAACGCGGTGGCCTGCACGGCGCTGGTTCCAGTGCTGAGCTTCGGCATCCCGGGGTCGAACTCGGCTGCGATCCTGATGGGCGGCATGTTGATCCATGGTCTGCAACCGGGGCCGATGCTGTTCCAGAAAGAACCCGAGTTCGTCTATGGCCTGTTCGGCGGGCTGGCCGTTGCCAACATGTCGCAGCTGTTTCTGGGCATCCTGATGATGACCCCTGCGCTTTGGTTGGTGAACCGGCCCAAGCCCTTTCTGATGGCGGCGATCTTCGGGTTGGTGTTTTCGGGTATCTATTCGATCCACAACAGCACCTACGACCTGTACCTCGTGCTGCTGTTCGGTCTGATGGGCTATCTGATGCGGGTCTTCGCCTTTCCCTTCCTGCCCTTGGTGCTTGGCCTTGTGCTTGGCTATCTTGTCGAGGCGAACTATCGCCGGTCCTTGGAGCTGACCAGCGGTGACCACCGGATCTTCTGGGAAACCCCGATTGCGCTTGGCCTTCTGATCACGGCGGCGCTGTTTGTCACCGGCTCGGCGGTGCGGGATATCCTTGCCGCGCGCAAGGCCGCCAAAAGGGTTGCCGAAGGGCCGGTCCCGGAATGATGGCCTTCCGCTTTCGGCCCTGCGCACCCGATGCAAGACCGGCGGCTGCGGACCAACTGGCGTGGAAGCTGGCCGAACTGGCGGCGGCTGACCGTCCGGTGGATGACGCGGCGGCGGCCTTGGTCGGCTGCAGGCTGATCGACAATGCCGCCGTCGCCATCGCTGCGCTGAACCGCGCTCCGGTCGCGGCGGCGCGGGCGCAGGCGCTGTGCTTTCCAAGGCAGGGCGGGGCGCGGCTGATCGGCCTGCCGTCAGACATCCGCATTGATTGCACATGGGCGGGCTATGCCAACGCCACAGCCGTGCGAGAGCTGGATTTCCACGACAGCTTTTTCGCACTGGACAGCAGCCACCCGGCCGATTCCATCATGCCGCTTCTGGCCGTGGCCCAGCAGGCCCGCCGGTCGGGCGCGGATCTGCTGCGCGCGGTGCTGGTGGCCTATGAGGTGCAGACCGCCCTTGTGCAGGGCCTGCCCCTGCAGCGCCACCGGATCGACCATATGGCCCATCTTGGCCCGGCCGTAGCGGCGGGGCTGGGGGCGCTGTTGTCCCTGCCCGTGCCGGTGATTTATGAGGCGATCAACCTTGCCGCCCATCTGTCGCTGGGCACCCGGCAGGTCCGCAAGGGGCGCATCTCGTCATGGAAGGCCTTCGCGCCCGGCCATATCGGCAAATGCGCGGTTGAGGCGATTGACCGTGCCATGCGCGGCGAAACCTCGCCCTCGCCGATCTACGAGGGCGACTATGGCATCCTTGCCGTCCTTTTAGGCGGGGCAGAGGCCGAAGTGCGCCTGCCCCCGCCCGATGCCCCCTGTCGGGCAATCCTGCAGACCCTGCCCAAGGCCCATTCCGCCGGCTACCATGGGCAGGCGATCATCGACCTTGCGCTGCGTCTGCATGGCCGGCTTGGCGATCTGTCACGGGTCACTTCGATCACTCTGCACACCAAGCGGATGACCCATCAGGTGATGGGCAGCGGTTCGGGCGACCCCGACAAGTGGGACCCCGCCGCCTCACGCGAGACGCTGGATCACAGCGCCCCGTTCCAGTTCGCCCGCGCCCTGACGGACGGGTTCTGGCATCACGACCGCAGCTATGATCCGGGCCTGATCTCGCAGCCCGACTTTGTCACCCTGTGGCGCAAGGTGCAGACGGTGGATGACGCCGACTGGAACCACCGTTTCGATGCCGCCGATCCGCTTGCCAAGCATCACGGGGCAGGCGCTGTCATCCGGTTTGAGGATGGCAGCCAGATCACCGAAGAACTGGCGGTGGCCGATTCCCACCCGCGTGGCCGTGCGCCTTGGGGCATCGTGGATTACGTCCACAAGTTCCGGACCCTGACTGACGGGATCGTGTCAGGCCCTGAGGGTGACCGCTTTCTGGCCCAAGCGGCAGACTTGATGCGCCTTGACCGGGACGGGGTGGCCGCCCTTGGCCTTTGCGCCGATCTGACAGCGGCGATTGACGGTCCGCGTGGCCTTTTCGATGCGGCGACGCAGCCATGACGCCGGAAGCCTTGGCGCCAGACCGGGTAATGCCCGACCTGCCCCCAGCCGCCGTCATGCAGCGGTTGCGCCAAGCTGACGGCAGGGAATGGGCCTTTCTGGACGTGCGCGAAGCGGGGGAGGCTGCTGACGGGCATCCCTTCGGGTCGGTCAACCTGCCCTACAGCCGGCTGGAGCGCGATATTGCCCAGATGGTGCCGCGTCCTGCGACGCCGATCATCCTGATCGACAGTGGCAATGGCGTTGCCGACCGCGCGGCGCGGGCGCTGCGGCGTGTCGGCTGGCGCGATGTCACAGTTACTCGCGGTGGCATTCCAGTGTGGGAAGCTGCCGGGCTACCGCTGTTCAAGGGCGTCCATACTTGGTCAAAAGCCTTTGGCGAATGGGTGCAGCACCATTTCGCGCCCCCCGAAATCAGCCCGGCAGACCTTGCCCGGGCCATGGCCGGACCCAACCCACCGGCTCTGGTGGACGGTCGCCCGCTGAATGAGCACCAGCTTTTCACCTTGCCGGGTGCGCAAAGCTGCCCCAACGCCGAATTGCCGCTGCGCCTGTCCGCGATGGTGGAGGATGGGCGAGAAGTGATCGTGCATTGCGCGGGTCGGACACGGTCGATCATCGGGGCTCAGACCGTGCGGGATTTCGGGCTTCCCGTGCGTGTCGTCGCCCTGCGGGACGGCACGCAGGGGTGGGAGCTTGCAGGCTACCGTCGCGCAGGCAAGGCGGACCGTCCCGCCGCGCCAACCCCTGAAGCGGACGGTCTGGAGGTGGCAAAAGCGCGGGCCCGGGCGGTGATGCGGCAGCATAGCCTTCCCGAGGTCTCCGCGCAGACGGTCGCCACCTGGCTGCAAGGCGACCTAACGACTTACCGCCTTGACCCTCGCCCCATTGACGAAGACTCCCCGCCCGCAGGTTTCCGACGGGCGCCCGGGACCACGCTGATCCAGCAGATTGACCAGTTCGTTGCGGTGAAGGGTGCGCGGGTGGTCCTGTGGGACCCGCTTCTGGTCCGAGCCGTGTTCGCCGCGCTATGGCTGCGCCGCATGGGGATCGACGCCTTTGTCCAGACCGATGCGCCGCCAAGGGACGATCCGCACCCGCCCGCAACCGTATCGCTGCGCGCGCTACCACAACTTTCCGCAAGCCAGTTTGCGGCCCATGTCGCGGCCGGAGGGACGGTCATCGACATCCGGCCAAGCGCTGACTGGCGCGGCTGGAGACTGGCCAATGGCAAGCGCGCCCTGCGGCCAAGCCTGACGACCATGCCGCTGCATGTGGGCGCACCTGTGGCGCTTCTGGCCCATGACGAAACGCTTGCGCGCCTTGCGGCGATTGACCTTGCAGATGCGGGGCATGCCGTCGCGGGTGTGTGTACCGCAGCTTCGCAGGACCTTTCTGCCGCAGGCCTTGCGCTGGACACCGCCCCGCCAGTGGGTGGCTGGCAAGCCACGGATCTGCTGGACGAAATCCAGTTTTGCGCCGGGCGTCACAGCGGCAACCTTGACGACGCCCGAACCTATCTTGACTGGGAGACGGGCCTTGTCGCCCGACTGCAGGCCTGTGATCTGATGCCCTGGCCCACCCCCTTCGCCACCCCCGAATTGCCCCTGAAGGAGACCGGACATGTCCGTTAACAACAACGATTTCGCGCGGATCCCTGACCGCATGTCGATCACCGAGGACGCCGCACGGTTTGTCGAAACCCTGCGCGACGAGGACATTCCGCAGGACGCCATCCACATCGGCTTGCGCTGCATGATTGATGCCTTCGGGCTTTTCGCGGCGGGAAGCGAGGAACACTCTGTTCACATCCTGATCGACGAGGCGCGCGAAACCGGGGGGCGCGGCGATGCAAGGCTGCTGGGGGCCGGGGAGTTGAAGGTTCCGGTTGCCATTGCCGCGCGGGTTCTGGGGACGGCGGGGCACGCGCATGATTGGGACGACACGCAAGTGTCGGTCGATCCGGCGCATGTCTACGGGCTGCTGACGCACCCGACGATCCCGCCTTTGACGGCGGCGCTTTGTGTCGGGCAGTACCTTGGCGGTGCCAGCGGACGCGACATCATGCGGGCGTTTCAGGCTGGCGTGGAAGTGGAAAGCAAGATCTCGGAATGGATGCTGCCGCAGCATTACCTTTCGGGCAAACATTCGTCCGGGACGGTCGGCACCTTCGGGTCCTTTGTGGCAGCGGCGACGCTTCTGGGCCTGAAGGGGGCAGAGTTGCGCAATGGCTTCGGGATTGCTGCAAGCCTTGCAGCCGGAATCCGTTGCAATTTCGGCACGATGACGAAACCCCTGCATGTCGGTCGCGCCAGCGAAAACGGCGTGACGGCTGCCCTGCTGGCCCGTCGCGGGTATACCGCCGATCCAGCGTCGCTGGATGGCCCGTGGGGGTTCTTTGCCGTGATGGGCGGCGGCATCTCGGCGGACAAGATCGGGCAAGGCTTTGGCAAGACCTGGTCGATCACCGATCCGGGCGTGTCGATCAAGCCCTATCCTTGTGGCATCCTGACCCATCCCACCATGGACCTGATGCTGCGGCTGGTCACGGAAGCCGACGTGAAACCCGATGAGATCGAGACGATCAGCATCCACGCCGGAACCAACATCCTGAAGCCGATCCGCTATCCCATCGCCTCGAACCACCTTGAGGCCAAGTTCTCGCTGCCCGCCGAAGTGTCGATGATCGCGCTGGCCCGTCGGGCCGGAAAGCGCGAGTTTGCCGATGATTTCGTCGCCTCCGACGCCATGCAGGCCATGCAGCGCCGGGTGCGCACCGAATTCGACCCGGCGATCGAGGCGATGGGCTTTGACAAGGTCCGGTCGCGCATCGCGATCACGCGCAAGGATGGGTCGGTTGTCGAAGGCTGGGCCGACGAACGCTATCGCGGCGGGCCTGACAATCCGATGACCGACGCAGAGGTGGAGGCCAAGCTGCGGTCGTGCTGCGACGGTGTTCTGGATACCGGCGAACAGGACAGGCTGATTGCGGCCATCTGGTCGATGAAGGCGGCCACAGACGGTACCGAACTGGTCGCCCATCTTCCCTGAGGCATGTCAGGGAGTGCTTCAATCCCGCTGCGGCGAAGCTGGAACATGCTTGCGCCGCAGTGCAGCTATGCAACCTTCGCGCTTGCAGAAAGATCGGGTCAGGCCTAGCTCCGTTCTTGGCATCAGCGGAGACAGATCATGGGCCTGGCCAGAGTCATTGTTGAATATTTCACCTTCCGGTCCAAGGCGTTGCCGATCGCGCGTCGGGTCGATAACGGGGCGGTGGTTTCGGTCACGGAATTCCTTGGTATCGGAATTGCAGCATCTGCCCGGACCGGGGACATGTCGACCAAGGGCGCGTCGGTCCAAAGCCGGATTGCCCAGCCGCTCGCTGTCTGATCGAAAGCCTGCGCGCGCCCAACCTGGGCTTATCTTCCTCAAGATTACTTCCGTGCGGCGCGGGCCAACAGGTCCGGGTCGCTTTCTGATTTTTGACCGGCCGTTGCGCCTTGGTCGGCTTGCCGGAACATCGGCGACAATTTCCAAACCAAAACAAATGTTTTGACAGGATGCGGGATTCGGTCGCAGCCTTGCACCAATAGTACTGCCGGGAAACCAATCGCACTGCCGGGAAACGGCAGGCGCAAAAATCCAACAGAAGAGGAAGATAGTGATGAAAACAAGTTATGCGATCACGGTTGCGGCCTTTGTTCTGGGCGCCGGCGCAGCACTTGCCGAGGTTGAAAGCACCGATCCGATCAAGCTGACGCTGCACGACTGGACGGGCCAGTTGATCACCACCAACATCATGGCCGCCGTTCTGGAAGAGGCTGGCTACAACGTCGAACTGGTGCAGGCCGACTACCTTGCGCAGTTCCCGGGGCTGGAGTCCGGCGACCTGCACATCGCGATGGAGCTTTGGGAAACCACGGCAGCCGAGGCGATGGAAGCCTCGCTTGCCACGGGCAACACCACCAGCTTTGGCCCAACGGGGATGCAGGGCAAGGAAGAATGGTGGTATCCGATCTACATGAAGGAACAGTGCCCCGGCCTGCCGGACTGGAAGGCGCTGAACGATTGTGCGGAACTGTTCGCCACTCCTGAAACCGCCCCGAAAGGGCGCTATCTGGGCGGGCCGGTCACCTGGGGTGGCTTTGACGAGGAACGCATCGCCGCCTTGGGCCTGAACTATGAGGTGATCCACGCGGGCACCGACGCCGCGATGTTCGCCGAACTGGAATCCGCCTATCAGCGGCAGGCGCCGATCCTTTTGTGGATCTACGCGCCGCACTGGGCCCCCATCAAGTATGAGGGTGAGTGGGTGGAATTCCCGCCCTATTCGGACGAATGCTACAACGACCCGGCGGCAGGCGAAAACCCGGCTGCGACGCATGATTGCGGCAAGCCCACGGGCGGCATCATGAAGGTCGGCTGGGCCGGGCTGGCGGACAAGTGGCCGGGGGCCGCCAAGGCGATCACCGCGTTCCAGCTGACCAATGACGACATGGGCGCAATGGTTGGCAAGGTCGATGTCGACGGCATGTCAATCGACGATGTGGTTGACGAATGGATGACCGCGAACGAGGCCGTCTGGACAACCTGGATCGAGTGATCCCAACTGGGCGGGGGGCCGATGGCTGCCCCGCCCATGCCGTTCCAGAATGCCAGACCCTTGCCGCCGGACCCTGAAATGAATGAACGCCCCGTCAAGCTTGCCTGCCGGCATGTCTGGAAGATCTACGGCCCCCATCCCGACCGTCTGTTGGCTGGGGGGGCCTCGCCAACCTTCGACCAGATCCGCCAGTCCGACCATGTGGGCGCCGTGCGCGATGTCAGCCTTGAGGTCAAGGAAGGCGAGATTTTCGTCATCATGGGCCTCTCCGGATCGGGCAAAAGCACTTTAGTCCGCTGCCTGTCACGGCTGATCGAACCCACCGGGGGCGAACTTCTGTATGACGGCGAGGACCTGCTGAAAGCCTCACCCGCGCGGATGATCGAAATCCGGCGTCACCGGATGGGGATGGTGTTCCAGCACTTTGCGCTTCTGCCGCATCTGACGGTGCTGGAAAACGTGGCCTTCCCGCTGGAGGTTCAAGGCATGGACCGCGCCAAGCGTGAGGCGCGCGCGCGTGAGGTGACGCAGCTGGTCGGACTGCAGGGGCGGGAAGGCAACTATCCGCGCCAGCTGTCGGGCGGGCAGCAGCAGCGGGTGGGGATCGCACGGTCCTTGGCAGTCGAGCCGGACCTGTGGTTCCTGGACGAACCCTTCAGCGCGCTTGACCCCCTGATCCGGCGTGAGATGCAGGAGGAATTCCTGCGCATTCAGAAGCAGCTGAAAAAGACCATCGTCTTCATCACGCATGACTTTGACGAGGCGATCCGCCTTGCCGACCGCATTGCCATCATGAAGGACGGTGCGGTGGTGCAAGTGGCGACGCCCGAGGAATTGGTGCTGGCCCCGGCGGATGATTACGTCGCTGCCTTTACGGCGCATGTGGCGCGGGCGAAGGTGGTGACCCTTGGCCGGATCGCCGCCCCCGGTGTGCCGGACGGGGTGGCAGGAACCCTGCCCGCTGACGCCCGTATTGAAGCGGTGGCAGAACAGATCGTCACCGCAAATGCCCCCTTCGCCGTGGAACGCGATGGGGTGGTGATTGGTCATGTCACCCCGGTGGCAGTCATCGCGGTACTGATCGGCAAACGCGAATGACGCTGTGGCGGGGCATCTGGGCAGCACTTGCCGTGCTGTCACTTGGGCTGGCACTCTTCGCCACGGTCCCGGCGGGCTGGCTTTGGCCGCCAGAGAGCGTGCAACTGCCCTTCGCAGCCTGGCTGTCGGCGGGGATGAAATGGCTGACCGACAGCGCTGCGATTGGCCCGATCACCGTCAAGGACCTGACGCGCGGTTTCGCCACGATCATCGAGGCCCCCTATGATTTGGCGCGGGTCCTGCTGGTCGATGGCATCACCGAGGGCAAGGGCAGGCGGGCCACGACAATCATCCCGCCGTTGTCCTGGGTGGCGGTCACCGTGGCTGCGGTGGCCCTGGGCCACTTCGCCCGCGACATCTGGCTGGGGCTGCTGGCGGGCGCGCTGATGGTCTATCTTGCGATCTTCGGCCAGTGGGACAGCGCGATGATCACGCTGGCCTCGATCGTCATCGCGGTGCCCCTGGGTGTGGCTGGTGGCATGGCCATGGGCATTGCCGCCTGGCGCTGGAAGCCGGTGGAACGGGCGCTGTCACCGATCCTCGACCTGATGCAGACCATCCCAACCTTCGCCTTTCTGGTCCCGATCCTGGTGCTGTTCGGCTTTGGCCCGGTGGCGGCCCTTCTGGCCACGATCATCTATGCCATGCCGCCGATGGTGCGGGTGACGATCGTCGCCCTGCGGGCCGTTCCGTCCGAGATCGTGGATTTCGCCAACATGGCGGGCTGCACGGGCGCGCAGCGGATGCGCAAGGTGATGCTGCCGGTGGCGCTGCCGGATCTGATGGTCGGGGTCAATCAGGTCATCATGCTGAGCCTGAACATGGTCATCATCGCCTCGATGATCGGGGCAGGGGGGCTTGGCGCGGATGTGCTGGAATCCTTGCGGCGGCTGAACATCGGCGGCGGGATCGAGGCCGGCCTTGCGATCACCGCGCTGGCCGTGGTGCTGGACAGGCTGGGGCAGGCGATGTCCGAACGGGTGTCACGGGCCGAACGGCGGCAGGGCAACTGGTGGCACCGACATCCGCGCACGACGCTTGTGCTGGTGGTAACGCTGGTGACCGGGGCGCTTGGCTATGTCCTGCCTGCGTTGCAGGATTGGCCGAAGGCGTGGCAGATCACCACCAAGCCGTTCTGGTCGGACCTGATCCAGTTCATCAACGTCAACTACTTTGACCAGCTTGAGGCGGTCCGCGTCTGGTTCCTTGAAAACCTGCTGCTTCCCGTGCGGCGGTTCTTTCTGGCCCTGCCATGGCCGCTGATGCTGGCGCTGCTCACCCTTGCGGGATGGCGGCTGGGGGGCTGGCGGCTGGCGACCCTTGCGCTGGCCCTTGGGGCCTTTGTCGCGGCGACGGGCCTGTGGGAACAGGCGATGATCACGATCTACCTTTGTGGCGTGTCAGTCATCATCGCGATGGCGCTGGGCGTGCCGTTGGGCATCTGGGCCGCGTCCAGTGATACGGCAGGCAAGATCATCGGCACGGTGGTGGATACGCTGCAGACGCTCCCCTCGTTCGTCTACCTCATCCCGGTGGTCATGCTGTTCCGGGTGGGTGATTTCAGCGCCATGATCGCGGTGATCCTGTTCGCCTTGGTGCCCGCGGTGAAATACACGGCCCATGGCCTGCGGTCGGTGCCTGCCGAACTGGTCGAGGCCGGGGTGGTCTGCGGTTGCACACGGCGGCAGATGCTGTGGAAGGTCCGCTTGCCGATGGCGGTGCCGATGATCCTGTTGGGGCTGAACCAGACGATCCTGCTGGCGCTGTCTATGCTGGTGATCACGGCGCTGGTCGGCACCCGCGACCTTGGGCAAGAGGTTTATGCAGCCCTTGCCACGGCGGATGTCGGGCGGGGGCTGGTGGCAGGTTTGGCCGTGGCCGCAATCGCCATCATCGCAGACCGCCTGATCGGTGCCGCCGCAGCAGGCGCGCGCGCCCGTCTGGAGGGGGGGGCATGAAGCGGCGCACAAGGCCGTTGGCGGCCCCTGAGGAAATTTGACAACCGTTCGGGAACCAAGCCGGGCCGTCTGACGTTTATGCCATGGCCAACCTCTCGGGCGGGCGCACATTCGGGGGGTAGAGGGCAGGATGGCTGAAGTCGGGTTGCCCGCAAGTTCCGTTGAGTCGGCGCACGCCATCGTGGCGCGACGCGTGAACTGGGCTACTGCGATCTCGATCTGCCTTGCCGCCGCAATCCTGCATTTCGGCAGCGAGGTGTTCCTGCCGCTGGCCATCGCCACGCTGATCGCTTTTGCGCTCTCCCCGCTCATCTCCTTTCTGCGACGTCGCGGTATGCCGCGCATCCTTGCCGTTCTGACCACTGTGGCGGCTGCGTTCACCTGTGTTGGCGCAATCCTTGCCGTGATGGGCACGCAAGTTGGTCTGGTTGTGCAAAGCCTGCCGACCTATCAGACAAACATCCTGTCAAAGCTGGATGCCTGGACCGAAGCGCAGGGGTCATCAAACCTGCTTGGACGGGTTGTTGACATGGCATCCCGCATCAATGCCGAGATCAGCGATGCGCTGGAGGCCGGCTCATCGGGGGGCGGGGCGGGCTTGGGTGTCGGGCAACCGGTGACGGTGGCCGTCGTGGAAGACCAAAGCATCTGGAGCCTGCTGCAGGATGTGGTCTTTCCGGTGATCAGCCCGCTTGTGACCGTGGGCCTGATCATCGTGGTGGTGATCTTCATGCTGATGGAGCGTGATGACATCCGCGACCGGTTCATTCGCCTGATCGGAGCGAACGACCTGCATCGCACGACTGAGATCCTGGAAGATGCCGGGTCCCGCGTGGCAAGTTATCTGCTGATCCAGATCCTTGTGAACGTCATCTATGCCGTTCCAATCGGGGTGGGCCTCTGGATCATCGGCGTGCCGAACCCGGCGCTTTGGGCTTTCCTGACCCTGATCCTGCGGTTCGTGCCCTATATCGGCCCCATCATCGCAGCCACCCTGCCGCTGATCGTTGCCTTCGCGGCTTCGCCCGACTGGTCGATGGTCTTGTGGACAGCGGCGTTGTTCATGGTCGTGGAACTGATCACATCGAACTTCATCGAGCCGCGGCTTTACGGGTCGCGCACGGGTCTGTCGCCATTGGCCGTCATCATTGCAGCAATCGTCTGGACCTGGATCTGGGGGCCGATGGGGTTGATCCTGTCGACGCCGATGACGGTTTGCCTAGTCGTTCTTGGACGGTATCTGCCGCAGTTCGAAGTCTTCGACATCCTGTTTGGCGACGAACCCGTTCTGGCATCCCATGCGCGGCTTTATCAGCGGTTGCTGTCTGGCGACACGGTGGAATCTGTCACCCGCGCAGAAGAGGCGCTGGAGAAAGAGTTTCTGGCCGATTTCTACCAGACCGTCGGGTTGCCCGCACTTCTCCTGGCCCAAGCCGATTATGACCGTGGTGTCCTGACCCAAGCGCAAGAACTGGGGATTGCGGGTTCCGCCCGCCGTTTCGTCCGGGCGCTGGAGCCTGTGGTCGCCGAGGAACGCGCCGAAAGTGATCTGGAGACGGGCGAGGAGGGCCCGGAAGCCATCAGGATCATCGTCGCTGGCGGGCGCAGCAACCTTGATGACGTTGCAGCACAGATGCTGGCGCAGGGGCTTGCAGCGCAGGGGGCAACCGTCAAGGCGCTGCGTCGGGCAGACCTGATCGCCACCTCGGCCCTGCGGGACGAAGATCCGATGCCAAGCTGTGTCGTGCTGAACTTCCTTGACCCGAACCCGGCCCGGGCGTCCCTGCTGATCGTAAGGCGCATCAAGCGGGCCATACCTGAACTTCGGGTCGGCGTGGTGATCTGGGCCATGCCGGACAGCTTGCTTGATGAGCCAAGCCGCGGGCGCGGCCCGGGCCGAACTGGCGCAAGTGCCAAGAGTGACCTTGAAAGCATCGGGACCGACTTCATCGCCAGCACAATGGACGAAGCGATGTCGATGGCCCTTGCCGACGAGGCGCCAAAGCAACTGCCACAGCCGCAGAAACGCCCGCCACGCCAACCGGTCAGGCCCCGGCCTAAAGTGGCAACAGAACAGGCTTAGCCGCGGCCCGGACGAAGGTTGCGCTTGCGTCTGGCAGTCTGGGCCGGTCCGTGCCCGTCGCCTCGGCGTTATGCGATGGGAACTTTCCGCAGTCTCGGGCGTTTATTGACCAGACCCCCTTTTCACAGAATGGAGCCACAAATGACCAATGGTGATCTGAAGGACAAGCTGGCCGCTACGGCAGACAAGGCCAAGGACGCCGCCGCATCTGCGATGGATGTGGCAAGCGATGCAGGCCGTGCGGTGAAGGACGAAGTGAAAGCGCAGGTATCTGAAAAGATTGGTGCCGTGCGCGATGCAGCAGGCGACCGCGCCGGTGCAGCACGCGATTCAATCGTTGGTGCAGGGGACCGGCTGGCCGAAACGCTGCAGACTGAGGCAGAGTCGTCCGGCGGGGTTTCCGCGCGGGTGCTGAGCGGACTTGCCGGAGGCTTGTCAACGGTGACCGACGGGCTCCGTGGCCGGACTTTGGGTGACATCCTTGCCGGGGCGCAAGACTATGCGCGCCGCAACCCTGGCACTTTTGCGGTCGGGGCTGCGGTTGCAGGCTTTGCCCTCGCGCGGTTCCTGCGGTCGTCCTCGAACCGCCAAAGCGCCGAAGAGGCAGCAGCGGCCCGGGCGGCAGACGCAACCGACAGGCTCTATCGTGACGCTGCACGGCGCACTGTGGATACGCAAGGCCTGCACCGGGACGCAGGGTCGCGGGGATGATTGACCCGCGGAACGACAAGGTATCCGCTCGGGATACCGGCGCGATGATGGCGGATGTGCTGTCCGGGATAACCCGGCTGGTCCAAGGCGAATTGGCCTTGGCACGGGCTGAGGCGGCAGAGCGTCTGAATGCCATGCAAAGGTCTGTCGTTCAGGCGGCCATTGCGGTCGTGCTTGGCATCACGGCGATCAACGCGCTTGCGGGTGCTGCGGTGGCACTTGGCGTGTCGCTGGGGCTGTCTCCGCTCTGGGCTTCTGCCTTGGTGGGCGGTGTGCTGCTTCTGCTGGCACTGGGATTTGCGCAGCATGCGGCACGCCTGCTGCGCGACGCAAGTTCCCTGCCAAGGCGCAGCGCAGCGTCGGTAAAGCGCGACATTGAAACACTTCAGACGATGGTGAAACGCGATGCAACCACATGACACAAGCCCCCAGAACGCGGGCCCCCAGAGCCCCGATGAAATCGCGGCAAGGCTGGAACAGGACCGCGCTGATCTGGAAGGGTCGATCGAAGGCCTCCGCGACCGGCTGTCGCTTGATGTGCTTTTGGACGATGCCTTTGGCTATGCCGTTGCACATGCGGCCCCCTATGGCCGGGCGCTTGACAACGCAGTCCGGAGGAACCCGATTGCTGCGGTCATGGTCGGGGCCGGGCTGGCATGGCTGATCTTTGGGCACAAGAAGCGGACCGAGCCGAAGATCGAGGGCACGAAGTTTGAGGCCCTGTCGCGTTGGGAAGATGAAGGTGGGCCGGTAGCGCCCTTGCCGGAACCTGATGAGGACTGGATCGGGGAAGCTGACCGTTTGCGCGACGGCGCCTCCACCGCCCTTCGCCGCATTGATGAAAGGGCCCGCCGGGGTCTGCGCCCCTTGGCCGAAACGACGCGGGATCGTGCCAAGGTCCTGACAGACCTTGCCCAGGCCACCCGCAAAGCGATGGGGCGGGGGCTGGAAGATCTTGGGGCCGAGGCCGCAGACCGCATGTTGGCTGCCCGCGAAAAGGCCTATGCGGCGCGGATCGAAGCGACCCGGCGTGGCACGCAACTGATCGAAGATCATCCGATGGTCGCTGCGGCGGTCGGGATGTCGATCGGCGCGGCCGTTGGCATGGCTTTGCCGCGCAGCCCGGTGGAAGATCGCATCTTCGGCGAGGAGCGTGACCGCTTGCTGGAGCAGGCCCAGCATGTCTTGCGGCAGGAAATCGGCAACGTGACACGCGCTGCGGTGTCAGACCGCGGGGCCAGCGATACCACAGGTGCTGCGTTCGTGCCTTCGTAACCCTGTTGCCCGTACCCGCCCTGCAGGCCTACATGAGTGGGCGCTGCTCCAGGGGTTCGGGCGCAGATCCCGCATAGTCCGCCAGTCTGGCGCGGTCGGGGATGGCAAGGCTGCCGTCGCTCCACCGCGCCAGACCGGATTTGCGCAGGTTCATCAGTGTCTTGTTGGTGTGGACCAATGACAGCCCCAAGGCATCGGCAAGGTCCTGCTGACGAAAGGCCAACGGCACGACGCCGGCAGTCTCCAGCCCAACGGCCCGCAGGCGGTGGTGAATGCGCAAAAGCGCCCAGGCAATGCGCTGGCCGGCACTGCGCTGGCCAAGGGCGGTAAGGCTTTCCCCAAGGAAGTGTTCCTCGACCGCTGCGATCCAGGTCAGATCGTAGGCCCTTGCCGGATGTGCCTTGAACATGTTCCACAAGTCCGACCGGTTGAAGACGCACAGAACCATCGGGGCCGAAGCCTCGACCGAGTGCTTCATCTCGCCCATGACGCCCGCCTGCAAACCGATGAAGTCGCCGGGAAACAGGAAGTTGATCACCTGTCGGTCGCCATTTTCCAGCGTCTTGTAGCGCGTGCCCATCCCCGAAAGCACAGTGAACACTTGCGGGCTGTTGGAGCCTTCCATCAGAACGGTCGTTCCCGCCTCAACCGACAGCTCCCCCGCCTTGAAGCGCAGCATGAAGGCAAGTTCTTCGTCCGTGAACGGCAGAAAGTACTGGCAGCGCCTTAGGGGACACTTGTCGCAAGGGATCATCATTTACTCCATCAAGTATGTCGCAGTTTAATGCGAGAAGGTCGGAAAGGTTCCAAGGTCCTGGCTGGCTTTGGAAGGACTTCCCATGCAGACCTGTGACGACAACGATCCGCAAGCGCTGTTTGTCGTGATCCTGCGCGAGTTTCTGGTGGCGCGGGATATCGAGATGATCATTCGCAGCTTTTGCAGCGAAGCCCGGGTCATTCTGGCCCGGACACTGGACGATGCGATGGCAGCACTGCCTTCCGGCAGGATCAGGGCAGCGTTCATTCAAATGGATCCAAAGATCTTTTCTGAAACCGAGTTCAGCCAGCGCGTTGCGTCTGACGGTGGGCGCACGGTGCTCGTCGGGCTTGATGTGGATGAGGCCGTTCCGACAGGTTGGGCAACGCTTCGGTTTCCCTTTGCCGAACACGATGTTTCCGCCCTTCTGGCGCGGGAAGCGATGGCCGGGCAGAACCAGAATCTGGACGCCGGGCCATGATGACATGAAAAAGCCCCCGGCACGGATGCCGGGGGCCAAAGGCAGGGTGGGGGCTTACTTCAGCCGTTCGACCACACCATCCGCAAAGGTCGCGATCATCGAGTCATAGTAGACGCGGCTGTCGGCGGGGATGGTGGTAACGTCGACATCCGCCGGGATCATCGGCGTCGCCGAGTTGATGTCCACGGTCAGCTCATACCGGCCGTAACGTGCACCGTCCGTTTCGTGGTTCATTGTCACATCCCCGACAAGACGGGTGTCGGCCAGGCCCAACTGTTCAGTCAGACCGCCCGACAGCGACACTTCTTCAAGGTCGATCCGGATATCAATGCCGTCATCCGAGATCTGATCGGTGATGCGGGCCACGATGGCGTTTTCAAGATCGTCTGCAACCGTGGTCCAGTAGGCGGCCGCAGCAGGGTTGCCGATTGCATCCAGCTCCACATCGACTTCGATGGACTTCACGGTGGGAGCGGTCTGGGCCAGACCTGCGGTAGCAAGGGTCAGCGCGGCAATGCCGCCAATGGCGAATGTGCGAAACATGGTTGTCTCCGGTTGTTTGGGGTGCTGCAGGATGTTCCCGCAGCGACATCAGAAGAACGTCCGGCCCGGAAAACGGTTCCCGTTCCCGGATCCCGCAGGAAACAAAAACCCGGGGTGCGCCCCCGGGTTCATCATGTCGGCACGTCCGGATCTGGCCCGGTCAGGCGCGCAGGGTTTCGGTGCTTGCAAAGAACATGGCTTGCGACACTGCCGATCTGACCTGTTCCTCGGCATAAGGTTTGGTGATCAGGAAGGCAGGTTCCGGGCGTTCGCCGGTCAGCAGGCGTTCTGGGAAGGCGGTTATGAAGATCACCGGCACGTCTGGCATGATCTTCAGGATGTCGTTCACCGCATCAATCCCGGAGGACCGATCCGCCAGCTGGATATCTGCCAGAATAAGGTCGGCGGGTTCCCGCGAAGCCAGAGCAACCGCTTCAGTGCGGGTGGCGGCAATTCCTGTCACCTGATGACCCATCTCGCGCACGATGGCTGCGATATCAATCGAGATGATCGCCTCGTCTTCGATGATCATCACCCGACCGGTGACCGAGTTCTGCATCTCACGCACCGCCGTGTCGATCAGATGGGCGACTTCCTGCGTATCGGTCCGGATGATCTGCGCAATCTCGGACTGGGTGAAACCTTCGATGGACTGCAAGAGCAGCGCCTCACGGGTGTTCGGCGTCAGGTTGGCCATATGGGCCTGGGCGACGGCTGAAAAACGCGTGTCAGGCTCGCCCACAGGAGCACCGGCGCTGGACCAGACGACGTGAAAGACATGAAACAGGCTGACCCGGGCATCACTATGGTCGGCCAGAACGGAGCTGTCTTCAAGCAGCGCTTCAAGCGTGGCGGCGGCGAAATTGTCGCCCGTGGTCTGGCTGCCCGTCAGTGCGCGGGCGTAGCGGCGCAAGTAGGGTAAATTGCTGCTGATCGACGCGACAGGATCCGGCAGTTGGGTTTGCATCGTCTTTTTTCTCCCTCGACGGCGATTTTGCGGGAACCAAACGCTTTGGTCCTGCGTTTGGTTCCGTGATAAGCGAGGTGGGCGCAAAAAAAAGATGTATTCGGACATGCCAGACAGCAATCCCAAATCGAAGATCCGCCATCAGATCGATGAGAACCTGAAGCGGATCTATGATGAGACGTTGAACGAACAGATTCCCGACAGGCTGACCCTGTTGTTGGAGCAATTGCGCCGTAAATCCGGTGGCACCGATGGTGAGGACGCCTGATGGACGCCGTCGCACATCCGGACCCGCGCGAAGAGCTGGTGGGGTTTCTTCCATCCCTCCGGGCCTTCGCGATGAGTCTGACGCGGAACCGTTCGGCTGCAGACGATCTGGTGCAGGACACCATCGTCAAGGCGTGGACGAACATCGACAAGTTCGCCGTGGGCACCAACCTGCAGGCGTGGCTGTTCACCATCCTGCGCAACACCTATTATTCTTCCCTGCGCAAGACCCGGCGGGAAGTGGCGGACCCGGACGGGATCCATGCGCAAGGATTGTTCGTGAAGCCGGACCATGACGGTCGGCTTGCATATAACGACTTTCAGCGTGCCTTTGATCAGTTGTCGCCCGAACACCGTGAAGTCCTTACCTTGGTCGGCGCTTCCGGCTTTTCTTGTGAAGAGGCGGCGGTCACGATGGGTGTTGCTGTCGGCACGGTCAAAAGCCGGGCAAGCCGGGCCCGCAAGCGGCTGTCCGACCTGATGGGTCTGGTCGATGGGGAAGACGCGTTTTCCGGGGTGGATCAGGCCAGTCTGGCCGTGATGGGCAAGTCGGGGATGCAGGCTGCATGACGCCACGCGCCAAGCGGCCCTATGCATCCAGGTTCGCGATCCGGTTTGCCATAATCCTTGCCCTTGCGATGCTGCCGGCCGGGTTTTTCGGGTTCATCCAGACCAAGGCGCTTGAGAAGGAAGTGCAGGCCCGCAGCGAAGTGGCGCTGATGGGCGCGACCTTGCAAGCGGCCGCGGGGGAGACCAGCCTGATCGGGCGGGTCCGGGGGATGGTTGGCAGCCTTGCTGCGGCGGTGCCCCATGTGCTGGACAGCCCTGAAGCCTGCAATGACCTGATGGTGCAAGTCGCCGCGGTCGAGCCGTCTGCCGCGTTGGTCGCTTTCATTCCGACAAGCGGGGTCATGACCTGTTCTTCCGTCGGGCGGACCCATGACTTTTCCGACAGCCCGCTGTTCCGCGAGGTGCTTGATGCACAGGCGCCGGACTTCGTGGTCAACCCGGAGGGGCCGATTTCGGGGACATCCGTCCTTGGCATCTCGCATCCGGTCTATGACGTGACGGGCAGCTACATTGGCTATGCCGTCATGTCCTTGCCGCACCAGTCGCTCAAGGAACTGCGGTTCGGTTCGTTGATCGAACGCAACGATCTGGACGCGCCCGTCGTCTTCTGGACCTTTGACCGGGAAGGCACGCTGCTGACATCGAATATCGAGCTTACAGCCGCGGCCACACAGGTTCCGTCCGGCAGGTCGATGGCCGATTTCGTCGGTGAGGATGGCGGGATCTTTCGGGATACCTCCGCCAGCGGTCGGCGGATGACCTATGCCGTCGTGCCGATCGTTGAGGGTGAGCTTTATCTGATGAGCAGCTTCCTGCCTGAGGAACCGATGTTTTCCCGAAGCTGGGGCCTGTCCGTGTACCTGCCGACACTCCTCATGTGGCTGGTCGGACTGGCGGTATCGGGCTTTGCGGCGGAGTTTCTGGTCACCCGGCATGTGCGCACGCTGAACCGGTCCATCGTCAGCTTCGCCCGCGGTGACCGGCGGCTGCAGGCGATTGACCTGAAGAACGCCCCGTCGGAACTGGACGAACTGGCAACGGCCTATCTTGCGATGACCGAAAGCATCACCCGAAGCGAGGCCGAGCTGGAGGATTCCCTCCACCAGAAAGAGGTGCTGCTGCGGGAAGTGCATCACCGGGTAAAGAACAACCTGCAACTGATCTCTTCCATCATGAACATCCAGATCCGCAGCGCCCGCAGTGGCGAGGCGAAGGAATTGCTGAAGAACCTGCAGGAACGGATCATGAGCCTGGCGACAGTGCACCGCGGGCTTTACCAGACCAGTGGCCTTGCGGATGTGCGCGCGCGTGAACTGATCCCCGACATCGTTCGACAGATCATGTCGATGTCATCGGGGCCGGAGAAGCCCTTTGAAACGCAGAACGATATCGACGACCTGCGCCTTGTGCCGGATCAGGCGGTGCCGCTGTCGCTGATGCTGGCCGAGGCGCTTACCAATGCCATCAAGCATTCCGGCGCGACGCGCGCCAACCCCGGCAGGATCGTCGTTCGCCTGAAACGATCAGGTGGAAGCGATGCGGTGCTGGAAGTGATCAACAGCAGCCGGGCCGCTGATCCGACGGTAGCCACTTCGGGGGCCGCGGAAACCGGGATCGGGTCACAGCTGATTACCGCCTTCGTGCAGCAACTGGGGGGCCGACAAGAGTCTGGCAGCGCAGACGGGAACTATTTTCTGCGGATCATCTTCGCGGTTTCCCCGCTCTCCCTTGCCGAGAACCGGCAGGTGCCCGATCTGCAAAGCCTATCAGGTTGGAACGAAACCAGAGACTAGGCGTTAAGCCCATGTCCACAACCAGCGCCAGGGACCGCTCATGCCCCATTCCCGCCGGTCAGTCCGCATCCTTCTGACCGCATCTGAAGCCTACCCCGCACTGGAGCGCGCCTTTCTGGCGGCGCAAACCGAAATCTGGGCAAGTTTCATGGTATTTGATCTGCAAACCCGCCTGCGGTCGCCCGAGGGCACGGCGATTGGCAAGACTTGGTTCGATCTGATCGTGCATGTCTTGAACAAGGGCGTGGCGCTGAATGTGGTCATCAGCGATGTCGATCCGATCGCGCGGGCCGCATTGCACCGCGCTGCAACCCGCCACCTGCGCATGTTCAGCGCGGCGGCTGCGGTGGCCAATCCCGGTGCGACGTTGAATATCCTGCGCCCATGCCATCCAGCAGAGACGGGTGCCTTCGTTCGGCTATGTGTCTGGCCCTACATCATGAAAAAGCTTTTCATGCTGGCTGGCTGGCTCAATGGCCTTTCGCCCGAGCATCGGGCTGCCGCGCTGCGTGACATGGATGGTGCGCTTCGGAACCTGCGTCTGCGCAAGGATGGGACGGTTGGCATCCGCTTCTGGTCACTTCCCCGACTGTTCCCTGTGGTCCATCACCAGAAGCTGGCGGTGATCGACCGGCGGCTTTTGTACATTGGCGGTCTGGATCTGGACGAGCGGCGCTATGACACGCCAAGGCATGGGCGCGCAGCCGATCAGACCTGGCATGATGTCCAGTTGATGATCGAGGGGCCCGTGGTCGCGGAAGCCCAGGATCATCTGGAAACGTTTCGGGACGTGATCGAGGGACGCAAGCCACCGACCAAGACGCGCAGGCTGCTTCGTACCTTGTCACGGCCAAGCCGGCGCCGCCCGTGGACCTTCGGGCCAGTGCCAATGATTTCCGAACTGCAGACAGCCCATCGCATCTTGGCGCAACGTGCGCGCCATCTGATCTATCTGGAAAGCCAGTATTTCCGGGATGTCAGATTGGCCCGTGTCCTTGCAGACGCGGCGCGGCGGTCGCCGGGGCTGTCCCTGATCCTGATCCTTCCGGCCGCCCCCGATGATGTGGCATTCGAAGGCAAGAGGGCGCTGGACGCCCGCTATGGCGAAGCGATGCAAGCCCACGCCCTGCGCATCATTCGCAAGGCGTTCGGATCGCGACTGTTCGTCGGATCGCCCGCGCAACCGCGCCCAGCCCTTCCCAACGGCAAGGATGACGCGAACGGACGCAGCAAGCTGCATGGTGCGCCGCTTGTCTATGTCCATTCCAAGGTTTCAGTCTTTGATCAGGATGCGGCAATCGTGTCCTCGGCCAATCTGAACGGGCGAAGCCTGCGCTGGGACACCGAGGCCGGGGTCTACCTTTCGGCCAAGAACGATGTGATCGAACTGCGCCACCGCACCATGGCCCATTGGCTGCCTGCTGACATCGGGCCTGACGCCTTCGAGGATGCGACAGCGGCACAGGTCTGGGCAAAACTGGCGTGGCAGAATGCCGGGAAGCCGCCAGCCCAACGACGAGGGTTTCTCTTGCCGCATGACTTTGCCGCCGCCGAAGCCTTTGGCCGCGAGCTGCCAATCCTGCCACCCGAATTCGTCTGAACCCGCGCTTTCGCTGGAACCGTTTCTGCCCTTGGGCGTTGTCACCGTGTCTGGCGCAGCAAAGCGTCGAAGTTTGAAAGGAGACCGCCATGAACTGGGACCAAGTCGAAGGCAAATGGAAGCAGTACAAGGGCAAGGCCCTGGAAACCTGGGGCGACATGACCGACGACGAGTTCGATCGGGTTGCCGGCAAGCGGGACCAGATGGTCGGCCTCGTTCAAGAAAAATACGGCAAGGCCAAGAATGAGGCCGAGCGTGAGGTTGACGCCTGGTTCGAACGGCTCTGACGCCTTGTAGCTGTGACCCATGGAAAGGCGCGTCTTCGGACGCGCCTTTTTCGTTCTGCGGCCATTTTTCTGACCAACGGGCGGAACTGGTCGTCGATCACGGCGTTTGTCTGGCATCGGAAGATCGACGGAAACTTCCACTTTGAGAAAAGGAGACCACCATGTTGGGTTGGGCCGTAACATTTCTTGTGATCGCGCTTGTCGCTGCTGCACTTGGCTTTGGCGGTATCGCCGGGACCTCGGCAGGCATTGCGCAGATCCTGTTCTTTGTCTTCATCGTCCTATTTGTCGTGGCGTTGATCGCGCGCGCCGTCCGGGGCCGTCCGCCCCTGTAACGCGGCGATGCGATCTTGAAGGACGCAGATTCAGACCCAGGGCCCCGATGGCGACATCGGGGCCCTGTGGATTTGCGGGGGTGGCTCCTCCCCACGTCCGCGCGGTGAAGGGCGATTCCTTGTGGTCCGGTTGTCCCTGAAAAGCGCCCGTTTGCATGCGTGTGATGCACACTCACGCTGCGGCGCGGCGTGAGAAAGCCGCAATGCAGCAAGGCGCGGTCAAAAGAAATCATATATAATACAATCGCTTGCAGCTCCGCTTTGAGTACAGGTCACCACACATTCGCATTTTACATATAGTATTACTTTTGCTACCGTTGTCGAAGGTCGGCGAGTGGAGACGCCTTCCGCAAAATCCTTGGGAGGAATCATGAAAATCATCAAGACGCTCGCGCTGGCCGCGGGCATCGGAGCACTGTTGTCCTCGGCCTCCTATGCCGAGGGCCTGTCGGGCAAGACCATCGGCTTTTCGCAGATCGGGTCCGAATCCGGTTGGCGGGCCGCAGAAACCTCGGTCACCAAGGCCGAGGCGGAAAGGCTGGGTATCGACCTCAAGTTCGCCGATGCCCAGCAAAAGCAGGAAAACCAGATCAAGGCGATCCGCGGGTTCATCGCGCAGGGCGTGGATGCCATACTGGTGGCCCCCGTCGTTGCAACAGGTTGGGAAGAGGTGCTGACCGAAGCGAAAGAGGCGAACATCCCGGTCGTGCTGCTTGACCGTGGCATTGACGCACCGGAAGACCTGTACCTGACCTCGGTCGCTTCGGATCAGGTCAAGGAAGGTCGGGTGGCCGGTGAATGGCTGGTGGCCGAAGTGGGCGACCGGCAGTGCAACGTCGTCGAACTGCAGGGCACCGTCGGTTCGTCGCCAGCGATCAACCGCAAGCAAGGCTTCGAGGAAGGCATTGCCGGCGCGGCCAACCTTGCCATCATCCGCAGCCAGACCGGCGATTTCACCCGCTCGAAAGGCAAAGAGGTGATGGAAGGTTTCCTCAAGGCCGAAGGTGGCGGGGCGAACATCTGTGCGGTCTATGCGCATAACGATGACATGGCTGTCGGCGCGATTCAGGCGATCAAGGATGCGGGCCTGAAGCCGGGCAGCGACATACTGGTCGTGTCGATTGACGCCGTGCCGGATATCTTCGCCGCCATGGTCGCGGGCGAGGCGAACGCGACGGTGGAACTGACCCCCAACATGGCCGGTCCGGCATTTGCCGCACTTGACGCCTACCTGAATGCCGGGACGGTCCCGGAAAAGTTCATCATCACCGAATCCAAACTTTACACACCTGCCGACGATCCGCAGGGCGAGTATGACCGCCGCAAGGGTCTGGGCTACTAAGTTTCCTCCCGCCACGTCTGTCGGCCGGGGCAACCCGGCCGACAGAAATTGCATGTGGCGGTCAAAAGCGGAACAGTGGCAGGCAGGGATAAAGGGGATCGGCATGGCATCAGGGGATGCGCCCGTGGTCGAGGCGCGGGGGATCGTCAAGATCTTTGGCCAGCACCGGGCATTGGACGCGGTCGACTTTGCGGTGCACGCCGGCGAAGTGCACGCCTTGCTTGGCGAAAACGGGGCCGGGAAATCCACCCTCATCAAGATCCTGACGGGGGCATACCAGCCCGACGGGGGCGATATCCTGCTGGATGGTCAGCCCTTGCGGTTCAACGACCCCCTGCACGCCCAAGGCCACGGTATCGGCACGGTCTACCAGGAGGTGAACCTGCTGCCCAACCGTTCGGTTGCCGAGAACCTGTTTCTGGGCCACCAGCCCACCCGCTTTGGCATCGTGCAACGCAAGCTGATCGACCGCCGCGCCCGCGAATTGCTTGCGACCTACGGGCTGGAAATCGACGTGCGGGCCGAGTTGGGCAGCTACTCGGTCGCCGTCCAGCAGATCGTCGCCATTGCCCGCGCGGTGGAGCTTTCGGGCAAGGTCCTAGTGCTGGACGAACCCACCGCCAGCCTTGATTCCAATGAAGTGGAAAAGATGTTTCAGGTCGTCGCGCGGCTGAAGGAACGCGGCCTTGCGATCATCTTCATCACGCATTTTCTGGATCAGGTCTTTGCGATTGCCGACCGTGTGACAATCCTGCGCAATGGCAGGCTGATCGGCACCAAGGCCCTGTCGCAGCTTACCGCAACCGAAGTGGTCCGGATGATGCTGGGCAAGGATCTGGCCCATGACCATCGCGCCATCGGCATCGCCGAAAGCGTTCAAGGTCCAACCCGGGTCGAGTTTCGCAATGTGGGCCGGGTGGGACGCGTGGCCCCCTTCACCCTGACCCTGCATGAGGGTGAAGTGGTCGGTGTTGCAGGCCTTCTTGGCTCAGGTCGGACAGAGATGGCCCGGCTGATGTTCGGCGTCGATCCGTCTGACAGCGGCGAGGTCAACATTGGCGGCAAGACCGTGACGATCCGCAACCCGGTTCAGGCGGTGGCGGCAGGCTTCGGGTTCTGTCCCGAGGATCGCAAGTTGGACGGGATCTTTGGCGACCTTTCGGTGCGCGAAAACATCATCATTGCGCTTCAGGCGAAGCTGGGATGGTTCCGGGCCTTGACCCGGGACGAACAGGATGAAATCGCCGGGCGCTATGCCGAAGATCTGGACATCCGCGCCGCCAACCATGACATGCCGGTCAAGCTGCTTTCGGGGGGAAACCAGCAAAAGGTCATCCTCGCGCGCTGGCTGGCGATCGACCCGTCGTTCCTGATCCTTGATGAACCCACCCGCGGTATTGATGTGGGTGCCCATGCCGAAATCGTCCGCACGATCACCCGCCTGCGCGAGGAAGGGTTGGCTTTGCTGGTGATCTCGTCCGAACTTGATGAAGTAGTCGCCTATTCCAACCGCGTGGTGGTGATGCGGGACCGCGAGATGGTGGCCGAGCTGAAAGGCGAAGACATCGCCCCGTCCGTCATCGTTGCGGCGATTGCGGCGAACACCGGTGTTGGCAAGGGTGCGGCATGAAGCGGCTCAACTGGAAAGGCACGCTTTTGCGCCCGCAGTTTGCGGCGCTGGCGGCGGTGCTGTTCATCAACTGGCTGTTGTTCCCTGGCTTTTTCGACATCACATGGCAGGACGGTCGGCTGTTCGGCAGCCTGATCGACGTGCTGAACCGGGGGGCGCCAGTCGCCATTCTGGCCATCGGCATGACAGCGGTGATCGCCACCAAGGGCGTCGATCTGTCGGTTGGCGCGGTCATGGCGATTGCAGGAGCCGTCGCTGCAGTCATGGTCACGAACGGCACCCCTGCCTTGGTTGCGGTGGCCGCGGCCCTGCTTGTCGGCCTCCTTTGCGGGCTTTGGAATGGCGTGCTGGTGACGTTCCTTGATATCCAGCCGATCATCGCCACGCTTGTCTTGATGGTCGCAGGGCGTGGCCTTGCCCAACTAGTGACCGAGGGGTCCATCGTCACGTTTTCGGACCCGGTCCTGATCTTCATCGGCACCGGGTCCTTGTTTGGCCTGCCCATGCCGACGGTCATTGCCTTGTGCCTGATGGTCATCGCCACGCTGGTCGTGCGCCGCACCGCGCTTGGCCTGCTGATCGAGGCGGTGGGCGTCAACCGGTCTGCCGCGCGCTTTGCGGGGATATCGAGCCGCCTGTTGCTGCTGCTGGTCTATACCTTTGCCGGGTTCTGTGCGGCCACAGCGGGGCTGATCGTGGCCGGTGACATTCGCGGCGCTGACGCCAACAACGCGGGGCTCTGGCTGGAGCTTGATGCCATCCTCGCCGTGGTCATCGGCGGCACGTCGCTGCTGGGCGGCAGGTTTTCGATCCCGATGGCCGTGGTCGGTGCGATGATCATTCAGGCGATGAACACCGGCATCCTGATCTCGGGCTTTTCGCCGCAGTTCAATCTGGTCGTGAAGTCCGGGGTAATCATCCTGATCCTGATGCTGCAATCGCCGATGGCCAGCCAGTGGCTGTCGCGCCGCTTTGCTTTGCTACATCCCGGGAAAGGCAAATCCACATGAACCGCGCGCTGCGCCCGCTTCTGGCCACCACGGCGATCTTTGCCCTGGCCTATTTCGCCGCCATCCTGCAGTTCCCGGCGATGCTGTCGACCCGGGTCTTGGGCAACTTTCTGACCGACAACGCCTTTCTTGGCATCGCCGCGGTGGGAATGACCTTCGTCATCATCTCTGGCGGGATCGACCTGTCGGTCGGGGCGGTTATCGGCTTTACCACCGTGCTGATCGCCACGCTGATCATGTGGGCGAACCTGCATCCGCTGCTGGCCTTTGCGATTGCGCTGGTCGTCTCTGCCGCCTTTGGGGCGGTGATGGGGGCGGCCATCCATTACCTCAAGGTGCCGTCCTTCATTGTCACCCTCGCCGGAATGTTCCTCGCCCGAGGTGGCGCATCGGTCTTGTCACCCGACAGCATCGGGATCACGCATGAGGTCTACACCACCATCTCCAAAAGCTACATCCTGCTTCCGGGCGGTGGCCGTCTGACCGTCATTGGTCTGGTGATGCTGGCGGTCTTTGCCGTCTGCATAGTCCTTGCGCATCGCACCCGGTTTGGGTCCTACGTATACGCCCTTGGCGGCAATGAAACCTCGGCCGCGCTGATGGGTGTGCCCGTCGCCCGCACCACGATCCTGATCTATACGCTGTCCTCGACGCTGGCCGGGCTCGCCGGAATTGTCTTTTCGCTTTACACCTCGGCTGGGTATTCGCTGTCGGCCCTTGGGGTGGAACTTGACGCCATTGCCGCGGTGGTGATCGGTGGCACGCTTTTGACCGGCGGATACGGATTTATTGCAGGCACCTTCATCGGCGTGATGCTGCAGGGGCTGGTGCAAACCTACATCGTGTTCGATGGCACCCTGTCCAGCTGGTGGACGAAGATTGTCATCGGCGCGCTATTGTTTATGTTCATCCTTCTGCAGCGACTGGTCTTTTCGGCCTCGGCGCGTGCGCCCGGCAGAAAGGCACTTTGGAAGACGTGACATGAGCGAACCGGGGAGCTTGGTGCGTTTGCTCTCCGGGCGGCAAACTGCGCGGAATTACCACTCATATGTGATTACCGAAGTTGGCTTGGGCATCGCCGCCGGCCGCTTTGCCGTGGGCACCATCCTGCCGAACGATGCCGAGATGATGGATGCCTACGGCGTGTCGCGCACCGTTCTGCGCGAGGCGCTGAAGACGCTGGAGGCGAAGGGCCTTGTCGAAGCGCGTGCCAAGGTGGGCACCCGCGTGCTGCCGCGCAATCGGTGGAATCTTTATGACCGCCAAGTGCTTGCCTGGATCCTTGAGGCGGGGCCGGACGCGGCCTTTCTGGCAAGTTTCGTCGAACTTCGCGAAACCATCGAGTTGCAGACCGCGGCGCTTGCGGCCGAACGGCGCAGCGCCGAGCAACTGCGGATGCTGGTCTACTGGTTGAACCAGCGCAGCGCCACCAGTCGCATGGCCGAACCCTTCGCCCTGGCCGAGTTCGAATTTCACCGCACCCTGTGCGAGGCCACCCAGAACCCCTTCCTGCGCGCGGCTTCGGCGCTGGTGGAATTCGGGGTGGTGCAAGCCACCGCCCCCCGCATTGCCGCTGGGGTTGAGGATCTCGCCGCCGAAAAGGCACCCCACTATCAGGCGATGGCGGATGGCGTCGGGTCGGGGGATGGCGCTCTGGTTGCCAAGTCCATGGCGATGGTCCTTGCCATCGACAAAGCCTGGATCATGAACGGATCGCGGGGTTGAGGCGGGCACGGCGCAATCCGCGCCGTCACGCTGCACAAGCCCGGCACAGGATTCACCCTGCAAGGGGCAAGGTCAGGGCCTGAATTTCACGTGCGATCCGGGCTGCCGTCGGGGGCAGGATCGACTTGGCGCGGGTCACAAGGCCAAACGGTTCCACCTCGATCCCCAGATCAACGGCCAACCGGGTGTAGGGGCTGTCAGGCGGCTGCGAAAAGCTGTTGGCCACGGCCAACGCCAGCGGTGCGATGGCGTTCGATTGCTGCAGCAAGGCGAAGGTCAGCAGGAATGACGCCGTGGACAGACGCTGCGGCGGGGCCTCGACGCCATGCGCTTGCAGTCTGCGCAAGACCGTCCGCGTCAGCAGGGACTCGGGCGGGGGCATGACCCAGTCATAATGCAGCAAGTCCGCAACTGTCGGGTTCGGGTGCTGCGCCAGCGGATGCCCGCGCCTTGCGACCAGTGAGACCGGCTCTGGCGCGATCTGTGCGATGGTCAGCAAATCCCGGGTTGGGCCTTCGGGCAAACGGCCGATGGCAAAGTCGATCCGCCCGGACAGCAGGTTTTCGCACAGCACATCCGACGGACCCACGATCACTTCGAAGGTCACTTGCGGGGCGGTCAGGCGGGCGTTGCGCAGCACGGGCAGGACCCGGTCAATCGCGGGGCCGGTGACTGACCCGATCCGCACATGCCCGACCCCGCCCGAGGCCGCTTCGGCCATGTCACGGGCGGCATCGCGCAGTTCAAGCTGGATGCGCTGGGCCCGCAAGGCAAAGGCCTGCCCGACCGAGGTCAGCGACATCCCCCTGCCGGTCCGGTGGTGGACCGGTTCGCCAAGGATACGCTCGATTTCCGCCAGAAGACGGGACGCGGCGGGCTGGGCAATCCCGATCTGGGTTGCTGCAGCCGAAATCTGCCCGGTTTCGGCCAGCGCCGCCATCAGCCGCAGATGCGTCAGCTTCAGCCCGCGATGCGCCAGGGGAACAGTCGAGGTTGCCGCTCGCATATCAAAGCCGCCATGTTTATATTCCGCTATATCATTTGACCGATATGCGTTTGCCCGGCAAGAGGGGTGACACGGCTGCACCGGGGCTTTGCCTTGGCATCCGCAAGGCTATCGCCGCCACAATGGCGGCCAGGGAGGATACACAAATGCAACTTTCAAGAAGGGCGCTTCTGGCGCTTGGCGGTGCTGCGGCTGCGTCATCGACGTTCACCCTGCCCGTTTTCGCACAAGACAAGGGCACCATCGGCATCGCCATGCCGACGCAATCGTCTGCCCGCTGGATCTCGGACGGGTCCTCGATGGTCGAGCAGTTCACGGCGGCCGGCTACGCCACCGACCTGCAATATGCCGAGGATGACATCCCCAACCAGCTGGCCCAGATCGAGAACATGATCACCAAGGGCGTCAAGGCGCTGGTCATCGCGGCCATCGACGGCACCACCCTGTCGAACGCGCTGGACAATGCCGCCGCTGCCGGGATCAAGGTCATCGCCTATGACCGTCTGATCCGCGAAAGCGGCTCGGTCGACTACTATGCCACCTTTGACAACTTCAAGGTTGGCGTGCAGCAGGCGGAAAGCCTTGTTGCGGGCCTGAAAGAGCGCTTTGCAGATGTGAAGCCGTGGAACGTCGAACTGTTCGGCGGCAGCCCGGACGACAACAACGCCTTCTTCTTCTACAACGGCGCCATGTCGGTTCTGGACCCGCTGATCGCATCGGGCGACATCGTCATCCCGTCGGGCCAGATGGGCATGGACGTGGTCGGAACCCTGCGCTGGGATGGGGCTGTGGCCCAGTCCCGGATGGATAACCTTCTGTCCTCGAACTACGGCGACAAGGCCCTGCATGGCGCGCTGTCCCCCTATGACGGGCTGTCCATCGGCATCCTGTCGTCGCTCAAGGGCGTGGGATACGGTTCGGGCGATCTGGCCATGCCGATCGTCACCGGTCAGGATTGCGAAGTTCCGTCGATCAAGTCGATCATCGCAGGCGAGCAGTATTCCTCGATCTTCAAGGACACCCGTGAACTGGCCAAGGTGACCGTTGCCATGGTCGACGCGGTCCTTTCCGGGGCCGAGCCCGAGATCAACGATACCTCGACCTACGACAACGGCGTCAAGGTCGTGCCGTCCTACCTGCTGGCCAGCCAGCCTGTTGACGCCTCGAACTACGAGGCGGTTCTTGTCGGTTCCGGCTACTACACCGCCGATCAACTGCAGTAGTCTGAGTGCCCGCCCTTGCCTTTGCAGGGGCGGGCAACCGCAGGGAGGAACCATGGCACCACTTCTGGAAATGCGGGGGATCAGCAAGGTCTTCCCCGGCGTGAGGGCGTTGGACCACGTCAACCTGACCGTGGAACCCGGCGAGATTCATGCCATCTGCGGTGAAAACGGCGCTGGCAAGTCCACGCTGATGAAGGTGCTGTCGGGCGTCTATCCGCATGGATCCTACGAGGGGGATATCCTCTACGACGGCCAGCCGCTGACCTGCCGGAACATCCGAGACTCGGAAGATCGCGGCATCATCATCATCCATCAGGAACTGGCGCTTGTTCCATTGCTGTCGATCGCCGAAAACCTGTTTCTGGGAAACGAGGTTGCAAAGCGCGGCGTGATCAACTGGGCCGAAGCCTTCCAGAAAACCGAAACCCTGCTGAGCAAGGTCGGCCTGAGCGAGGCCCCCACGACCAAGGTCGAAAAGCTGGGGGTCGGCAAGCAGCAGCTGATCGAGATCGCCAAGGCGCTGGCAAAGGATGTCCGCCTGCTTATCCTTGATGAACCCACCGCCGCCCTGCAGGAAAACGACAGCCAGAAGCTTCTGGACCTGATGCTGGAGCTTAAGGCGCAAGGCGTCACGCAGATCATCATCAGCCACAAGCTGAACGAAATCGGGCGGGTGGCCGACCGGATCACCATCATTCGTGACGGGGCGACCGTATCCACGCTGAACAAGGCGGATATCTCGGAAGACCGCATCATCCGCGACATGGTCGGCCGCGACATGGCGCATCGCTACCCTGACCGCACCCCGAACATCGGCGAAGTGTTGATGGAGGTGAAGGGCTGGAATGTCTGGCACCCGGACCAGAAGGACCGGCAGATGATCCACGACGCCAGCTTCCATGTGCGCAAGGGTGAAATCGTCGGCATCGCCGGGCTGATGGGGGCCGGACGCACCGAACTGGCGATGAGCCTGTTTGGACGCAGCTATGGCCAGAACATCTCGGGTCAGGTCACGCTGGGCGGCAAGGTTGCCGACACCTCGACCGTGGCCCGGGCCATCGACGCGGGGCTGGCCTATGTCACCGAAGATCGCAAGGTGCTGGGGCTGGTGCTGGAAGAACCCATCGTTCGCAACATCACGCTGGCCAACCTGTTTGGCGTTTCCAGCAAGGGCGTCCTCAGCCTGCGCCGCGAAACGCAGGTGGCGGAAGAATACCGCCGCGCGATGAATATCCGCACGCCCGGCGTCATGCAGCGCGTGGTCAACCTGTCGGGCGGCAACCAGCAGAAGGTGGTGCTGTCGAAGTGGCTGTTCACCGATCCGCAGGTGCTGATCCTGGATGAACCCACGCGGGGGATCGACGTCGGCGCCAAATTCGAAATCTACGGCATCATGAACGACCTTGCCGCTCAAGGCCGCGGGGTCGTGATGATCAGCAGCGAGATGCCCGAGCTTCTGGGCATGTGTGACCGGATCTATGTGATGAACGAAGGCCGCATCGTGGGCGAGCTTGCCCAATCCGAGGCGAGCCAGGAAAGGATCATGGCCTTGATCCTGCAAGCAGAAGGAAAAGCCGCATGACCGAGAAGCGGGGGCTTAGTGCGCATCTGGGCGGGCACTTGCGCGAAAACGGGATGCTGATGGCGCTGGTCGCGATCGTCCTGTTCTTCGTCGTGGTCGTCCGGGTCTTCGAAGACGTCGACTTCCTGTCTGCGCAGAACATCACCAACCTGTTCCTGCAGAACTCCTACGTCATCATCATGGCGCTTGGCATGCTGCTAGTCATCGTGGCTGGCCACATTGACCTGTCGGTCGGTTCCGTTGTCGGCTTCGTCGGTGCGGTTGCCGCCGTGCTGACGGTCAATCTGGATTGGCCGGTCTGGGCGGTGGTCCCGGCGTGCCTCTTCGTCGGCCTCCTCATCGGCGCGGCGCAAGGCTACTGGGTTGCCTACTGGCGAATACCGTCGTTCATCGTGACGCTTGCCGGAATGCTGGTGTTCCGGGGCCTGACGCTGTGGTTGCTGGCAGGGCAGAACATCGGGCCGTTCCCGAAAACCTTCCAATCGCTTTCCACCGGTTTTGTCCCTGACATCTTCGGCGTCGATAAACCCAACGTGACCGCCATCGCGCTGGTCTGCCTTTGTGCGCTGGCGATTGTCATCCTGGGCTGGCAGGCCCGCAAACGCGACGCCGCCTTCGGGATCGAGCCTGAACCGATGGTGGTCTTCGCCATCCGCAACGTGGTCGTGTCGGCAGCGCTGATCTTCGTCGGCTACAAGCTGGCCACCTTCCGCGGGCTGCCGAATGTGGTTGTCATCCTGACCGCGCTTACCGTCCTTTACGCCTTCTTCACCGAGAACATGACCACCGGGCGGCGCATCTATGCCCTTGGCGGCAACGAAAAGGCGGCAAAGTTGTCGGGCATCAAGACCGAACGGCTGGTGTTCCTGACCTTCTGCAACATGGGTGTCCTTGCGGCACTTGCGGGAATGATCGTCGCCGCGCGGCTGAACTCATCCACCCCCAAGGCCGGGGCAGGGTTCGAGCTTGATGTGATCGCCGCCGTCTTCATTGGCGGGGCGTCAATGTCGGGCGGGGTTGGCAAGATCCTTGGCGCGGTCGTGGGCGCGCTGATCATGGGCGTGATGAACAACGGCATGTCGATCATGGGTATCGGCATCGACTACCAGCAGGTGATCAAGGGGCTGGTGCTTCTGTCTGCCGTGATCTTCGACGTCTACAACAAATCGAAATAGGGCGGGGCCAAGATGCTGTTGTCACAAATCCAGAAATCCGATGGCACGCTTGCCGTCGTCGCCCGTGAAGGCACGGAATCCGCCATCGTGCGTGGTGCGACCAGCACCTATGCCCTTGCGACCGAGGCTTTGGCCCTGGGCCAACCGCTTGCAGCCGTCATCGCGGCGCATGGGTTGGGGGAAGCGGTGGACCTTGTGTCGCTTGCCGCGAAGGGCCACCTCGCCCTGCCGATCAGCCACCCGGACCCGGCCCATATGCACCTGACCGGCACCGGGTTGACCCACCTTGGGTCAGCCTCCACCCGCGATGCGATGCACGCCAAGCTGGACGGGGCCGAGACGCTGACTGACAGCATGAAGATGTTCCGCATGGGGCTGGAGGGTGGGCGCCCTGCGCCGGGCCAAGTCGGCGTGCAGCCGGAATGGTTCTACAAGGGCAACGGCCACACCGCCGTTGCCCCCGGTCATCCGCTGACCAGCCCGGGCTTTGCACTGGATGGCGGCGAAGAGCCGGAACTGGCCGGGATCTATCTGATCGACACAAACGGCAGTCCGGCCCGCGTTGGCTGGGCCCTTGCGAACGAATTTTCAGACCATGTGACCGAGCGGATCAACTATCTGTTTCTTGCCCATTCCAAGTTGCGCGAGGCATCGTTCGGCCCCGAAATCCTTGTCGGGGGCCTTCCCGACGATGTGCGCGGCACCAGCCGCATCTGGCGGGACGGGGCAGTGATCTTCGAAAAGCCCTTCCTGTCGGGCGAAGCAAACATGTCCCATACCTTTGCCAACCTTGAACATCACCACTTCAAGTATCGGCTGTTCTGCCAGCCGGGGGACCTGCATGTCCACATGTTCGGCACAGCCACCCTGTCCTTTGCCGATGGACTGGTGCCACAACCCGGCGATACGTTCGAGATCGAGGCCGCCCCGTTCGGCCTGCCGCTACGAAACCCCCTCGCCATCGCGCCCGCCGAAAGCGGCGCAGTGACCGTCAAAGCCCTGTGAGAGTGACATGACCTTCAAACCCGCCACCTGGCCCCGCAAACTCCGCTCGCAGGAATGGTTCGGAGGCACGTCCAAGGACAACATCTATCACCGTGGCTGGATGCGGAATCAGGGTCTGCCCGCCGACCTGTTCGACGGCCGCCCGGTGATCGGCATCCTGAACACCTGGTCAGAGCTTACCCCCTGCAACGCCCACCTGCGCGATCTGTCGGAAAAGGTGAAATTCGGCATCTATGAAGCTGGCGGGTTTCCGGTGGAAGTTCCGGTATTCTCGGCCAGCGAATCCGCCTTCCGCCCCACGGCGATGATGTTTCGCAACCTCGCTGCCATGGCCGTGGAAGAGGCGATGCGTGGCCAGCCGATGGATGGCTGCGTGCTGATGGTCGGCTGTGACAAGACCACCCCATCCCTACTGATGGCCGCCGCCAGCACCGATCTTCCGTCGATCGTGGTGACGGGCGGGCCGATGCTGAACGGCCATTTCCGTGGCGAACGGGTCGGGTCCGGCACACATCTGTGGAAATTCTCCGAAGCGGTGAAGGCAGGTGAGATGTCCAAGGAAGATTTCCTTGAGGCCGAAGCGTCGATGAGCCGCTCTCCCGGGTCGTGCAACACCATGGGCACCGCGTCCACCATGGCCTCGATGGCCGAGGCGCTGGGCATGGCCCTGTCTGGCAATGCTGCCATTCCGGCGGTGGACAGCCGCCGCCGCGTCATGGCGCATCTGACCGGGCGGCGCATCGTGCAGATGGTCAAGGATGACCTGAAACCGTCCGACATCCTGAAGAAGGAAGCGTTTGAAAACGCCATCCGCACCAACGCGGCCATCGGCGGGTCGACCAACGCCGTCATCCACCTACTGGCCATCGCGGGCCGGGTGGGCATTGACCTGACGCTGGACGATTGGGACCGCTGCGGCCGTGATGTGCCGACCATCGTGAACCTGATGCCCTCGGGCAAATATCTGATGGAAGAATTCTTCTACGCCGGTGGCCTGCCCGTCGTGATCAAGCGGCTGGGCGAGGCGGGGCTGTTGCACAGGGACGCGCTGACGGTGTCCGGCCAGACCGCCTGGGATCAGGTCAAGGACGTGCAGAACCACAATGACGATGTGATCCTGCCGAAGGAAAAGGCGCTGACCCAGTCTGGCGGCATCGTGGTGCTGAAAGGCAACCTCGCCCCGAAGGGAGCAGTCCTGAAGCCCTCGGCGGCAACGCCATCGCTGCTGACCCACCGCGGGCGGGCTGTCGTGTTTGAGGGGATCGACGACTACAAGGCCAAGATCAACGACGAAGCGCTCGACATCGACGAAACCTGCATCATGGTGCTGAAGAACTGCGGCCCGAAGGGCTATCCCGGCATGGCCGAGGTGGGCAACATGGGCCTGCCGCCCAAGATCCTGCGCAAGGGCATCACCGACATGGTCCGCATTTCAGATGCGCGCATGTCGGGCACAGCTTACGGGACGGTGGTCCTTCACACCTCGCCCGAAGCGGCGGCGGGTGGGCCACTGGCGGTGGTCCGGAACGGCGACATGATCGAACTGGACGTCCCTAACCGCCGCCTGCATCTTGACATCCCCGAGGCCGAGCTTGCCGCGCGACTGGCGGCCTGGTCGCCCAGCGTCGCCGCCCCCGCCGGGGGGTATGCGTGGCTGCACCATGCCCATGTCGAAGGCGCGGATACTGGCGCTGACCTTGATTTCCTCAAGGGATGCAGGGGCGCCCCGGTGGGCAAGGACAGCCACTGATGGCCCGCAAGATTGCCCTAGTAGGCATCGGCAAGATCGCGCGGGACCAGCATGTACCCGCCCTGGCCGCCAGCGCGGATTGGGAACTGGCGGCGACCGTGTCGCGTTCCGGTACGGTAGAAGGTATCGACGCCTATACCGACTTTGCCGAAATGCTCGCGGCTCGGCCGGAGATCGACACCGTGTCGCTCTGCATGCCGCCCGTCCCGCGCTATGCCTATGCCGAGGCCGCCCTGCAGGCGGGGCGGCATGTCATGCTGGAAAAACCCCCCGGCGCGACACTGGCCGAAGTGCATGCGCTGCAAGCCATGGCTGCTGGCAAGGGCCTGACGCTTTTCGCCACCTGGCACAGTCGCATGGCGCATGCCGTGGCGCCCGCGAAGGCATGGCTGGCCGACAAGACCGTCACTCGCGCCCATATCACCTGGCGCGAGGATGTGCGCAAATGGCATCCCGGACAGGACTGGGTGTTCGAACCCGGCGGCATGGGCGTGTTCGATCCCGGCATCAATGCGCTGTCGATCCTGACGGAAATCTTGCCTGCTCCGGTCCATCTGACCGGTGCGACCCTGACCTTCCCTGCCAACCGCCAGACCCCGATCGCCGCTGATCTGGCGTTCTCCGGTGGTGTCACGGCGGATTTTGACTGGCGCCAGACCGGTCCGCAGACTTGGGATATCGAGGTTGACACCAACGCCGGCCCGCTTGCCCTGCGGATGGGCGGCAACCGGCTGGAACTTGGCGGGGTCGAGGTTGCGGGCGAAAACTCCATCATGGGGGAATACCCGGCGCTTTATGCCAGAATGGCAAGGCTGGTCGCCGATGGGGCCTCCGACGTCGATCTGTCGCCGATGGTCCATGTTGCCGATGCGCTGACCCTTGGCCGCCGTCTGTTCACCGATCCCTTCAACTTCTGAAACTGCTACACCAAGGCGGGCCGGGACACGCCGGCGCTTCACCGATTCTAGGAAACTGACATGCTGACTGGCAAACATCTCATCGCAGGCACCTGGCTTGCGGGCCCCGGAACTTTCGCCTCTTCCCCGGCCCATGGGCCAGCGCATGACTTCGCGGTCGGCACGCCTGATCTTGTGGCGCAGGCCTGTGAAGGGGCCGAGGCTGCGTTCCCGTCCTTCTCCGCCACAACCCGCGAAGCACGCGCCGTCTTCCTTGAAACGATCGCAGACCAGATCGACGCCCGCGGCGATGCGATCACCGAAATCGGGACGCAGGAAACCGGCCTTCCCGCCGCGCGTCTGGTCGGCGAACGCGGGCGCACGACGGGACAGTTGCGCCTGTTCGCCAGCCACATCCGCATCGGTGCCTATCTTGACCGCCGCCACGACCCCGCGCTGCCCGACCGCCAGCCTTTGCCGCGCCCCGACCTCAAGATGATCCAGCGCCCCATCGGGCCGGTCGCCGTGTTCGGCGCTTCGAACTTCCCGCTGGCCTTTTCTGTGGCTGGTGGTGACACGGCCAGCGCGCTTGCCGCCGGGTGCCCGGTGGTGGTCAAGGGACACTCCGCCCATCCCGGCACGGGCGAACTTGTGGCCCAAGCCATCGACGCCGCCCGGATTGCCTGCAACCTGCACCCCGGCGTCTTCAGTCTGGTGCAAGGTGGCTCCCGCAATGTGGGTGAGGCGCTGGTCACCCACCCCCTGATCCGCGCCGTGGGCTTTACGGGGTCGCTGGGTGGGGGACGGGCGCTGTTTGACCTGTGCGCCCGCCGACCTGATCCGATCCCCTTCTTTGGCGAGCTTGGCAGCGTCAACCCCATGTTCCTGCTTCCCCACGCCCTTGCCACCCGTGGGGCCGCCATTGCCCAAGGCTGGGCTGGCAGCCTGACCATGGGGGCGGGCCAGTTCTGCACCAACCCGGGCATCGCCATCGTCATTGACGGCCCTGACGCCGACGCCTTTGTTTCGGCTGCGCACGCGGCCGTCGCCAAGGTCGGCCCCCAGACCATGCTGACTGACGGGATCGCCGCCGCATACCGCACTGGCCGCGACAGGGTGGCAGCGGGGAAGGGGGTGCGCAGCATCCTGACCACGATGTGCGACGCGCGTGAGGCGACGCCCTACCTGTTCGAAGTCTCAGCCGATGACTGGCTTGCCGATCACCTGCTTGCGGAAGAGGTGTTCGGACCCTTGGGTGTGATCGTCCGTGCACGGGATGCGGCGCAGATGACCGTGATCGCGCAAAGCCTGCAGGGCCAATTGACCTGCACCCTTCACCTTGATCCAGAAGACACGGCACTAGGACAAACGCTGATGCCGGTGCTGGAGCGCAAGGCCGGTCGCGTGCTTGCCAATGGCTTCCCGACCGGGGTCGAGGTGGCTGAGTCAATGGTGCATGGCGGCCCTTATCCCGCCAGCACCAACTTCGGCGCAACCTCGGTCGGCACGCTGTCGATCCGCCGCTGGCTGCGGCCTGTGTGCTATCAGAACCTGCCTGAGGGGCTGCTTCCGGCTGACCTTGTAGGATGAGGGCAGGCGGGCCGCAGTTGCTTTCTTGCGGCCTGTGGCCGGATGATCGGGCATGGCCGCTCGCCTTGCCGGATCAGATCCCCAGCCGGTCCAGCACCCAGACCCCCATGGCCTGAACCATGTCATCGCGCCACGATAGCGGACCTGGCCGATACAAAGCCGACGACAGCGCCCGCTGCTGCTTTTCAAGAATGCCGACATCTTCCCGGGCCACCCGTTCCCACCGGTCATAATAGGGCGCCGCGCGCTGGGCGAAGTCAGGCTGCTGCAGGCGGCTTTCGGGGAAACAGCCACCCACCTCCAGCACGGTGCGATTGGCACTGATCGGCAGGGTCTTCAGCCACCACAGGCAATCTTGCGCCACGGCGAACTGCACTGTGGGCAGGACGACGGTGAAATAGGTGCCCTGCCGCGCCTCGGCATCAAGGCCGGGGATGGGGTCGAACGGCGGCACCTCATCTGTCAGTGTGGCAATCGACCGGCCCGAGATGACCTGAATGCAGATCCAGTCCCCCACCGTGGCCGGCGTGCGCGATTGCTGCGCGCCCACTGTATTCTTGTGCACGATCCCGGTGTGATACGTCTCCATCGCGTTTTCCAGGATCAGTTTCCAGTTGCAGTCCACCTCAAGGGTCATGCGCCAGGTGCAGCGCACCCTGCCAAGATCGTGGCTGGCCATGCGGGCTGGAAAATCCCCCAGATGGTCACGCAGGCTTGGCCCGTCTTTCGTGAAGCGGGCAAAGACGAACCCCTCCCAGGCGTCCAGCTCCAGCGCCACCAGCCCGTTCTCGACCTTGTCGAACCCCTCGGCGTCCTTCATGTCCGGGCAACCGTAAAGCCTGCCATCGTTCAGATAGCTCCACGCGTGATAGGGGCAGGTGATGCGTCCGCCCACGTTTCCCGACCCTTCAAGCAGGATCGACCCGCGATGGCGGCAGTAGTTGGCAAAACAGCGCAATTGCCCATCATTGCCCCGGATCAGGACAATCGGCCCGCCCGGGCTGTCAAAGGCGCGGTAGTCGCCGGGGTCTGGCAGTTCCTCGGCGCGGCACAGAAAGAACCAGTGCTTCAGGAACACCTGCGCACGTTCCGCAGCAAAGATCGCGGGGTCGGTGTAGAAGCCTGCGGGCATCGCCCTCGCCCGGTTCAACGGCTGGGTGGCGGCCCCGATTTCGGCAGGGTCAAGAGTCATGATCGACACTCCTTCTTGTCGTCAGACTGCTACCGTCCCCCGCGGGAGGCAAGCCTATCGCACAGCCTGATCGCAAATGCCCGTGCAAAGCCAAGGCCAAGGGGATAGGGTTGGCTTAAAGGTCCATCAGGGCCACCATCCAAAGGGGACGACCGCCATGGCCAAGGGCATGAACAAGCGCAAGGAAGTGAAGAAGCCGAAGAAAGAGGCTGCAAAACCCGTGGTCTCGGTGGCTTCGACCAATGCCAAGGTCACGATCTCGCCCGGCAAGTCCAAGGACTGATCCAGCCGGGCGGGCAGGGGTGCCCCTCTTGCCGTCAGAACACTTCCTTCACCGCCTCCATCGCCACATAGGTCGAGGTTGAGGCGACATTGGGCAGGGCGGAGATCACTTCGCCCAGCACCCGCCGATAGGCCTGGATGTCAGACGTCCGTACCTTCAGAAGATAGTCGAAACTTGATGCCATCATGTGGCATTGTTCCACCTCAGGCACCAGCAGCACGGCCCTGTTGAACGCGGTCAGCGCGGCCTCACGCGTGTCCGACAGCCGCACTTCCACAAAGGCGACATGCGCCTGACCCATGCGGATCGGGTCAAGGATCGCGCGGTAACCCGTGATCACCCCCGCCTCTTCCAGCCGCTTCATCCGGGCCTGAGTGGGCGATTTCGAAAGCCCGATCCGCCGGGCCAGTTCCACCGCGGAAATCCGCCCTTCGGTCTGCAGCACCCGCAGGATGGAAAGATCGAAACGGTCCAGATCAGCGCGGTCAACCGACATTGGCTTTTCCCCCAGAATCCAGCCTTCCGCCTGCATAACAGGAACGCTTCGGGAAAACAGCCTGTCCCTTTGGGTATATGCTGGGCGGAAAGCGAGGGTCCCCATGCATACCGATTCTGCCCTGTCGTCCTGGTCTGTCATCCAGACCGAAAGCCTTGCCGATGAAACCGGCCTTGTCCGCCGACTGGTGGCCGAAGCCGCCCTTGACGCCCCCGCGCGAGCAAAGATCACCGCCACCGGGGCTGACCTTGTCACCCGCATCCGCGCCAGCGCCAAGCCGGGGCTGATGGAGGTGTTTCTGGCGGAATATGGCCTTTCCACCGATGAAGGCATCGCGCTGATGTGTCTGGCCGAGGCGCTGCTCCGCGTCCCCGATGCCGAGACGATGGATGCCCTGATCGAAGACAAGATCGCCCCGTCGGACTGGGGCCGCCATCTGGGCAAATCCGCCTCGTCGCTGGTCAATGCCTCCACCTGGGCGCTGATGCTGACCGGCAAGGTGCTGGACGATGCCGAAGGCGGCATCACACGCCACCTCCGCGCTGCCGTGAAGCGTCTGGGTGAACCGGTCATCCGCACGGCCGTTTCGCGGGCGATGAAGGAAATGGGACGGAACTTCGTTCTGGGCGAGACCATCGACAAGGCGATGGACCGGGCCGAAGATCTTGAAAGCAAGGGCTATACCTACAGCTACGACATGCTGGGCGAAGCCGCCCGCACCGAGGCGGACGCGCGGCGCTATCACCTGTCCTACTCCCGCGCGATCACCGCCATCGCCCGTGCCGCCAAGGGCAATGACATCCGCACCAATCCCGGCATTTCGGTCAAGCTCTCCGCGCTTCACCCGCGCTATGAGGTCGCCAAACGGGCCCGCGTGATGGAGGAACTGGTTCCCCGGGTCCGCGCGCTGGCCTCCCTCGCCAAAGCCGCCGGGCTCGGCTTCAATATCGACGCCGAAGAGGCTGACCGTCTGGCCCTTTCGCTTGAGGTGATCGAAGCCACCCTGTCGGACCCCGCCCTGAAGGGCTGGGACGGGTTCGGCGTCGTCGTGCAAGCCTACGGCCGCAGGGCAGGGGCGGTGATCGACTGGCTCCACGCCCTTGCCTCCCGGCTTGATCGCAAGATCATGATCCGCCTCGTGAAAGGCGCCTATTGGGACGCCGAGGTGAAGCGTGCCCAGGTCCTTGGCCTGACCTCATTCCCGGTCTTCACCCGCAAGCAGGCGACGGATGTCAGCTATATCGCCAACGCCCGCAAACTGCTGACCCTGACGGACAGGATCTATCCCCAGTTCGCCACGCACAACGCTCATACGGTTGCCGCAGTGCTGCACTTGGCGGGTGAAATCGGGGTTACTCCGCTTGACTACGAATTCCAGCGCCTGCACGGCATGGGCGAACGGCTGCATGACATCGTGCTGACCGACCAGTCCACCCGCTGCCGGATCTACGCCCCCGTCGGCGCGCACCGTGACCTGCTGGCCTACCTCGTCCGGCGGCTTCTGGAGAACGGCGCGAACTCCAGCTTCGTCAACCAGATCGTCGATGAGGACGTGCCCCCCGCCACCGTGGCAGCATGCCCGCTGACCATGGTCGAGGGCCTGACCGCCATCCCCAGCCCTGCACTTGCAACCGGCCCCGGCCTGTTCGCCCCGCGCCGCAACAGCAAGGGCTGGGACGTGACCGATGCCTCCGACCTCATGGCGATCGAGGCTGCCCGCATGGCCCACGCAGAGGTGACCTTCGACGCCGCCCCGCGGCTGGCCGGGCGTGTTGTCGGTGGCTTGCAACAGACGGTCCTGAACCCCGCCACCGGCACGCTTGTGGGCCATGTCCTGACCGCCGCCCAACCCGATGTAGACACCGCCCTGCGTCTGGCCGAGCCATGGGCCGCCGCCGCACAGGACCGCGCGACCGTCCTCAACCGCGCCGCTGACCGGCTTGAGGCCGATCACGGCCGTATCTTCGCCCTTCTGGCGCGCGAGGCCGGAAAGACCCTGGCCGACGCCATCGCCGAACTGCGGGAAGCGGTTGATTTCCTGCGCTATTACGCCGCCGGGGCGACGGCGCTTGCAAACCCGGCCCGCGGTACGTTTGTCTGTATCAGCCCGTGGAACTTCCCCCTTGCCATCTTCTGCGGCCAGATCGGCGCCGCCCTTGCCGCTGGCAATGCCGTGCTGGCGAAACCGGCTGAACAGACGCCGCTGATCGCCACGCTGGCGATTGACCACCTTCATGCCGCAGGCGTCCCGAAGACTGCGCTACAACTCCTTCACGGGGATGGCAGCATCGGTGCGGCCCTGACCCGTGACAGCCGCGTCAACGGTGTCGCCTTCACCGGATCGACCGCCACGGCCCAGGCCATTCGTCGCAGCATGGCCGACCACCTTGACCCCACGGCCCCGCTGATCGCTGAAACCGGCGGGCTCAACGCAATGCTGGTGGACAGCACCGCCCTGCCGGAACAGGCCGTCCGCGACATCCTTGCCTCCAGCTTCCAGTCGGCAGGCCAGCGCTGCTCGGCCTTGCGCTGTCTCTATGTTCAGGAGGACGTGGCCGACACGGTCACCGAAATGCTGTTCGGCGCGATGGACGACCTTGCCCTTGGCGACCCGTGGCACCTTGCCACCGACGTGGGCCCGGTGATCGATGCCGAGGCGCAGGCGGGCATCCGGTCATACATCGAAGCCGCGCGTAGCGAAGGTCGCATCCTGAAGGAACTGGCCGCGCCGGGGCAGGGCACATTCATCGCCCCCACCGTCCTGTCCGTCCGCGGCATTGCTGACATGCCCCGTGAAATCTTCGGCCCGGTCCTGCACATCGCCACCTTCAAGGCGCAGCAGATTGATGCGGTGGTCGAAGCGATCAACGCCACCGGCTACGGGCTGACCTTCGGCCTGCATTCGCGCATTGATGACCGGGTGCAACGCATTGTCGACGGGCTTCACATGGGCAACACCTATGTGAACCGCAACCAGATTGGCGCGGTTGTCGGCAGCCAGCCCTTTGGCGGTGAGGGGCTGTCCGGCACCGGACCAAAGGCGGGTGGGCCGCACTACCTTGGCCGCTTCACCATGGCCCCAACGCCGACAGCCGCCGCCGACAATGCCACGACGACGGGCAAGGACGTTGCCTTGGCGCTTGCCGCGCCGCAGCCTGTGCTTGCGCCGGTGGTCTGCGATCTTCCCGGCCCGACCGGCGAATCGAATCGCCTGACGCTGACCCCGCGCGCGCCGCTCCTCTGCCTTGGCCCGGGGCGCGAGGCGGCGCTGGAACAGGCCGCAGCGGTCCGCCAACTGGGTGGCCACGCCGTCGAAGCCCCCGGCCTTGCACCCGAAGCGCTGGCCACGCTGAACGGGTTTTCCGGTGCGCTCTGGTGGGGCGATGTGGATACAGGCCGCGCCTATGCCCGGGCGCTGGCAAGCCGCGCGGGCGCGATCCTGCCCCTGATCGGTGCCCCCGACACAGGCCATGTCAGCCTTGAGCGCCACCTGTGCATCGACACCACCGCCTCAGGCGGCAACGCGCAGCTTCTGGCCGCTGTCGCTGATGCTTGACGGCCCCCCGCGGATCGGAAACTCTGCCGCCCATGTTTCCGATCCGCGATCATAATCCTTCGGGAAAGACGCCCTATGTGACGATCGCCCTGATTGCGATCAACATACTGGTTTTCCTTGGCTATTTCGTCGGCAAGAACGACTTTCAGCTGCAGTTCTTCTTTCTGGAATGGGGCCTTGTACCCGCCCGCATCATGGCGGGTGAGGGGTATGAGACCATTGTCACCTCGATGTTCCTCCACGGCGGCTGGATGCATCTGGCGGGCAACATGCTGTTTTTGTGGATATACGGCGACAATCTGGAGGAGGAGATGGGTCATCTACCCTTTCTGTTCTTCTATCTTGCCGCAGGTTTTGCCGCAGCAGGACTGCAAGCTTTTGCCGACCTTCGTTCCGTCATCCCGATGGTCGGGGCCTCGGGCGCGATTGCCGGGGTGATGGGGGGCTACCTTCTGCTGTTTCCGCGCGCAAAGGTGGATGTGCTGTTCATCTTCGTGATCTTCTTCCGGATCTTCGCGATCCCGGCATGGATCGTGCTGGGCCTGTGGTTCGGGATCCAGATCTTCGCGGGCCTGTCCACCCCAAGCGATGCCGGCGGGGTGGCGTATTGGGCGCATGCGGGTGGCTTCATCGCGGGGATGGTGCTGACTGTACCGCTCTGGCTCCGGCGCGGGGCTGAGAGGTACTGGAAAGCGACCGAAGGCCATCCGCCGCACCCCGAGACTCAGTTCGAGGCATCACGCTCCAACATTCCCCTGATCCCGCGCCGCAGGCCCTGAGCAGAAGCGATTTCTTCGAAGAAATCGCACCGGAGCCTTCAAAGGCTCCGAACCGGAATTTTCAAAATTCCGGCGCCACGTCAGCCCCGGATCACGCCCGAGAACGTGTCAAACAAAGCGTCGTTCCCGGCGATCAGCGCGCCATCCAACGGGTCTTGCCCTTTGCGCAGGCCTTCAACCATGCCACCGGCCTCCTTGACCAGCAGGATGCCCGCCGCCACGTCCCAAGCCGAAAGCTCGCGCTCCCAGTAGCCATCGAACCGCCCCGCCGCGACATAGGCCAGATCCAGCGCCGCCGCACCCCAGCGCCGCACACCCGCCGTGGCTGGCATCAACCGGGCCAAGTCCTGCAGCATGGCGGGCAGGGTGGACTTCGCCCCAAACGGCACGCCGGTCGCAAAGACCGCCTCATGCATCGCGCGGCGGCCGGACACCCGCAGGCGGCGGTTGTCGTTCAGCCAGCACCCTGAGCCCTTCTCGGCCCAGAACATTTCATCCTTCGCCGGGTCATAGACCACAGCCGACACGATCTCGCCCTTGTGCTCCAGCGCGATCGACACGGCCCAATGCGGCATCCCGTGCAGAAAGTTCGTGGTCCCGTCCAAGGGATCAACGATCCAGCGCCGCGTCGGGTCAGCCCCCGCCGCCCCGCCGGTTTCCTCACCCAGCCAGCCATAGGTCGGTCGACCGCCCAGCAGTTCTTCCTTGATCAGCCGCTCCGCCTCGCGGTCGGCCTTGGACACGAAATCCCCCGGCCCCTTGGTGGACACCTGCAGGTTCTCGACCTCGCGGAAATCCTTTACGAGGCTGCGGCCCGCCTTGCGCGCGGCCTTGATCATCAGGTTGAGGTTGGCCGAGCCTTGCATCATCCGCTCCCAAGCGTGGCACCCCCGGGATGCCGTTCAAGCCCGGCTCTATAGGGGGTCGCGCGCGGGAAAGAAAGAGGCGCGGGTTACTGGACGATCTCGACCCGCATGTTGTCCATGCCTTCGGCACGCACCATCTGGAACAGGATCGCGGCATTGTCCGGGTGCAAGCGCACACAACCGGCTGATGCCGGGGCGCCAAGCCGCTTGATCTGGTCGGTCCCGTGGATCGCGTAGTGCCCGTCATAGAAGATCGCAAACGGCATCGGCGCGTTGTTGTAGCGGCTGGAGCGGTGGTTCTTGGACAAGAACTCTGGCGCATAAACTCCGGTTGGCGTGATCTTCCCCGACCGCGCCGTCGACACCGACCAGGTGAACAGATGCCGCCCCTCGTGATAGACCTTCATCGTCTGGGACGAGATCGAGACTCGGGCGACAACCCGGTCAGCAAACGCCGTCCCGGCCTGTGTTGCCCCTACTGCCAGCCCCAAGGCCAAAGCTGCGAAAAACCCGCGCATGCACATCTCCGAATACTGTGTTCAATGATTCGAAGACTTCCATCAAACATGGGCGAGTCAATGACATTCTCAAGACAAACCGGTCAGGATTTCGCACCCGGCCTATCGCTGACCGGCCCTGCATCGCCGATCTTCGGCCCCTCCAGTTCCCGCAGCAACTTGCGGCGGATTGCCGGCGGATAATCCACCTGCCGCGGTGCCACTTCGACAAAGGCCCCCGGTCCCCGGATTACCTCATCCCGGAAGTAACGGGTGACGTCCTGTTCATGTTCACCCACGGCCAGCGCGTTCACCACAACATCGCCGAATTCCGCCCGATCATAGGCGGTGCGGACCGAAATCCCTTCGTTGTTGCGCCCATCACCGGCCACATCCAGCACGCGGCGCGCGCAAGGCGGGGCTTCGGCCATCAGCCCGGCACCAAAGACCAGCGCGGCCCCCAGCGCCGTTGGCAACCGCAGATCGGGCCGGAGCGTGCCGCGTAGCGCCCAGACCACGCGGTCAAGGTCCTCTGGGCTTTCAAGCAGCACCCAGTCCTGCACCATCTGCTGATGCCCTGACCCGCTCCAGAAATACACCGCCAGTGCCACCGCGCCGTCCGGAACGAAGATCGCCGCCCTGACGTCAGGATCTTCGAGTGCTGCCGCCATCCCTTCGGTCTGGATCGTGTAATCAACTGCGTCAATCGACCGTGACACGTCCACTGCAAGCGCCAGCGCCAGCCGACACTCTGCCGAAGCGGCAGTCCCCCACAGAAACAGTGGCCAGCACAGGCGCAGCATCATCACCTCGTGCACAGAGGATATTCCGAAAGCCATAGCACGCAAGGCCCGCCGCCGCTTGCCAATCGCGCCGCTTGCCGCCACCCTTCACGGTGAAGGAGCACCCATGGCCACTGAAAGCGCAGGCGTCGATCTTCCCGCCATCGTCACCCTTCTGGGTGCCGCCGTTGTCGCGGTGCCGCTGTTCAAGCGCGCCGGTCTGGGGTCTGTCCTTGGCTACCTTGCTGCGGGTCTGGCCATCGGCCCGTTCGGCGCGGGGCTGTTCTCCGACCCCATGGCCATCCTGCATGTGGCCGAGCTTGGCGTGGTGATGTTTCTTTTCATCATCGGGCTGGAAATGCAGCCCTCGCGCTTGTGGTCGATGCGGCGAGACATCTTTGGCCTTGGTCTGGCGCAGGTCCTGCTGTCGATGGCGCTTCTGTCCCTTGTGGGGCTTGCCCTTGGCTATCCTTTCGCGCCTGCACTGGTGGCGGGCACGGGGTTTGTCCTGACCTCCACCGCCATCGTCATGCAGATGCTTGAGGAACGCGGCGACATCTCGGCCCCGAAGGGCCAGCGCATCGTCTCGATCCTGCTGCTGGAAGACCTTGCCATCGTCCCCCTCCTTGCCATGGTTGCCTTCCTGGCACCGGGTGGCGAGACCGTCACCCTTGCCGACCGGGCGCAGGGCATCGCCGTTGGCCTTGGGGCCATCGCCGCGCTGATCCTTGCGGGGCGTTACCTGCTCAACCCGATCTTCTCGCTCCTCGCCGCCGCGCAAGCGCGTGAGGTGATGACGGCCGCAGCCCTGCTGATTGTCCTTGGCGCGGCACTGTGGATGCAGGTGGGCGGGCTTTCGGCCGCGATGGGGGCGTTCCTAGCCGGGGTCCTTTTGTCGGAATCCTCCTACCGCCATCAGCTGGAAGCAGATGTCGAGCCGTTCCGTGGCCTGCTTTTGGGCCTCTTTTTCCTCGCCGTCGGCATGGCGCTGGACCTGTCGGTCGTGGCCCGCAACTGGCAACTGATCCTGACTGCCGTGGTGGCGCTGACGGCGCTGAAGATGTTTGCCATCTACGCCGTGGCGCGCGTCTTCAAGGCCAGTCATCGTGAGGCTGTCGAACGTTTGGTGCTGATGGCCCAAGGGGGGGAGTTTGCCTTCGTCCTCTACGCCGCCGCCCTTTCGGTGGGTCTGATCAACATCGAGGAAAACGCCATCCTGACCGCCGTCATCATCCTGTCCATGGTGATGACCCCGCTTTTCATCCTGCTGCATGACCGGCTGATGCCGAAGCCGCAGGTTTCAGCCGAAGGCCTGCCCGCGCCGGAGGATGATGGCGCTGCGGTCCTTCTGATCGGCTTTGGCCGCTTTGGTCAGGTGGTCACCCAACCCCTGTTGCGGATGGGCCATCGCCTGACGATCATCGACACCGACCCTGAGGCGATCACCACCGCCCGCGAGTTCGGCTTCAAGGTCTATTTCGGTGATGGCACCCGGATGGACATCCTGCACGCCGCCGGGGCCACCCATGCCCGCGCAGTCGTCATTGCCATCGACAATCCGGGTGCCGCCGTTCGGATCGCCGAGATGTTGCGCCACGAATGTCCGTTGATCCCGGTCTTTGCCCGCAGCTTTGACCGCCGCCATTCGATCGAACTGATCAAGGCGGGGGTGGATGAACCGATGCGCGAAACCTTCGAATCAGCCATCTTGATGGGCGCAAAACTCCTGCGCCACCTTGGGGCCGAGGATGACAGGGTCGATGAAACCCTGACCGAGGTTCGCCTTCGCGACGCTGACCGCTTTGCCTTGCAGCTTGCAGGCGATATTTATGCCGGGCGGAACCTGATGCTGGGCAATGCCGGAATGGCGGTGGAAAACTCCGGCTGATGCGCTGGCCACCTGCCTGACATCACCCGCCGCGCGCCTCCCTCCCCCCTCGTGGGGGATGGGGGCGGGGCGGGGCCAAAGACGGGAAAAGGCCCAGTCTTCCCGACCCCAACCCCAAGCTTACTGTGGCGTAACCACCTACGCCCCCCGCTGCAGCTTGACCGGCTCGCTGCGCGCCAACCGCAGGAAATGCGCCATGTAGGGCTTGCCCGCATCCTCGGCCCGCGTCGCCGCATACATCCGTTTCGTCACCACGTCTGGCCCCAAGGGCCGGGTGACGTAGTCCGCGTTCGACTTCACCTCGCGCATCACCCAGTCCGGCAGCACTGCCACCCCCCGGTTTGATCCAACCAGCATCAGGATCACCGCTGTCAGTTCCGCCGTGCGCTGCGCGCGGGGTTCCACTTTGGCGGGGGTCAGGACTTCGGTGAAGATATCCAGCTTGTCGCGGCTGACGGGGTAGGTGATCAGCACCTGATCCTTGAAATCCTCGGCCCGGATAAACGCCCTTTCCGCCAAAGGATTCAGCGATGAGGCGACGAAGGTCGGGTGATAATCAAACAGCGGATTGAACACGATTCCCGGCGGCGGCTCCCGGTCGGAGGAGATGACAAGATCTACATCCTCGCGGTTCAGCGCCGGCAGCGCCTCGAACGCCAAGCCGGCGCGGATGTCCACGTCAATCTCGGGCCAAGCGTGGCGGAACATTTCCAGCACCGGGAACAGCCAGTCAAAGCAGGCGTGACATTCGATCGCGATGTGCAGCCGCCCCGTCCTGCCGGCCCGCAAGGCGCGGAATTCCTCCTCCATCGCGTCAATCTCGGGCAGGATACGTTCCGCCGCCCGCAGCATCCTGTGTCCCGCGGCTGACAGGCGCATCGGTTTCGACCGGCGAACAAACAGTTCCATCCCCGCCTGATCCTCCAGCCCTTTGACCTGATGGCTCAGCGCCGACTGGGTCATGTTCAGCACCTCAGCCGCCCGCGCAAGGCCCCCGGCCTGCTGGATGGCCCGGATCGTCCGCAAGTGGCGCAGCTCGACATACATGAACGAACCTCATGAAGAACGTGAAAACTATGAATTGGTCTCACATCAGGAAACCTGAGACAAGAGGATCAACGAAGGAGACCGCCATGGCCCCCCAATCCGCGCCGCGCATCAGCTTTGAGTTCTTCCCGCCGCAGTCCCTCGACGCTTCTTTCCGGCTGTGGGAAACCGTGCAGGCGCTGGCACCCATGAAACCATCGTTCGTGTCCGTGACCTACGGCGCCGGCGGCACCACCCGCACCCTGACGCATGAGGCGGTTTCGACCATCCATCGCAACTATGGCCTGCCGGTCGCGGCGCATCTGACCTGCGTCGATGCTACCAAGACCGAAACACTGTCCATCGCCGAATCCTACGCGGAAGCGGGCGTGACGGAAATCGTCGCCCTGCGCGGTGACGCCCCCAAAGGCGCGCAGCGCTTCGTGCCGCATCCGATGGGCTTTGCCAACTCGGTCGAACTGGTTGAAAAGCTGGCAAAAACCGGCAAGTTCAAGATCAGGGTCGGTGCCTACCCGGAACCGCACCCGGACGCCGCTGACCAGACCTCGGACGTGACATGGCTCAAGCGCAAGATTGACGCGGGCGCTTCTTCGGCCATCACGCAGTTCTTCTTCAACGCCGATACCTTCTTCCGCTTCCGCGATGCCTGCGTGAAGGCCGGGATCACCGCCCCGATCATCCCCGGCATCCTGCCGATCACCAGTTGGGCCGGGGCCAAGCGCTTTGCCGCCCGCTGCGGCACGCAAGTGCCCGCCAAGCTGGACGAGGCCTTCAGCACCGCCGCCCGCGATGGCCGCGAAGAGCTGCTTGCCCTGACCCATTGCACCGCTCTGTGTGACCGGCTTTTGCAAGACGGGGTCGAGGATCTGCATTTCTACACCCTGAACCGCCCCCACCTGACGCGGGAAGTTGTGCGTGCCCTTGGCATCACGCCCGAGGTGGTTTTGGAAAAGGTCGCCTGAGTTCAGCCTTCTACAGGCGAACGATGTCTCCCTGGGCGGCTTTCCGACCTTGTCCCCAGCAAGGTCGGAAGGCCGTCATTTTTCCTTGGGCTTGCCCCTTGGCGCTGATCGGCTAATGTCGCTGCACCCATTCCGCAGAGGCCCCCATGCCAAAGCTTGTCACCCTTCTGAACGGTCCGAACCTGAACCTGCTTGGCCTGCGCCAGCCGGAAATCTACGGCCATGAAACGCTGGACGATGTCGCTTCCAAGGTCTCTGATCTGGCCGAGGATCTGGGCCTTGCCGTCCGCGCGCTTCAGTCGAACCACGAAGGCCAGCTGGTTGACTGGATACAGGCGGCGCGGGGCTCTTCGGCCGGGATCATCATCAATCCGGGGGCCTATTCCCATACCTCCATCGCCATTCTCGACGCCCTGAACGCCTATGACGGCCCGGTGCTGGAAGTGCACATTTCCAACATCCACAAGCGTGAGGCGTTCCGGCATCATTCCTACGTCAGCCACCGCGCGGATGGGGTGATCGCGGGCTGTGGGACGGATGGCTATCTTCTGGCGCTGCGCCGGATGGCAAGCCTTCTGAAGGCATGACCGAAGGCTTCCGCTGGCATCCGAAGGCGCGGCTTTTCGATGCGGCGGGCCATGAGGTTGCGCGGCAGCCACTCTCTGGGTCCGTGGTGGCGGACACGGCCGTGGGATTGGCGCAAGTGATTGGCCTGAAAGCATTCCGGCTTGGCGCAATGGACCAGCCTGCACCCGCTGCAGGCGACCAGCCGCTGTTTGAAACCCTGACTTCAGGCTCTACCGGGCAGCCTCGGCGGATCGTTCGGACCCAAGCCTCATGGACCGCAAGTTTTGCGGTCAACGCAGGGTTCGACGTCGGCCCCGGTGCGCGGGTTGCGGTGCTGGGGCGGCTGGTCCATTCGCTGTCCCTATACGGCGCGATCGAGGGGTTGCACCTTGGGGCCGATGTTCACCTGCTTGATCTTTTGCGACCTGACCGCCAGTTGACCGCCCTTGCCGACCGGCGGATCACCCACCTCTACGCCACCCCCGCCCAGCTGCGGCTGCTTGGCCCGGGCCTTTGCCCTGACCTGAGGGTCATTCTTGTGGGCGGGTCCAAACTTGACCCCGTTTTGCGATCAGCCGTGCGGGCAATGGCCCCGGCGGCACGGGTCCATGAATTCTACGGCGCGGCGGAGGCGAGCTTCATCACCCTCGCCGACGACACCACCCCAGAAGGGGCCGTCGGTCGGCCCTATCCGGGGGTAGAGCTTGCTGTCAGGGCGGGTGAGATCTGGGTGAAAAGCCCCTATCTTTTCACCAGCTACGCAGGGGACCCCGGAACCGCGCGCTGGCAGGACGGCTGGCTGTGTGTCGGTGAGGTCGGGCGGATGGAGGACGGGATCCTCTACCTGCACGGACGGGCCGGGCGGATGGTGACGGTGGCCGACCAGAACGTCTTTCCCGAAGAGATCGAGGGCTTCATGGCAACCTTGCCCGGCCTGACGCAGGCCGCCGTCCTGCCGGTGCCCGATGCGAAACGTGGTATGGTGCTGGTCGCATTTGTACAGGGCGACCAAGCGGTCGACACGCGGGTGATGGCGGCACTGCGGGCGGAGCTTGGGCCGCTCAAGGCGCCCAAGGCTTTGATCTGGGTGGAGGATTGGCCAACCCTGCCGTCGGGCAAGACCGACCTTCGGGCGCTGGAGGCGCAGGTCAAATGGCCCGTCTGATCGCCGCGCGTCGGACTGCGGTGGTCCCACGCGGCGGGGCCTTTGCCCGGCTTTCCATCGAGGATCTTGCCAGCCCGGTTTTGCTGGCCTGTCTGGCCGATGCCGGGGTGCGCCCGGATCTGGTGGATGAGGTCATCCTCGCCAATGCGCTGGGTGCGGGGGGCAATCCGGCGCGGCGGGTGGCGCTGGCGGCGGGGCTGGGGCATGTGCCCGGGCTGACCATCGACCGGCAATGCGCCGGGGGGCTGGACGCGATCCTGCTGGCCCGGGCGCTGGTGGACAGCGGCGCGGCGGATGTGGTGTTGGCCGGGGGTGTCGAAAGCACCTCGCGTCGCCCCCTGCGGCTGCGGACGGACCCGGAGGGCGGGCCGCCTGTCGCCTATGACCAGGCCCCCTTCACCCCATGGCCGGACCGCGATCCCGGCATGGCCGACGCAGCCGAGGCTTTGGCGCAGCGGTTGGATATCAGCCGCGCGGTCCAAGAGGCATGGGCGCTGGAAAGCCATGCCAAGGCATTGAAATCCAACCATTCCGCCGAGATTTTTCCCATCGCGGGTATCACGCAGGACACCTTCGCGCGCCGCCTGTCCCCCGGCCTTCTGGCCCGCGCGCCTGTCGTTGCCGGCAGCATCACGGCGGCCACGGCGGCAGTCGCGGCGGATGCGGCGGCAGTGTGCCTTGTCGTGTCGGACCGCATAGCGCGGGGCAGGGGCCTTGCGATCCTGAACGGGGCCACGGTCGGCGGCAACCCGGAGGAGCCGGGCCTTGCCCCCCTCGCCGCCATTGCGCGCGTCTGGCAGGGCGAGCCTCTCGCCATGGCCGAGATCATGGAGGCCTACGCTGTCCAAGCCATCGCGGTGGTCAAGGGCTCGGGGCTGGACCTTGCACTGGTCAACCCGGGGGGCGGGGCACTGGGCCGGGGGCACCCGATTGGCGCGTCCGGCGCGATTCTGGCGGTGCGGCTGTTCCACGGGCTGCAGACCGGCAGGGGCCTTGCCGCCATAGCCTCGGCCGGGGGGATCGGGACAGCGCTGCTGGTTGAAGCGTCAGGCGCGTGACAACAGCGACGCCGGGCGCATCCGCGCCAGGCTTTGCGTGACCAATCCGGCAACCACGGCCTTCAGCACATCCCCCGGCAGGAAGGCCATGCCAAGGAAAGACGCCTCGGTCAGCGACAGGCCAAGGTTCAGCGCCATCCCACTGATGCCGAACAGATACAGCACCCCGATCCCACCGATGATCGACGCGGCGGTGGCGGCGGTTCCGGGCGAAAGCGTCGTCCGCTCCATGATCCAGCCAGCGGCGAAGGCTGCGATCGGGAAGCCGACAAGGAAGCCTACGGAAGGCCCGGCAAAGACGCCAAGCCCGCCACGCCCGCCCGACAAGAGCGGCAGCCCAGCGGCGACAAGCGCCAGAAACAGCAGCACCGCAAGCGCACCGCGCTTGGCACCCAGCACCGTCCCGCACAGCATGATGCCCAGCGATTGCGCGGTGATCGGCACGCCAGCGGCAAGGTCGATCCTGGGGATCAGGCCCAACACCGCGATAAGGGCGGCGAACAGCGCGATATGGGTCAGATTGCGTTCCATGGGGTCCCCCGTTTGCCGTCCTTTAACCAGCCCCACCCCGGGCGCGCAAGGCCTCGGCGGCGCGGTCGGCGTCGTCAAGGGCGGCAAGGGTGGTGGGGACCAGCACCCGCCAGCGCGGGCGGCGGGGCGACCGTGCAGCCCAGGATTGGGTGATCTGACCCAAGCGGTCCAGCATGACAGGGATAAAGCGGATGACCAGCGCCATGGCGATGGCAAGGCGGCGTGGTGACAGGCCAAAGGCTTGCAGCGGTCGCGCAAGCCATTGAAAGACGCCGATCATGTCGGAAAGCCGCGTGGTCATCGTCACGAAATTGGCCAGCGCCACGGCAGTCAGCATCCGAAGCAGGATCGCCACACCTTGGGCAGGCTCGCCGGTCCACAGGTGCCAAAGGCCAACGATCAGGATAAAGGGCCACAGCGGGCGCAGCAGGCGCAGGCCGGCGGTGGCAAAGCTGGCACCGCCTGTCAGATAAACCGCCCCGGTCGCGGCGGCACCCAGCGCCAGCGGCAGCGGTGAGGTCAGGGCAAAAAGCCCGGTGGTCGCCAGCGCCAGCAGCCCCAGCTTAAGCCCGGCCGGCAGCCGATGCGCCCAGATCTCAACCGGTGAGGTCAGCGTCAGCATCGCGCTCTCCGATCCTTGCCATCTCGGCGGTAAAGGCGGGGAGGACAGCGCCGGGCGCTCCGTCGGCTGCGATGCGCCCACCCTCCAGCCACAGAACGCGGTCGGCAGTGGCGACGGTGGCCGGGTCATGGGTGATCGTCACCAACCGCTGCGGCAGGTCGGCAAAGCGCCGGGCCAACCGCGCTTGGGTCGGCAGGTCAAGACCGGCGAGCGGTTCGTCCAGCAGGATCGTGCGCGGCTGCATCAGAAGCACCGCTTGCAGGCAAAGATAGTGCCGCTGGCCCTGCGAAAGGTTGGACACCGGTTCCTTCGCCCAATGCGACCGGCCTTCCGTGGCCAAGGTCTGATGCACGCGCGCCAAGGCGTCAGGCTGCGGCACCCCGCTTTGGATCAGGCCAAAGGCAAGCTCTTCCTCCACCGTGGGAAACAGGATCTGGTGATCGGGGTTCTGGAACAGGATGCCGATGGCCGCCAGCGCGGCCTTGCGGTCGGAGTAAGGGTCCGCGCCATCAATGCTGACACGGCCCCGGTCCGGGGCGATCAGCCCGGCAATCAAACGCAGAAGCGTGGTCTTGCCAGACCCGTTGCGTCCCAGAATACCGATGCGCTGTTCCGTCAGGGTCAGGCTGATGCTGTCCAGCACCACGCGACCGGACAGGATCACCGTGGCGTCATGAAGCGTGATGCCGGGGGTAGTGTCAGGCATGAGCGGCCTTGCAAGAACTGGCCGCCCTTCTAGCCTGCGTGCTCTGCGCTGGAAAGGGCCAGACGCCAAACGGGGCGGCATGGAGCCGCCCCGTCGTTCCGCGCGTGTTGTCCAGCCGATGCGGCTGTGCCGTCCTCAGCAGTCGGCGATGTATTGCTGGCCGTACTGATCACGATAGTAGCACTGGCCGCGGGTCGGGGCCGGGCCAAGCAAAGTCGCGCCAGCCACTGCGCCCACGGCCGCACCGACGAGTGCACCCTTGGTCCGGTCGCTGTCAGACGACACAGCCGCACCCACCGCCGCGCCGCCAAGGGCACCCAAGGCTGCATTCTGCTCGGCCGTCTGGCAGGCGGCCAGTGGCAGGGCGAGCAGGGGGAGGGTCAGGAAGTAACGGGTCATGATATAGCTCCATGCGGGGAATCCGCGAACAGGCGCAGATTACGGCAAAGATTTTCCCTTCGCCATAATCTCATGCCTGACAACCTGCCCAACAAGCGGTGGCCTGCCAGACGGCATCCGAATCGTCCAAAGGCGGAACCACCGCCAAGGTTGCGCGTTACGCCAAGCGGGCGGTCGCGTCGCCCGGGCCCGTTTCCGGTTTCAAGTCCGGGCGCGGGGAGCCCCCGGGGTTCCGCAGATCAGGGCCTGAGAATCAGGCCTGCCGCGCTGCCGCGACCGAGGCTTCCAGAATATCCATCGCCTCGGCGAAATGGGCATCGGGGATGGTGATGGGGGCAAGGAAGCGGACCACGTTCCCGTAGACGCCGCAGGTGAGCAGGATCAGCCCGCGTTTCTGCGCCTCAAGCCGGACGCGGTTGGTAAAGCCTGCGTCGGGTTCCTTGGTGGACGGGTTGGCGAATTCTACAGCCACCATGAACCCCGGGCCGCGGATGTCGGTGATTTCCGGCGTGGTGGACCGAATCGCTTCCAGCCGCTGCTTGAGGCGGGAGCCCAGTTCATTCGCGCGGGCGCAAAGGTCTTCTTCCTCGATGACGTCAAGCACGGCGTTTGCGGCTGCGATCCCAAGGGGGTTGCCAGCATAGGTGCCACCCAGCCCGCCGGGATTTGCCGCATCCATCAGATCGGCACGGCCCGTAACGGCGGCCAGTGGCAGGCCACCGGCAAGGCCCTTGGCCATGGTGGTCAGGTCGGCGGCAACGCCATGCGCCTCCATCGCGAACAGGGCACCGGTGCGGGCAAAGCCGGTCTGCACCTCATCCGCGATCATCACGATGCCATGGTCGTCGCACAGCTTGCGGATCGCGCGGACAAGATCGGTCGGCGCGGGGTAGAAGCCGCCTTCGCCCTGCACGGGTTCAAAGATGATCGCGGCGACGCGGGCGGGGTCGAGGTCCGCCTTGAACAGCTTCTCCATCCCCTTCATCGCATCGGCGGTCGAAATGCCATGCGGGCCCATCGGGAAGGGGACGTGGAACACGTCCGGCATCATCGCGCCGAAGCCTTTCTTGTAGGGCTCCACCTTGCCTGTCAGGGACATGCCCATGAACGTCCGGCCATGGAAGCCGCCGCCAAAGGCGATGACGGCGTTACGACCGGTAGCGATGCGTGCGATCTTGACCGCGTTCTCACAAGCCTCGGCACCGGTGGTGACGAAGATCGTCTTCTTCTTGAAATCGCCCGGCACCTTGTCGTTCAGACGCTCCGCCAAGCGGATGTAGTTTTCATACGGCATCACCTGATGGCAGGTGTGGGTGAACTTCGTCATCTGATTGGCCACCGCCGCCATCACCTTGGGGTGGCAATGCCCGGTGTTCACCACCGCGATCCCGGCGGCAAAGTCGATATAGCGGTTGCCCTCGATGTCCCACACTTCCGCGTTCAGGGCGCGATCCGCATAGATCTGGGTCATCATCCCCACCCCGCGCGAGATGGCATCGTCACGGCGCTTGGCGACTTCGGCGTTCAGCATGGTCTTCGCTCCCCTGGGCGACTCCGGGGCCTCGGAGTCTTTGCGGCATTTGATCAAAAATCGAAGCCGGGTTCAATCCTTGATCACGCAGCGTGGCTGACACGTGCGGATGCCTCCGGCGGGAGTATTTGGCAAAGAAGCAAGCCCATATTCAGTCTTCGTTAACCTTGCCGGGCGCAGGCTGAGAATCGTCAAGAGGCGGGGTCAGGCATGGCAGACGGTCAGCTTTTGCAATCAGGGCAGGAAATGCCGCAGGACATTCGGTTGGACGCCCTGCGCCTTGTCCGGTCCCGCAGGGTGGGTGCTGTGACCTATCACCGTCTGATGGCGGAACACGGGTCTGCACGCGCCGCCCTTGCTGCCTTGCCCGCCATCGCCCGCGCGGCGGGGGTGGAGGAGTATGAAGTTTGCCCCCTTGGCGTCGTTGAGGCTGAGCTGCGGCAGGGTGCCAAGGCCGGCGCCAGACTTCTGGTCCATGGCGAAGCGGATTATCCCCAGGCACTGCTGTCCCTGCCCGACGCGCCCCCGGTTCTTTGGGCGCTGGGGGATGTCAGCCTGCTGAACCGGCCCGCGATCGGCATGGTGGGGGCACGCAACGCCTCGTCCCTTGGGATGCGGATGGCGCGGCGGCTGGCGCAGGGGTTGGCGGCGGCAGGGTTTACCGTCGTGTCGGGCATGGCGCGCGGCATTGACGGCGAAGCCCATGCCGCCGCCCTTGCGGAAGGCCCGGCCAGCACTGTGGCAGTGATGGCGGGCGGTGTTGATGTCATCTATCCCCCCGAAAACACCGCCCTCGCGGCCGAGATTGCGGCCAAAGGCTGCCGGATCAGCGAACAGCCCCCCGGGCTTGAACCGCAGGCCCGGCACTTTCCGCTGCGCAACCGGTTGGTGGCGGGTCTGGGGCGTGCCGTCATCGTGGTGGAGGCGGCGTCGAAGTCCGGCAGTCTGATCACCGCCCGCATGGCCCTTGACCAGGGGCGTGAGGTGATGGCCGTACCGGGCCACCCCTTTGACGCAAGGGCCGCCGGCTGCAACATGCTGATCCGCGATGGTGCCGTGCTGGTGCGCAGCCCAGCCGATGTGCTTGAGGCATTGGGCGTGTTCGGCCATGCCAGCCCCGAAATCCATGTGCCTTTGGCTTCTCTGCCCGGTCCGGTGCCAAAGCAGCGCCCGCTCAAGGAAACGGCGCTGTTGCACAACATGATCCTGTCCCGGCTTGGCCCAAGCCCACTGGCCGAAGATCAGCTTCTGCGCGACCTTGCGATCACGCCGGCCGAACTTGCGCCTGAGCTTTTGTCGTTGGAACTTGATGGCCGCATTGCCCGTCAACCCGGCGGCCTTCTGGCGCGGCTGGACTAGGGCACCGCGGCATCTTTCCCTCTGCAAGGCATCAATCGGTCCCCCCGGTTGACAATACCTGCGCTTGTCCCACATGGTGCGCGGCCATTCGCAGGGCCTCGGGAGAGTTGGGATATCATGCCAGTCGTCGTCGTCGAATCCCCCGCCAAGGCCAAGACAATCAACAAGTATCTTGGTCCCGACTTCACGGTTCTGGCATCCTATGGCCATGTCCGCGACCTGCCGGCCAAGGATGGTTCGGTCGATACCGAGCATGACTTTGCCATGCTGTGGGAAGTCGCCCCCGACAGCCGCAAACATGTGAAGGCCATCGCCGAGGCGCTGAAAACCGACGACACCCTGATCCTTGCCACCGACCCTGACCGTGAGGGCGAGGCGATCAGCTGGCACTTGCAAGAGGCGCTCGCCTCCAGCCTGAAGAAGGGCAAGACGGTTGCCCGTGTGACCTTCAACGCCATCACCAAGGACGCGGTGACCGAGGCGATGAAGAACCCCCGGCAGGTCGACAAGCCGCTGGTTGAGGCTTATCTCGCCCGCCGTGCGTTGGACTACCTTGTGGGCTTCACTCTGTCGCCAGTCCTGTGGCGCAAGCTGCCCGGGGCAAAGTCGGCAGGGCGGGTGCAATCGGTCTGCCTGCGCCTGATCGTCGAGCGGGAGTTGGAGATTGAGGCGTTTCGCCCGCAGGAATACTGGACAGTGAAGGCCCTGCTTCTGACCCCCCGCGGGCAGGAGTATGAGGCGACGCTGACCATGCTTGGCGGCAAGAAGCTGTCAAAGTTTGATATCCCCACGGCCGAGGCGGCGGAACTGGCGGTCAGGGCCGTATCCTCCCGCGCGCTGACCGTTTCGGCGGTTGAGGCAAAGCCTGCCGCCCGCAACCCCTATCCGCCCTTCATGACCTCGACCCTTCAGCAAGAGGCCAGCCGCAAGTATGGCATGGGCGCAAAGCAATGTATGAACGCGGCACAGCGCCTGTATGAGGCCGGGCTGATCACCTACATGCGGACTGACGGCATCGACATGGCGCCCGAGGCGGTGATGGCCGCGCGGGATGAAATCAAGCGCCGGTTCGGGGCGACCTATGTCCCCGACAGCCCACGCATGTACAAGAACAAGGCCAAGAACGCGCAGGAAGCGCATGAATGCATCCGGCCGACCGACATGGCGGCGGCCCCGGACAAGCTGCGTCTGGCCGATACCGACCAGAAGCGGCTGTACGACCTGATCTGGAAGCGCACAATCGCCAGCCAGATGTCCGCCGCGCGGTTGGAGCGGACGACGGTTGATGTCGCCTCAGCCGATGGTCAGGTCACCTTGCGCGCCAATGGCCAGGTGGTGTTGTTCGACGGCTTTCTGAAGATCTACGACGAAGGCCGCGACGAAGAAGGCGATGACGAAGGCCGCCTGCCGCAGATCATGGCCGGTGAGGCTGCCGAAAAGCGCAGTGTCACGCCCGACCAGCATTTCACCCAGGCCCCACCCCGCTATACCGAGGCGACGCTGGTCAAGCGGATGGAAGAACTTGGCATCGGCCGCCCCTCGACCTACGCGTCCGTCCTGACCACGATCCAGGACCGCGAATATGTCCGCAAGGACAAGAACCGCCTGATCCCGGAAGACAAGGGGCGCTTGGTCACGGCGTTCCTGACCAACTACTTCCGCAAGTATGTGGAGTATGATTTCACCGCGGATCTTGAGACCGAACTGGACGACGTCTCGGCTGGGGATCGTGACTACAAGGACGTTCTCGCCCGGTTCTGGCGGGACTTCTCCGCTGCCGTGGCAGAAACCGCCGATCTGCGGATTGGCGAGGTTCTCACCAAGATCGACGACTTTCTGGCACCCCACCTGTACCCCTTGCGGGCAGACGGCTCTGACCCGCGGCAATGTCAGGTCTGTGGCACCGGGCGGCTGCATCTGAAGACGTCGCGGTCTGGCGGGGCGTTCATCGGCTGCGGCAACTATCCCGAATGCCGCTATACCAGACCCATCTCAGGGGGCGAGGACTCTGGCGGTGTTGATGGCAAGGTGCTTGGGGAAGATGCCGCCGGCAACCCCATCTCCTTGCGGGCGGGGCGGTTCGGGCCCTACGTCCAGCGGGGCGAGGCGACCGAGGCACAACCGAAACCGGATCGCGCCAGCCTGCCCAAGGGCTGGGGGCCGGATACCCTGACGCTGGAACGTGCGCTTGACCTGCTGGGTCTGCCACGCACCATTGGCCCCCACCCCGAAACGGGTGAGCCGGTCGAAGCCGCGATTGGCCGCTATGGTCCGTACATCAAGCATGGCAAGATCTATGCCAACATCCCGGATGTCGAAGAGGTGTTCACCATCGGCATGAACCGCGCGATGGAAGTGCTGGCGCAAAAGGCCGCCGGACGGCGCGGGGCGGCGGCTCCTGCGGGGCCGCTCAGGGTGTTGGGCGACCATCCCGATGGGGGTGAGGTTCAGGTGATGCCGGGCCGCTATGGGCCTTACGTCAAGTGGGGCAAGGTCAACGCCACGCTGCCGAAGGAGCTGGCACCCGAGGTGGTGACGCTGGAAGAGGCGTTGGCGCTGGTGGCCGAGAAGGCGGGGAAGAGCGGCGGCAAGAAGAAGGCGGCGCCGAAGAAGGCGGCCCCGAAGAACGTGGCACCGAAAAAGGCTGTGGCGAAGAAGGCTGCACCGGCCAAGGCTGCGACAACGAAGGCAGCGGCCAAGAAGCCAGCGGCAAAAAAGGTGGCGAAGGCCTGACGGCCACCGCCTTCAGCCGTGGCGTGGGTTCAGCAGTCGGCCAAGGACGTCTGTCGCCCGGATCACGCCCATCCGCTTTCCACCCGTCGCCACGACCAGCATGTCAGCGCCGCCGCGCAGTGCTTCCATCACATGTTTCACCGGGGTTTCCGGGGTCACCTCAGGACCGGTCCCGTCGCCTGCGCTCATCACGTCTCGGGCGGTGAGGACGCCCAAGGGGTTCATGTGCGCCACGAATTCGGCAACGTAGTCGCTGACGGGATTGGCGATGATCTCGCGCGCGGTGCCGCATTGCACGATCCGCCCGCCTTCCATCAGCGCGATCCGGTTGCCGATCTTGAACGCCTCATCCAGATCATGGCTGACGAAGATGATCGTGCGTTTCAGCTTGGCTTGCAGGTCCAGAAGTTCATCTTGCAACTTGGCCCGGATCAGGGGGTCAAGGGCCGAAAACGGTTCATCCATCAAAAGAATCGGTGCTTCGGTCACAAAGGCGCGGGCAAGGCCGACACGCTGCTGCATGCCGCCGGAAAGCTCGCCCACCTTGCGTTCGGCCCATTGGGTCAGGTTCACCAACTGCAATTGCGCATCCACCCGGGGCGCGCGTTCCTCGGGCGTAAGGCCCGCAAGTTCGAGGCCAAGGCCGACGTTTTCCCGGACGGTGCGCCATGGGAGCAATCCGAACTGCTGGAACACCATCGCCACGCGCCGCTGCCGGATGCGGCGCAAGGTGGCCGGGTCGGCGTGGGTGACATCAATCAGCTTATTGCCGTCATCAACATGCACTGCGCCACGGCAGACAGGGTTCAGCCCGTTCACCGCGCGCAGAAGGGTGGATTTGCCGGACCCGGAAAGCCCCATGAGGACAAGAATCTCGCCCTCGGCCACGTCAAGGGTGCAGTTGTGGACCCCAAGCACCTGACCGGTGGAGGTCTGAATATCGCCCCGGCTTTCGCCCATATCCATAAGGGGCAAGGCCCGGTCCGGGTGGTCGCCGAACACGATGGAGACATTGTCGAACCGGACAGCCGGGCCATTCGTTTGCGAATTGGTCATCTGCGCGTCACCCGAAGCATGCGGTCCAGAAGAATGGCGAGGGCGACGATCACTGTCCCGGCCTCAAACCCTTGGTCGGGGCGCACGCGGTTCAACGCCTCAACCACCGGAACGCCAAGGCCCGCAGCCCCGACCCAAGCCGAGATCACGACCATGGAGAGCGAGAGCATGATGGTCTGGTTCAGGCCCGCCATGATCTGCGGGAAGGCGTAGGGAAGTTCCACTTTCCACAGCACCTGACGCGGGGTGGCGCCAAAGGCGGTTGCAGCCTCCAACAGCGCGGTGGGGGTGGTGGAGACGCCAAGATGGGTCAGGCGGATCGAGGTCGGGACCACGAAGATGATCGACGCAAAGAGGGCGGGCACGACGCCAATGCCGAAGAGGATGACGAAGGGAATCAGGTAGACCGGGGCGGGCAGGGTCTGCATCAAGTCAAGCACCGGCTGCATGGTCTGGTAGAGCCGGGGCCGGTGGGCGGCGGCAACGCCGATGGGCACGCCAAGCGTCATGCAGATCAGGCAGACAAAGGCGACAAGGCCCAAAGTCTCGGTCGTTTTTTCCCAGTAGCCTTGGTTGATGATGAACAGAAAGCCGATCAGGACCACCAGCACGGGCTGCCAGCGCCGCTGGATCGCCCAGGTCAGCGCCATGAACAGCGCGACGACGACAAGCGCGGGAGGCCATTGCAGGGCGGTCACAAGGCCTTCGATTGCGGCCTCGGTCGCATCGCCGAAATTGTTGAACGCGGCCCTGAAGTTCGCTTTCAACCAGTCAAAGACGATCTTTGCCGTCGCGCCGACCGGAATCTGCCATGCTGTCAGAAATTCCATGAATCCCTACCGCCCAGAAAGGACAGGGCCCCGGATTTCCCCGGGGCCCCTTCGCATTACTGCAGAGCCGCCATGACGGCGGCCTTGGCGTCGCCACCGTCCTTGGTGGTCACCCCGTCCAGCCAGCCTTCCCAAGCGGCGGGATTGGCCGCAAGCCAGGTCTTGGCGGCATCGCGCGGGTCGGTGCCGTCGTTCAGGATGGCGCCCATGATTTCATTCTCCATCGCAAGCGTGAAGGAGAGGTTCTGCAGGAACTTGCCGGTGTTCGGGCATTCCGCGACATAGCCCGCGCGGGTGTTCGTTGCCACGATGGCGCCGCCGAGGTTCGGGCCGAAGTAGTCGTCGCCGCCGGTCAGGTAGGTCATGTCGAAGTTGGCGTTCATCGGGTGGGGTTCCCAGCCGAGGAACACGATGGGTTCGCCCGACGCGTCCTTGTTGGCGACTTCGGCGAGCATCCCCTGTTCCGAGGATTCAACGATTTCAAAGCCGTCAAGGCCGAAGGGGCCACTGGCGATCATGTCCTGAATCAGGCGGTTGCCGTCGTTGCCGGGTTCGATCCCGTAGATCTTGCTGTCCAGCGCTTCGGCTTGGGCGGCGATGTCGGCGAAATCCTTGATGCCAAGCGCAGCGCCCGCAGCGTTGGTGGCCAGCGTGTATTTCGCGCCTTCAAGGTTGGTGCGGACGGTGTCGACGGTACCAGCCTCACGATAAGGGGCGATGTCGGCTTCCATCGTGGGCATCCAGTTGCCAAGGAACACGTCGATGTCCCCCTCGGCCAGGCCGGTGTAGGTGACCGGGACGGCAAGAACCTTGGTCTCGGTCTCATACCCCAGGGCTTCAAGGACAAGGGTGGTGGCGGCGGTGGTGGCGGTGATGTCTGTCCAGCCGACATCCGAAAAGATGATGCTGTCGCAGCCTTCGGCAAAGGCCGACCCGGCCAGAGCAAGAGTGACCGCGGTGGTCAGAAGGGTGGTACGAATGGACATGGCTACTCCCTGCGGTTTTTTGTTGATTGACGAGTCAATAAACTTCGTGCTGATACGGTTTGGCAAGCAGTTTATGGGGCCGCACCGATGCCGAAGCTTGGAATGGAGCCTATCCGCAAGGACGCCTTGGTGAAAGCCACGATTGTCGAGATCGGGCGTATTGGGTCGCTTGATGTGACCGTCAGCCAGATTGCCAAGCGGGCGGGCATGTCTTCTGCGCTTGCGCATCACTACTTCGGGTCGAAGGAGGAGATGTTCCTTGCGGCGATGCGGCATATCCTGACGCTTTACGGGGCCGAGGTGCGGGGCGCGCTGGCCGCGGTCAAGGGCGACGAAGGGCGGGTCAGGGCGATCCTGTACGCATCCTTCAGCCCCGGAAACTTCCGGCGCGAGGCTGTCAGCGCCTGGCTGAACTTCTGGGTGCTGGCCCAAAGCGTGCCCGAGGCCAAGCGCCTGCTGGCGATCTATCAGGGGCGGCTGAAATCGAACCTGACATCGGCGCTGCGCCCGTTGGCCGGGGACCGCGCGCCGGCCATTGCCGAAAGCCTTGGGGCGATGATCGACGGGCTTTACCTGCGCGAGGTCCTGAAATCCGGGCCGCCGGACGGGGCGGTCGCGGTGGAACTGGCGCTTCGCCACCTTGAGGCGGAATTGCTGCGGGGGGGATCGGATGCACGCTGATTATGTGATCGTGGGGGCTGGTTCGGGGGGATCGGCCCTGGCTTACCGCCTGGCCGAGGCTGGCAAGCGCGTCATGGTGATCGAGCATGGCGGGTCTGACGCCGGGCCTTTCATACAGATGCCCGGCGCGCTGAGCTATCCGATGAACATGGGGCTTTATGACTGGGGGTTTGCCACCGAACCCGAACCGCACCTTGGCGGCCGCATTCTTGCGACTCCGCGTGGCAAGGTGATTGGCGGGTCGTCCAGCATCAACGGGATGGTCTATGTCCGGGGGCATGCCCGCGACTATGACACCTGGGCCGAGATGGGGGCGGACGGCTGGGCCTATGCCGATGTGCTGCCCTATTTCAAGCGCTTGGAACATTCGCATGGCGGGTCGGGGCCAGAGTTCCGGGGCACCGATGGTCCGCTGCACATCACCCGGGGCAGCCGCAGCAACCCGCTGTTTGACGCGTTCATCAAGGCCGGGGAACAGGCAGGTTATCCGGTCACTGCCGATTACAACGGCCAGCAGCAGGAAGGCTTTGGCCCGATGGAGGCGACGATCTGGAAAAGTCGCCGCTGGTCGGCGGCCAATGCCTATCTCAAGCCCGCGGTGGCAGAGGGGAATGTGCAGGTCGTGCGGGGCTTTGCCCGCCGCGTCGTGATGGAGGGCAAGCGCGCCGTCGGCGTGGAGATTCAGCGCGGCAATGACGTGCAGGTCATCCGCGCGGGGCGCGAGGTGATCCTTGCCGCCTCGTCGATCAACACGCCGAAACTGCTGATGCTGTCCGGCATCGGCCCGGCGGAGCATCTGCGCGAGCATGGGGTCGAGGTGATTGCGGATCGGCCCGGCGTGGGCGCGAACCTGCAGGACCATCTGGAAATCTACATGCAGTTTTCGGCCAGCCAGCCGATCACGCTGTTCAAGTACTGGAACCTTTGGGGCAAGGCTTGGGTGGGGGCCCAGTGGCTGTTCACGGGCAAGGGCCCGGGGGCATCGAACCAGTTCGAGGCCTGCGCCTTCATCCGGTCGAAGGCCGGGGTCGACTATCCCGACATCCAGTATCATTTCCTGCCGATTGCCGTGCGCTATGACGGCAAGGCGGTGGCATCGGGCCATGGCTTTCAGGCGCATGTCGGACCGATGCGGTCAAAATCGCGCGGGTCGGTCACGTTGCGGTCCGGCGACCCGGCCGATTCGCCGGTCATCCGGTTCAACTACATGTCCCACCCCGAGGATTGGGAGGATTTCCGCAGCTGCATCCGCCTGACGCGGGAAGTCTTCGGGCAGGAGGCGTTCAAGCCCTATCTCAAGGCCGAACTGCAGCCCGGGCCAGAGGTGCAGACCGACGACCAGCTGGATGATTTCCTGCGTGAACATGTGGAAAGCGCCTATCACCCCTGCGGCACGGCGCGGATGGGCCGGGCATCTGACCCGATGGCGGTTGTCGATCCGGAATGCCGGGTGATTGGCGTCGAGGGCTTGCGGGTGGCGGATTCGTCGGTCTTCCCGCAGATAACGAATGGCAACCTGAATGGCCCGTCCATCATGGTGGGGGAAAAGGCGGCTGACCATATCCTTGACCGCACGCCGTTGCCTGCGTCCAACCTTGAGCCGTGGGTCAACCCGAACTGGCGCACGGCACAGCGATAGATGGGGCAGTGATAGGCGGGCAACCTTGATCCCTGTCAAGGCTGGGCTCCGGCCCCTCGGTTAGACTGCGTCTGACAGTCAAAGGAGAGGCCCGATGTCCAACACACCGCACACGCTGCATGACGAGTTTCCTGCCGACGCGCAGAAGATCAGCGCGCTGAAGGTTACCAATGCGCATTTTGCCAAGCTGCTGGTGGATTATGACGCGGTGAACGACAAGATTCACCGGGCGGAAACCCGGCTGGATCTGCTGACCGATGCCGAGGAAGAGGTGCTGCGCAAGACCCGGTTGCAGTTGAAGGACCGGATTCAGGCAGCGCTCCAGAAGGGCTAGGCGATCTCGTAGGGCAGGATGTCCCGGGCGTTGGGGTTGATCCGCAGGCGGCCTTCCAGTGGCGGGACAGACCGTTGGTGGCAATTCGTCCGCTCGCAAATCCGGCAGGAAATGCCGATCGGTTCAAACCGGCCTTTAAGGTCCAGCCCGTCGGCATAGACCATCTGCGCGGCGTGCTGGACTTCGCAGCCCAGACCGATGGCATAACGGCGGACGGGGGCAAGGAAGGCCCCCGCCGGTTTTGACACGTCACGGGCAAGGCATAGATAGCGCACGCCGTCCGGCGTCTCGGCCAACTGGCGCAGGAATTTGCCGGGCGTCTCGAACGCCTGATGGACGTTCCACAAGGGGCACGCCCCGCCGAAACGGGCGAACTGCAACCGGGTGGAGGAGTGCCGCTTGGTGATCGTCCCGGCCTGATCGACGCGGACAAAGAAGAACGGGATGCCCTTGGCGCCGGGGCGTTGCAGGGTGGACAGCCGGTGGCCGACCTGTTCGATGCTGGCGCCGAAGATGTCGGCGAGGCGTTCCAGATCGTGGCGCACCTCTTGGGCTGCGGCCAGAAAGGCGCGGTAGGGCAGCAGGGCGGCCCCGGCAAAGTAGTTGGCCAGACCGATCTTGGCGATGTCGCGGGCTTCGGGCGTGGAAAAGCGGGCAAGGTCCAGCGTGGCTTCCAAGAGGTCGTTCTGGGTCAAAAGTGCCACTTGATGCAGCAGCTGGAACCGTTGCGACGGACCCGAGGCGCGGGCCGAGATGTCCAGTCGCCGGGCCAGCGGATCGTAGTGCCGCAAGGGTGCCTTGTCGGAATAGTGCAAACTGATGCCAGACCGGCGGAGCAAGTCCTGCGCAGCGGCTTCGACGGTTTTCCCGTTGGTGGCCGAGGTCGTAAAGTGTTCAGCCGCGCGGTCCATCGCATCAAGGTAATTGTCGCAATAGTGAAAGAAGTCCCGCACCTCTTCCCAGGCCGAGGGGCGGAGGCTGGCATCCTCACGCCCCAGCGCCTCATCCAGCGAGGCGAGGCGTTCATGCGTCTGGCGATAGGCGCGGTGCAGGTCAAGGAATGCGCGGGCAAGGGCCGGGGCGTTTGAGGCGGCAAGCCGTAGGTCGGCCACGGCGGGGGCCGGAGTGGTGAAGACGGGATCGGCCAGCGCCTCGCGCATGTCGGTGACAAGGCGTTCGCTTTCGCCCACGGTCAGTTCGGTCACATCCAGCCCGAATTCTTGCGCCAGCGCCAGCACGACGGCGGCAGAGACCGGGCGGTGGTTGTTTTCCATCTGGTTGAGATAGGGCAGGGACACTGACAGCTTGTCGGCAAAGGCCTTTTGCGTCAGGCCAAGGCGTCCCCGGATCTCGCGCAGCTTGACGCCGGCATATAGTTTCTGCGTGGCCATTCCCGCCCCCCTTTGCAAAGCGAACCGTGGCTTTGCAAAGCCAGCGCGTCAACTGTGGATTCAGGAGGCGCCGATCTGGCGGGCGCGGCGGATGACGAACAGGATCGCGATGACCGAGGCGACCGATGTGGTCAGCATCAGCAGGATCAGCGGCATCTCGCTTGACCCCGGGCCGAGCAGCACGCCCGCAAGGGACGCCAGCGCCGCGCCCCCGCCGATCAGGATCGCCCCGCCAAGGCCCGAGGCGGTGCCCGCAAGTTCCGGCCGCACCGACAGCATCCCGGCATTGGCGTTGGGCAGGCAGATGCCGTTGCCCATGCCCATGAACACGGTCAGGCCGAAGAACACCACTGGCCCCGACAGGCCGGCCAGCGTCAACAGCGCCAGCACGACAAGGCCCACGGTTGTGACCAGTGTGCCGATTAGGATCATCCGGTTCATCCCCACGCGCACCGAGAACCGCCCGGCAAAGAAGTTTCCCGCCGCATAGCCGATGGCGGTCAGGGCAAAGAGCGCGCCAACCTCGGTCGAGGACAGGCCGTAGACCTTGTCCCCGACGTAGGGCGCGCCGCCCAGATAGGCGAAAAAGCAGCCCGACGCGAAGGCCGCCGCCAGCGTATAGCCCCAGAACCGGCGTGAGGTGAGAAGGCCCGGATAGGTCCGCACCTGATCCATCAGGCTGACGCGGCGCAGGGTCGCCGTCTCGCCCAGGTCGGCCCAGACCAGCGCCAGCACACCCGCCCCCAGCACCAGCAGCAGCGCAAAGTTGGCGTGCCAGCCGTAAAGATCATCCAGCACCCCGCCGATCACCGGGCCAATCATGGGAACAAGGCTCATCCCCATGGTGACATAGCCGATCATGCTGGCAGCCTCGGCATCCGCCACCATGTCCCGCACGATGGCGCGGCTGAGGACCATGCCCGAAGCAATCACCGCCTGCGCCATGCGGAAGATCAGAAAGACCGTCGCATTGGGGGCCAGAAGCGTGCCGACCGTGGCAATCAGGAACAGGATCAGCGAGCCGATCAGCACCTTCCGGCGCCCGTAGCGATCAGAGATCGGGCCGATCACGATCTGCAACGCCGCCGACAGCGCCAGATACAGCGCCACCGATTGCTGCATCAGACCATAGGGCACGTCGAAATAGGTGGCCATCCCGGGCAGCGACGGCAGGAAGATGTTCATGGTCAGGGCCGACAGCCCCGCCAGAAGGATCAGCGTCACAATCTTGGGCGGGGTAGTCCTGTCAAGGAAGCGGGGGGTTTGCTGCATGCTTCCGGGCTACGCTTGCAGCGCAGGTTTGTCTACCGCGCTGACGCACATGCGAGGGTGCGGAAAAGCTGCCCTTACGTCCATTTGTGAAAGATGAAGAACGCCCCCGCCGCGATGAAGGCAAAGCCGACCAGATGGTTCCACATCAGCGGCTCTTTCAGGTAAAGCACGGAAAAGACTGCAAAGACGGAAAGGGTGATGACCTCCTGTATCGTCTTTAGCTCGGCGGCGGAATAGTAGCCGTGGCCGATCCGGTTGGCGGGGACCATCAGGAGATATTCAAAGAAGGCGATACCCCAGCTGATGAAGATCACCGTCACCAGCGCCGTCGTCTTGAACTTCAGATGGCCATACCAGGCGAAGGTCATGAAGATGTTCGACGCAAGCAGCAGGCCGATGGTGACAAGGGGCACAGGCAGGGTGGTCATGGGGGCCTCACAGGGTTTTGCGTTGCATAGCGCCCCGGTGACAGCCACGCCAGAGTTTGCAGATTTGCGATTTGACAACGCAGTTGCGCACAGAGTTTGCAAATTTTCTGTTTCGTGCTTCTCTGACGCCGCCGCTTCGCCTAATCTGCCCGCCAAAGCCCTTGGGGGGAACCATGAACGATATCCTGCACGAGCTTGAGGCTCGCCGCGCCACCGCCCGTGCCGGGGGTGGCGAAAAGCGCGTTGCGGCCCAGCACGCCAAGGGCAAGCTGACCGCGCGGGAGCGGATCGAATTGCTGCTGGACGAAGGCAGCTTTGAAGAATTCGACATGTTTGTCGCCCACCGCTGCACCGATTTCGGGATGGAGGCCGAGCGCCCCGCAGGCGACGGCGTCGTCACCGGCTGGGGCACGGTCAACGGCCGGATGGTCTATGTCTTTGCGCAGGACTTCACCGTGTTCGGCGGATCGGTGTCGGAAACCCATGGCGCGAAGATCTGCAAGATCATGGACATGGCGATCCAGAACGGCGCCCCCGTGATCGGGATCAACGACAGCGGCGGCGCGCGGATTCAGGAAGGCGTGGGGTCGCTTGCCGCCTATGGCGAGGTGTTTCAGCGCAACGTGATGGCTTCGGGCGTGGTCCCCCAGATCAGCCTGATCATGGGGCCTTGCGCCGGGGGGGCGGTCTATTCGCCCGCGATGACCGACTTCATCTTCATGGTGAAGGACAGCTCCTACATGTTCGTCACCGGGCCGGATGTGGTGAAGACGGTCACAAACGAACATGTGACGGCTGAGGAATTGGGCGGCGCGGCGACCCACACCCGTAAGTCATCAGTCGCGGATGGCGCGTTTGAAAACGATGTCGAGGCGCTGGCCGAAACGCGCCGGTTGATCGATTTTCTTCCGCTCAACAACCGCGAGAAGGCCCCGGTTCGCCCGTTCTTCGACGATCCGGCGCGGGTTGAGCCCAGTCTTGACACGCTGGTGCCGGACAACCCGAACCAGCCCTATGACATGAAGGAATTGATCACCAAGATCGCGGATGAGGGGGACTTTTTCGAAATTCAGGCGGCCTTTGCCGGGAATATCATAACCGGCTTCATTCGGCTGGAAGGCCAGTCGGTTGGCGTGGTTGCGAACCAGCCGATGGTATTGGCGGGCTGCCTTGACATTGATGCAAGCCGCAAGGCCGCGCGCTTTGTCCGGTTTTGCGACGCGTTCGAGATCCCGATCCTGACGCTGGTTGACGTGCCGGGCTTTCTGCCGGGGACGGGCCAGGAATATGGTGGCGTGATCAAGCACGGGGCTAAGCTGTTGTTCGCCTTTGCCGAGGCGACAGTGCCGAAAGTGACGGTACTGACCCGCAAGACCTATGGCGGGGCCTATGTGGTGATGTCGTCCAAGCATCTGCGGGGCGATTTCAACTATGCTTGGCCCACGGCCGAAGTGGCGGTGATGGGGGCCAAGGGAGCGGTCGAGATCCTGTATCGCAGCGAGCTTGGCGATGCCGACAAGATCGCCGCCCGGGTGAAAGACTATGAGGACCGCTTTGCCAATCCCTTTGTCGCGGCGGAAAAGGGGTTCATCGACGAGGTGATCATGCCCCATTCCACCCGCCGCAGGGTTGCCCGCGCTTTTGCCTCACTTCGGGGGAAGAAGTTGGCGAACCCTTGGAAGAAACACGACAATATCCCGCTATAGGCCCCATGTCAGTCCTGCATCGCCTTTCCATAGCGACACTGTTCACGGTTCTTGCCGCGGCAGGCGGCTGCGACGAGGCTGAGCCGTCGGCGGATGCGATCCCGGTCCCCTCGGGGCGGGAGGTGCGGCTGATCGAAGTGGTGACGAACGTGCCCGGCCCTGACGGCGCGACGGCGCGCTTCCGGTTTCTGGCGCCCGGGTTGACCGAGGCTGACATCCCGGCATCAGCCGACGACATGCAGGCCCTGTGTGACACCTATGCCCTGGCCCGGATCGACGGGATGGTGCCGGAACCGCAGCAGATCATCGTCTCGCTTGCCGGGGCCGAAGTGCCGTTCGGTGAGGCTGCGCCCGACGTCGTACAGTTCTTCGAGGCGTTCGAAGTGACGGATGGCATCTGCATTCTGGCGGCTTTCTGATGCGCGGCGCCGGGTCAACATTTCCGACTGGTCAGGTCATGGGCGCTGATGTAGGAACACAACAGGTCGAGAACTTGGTTCACCGTCTGTGTGCTTCTTTGCCCGCTTCGGGTAAAGTCGGCGCAGGCCGAATTCTGGCGGCCAGAAACGCGGATCGGGGGCTGGTGCACACAGGTGCCGAACAAGCGCCCCAAGAAAGATGGAGTAGAGGATGTCGAAGAGCGGACGTATCATTCTGGTTCTCGCTATGGGCGCTGCCCTGGCTGCTTGCGCCAAGAAAGAAGAAGAAGTCATGGTCGAACCGATCACTGTCGAGCCGACCGAGACCGGCAAGTACAAGTAATATTTCGGCGCGGGCCCATCGGCTTTCGCTGACAGGGCCCGCACCAAACCGGATCCCGGCCTGCGCGACGGGCGCTGCTTGGTTCGATCCGTCCAAACCCCCGATTTTCCGCAGTTTTACGGCCCTCTGGGCTATAGCGCCGTTTTCGCCTATCGGTCCGTCCGGTCGACATGACAAAGGACAAGACAGATGCTGAAGCACCGCGGATTTCCCGGCAGGCTGACCGGAACCGACTTTCAGTTCACCATTCGCCGGGCCAACAAGAAGGATGGTCCGACAAAGCTGATCGCGCGCGAACGGTACAAGGACCGCAAGCATGTGGATCGGCTGGCCGATGCGGCCTTCATGGGCGCGCTCTGGCAGCACTTCGGCGAAGAACCGTTCGAGCGTGGCAATCTGGATGCCGGCCGGCTGTCCTGGTTGTTCGGGCGCGAGGTTGTGCCGGCCGAAGACCCGTTCAACCCGTCCAGCTATGACGCGCTGTTGCGCATAGATCGCCGCCGCGCCGAGGCCGCTTTCCCGGAGGTTTTCGCCCCCGACGCGCCCCGGATCGAGGCGGACGATTGGGAAGATGAGGACGAATAGGCATGAACGCGCCAACCGATCCGGTCATCTGGCAGGCTTCCGCTCAGGGCGCAGCGCGCGTTTCTGATGTGATTGCAATGCGTGGATCGGCACGACATTGTTTCATGGTCGGCCAAGGTGAGCATAGCTGCAGCCGGCGCAATTACAGGTGTACCCCTACCCCTTCCCTGCGGTCCGGCCCGTCCCAGGCCGGACCGTTCCCTTTTGCGGGGTGCGGTGCCGATTGCGTGCGTTGCGTGAAATTCTGCTTTGAAATCCTCGATATTTCAGTAGAATCTGCCGCAATAACAACAAACCATCGAGGCAGTCATCCATGCGCAAATCGCTTATCCTTTTCGCACTTCTCTCAACGCCGCTTGCCGGCTGCATGCAGGACCCCGCGTCGCGCGGGCTGGCCGGTGCCGCTGCGGGCGCCGTCATCGCCGATGCCACCAAGAGTGACCTGCTTACCGGTGCCGTCATCGGCGGCCTTGCGGGTGTCGCGTCCTGCGGCATCGAACTTGGCCTGCCGCCCTGCAACTCGGGCTACTGATCTAGCCGCCTTCGGGCGGTTCACACCAACCAACAGGACCATCCGGGCCACGCGCCCGGGTGGTCCTTTGCTTCTGCGCGTCTGAGGGGGAAAGCCGATGTTCAAGAAGATCCTGATCGCCAACCGGGGCGAGATTGCTTGCCGGGTGATCAAGACGGCGCGCAAGATGGGGATCAAGACCGTCGCGGTCTATTCCGACGCGGATCGGCATGCCTTGCACGTCAAGATGGCGGACGAGGCGGTGCATATCGGCCCATCGCCCGCCGCGCAGTCCTATATCGTGATCGACAAGATCATGGCAGCGATCAAGGCCACAGGCGCCGAGGCGGTGCATCCCGGCTATGGGTTCCTGAGCGAAAACATGAACTTCGCGGCGGCGCTGGAGGCGGCTGGCGTGGTCTTCATCGGCCCGCCTTCGCCTGCCATCGAAGCCATGGGCGACAAGATCACGTCAAAGCAGCTGGCGATGGAGGCGGGGGTTTCCACCGTTCCCGGCCATATGGGCCTGATTGCCGATGCGGATGAGGCGGTGAAGATTGCCACGCAGATCGGCTATCCGGTGATGATCAAGGCCAGCGCGGGCGGTGGCGGCAAGGGTATGCGCATCGCCTGGAGCGACGCCGAAGCGCGGGAAGGATTCCAGTCGTCCAAGAACGAAGCTGCGGCCAGCTTTGGCGATGACCGGATATTCATCGAGAAATTCGTGACCCAACCGCGGCACATCGAAATTCAGGTACTTGCCGACAAGCACGGCAACACGGTCTACCTTCACGAACGCGAGTGCAGCATCCAGCGCCGGAACCAGAAGGTCATCGAAGAGGCCCCCAGCCCCTTCCTTGACCCCGAAACCCGCAAGGCGATGGGCGAACAGGCATGCGCCCTTGCCCGCGCTGTGGGCTATACCAGCGCTGGCACTGTGGAATTCATCGTCGACGGCAGCCGCAACTTCTACTTTCTCGAAATGAACACCCGGTTGCAGGTCGAACATCCGGTGACCGAGCTGATCACCGGCGTCGATCTTGTCGAACAGATGATCCGCGTGGCCTATGGTGAGGCGCTGCCGTTCCGTCAGGAAGACCTGAAGATCAACGGCTGGGCGATGGAATCCCGGCTTTATGCCGAAGACCCCTACCGGAACTTCCTGCCGTCCATCGGTCGGCTGACCCGCTACCGCCCGCCCGTCGAAGGGGCCACGGCCACCGGCATTGTCCGCAACGATACCGGCGTCTTCGAAGGCGGCGAGATCAGCATGTTCTACGATCCGATGATCGCCAAGCTGTGCACTTGGGCCCCGACGCGGGCCAAGGCGATTGAGGAAATGCGTCTGGCACTGGACACGTTTGAGGTGGAAGGCATCGGCCATAACCTGCCCTTCGTCGGCGCGGTGATGGACCATCCGCGCTTTCAGTCTGGCAACATCACGACGGCCTTCATCGCGGAAGAATATCCCGACGGCTTCAAGGGGGCGACGCTGGACGGTGATACCCTCCGCCGTGTGGCAGCCGCCGCCGCCGCGATGAACCGGGTGGCCGAGATCCGGCGCACGCGGATTTCCGGCACGATGGACAACCACGAACGCCGGGTCGGCGACGCATGGGTGGTCAGTCTGCAGGGCACTGAACATCCGGTGACGGTGGCCGCCGATCCTGACGGGTCAACGGTAACCTTCGCCGATGGTGCTGCGTTGCGCGTCGCTTCTGACTGGACTCCGGGCCAACCGCTGGCCCGGCTGACTGTGGACGGCCAGCCCATTGCAATCAAGGTTGCGAAGATTCCCATGGGCTTTCGAATGCGCCTGCGTGGTGCTGACTTGAAAGTCCACGTTCGCACCCCGCGCCAGCACGCCTTGGCGGGGCTGATGCTGGAAAAGGCGGCGCCGGATACGTCGAAGTACCTTTTGTGCCCGATGCCCGGCCTGATCGTGCGGATCAACGTCGAAGCGGGGGACGAAGTGCAGGAAGGTCAGGCGCTGGCCACGGTCGAGGCGATGAAGATGGAGAACATCCTGAAGGCCGAGCGGACGGGCGTGGTCAAGGCCGTCCGCGCCAGTGCCGGTGCCAGCCTGCGGGTTGACGACATCATTCTGGAGTTCGAATGACCTTCTTTCTGTCAAATGGCTGGTTTGCCTGGATCTCCGGATTACTAAGCCTTTTCATTGGCTTGGGAACCTATGGCATCCTTGGCTTTGCGCAAGTTGACGCGCCGGCCAGACTTGACCCGCACTGGGCTGCTCTGGCGGCCCTGACCGCTGTCACCGTTACGTTCTACGTCGCGTTCGGCATTCTATCGATGCACTGGTTCGCCTGGCGATACTGGGTCTATGCGCGACTTTGGAATGCCGTGTGGTTTGTCGCCGTCATCACGCTGGACGACACATGGTTTCGCCTGCTTGGCTCTCTCTATGCCGTTCTGTCGCTGGCGGTCGTCTGGCGCTTTGCTCCCGATAGGCAGTTAAACTCCAGACTAAGAACCGGGAGGCGTGAGTGATGTCAGCGCCCCGCCGGGTTCCGTTCCAGCACTTCCTGCCGACGCAGGGGCAGCTTGTCGATGGCGGCGGTAATCTCGCGCACGGTCCAGGGGTTTGGCTTTCGGATGACGGGGCGCAGGTCCTTGTCCATGATGACCAGCGAAAACCCGCGCGGACGCAGCTTGTGACGCCATTCGCTGTCCGCCTCGGGGTCGGTGTCGGTGACAAGGAGAACGTCCCGTTCCTCAAGGTCGGTGTAGGCGCGCGCCAGAAGATCCATCTGCCGGATGAAGCTGGGGTCATTGGGGCTGTCGGCGAAAACGACGACGGGGCGCTTGACGAACATCTGTTCATCAAACACGACGTCGGCCGCAGAAACCGGTCCGAAGACCGGCGTTTCGACCGGGCTGTCCTGGGCCACTGCGGCCAAGGGCAGAAGGGCTGCGAAAACAAGCGCGTGCAAGGGTCTCATCTGGCCTCTCTTTCCTTTCGATATAGGCGCACGCAGGCAATTTCAAAAGGGACGATGCGACGCATCGGTCAGGGAACAGCATGAGCGATGATCTGAAAGCCTGGGAAGCCCTGGCGGCAAAAGACCTGAAGGGGGCCGGGCCGGACAGCCTGACCTGGAACACGCTGGAGGGGATCGCCGTCAAGCCGCTTTACACGGCGGCTGACACGGCGGGTCTGGCCCATATGGACAGCCTGCCCGGGCTGGCCCCGTTCACCCGTGGCGTGCGGGCGACGATGTATGCGGGCCGCCCGTGGACCATCCGACAATACGCGGGGTTCTCGACCGCCGAGGCGTCGAACGCCTTCTACCGCAATGCACTTGCGGGCGGGCAGCAAGGCGTGTCGGTAGCCTTCGATCTGGCCACCCACCGGGGCTATGACAGCGATCACCCGCGCGTGGTGGGCGACGTCGGCAAGGCCGGGGTGGCGATTGACAGCGTGGAGGACATGAAGATCCTGTTCGACGGCATCCCGCTGGACAAGATCAGCGTGTCCATGACGATGAACGGCGCGGTGATCCCGGTTCTGGCAAGTTTCATCGTCGCGGGTGAGGAGCAGGGCGTGCCCCGTGCGGCACTTTCGGGGACGATCCAGAACGACATCCTGAAAGAGTTCATGGTGCGGAACACCTATATCTATCCGCCGGAACCCAGCATGCGGATCGTCGCGGATATCATCGAATACACCGCGAAAGAGATGCCGAAGTTCAATTCGATCAGCATCTCCGGCTATCACATGCAAGAGGCCGGGGCGAACCTGGTGCAGGAGCTGGCCTTCACCCTTGCCGACGGGCGGGAGTATGTGAAGACCGCCATCGCGCGCGGGATGGACGTGGATGATTTCGCCGGGCGGCTGTCGTTCTTCTTTGCCATCGGCATGAATTTCTTCATGGAAACCGCCAAACTGCGCGCCGCGCGCCTGCTGTGGCACCGGATCATGGCCGAGTTTGGGGCGAAGAAGCCGGTATCCTTGATGCTGCGCACGCATTGCCAGACCTCGGGCGTGTCGTTGCAGGAACAGGACCCCTACAACAACGTCGTCCGCACGGCGTATGAGGCGATGGCGGCGGTTCTGGGCGGCACGCAAAGCCTGCACACCAATGCCTTGGACGAGGCGATTGCGCTGCCGTCCGACTTCGCGGCGCGGATTGCGCGGAATACCCAGCTGATCTTGCAAGAGGAAACCGGCGTCACCCGGGTGATCGACCCGCTGGCAGGCAGCTATTACGTCGAAAGCCTGACCGACCAGATGGCGCAAGAGGCGTGGAAGATCATCGAAGAGGTCGAGGCGATGGGCGGCATGACCAAGGCCGTCGCCACCGGCATGCCGAAGCTGCGGATCGAAGAGTCCGCCGCCAAACGGCAGGCGATGATCGACCGGGGGGATGAGGTGATCGTCGGGGTCAACAAGTACCGGCTGGAGAAGGAGGATGCGATCAGCATCCGCGACATCGACAACGTCGCGGTGCGTGAGGCTCAGGTGGCGAAACTGGCCACCATCCGCGCCAGCCGCGACACCGCACGGGTTGAGGCGGCCTTGGCCGAAGTGACCCGCCGCGCCGGCCACAGCGGCAACCTTCTGGAGGCGGCCGTCGAGGCGGCACGGGCGCGCGCAACCGTGGGAGAGATCAGCATGGCTATGGAAAAGGTCTTCGGCCGCCACCGGGCCGAGGTGAAGACGCTCGCCGGGGTCTATGGCGCCGCTTACGAGGGCGACGCGGGGTTTGAGGCGATCCAGAAGGATGTCGAGGCTTTTGCCGAAGAGGAAGGCCGCCGCCCCCGGATGCTGGTGGTGAAAATGGGCCAGGACGGCCATGACCGCGGCGCCAAGGTGATTGCAACCGCCTTTGCGGACATCGGGTTTGATGTCGATGTCGGCCCCCTGTTCCAGACCCCGGAAGAGGCCGCGCAGGATGCCATCGACAACGATGTGCATGTGATCGGGATTTCTTCGCAGGCCGCAGGCCACAAGACGCTTGCACCAAAACTGGTCGAGGCGCTGAAGGCGGCGGGGGCAGGGGACATTCTGGTCATCTGTGGCGGGGTCATTCCGCAGCAGGATTACGAATTTCTGTATGACGCCGGGGTCAAGGCGATCTTCGGGCCGGGAACCAACATTCCGGCTGCGGCGAAGGACATTCTTGAATTGATCCGGAAGGCGCGCGGCTGATGCGTCGCCGGGGGGCCTTCTGCCCCCCGCACCCCCCGAGAGTATTTGGAAAAGAGCAAGCGCATTTGCTGGTTCACCCAGATACGCCCCGTGGAGCATCTGACGCAGGGAAAGTCGGTCCGGTCAGGTCGGAAAGCTAAAGGTCGATCTGACCATTTGGACCGGGGGCGAATTCCGGCTTTGGCACCAAGGGGGCGTTGCGACGGATGATGATATCGCCGTTCGGCAGCATCACCGGGGCATCGTAGTTCTTGAAGTCGTCGATCATCGCGATCAACTGGCGCAGCTTCGGGCCAACTTCTTCACCGATGCCTTCCAGAGCGGGGCCGATTTCGGTCAGGGCCTTTTCCATCTCATCAATGGCAGGCTCCATCTCGCTCATCAACCCGCGCAGGACCAGCTTGGCGCCTTCTTCCATCAGGCTGAAGCCATTGTCCTCCTCTGCCGGGGGGGCAGGGGTGGGGGCCGTGTCCTGCGCAAACGCAGGTGCGGCGACAAGGCAAAGGGCAAAAGCGAGTCTCATGTCATCAATATGGGGGCTGGTTCCCCGCATTTCAAATGACAAGTGGCAGGTCCAGCGTGACCGGGAAATGATCGGACGCTTGCAACAACGCCTCGCGCAGTTCCGGTACGGCTGTCACGCCGGGGTCGTTGAACGGGTGCCAGATGCGCCAGTCGGGCGACCGTGCTGCGAGGTCAGGCGAGACCATGATGAAATCAAGCAGCGCCTCGAAGAACCGCTTTTGCGGCGCGAGGTAGAAGCGCGCCGATGTTGGGGCAATGCCAACCTTGCTTTGCAGGGCCATTGCAGCATGCGGATCAGTCAGTTGCAGGGCCGGGTCGGGCGTGGTGCCAAGCACAATTTCCACCCCGGAATGGCCGAAGAGCTTTTCGAATTCGTCGATCCCCGGGCCATCGTTGAAATCACCCATCACCACGAGGCTATCGCCCGCCGCAAGATGCGCTTCGACGCGCTGGCGCAGCCACAGGCATTGCGCAAGCTGCTTGCGGCGGTTCTGGATCGACAGGCGAATCTGCGCCTCGCGCCCCACGGCGCCGTAGGGGTTCTTCGATTTGGCATGCACCCCGATCAGGCGCAGTGCCGCCCCTTCCACGGTCTTGACGGCAAGTTCCAGCGGGGGCTTCGAAAACCGGATGCTTTCGAAAACCATATCGGCGTCAAGGTCATAGCGGAACGTCCCGTCAAAGCGCGGCGCGTCGACGGACCCATGCGTGGTCGAGGCCGCGCCTTGGGGGTCATGGTGCAGCGTCAGTCGGTCAGGGTCGTAAAGGCAGGCGATTTCCTGTTCGGTTTCCGACGGAAACCCGATGATCGCCCTGCGCGCCCGCAGGTCAAACGTCTTGGCAAAATGTTCCAGCGCCTTGACGGTCGACCGGCGACCGTTGGTGTCGGGTGCCTCGATCACCATCACCAGATCGGCGTCCAGAGCGGAAAAGACGATCCCCAATGCGCCCAGTTGTTCCGCACGGCTGATCTTGTAGCGGGCGGACGGGCGGTCATCGGCCAGAAGCCGGCCCCGGTCATCAAAGAGGTTGTTGAACCATTCAACATTGTAGGTCGCCAAACGAAGCGGGCGCGGCGCAGTCACGCGGCTTCCTTGGTGGAGATTTCGCGCCAGGCTTCGTTGATCAGCTGCATCCGGCGTTCTGCCAGCTTCATCGCCTCGGGCGGGACGCCGCGAGCCTGCATCACATCGGGATGGGTGTCGCGCACTAGGTCTTTCCACGCCTTGCGCGCCGCTTCCTTGCTGGCATCGCGCGGCAGGCCGAGGACGTCATAGGGATCGCGCGGCGCGCCTTCGACCAGTCGCGACCGGACGATGCGGAAGCAGGCTTCGTCCAGACCGAATTCGTCGGCGACATGGGCAAGGAACGCATCTTCGCCCGCGTGATAGGACCCGTCGGCGATGGCGATCTGAAACAGCGCCTCAAGGATATCCACCAGAACGTGGTGATCGTCGGCACAGATGCGCTTGCCTTCGGGGTTGAACAGGCGGGCAATCTTGCGGGCATAGGCGTCAAATCCTGCGATGTCCTGACGCGCGAGGTCGAAGACATGGGCGGCATGGGTTTCTTCGCCTTCGGGGAAGGTGAAGATGCGCCGAAAGGCCGTCACCTCGTCACGCGTGACGGTCCCATCGGCCTTGGCCATCTTGGCACCCAGGGCCAGAACCGCGATGGTGAAGCCGACCGACTGTTCGGGGGCGGGAGCCCGCAGAAGCCGGTCAAAGACAACGGACAGCGGTTCACCCTTGGCAAGGGCGGACAAGGCTTCGGCGATGCGGGTCCAGATCGACATGATGCCGCCAGCTTACCTGCGCCGGGCGCAGATGTCAGAGGAATTTCTGCATCAGCACAAGGTCGATGAAACGGCCGAACTTGAAGCCAGCCTCGGGGATTGTCGCGATATGGGCAAAGCCCATGGCGGCGTGAAAGGCGCGGCCTTCGCTGTTTTCGCCAGAGACGCCGGCGATCATCTGATGCGCCCCGGCTGCCGCCGCGTGGTCGCAGACGGCGTTGATCAGCCCGGGCCCGGCCCCCTTGCCCCGCGCTTGGGGCGCCAGCAGGATCGAGTGTTCCATGCAGGTGGCATAACCCACCCCGCCGCGAAACTGCGCATAGGTGGCAAAGCCCAAGAGTTCGCCGTCCATCGCGACAAAGGTTGCATGGCCAAGCGTGCGACGGTCGTCGATCATCCGCTCAACATCAGGGCCGGACTTTTCGGCGGCGTTGAAGGTAACTGGCGTGTCGCGGATGTAGTGGTTCCAAAGGGTGGCGATCGCAGCGGCGTCTGCCGCAGTTGCAAGGCGGATCAGCATAGTTCGCGCGGACCTTCCGGTGTGTCGATGGTGGCGCGAAGGGCCACAGGCCCGTCAACGAACACGACGCGGGGGTCCTGCAGCCGCCCTTCCAGCGCCTTGCGCAAAGCGGCGGACTGCGGGTGGGCAATCTCCAGCCGCGTAAGCCTTAGGCCCGTGTCAGGCAGGGCGCGGGCCGGGTGGGCAGTCCCTTCCCAGCGGATCAAGGCTGGGCAGGCAGCATCAAAGGGAAGTTGCCCGTCCTCCGGCACGGCCATCTGCCAGCGATAATCCCCGCGTTGCAGCGCGATTGGCGTGCCGATGCCCTGCGGCCCCTGCGCCACCTCGGCCGCAAGATCATCGCAGGCCGCCACCCAATTGGAAAGGCGCGGCGGTCCTTGGAAGCGGTCCATGTCAAACCAGCGGGGGCGGGATGGGGCTGGGGCGTCCGGGTCGATCGAGATGACCTCAAGATAGAGGTCGCCCAGCCCCAGCAGCCGGTTGTGGGTGGCCATGAGGGGGTGCTTGCCCCCGCCCGCCATCGGCACGCCAAGCAGGCGTTCGACCATTGCCACGCCGTCTTCCAGCCGCCCGGCGACGACTGCCAGATGGTCGAGCCGCAGCATCAGTTGGCCTGGGTGACGCGGGTTTCGGCCTTCAGCGACAGCGCCAGCGACTGAAACCGCGCTTGCGCCACCTCACCGAAAAGGCCGTTGCCAGCGGGGGTCAGCTCCAGCTCCAGCTGGCGTTTCTTGGGGTGCCAGATCAGCCGCCCCGCTTTGGCGGGATCGCCGACCGAGAACATCGCCCCGAACCGCATGGCCTTGCCCAGCACCTCGGCGGCCTGAATCTCGTCTTCGCTGAGCAGCCGGAACATCGGTTCCAAGCGCGAGCCGGAGCGGCTGTTCTTGTAGCGGTGCAGCAGGGCCAGCCCAAGGAACACCCGGCCCGGATGGTCCAGACCGCCAAGGTTGGCCCGGGTGGCATTGTCAAAGCAGGCCTCGGCCCGGAAATCGGGGTGCGCGCGCCATGTGGTGTCGTGCAGCAGGCAGGCGGCCTTCATCAGGCGCAGTTTCGCCTTGTCTGCATCCGGGAACAGGGGCAGCAGGAAATCGTAGAGTTTCTTGCCAAAGCCCGGAATGCGCGCCTGTACCACTTCGGCCATCCGCGCCGCTTCGATCAGCGGGTCGCGGGCCCGCAGCTTTTCCGGCATGTGTTCGTACAGAAGACCTTCCCGAATCCCGTAGGCCGACACGTCGATTTCGGACGGCTTGAACTGTTCCAACAGTTCGCGCAGGACTTCGCAGGCCAGAGGGACTAGCTCCATCCGTTCGGCGCTGGTCCCTGTCCGGCCCCGCAGCACGGCAAGATCGGCCCCCGCCAGCCAGTCCAGCGTGTCTTCCAGCCCCCTGGGTGTCATCCGGTATTCGTGCAGCACGGTCAGCGGATAGTTCCGCCGTTCCATGTCCAGCCGGGCCACAACCCGCCAACTGCCGCCGACCAGATAGATCCGTTCACCGCTGGACTTCAGCACAGCTTGCACGTCTCGCAGCACCTTGCCGATATGGTCGCGGCGTTTTTTCGGGTCGGTGGAGATCTGTTGCAGGCGGAACGGACCTAGTGGGGTGGACACGCGCTTGCCCACCTTGCCGTCGCCGATCCGCGCCAGTTCCATGGAGTTGCCGCCGATGTCGCAGACGATGCCCTTTGCATCGGGCCAGCCCAGAAGCACGCCTTGCGCGGAAAGCCGGGCCTCTTCATCGCCGTCGATGACATGCAGGCGCAGGCCGGTTTCGCGCAGAACGTCGGCCTGGAATTCGGGGCCGTCGACCGCCTCACGCGTTGCGGCAGTGGCCACGACGGTCAGGGGGGCAATTGCCATCCCCTCGGCCAGAAGGGCGAACCGGCGCAGGGCGGCCAGTGCCCGGACGCGGCCTTGCGGGTGCAGGTGGCCGGTTTCGGCAAGGCCCTTGCCCAGACCGCACATGATCTTTTCGTTGTAGAAATAGGCCGGGCTGCGGGCGGCCCCGTCAAACACCACCATCCGGACCGAGTTTGATCCGACATCCACCACCCCGACGCGCGACAGGGCGCGGGCTGAGGGGTCATCGAACAGCGGGCGGCCAAAGGGGCCGTCATCGTCGTCCTCGGTCAAGGGCGCGGGTCCATCGGCAGCCATGTCAGAATCCCCTTCGTCTTGCGGGCGCATCGTGACGGTCCCCTTGCGCATGGTCAACCATAGGGCAAAGGAATGGTTCCTTCGACGCAATTCGGACCTGCGGCCTAAAGTGCGGCAGGCGCCCCGGCAGCTTCGTCATCCTTGCCTGAAACCAGACGGGGCGCATCCTTCGCGCCCGCCGTTCCCCGGCCAGACAGCGAGGGGTTTTCCATGAAGAACTGGTGGCAATTGAACAGATGCCCGTCGCGCGGTTCAAGGTCGCGGGTATAGCTGCCATCCGGGGCAAGCACCCAGCTTTGCGCCTCATCCGCAAGGTTTGCCGCCATGATCTGGCTGAGGATCTGGCTCTTGACCGTGGGGTTATGCGCTTCGACCAGGGTTTCAACGCGGCGGGTCAGGTTGCGGCCCATCCAGTCGGCGCTGGAGAAAAACACCCGCGCCTTGCGGGACGGCAGGCCGTGGCCGCTGCCAAAGCAGACGATGCGGCTGTGTTCCAGAAACCGTCCGACGATGGACTTGACGCGGATATTCTCGGACAGGCCCTTCACCCCGGGCCGCAGGCCGCAGATGCCCCGGATCACAAGGCTGATCTTCACCCCGGCCTGACTGGCCGCATAAAGCGCATCGATCACATCAGGTTCGATGACCGAGTTCATCTTGGCCCAGATTTCCGCAGGCCGCCCGGCGCGGGCGTGATCCGCCTCGGCGGCGATAAGTTCCAGCAGGCGCGGCTTCAGCGTCGTGGGCGAGATGGCAAGGTTTTCCAGCCCCTCGGGCTGCACATAGCCGGACAGGTAGTTGAACACCTTGGTCGCGTCGCGGCCCAAGGCCGGATCGCAGGTGAAGAAACTGAGGTCGGTGTAGATGCGCGCGGTGATCGGGTGGTAGTTCCCGGTGCCGTAATGGGTGTAGGTCACCAGATGGTCACCCTCGCGCCGGACTACGGTGCTGATCTTGGCATGTGTCTTGTAGTTGACGAAGCCGTAGACGACATGCGCCCCCGCGCGTTCCAGCCGGCGGCTCTGCCGGATGTTCGCCGCTTCGTCGAACCGGGCCTTGAGTTCGACAAGTGCCGTCACCGACTTGCCCGCCTCGGCCGCTTCGCAGAGCGCGCTGACCACGGGGCTGTCCCAGGAGGTGCGGTATAGCGTTTGCTTGATGGCCAGTACGTTCGGATCGCGCGCGGCCAGTTCAAGGAAGCGGATCACCATGTCGAAGGTTTCGTAGGGGTGATGCAGCAGCATGTCCTTTTGCCGGATCGCGGAAAAAAGGTCGCCGTCGTGGTCCTGCACCCGTTCCGGCACGCGGGGTGTGAAGGGCGGCCACATCAGGTCCTTGCGGCTGGACAGGATCAGTTCCTTGAGATCGGCCACGCCAAGTAGGCCCTTGACCTCCACCACCTCATCCTCGGTGACGGCGAGTTCTTCCATGATCAGCGCGCGCAAGGTCTCCGGGGCGCCTGCCGACAGTTTGAGGCGGATGACTTCGCCCCGGCGGCGGCGCTTCAGGGCGGTCTCGAATTCGCGCACCAGATCTTCGGCTTCATCCTCGACCTCAAGGTCGCTGTCGCGCAGGACGCGAAAGCTGCAATGGCCCTTGTCGGAATAGCCGGGGAACAGCATGCCAAGGTGAAGCAGAAGCAGTTCTTCCAAGGCAAGGAACCGATGCTCGCCCGGCTTGCCGGGCAGGGGCACGAAGCGGGCGATCTGCTGCGGAATGGGCAGCAGGGCCTTGAGGCTGCGGTGATCGGTCTTGCGTTCCAGTTCCAGCGCCAGACTGAAGCCCGTGTTCGGGATGAACGGGAACGGGTGGGCCGGGTCGATGGCCAGTGGCGAAAGCACCGGGAACACGTTGTTCAGAAAATGCGCCTCAAGATGCTTGAGGTCGCGGGCCGTCAGCTTGGACCGGGGGACGATGCTGATGCCCTCAGCCTCCATCTCACGCCGAAGGCGGTTGAAGGTGGTCTGCTGGGTCTGCATCAGGCGGCGGGCGTCGGCGTTGATCAGGTGAAGCTGTTCTGCCGGGCTGCGGCCATCTTCGGACAGCGTGGCATTGCCCGTGCGCACCAGCGCCCTGAGGCCGGCCACGCGGACGGTGTAGAATTCATCCAGGTTGGTGGCGCTGATCGACAGGAACCGCAGGCGTTCCAGCAGGGGCACTGCGGGGTTCGCGGCCTCTTCCAGCACACGCCAGTTGAAGGCCAGCCAGCTAAGCTCGCGGTTGAAGTAGCGCGCTGGCCCCGCTGTTTCAGCGAAGGGCAGGTCCACCGGGGCGGGGAAGGGCGATTTGAGGAAATCTGCTTGGGTCATGGCCGGGTTATGCAGCGCGCTTCGTGACAGGATCGTGACACTGTTTCACCCGTTCCCCATGCTGTCCAGAACATCACCGGCAAGGGCACGGGTCACCGGACGGCCAAGCGCCAGCGCCTGCGCATCCAGCGCCGCCACCAGCCCCCGCGCCGCGCCCACGGACCGGGGCATGCGGCTGACCAGATAGGGGATCAGGTTCGGCGCCACCGCAACCTGACGGTCGGCGAAAAGTTTGACGAGCACTGCCGACAGGAGGCCGTCATCGGGGGCCATCAGGTTGGCAACCTGCGCTGCCTGCATCCGGCTGAGAAGATCAGCGAGGTGCAAGCCCCAGTCGCGCGGCGGCGTGGTTGCCGTCAGCAAAAGGGTGCCCCCGGCCGTGACGACATTGTGCAGATGGAACAGGGCCGCCTCGGCCATACCGATCTGCTGCGCGTCCTCGACCGCTACGGCCCGACCTGCGAGTGCGGCGATATCCACTTCGGCAAGGTCGCGGGCCTGCAGGATCACCGCCCCCGACGCCTCGGCCCAGATATGGGCCAGATGGGTCTTGCCTGATCCTTCCGGGCCGACCAGCACCAGCTTGCCCCCCGGCCAGTCGCGCCACCCTTCAACCGCTTGCAGGGCCAGAGCGTTTGACGGGGACACGAAGAAATCAGCCCGAGAAAGGGCTTCTGTCGGCGGCAGGTCAAAGGCCAGTTGGCGGATCAAGCGCCGTCTCCGCCAGCGCCGTCCTTGCCCGCGCCCGTGGACTTGCGGCTGCGCCGGGGCTTGGCGACGGGTGTCTGGACTTTGGGTTCGGCTTCTGTCCCTGGATCGGCCTTTGCCTCGGCCTCGGCCTTGGATGCGGTGCCCCGGTACAGCAGGCTTGCCTGATACTGCTGCACGCCAAAGCGCGTCAGCACCCCCATCGCAGCGGCCACCGGCACGGCGATCAGCATGCCGACAAAGCCGAAGACCGACCCGAAGGCCGACAGCGCGAACAACAGCCAGACCGGGTGCAGCCCGACCGACTTGCCGACCAGCCGAGGTGTCAGCACATTGCCCTCGATGAACTGGCCGAAGGCGAAAATCGCGGCGATGATCCCGATCTGCACCCAGTCCCCCCAGAACTGGAACAGCGCCAATCCGACGGCCAGCGTGCCGCCGATGATCGACCCGACATAGGGAATGAAGGTGATCGCCCCGGCAATCGCGCCAACGACCAACCCGAACTGCAGCCCCGCAGCCATCAGCGCCACGGCATAGAAGGTGCCCAGCGTCAGGCAGACCGACACTTGCCCCCGCACGAACCCGGCCAGTACCGCATCAATCTCGCGCCCCAGACGGCGGATGGTGGGGGCGTGGTCCAAGGGCAGCATGGAGTCGATCCGCTGCACCATCTTGTCCCAGTCCAGAAGCAGGTAGAAAGCCACCACCGGCACGACAACGATGAACACGATGGCCGAGATGACCCCAAGCGCCGAGGATAGCAGGCCATTGGCCAGTTCCGCCCCCCGCGACTGGATCGCCGCGCCAATCTCGGCAAGGGTCTGGCGGATGGTCGAGGTGCTGTCAGCCAGATCCGGGAACCGCTCCAAGAGAAATTCCTGCAAGCGCTTGGCGATGTCGGGGGCGGCGTTGACCAGCGCCGTCAACTGGTTGACCAGCGTTGGGATCACGGCCAGCACGAGCAGGATCACCAGAACCAGCGCCGCAAGCGAGATGACGGTGGTGGCCGACACCCGGCTCAGCCCCGCGCGTTCCAGCCGGTCTGCCACGGGATCAAGGAAATAGGCGATGGCACCGCCGACAAGAAACGGCAAAAGCACATTGCCAAGGAACCAGAGCAGCAGAAGAAACACCACGGCAGCGATGCCCCAGTATCGGATCTGGTCGCGGATTGGCAGGGCCATGGCGGGTTCCTTGAAGTCTTTTGCACATATCGCCCCTGCCGCGCCTCGGCGCAAGAGGACCGACCAGCGAAGAACCGCTGTCAGCGCTTGCTTAGGGCGGTGTGGATAAACATTCGGCGGATGGACGACGGTTGGCTGCCTTGGGAAGGGAAGCGCAGCCCGGGACGCGGTGTCCCGGTCGAATGCCCGCCCATCTGGTGGACGGGCCGAACACTGAAAGGCTAATCCATGAAACGCAGGTTCCTGACTCTGGTCACCCTCGCAGCACTGCCGGTCCTTGCTCCGCTGGCCGCGCTTGCCATGCCCGCCGTCGGCGATGTCGTCGGCACTGAGCCGGTCGCGGCAAAGGCCGCACTGGAAGCCGCTGGCTGCACGGTCGACGAATTCGAAGCTGAAGACGGCAAGATCGAGGCCAAGTGCAAGGACAGTGCAACTGGCGCGATGATGGAGGTTTATATCGACCCCGCATCCGGTGCGGTGGTCGAAATCAAGGCGGAAGACTGACATGGCAACCCCCCGGACTGTCCGCACCCAGACCGTCAGCACGCCCGCCGTCAGGGACCGGCTTGCCAGCCCACCTGTCCTTTGGGACCCGGTGGTGCGCCTTTCGCATTGGGGAATCGCTGTGTCGGTTCTTGGAAATGCACTGATGACCGAAGGGGGCAGTCTTGCGCATGTCCTCATCGGCTGGACGGCAATGGCGATGCTGGTCTTGCGGTTGGTCTGGGGGGTGCTTGGCCCAAGGGAAGCGCGGTTTTCCGCCTTTCCCCCGAACCCTGCCGGCGCAGTTGCGCATCTGCGGCGGGTTTTCAGCGGCGATAAGCCGCGCGACTACCCCTCGCACAACCCGGCGGGTGCGCTTATGGTGTATGTGTTCTGGCTGGCGCTTGCAGTCGTCGTGGCCACAGGTCTTGTCATGACCGGCGGGGCAACGCCGATGCAGGTTGCCGCCGACAAGGCGGCGGTTGCATCGGGCGATTGGGCTGCCTTGGTTCGCGACGGGGACACTGATCAGGACTCGGTCTTGGGCGAGGCTGCGGAGGAGGTGCACGAAGTGGCGGCAAACCTGCTTTTGATTCTGGCGGCCCTGCATGTGGCAGGTGTCTTCGTCGAAGGCCGCCTGCTGCGGCGCAACCTTCTGGCCCCCATGCTGTTCGGGGCAAAGGGCGACCGGCGGAAATGACGGTTCTGCGCAGACCCACGATGGATCCCAAAAGCGCGGCGCGTCACCAGACGGCCGCGCTGTCCGGGTTCCTCTTGATCCAGACCTTCGGCACCGTGTTCTTCGTCGGCGATGTGATTGGCGATCTGCGCGAGGACCCGACCTCGATCCACTTCATCTTCGAGGCGACCGTGACTGTCGCCCTTGTCCTTGGGATCATCTTCGGCGCCTACGCCTTGCGCCGCACGATCGAGTTCCTGCGCAGTCAGGAAGCCGCGCTTGACGTGGCCCGCGGGGCCCTGTCCGACGTGATCGAGCGTCAGTTTCAGGAATGGGCCTTGACGCCCGCCGAGCGCGATGTGGCCTTTCTGGCGTTGAAGGGCCTCGACGTTGCCGAAATCGCGGAACTGCGCGGCGCGGCCGCCGGGACCGTTCGCGCGCAACTGACCCGGATTTACGCCAAGGCGGGTGTTTCGGGCCGTGCCCAGTTCGCTGCATTCTTCGTCGAAGACCTGCTTGGTCAGGGCGTTGCCGCCGCGACCTGAACGCCTTAGCCCTCCTCGGTCGGCGGGCCGAAGCGTGCCAGCATTCGTTCCCTGATCTGATCGCGGGTCTGGCGATAGGCTGACATCTTTGCATCCCGCGTTTCGCCAAGGCCCGTGGGGTCAAGGATCGGCCAGTATTCGATATCCAGATGGTGAAAGCGGGTAAGTTCCAGCGCCATGCGCTGGCTGGCAGGGGACAGTGCGACGATCAGATCGAACTGCGACAGGTCATCGCCCCATTCCTGCATTTCCTCAAAGCTGCGCGAGCGGTGGCGGGAAAGTTCGATCCCCATTTCCTGACAGACGGCGACGGAAAAGCCGTCCACCTCCATGTCATTCTTGACGCCGGCGGATTGGACATAGGCGCGCTGGCCGTACATCTGCTTCATCAGGGCCTCGGCCATGGGGGACCGGACGGCGTTGTGATCGCAGCAGAAGAGCACCGACTGGGGGAAATCGCCCAAGCTCAGCCCCAGTGCAGGACGCAGATCAGGGTAAACAGGCGGCGCGCTGTGTCGGTGTCGACATCGGCCTTGCCTTCAAGCCGTTCGCGCAGGATTGATGCACCTTCGTTGTGAATGCCACGTCGGGCCATGTCGATTGCCTCGATCTGGCTGGGAGGCAGGCGCTTCACGGCGTCGAAGTAGTTTTCGCAGATCTGGAAGTAGTCCTTGACCACCTGCCGGAACGGGCCAAGCGACAGGTGAAACTCGGCCGCCTTTTCCCCGTCCTCGGTGCAGATGTCGAAGACAAGACGACCGTCGCGGATGGCGAGTTTGACGCGGTAGGGCCCCTCGGGAAGCTCTCGCTCAGGCTTCTTGGGCAGGATGAAGAGATTTTCTTCCAAGAGATCATAGATCGCCACGCGGCGTTCCTGCTCGATCTCGGGCGTGGGGCGGGCAAGGCCTTTTTCGTCGATCTCGATGTGGCAGATACGGTTCATGGGCAGCCCTTCAGCGCGAACCCTGTTTTGATGCCCGACCATTGCCCGCTTCGCAAGCGCGAAGGGGGCAATCGTTCAGCCGGTCAATCGTTCAACCGGTCAAGGCGGGCACGGACGGAAAGGCCGTGCGCCTGCAGACTTTCGCTGATCGCGAGGCGCTCGGCGGCAGGGCCGATTGCCTTCAGCGCGGCGGGGGTCATCTTGGCAAGGGTGGTGCGCTTCATGAAATCAAGCACCGACAGACCGCTGGAAAACCGGGCCGAGCGCGCGGTGGGCAGAACATGGTTCGGGCCGCCGACATAGTCGCCAATCGCCTCGGGCGTCCACTGGCCAAGGAAGATCGCGCCGGCATGGGTGATCTTCTGGCTCAGCGCATCGGGGTCACTGGTGCAAAGCTCCAGATGCTCCGGCGCGATGCGGTTGGAGAGGGCGGCGGCTTCGTCAAGGGTCTGGACCGTGATGATGGCCCCGTTGTCGTGCCAACTGGCCCCGGCGATGGCGCGACGGTCCAGCGTCTCCAGCCGCTTGGCGACGGCGGCGGCGACGGCTTGGCCAAAGGCCGCATCCGTGGTGATCAGGATCGACTGGGCCGATGCGTCGTGTTCAGCTTGGCTTAGCAGGTCAAGCGCGATCCAGTCGGGGTCGTTGTCGCCATCAGCGATGACAAGGATTTCCGACGGCCCGGCGATCATGTCGATGCCGACCCGGCCAAAGACCCGGCGCTTGGCGGCAGCGACATAGGCATTGCCGGGGCCGGTAATCTTGTCGACCGGGGCGATGGTCTGGGTGCCGTAAGCCAGCGCGGCAATCGCCTGCGCGCCACCGATGCGGTAGACCACGTCAACCCCGGCGATCTGCGCGGCCAGCAGGACCAGCGGATTGACCACGCCCCCCGGTGTTGGGCAGGCGATGACAAGGCGTTCAACCCCCGCAACCTTGGCCGGGATCGCGTTCATCAGCACGCTGGACGGATAGGACGCCGTCCCCCCCGGCACATAAAGGCCTGCCGCCGAAACAGGCGTCCAGCGCCAGCCAAGGGTCGCGCCGCTGGCATCGGTCCAGCTGTCATCCTGCGGCTTCTGGCGGGCGTGGTAGGCGCGGATACGGTCGGCAGCCAGTTCAAGTGCCGCGCGATCTTCGGGCGAGACCTTTGCCACCTCCGCTGCGATTTCGTCAGCGGAGAAGGCAAGGGTATCCCGCGTCAGCACTAGCCGGTCGAAGCGCGCAGTAAGGTCGATCACCTCGGCATCGCCCCGGGCGCGGACATCGGCGATGATCTGCGCGACGGCAAGGTCCACATCCTCGGCCTCTTCGCGTTTTTGGCCAAGGAGGGCGGCGAAAGCGGTTTCAAAGCCCGGATCGGCAGAGTTCAGGAACACGGGCATGGCTGGGACCTTTCAGCAGTTGGGCCCCAGATAGCGCGGGGGGGCGGGGGCCTCAAGCCGGACCATGGCGGAGGCGTTGGGCCGTGGCCGATTTCTTCGAAGAAATCGGGTCGGAGCCTTTGAAGGCTCCGGTCCGGAATTTTTGAAAATTCCGGGGTGAGGCGATCAGTCGTGGGTTGGAACCTTGCCCGATGGCGCGCGGTAGGGGCGGGTCACGTCCTCCAGCCGCAGGTCCAGCGCCTCGACATCCAGCGCAATGGCGCCGTCACCCGCAAGGGTCAGCGTCAGACGGCCGGTGCCATCCTCACCCGCCGCAAAGTCGACCGAGAGGAGCGACAGCACCAGATCCTTGTCGCTGCGATCTATGCCGAAGCTTTGCACCTTCAGCACATCTTCAACCACCAGCACCGACCGGACACGCTCATAGGCCCGGCCCACCGCCTCGGCCTGCGAGCGGTCTTCCCAACGGAACCGGTTCAGCATCAGCGCAAAGCGGCGGCGCTTGGGGTCGTGGCTGATCTCGGTCACCGGCAGGACGGCATCCTGCACCAGGGTCGAGATCACCCGCACATCTTCGGCGTCTTGCGCCACAAGGTGCAGCGGCCCCTCGCCGCCATCCTGAAAGCGGGCATCGGTCATGCCGAGATCCGCTCGATCTGCGCCCCGCAGGCTCGCAGCTTTTCTTCCACCCGCTCATACCCGCGATCCAGGTGGTAGACGCGGCTGACCACGGTTTCGCCTTCCGCCGCAAGCCCCGCAAGGATCAGCGAGACTGACGCGCGCAGGTCGGTCGCCATGACCGGCGCACCGCGCAGACGTTCGACCCCGGTCACGGTGGCGGTGCCGCCGTGCACGTCGATCCTTGCGCCCATCCGGATCAGTTCCGGGGCATGCATGAACCGGTTTTCAAAGATCTTTTCCTCCAGCACCGACACTCCGTCAGCGGTGCAGAGCAGCGCCATCATCTGGGCCTGCAGGTCGGTCGGGAAGCCGGGGAAGGGTTCGGTCATCACATCGACGGCCCGGACCCTGCCATTCTTGCGTGATACTTTCAGCCCCCGGTTGGTCTGGGTCACCGAAACCCCCGCCTGATCCAGCTTTTCGGCAAAGGCGCCGACCAGTTCCAGCGTGCCGCCAAGGCATTCCACCTCACCGCCACAGATGGCGGGCACCAGCATGTAGGTGCCAAGTTCGATCCGGTCGGTGACCACTTGATGCGTGGCCCCGCCAAGGCGGTCGGTCCCCTCGATTGTTATCGTGCTGGTGCCCTCGCCGTCGATCTGTGCGCCCATCTTCCTCAGGCAGCGGGCAAGGTCAACAATCTCGGGCTCGCGCGCAGCGTTCTTCAGGACCGTTGTCCCCTTGGCCAGCGTTGCCGCCATCAGCGCGTTTTCGGTAGCCCCGACCGACACGAAGGGGAAATCGACCACCGCGCCCTTCAGCCGCCCGCCGGGGGCCTTGGCATGGACATAGCCATCGCGCAGGTCAAGATCAGCGCCCATCGCCTCAAGCGCTTTGAGGTGCAGGTCAACCGGCCGGGCCCCAATTGCACAGCCGCCCGGCAAGGACACAACCGCGTGGCCATAGCGCGCCAGCATCGGCCCAAGCACAAGGATCGAGGCGCGCATCTTGCGGACGATGTCGTAGTCGGCCTTGAAGTTGGTGATCGAATGGCTGGAGAGCGCGAGCACAAGGCCTTCCTGCAAACTGGCAACCTCGGCCCCCAGCGATTGCAGCAACTGCGTCATCGTGGCGATGTCAGAAAGTCGCGGCGCATTGGTCAGGGTAAGGGGTTCGTCCGACAAAAGCGTCGCGGGCATCAGCGTCAGACAGGCGTTCTTCGCCCCCGCAATCGGGATTGCCCCCGACAAAGCCCCATTGCCGCGCACCAGTATCGAATCCATCTGCCCTATCCGTTGTTGTCGGTTTCGCCGGACCCGGCATCCCGAGTGGTCCTGGCCTTCGCCTGAGCCTTCCTGCGCGCCATGTTGGCCTTCAGCGCCGCCTTGAGCCGCTCCTCCCGCGCCGTTGCAGGCTTGGGATTTCTGGGCCTTTCGCGGTTCGACGGGTCGGATGGGCTGCGCATGGTCCTCCATAGCGCAGGCGTGCATGGGGGTCCAGAGACCGGTGCAAGACCGAGGAAAACCCTCTTGCACCCTCTCCCGATTGCGTCTATCTCCCCCGCCATCAACGGCGCTGCAGTAGCTCAGTGGTAGAGCACTCCCTTGGTAAGGGAGAGGTCGAGAGTTCAATCCTCTCTTGCAGCACCATTTAACCCCACTGAAATTGCAGGATTATTTGACCAATTGCGGGATTTTTCCGTAACCCTTCCAAGCACAGTTGCGCGCCGCTGCGCATGGGTGTGTGGCAAGAAACTGGCAAGCTTTGTTCGCGGCCTGTTCACCGCCCCCTCACCCTCGACCAGTGCGGCCACAGGCGGCGGCGTCTTACCAGCATCCGCGCGCCCGCCCGAACTCGTTGTGAGCCAGCACCTCGCCCGCGTCCTGATCGGTGAGGCCGTCGATCGACACGGCCGCAAGTCTGATGGGCTTCCACCCGGCGCACAGATCACTCGGCCCAGTCGTCGTGCAGCCGCTTGCGAGCGTGAGGCTCACGAGCAACATCAGCTTCCACTTCATTGCGCACCTCATGCGATTTGATGGTTTCCTTGTCCTGCTTGGCCTTGGCCTTCGCCGCGCCCGATGATCGGCCGGTGAGGAATAGGAACAGCCCACCGAACGCCGCGGCGATCCAAGGCCAGAACGGCCCGAGGATCTGGTCGATGATGAAGCCAATCATTTTGGCCACTCCGGAAGATCGACCGTCTGCCCGGAAAGAGCATGGGTGCAGTCGCCCAAGAACTGGATCCGGCCGTCCGTCACGAATGAATGGCAGACGGTGTTGATCCGCTTGTCGGCCAGCATCCGCTCTCGATCTTCTGGGAGCTTATAGGTGTCGAGGATGCGGTCGATCTCATCATCACCCCCCTCAACCCGGACAGCCCGGACAAGGATAGACGGCGTGAACGTCGGCGCATCGCCGTTGCCATTGAAGCCCCAACATGGGCCCACGTTCTCGTGGCCGCGCGCGCCGATCACGAGCGTGGTGACTTGGTGTGCCTCACCGCACCCGGGACACCAGAAGGCAACCCGACCGCCTTCGAGCTGACGGAGCTTCGATCCGAGGGCGCTCATTCCTCCGGCTCCGGATCCGGCTTCTTGCCCCACCCCAGATAGAGCGCAATGAACGCCACGGCCGGGGCAACCAGCGTGGGGGCTAAGGCCGCCAGCGCGTAGATGTTGAACGGCCGGAAGTCGATCATGCCGGTGGCGTGGTCGAAGTCAGCCAGCCCGAGGGCGGCCAAGACGAGGCCGACTGCACCGGCCGCGCCAGTGGCGTAGACGGTTAGACGCGTTTTATCCCAGATTGCCATGTGATGTCCTTTCAGAACCAGGAGGTGAGCCAAGCCCAGCCGTCGTTCCACCAGGCGACCGCAGCCGCGACGATGCCGCCGATCAGAAGGGCCGGGCCTGTGGCGGGGTTGGCGGGCTTCTGCGGCGATGGGGCCACCGAGGGCTTCGGCGCGGCCGTGGCGGGGCGCTGTGACGCAGGCGCGTCGGTTGCGCGCCGAATGCCCAGCAGTGCTGCCGCCTGGTAGCCCTTCACGTTGACAGCGTTGGACTGATTGCCACCGAGCACATCGATGATCGCGCCACGATCCTTCACGAAGAACGCGACATGGCCCTGCCAGGACGAAGACCCGCGCTTGAAGATGACGATGTCCCCGGGCTTCGCGTCAGCCCGATCGACAGGCTTGCCCCAGTCCAGATAGGAGCGGGCATTCAGCTTGCCTGTGCCCTTCATCCCGGCGCGCTTCAGCATCGCCCCGACGAAGGCAGCGCACCACGCCGTTTCATCGTCCTTGATGCCAGCGTTACCGCTGTCCTTGAAATAGGCGACGACCTTGGGGTTATTTCCGTCTTTCCATTCGACAGTGCCGACCTCGGCTTTCGCCAGTTCGTAAGCGTTCATTGCTGTCTCCGATGTGGTGGGAGTGTGGGCTGGTCAGCCCGGTCATCTCATGCCGAAGGCAGGCCTAGTCCCTGGCTTCCAGCTTGTTGTCGATCCGACCGAGGACGGTCAGGATGTTCTGCAACTTTTCGTCAAACCGTCCGGCCTGGTTCTCCAAGGCGCGGACGCGAATTTCGAGAGCGGCATTGCTGCTTTGCTGGCTGAGCACGGCCGTAGACAGCGCCCCGATGCTGTGCTGAAGGCTGGCGAGCGTCGATCCGGCGTAAAAGATCAGGCCGACAATGGTCACGAGCATGGTCCACCCCAGTGTCTTGTTGACAGTCAGGCCCCGGTCACTGTTTTCGATCAATGGTTTATGCTCGCTCATTCTGTCTCATCTCCTAAGTCGACTATCTTGCTTTTCGAGAAGTCACGCCGCCACCCAGGCGCTGCCATCCCAGTACTTCAGCGGCTTGGTCACCCATGCCGAACCCGTCCAGACCTTGACCGGGTATCTTTCCCATGCAGACCCAGTCCACACGCTGATGAAGCCAGCATCATCGGCTTCTGTGGATGCAGCTGCAGCGGATGATGTTCCGGCAGCTGATCCGGCAGCTGCCCGCGTAGACGCGCCAGCGGCCGCCACTGACGCCACACCAGCCGCAGACCCTGCCCCGGCACGGTTAGATGCCCCGACCGCCGAAGCCGTGCTGGTGCCGGAGGCGGTCGCATCGCCTGATCCGGTGGCAGGGCCGATGGCCCCTGTGGCGGATGCCGTCGCTGATCCTGCAGCCGATGCCTCCGCGCTGGCTATCGGCGCGGCGTTTGCATTCGCAGCGGACAAGCCCGCCGCAGAAGCCATTCCGCTTGATGTTGCTGCACCAGTTGCGGATGCCGTGCCAACGCCCGCAGATGATCCGGCGCCTGCCCGGTTGGATGCGCCCACCGCAGACCCGGCAGCGATGCCAGCGGCTGATCCCGCCCCGGCACGAATAGCTGCCCCCGTCGCAGCCGCGGTGGCGGCACCTGCCGATGTGCCAGCCGCAGCGTGAGTAGATGCCCCGGCGGCGCTAGCTGTGGCCGCGCCTGCGGATGGCCCTGCGCCCGCAACCGTTGCCGCACCCACAGAAGATGCGGCGCTCGATCCTGCCGATGTCGATACGCCGTCAGTTGTGCCGCCGCCCCCAACATCCGGCACAAAGATGATGACCACGCCGTCGCCGCCATCGGCGGAGGCCTGACCAGCGTGACCGCCGCCACCGCCGCCACCGCCTAGTCCGTCTGTCCCGGCAAGAGGCGCAACACCTGCGTTCTGGACGCCGCCCCGCCCGCCTCCACCAGCGCCGCCCGGGGCGAATGTCGCGTTCTGAGCGCCGCCCCCGCCGCCGCCACCTCCGTAAGTTACCGGCGCGCCGGAAATGTCAGATGCAACACCATCACCGCCTGCGCCGCCGTCCGAGTTGGAAGTCGCATCCCCGCCTGCTTGGCCCGCACCGCCGCCGCCACCAGCTGACGCAGCATTGCCGCCGCCAACACCAGCCCCACCATCGAAGCCCTGCGCAGGCGAAGTGCTTGGCGTGTTTCCTGCGCCGCCAACGCGTGAAGAAGCATCTTCACTGCCGCCACCGCCGCCCCCAGATCCACCATCACGACCAGGCGCAGGATCAATGTCACGCGCGCCACCATTGCCGCCGCCTGCGGCTGACTTTCCATTGAACGAAGAAGCCTCACCGTCGCCGACGCCCGCAGAATACTGGGTCAGGTCTGTGGGGACGACGCCGCCCGCGCCGACAACGACCGTATGGGTTCCAGACGCGAGGCTATCAAGAACAGGCAGTCGGACGCCACCACCCGCACCGCCGCCCGCAACAGATGTCGGGCCGCCCGCGGCACCGCCAGCGACCAAGAGAGCATAGACGTCGCAAGTCTGGTTGACAGTGATCGAACCGCCGTTGAGGAATGTGTAGCGGTTGCCCACCCGCGCGTCATAGGTGACGCCGGTTTCAATCGTCGGGCTGCCCGTGGTGCCGGTGACGGGCGATGGCATGGGATCAGTCCTCGGTGATCGCGCTGGCCGTGGTCAGGCGCGGCGTCACGCCTGCGGAGACCGCGATGGTCGGCGAGATCGCGCCCTTGTAGAGGATCATCCCCGCGCCGCTGACGAGCGTGCCGACGCTGAAGTGCGTGGCCGTGCCGGAGCCAGCCGTGCAGGCGCCGAAGTCCACGTTCGCAGCCGGGCTGATGCTGTTGCCGGTCCGAGTGAAGCCAGCGCCCGACCGGGCCACGCCGACGCGGGCATAACCCGTGTAGCTGATCTCGTTCGTGGTCTGGCTGCCAGCTTCGCCGGGGTCAGCCGTATGCAGCGCAAAGAAGAGCTGCCCTGCGGCGGCCGAGTTCTGCAGGCCCGCGGCATCGCCGATGTTGGCAATGTCGGTGTTCAGGAAGATGAGGTCGAGCAGAGCCGCCTCGAATGCGTCAGATTTGGACATTGGTCAGACTCCGTTCATGAGGATGTGTCGACCCAGAGGTCGCCGACATTCGGCGACACTGGGGCAGTGGCAGAGACGGTGATTTGGGTGCCGGGTGGGCCTTGCAGGCCTCGCGCGCAAAGAGTTACGGCCTGAGGTGCAGAGAAAGTTAGAGCAAACCCCCCGGCGTCGCGCAGGGAGATCGGCGTTACGAAGCCGAGGTTGAGATGAGTCATCTGAACGTCACCGCTATTGGAGGCAGGGTTCTTGGTTGAGCGCCAGAAATCCGGCGCTCCAGCTGGAAGGTTCCGGCCGCGCCTACGGCCACGGAGAGATCCCCTTCGATAGAGAGGCGGCAAGCCCGCGTGGCCGCGTCAGTCACTGCGACGTTGACCAACGGAGCCAGAGCATCGCTAGCGTTGACCACGTCTAGCGTCTCGCCCGTCAGGTCAACGCCTTCCCTGTCGTCGGGCCAAGTGAAGCCGTAGCTCAGATCAGATCCGCGATTGATCACAAGCTGGAGCGCCGGGCCTTGCACGCGCACGGCCGCAGGAGCAGATACCGCTTCATCTTCTCCATTGACCAAAGCCAGCCTGAAGGTGCCGAGCTGCCCGGCAGTTAGCGGCCAAGCGCCTTGCCAAGCGATCGCTATCCTGACTTCCCCGGCCGCTGCGTCCACGACATCAGCCGTCACTGCAAGCCCGAGTACGCCAGTGACGTCAACGATCGACGCGACGTAGCCTGTGAGGTCGGCAGCGACGCCATGGCCGTCTTCCGTCAGGAGAACGGAGGTCGAAGCGTAGTCGCCGGATGGGGATAGGTGGAGCGCGTTGCTGGTCATGATCAGGTCACGCCGCTCAGGATCGTGACCATCGAATTGACATCCGTCGTGCCGGCGCTCTGCCGAACCCGAAACGCATTGACGTTGGCAGGGGCCGTCAGGGTTCCTGAAACTGTAGTGACATACTCGGAGCCCGAAAGGACGTTGAAGGCCCCGGTCTCGAGATCAAGGACGATGACAAAGTGGTTTAGAAGGACCGATGAGCCGGTAGGGCTGAATACAATCTGATCAGAGCCGTAGCTTGACCCGTTGTTCGTGCTGAACCCGACCACGAAGGATTGGGCGGTGGTCATGTTTTCAATCCACAGGTCAATCCTCACCAGCTTTGCCCGCGCTAGGCCGGTGTAGTTTCCGTACCCAGTGCCCGTAACGTCCCTGACCGCCACGAAGACACCGCCGAGCGCGACCCCCTGAACCTTCGGCGCGTTCAATGCGCCCTCGGCGATCGCAGTCGGATTGTCGTCCAACGCCTTCATCAGCGCAGAAGTAAGCGGTGCCTGCGGGTCAGTCTCGGTTGACGCGATGTCGCGATACGTTGCCATCAGATGATCCTGTAAGGGCCGGTCCCGTCAGGGAACACAAGGGTTGTGCCGTCCACGATAAACGCCCCAGACTCCTTCTGAGCAGTCGTGGCGCTACCATAGACCGGGTAGGTGTCTGGAGTGATGAAGCCAGCGCGGCCAGAAAACTCGAACCGCTGCAGCTCCACTTCGACTGTGTGGTAATATTCAGGCTCAGAGCGCCCGATCACCTGCATGAACATCGTGGTCAGCTCGCCGATTTCAGACGCCATGTCCTCGGTGCGAAGCTCGACGACGTCGGACAGCAGGATCGCCTTGTCGCGGGCGTCGATGATGCACTTGATGCGCATCGGCGCTTTCTCGAACCGGCGAAGCAGTTGCCAGGAGACGATTGAGACAGTCGTGTCATCGCCCTGATCCAGCCACCGAGTGCGGATCGTTCTGGTCCGAACCTGCTCGCCATAGAGGTCGAACGCGTCCTTGTTGACCGTGAGCGAGCGCTTCAGGTAGTTCGAGACGTCATCCCCCGAGCCGATGCCCTTGGTTGGGTCAGCCCGCTTGTGCACGAAATAGACCTGCGTGATGCGGTCCTCTTCCCGGTCCTCTTGGGTGATCTCGTAGGCGTTGTCGTCAGTGATCGAGTAGACCGTGTCTCCGTCGATCGGCCGGTTCATGCGTAGCCGGATTTCCGCAGCACGCTCGTCCGGGATGATGTTGCAGCCGAGGTCGGCCAGTTCGCCCACCAGCGTCCCGACCGGTGTCGGGCTGGTCACCATCGTCGTGAGCCGGATCGAGGCGCCCCAGCGCGTGACCTCGTCTTCCCACTCAACAAGCGGCACCCAAGACGATGGGGTCTCGGTGAAGTCGAGAATGAGTTCCGCCGCCACATCGTCGAGCCGGGCATTGTCGCAGGACCAAGCCTGCTGGACGGTGTCCGCAGCGGAGTGCGTGGCCGCCGAGGTCCCCTTCTGGCCGCGCGTCACGGTGAAGGTGTTGTTGACCCGAGTGAAGGCCATCACCTCAGAGCCGATGGTCAGGAATCCGGAAGCCGCGTACTCAGCGTTGCCGATCCCGGTTGGAGTGACGGTGAAGCTGCCGGCGCCAGCGCTTATGTCGGAGACCAGCGCACCCCTGGTCGGCTTCGGGCAGACGGCCTTCTTCTCGTTCATGAGGTCGAAGATGCTGTAGGCTGTCACCTTGACCGAGCCGCCGCTGGGGCCGGCGATCTCCTTCAGGACGTGGTGGTAAGTGGACTGGTCGGTGATGACCCCATCCACGATGTATGCCCTGCACAGTCGCACGATGCTGCCGGCGTAGTTGGGCCAGCGCGCCTTGAGCTTGGCGAGAAAGGTGGTGCGATCCTCAGGCCTGTAGCCGACACCGCTGAACTGCGCTGCGCCGCTGACACGCTCGCTAGCGTAGGGGTCAATGCCACGGTCGTGGTAAGTGAAGTCGGTCAACTCAAAGTCGATCGTCGCCTGCTTCCCCAGAGTGCCGTAGCGCGGGTCAGCACCGCCGATGTTCGCAGTCGTTGACGACTGGCGCACGTTGCTCAGGACCGGGAAGGCCTTGAAGCCCTTGGGCAGCGGGACGCCGATCTGCGAGAAACGCATGGTGGTCGGAGTTCCGAGCAAGAAGTTCGGTAGATCCTGACAGCCAGACCTGAGGTTGAAGCACTTGTGCGGCCGGAGCGCAGAGAGCGCGGCTGTGCAGGGCGCTACCCCATAAGTGCGTGAGCACCGAGGCAGGTCAATCTCGACCCACTGGAACGGCTCTCTGTCAGCGGCCAACGTAAGCCTCCATCTGCATCGAGAAGTTCACGAGGTCACCTCCTGCACGGATCACCTGAGAGAGCGTGGCGTCCTGATCTGCCCAGCAGTAAGCGACGTCCTGCAGAAATATCCGCGGGGCAGAAGCCCAGATAAAGGCTTTGCCCTCGTTGAAGTGCTTCCTGAACTCAGCCATGTCGTTTAGGGCAAAGTCGTGCGGGATCGGCATGAACTGCGCGCTAAGGCTTGCCCCGGACCGCTCGATCCGCTGGCCACGGAAGTGACCACGACGGCTGACGGCCGGGAGCTTGGTGATCCGAGCAGCCGCCCAGATCGGCTCATAGTCAGGCACCACTCCGCCCGGGATCACGAGCCTCGGGCCGATCCATGCCACGCCGATTTGGCAAGCGCCCGACACCGAGAACCGGTAACCGGTCGTCGAGACCTCAGGGAACACGACCATGAACGAGCCGTCGGTCTCTGGGGCAAGCCAAGTGGTGATGTCGTACCAGACCGAGGCGACCGAAGCTGTCGTGGTTCTGATGTAGCTGGTCGGGCCGGCGCCGAGTTCCAGCTGAGCACCCCAGACGAACAGGCCAGACGTGTTGTCGCCGTTGTAAATGGCGGTGCCGCCGACAATCAAGAACACCTGGAACGTTACGGTAGCGCCAGAAGCAGAGGGCGTCCCCGTGACCGAGACCCGATACCAGCCAGCCCCGACGTTCTCGAGGGCGACACTGCTCACAACTCCATCGCCAGTCGTCAAAGGGGTGATGGTCTCAGCAGCTAGATTAAAGCCGACGCTCATGCTGCCAGCGCCGCCTGTGCAGGTGATGCGCCCCTCGTTGCGCTCGGCAGCTTTGAAATAGGCCGAGAGCGTCATGGATTGGTTGGCAGCGAGAGTGACCGTCTGGATCGCGAAGTGTGACGTCCCCGCCGATGCATCTTCGACCAGTTTGTCTGCGATCAACTCTCCGTCAGGCGCTGCGGTAGCGTTTGCCGTAATCGTTGCGCGGGTCTTGGTCCAGGAGGCGTTGTCCAGTTCCTCAGACCGCAAGATGAGGTTCGTCCTCGACGCGCCCAAGCGTTCGACCTTGATCGTCCTGCTGTCGGAGGCCATGGAGTGCGCATCAAAGTACGCGAGATGAGCAGCCTCGTTCTGCGCGAAGGTCACCACCAAATCTGACGCCGCAGTAGGACCCCAGAACTCGCTGGTATCCTCTGTCGCTGCATCAGCTCGCGGTGCATCGGCCGGCACCAAGGCGCCAGCTATCGTGCCCTCAACCAAGAGGTTGCGATATGCGACCATCGGCTGAGAGTTGAGGTCGTTGTAGGCCGCGTTGCCCGGGAGGATGATGATCATACAAACACCACCTTGCTTCTGTCCGCGCCGCGGCGCTTGCCTTCCTCAAACAGGCCTTCCCACATCTTCTCGAGGAACGCCCCGGAGTAGACTGCGTCACGCTCGAGGCCATAGACCCGGTACTCGACGGTGTTGCCGTTGTCCTCGATGCCCTGAGATGGCACCTGACCACGGCCGCCTCCGCCGCCACCACTGCCACCGCCAGCAGACTTGATCGCAGCCACACCCTTGAGGCCCGCAGCCAAAACTGAAGCATAAGCCGCAAACCGGCCTGCCAGCGAGATACCGGGGGTGTTGAGCGCCTTGATGGCAGCACCGTAGGCATTGATGGTGCCCTCGATCGCTTGGAAGGTCGCCACCGCCTTAGCAGTCTTCTTGCCCCCCGCAGCTGCAATCCCGGCCAGCGCACCAAACATGTTTGCGGTGTCGCTGAGCTTCTTCTGGTGGGCCTCAGCCTCGATCTCTGCGATGCGGTTCTGGTACTCGAGCTCAAGGTCGATGAGCGCCTGCTTGTGGCCCTCGACGCCAAGCAGTTCCTCGGCCCTGCGGTCTTGCAGCAGCACCAGGTTCTCTTCGTACCACTCGTCCTCGATCTCCCGCTTGGATCGCAGGTTCTCGATCAGGGCATCCAGATCCGTAGCGAACTGATCAGCTCCGCCACCGCCACCTCCGCCCCCGCCTGCACTGTTGCGAGTTCTGATGGCTTCGTTTCTTCGCCATTCCCCGGCGCTGCGATCCTGAAGCCGCTGGCCACCCCGCTCATCATCGCCCATGGCAGCGTACTGCTCGGAAAGCTGGCCTTCCCGCGCGGCCGCTGCAGCCGCTGCTGCATCCCACAGGCGATCGGCAAGGGTCGAAGCGTCGCCGATCGCTCCAGCCAGCCAACCTGCCTGCGGACCGGCGCCAGCGAGGACCGCCGCTGCATCTGCCGCGTCTTGCGTCTCCTTTTGAAGCTCGGCCATGACCAAAGTAGCGTTGTTGGCTTCGATCAGCATCTGGCGGACCGGAGCCGGGAGCCGCTCAGCGGAGACGCCAGCCGCCTTCAGGGTCGCATCGAGGTTGCGGAGCGCCGCGACCCGATCCTCAAAGGTCACTGCGTTCTGCACCGCCTCAAAGGCCTTGCTGACCTCGATCGCTGTCTGCCCCGTGAGCCCAAGCTGGTCGCGCAGCGCGGCGACGGCCGTAGCTGTCTGGGCGCCAGACGTGCGCGTCATCTCCGCAGCCCCGATGAACTGATTCAGCGCATCAGCTGACTCGTAGATGGTCGTGGCAAGCGCCGAGCGAGCCTCAGCAATCTCGAGCTCCAGCAGAGCCTTGGCGGCCTCGCGGACCTGCAGCGCGTAGTTGCCGTACTGCTCGTAGAGTTCAGGCAGCGACAGCCCAAGCAGATCCTGAGCAGCCCGGAGATTGTCCGTGGCCGCCTGCAGTAGCTCCATGGCCTCCTTAGCCTCAAGGGCCTCGTCGCCAGTTGTCCCGAAAGCCGAGGCCAATAGGGGTAGAGCCACGCTGGCCAACACACCGGCCGCGATGCCGACCGTCCCAAAGCCCACCGCCATGTCGGGAAGCTGGATCGCAAGGGCTTGCAGAAAGTTGCCGCTGGCCATGCCCTGCTGAGAGACCTGGCTCAGCTGCAGGGCAACCATGCGCGACTGGTAAGCCGCCTTTGACATGCCCGGCGCGACCTTGGCAGTGGCAACATTGGCGAGGCGATCAGTCGACTTCTCAGCACGAGCCGCCGCGATGGCGAGTTCGTCCAACTCATCCGAAGCCTTCTGAGCCTGCGAGCTTTCCACTCGGATGCCGAGCAGGGCGACGTCGTTCATTTGCGCTTACCCCGGATAACAGAAGGGTCTGCAACGCCCACGGTGCGGTCCTTGGGCTTGCTGAGGTGCTCAAGGTAAGCAGCATCAGCGGCCCGGATGCATCGCCTGAAGGCGGTGCGCTCGGCCGGGATGACCGGCCAAGCTGATATACTGGAGGCAGGGATTGGGCCGCCGGCGTAGGCTCTGTCTGTCGACAGCTCCCAGAACGCATCAAGCCATGGCATGACGCCGGGCAGATCGTCTGGAGCCTCCATGTACGTGGGGATCTTGACGCCTCGCTCCTGCAGCTCACGCACGTTCGATGCGTGTTGAACCTGCCACATCACGAGGCTTACGAGTTTCCCGAGAGCGCCTCGGTGTTGTCGTTCTCTCTGGACAGCAGGTCGACCGCCTGACAGGCATGAATGCACGCTACGATCAGGGCTTCATAGCCGGGATCGAGTACCATCGTGCGGATCTGCTCTGCTGAGAACGTCAGATCGCGCGCATCCAGGATGCAGACCTCGGACAGCACTTCTCTGGTGTGGCGTGCATGGACGCTGGGCAGGATGGTGCGATCCGGTGCTCGGCCGTTGGCAGGCACCATGCGAGCCTTGGCGCTGAAGGCATCACGCGCCAGGTCAGACGACAAGCCACGCACGAGCAGCGCACCCTTGCCCAGCGCCTTGACCTGCTCGCCGGTGACCCAAGACCCCTCTTCCGCAACAGCGACACGCTTGCGCTGGAAGAGAGAAGCCTCCGATCCGTTCTGGACCGGAGCCTCTTTCTTGCGAGCGGCCATCAGACTTCTTCGACGATGTTCGAGTTAACTTCGATCGTGAAGTTTCGCATGTCGGCAGTATTCGCGCCGCCGCCGGCCTTGCCCTTCGACATGACCAGGCCGATGAAGTACCAGGTCTCGCCGTTGCTCCACTCGACCTTGAACGAGTAGTTGTCGTTCGCGGCCTGTGCAGTTCCAAGGGCAACCTGACCGGGGTCGGCAGGGAGGGCTGAGAAGTTGTTTTCCCAGGTGCCGGCGTCGTTCGTGCCCTTGATCTTGACGTTGCGCTTCCGGTTGATCAGTGCAGTGTTGATGGCTTCAGCAGAGTCACCGAGAGCACCGCAGGTTTCCCAGCCGTCGATCTCGACCCAAGTCTCGCCAGTGAAGTCGGCGAGCACGAAGTCAGCCGCCTGCGAATCCCGCACGCCGCCGATGAAGATCTTGCTGCCGGCAACGGCATAAAGGTCTGCCATGGTAGTCTCCTATGTAGCGCTTGCCCAAGGCGCGTGCGGGCTCAGAATCTGGTCTCGTAAGGGATGACGACTGGCGTTCGCCAGAATCCGCCCTCCAAGAAGCCTTCGCGGACGCTCGGGGCATCCGTGATCCTCAAGACGTGCCCCCCTGCGTCCAGTGTCAGGTCGCAGGGAAAGTGCGCGGCCACGGCGTCGGCCAACCCGTCGCCCTCGCCGCTGCCATTGGCCACGCGGCTGGCAACGGTGAGGATCAGCGATCCGTAGCGCCGGTGTCGGCCATTGAGCGTGAGGCGCTGGTTGGGCGCCGGCAGGATCTGAACCTGAATGAACCTCGGGCCGTCGGGCTTGAAGTCCTTGTTAGGCCAGGCCAGCGGGATAGCCGGAGTGAAGCTCAGGCTATCGATCCGCGCCTTCAGCGCCGCCCCGATCTGAGCTTGGCTCATGGCTTAGGCAGACCGGCCCAAGATTGCGATCTGGTAGGTGTTGGACGCGCCGGCCGAGTTGGTGATCCGCAGAATGTCGCCGGTGCCAGCCACCACAGCCCCGATGCCCACGTCAGCCGGGCAGGCCAGCAGAACGACGCCACCGGGGCGGATCGGGCCGATCACTGGAACGGTTCCACCGAGGAAGCCGATGAACGGGTTGGTGCCGCCGCCGATCGTCAGGTTCGTCGTGTTCGCCGGGCCCGCCTTTGACTTGTTGATCAGCAGGATCGCCACAATCTCCACGTTGGCGAGGACCCCGCCAAGTGCGTTTGCCAGCACACCGGCCAGATCGAGATCGTCATTCGCACCGGTTGCGACGGTGCGCTCATCGGCGAAGATCAGGTCAGCCTGTCCGGCCAGCGTTCCGCTGAGCAGGTCGATCGTCTCGGCCAGCACCGGGTTGAACGCGACGGTGCCGTAATCGTTGTTTGCGGTCTGCTCTGCCTGCAGAGAGACCTTAATCTTGGACTTGAGAGGCATGGGTATCTCCCTTCAGAGATTGCGGACCAGCTCCGCGTTTCTAGCTACGATGGCCTGCCACTGCTGAGCGGCGTTCAGCATGAAGAAGTTTCCTGCCATGTTGGACGTGCCATATTCCTGAAACCGCGCGTAGTTCGCGGTCCATCCGGCGAAAACGGTGTCACCGAGCTCCAAGCCAGCCACGGCCAAGGTATAGGCGTCAGCCCCGCCTCCCACCTGCGCGCCGTTCAGTTCCGCAATCAGCGAGTTGCGCAGAAAGCCCGTGTCCACCGGCATCCGCCCGCCTTGGGCCTTCGGCGTCTGGGCAATGCTGAACACCTCCTGGGCCGACTGCTTGACCACGGTCTCAAGCTTTTCCTTTGTCCTGTCGGCGAAGGCTTGTATCTGTGCTGTGAATGTCCCGGCCAATGGAGCGCCCCGATGCTAAGACTTGCCCTGCTGTGCCTGCCGCTTGCAGCCTGCGTCCCCGCCCCAGATGCGCCTGGTGCCGTGACTGCCTTCAATGGCAGCAGCGTGACGATCCGCAGCGGTGGTGATTTCAGCCTCGCCAATGCCGGCAAGGGCTTTAAGCCGACCCCCGCTGTCGTCGCTCAGGCCCAAGAGGTTTGCCCGGGCGCGAAGTTCGCCTCAGGGACCGGCATCGAAGGTGATGCTTGGCTGGTGGACTACCTGTTTATCTGCCCCTGAGCATCCCGATGTAGTCGACCCTGATCTCGTAAAAGCACCTGCATCCGATGATCTCGCTTGCCGGCGCCCCACGGGAGGCGTCATGCGGGAACATCAGCTGCGCCCCGGTCAGCGGCGAAACAAACGCATCGTCGATCCCGACCTCCTGGTCATTCATCGCCGCGTGGCTGTCCCGGGTCCGACCATCACCTGTAGCCCGCCACCGCTTCTTGACCGCGGAACGGGGCAACTTCCCGCTGTCGATCAGCTGGCGAATGCCTTCCTCTTTGCCGGCGTTCAGCCCGGCCAGCGCTTCGGTGCGGGCAATCATCTCGCCACGAAGTGCAAGCAGCCTGTCCTTGTAGCGGCCCGTGATCTTGTCCACATCGGCCCGCGCAATGGGCTTTCCGTCCTTCAGGGCCCGCCGAACAATGCTGTCAAACCGCTTATCCCGACGCGCGCGGGTCATGTAGTTCCGCAGCTGCGCAGGATCGCCGCTCAGGAGCTCGGCCCGTGCCCGGATGGCCGCATCGGTCTGTGTCGATGAAAGGCCGATGATCCCGCCCTCACGTCGCCCCGTGGCCCTGTTCATGCGGCCGGTGATGTCGAGAGCGGTTGCGCGCGGGTTTCGGCCTTCGATCTGGCCCATCTGCACGGCTTGGCGGACTGCTTCCTTGGTGTCCTCGACAATCCCCTGAATGAGATTGGCGCTGTGTTCCTTCAGCCACCGCTCCGCGCGCGGGTTACGCGCATCGAAGCGGCTGATGACTTTCCCCCTGTGGCCGGGTCTGGAATGACCGGCAGCCCGGACAACGCCCGGACGCCCCCTTCGAGATAGGCGCCCTGAATGGCGCGGTCCAACGGCGCGAAGAATGTCGGATCGAGGTTCAGCACCGTAACCAGGCGCTGGACGTCACCACGCTCAAGCGCGTCCACCACCAGCGCGATCTGTGCCTCGGACCGGATATCCGCGATGGACTGCAGGAAGGCCGCCCGGATGGCCGGCTCGAGCGCGTCGATCTGGCGCTGCAGGTCGGGTGGGATGCGGGTGACCAAGTTAGCCCTCCAGTTCAAGATCAAAGAGAAGATCTACACCGCCCGGGGCAAGAGGCCAGACTTGCGCAATGCGGTGCCAGTCACCCCGAACCTGCACCCGCCAGCCCTTGACCGGCACGGTGCCGTTGCCCTTGATCGTCAACACACGCACGCTTCCTGTCACCATGCCGCCAGCATCGCGGCGCTTGATCATGTCGTCAATAACGGTGATCGGCTCAACCTCGGCATATTCCTCGCCGCCTTCTGGTCCGCCCAGGTCGTTCTGCGCCTCAAGGTACGCTTCAAAGCCCACGGATGCGATCGCTTCGGCAACTTCGATGGCAATGGCGTTCCAATCTTCGGCCATCAGACCACCAGCGCGCCAGGCACGTCATCGACATAAGCGATTCCGCGCAGAAGGTTTCGGATCATCCTCAGGTACGGCAGCAGGTCGACGTTCTTGGCGTCCGACTTGATCATGGTCCACTTGATGCCCTTGACCTCGGTCAGCACCTTCTCGCGCCCCGGGGTAAGGTCGGGGGCCAGTGAACCCGCGGCGACCAGCTCGCGGCGCGCAGCCTCGACGATGGCATATTGCACCTCGATCGGTGCGGTGGCGTCGGTGAAGCTAACCAGCCAGCGATAGTTGTATTCCCCCGCGATATAGTCCTGCCCTCGACGTAGCGCGGCGGTCTTGTCGGCTTCGCTGCCGGTCCAGTCCGCATAGCCGCGGGCGATGCAGTAGGCATCTGAGGTGGCCACTGTGACGGCGGCAGTCGTGAGTGTCAGCATGTCCGCCTCCGTCTGGTTGGGGTGGGGGCCGTTACAGCCCCCACTCGGTTCACGCCTGCGGTTTGGTCGCGGCTTCCAGATCGGCCGTCAGCTGCGCGATCTGGGCCGTTTGCGCAGCGATGATCGCATCGCGCTCCGTCAGGTCCGCTTGCGCCTGTTCCAGAGCGGCCGTCAGCGCGGGGTCTGCGGAAGATGCTGCGGGCCGGGCGAAGTCCTTGGGCTTCACCAGCATGCCAGCCTCAAGCCAGCCGGCGACGGCTGCGTTCTTGGCGTCAGCTTCGACCTCTGCGCCGTGCGGCGAAGCGGCCTCTGCACCGGGCAGAAACAGTCCGGCGCGGTGGTTCACGATGTACTTGGCCATGCCGGTTCCCCTTATGCCACGCCGTCAAGGTATCGGACCGCTGCCGGGCGCCGAATGTCGAGGCCAGCCATGCGGAAGATGCCGGGCACATAGTACTCGACGTTGTGCGGCTGCACCGGCAGGAACCGGAGCGGCATCGGCATGTGCAGCTTGACCACCTCGGGATCCTTCATCCACGCGACCGCACGGGTCGTGATGCGGAAGTCGGCCTTGATGTCCAGCGGCTGGCCGGTCTGTGCGGTAAACACGTTGTTCTGCCGCACAAAATCCAGAATGGTCATCTGGGTATCCGTCACGCGACGGGTCGTCAGGGCGTTGAACACCGCAAGCGGAAGGCGGACGGTGTTGACCATCTCAACGCCCAGCGTGGCGGCAAAGGCCCCGCCGATGAGCGTGTTCATGTCGGTCAGCACCTGGTCCGGGGTCAGCGCCGAGAACAGGCCCGTCGCTGCGACCGGGGTCACGGCGGCCGAGTTGTAGAGGCCGGTGGCGCCGGGAAGGCCAGCGCCGGTATAGACCGCCGCGTCCACAAACTTCTCGTAGGCGAAGCGTGCGGAAGCCGCCCCCATCGCGTCGAGGTTCATGCCCAGCATCTGCGCTTGGCCGACTTCCTCCAGCGAGAACGAGTAACCGATCCCCGCCATGAAGACGTTGGCATCGAACTTGTTCAGGTCGACGTTGGCCAGCGGGATGTCATCGCCATGCCCGTTGATCACCTTCGCCGTGCCGACATTGTCGGACGAGAAGAAGGTGATGGTCTTGGCAAAGGGGTGCGCCGAGGTGTCGACCGGCACATCGTTCTGATAGGTGATGCTGGGGTACTTGCGCTCCAGCACCTGCGCCTCGACGTGGGCGGTCTGCGCGACGACGAAGCCGATGTTGGCCGCGTCGTTCACGTCCATGGTGAAGTGTTTCATGACGGGGGCCTCCTTAGCCCAGAAGCTGCAGCTGAACGAGCTGGCCCACCGTGCCGCCGGTCAGAAACCGCGCGTTCGGGATAGCCGTGACAAGGCCAGCGCCGATCACGCCGGTGGCCAGGGTGAAGGTCGGCGGGTCAGCCGGGGTCACGGTGTTGGCCGCGAGAACCCAGATCGTGCCTTTGACCATGACGCCTGCGATATCGTCGATCGCATAGGACGCCTCGGTGTCGGCCTTGTCCGCGACGGTGATGCCGTCGTAGATCGTGCCGCCAAGCCGGGATTCCCCTGCGGCAGCGCCACGGCTGACCGCAAGGCCGAAGCCCACGGCACCGTTCGTGATCCGCTTGGACATCACGGTGTTGTCGGTCGCGTCGGCAATCATACCGGCATAACCGGCCGCCGGAGCGGCGGTGTAGGTGGTTTGGTAAGCGGGCATGGCTCAGGCCTCCACTTTCTGGGTTTTCCACGCGTTCGACAGCTCGCTGTCACGCTTGGCATACATGGCGTCCCGGTCGGCCGGCTTCTGAGCCTTGGCGTCGATCAGGGCGGCCTTCACGGGGTCGGCAGCATCACCGAGAAGATCGAAGGCCGCGTCGATGTAGGCCTCCGACTTGTCGGCCATTTCGGCGCCACGCTTGGCGACGACGACGGCCTTCTTGATCTCGACGGTGGACTTGCCGTCAGTGACCACGGCCGGGTGCAGCGCCTTGGCGCGGGCCACCAGGTCGGCACGATCGGCGACGAGCTTGTCGAGCGCGGCGGCGTCGAGGATCTTCGCCTTTGCGTCGGCAAGCTCGGCGTCCTTCTTGGCGAGGTCCGCGTCCTTGGCGGCCAGCTTCTTGTCGGCTTCTTCCTCTTCCGTCTTGGCCTTGGTGGCCATGTCGGAGATAGTCTTTTGCAGCTTCTCGATAGCGGCGGCGGCGGCATCGGTCACTTGGACCTGCAAACCGTCCACCATGATCATGCGCAGAGTGTCAGCCATTGGGCTTCCTTTCATATCTGCATGGGGGAGAGGGCTTGCGCCCCAGTGATCCGTGGCGTCACCGACACGGAGGCTTGACCCGCCCCGGGCGCGCGGCACCACGGCGAGATGGTTGATCCGGATCGGCCCGGTCTGGACCGCCTGGTACTTCGTGCCATCGGGCGCGACACCATCCTCCAGATTCATGCCGGTGGTGTAGCCCATGGAGATTTCGCGGGTGCCGTCGATCACCGCCTGGATGGCACTGGCGTCCATCAGCTTGATCGCTACGCGGACGTATTCGCCATCGCGGGCGATCTCGGTCCCGATGTCTCCGATGGCGTGGGTTTTCCAGTTGTCGGCGGTGACGGGTTCGGTCGGGTGCCCCATGGTCACCGGCTTGCCTGCGAAGGTGGCGAGGCTGGCCTTGTCAAACACGACGTCCTCGGGACGATAGACCGTGACGACGCCGCCGCCCATGATACCAAGGTCAGCAGCCATGTAATCCTGGCACCCGGTGCGGGCGCAGCGAACCTCGGCGACCATATAGCCGTCGGCTGTCACCCGCGTTCCGGTCAGGGGCGCGAAGTCGGTAAAGGTGCGTTCGGTCATGCGGTCACCCGTTCTTTCCAGCCGTCGTCGATCTCTTCAAACGCCTCAGGGCCCAGCACGATCTTGCCGGCGTAAGGCTTCACCGCCGCGAGGTCGGGCGAGGCATCCGCGTAGCTGATGGTGATGTGAGGCTGATATTCCGGGTGATCCCAAGATGCCCCAGCCCGCTTGATTTCCTCGTGCCGCCACGACAGCAGCGATGATGCAAAGAGCAGCACTCGGGCCTCGCCGAACCGCTCCATCATCCGCGGGCCACCAGCGGCGACCTCGACCTCACCTGTCCAGGACTCGCCTGCCTTCATCCAGTCGATCGGCGTCCGGCTGTAGGCGATGGTGACGTGCAGGTCATCAGCGGCCAGTGTCTCGGTGAAGCCCTGATCCTTGGCCCATGCGATGATGTCGGCTGCGTTGGTCACCTTGCGGCTGACGTAGAGCGTGCGGGGTGCAGCATCGGCGGCAGCAACTTCGCCGTCTTCCTCAGGCTCACCCGGCTGTACCGCGGGCAAGGCTGGTTCTTCCTCGGTCTCATCCTTGTCCGGGTTTTCCTCGTAGTAAGCAGCCACTGCGCCCTCAAGCCCGGGCATGGCGCCGCTTTCGGTCAGCACGTTCACCGCGGTGTCGGCCAGGGCGTCATCGGGGATCAGCTGCGTGTCGCGCAGGGTCTTGATCGTGTCGGCCTGCGTCTTGCCGATGTCGGCACGTTCCTTGTCGGTGATCTGCCACAGGCTCTTCCAGATGAAGTGCACCTCGTCTGGCCGGTCACCCAAAGCCGAGCGGATCAGGCACTCGTCAAGCGGGCCCATCGCCGGCTCAATCTCGAGCGACTGCATCGCGGCCACGCGGTCGTAGTAGTTCCGCATGTCGCTTTCGCCGGTTGCGTTCATGCCGGCGGGCGCTTGGCCCAGCAGCCGCGTCATTGGAATGTCGGCCGCACCGGACGCGATCTGCATGAAGCGATCCATGACGTCGGGCAGGCTGGAAAAAGTGGCGGTCTTCTGGCCCAGCACTTCGTCCTTGTCGTGGATCAGCGTGCCGTTGATGCCCTTGCCGCGCTCAGCCAGAGCAAATCGCTTGATGACTAGCGCCTCATAGCCTGGGTCGCTCAGCCGCGACATGAAGTCCGGGATGCCGATCGTGTCGACCTTGGCCTCAAACACCAGCGATGCGATGTTGGCCGCCGTGGCATCCATGTTGCGAACCGCTTCCAGCACGCCTTGCAGGACCGGGTCGCCCCAGCCGAGATAGTGGTATGCAAGCGCGCGGTCCGGCAACTCTGCACCACGGAACATCACGAGGCGCGACGGATGGATTTCAAGCCCGGCCCTGGTACCGGTCGTGCCAAGTTTCCACGCCCGCGGCATGTCGAAGTACTCGCTGGCCGGGTCCGTCTCCAACTCCATCGGCGACAAATGCCGGCGCTGAAGCAGTGTCAGATAGCGCAACCCGCCCTGCCGGATGCGTTCCGGATTCAGCGGCCGCGCTGTGTTGGTCTCGCCCGTGCCGATCAGAAGCGCAGCGCCGCCGAACAGGCGGGCTGCGATCTTGGCAGCCATCACCTTGCGCTTGACGTCGAGGCGCTTTTCTTCGGCCTCGATCATCTCAATCTGGTCAGCCTCGGCCTGCCATGCGCGCCACTTGCGGCAGGCATCGAAGGCCGGAATGTCCACGATCTTCCGGGCCAGCCATGATCCGCGATAGGCGTTGATCAGCAGCTGATCGTCCATGATGGTCTGGACGTAGATAGACCCTGCCGCCTTGTCGCGATCGGTGCCGAGATTGGCAACCATGTTCTGCAAGCCGTCGACGTGCATCTTGGCCGCTTCGGGGCGGGCATCGGGGTTCGTCATGCCGCCTCCTGTCAGACGTTTGCGAGCGTGTAGTTTGATCCGCTCACCAGTTCGCCGAACGCCCGGCTGGCGGCGTCGATCTGGTCCTTGAACTTCCCGAGGGGGAAGGTCTCCGCTTCATCAAGGAAGGCGGTGTTCCACTCGCCCTCGATCAGAAACACGTTGCCCGCTTCCGCCTGAGCCGCGAATGGTTCGGCGCGCGAGGCCTTGTCGCCGCTTTCCGGCGAGGCTGTGTAACTGAACCCGGCCAGTTGCTTAATCAGGTACTGCACCTGGGCCTTGCCGGACTGGCCGGGATCCTGTGGCAGCGAGCCCTTGCAGCTCACCCCGTCCTGTGAGGCGGTCGACTTGAGCAGCTTCTCGACCTCGTGAGCCGAGCCCTGAATGCGCCGAACGTCCGCGATGCAGTACCGGCCGTCGGGCGTCCTGCCCATCTTGACGCCGGCAGTCCAGGCGGCGGTCTTCTCATCGGTCGCAGCCAAGTCCCATCCCCTGACCCAGCGACAGCCCGCAGGGGCAGCCTTCTCGATCGGGAACCAGTGCCGTTTCAGCATGCCCCCGCCCCGTGGCGTCGGTCGCTGCTGCAACTGGCCCGCGCTGGCGTAACTGCCCATGGTGCGCTCAAGCTCTGACACCTGCGCCTCAGGAAAGCGCTCCGGAAACAGCAGTTCGCCTTCGGTTGTCCGGGGATCCGTGAAGATCGGCGTGACACACCGTCGGTCCGGCTCGAGCCGCATCGGCAAGCACAGGTGGACGTAGGGCAACTTGCGGTCAAGGATAATGCCCGAGGTGTCCCGCTCGTGCAGCCTCTGCATGATCACCACGATGGCCGAGCGGTCGCTGTTGACCCGGCTGGGCAGCGCCTCGGTGAAAGTCAGTTCCGCCGCCCTGAGTGCCGCATCCGAGTTTGCGTCATCGGCCGAGAGCGGGTCATCCAACACGACCCGGTCACCACGGCTGCCAGTCATACTGGTGAACGCCATGGCCTCCCTGAAACCAGTGGCGTCGTTCTCGAACTTGGTCTTTGCGTTCTGGTCGGTTGTCAGTTCGGTGCGCCAAAGGCCTTGATACCATGCCGACTGGATCAGTCGGCGGCACTTCATGCTGTCCCGAACCGCGAGGTCCTGTTTGTGCGCCGTGCCAAGAAACCGGCTTTGCGGCATTCCCTTGGGTCCCCATTCCCATGCGGGCCAGATCACCCCGGTTAGCAGCGATTTCATCGTGCCCGGCGGCACGTTCATCAACAGCCGGTTGATCCGGCCATCGGTCACGGCCTCCAGATGCGCGCAGATCGCGTCCAGAGCCCACCCCCACCTCAATGGCGTTGCAGGCTCCAGAACCGGCCATGCGCGCTTGGCGAAGTCCGCTAGTGATCGGCGGCACAGTTCTCGCTCAATCGCGAGAAGGTCAGCCCTCGTCAGCTGCAGGGGTTTCACCGGTAAACGCCCCCATGATCTCCCGCAGGGCCTCAGTCGACACCTTGGATGGGTCGATGGTCTGAACCGGCGGCAGGTCGTGGGCGCCGCCGATCTGGACCTTGTCGCCGTACTTGCGCGGGTTCATCCGGGCCAGTGCCCATTTTCGGGCCTCGACCCGCAGGCGGTCTCGCTGAACGTCGCCCGTCTTGTCGTCAGCGATCTCGAACATCTCGTCGAACTGATCATCAGCCCGAACGTCAGTCGCGCGCGCATATTGGTCCGCGAAGACTGGGTCATCGGCGAGATCGAGGTAGACCTCTGACCTTGTCACACCTAGATCGCGACAGGCCTGCCGGAGAGAGGCCCCCTCCATGACCGCACGAAGGATGGCCTCCCGCATGTCCTGCGGAATGGTCATCGTACTGTTCTCCGATGCACGGAAATAAAAACAGCCCGGAAGGATTTCTCCCCCGGGCGCGTTGATCTGTCGATTGTGCGAAGTGGCCACATTTCTAACATTTCGTCAAGCCTTAGTTGTAAACCGTGAATTGACCCGCTGCCCCTTGATACCTTCGCTCACACACTCCAGCGCCGCGACGATCCCGGCCCAGTTGCGCAGCGCGGCATCATCAACCACGGCGGCGATGGTGGCCGACCGGGCTGCGCGGTCCACATGGTCCAGCCAGCCTTGAAGCACCATCCATGCCGAGACTGCGGCTCGGTCGCGTTCCTCCTGCGTCCGGCCGTCCATCGACAGGCTGACACCACCCATCGGATCGGCTGGCAGGAGTATCTTCAGACACTGGGCGTGGCGCTGCGGCGCCCCGATTGCCCGGTCATAGGCTACCCAAACCCTGCGGATGTGCTGCACTGCCTGCCAGAGGTCAGAACGGTGATCGATCGTCTTGACCTCCTTGGCCAGCCGCCTGCCGACCCGACAGCCGTAGATCGGTTCTCGGACCCTTCGCTGGCGAAGGTCGTGGCCCCTGCGCTTGACGATCTTGATCGCCTTGGCACGAGCATCTTCGTCCTTGATCGCCATCGCCTTCGCCATCTGCGCTGCCTCCTTTGCCAGCTCCGCTTCCGTCATCACCTCGCCCACCTGCCGCAACCTGGCCGCGATGCCGATGCTGTCCGATCCGCTGGGGTCTACGTCGACCCGGCGTCCCTGTTTCGGCTTCTGCTCGATCACCTGACCGCCGGGCAGGGTGATGGGCTTGATGGTCTTTGCCCGCCTGGCGCGGCTGCGGCGGTTCCGTGATTTCATGCTCAGCTTCCTGCGATTTTGGCGTAGCGCGCCAGCTTGGCGTCCCGGTCCGACAGCGCGGAACCGGGACTGCCGATCGGCATCGGGGCTGACCGCGCTGCGGCGAGATCGGCCATGGCCCCGGTGAAGTAAGCGAACGAGCCGGGTGTCCAATGGGGGTTCTTCTTCCGCATCGCGGCGCAGCGCTCCGAGATGGCGGCGCATTGCTTCTCGACAGTCAGGCCCATCTTGGCCCACTTTTCCGCTTCCTCCGTGTCGGCAAGGGTGCCTAGGCGGCGTCCGTTCGGTCCGATATGCCCTGAGCCTGGGTCCGCCCCCATTGCCACGAGCAGTCGCTCCCGATCGGTTTGGCTGAGCGAACTTTCTGATGACGCAGGATCGCGCAGCTGCAGCTGCTCTTTTGGTTCCGGTTTAGGTTCCGGTTTAGGTTCCGGTTTATCCGTACCGTACGCATACGGTATCGATACGGTATTGTTTATGCGGTCAATTTCCTCCTGCACAAGCGCGGTATCGACGTGCTTCCTTCCAAGCATGTCATTGAAAAGATGAAGCTTTTCGGCGCAGTCTGGTAGGCAAAACGCGACCTTGAGCGCGCCCGCACCGTGCTTGGCGTTCATGATCTCGCTGTGGTCGAGGAAGCCGATGACCCTGACAAGGTTCTCAGCCCTATCGATACCGATTAGAGACGCTTCGCATAGCGTATCGATACCGTATCCAAACCGTTCCTGATCCCACCCCAAATCTGCCGCCGCATAGCCGGGCTTGAGGACGTAGCAGCCCAGCGAGTTGGCGCTCGGGCAGGTCAGCAGGTAAAGGTAGAGCAGCCTTGCGTCGTCGGTCGGCAGCCCGGTGAACTTCCGGCTATTCCAAAGCGAGACGGCCACCAAGCCAAATTCACGCGCCATTTTCCTTACCCCCATTTATGACCTGCCGAAGCGGCCATTTATCAGTATGTCTCACCGCGCGAACCTCGCGCCTTCATCCCAGATCACGTTCAGGGCGGGGTTGAACTTCATGTGCGCAGTCCCGATCTCACCCTGCCGCTGCTTGGCAACGATGATCTCCAACCGGTTCTTGGCGCGCAGCTTGGCATCGCTCCACTTGGTCCAGAGTTCGAGATCCTCTGCCGGCGGCTGCTCGCGCTCCAGGTAGTATTCATCCCGGTAGCAGAACAGCACCGTGTCCGCGTCCTGCTCCAACTGGCCGGATTCGCGCAGATCGCTCAGCTGGGGCCGCTTGTCGTCCCGGCTCTCGACCGCCCGGCTAAGCTGGGAAAGTGCAAGCACCGGCACGTTCAGCTGCAGAGCCAGCCCCTTCAACGCGATGCTGATGTTCGTAATCTCCTCATACCGCGATTTGCCATCGCCCCGGATCAGGCCGAGGTAGTCGACAATGACCAGGCCAAGGTTGCCGGACAGACGGCGCTGCACCTGTTTGACCCCGGCATAGATCGCGCCGATGTCGCGGTAGGATGGCGGCAGGAACTGGATGGGCAGGCCAGCCAGATCGTTTGCCGTCACATCTAGCACGGTGCGCACCTGCGCCTCTGTCAGGTCGCCCTTGCGCATTGAGGCATAGCTGACGCCCTCGCCATGGTCAGCGGTGGCCTCGGAGACGATGCGCATGGCAAGGCTTTCCGGCGTCATTTCAAGGCTGGCGATGCAGACTCCCTTTCCAGCGCGCGCTGCCCGCGTGGCGATGCATGATGCCACCGCGGACTTGCCCATTGAGGGGCGCCCGCCAAGCAACACCAACTCGCCCGGGTAAAAGCCGGGAACGATGCTGTCGAGGGCCTCAAGGCCAGTCCTGAGAACACCGCCATCTTCGCCTTGGTAGGCGGCAGAAATCATCGCTGTGGCGCCCACAAGGGCCGTGGCAAGGGATACTGGCCTCGATGAGCCCACAGGGTCCGCGTTGATCAGTGATGCCTCCAGACGCCCAGCGATCGTGTCGGCGTCGTCCTGCCCTTGGGCGATGGCAGCCTGCGCTTCGTTCAACGCCTGGATCAGTTCCCGCTTGCGCTTCAGGTCGGCCAGCATGGCGACGTAGTGGGCCCCGGCATTCGATCCGATGACCGTGCCGGCAACCCGCACCAGATAGGACGGCCCGCCGAGTTCACGCAGGCCAGCATCGTCCCTGACCACATCCGCAACCGTGATCGGCGACACCAGGAAGCCCAGCATCGCCTTGGCGTGGCAGGCCTCGAAGATGCGGCGGTGCACTGGATCATAGAACAGATCGGCACCGCCGGCGCGCAGGGCGGCATTGTAGCCACTGCCTTCGCAGTTGGTCAGAAGCATCTCGCCAATGACCTGCTGCTCGGCCTCGACTGATATGGGCATCGTCTCCGGGCGGAGTTGGGATATCTCGTTCATGATGCCGCCTTGCCTTGGTTGCAGACAGCGCACAGGGCCTGAAGGTTTTCGATCTTCGTCAGGCCGCCCTTCGCTATCGGAATGATGTGGTCGACATGCAGAACAGCGCCGCTGGACACGCTGGCGCCGCAGCACCTGCACCGCGATCCATCCCGCCGGATCACGGCATAGCGCAGCGCGGGCGTCAGCTTCTCGCGTTCGGCCTTCGCGTCATGAAACGCTGGCGGGCATTCGTTCGGATGCGGCACCCGGCTGAATGGCGTCCATCCATTGTGATGAGCGACGGCGGCGATGAGCAGCGCAATGCGCCTTGCAGTCATGTGCCGCCACGTCTTGCGCGCGATGTGCGACAAGGACCAGAGAAGGTCCTCCGGCCGCACGATATCGTCAAGGTCAAGATCGTAGTGGTAACCACCCCAGAAGATGGCGACCGCCCCTCGATCAGCATCAACGCGGAACATCTGGTCATGATCCGGGTCGTGCGGCTCAAGTGTCGCCTGCCAGGCCGAATGCTCAGCCATGCGCTGGAAGGACACTGCGATGCAGACCGGTTTAAATTCACCCATCGGTCATCGCCCCTTCATCCCGGACCCCCGCTGCCCATGCAGCTGGGACACCACTCCGGGCTGCATGGGCCAAACAGGCAAGTTTGCCTTGCCGGGGATCGAACCCCCGTCCTTCACAATTGAACGGCTCGGCCGCTTTGGGGCTGGCGGTGGCTGACCGCCCGCAGATCGCCGCTTGGTGCGGCAGATGGGGTGAATGGGTCATATCTGCAGAGCCTCCTGTCTTGGTATGCTCTGCAGCTTTGCCCCCCAGATCGGCCAGTCCGCCTCGATCTGGGTCCAGCTGACCGGGTGCATCCGCTTAAAGTTCTCGGCCGGGAAGTTGGGTCCAGCCTTCCAGAGCCCTCGTGTTTCGTCCTTGACCAGCCAGCGGCCTTCGCTCCACCGGGACTGGCTCAGCTTGAGGTCTTGGAAGTGTTTTCGGCTGACTGCACCGAGACGCTGCACCGTGATGCACATGCGGATCGCCTGGATCATCCAGCCCGTCAGCTTGACAGGGGCAGGAACGCCAGCAGGGACTTGGGGCACATAGTCAGGCAGCTTCAATCTCTCGACCGGGGCCTCATCTTCCCATTCCCGGCTATCCCACCAGCTTAGGCCACGATGCAGCTTGTACTCGGCCAGATCAGGCAGCCAGTCGCCGCCACGGTTCACGACCCAATCGCTGTCCGGGTATCCGCGAGGGACGCAATGGCTGTAACCATGCGGGCTTCGGCGCGGTACCAGCGTCAGGATCTTCACCCCAAGCCGCGCGGCGATGATGGCGTTCTCGGCCACCACCTTGCCAACCAGCACGGCACGGAAATCCGGGCCCCAGGCCAGCCTTTCCCGGTTCTCGGTGACCTGCACCAGCACCTTGGCGTTCAGGGTCAACTTGGCTTCGATCCCGATCTGTGCCCCGGTCTCGGTGTGGACCAGCACGATGTCGAACCCGCAGGACTCGGGGTAGGCCACCCAATTCTTGGGAACGCAGGACAGGAAGGCCTCGCACAGTGCGGCTTCGGTTTTGAAGGGGTTCGTCATGCGGCCGCCCTCCCGATCGGCCAGCGACCGTCTTGCCTGCCGTCCAGCATCTCAGCCGCCTTAAATTGCACCCAGCACTTCTGGGCATCGCGGGCCATCGCCTCGCGCAGCTGCAGGGCCCGGTAGTCGTCCAAGCTGATCTTGTGCCAGCGGCTGCGGCTTCGCTTGGGAAGCCCAAGACGCTCTGCCGCCTTGATGATCGCGGTGTGGCTGCATTCGAAATGCGCAGCCATATCCTGTAGCCCGACGTTCGCCCGCCACAGGTCTGCCAGTTCCGGCGCCCGGTCCTCGAGCCGGTCACGGAGCGGGGGAGCCACGAGCGACCGAGGCGGCAAGCCCCGGACCTTGGCCCGGATCGTCACGGCCTGACGGCAGACACCAAGCGTGGCGGCGATCTCGCTGATACTGATGCTCGGGTCGAGCCAGAGCCGGGCGAACGTGGCCTCAGCCATCAGCTTGCCACGGCCCCGGGGAATACCCTTGCGAGACGGTCCAGGCATCAGACGGCCTCCACCTGAACAACCACGGCGCCACCCTTGACCGGCTCGGCAAAGGTCTCGGGGAACGCGCAACGGAACGCCCTGTCATCGCAGCCCATCGCATCAGCGATGCCGTCGATCAGCGCCTTGACACGGCCCGGCAGGTTGTGCGGATCACCGGCGCGGCGCGGCGGGTGGAACGTGAACACAAGGCGCGCAGTGGGGCAGCGCGGCACCTTGGCAAGTGTCGCCAGCACCTTCGCCTCAAAGCGATACTTCTTGGTCGCGTTGATCTTCGGCCACGGGCTTCCCTTGGCGTGCGGGGTCAGCGCGGCGGGGGGCCACGGGAAAGACACAGTGATAACCGGCACTATGCGGCCCTCCCGTGGTTCTCATGAAAGCCGTAGTGAGTTTCCGCGGCGGCCCTAGGGTCAGGACCCATTAATCGGCTTGAGGCCTCCCTGCCTGCGTGATTCAAGCCCCCGAACTGACGGGGGTGATCATGAGCAATCTATTCTGGCTGACGGACGAGCAGGTGGAGCGGCTGAGACC
>JAESFX010000057.1_pt1 | contig 197610 bp, 159 predicted proteins | sample 9269501 | NCBI WGS metagenome assembly JAESFX01 (sample SAMN14515570, study PRJNA621655) | algae metagenome | isolation source: Desmonostoc geniculatum HA4340-LM1 and co-occurring heterotrophs from cave... | place: USA: Maniniholo cave, Kauai, Hawaii | collected 2009-07-28 | reverse complement strand
AGCTTAGAAGATGAAGTCTGGCTCAATCCTGAAAAAGCGAGGCTTATTCAGGCTGCACAAAAATCGCAATCATGACAGCATACTGTTTTTTGAGAAATCGCGACAACTATCTTGACAAACACCGAAGACGAGCTCACCCTCGCACATAATCTGTATGGTAGAGGGCTTTCTAATGTTGAAGAAAGCAGGTTTTCATCTCCCTCAAAAGTAACTTTTGTTAGGACAGGCTCTTTAAACAGAATAACTAAAGAAAGAGTATCAATTTACATGCCTCCAATTCTTGCAGCCCAGGTAGGGCGCAACGTTGCAAAGGTAACTGTCACATGTGTTTCCAGACCTTTGGTGGATAGAACCAAAGGAACAGAATACTTAGGAGCGTATATACGGGCTTCGTTAAAGAAAAGTCATTCGGATGGAGTCACCTTGATGCCTGTTCAACAGGATTACCGAGAAGGTAGACAAAAATGGGATATCTGCCATCAGTTTAGTAAAACCTTTTCCAAATTTAATGCTGGTGATTGGCAAGTTTGGCTTGAACTTTTTGGACGGTGGGACGATAAAAATGATGATGTTCCCTATGCACTTGTTGTCACTATAGAAGATGTTAGTGGAACGTTGGATGTTTACAGTGAAATAGAAGCTTTAAACAGGTACAGAGCACTTAATACTATTCGTATTAGACTAGATAATTAACCGACTCTCTGCTGTTGCCTTAAACATAACTCAAGGGGCTGCCAAGTCAGTAAAATGACCTGAAAAGCCCCTTTATATTTTTAATGACTAAAAATCGCTCGTCATATCTACCCATTTCAAATCCAAAACAACTGAAACCTTTATCTTATCTCTCAAAACCTTGTTCTTGTAGTCACTGTCATCCTGAGTAAAGGAAAAATACTTTGCCGAATACTGATAACTATAGACTTCTAGGTATCGACTCGACATATCCCCACCACGCACTCTACATGACTCGTCCTCGGAATAGGAACACAATCCACTCCCTTCATTTTTCAACGACTTTTTTTTGATTTGCTTGTGCATCTTGCTTTGGACGGTATTTTGAAAGCCGGTTTTGTATACAAAGGTCAACTTGTACGGATTAGGGTAATCCGGATCGGCGTCCGAACCGATGATAATTTTATCAACAATGCTTTCAAATACGCTGCGATCAAACGATGGCAGGAGCTCGTTCGTGCGAAGCACTTTGCGAAAATGCTCCAGACGCTTGCCCAAGTCAATTTCTTCTTGTGCGGATTGCTCCAACTGCGTTTTTTCTTCGAGCAATGCAGTAAGCGACGTATCCAACTCCGCATACTTCTGCTCGTAGATTGCCCTGTCGATTTTTTCATCTAGGCACAAATCGATCAGCTTGCAGCGTTTTTGTTCCAATGCCTGAATGTCGCTGTTCAATTTGTTCAGCCGTCTTTGACTATTCTGGTCGCTGAACACGGCTTCCATCCTTTTAATCAGCTCATCAATAATGTCCGTATGATTGCGGCATACCAATTTGTACGATTCCACAAAAGCGTCCTCGATTATTTTCTCATGCAATCCCTTGCTGTGAGGACAGAGCTTCTTTCCTTTTTTTGTGGAGGTGACGCACTGCCAAACCGTCTTTTCGTGTGGAGTTCCGCTGTGCCAGCTCCGCCGCGAGAAGTTACTTTTACAAAACGCACATTCCAGCATACTGCTGAACGCGAATTTCCTGCTGTATTTGTCACGTTTGCCTTTCATACCGCGACGGCGATTCTCGCCCCTTTTATGCAGGATAGCCTGCGCTCGCTCAAAGACTTCTTCACTGATGATCGGCTCGTGGTGATTTTTGACATAAAACTGATCTTCCTCGCCATAGTTGTCAAGCCTTCTCTTGGATATGGGATCGACGGTAAAGGTCTTCCCCTGCAACAAGTCGCCTTTGTATTTCTCATTTTTGATGATACCAAGAATGCTCGTATCTTGCCATTCGTCATTTCCATTTTTGGTTTTATGCTTCCCTGTCAGTTCCTTCGCAATGACGTAAGCGCCGATTCCATCAACGTAACGTTGAAAAATATAGCGGACAATCTCCGCTTCTTCCTGGTTGATGGAGATATTCTTCGTGCTCGGATCATAATCGTACCCCAAACAGCTTTGGAAGCCGACCAACTCGCCGCGCTTCATTTTCATCTTCAAGCCCTTCTTGACGTTGGATGAGATATTCTCGACTTCTTGTTGCGCTACGGAACTCAAGATGACAAGTAACAGCTCGCCGTCCATCGTCAGCGTATTGATATTCTCGTCTTCAAAAAACACAGCGACGCCCTTTTCCTTCAACATACGGACGTATTTCAGGGTGTCGAGAGTATTTCTGGCGAAACGGGAGATGGACTTCGTGATGACCATGTCGATTTTCCCGTCCATGCAATCGTTAATCATGCGCTGAAATTCCTCGCGCTTCGTTACCTGTGTTCCGGTAATCGCCTCGTCCGCATACATATCAACCAGCGCCCAGTCGCTGCGCTTGCTTACGAGGTCTGTATAATAGGCAACCTGCGATTTATAGCTGTTCAACTGCTCCTCGGAGTCGGTGCTTACTCGGGCATACGGAGCAACGCGCAGAACATCCGACGATTTTCCGCCGTTCCGATCAGCTATTTTTCGGCTTGCTTTAATCACTTCCACTTCAAGCGCCATAGATTCGTCCTCCATTCTTATTAACTCGCCATCAGTATAATAAGAACTGGGCGGACCGACAAATGTGCAAATTAAGAAGTCAGGTCCGAAATGATGCCGTACTCTCGCATGGTTTTGTTCTTGATCTGATTGAATTCGCTTTCGGTGATCAAAGATAGATTCAACAGTTGTTTGATCATTGCAATTTGCATGCTGTACCGGATCAGCTTTTGGTTCATAAAGAGCCCCCGATCATTTTGACATGCCGAAAAGCAGAGATGCGCACCGCACGAACTCACCTGTGCGCATCTCTGTTTCCGCCTCTGTTTTGGTTGCATATCTAAAAATCTTATCCGGCGGACGGTGGTTGGCCGTCCTCATAGGCTTCAAGCCTCTTCCAGGATCGCTGCAAGCCGCCCCCATTGCGATGAACTGTGGCTGGACGGAAGTATCATTATCCCTCCGCATGGGTCTTCGCCTTAAATGGCACCGCCATTCATTGATTGCATGGGCAAAATCGCTCGTATTCCGCCGGTTCTGCTAACAAGGCAGCAAAAACAAGAACCGGCAAAATGGTCGTGGCGCGCCTGCAACGCGGCTATCCTTCATGGCCATGCGGGGAACGTACCGGATAAGATTGTATTTGGTTGTCAAGGAGCAATGAGGGCGATCAATTTGTCCCTCTACTATCCGCTACATTTTCGGGGCAAAATCGGACTCTGGTTGCTGATTTTTGACTAGTTAAGGGGAAGTTTTTCATTCCCAACTCCAATCTGCACAACACAAATTGAGATTCGCAATTTTTTATTGATAATTCTACATTACTGATGTATAATTGTGCATCATGCTTTGTGAGGTGGTTTGAGTGAATGTCAGCTATAAGAGGCTCTGGAAACTGTTGATTGATCGTGGAATGAAGAAGAAAGATCTCAGGGTTTCATCTGGAATAAGCACAAACGCACTCGCAAAACTTGGGAAAAATGAGAGCGTTACAACGAATGTTCTTGTAAAGGTATGCAAAGCACTAGATTGCGACATACCCGATATCATGGAGATAACCAAAGATAGTAATCGTGACTAATGGGCATATGCCGATTTTTAAGAATGAAAATTAGATGATCGTTACGCCCCACCGGACGTAACGATCAGGACAGAGGTGCAAGGTGGAGCAAACACAAATGAAGAAAAGTATAGAAAGTCTCGAAAACTCTTTTATTAGTGGCAACTGTGAAGAAGTTTTGAAAGAGTTTCCAAAAGGAAGTATTGACATGGTGCTCACATCACCGCCATATGCAGATCAACGGGACTACGGTTCTGATGATTCGTTAATATCTCCGGATCAATATGTTCAATGGTTTGCTCCAAAAGCGCAAGAAATACATCGTGTACTTAAAGATAATGGAAGTTTTGTATTGAATATTAGTGATAAAGTAGTGAATGGTTATCAACATTTGTTTGTTTTTGAACTGGTTTTATATTTGTGCAAAAAAATAGGATTTCATCTTGTTCGCGATTACATCTGGTACAATCCAGCTACCCCGCCAAACGTATTTTCTCGGGGCGGATTTGGAAGAACAAAAAAATCACATGAACACTGTTTTTGGTTCAGTAAAGGGGCAGAGTGGACATTCAATCTTGATCCGATCCGCAAACCCTACGGAAAGGACATGCTGAAATATCTGCAAGGGAAAGGAAAAGGTGATCGGAACCAAAATACACGTCCAAGTACACACAATTTTGATTGTGAAAAAGTGTGGAACAATAACGGAGGTTCCGACCCCGGTTCTGTCATTGAAATAGGAAATACCAACAGCAACGATGTCTTCGCGAAGCTTTGTAAAGAACGGGGTATATCCCATCCGGCCAGATTCCCAGAGAAGTTGCCTGAATTTTTCATTCTATCCGGTACAAACGAGGGCGATATTGTGCTTGATCCTTTTTCTGGATCAGGTACAACCGCTATTTCTTCTGCTCGGAATAGCAGAAGATGGATCGGGATTGACGCTAATCCTGATTATTGTGAACTGGCTTCTGCGAGAATGAATATGGAGTTTGAAGGAGCGAGCAGTGGTGATTGAGCGCCTTGAGCATTCGGAATATGCTGTATCTTGCTGCGATGGCGCAAAGGGTCTGCTGCAACTACCGGATAAGTCAATAAAGCTTGTATATGGTTCGCCCCCGTATCCTAATGCAGAACGCGACTATGGTGTCTGGAAATCGAGTGAATACATTGAGAAAATCTCGCCTTTTATTGAAGCTTCCGTAAAAAAGCTCAGAGACGATGGTTTCCTCGTAATAAACATTAAAGCTAACCGTGAAAAAGCAACTTCAAAAACTGCAACTAAAAGATCATTAGTGGTTGAAAAGTTAGCTATTAAGCTAGAAGAACACTGGGGCCTTCACTGCGTAGATATTGAAATTTGGGTGAAGGAAAACCCTGTCCCTACCGGATTGCGTGTTGCTTGTCAAGATGCTTATGAGCAAAACCTATGGTTCTCCGTATCTCCCAAATGGACGATTAATCTCGACGATATACGTCGGCCTTACGAGTCCCATAGTGTCAAAACGTATGAAGGCTACGAGTATAAGCCGCGTTCTAACGGTCTTTCGTATGTTCGGAAAAACAAGCGGATTCAGCCTCATCCCCTGGGGGCACTTCCAACAAATATTATTCAAGGCGGGGTTTCGTCTCGTGTCCTAGGTCATCAAGCTGCGCAACCTCTTTATTTGCCTGAAAAGTATATTAAGGCAACAACAAGGCCGGGAGACTTGGTTGTTGATCCCTGGATGGGTAGTGGAACTACTGGCATAGCAGCGCTCACTCTGAAACGAAAGTTCATAGGATTTGATCTAGTTGAGTTACATGTTGCGGATGCCGAGAAACGGTTTAGAGAAATGGGTTAAAAGGCGGGGGACAATGAGCGCAAAATCTCATAAATTGGGAAGAACCATGCTTAACCGCTTATTCGTGGATAGCCTCGGTGATGCCGTGCTCAAAACAGAAGATCTTGATGCAAAGCCGTTAATAATTGATCTTCTGAAACCATATCCACTGAGGTTGCGTGTGTACTTATATAATTGCACTAATCCTCCCGGCGGCCGTGCTCTTGATGAGTATAAGATACAAGTTATTGTTCCTGATCAGCAGCGCGGAACACGCGGGAGCTTTGATTATTCGTGTGGACGTATGGCTCTTTTGGCAGCGTATGTATGCCTGTCAGATGAAATTGCAGATGGTGTTTTTGTTCTGTGGGATGCCACAAAACATGCAGACTTTTCGTATAGTGCTAACTTTCAAGTAAAAGCTGAAACGATAATTGAAGCTCTGTGCATACCGGTATCCGCCAGCACACGTGGAAATAACGAGATCGTTTTGGCTGCGCGGCCACAACATCTTTTATCTGCGATTGAAAAGCGTATGGACATTATGAGCCGAGACATTTTGGAGGCATCCCATGACACTTGATGCATATGATTTCAAAACTGCATATAACAAAGTAGAAAATGATATCGCTGAAGAATTTTATTTGCCATGCATGCGTGTTGCCTCTCACTATGATCGGATATCTGGATATTTTGGAAGCACAATCTATATTATCGCTTGGGATGCCTTAAGAGAGTTTATCGCCAACCAAGGGAAAATACGGATTATTTGTTCACCATACATTTCGGATGAGGATCAGGCGGCAATGGATAAAGGATATTCCGCCCGCAACAATGAAATTCTCGCTACTTCTATCAAAGAAGAGGTTGAATCACTTTTTTCAAGCCCCTCGCTGTCTGCACCGGCCCGACTGTTAGCCTACTTAGTCTCGACTAATGTTGTCGATGTGAAGATTGCTGTGGTTGGAGACACTTCAAATGCGAGCGTCAAGCGCCTCTTTCACGATAAAGTAGGTGTTTTTTATGATAGGAAGGGCAATTCGGTAGGATTTCGTGGTTCCATGAACGAAACATATAAAGGACTTTCGTCTGATGGAAATATCGAGTCAATCGATGTGTTTCCGAATTGGGTTGGTGACCGTGACAAAAGTAGAGTTGAGGATGCTCAAGCGATGTTTGAACGTCTCTGGGCGAATCTTGTCGATGATGTAACCGTGTATGATTTTCCTTCAGCTGTAAAAGACGTACTTCGAGAAAAAGCAAAAGACTGTAATTGGCAAAAACTCTTAGATGAAATAAAGGTCACCGAAGATGCTTCACAAAAATGGAAGCCAGATAAAAGGCCCGGCACTAAAGCGCCACGTCCTCATCAAATCAATGCACTTGAGGCATGGTTGAAGAATGGTCGCAGGGGTGTTTTTGAACATGCTACCGGTAGTGGGAAAACGTTTACAGCTATATGTGCGATACGAGATGCGCTAGAGCAGCATGAGACTGTTTTAGTCCTTGTTCCATCCCGCGACCTATTAAAACAGTGGTATTCTGAAATTAGTGAAACCATATTGGGGCTTGATATTTTCTATTTATTATGTGGTGACGGCAATAACGAGTGGAAACAACCAGGTTCACTTTTTTCATGGACGTCTTCGCGAAGAAATCAACCTAAGATAATACTAGCAACTATGGATACGGCCTGTTCTAGTCTTTTTCTTCAGAATATTGCTCAGGGAGAGCATCTATTCCTTGTAGCTGATGAAATGCACAGGCTCGGCAGTCCTAAACGCCGTCAAGCGCTTACTTTGATTACGGGAGCCCGATTAGGATTATCGGCGACACCATATAGATACGGCGATCCCGCTGGGACAGAAGCGCTGTTTGAATACTTTGGAGGAATAATACCGCCTCCCTTTACTCTTGAGGATGCTATAAATAGTGGCGTATTGACACGTTATTTTTACCATCCACAAAAGCTATCGCTCACCGTAATCGAACAGCAAGAGTGGAATGAAATAACATCCGAAATCAGTAAGATTATTGCGCGTAGTGGGCTTCATGAAGGTAAAGGCTCAAACTCAAATACCTTCAGCAATCCACAGCTTCAGCGACTTTTAATAAAACGTGCTCGTATAGTGAAAAATGCATCTTGTAAAGTGCCGCTTGCAATAGATATTCTCAAAAAACACTATAGACACGGACAAAAATGGATCATCTATTGTGACAATATCGCTCAATTAAATGCGGTTCTAACTGGTGCTATGACTGCCGGATTTGATGCCTATGAATATTATGCAGAGATGTTGGGAGATCGTGAAACAACTTTATCCTATTTTGAAACTAACGGTGGTGTACTGGTCTCGATAAAATGCCTAGATGAAGGGGTGGATATCCCCTCCACAACCCACGCCTTAATTCTAGCCTCTTCGCAGAACCCGAGAGAGTTTATACAGCGTCGAGGTCGTATACTTAGAAAAGCGCCGAACAAATATTTTGCTCATTTATATGACGCCATTACGATCCCTGAAATCTCCAGTTCCGAAACAGATAAAAGCCTATCAATCATTATTGCAGAATTATCACGGGCTATCGAGTTCGGACAGAACGCAGAAAACCCTGCTTGCATAACCGATCTTAAAAATATAGCGATAGACTTCCAAATCGATTACAATAGTCTAAAAGACGGAGGAATTGAAGATGATGAAGAATGAAATTGAGATTGAAGAACTCCTCCGGGTATTAGAGACAATTCGATCTGAACAATACTCTAACATACCCGCTGAAATCATTCGAAAAATAGTTTTTGCACAATTTGAAAACCAAGATGATCGTGCGCTAGGCAGGAGAAATACCAAAAAGATAATAGATGATTACTTGAGAGAAGTAGTAGTTACCACGACAGACTGAGGTGATTTTTCCATGCTTCGTTTTTTAAGTTTAACGATAGAAAATTTCGGACCGTTTAAGGGTAGTCAAACCATTGATTTCACAGACAAGAATGGCGTTTCTATTGTCTGGGGCAACAATGGTCGCGGAAAAACCACCCTTCTCAATGTTTTTCGTTATGCTTTATTTGGGAAAATTCAGAGCCGTCGTGGGATCGTTAAAGGTCTGACCAGTATCTCTAATATTGAGAGCCGCTCTGAGGAAAACTACGGTTTTAAGGTAATTCTACGGATGGAAAATAACGGGAAAAGCTATGAACTAACCCGCCAATACAAGCTAAGACCCGGAATTGTTAAGCCGGCAAACGATGACGACTATGAGCAAGCGGTTTATCTTAAGCAGGATGGCTCTTTTCTTTCTGGAGAGGAACGCGATCATGTCCTAAATACAATCATGCCCGAACAAGTTTCAAGGTTTTTCCTGTTTGACGGAGAATTACTACAAGAATATGAAGAACTGCTTTTGAATGAAACAGATGCTGGTGCAAAAATCAAAGAATCTATTGAAAAAATTCTTGGTGTCCCTGTTCTGACAAACGGAGCCATCGATGTAGAGAGCGTCCTTGATGAATACAAGACTTCCAAAAACAGAGCGGCTCAAAACGATAACAAAACCAAGCAAATCGCATCACAAATAGCAGTACTTGAAGAGAAACTTAAAGAACACCGCGCCGAATATGACCGTCTGTGTGACATTCTATCAGAAGAGATTGGTAATCGCAATATTCTAGCAGATAAACTGTCGCAGACCGAACGGATTCGAGGACTTTTAGCTAATGAAGAAGATCTCGAAATCTCCATTGAAAAAAACAAGGAATTAAGAAGCAGCCATTTAACTTCAATTTGCGCTATTACAAAGGATGCATGGAAGGGCTTAATTGGTGCGCGTGTTTCTGCGGTACTATCCGAACTGGATGAGAAGACTAAGAATTTGGAGGACAAAGAAAAATCCCAAAGTACAGCCGAACTTTTCCTCGAAGAGATGCGACGAGCAGTATCTGAGAAACACTGCCAACTTTGCGATCAAGACATCAATGAGGAACTGCTTACGAGAATGCAAAATCTTATAAAGCGTAAAGAGTCTGAATATGGTGGGCTAACCCCTGAGGAAACAATAAATTTACAGGCTCTTCGCGCTCGTAAGGCTACCTTGAAGAATATGCTTTATTCGAGCCTTCGAGAAAAACTCGAAGTTTATGAAGAGCAACTTAATCGTGTTAACGTTGAAATCAGCCGAGATGAACGTCAGCTTAAAACTGTACGTGAAGATATCGAACGCTATGGCGATATTGAAGGGTTGTCTGAATTAGCTCAGCAACATGCGCAATGCCATGCAAAGATAGAAAATCTTGAAGCAGGAAAACGTAATGAAAGAGACAAAATTGCAGAGGCTCAAAGCTCATTAGCAACACTAGAAGGGCAACTTAATCGACATGCAACTGGTACCGCAATGTTGGCTGCAAAACATAGAGTGGAAATCTGCGAACAAATACATAGTATTTTTGAAAAAGGGATTGACGCATATCGAGATAAACTGAAATCAGATGTTGAACGAGATGCAACCGAACTCTTCCTGAAGATCAGCAATGATCCTGATTATGTAAAATTAGAAATAAATGAGAACTATGGTCTGTCAATGATTCATCAAACGGGAGAAAAGCCACCTTTTAGATCGGCAGGTTTTGAACACATCGTAGCGTTGGCACTTATTGGAGCGTTGCACAAAAACGCTCCTCTTCGCGGCCCAATTATTATGGATTCTCCTTTTGGCAGACTTGATCCTATTCATAAGGAAAACATCACTAAAGTGCTGCCTTCGATGTCGGATCAGATTGTGCTGTTAGCATATACGCACGAAATTGATGAGCAAACAGCACGACTCACTCTCGGGAACGCATTAAATAAAGAGTATCGATTGACTCGTCAGACCTCCTTTTTCACGCGGGTTGAATAATACATGAATCAAAAATGGGGTGAGTTAATTTGGCAGAAGATCTCGTGAACATTCGTTTATCGCGTTATGCTAATGAAGTTGCTGAACAGTTGGTCGCTTCAGAGCATTTTGACCATATTTCTACAGTCGCAAAATTTGCTTTGGCATACGCACTGAAAAATCATTTTAACGAAATCGACCCAGCTACATATCAAGTTACTGATGCTGGTGGATCAAATTATAATATCGGCACCTTTGATCATGATGGGCAATTGGCTCTTCTTCTAAAGACGCTATATCCTGAGACCAACACGCCCTACATATACGCCCGTGCACTCATGATATTCGGTCTAACAAAACTCGGGGAGCGTATTAGTCGAGAGGGACTTCATTCAATTAGTGCATTTCTTTGAGACTGGGAGGTAGTCGGGAGATAGTGATCGGTCAAGTCTCGCTGTGCAAGTTGAAGAGGATGCGAATGCGACCAAAACGCCGATCAAGCACCCTACGTTTGCTACCACGAAAGAAACGCACCGTGGCTTCGCTCGATTTAGAAAAGGTACATGCAACCCTTAGAAGCAGCGAAGCCGCGCCTGAAAAGGAGCGCGGTGGATCAATCCTCTCAACGTGGTCGCGTCTTCGTATGTGTATAGTAGAAATCGTTAGGCTGTCTTCTCGGAAAATCATTTACCGCTCGCAAGATGCGGCCTGACAAACAGCACTTGTTTGTTCGATTCGAACAAATTGCGGTACGACTTGCCCCCGGATGGAGGAAGCGTCCACCACTTTCCCGTCACCTGCGTAAATCCCGTCATGAGTAATATCCATAAATATAATTAAAAGACTTTATCGCTGTAAGCGTTATCCGCTCAATATGACTAAAAGGGTGCTTCCTTCATGACAACACCGGAAGGCAAGTTAAAATCGCCAATGAAATTTAACGCAAACAAGATCAACAATCACCCCATAATAGCAAAAGACACATTTTGTTTAAGGACTCGGTTGTTTCGACGTCCTAAAGAAATCGCATTCGGAATTTTTTCATATCTCTAAAGAGTCGCATACGTCTGACAAAATATATTCTTCATTATTTTTTATTTCACTTACAATTGATTGCAATTTTAATAGTTGTTTGTCGTTTTTTGTTATTAGGTACTTTAAATATATATTTTTAGCCAGTTCAGCGTTCTTACATACAGTGGTGTAGTTCGTTATAATATCTATTCCAATAAGGTCGTTCTTGTTTAAATAGAGTAATCGTTCAAGCATAACTTTTTTATGTTCATAAAAACCAACGATACCTTGTAATCCATAAGCACTTGGGTATTCATTTTTTAATAAAGCTATTAAATTATAATAGACAATATCTTTTCCCCATAGAAGATCCTGTGGTAAAATAAGTCGCTCGTCAAAATTACTTTTTTTGCAGTTAAGATATTCAGCAATTTCTAATGAGATTGATTTTATCACTTCCTGATCTGTATAATTATAATTCAAAAAAGTCTCATTGACTTTCCAGAGTACAACATTTAAAAAGACAGTGCTACGTAAATTGTTCCTTTCCAATTTCCTATCGAAAAAAATAGAGTTTATAAAATCATCAAAATGAATATCAATACTTTTAAAATTCTTATTTGTATCGAAATTCAACATCTTAAAGATCTTCTTATTCTTATCATAACCATAATAAAATGCTTGATGGTATATTGGTCTCGACTTCCCGAATTGTTCCGTTCCTGGTAATAACGACTCATCAGAAGTAAATTGAGGATAGTATCCTTCGTTAATCCAATGTATTGTTTGTTCAACAATAGTCACCTTGTCAATCTTGATTGTATTATTGTTAATTATTTGATTATTAAATGCGTTTTTATTGATAATATTAGGAATATAAAAATCAAAGATAGAAGGCCAACTATTAGGCCATTTTTTCGACCAGTAAAGCTGGATAAAATGTTTATATAGGTATCTTATATCGTGTAATAAAATTATTGAGAGTGGGATTGCATGGTGTAAGTACATAATAATGGGGGGTTTTTCGCACACTGGTAATATCCTAATGCCTTCTTTCTCAATTTTTGGTATGATGTTAAGTTCCATGTCAACCTCCAATGTTAATTCTTCTCTTGATTTTGGTACGATGGTTTGATTGCTTTCGAGACCAATGGAGCCACCTCGGATTGGGATCTTAACCGAGGACATGCCCTCCACCATATTCCAGAAGAAAGCTGCTCTCCGAAAGTTGAACATGAGGCTTATCTGTCGGCGAACGGAATATGAGCTATAAATCCTAAATCCCCGGTCAAATTATAACGAAGTAGGCAGAGAAGTATCCAACGCTTTATATAGTTCAATCTGACGCTTGGTAATCTCCCCGAATCTCAAATCATGCCCAGACAATTCATAGCACCGTAAAACGATAGAAGAGGCGGCAATCTTGCAGTTGCAGACCTACATAAGGGCAAATTCGGGTCGAGTGTAATTTTTCAATTTTGAAGGACCCTTATTTTGTCGATGAAATCTATCTGAAGAAGCCCACCGAGTCGAAGTGCTACGGTACTTGTTCTCTTTTCCCTGCTCTTATACCATACGATTCAAGGAAGGGTACACGAAACCAAACCAGCGTAGCCAACCCGTTGATCGCAACAACCAACCGAAAGCTGACATAGCCCACAACACAAGAAATCTTTCTTCTGATGGAATATCTTCAGGTGGTTGTATTTCGCATGTCGGACGGCAGTTAACTTCATCCTGTTAACACAAAATTCTATACCGTTCTAAAAGCATTAATCGCGATAAGTATCTCATGCATCTGTGAAGTACCTTCAATAATTTCATTAATCTTCGCATCCCGGTAATACCTTTCAACCGGATATTCGTTGTAACATCCGTTGCCACCGTGGATTTGAACAGCATCGCTGGCCACTTTGGTTACCATGGTGGAAGCGAAATATTTCGCCGCCCAAGTTTCCATGATGCTGTCAGGGGCACCCACATCTTTCAAGTAGCCCGCATTTAAGCAAAGCAACCTAGCTGCTTTAATATTGACAACCATTTCCGTGATCATCTTTTGAATAAGTTGATTTTCTCGCAAGGGAGCTCCAAATTGTTTTCTCTTCCGTGCATACTTTACGGATTGCTCGAGGCAAGCCTGAGCCAGTCCGACACAGCCCAGTGCTATGGTGTACCTTCCGTAATCAAGACAGGTTAATGCAACATGTGATAAACCTGTTCCTACTGCCCCCACAAGATTCTCTTTGGGGATCCGGCAATTATCCAAAGTAAGCTCGGCGATCATGGAAGCCCTAGCTCCCAAAAGTCCATTGATCGGTGTGCATTCGAATCCGGCTCGACTTCTTTCAACAATAAATGCCATCGGCTTGCCTTCGCAGCTAGCGAACACGAGGAAAATTCCGGCGATCTGCCCTAAAGTGGTCCATTTCTTTTTTCCGGTTAAGACATAGTGGTCACCATCAAGCTCCGCTTTTGTTTCTATGCTTTTGGCGTCACATCCAACGCTGGGTTCGGTTAATCCGAATGCACCCATGATTTCGCCGGAAGCCAGTTTGGGGAGCCAATAATTCCTTTGTTGCTCGGTTCCCCAACGCAAGATGGCGAGAGCCACCATTCCATGCACCGTCAATAGACTTCTGACCGACGAGCATCCTCTGCCAATTTCCTCGTTAAGAATAGCTAACTCAATATTATTCATCCCAAGGCCGCCGTACTCTTTGGGCAGCATAGAGCCAAGATAGCCTTTTTCAATAACCTTCTGAATGATTCGCGGTTGGATCCGCTCCTCTTTATCATTGTCCGCCGCGTAAGGGATGACTTCATTGTCCACAAACGACCTTACCTCATCCCTTAAGCTTTCTTGTTCTTTCGTTAATTCGAAACTCAATTTAATCTCTCCTCGTATATGATTAATATCAATCTACCCGCATACTATGATTCAATAGCTTCCGGTTTATGGTGCTCAGTCATGATCAAAAATAAAGAAGTGTCCGCCGTTATAGCCTATTATATCCGTTCTACATCTGGTATCCTCCAAAAGTTCGGTGTTCGTTACAACGTCATCCCGACTTCCACATCGATGCCAGGAACTTTCTGGTCGCTTAGATCGTTTCTTCCGACGTAGGATACCTGAATCGCTTCGACGGTCGGCGGGACAGGGATCATGAAATGAACTCCGATTACTCGGTCTGCAGGATTGGTCAAAGACGCTATCTTGGTAATCGATATACATGATATGTTGATCAGAAAAATGCTATGCTCATAAATACACAACATTAGAATGAAGCTTAAAGGTCAGTCTCGGTTTGAAGTAACCTAGAATATGCTTCTTGTGCATACTGGATATCGTTCATCTCTGCAATTTTCTGTAAATTCATATAAATTAAGTTCTTCAGATCTTGTTCATCAATAAGGCAACAGAGTCGTTCGCACTTTTCTATAAACCATTCGATGTGTGCCGACTTCCATTTTCTTTCCAACATACTTTCTAAAAATATTGTGATTACAATTATAACTCTTGACTTATCTCGAATATAAGCTTTCTGGATTACTTCAGCAGGTAAATTGGCTATGATATCATATATTCGTGGATAGTTGTCCTTATCTTTTGACAAGTTAACCAAATGTTCAAGCCATAATGTATCATCGACATCAGAAAAATCGTTTCCAAAAGATAAGTATTCAGTATTCTGAGTGACAAGAGATTCTTTGAGTTTTTGTATTAACCTTACTATGAGTCGATATTCTTTTGGTTCAACTTCTTCAATATTTTTTTTGATAGCTGTTAATACGTCTTTATCATTGGTAATCTCGTATTTTAAAGTAAGATTTCTAATAATCAATGTTGCATTTAATAATTCATTTGCCCAAATAAGAAAAATGTCAAGATTGACACTCAATTTTTCTTTTAAAAATTGGATTCTGTTTCTCATAATTAATTTATGCTCGTATATACAATGGAAGGGTATAACCCCCATATTATTCGTGTGTTGTGCACGTTCAATCTGCTTTCTTAAAACGTTGTAAACTTGTATCCCATATAAGAAATTGTTAGGATTCTGGTTCATACGAAACCTTAAAGATGAATTACGGTTATATAAATAATCTTCTAACTGTTCTACAATATTGTTAAGATCAAAATGATATGAAAGATACGTATAATTATCATAACGATATTTTTTATATTGTAGCAAGGTTACTTTACGATGCAAAGTCAGTTTTTCAGTTAGAGTAGCCTTCATGATAGACTCAAATGATACGGTATAGAATGAATAGGTTCCATTTTTAGTGAACCCACTAACGTAAAATATACTTTTTTCATCGTCATAACCATGAATAAGAATATCGTGAATATAGGTATCTTTCTGGAATGCCGTGGTGTTTTCAATAAAAAACTCATCAACAAATAAGTAAACATAGTTTTCATTTTCAACTGATTTTATAATAGAATCTATAAGCTGTCTTTCACAAGCAAACCTTTCGTTCTCCCATTCTGTTACAGATAGCCAAGGATAATTATCAAATTCGCCATGATTATGAATCGTGATATTAAATTTATTAGTTGAGTAAAGTTGAATGAAGTTAGAATAAAACCAAGGCCATGCTTCTTTATTAGCTAATATAATTGACAATGGATATGCAAGGAATTGATAAGTTTTAACAGGTGGCTCTACCAACTTCAATATTTTTTGCATGAAATCCATCCTTTATAAATGAACGTTATTCAACCAATACTATGGTGTCGACCAATAGAGACGTTTAAATAATAATACTCTCACGAATAAGGAACATGAATAACGTTCAAAAAGTTCATCTTTCCCGAATATTAACCTTTACATATTCCGGATTCATATGGAAATCTTTTAAATCGTGTTCCAACAAACTGACTCCGTTTCTTTCTCCGATCTCCTTAAAACCGGCAAATTTATAAGAGACATACATAATTCGGTTTCGATCATTTGGCACGAACTCGGCAAGAAGTCTAACGCCTTTTCGCTGAGCCAGCATCATGATATGGTTCAACATAATGCTTCCAACCCCTCTTGACATGACTCGGCAGGACGTAAGTAATAATTTTAACACCCAGTAGTCTTCATTGCTTTCCACGAGCATGAGACCAATTTTCCCATATGTGCCATATTTGTCTTCTAACTCTGCAATAAATAGTTGATGGTTGTGGGATTTCCTCAATTCACTCAAATCCTCATACGAGTAGGAATATCCTGTCGAGTTTAACTGGTGCGTTCGAACTGTAAGCTCCTCGGCCCTCTGAAGGTCGTCATCCCTAACTGGTCCGATTGTGAATTTCATATCCAAGCTGGCAAGGAATTCTTCCTTTGGACCGATAAAGCTTTCCTCGATTTTATTCCGTTCCAAGTCCGCCAAATACATCAATCTTCGAAATTTAGATTCATCTGTAATAAATCGGGGATTCATCTCCGGCATTTGAAGCAGGTCTCCCAAATTCGAAGCATTGATGCACAATACTTCAGGATGAACAAACCTCACTTCATCCCTCTCGAACTCTTGATCATCGATGAAAGCAATAGCGTCCAAGCCAATGTTTATCGCCTTAGCTATTTCGTTTATCGAACTAGATTTAGAATTCCAGTTGATTTGGGGAAATAAGAAGTATTCGCTCAATCCGAATTGCCGGAGTTTGTCCATCGCAAGGCGGTAATCGTTTTTACTGGAGATCGATTGAAGTATGCCTCTGCTGTCAAGCTGCTTAATGACTTCCATAACACCTTCTATTAACGTAATGTTAGGATCCTCAAGAAGCACTCCATTCCAAAGCGTATGGTCCAAATCCCATACCAAGCACTTTATTTTTCGATTACTGCCGGTATGCAACATAAACACCTCCAAAGTTTGATTGGATTCCTTTATCAGACTAATTGCTTGATTCGCAATAACGATCTCGTATCTGAGAGGTCCCTTCGATAAATTCATTAGCTTTGGCATCCCTGTAGAATCTCTCCACTGCAGAGTGGTAACAGGTGCTCCATGGATTTGCACGGCGTAGTTGGCTGTCGTTCTACCCGATCTTGCACTCCGGCGTACAGAAGAACACTTCATCTACAAATGCCTTGAAATCTGAGTGGTATTTCTGTTGTTCCGAAGTTATTCCAAGTCTCCACTTCCCCTTCGCTTTTATTTTTGAGCCGCTTGTTTTCTACCTACAAAATCAACGATCGAATTGATCGTTCCAAAGTTATCGATATCCAAATCCTGGTTATTTATCGATATATTGAACTCCTTCTCAATGAACATTACAAGCTGCATGGCAAAAAGCGAGTTGACTACTCCCGTTGCAAAAATATTCTCGTCGTCCCTAAGTTCAATATTTCGAAAAAAACGCGAGAGGAAGATTTTGATTTTGACTCTGATTTCATCCATTTGATCTCACCTTTTCATTATTATTGACGACTAATAAGTATAGAAGCCTTGTCCCGATTTCTTTCCCAACATGCCCGAATCGACCATCTTCTGAAGCAATGGACAACAACGAAATTTGGGATCTTGAAAGCTCTCGTACAAAACCTTTAACGACTTAACCACCGTATCCAAGCCTATCAAATCTGCAGTTTCCAAAGGGCCCATCTTATGGCCATAGCAACTTCTGAATATTTCATCGACCTCAGTTGGATTTGCTACCTGATCCTGCACGACGAAAGCCGCTTCATTCATAAACAAGTGGGATATTCGATTAGATACAAAACCGGGCATGTCGTTGACAATAATGCATTTCTTCCGGATTTCCCCAAGCAAATCAACCGTCTTTTCCAATGTAGACTTCGAGGTGTGATAACCCCGAATGACTTCGATCGAAGACTTAAGCGGGACGGGATTCATGAAATGAGTTCCAATGACTTGATTGGGGCGACCTGTTAAAGCCGCGATTTTCGTTACAGAAATACAAGACGTATTTACTAAATAAATGCAATTAGCAGGGCATACTTCTTCTAATCTGGCGTATACTTTTCGCTTAATCTCCCAATCCTCAGTCACATTCTCGACCACGTAGTTTGCATCCCGCAATTGTTCATAATCTGTTGTGAACTTAATTTTTGAAAGAATGTCGTCAACGTTTTGTGAATCTTTGGTATTGTTAAACAAGGCCTGGAAACGAATATTTTTTCGTAATTCCTTCTCCGCCTCTCTAAGCTTTTCATCGGAGACATCAACTAGCAAGATCCGATATCCCCCTTGTGCAAAAACTTGGGCTACGCCGACACCCATAACTCCAGCCCCAACGACTCCAATGACAGCCATTTTCAAACTCCTCCACATTAATGTTATCCTTTTTAAAATTCTAACTACTTGCGCTGACATAGTGCTTTATTGCGTACTGCCAGAAGTATCTTGAAATGAACAGTAAAATGATTGGCGCAATAAAAGCCCAGACCAGATATATAGGTTCCATACGATCCAGTAGTTGAAGTACGGGAAAGTTAGAAATAACGAGCACAGGTACAATGAATATTCCAATTCTTATAATATGTTTACTGTATATTTGCATCGGTAAATTATTAAATTCCATCAACGAACTTACTACCGAGTCATAGAACCCCCATGTTCTGACAACCCATAAAGAAAAGATAGCAGGTATAAACAAAATGGCATATGAAATGAGTAAAGAACTTAATATTAATATAGCAGAGATGATGATGGTGCCTAAACTCAACTCAATCTGCAATTTTTTTAATGAAGTAATGACCATAAAAGAACCAGCGACTATATTGGGCACAAGATTGCTGAAGTTTATATACCTCATCGTTACTATAAATTGTAAGGAGATCGGTTTCATTATTAATACATCAAGATCTCCGTTCCGTACGTAGTCTGATAATCGAATAAAATTGTTAAGAAAAAACGAAAATATAATACCAGATATTATGATATAAATTCCGACATAGAGCATTATTTCGTCTTCCGAGATGGTCTCAATTGTAATTCCCGCCTTAAATATGACGATAACGTATACTATTTTCAGGAACAAATTCACACATTCAACCACAAGGTTTATAAAAAAATTAGCTCTGTATTCCATAATAGTGATCAGTGCATTTTTAATAAACACCCAGTAGGTTACAATGTATTTTTTTATTGTTTCCAATATTTCGACCATTCTTCTACCCTCCGTTAGCCGTATAAATCTTTGTCCCTGCTCTCCAGACCATTCTTGAAATCAAAACGAAAAGGATAGTCCAAAAGATCTGAATCGCCATGCCGTAAACGATATCCTCTAAATCCAATTTTCCACTTAAAACATTAGAGGGAAAATAGATGGTGTATTGAAAAGGAAAATATTTGGAAATATTTACGAATGTGTCGCCAAAGGCTTCTAGTGGAAAAAGTCCTCCACTAAGGAAGTTAATGATGATGTCGGCCAATATAAAAACGCCCCACGCTTCCTTTAACCAGAATGTACTTAGACTTAACGCGTAAAACATATAAAAATTTTGTGTTAATGCTAGTATAAGTGCAATTAAAAAGAGAACGATATTCCCATATTCTATTTGAAGATCGTAAATATTGAATGGAATAAGTATTGAAAAAGGCACTACTATCACAATGAGGAATTGTATAATCTTGTTCCCAATGTAATTGCAAATCCGATAGAGGGAATAATCGATCGGCCTGACTAGGTATTTGTTCAACCCCCCATTTTTTATGTCGTCATTCACATCACCCTTGAATCCTGTAATGGTAATTTTAGAGACGAGTGAAGAAATAACGGTGTAGCTGATCATTTCAGTGTAACTATATCCAAATACAGTGGAAGAATTTTTATAAATTGCTGTCCACAAATAATATTTAACTATGATAGGAAAAAATGCTGAGAGAACGAATACAAAAAAAGCTGCTTTGTACTCTATCGCTTCTTGTATGCCGATAGATACCAAATGCAAATATTTATTTATTCTTTTCATTCTTCATCACTCTTCCTAGCAAATATCCGCGCAATTCCATCTTCAATAGGTATATCCTCTATATTCATGTCAGCAGCTGGCAGCAATTCGAATATTTTTTGAGTAAATATTTTTAAGTCCTTTTTATTCACCTCAATGAATAGATTTGAACCATCATTTTTGATAGGTACTTCTAAACAGTTTAACACTTCATAATCAAGCTGCTGACTCAACTGAAGCTTAATGATTTTCTTCTCTCCAAGCAAACGATTGACCTTTTTTAATTTGTCATCGTATACAATTGTGCCATGGTTCATAATAATCGCACGTTCACACAACTCTTCAACATCCTTCATATAATGACTTGTGAGCATAATGGTCGCTTTATATTCTTGATTATAAAATTTGATGAATTTTCTTATGTTGACTTGTGAAATAATATCCAACCCAATGGTCGGTTCGTCAAGAAAGATAACTTTCGGCTTATGAATTAAAGCAGCTACCAATTCCAACTTCATTCTCTCACCCAGGGACAGTCTTCTTACTTGAACCTTTAATAAATGCTTTACGTCCAAAATCTCAGACAGTTCATCAAGGAAAATGTTGTATTCTTTATTGTCGATATCATAGAAACATTTATTCATATAAATTGACTCGATGGCAGGCAAATCCCACATTAATTGGTTTTTCTGCCCCAATACGATGGAAATCTGCTTTTTAAATTTTCTTTTTCGCTCCCATGGAACGTAACCCAGCACCATTGCATTTCCAGAGGTAGGAACCAATATTCCAGATATCATTTTAAGAGTAGTCGTTTTCCCCGCCCCATTTGCTCCCAGAAAACCGACTATTTCTCCTTCATTCACTTCAAACGAAATGTCTTTCACCGCATTTTTTATCAATTTCTCTCTGGCAATCAAGTTCTTAATTGAATTCATGAGCCCCTGCTCTTTTTTATAATAGTCGAAAGTTTTGGTTAAATGACTAACCATGATTGACATAGCTTCATGCCCTTCCTGTGTAGTGATGTATTCATACTGCAACTCATTTATAAAGCGCTTAAAGGAAAATCGGTGTAAGTATCATAAACGACCGATCGGATCACTTGTTCCAAGTTCTCATTGATATAGAAATGTCCCCCTGGGTAAAAGAGCTTAGTCAGCCCACCTTTAGTATGGTTGTTCCATGCGTCCAAGTCTTCTACCTCGAAGCTTGAATCGTTCACCCCAGACATTACGGTAATCGGACAAGATATATCGTGTCCATCAATGAATTGGTATTTATCCAGCATCGTAAGATCTGCCCTGATGGTTCTTATAAATAATTCCGCCAGTTGCGGTGATTCTAGCAGGATTTTGGATGCTCCCATTGAAGTGACTTCTTCAATGAGTTCTTTATCAATTAATTCATTTAGATTTTTGCCCCTTCTAACTTCATTTGGGGCGCTTCTTCCGGATAAAAACAATCGAATAGGTTCCACATTGAAGTTATGGCTTAAATACCTCGCATATTCATAAGCAATTAGAGCTCCCATGCTATGTCCGTAAAAAACGAATGGAAGGTTAAGCATGGGGAAAAGTGTTGGATGAAAAGACTCGATGAGTTTAAAAAGATCATCGGCATAATTTTCTCTAATCCGATCTTCCCGACCGGGCAGTTGCAAAGAAAGCAGTTCGAAATGGTCAGGTAAGAAGCGCGACCATTCTCGATAGACTGATGCGCCGCCTCCTGCGTAAGGAAAACAGACGATTCGAATTTTAGGCTCGTGAAGCGGTTTGAATATTTTAATCCATTGCCGTCCATGACTCATAGAAATCCCTCTATTTTTAGCAATCTGAATACTGCATTTTTAATTTTCGAATAGGTGTTGAAATTATCGGGAAGTAAGAACTCATCATCAATTTCAATATTGAAGCTTTGCTCAATTTCAGTTATAAGCTTTACTAGCCCGATCGAATTTAGTCCCAATTCATGCAGTTCCGCATCATTTAATATAACCGACGAATCGACTGGTTCGGGAAGAATGCGATTGATCAAATGAATTAACTTAACTTCGTTATGGTTCAGGTTATTGATTTCAATATTCATGTCATTCCCCTCACTTCGTTAGAACTAAATTTGGCAGATTGGATATGCTGAAGTCATACATGTTGGATTGACTCCACAATTCAAAAATCCCCAATGTCCAAAGAGCTTTGGCAGTATATGGTTCTCCTTTCTTTGCGCGATCGTCAATTATTTTTTCTACCACCTTTTTGTTCACCATTCCGGTTTTGATCAGACTGCCGCTCAGTGCGATTTCAGCAAAATAATCAAATAACGGATAAGGAGGCAACAACATAGCCTCTATTGGAAGTGTGAATGGCTGCTTAGGTCGATTAAGAATGGAGCTTGGCAATAGCCCCTCGGCGCTCTTATAAACAATTTTTTTAACTTCGTTATGGTAGATTTTCCACGCTTCAGGTAGTTGGACAGCAAACTGTGTTATTTTGGGTTGACAGAAGGGCAAACGAACCTCCACTGAATGCGCCATGCTAAGATGGTCGACACGTCTTAGGATATAATAGGGGAATCGTTTGAACAGATCATAACTCAAAAGATGATTCAGTCTGTCCGTCCCCTGGTACCCGGTAACTTCCTTAACCACTTCTTCGTATCCGGACGGATTCTTCTTGAGAAAATGTTTATACTCATCATGGTACAATTCTTCCCGAAGCCATCGAGGGATAGCCGACAATTTGTCCAAGTAAGGCTCCGCCCAATGATTCGTCGAATTGGAAATAGCCGCGGCAAATCGGGCATAACCCCCAAATTGCTCATCTGCACCTTCACCAGTAACTGCTACCTTAAAACCCCTTTCATGAATAGTCTTAAACAGAATAAAAGTACTTAATGCATGGGGTGCAGCGTTAGGCTGTCCCAAGTGCCAAACCATTTTGGGAAGCAATTCAATAAATGAATCCGGATCTGATTCAATGACTTCCAAATCAATAAGGCTCTTTTGTGCTAATTCGACTGCATAATTTCGCTCGTCAGCAGGCCATGTTCCTTTATATGCGATATTAAATGCCTTGATTCCCGGCCTTTCTCTGGCGGCCAGAACACTTACCAGACTTGAATCCAGGCCGCCGGAAGTCACCAAACATACCGGAACATCTGCCGATAACATGGATGATACTTCTTCCGATAGCAGTCTTCTCAGTAATTGGGCAGATTCGTTAAACGTCAGATTTTCATTATAGGAGTTGGGTGGACCACAGAAATAATGCTCCTGCGTGTCGCCGTCGCGTATCCAGCACTTTACCACGCCTGGCTTCAATGCTTTAACTCCTTTATATATACTTTCCTCTCCCACAATGCTTTGCATCGCACAATACAAATCAAATTTCTCAATTAAAATTTCGGGTTCTCGGGTAGATAGTGGCCATAATCCTCTAATCTCCGATGAAAATATAATTTGGTCGTCCTCGACTTTATAGAAAAGAGATTTCATTCCCATTGGGTCGCAGGCAAGCAGCAATTTGGGTTGCTTCCGGAGATCAATAATTGCGATCGAAAACATTCCATCCAGCATTTCGACAAACCGATCACCGTATTCTGCATATAAGGCTGGAATAATGCTGCCATCGCTATAATTCGTTAATGTGTAGTTTAGGGAAGACACCAGACGTTTAAGTTCAAGGTGATTATATATTTCTCCGTTAAAAACAGCGTAAATATTATGGTCAAGCGTGTAAGGCTGACTTCCCTGCACCAGATCTTGAATTGCCAAACGATTAATCCCTATAGACCATCCATCTCTAGCAATGACGGTTTGTTCGTCGGGCCCTCCACAATGCAACAATTTGCTCGCGGCTGCAAGTTGTTGCACCTCGAAGGGGCCTTGTCCGAAAGCTCCAAAAATACGGCACATAAAAACGGACCACCTCCTATTTTAAGATGCTATTGAACAGATCAGATTGTATAGCTGACGGCGCATGTTGTTGGATGATCTCTTTAACGGCAAGTGTTTGCTGAGCAATCGCTCTCGCCTGGTCGCCAGTTAATGTCGAGCCATGAGAAGGCAATAGTGAGTTTCCAGTTTTGATATACATTGGCGCGAGGAGCTGAACCAGCTTCGGCGCATCGTAGAATCGCACGACTCCTCCCGAAGAAGATGGAGTATCTACGTGACAGTCGAGAGGCACGGATAAGCTCTGGCGAATGGCGTGTAGTGCCGATAAAGGCAAGTCTCTGACCGGATTAACACTATTCGCGCCCAATTGCTCCAACAGCCGGATGGAAGCTGGATTAGCCTGGCCGCAGTGAGCTGAAACTTTGAGATGAATATAGTCGGGAATTTTACCTTGCTTTTTAAACTCTCCTAATACATGAAGAAGACCTTCATCATAGATGACAAAACCTGAAACTCCCAAATCAATCGCTCTTAAGATATCGGATATTGCGTTCACTATTTGATCTTGACCCCTTAAACGGTACGCGACGAAGCTTCCTTGGAGCGACTTGGAGCTAGCTCCAATGTCATAAGCCGCTCTTGGCCCTGGCGACATTATTAGCTGACAACCGTATTGTTCACATAGATGAACAAAATCAGCAATTTGAACTTTATTATGTCTGAAAATTCCGAGGGTCTCGGTAATGCGATTAATTTTCAGGCCGATTTTTATACTTTCGTCCAGCAAAGACTCAAGAGCGTTAACGGAGTTCACGGTTGGGATTTCAATCCGATAACTGGCTCCGTCTTCAAATCTTGCGTTCGACGGAGTCAATAGTTCGGAATCAGATCCTGGCAATCCTAAAGATTGAAGCGCGTCGCGAATAGATTCAAACGAATTTTTCATTCTTCACCCTCCCTTGTTTTGTAGAGACTTTCATATTCTCCGAATACCTCTACAAGCCTTCTGTTTTCTTCTTTGTTGCCTATCGTGATTCGGATGCACCCCTTCAGCTGGGATTGGCTGCTTTTATCGCGCAATAATATATTTCTTTCCTTGCAAAATTCAATCAGGGCTTCCGCTTGTACTACTTCGATGAGAATGAAATTACATTCGCTTTGGAAAACCTTTTTTACAAAAGCAAGACTTTGAAAAGCGTCCCTTAGAAACTCACGTTGCTCGATCGTATCGCGTATGCTTTCCTGTACTTTATGAAGACATTCTCTGGACAAAGCACTCCGAACAATATCAATCGTCGGCTCGGGAACAGGAGCAGGATGGATCATGATTTTCAAATATTCGATGATTTCAGGAACTGCCAATATTACGCCGCATCGAACTCCGGCCAAACCGTACGCTTTGGATAATGTTCTAAGTACAATCAAATTCTCATACTCCCTAATATAGGATGCGATCGAACCCTGATTGGAATATTCGATATAGGCCTCATCCACTACAACAATTGCTTTCTTGTAAAAACGTCTGCAGGTGGACAAAATGACTTCGTTGCTCAAAACATTCCCTGTCGGATTATTGGGAGAGTTGATATAGATCATTTTGAATTTTCCAGTTTCGAGACCGTTCGCTTCTGCCAGAGAAAAGTCGAAATCATTTCGTTTCTCAAGAATTCTTTTTTCTATGAAGACTCCATGGATATTGGCGAAATGTTCAATCAGTTCAAAACTTGGCCATAAGGTCAATAATACATCTTCCCTAGGTTCGCAAAACAAACGTATGATCAACTCAAGCCCTTCCGCGCTTCCTCTCGTAATGAGCAACTGATTGGACTCGACCGAATATAAATCAGACAGCAAATTTATCAACTCAGTAGGCTGAGGTTCTGGATAGCGGTTAAATCCGAACAAATTGTGGGGGTTCTCATTACTCTCCAATAAAAACCATGAACCTGCCGTTGAATTTAACCACGTCCGAGCCAGAGCTCCGGAGGGAAATGGCTTCATTTCTCTTATATTCGGTCTGATAAGCAGCTTCACCCAATCCTGGCTCATGGCAATTCATACTCCAATTCTCTGGCAATCAAGCGAGTGGCGCGACCAAGTGTTTTAGGCAACACGATTTGACGCCAAACATCACCTAAGCTAGAATCGATTTTATTATGTTCTAATAAGTTAGGATCACCTAAACCGTCGCGCATACGTCTACCTTGATATGGAGTCAGTAATTCATTCGTGAACGGCACGCCCATCAAATGACACATCTGTTCAAGATACAAGCGAGGCTGCTTCATTAAATCTTCATATCGGACAATACAATATTGGTTTTGATTTAGAGTTTGCAGAAAATCGAGTATGTTGCTGTTGGACCGTGTCCATAAAAACTCTCCGTAATCAAACGGATTCGTCTCTCCCCCTCCCATAAGGCGTATAAATCGATTTCGAACTACGGATTCAATTACGGAATACGGATGACGAACCAAGTAAATAAACTTTGCTTTTGGAAAGTTTCTTGATAGTCTCTTTAGTGTTTCTAATTGATTCGAGTAACCGGGCGATTTGTCAACCAGAAGTTTCGGACTGGATAGTTCCATAAGGTGATTCATAACTGCTGATGTCGTCCAATTCTCTTCCAACATCCTGGCGATTCTATTCTCAGCCTCTTCATGCGAGCATCCTGTTAGTTCCTTCAAAGCGACAATTAGACCTTGGTCGCGATCAGAGGAAGTTTGATCTCTCTCTCTCTCTCTCATGTCGCTATGTCCTAGCAGATGAAGCTCCGGGGGACTAAACAAATTCTGGTGACCAGCCAGCATGACCCTGAGTAGGGTTGAACCTGAACGGACGCTCGATAACACAAAGATGATGGGCTTGTCGTTAGGCGAGCTTCTTTTTTCTTCGTTAATTGATATTGCCGCTTTCTGCATCGCCAAATCATCACGATATTTTTCCAATTCAGTTTTAAAATATTTGAGCAACATACGCGGAGAGTAATCTCCAACGATCTCGTTAGGGTAAAATGGCATTTTATAATTCCTCTTTAAAGCCAACATTAACTCAGGAATCAATTTTATTACATCGGTATCGGCAATAATCTCATCCCAGTCCACATCTCTCTTAAGCGATATCCGAATCGTATTGTTGAGCATGTGTTCCAGTTCGGTTGATTCGTCTTTTGTGTTCTCAGCTATTGGATTCGTTGATAAATCATCAGCCGTCGACGGAACTTCGGTATAACTTTTTTGAAGTTCGATTATTTTGCAAAGTTTGGATACGGTCGAATTTTCAAGCAAAGTCACCAAGGGGAGCTCAATCTTTTCCGCGTGGTATATTTTGTTTGAAAGTTGAAGGGCTAATAATGAGTGACCGCCCAGCGTAAAGAAATCGTCGTTAACACCTATCGATTCGTATCCGAAAAGTTCAGCCCAAATATCGCACAAACGTTGTTCCAATACACTGCGAGGCGGAACATAGGGAGTTTCAATATTTGGTCTCGGTACCGTGACCGCGGCACTCCCAGCACACTCGTTTTCTTCTAATATAGGATTAAGATCACCAGTGGCATTTTGATCCTCGCTACTTTTAAATAGAGGGATCGCACTCTGATAATCCGTGCTTTCCTTAAATTCCAACGGATCAACCCAGTAACGTTTTCTATCAAATGGATAGGTTGGTGTTGCAACCCTTAATCTGTCTTCCGAAGCATAGAAATTTATCCAGTTCATGTTCACTCCGGCTATCCATAATCTCCCCGCAACCTCTAGCAGGGTTTGCTGGGACGACTTCGCCTCATAATGTGCCGGGATTGTACTCCAGGACCAAAAGTTTTTGTTGCTTACTACATCTTTCATTGAATTGCAGAAGGAAGTAAGAGTTGCGCCAGGTCCAATTTCCAAAAAGATGCGGTTTTCGTGCTTCACGTTAATTACCTTAAAGGCGTCGGCAAATCTGACCGTCCCAATCAAGTGATTACCCCAGTAGTGAGGATTCCGGGCCTCACTCCCTAATATCCAATCGCCTGTCACATTGGATAGAAGGGGAATCTGGGGCTCCAAAAGCTTCAAACTGCCGACATAGTCCACAAAGTGTTTCATTACCGGTTTCAGGCAATGTGAATGGAAGGCATGTGTAGTAGGCAGCAACTTTCCAACTACATTATCTTTGTGGAAGAGTTCCGACTTAACCTTCTCGATGTCTTCTTCTTTGCCTGCAAGTATACATAAAGAATCCGTGTTCACAGCTGATAAGGATACTTTCTCACTTAAGTAAGGTCGTAATTTCTCCTCGGATAGCGGTACCGCAAGCATGGAACCCCGAGGTGTCTCCTCAATGAATTGGGCACGTTTGGCAACCAAGGAAAGGGCATCGTCAAGTGAAAATACGCCGGCTAAACAAGCCGCAACGTATTCCCCCAAGCTGTGACCGAACAAGCTCTCTGGCTCCACCCCCCATGACATGATCAATTTGGCTAATGCATATTCAAAAACAAAGCAAGCAGGCTGGGCAACAATCGTGCTTTGTAGTAATTCATTTTTAGTCGAATTGGTCGATTGCCCCATCATTTTTCTAAAATCGAGCTTGGCATTTTGCTGCGATGCCCCCGCAGTGTTGTCCTGATCTGCAGAATAGAGATGTGCGCGCAGATCGAAACCAAGGATCGGTATCAGCCTTTCAGAACAAAGATCGATTGTTTCACGAAATACCGCTTCTTCTTTATATAATTCATACCCTACTCCGTTATATAAATCCCCCAATCCTGTAAATATAAAAGTTATTTTGGGTTTTTGATGACTGCATTCACTGCCTACAATCGTATAAAAATCCCTTTGCTTTTGGATTTCTTCAGTGGACGCTATAATAACTTTCCTGTTAGGAAACTCCGTTCTGCCGACCGACATCGTATAAGCCAAATCGGCTACATGGGTATTACTCCTCAATTTCTCATTCAATTGATTCTCTAAAGCGTTAAGAGATGATTTCGTGCGGGCGCTAAATGGGATCAGTACGTAGGATTTAGACGCTCCTGATTGTTGTATAGGCGGACTCTCAAGTATAACGTGAGCATTGGTGCCGCCAAGTCCGAAGGAATTTATTCCGGCTAGTACCGTTCCCTTCTCAGAGAGATCATATAAACGGTCGTTAACATAAAATGGGGAGGACTCCATTTCCATGGAAGGATGCGGTTTCTCGAAGTTAATGCTAGGCGGAATAAGCTTGTGCTTGAGAGAAAGCGCCGTTTTAATTAGCCCCAAAACACCAGAAGCGGCATCGGTGTGCCCGATATTTCCTTTAACCGATCCTAACGCGCAATAACCCGTGTCGCCGATTGAACGCCGGAACGCTTTTTTTAACGCTTCGACCTCGATTTGGTCACCCAGCGGAGTCGCACTGCCATGTCCTTCAATATAAACGATATCTTTAGGTTCAACATTCGCCACAATTTGTGCCTCTACAACAACGGAAGCCTGTCCGTTTAGTCCGGGTGTCGTAAATCCAATACGTTCTGAACCATCGTTATTCGTAGCCCAACCCCGAATGACAGCGTAAATTTGATCTCGATCTTTAATGGCATCTTCCAATCTCTTCAGTACAACGACCCCGACACCGCTTGTAAATATGGAACCATCCGCTTGGGCATCATACGGGCGGCATTTCCCGGAAGGAGAGAACAATCCGTCCTTCTGAGCCCAATAACCTTTTTGATTAGGGAGCTTTATGGATACTCCGCCAGCAAGAGCCATATCGCATCTGTAGTCAATTAAACTCTGGCTTGCCATACAAACGGAGACAAGCGATGATGCGCAGGTTGCCTGAATCGATACGGCGGGACCTTTAAAACCTAATTTATAGGCAACCCGCGACGTAAGATAGTCAGGCGTTGTCCCAATTGGAACTTCATCGCCGGAGATCCCTCCCAATTCTTGCGATTTGAGCAATCTCGGATATAAGTTATACAAAAAATACTTATTAACGGAGCTGCCGCCAAAGATTCCGATTGTCTCTTCCTGATTTTGCGGACGATAGCCGGCATGTTCTAACGCGGTCCATGCTGTTTCCAGAAAAACCCGTTGCTGTGGATCCATATACTCCGACTCTTTCGGCGTATACCCAAAAAAATGTCCATCGAACCATTCAGTATCGTCAATATGTCCCGAAGCTCTTACATACCTGTTCTCATCAATAACAGTTGTATCGTCTTCTTCTTTTTTCATATATGAAATGGAATTCACGCCGTTCAACATATTTGCCCAATATTCATCGACGTTCTTCGCTCCAGGACATCTGCAAGCCATACCGATAATAGCAATTTTCGGATTGTTCATTTCTTCATCTCCAAATATATTATTAATGACCGTACTAACGGTTAACGAAGCCTGTTTCTCAACCTATTTTCAATATTTCCAAACCAAGAAGTATCTTCATTGTTTTCTAAATAACTAATGAAAGAACTGATAGTTGGATATTCAAAGAAACGTACTAACGGAACACTTATGTTTAACTTATCACTAATAAGCGATTGAACCCGCATTACATGAATAGAACTTGCTCCAATATCAAAAACGTGCTCATCAAGCGCGACATTAGGGTTAGATAATACTTTTTTCCAAGAATGTAGAACGACTGATTTTATATCGTTCCCCACGTCGGTTTGTAATTCAACTTGCTGTCTTGTTTCCAGCAGTTTCTTATAATCTATTTTGTTTGTATTCGTTAATGGCATTTTATCCAACTTTATAAATCTTAAAGGTACCATATACTGCGGAAGCTTACTCGAAACGATATCACGAATTTCTTTCTCTTCCAGATTGTCATTATTATTAATTACTAGAAATGCAACCAATTCATTATGGTTCTCGTTCATACAGACAGCAACTTGCTTTACTCGAGAAATTTGAGCAATAACTGACTCAATCTCGGCCAGTTCAATTCGGTATCCTCTTACTTTAATCTGTCGATCCTTCCTGCCCATTAGCTGAATTTTGCCACTTACTGTTCTAACTCCATAATCTCCAGTCAAATATACTCTGGAATTCTTATCCTTGAATCCATTTCGATACACTTTGGTCGAGGCTTCATCTTTGTTGAGATAACCTAGTGCAATATGCTTACATTCAACGGCTATTTCGCCTTCGGAATCAACTGGATCTTTATTTTCATCTACAAACAACAGTTCTATCCCTTCGGGAGCAGTTCCGATCGGTATAATACCGTCCTCGATTTCTTCTTCGTTACGAATAACGTTCAAGGCAACAAAACCTGTAGTTTCGGTAGCGCCATATCCATTTATAAATAAACATCTTTCCGGAAATAAACTCCTGAAAGCAAGGACATCCTCTTTTCTAACCGGTTCACCGCCTAAAATAATCGCTCTTACCGAAGTGAAGTCATCTTTGGAACTGGCGTTATGAACCATCTCCCTAAACACTGTTGGAGTGGAATGAAATAATCTGACTTTACTTCTTTTAATATAGGAAGGTAATTCGATAAATCCTTCCTTTTTCAAGTTAAATGGATTTAATACTGCCCCATTAAGTAACGTGCAATAAATGTCTGTCGTAGAGGCATCATGAATAAAAGAAGGAAGCAAGGTATGTTTGTCGGTAGAGCTTATTTGAAAAAATTTCGTCAGCAACTCGATATGGAACATAATATTTCGATGATTTTGTACAACCCCTTTGGGTTCACCGGTAGATCCTGAAGTATACAAGATGGAAGCAGGAGAGTCTGGTAGTGCTCTACCTCCTCCCTCCAAAGGTTTATTTCCTAGCATTTCATCATAAAAAATCAACGGAATATGAAGCCTTTTAGCCAAATTAATCAGTTCGTAATCGTTGGGAATTGTAAGAATTACTTCTGGCTTAACATCGTCCGTTATAAATTCCAACCATCTGATGCCAAGAGAAGAATCCACCGGAATATATGTTTTCCCAGACATAAGAGTCCCCATTATAGCAGCCAGCATTTCATGAGCTCTTGGTACGGACATCATGACCCGACCTGAGTTCTCTTTAACATTCATCAAAAGATAGTTGGCTATTTGTTTGGCCTGATATTCTAATTGCGAATAGGTAACCTTGGCATCTCTTGTTTCCACAGCAATGTTATCCCCATAAACCTGACAAACTTGAGCAAACCGTTCAGGTATCGTTGTGCTTAGCTCAAAAGGAATGCCAATGGAGAAGTCATCCGACGATTGGAATTTCATCTTCTGCCTCCGGTGTCGATAAACGTTCTACAGAATCTTCTGTAATTAATAGGTTATCTTCTATGTTAATAAATCCGAACTCATTAATAAAATTCGGATTACACGCGATAATCATTCCTGGCTCTAGCGTAAGATCTTCAAAAGTAGCGATTGAAGGGTATTCCGTCGAGTCAAGCCCGATGCCATGTCCGATTCGTCCGACATCCGCTTTTACGATTCCTCTTTTCTCCATGGACGACCTGCACAACTCCATTATTTCTGCTGGCTTGATTCCAGGTTTCAGTTTCATTTCACATTGATGTCGCAACTCGTTAAGCCATAGGTAGAATTCTTTCAACTCATCGGAAGCGTATCCGACCGAGGCGGTTCTCGCGACATCAGAACAATAACCCTTGTAAGAAACTCCGATATCGACGCAAAAGGTTTCTCCGTTTTGAATGATACGTTTTGTAGGAACAGGGTTGATTCCAATAGCATCTTTGTCCGTCCCGGAAACAACATACATAAAGGTTATCGTTTCCGCTCCAAGCTCAAACAAACGCACTCTTATCCATTTTGCAATATCTTCTTCGGACATTCCCGCATGTATTTGCGGTAAAGTATCCTTTAAAGCTTGCGCGGTTATTTGGCATGCTTTCTTCGTATAAGCAATTTCAACAGGGGATTTTATGGCTCTTATTTTCAAGAGAATGTCGCTGGCGTCTACAAATTGAGCTCCTGGCAATCCCTTCATAATATCGCTATATATCGAGTAAGAAAGACCGATATATTGCTCTCTTCCAAACTCGGTGCCAATAACGGCATTCTGGTATCCCAGCGATTTAATTATCTTTGTTATCGTTTCTGCATGACCGAATAGATCGTTAACAGCATATATTTGATTAGAGCTAAAATATGTTGTTTGTTCGAGTTGGCCAAACTCAAACTTAGGCGCGATGATTATAGGTTCCCGGTCCTTCGGAAGCAAAAAAACATAGGGACGTAATTTATCGATCGGCTTTTGCATGGACCGATGTCCCGAGAAATACTGATAATTCAACCTTTCCGAAATCAAGAGCATGTCGACGTTTTTTTGCATCATCATACGTCTTGCCCTGGCATATCGTTCCTCAAACTCCTGAAGCGTAAAATCAGGAAACTCGGGTGCTTCCATTCGTCGCATACTTTGATTTTGCAATAACATAGTTCACTTCCATTCTCGATTATTAGTCGGTCGTTTTATCATTAAACACTAAAATTTGATTCATATTGCTCCTTCAATTGCTTTCGGTCAACTTTACCGTTAACCGTAATGGGTATTTCAGGAAGCATCAGTATTTTCCTCGGCACCATAACCGCGGGCAAATACTTTCTGCAATGTTGAATAATCAATTGGGGGTCAGTGTTAAGATCCGTTTGAATGTACAATACGACATAAGCATCTTCCTCGGTTCCTGCTTTAATCGCTGCAGAAGCTTTGATCCCCTCAATGTCATTCACCAAGTTCTCGATCTCTTCTAATTCAACTCGCACTCCGTAAATCTTAACCTGATTGTCCTTTCTCCCTAAAAACACAAAGTTGCCGTCCGGCAACCGCTTTACATAATCGCCGGTTTTATAAAATCGGCCTAACGTTTGAAAAGACGTTTGAATGGTTCTAAAGCTCTTCTCCGTTTCTGCATGGTTATTGACATAGCCGTCGGATACTATCCCTCCCCCCACATAGAGCTCTCCTGCTTCTTCCATGCCATCGATGGAATTTTGATCGTCCGATATAATTAAATATTCTGCATTATAATTCGGCTTTCCAATGGTAAGACGCTTATATTCAGGGTCGAATTTCCAACCGGACGAGCCTAATGAAGTTTCGGTTTGTCCGTAAACGTTAAATAATTCGATATTCGGGAAATATTCGAATACTTTTTTCCCCAACTCGAAGTTCCAACTTTCGCCTCCGCAAAAAATAGCCCTTAACGACGAGCATTGTGACGCTTCGGCTTCATCCAGGAATTTCCTCAATATCGATCCGACAAATTGTATTATCGTCACTTTTCTTTTCTCAATTGTGTTAATCAGGTAAGAAACAACGTAGTGCCCTATTGGATTTGCAATTACTACACTTGCTCCATTAAGTAAAGGCAAGAAGATTTCCCATATCGAAATATCGAAAGTGATCGGGGCCTTGTAGAGAAAAACATCATCATTTGTAACGTTACAAAGATCTCTTCTCCATATTAAGCAGTTCACAATAGCCTTCTGACTTAACCAAACACCTTTAGGACGACCAGTTGACCCTGAAGTAAATACCACAAACGCATTTTCTGAAAATCTCTCGGTTGTAAGATCGCTATCGTTCGTGGAATCTTCAAGCGAACGAATTTCATATAAATTATAATGGGAAGAAAAGTCACTCGGCTTAAGCGAGTCGTCATGGATGATCGCCTTGCAATGAACCTGGGAGCAAACATCCGCTATTCTATTGGGAGGGTATGCTGAACTAATCGGCACACAAATGTGCCCGGTCTTGATGATGGCCAAAATTCCAGCAATCTGTATAAAGGAACGTTCCACACAAAAGGCAATATTCATTTTCTCTTCGCCAAAGATTCGGTATATCCCGATAGCAATTCTATCTACTAGTTCATTCAATTCCGAGTACGTCATACTCTGTTTGCCAAAGTACAAGGCAGCTTTATGTGGATATTTTTGTACGGATTGAAGAAAGAGTTTGTATAGAGACGGTTCGTTGATTTCTAGGCTCTCACCCTTGACAATATGATTGATGTCGACATTCATAACCGTTCCCCCATTCATGATATCGATATAAAATCCGATTTCCTTAGTGATATTGACACACATTAATAATTGTTCTTAGCACAATATCTCGCGATTCCACGATAGTGGCCTGAGATGTGTCTATTGTTAGCTCCGGAGCCAAGGGCTCCTCATAGGCGGAAGAGATTCCAGTAAAATGACTAATTTGCCCGCTTATCGCCTTTTTGTATAATCCTTTCGGATCCCTTCTAATGCAGGTTTCCAAATCGACCTTTAAGTAAACCTCGATAAAGCTTGTTGGATCTACTCGGCTTCGTGCATATTTTCTCATTTCTTCAAAAGGAGATATTAAAGAAACAAGCGTGATTATTCCTGCGTCTTTAAATAGTGCCGCTACTTCTGCTACTCTTCTTACATTCTCATTTCTGTCTTCTGTCGAGAATCCAAGATCGGAGCATAGACCATGGCGAATGTTATCTCCATCCAGTCTATATGTAAGCATGCCTTTATTGATTAAATCCTTTTCCACCTCTAATGCAATTGTAGATTTTCCCGAACCAGAAATTCCCGTGAACCAAATAATTAGTCCCTTCTGGTTCAAAACTTTACATCTGTGTTCATACTTGATCTCTCCATCACTCCAAATCAAATTGGTAGTATTGTTTTTCATCATAGGTTCCTCATAGTCCCTCTTTCTCCATTTTATTCAACTTCGCACCTGAATTTGCTGCCTAAAGCCTTATAAGGCAAGTCTCAATAGCATTATTGTATTGAAATAGATTGCGGTTCAGAACTCAATGGAATGTTAAAAATTCTTCATATATAGAGATTTTATTATTAAAATCGACCTCGGTCAACCATTTTTTTCCAACAAGATTCGACAAACTGTGCCCAATTACGATAATGCTCGATACTTTCTTTTGAAATGCAAAACTATACAGACGCGAGTTTGAAGAAGCGCTGGAGGCTATAAACGTTTTTACGTTTTTATTTTACGGAGGGGGACGGGTGGGAAGAAAAAGTTCTTCAAAATATACAACCCGTAAGGCTATAGAAGATTTTGTCCCTTATATTTTATATTTTGACGTATGGAGATTAAATATTCTGGAAGGTGCCGACTTCACCCGTTTTTCTTCTCATGAAGAGGAGCTGATTCTGTTTTACAATAATCTAACTTTTCAAAATCCTACTTGACATTGATGGTGGAGGATGATAAATTGACTTCTGGGCTTCATAGATATTATATCTTTATGATTCTAGTATGCCCAAAACTAAAGTGCCCCTCGTTGAGGTCACTTTTTTTTATTTTTTCAGACTTATTCAAAATCTCACACGAGGAGTGTTAATATGACAAAGTATATTTTTGTTACAGGTGGGGTTGTTTCTTCCCTTGGGAAAGGTATTACGGCCGCTTCACTCGGCAGATTGCTGAAGAATAGGGGACTCAAGGTAACTATCCAGAAGTTCGATCCGTACATTAATATCGATCCCGGTACAATGAGCCCTTATCAACATGGTGAAGTGTTCGTTACCGACGATGGTGCGGAAACCGACTTGGATCTGGGCCATTATGAACGCTTTATCGACATTAATTTGTCGAAGGAGAGCAATGTAACAACGGGGAAAATTTATTCCTCTGTCATTACAAAGGAACGCCGCGGCAACTATCTGGGCGGCACTGTGCAAGTAATCCCACACATTACAGACGAAATTAAGGAGAAAGTCTTCCACGCGGGCAAAGAAAGGGGCTCCGATGTTGTAATTACGGAGATTGGCGGTACTGTCGGCGATATCGAGAGCTTGCCTTTTCTTGAAGCTATTCGCCAGATCAAAAGCGATGTCGGCCGTGATAACGTTATTTACATTCATGTCACCCTCATTCCATATTTGAAGGCGTCTGGAGAAGTAAAGACAAAACCGACTCAACACAGCGTAAAAGAACTGCGCAGCATCGGCATTCAACCGCAGGTCCTTGTATGTAGAACGGAGCAGAAACTCTCCAAGGAGTTGAAGCGAAAGCTAGCGCTTTTTTGCGACGTCGACATAGATGCCGTTATTGAAGCAAGGGATGCTGACACTTTATATGAAGTACCTTTAATGTTGCACGAGCAAGGCCTAGATGAGATTGTTGTTCAGCATTTGAAGCTTGATGCCGGGAAGCCGGATATGACCGAGTGGGAGAACCTCGTACATCGCGTCAAAGCAGTTGAGTGCACAACGGAAATTGCAGTCGTAGGTAAATATGTCGGCCTGCGTGACGCCTATCTTAGCGTCACGGAGTCGCTTGGTCATGCCGGTATCGACGCGAACGCGAAGGTTAACATTCGTTGGGTGAATTCGGAACAACTGACGGAAGAAAACAAAGACGATCACTTGTCCGGCGTAGGCGGAATTCTCGTACCCGGCGGCTTCGGGGAACGAGGCATTGAAGGCAAAATCGTTGCCATCGGTTATGCTCGCGAGAGACGCATTCCATTCTTTGGAATCTGCCTCGGCATGCATATGGCAGTAGTAGAGTATGCGCGTTCTGTCGTGAATTTGAAAGGAGCGAACAGTTCGGAGATGAACTTTTCGACGCCACACCCGGTGATCGACCTCCTTCATGAACAGAAATTCGTTGAAGATCTGGGAGGGACGATGCGCCTAGGACTATACCCTTGCAAGCTGGTTCCGAATTCCTTGGCGGCATACTGTTACGACGCTGAGCTCATATACGAGCGGCACCGGCATCGCTATGAGTTTAATAATGAGTATAGAAATGTTATGGAAGCGGCAGGACTTAAACTGTCAGGCATATCTCCCGACGGAAAACTAGTTGAAATAATAGAACTGCCGGACCATCCCTGGTTCCTAGCCGTTCAATTTCACCCGGAGTTCACCTCACGTCCAAATCGTCCTCAGCCCTTGTTCCGCGAGTTCGTGAAAGCTGCACTGAATACCGGTCGATAAGCTTATTGTGCATATCGATATCTGATTTTGAACATGGGATAGTAGTCCGAGCGGATGAGAAGCACCTGACGTCCGACTGCTAAACGTTCCACATTATACATTAATTCCGGCTGCGGTCTTCCTTGCGAATTGATGACTTCATAGTGGACAATCTCTCCGTTGCGGGGCAAAATCACGACAAGCGACATCGTAAAAAGTTCGTTGGAAACCTTCAAATTACTGAACGGTGCGATAAACTTTAACTCGAACACACCATCAATCGGCTTCAGTTCTTGCTGCAAAAAGAGCTTCATCTCAAGATCGCCGGCTTCCAGTTTTAAAGTGGCAAGTTTAACGATCTCAGCCTCCTTCTTTACAGCATCCCAATAAGGGAGGTTGGCTTCGATTGCCGCTAATAGTTTTTGGCGACAATCGATTTCCAACTGATTCAACCGTTCAGGATGAACTGAGGTCAAGAACTCTTGGCGGTTTCCAACCTCTTTAACTAATCGGAGGAATGCTCTGCCTTGATGGCCGTTTGCTTCCGGCAAGACGACCGTTATTTCTTCCTGTTTGGTCATTCTGAGATGGATCGCGGTATCGATATTAACCGTATCCGCTTCGGTAGCACTTGAAATCCTGGAAGAATCGTTAATAAATATAACAGCATCTTGCTTCACAATAGTGGAACAATACAAGATAATAACCCCCTAAACATGCTAAAATTCAATTATAACCATGACCTTTTGTAAATACCACTCATCTTTGTTCGATACATAATCAAAATTTCCTTCAATTCTTCAAACAAATTTATTATGCACTCATAATCCCAAGCCTGCAAACAAGAAGGTCTATATAGTACTTTGCTTGATTATATAAAATGTAATAGTGGCATAGGATTTCAGAAGTATTACTGAAATGGTGGTGGCTTAATCGGATGTTTAATCGTAAGGAATTACTTGCGACACGAATTGATGGCGTAGATCAAACTGTGATTAGACGGTTATGTCCTTATGTAAGTCATGATATGCAAAACAGATTACAGAGATTTCGATTGATAGAGGATCAGGTACGCTCGCTTTTCGGTGAAATACTTGTTCGAATATTTGCAATCGAGCGCTGGAATATTCCGAATAGCCAAATCGAGTTTGTTCGAAATAAATACGCCAAGCCTGCTTTACTGGGGAATCCGAATTTTAATTTTAACATATCCCATTCAGGGGAATGGGTTGTAGCCGCTTTCGATACATCCCCTATAGGTATCGATATTGAGTATGTACAACCAATTGAGCTTACAATCGCTGATCGTTATTTTACCCAAGCGGAAATTGCACAATTATACGACCAGCCCTTAAATGAACGGTTGGCGTTTTTTTACAAGCTGTGGACATTGAAAGAAAGTTTTATTAAGGCAGTAGGCAAGGGACTTTCCATGCCTCTCCACACCTTCTCATTTCGTTTAATCAATGGAGATATCACAGTTTGCTCCGACTCGGAGATGGGTCAATTCTACTTTCAACAATATCAGATAGATGCTGACTATCAGTTGGCCGTTTGCGGAACACTACCCTATTTCCCCAAGAATATTCAAATTTCACCTTGGTCCGACATGGTTAATTATTTTGAAAGACTTGCAATTTAGAGTGGTAATGTTCGTAGCTCAACTTTCGCAGAGCGAAAATCAGCTTAAATGCATAAGGTGACTAAACTGACGGCGATTTTTATGCCGAGGTTGAAAAATAGAAAAACACCACTTCATTTGGTAAAGTGAGAGTGTCGAACAATCACCACCATACAGAAGAGGTGTCCTCTACATGATAGATCAAAACGCACAAAATAATCAACTTCCAAATGAAATTAAACCGGCGTTCAAAGAACTGAAAGTGCTACAACACTTGAGAACAGCGGGCTTCAAGAAGAAATTCGGGTATACCTGCTCGCACTTGTTCCAGCTCATTTTTGTACTCTTGTTCCAACATAAAAATTGGTTTCGTTTGCTCGAAAGTGACAAGGGCGAATCGTTTCCTGGTAAAGATGCTGTCTACCGTTTTCTAAATCACAGCGGATACGCATGGCGTAAGTTTTTGACCGAGTTAAGTGCCTTTACCATTCGTAAGGTTCAGCCGTTGACAAGAGATGATCGCGTCTCTGTATTTGTAATCGACGATGCTCTTCGACCCCGGGAGAGCTCATTCATCCTCGCCCTTAACGCATGAATGAGTGTTGTCTTCCGTACTTTCGAAAACGTCGACCTCTCCGGTTTACTCTTTTCGAGGCTCAGTCACTTTCAGGCCTACTACCTGGCTGTCTACGCTTAACGTCTGAAATTACTTCCAGACGTCCAAGACTCGCTATTGGTGGCTTGGCTTTAGCCTTTCCAAGCAGGATTTCCACCTGCTAAACTTCACAACCTAAGCTTGGTCGCACCGAAAGTTGAGTTCGTAGCTCCAAAAAATTAGATCACCTGGTTCCAAATCGGCTGGATTTATTATCACCCCCTTCTCTACGCAATACTTGGCTTGTTCGGCCGTTGTTCGCGGTCTTATCACCAATTTCCAATAACTATAAGGATCTGCTGCGCACCTCTCTGAGGAAACAAAACCGGATGAACCCACATGAATAGTGATAACAAGAACGCGGAGCCGAGGTCACGAGATTTTCTTCCAATTTACGCCACCTCATAGTCGTACATCTGTTATTAAATCCGTATGAATACAGATCTTTGATAAAACAGCAAAAAATAAGAAGTCCAATGGTCTCGACTGTCTTGGTGCCTTTGGATCTGGGTTCACTAGAGATAAAGATGCGGCCTGCCAAACAAAACTTGCCTATCCGAATCAAACAAATTGCGGTACACGACTTGCCCCCGGCTGGAGGAAGCGTCCACCACTTTCCCGTCGCCCGCATAAATCCCGACGTGCGTTATATCCATAAATCTGCCGTTGCGCTCGTAGCTCCAAAAGACAAGGTCACCCGGAACCAAATCCGCCGCGCTTACGGTCATGCCATTCTCAATGCAGAATCTGGCCTGTTCCGCTGCGGTTCGCGGCAAGCTGATGCCAAGCTGCCGATATACCCACTGAACGAGATAGCTGCAATCTGTAAAGTTGTCCTGACCGGCCTTCGGTTGGCTGTACGGATCGCCTAGACGAGTCAGCGCCAATTTGACGGCTTCGCTGCCCAGTTCACCTTCGGGCAAATGCTGTTGAACCAGTTCAAGCTGCTCTGGCGTCAAGCCAATATCCGCATCTTTGCCAAGTATCGCAAACATCAGCGGGCGAAACTCTGCGGACAGCATTTCTTTCATCAAATCCATCTGTTCGATTGTAAAATGGTATGCCTCTGCTTGTTGCTCCGCAGTTCTGCTATTGACGTTAATATGCAAAATGCGCTCATAGCTTGTCGTCGTCTCTTCGCTGGCGCTTCCGTCCTCATGCTGAACCGTAACAGTTTCCGTATGTTCAATCGTTTCAACATGGGATTCCATCTGATTCATCTCCCAGAACACCTCATGAATGATACCGATTCTTGTAGCATCAAGCGTAGATACATCCATTCCGTTTTCTGTATCCATGACCGTCTTCACAGAAAAGACGGCTATAATGTCCGTCCAATTATCGATTCGCGTGTTGTCTGCGCTATCAGGATAATGGATCTCCACCCGGTCTACGTTTCCAGCGGACTGCTGCAAATCCTCCAGCTTTGCCTCAAATTCAGCGTCCATCTCCTGAACGATTCGAGAAAGCGGCTTTACATCGGCGTCCGTGTTTTCGCCGGACACGAAGATACCAAAAGGAGAGGAAATGACGGCAGCTATCGCCATCACAATGCACAGCAATACGATTACTGTACTGCTGATCCCCAAAAGCGCCGACAATCCTTTGACAAGCATAGCAGTGGCTCTTACTACCATTTTAATGATACGAAGATTCAGTCTCACGGCAGCTTGCGCCCTTTGAAGGGTACGTCGGGTCGTAATCGCCCTTTGCGCAGTCCGTCTTGCTATCTCGACGGCATTCATTTTCCGTTCCGCGCGATCATTTGTTTGAGCCTTTTTGATAAATGGAGACAATGCTTTGAACGTTCGTTCTTTCCTCTTGATTGTTTGACCTGCTATTTTAGATACGCGCACATTACGACGAGGCGCACGCACATTTGCTGTATGCGATGGCGCGGCGGTGCGTGTCTTTTTCCCGGCTGGTTTAACTTCCTGTTTCGGAGCCGGGTCATGAGTCCTGGCTTTGCGAGAACGATGCGAAAGCCGGGCATTGGCCCGGCTCCGTATAAAACGTTGTTTTCCTGATTGGCGATCTGAACGCAACAGATATTTGCCATCTATCGGCTTACGGAGACGCATCCTGCGATTTTGCCGCGATGTGGACATAACCGAAGGTTCAAGATTCGTGTCAACGGGGGGCTTTCCCGGGACACTATTACCAGTCGGCAATGTCTGCTTCTTTTGAATGTGCCGAAGCAATCTACTGCTGACACGCATGCTCATTCCCATTTGAGCGCGCACCATTTTCTTCATGGTCGATTCGGAACGGTGCTGTGCATATGAAACGGAAGATTGAGCATGCGCCTTGTCATGGTCTGCCTGCCGCTCAGCGCGAGCGCTTGAACGCTTCACGCGCTTCATCACGTTGGGGAGCCTGTCCAAGCGTTTGATGTCTCTTACTACAGCCCTTGTTTTGATTTTCTTCATCGTCCGATTCCACTCCTGTCACAAGCAGTCATTTAGCGAATTTGCTCCGTCCGCCGTTTTAAAATCTGATCATGACTGCGACAAAATTCCGGATAACGAAGGTGGATCGCTTCAAAAAAATAAGGGGCGTAACCGCAAGCAAACAACTCGTTAGGAGCGGAATAGCGTTCCGCGCCTTCTTCCGTCCAGCCGTTCCACAGATTAAAGGCAAGCCGGCTCACACGAATGGAACTGCTCGTTTGCCAAGAAGCCGCGAGACCTTCGGGCTTAATGCCGCCATGAGAAAAATCGAACAAATCGCGGATATGCTTGCGGGTTTCTTGGGAAATGCCAAGCGTATAGAAAAGTGCCCGATGGTAGCTGTCGCTGCATTTCCTTTCATTCAGCATCTGATAGTAGAAGCATTCGTGCTCTGCATCGTAAAATCGACCAGGATTCATCTTTACATGCCCCTCTCATGGAAAATGAGCGGCTGGCAACAACCAAACCAGCCGCCGTCGGAACAAGTCCCTCTACCTCTCTGTTCATTTTCGCAGCAAAATCGGACCCTCGAACGAACCGATATCACATGTTTTTGAGAATACGTTCCATTTGCTTCAACCCGCGTTCAATCGACTTGCGAACAGCCCTCTCATCTACATGCTCCGCCTCGGCAATCGCCACCTTGCTCATACCCAAGAAGAAGTGGGCATAGATTCGCCTGAACGACTTTTCCGGCAACTCACACATAGCCGCATAAAGCTGCAAATTCGTCAGCTTGCGCTCGTAATATTCCTCCGGGGAAATCGAAAAGAAAAGCGCGTCATGCTCGATCTCGTCGTTCCGATCCAGCGAGTAATACGCCCGATGGCGATACGTGCGCAGTCTATATGCGTTTTCATTCAAATCAAAACGGCGGATTTCCTGCGCCACCTCTTCATCGAGATCGACCCACAAGTCCGTTTTCAAAAAGGGATACATATCCCGCAAATTCATCCGTTTCATATTCGTCCCTCCGTTCTGGTTTGTTTGGCAAACCAAAACAGAGGGAGGTGAGCGGCAGCCGACGCTTCCTATCAAACGCTGATGTACAGCTTTATGAGATGCAAAAAAGACTTTGCCGCAGCGCATACCAGCGCTCAATTGCGGCAAAGTCCCAAAGTGAATTTCGTTGATTGATTTGTAGACAAACCCGTAGACATCTCATCAAAAGCTTGCATTCGGCTATTGCATGCGACAAAGGATACTGCATACCAAGCCCCTCCTCACATGGCAACACCACCTCGTGAGGAAAAGTCTGCTTGTCTGGTTGTCGGTGTTGTCATTCGTTGGTTAGTTGTTAGCTCAAATCAAGCTCTCCTTTGCTTTCGGGTTTTGCAGGTCATCTTTTCGCTCCTTAAAGCGTCCATGACCACAATTTCCACATTTATTGAAGTTAGAAGTTTTTCATCGTTCTCAAAACTCCTCCCTCCCAGTGAACGACAAAAAGGACACCACCCTATATCGGCAATGTCCAATTGCTGTCGATAGGGCAACCCGGCGATCATCGCATTAATATGCATTAGACCCGTGGCTTTGCGTCCCTGTCTTTCGAGCAGGTTTGCCATTTTTCCTAATTGTTCGACTGTATCTGTCTACATCTACTTCTATTAAGTCGCAACGTCTATAGTATGTTACCATTTGATGCTATCACTACTCTGAAATACCCCTCTTTAATCCTACACTTCGACACATAGTACCGTTTTCCCTCTATTTCCCATGATTTACATGGGATAAAGTACCCAAAACCGCTCGTGGTTTAGTCTTAAAAGCGGTAAGTAACAACCTTATTATGAAGACCCTAGTTCCCCGATCCCGGTAAATAAGGATTAGGCGAAATCCAAGTATCGTCATGGAATTTTTGACCTGAATCACATCAGGTCTTTCAAAAGGGAATTTTGTTAATTATTTCGAAACGCAAGCCCACGGCTCGATTTACTAAAGCTCCCCCGGCTTCGTCGTCATCAAGCGATACAGCTTCGTGTTGCGCGGGAACTTGTCAGTGAACGGCACGAGGGATCTGCCTACCTTCATCAGCCCGTTCCCCGCATCGACGTTCGTGATGTAGGATAGCTGCAAGTCCGAAATGTTCAAAAGCTCTGCAAGCTCCATGCGGTCAGTGTTCGCTTGGTTCAGCATGACGATAAACTCGCTGTTCACAAGCATTGTGCGGGCGGTGTGGCTTTGCAGCAAGTCGTCCACGTTTTGCGTAATGACCGTACAAAAAGCGCCATACTTTCGGACGCGCTTCCAGAACATAACGAGTCTTGGAAGTCGCAATATCCGTGGTACAGATTCAGATTTAAATTGCAATATGGTATTGACAATTGCATCGTGTACTTATACAGTATTGTTGTGAACGTTGTTCACAACAATACAAATGATTTTGTGAACGTAAATTTTAAAACGGAGGGTGGTTTTATGGCAATTATTAACTCGGAAAACATTGTTGGGACAAAGGAAATAGGAGATTTGTTCGGAGTAAGTTCTTCGGCGGTAGTAAATTTGCAGAATCGTTACATAGACTTTCCCATTCCGATAAAGAGACTTGAGTCCGGTCCGATTTTTGATTTATTGGAAATTCAAGATTGGGGCGTGAAGCACAACCGTATACCAATCAGGAATACAGTTCCGATTGAAGCTGGGGATCATAAGTCTATAGCCATCGTAGGACTTCCAAGAACAGGGAAAAGTTATTCGTCTTCCGTGTTTGTGGCAGAACATGAGTGCTTTGTCCTTCGCCGCGCGTTCAGTGGGGCTGGTGACGACTTTACGCAGTGCGCGGTAAAAATCATCGTTTCATCAAAAATCTTGGAGCCGTATGCTCAATTCAATACGGATAATGAAGAAGAGCGACAATATTCGCGGATAGATGAAAAAAGCCTAATTAATTTTGTGAACGAAACCAATGCGTATTTAAAACAAAAACGCGAATCCGGAGAAGAAATTTCACCCTCTGAATATATTGAAATTTTTGTACAACCAAGCCAACTAGCGGCAGAAATCATAAATGAAAACAAATTATCATACTTGATTGTAACCGATACGCCAGGCGTGTCAGATTCTTATGAACTGGTACAAATTGCAGAAGCGCATCTTGTCATGCTAGTTTTAACCGACAGCGGTGGTGAAACCGCGCGAGCGGGATTCAAAAAAATCGTAGAAGGTATAGCCCCGTTAGTAGCCGCCGGCGATGCTTGCTTTCTGTATAACCTCAAAAAACCGTGTGATGATGAGGAAGAATATGCAGATATGCAGCGGGAAGCCGAAACAGCTATGCAAAGCTTTGAAGCAGAGTTCGCACCACTTAGGAAAAGCGTTATTGATACTTCTATGAATATTCTTCATCCTTCCAAATCCGTATTAGGAATTCCAGGAATGAAGGATAGGAGAATAAATTTCGCAGAAGAAGCGTTCAGGAAAAGGCTTAAGGAAGTCATCAACCGTTCTTTCAAAGGAGAGGGGTTGGAGTTGATTAACAAAGAACTGCAAGACTCGCTTAAGGAAGCGCTCACTGGAGTAGAACAACTTACCGAAGAGGACATTTGCAGTAGTTTTCTCAGCTTCCTAACAAACGTTTTATCGCAAATACCACGTTTGGCAAGCGACCCAACGAAACCTGATTATCTCCAATCATTTAAAAGTAAAAATCATGCCCGTGTAAAATCTCAGGACGGGTACAGGATCGATAATGCTGTAAAGGTTGAACGTAAAGATTCATTGTCAAGGCTTTACCAGTCCTTTAGTATATTTACGGCTGAAAATACGCCCGATCTTTTAAATCAGGCAGGAATAAAGCTGTTTTATAAACTTATCTCCGAAGAACTTAAAAATGATTCCGGGATCGGGATCGGGATTCACCCGTGGGAGGATTATCCACCTGTTACAATGCGCTCGATTGAGTATATTTTGGTATCCGAACTTGAACAAGCGTTCCAACAAGGAACTAATGATGCCGCACATACTTATTGTGACACGATGAAGAAAAACGGAATTGTTAGCAAGTCATGGAATTGTGTGCGCGTCGATGTCAACAAGCTATATTTGTTGTCAATCCTCAAACATTGTGGTGTATTATCATTGCATTCCTCTAATCTCGCGGAGCTTGTACGCAATCGATATATTGGAGGACTTAGAAAAATTGGAGAGTTTAAGGCATGGAAACAATGTTTAACGGCATTCGATACAAAGATCACAGCAAATTATTCTCCAAATAACCTTGTAAAGTCAACAGGCATTTAATCAATCTCTTTTCCAATGGTCTACATTGGGCTATTGTCAGATTATTATTTCAAGATTAGAGCGGCTGACTTCATGGAAATCAGCCGCTCACCGTTATGCTTATGCCTCCCCCGGCTTCGTCGTCATTAGCCGATACAGCTTCGTGTTGCGCGGGAACTTGTCGGTGAACGGTACAAGGGAACTCCCGACCTTCATCAGCCCGTTTCCGGCATCAACATTCGTAATGTAGGATAGCTGCAAGTCCGAAATGTTCAAAAGCTCTGCAAGCTCCATGCGGTCAGTGCTCGCTTGGTTCAGCATGACGATGAACTCGCTGTTCGCGAGCATCGTGCGAGCGGTGTGGCTTTGCAGCAGATCGTCAACGTTTTGCGTAATGCCCGTACAAAAAGCGCCATACTTTCGGACCCGCTTCCAGAGCGTGAACAGAAAGTTGGCGCTATATTCATGCTGGAATAGCAGATAAATTTCGTCGATGAAGATGAATGTGTTTTTGCCTTTGGCGCGATTTTGCGTGATTCGATTCAGAATGTTGTCGAGTACGACCAGCATGCCAATCGGCAGCAGTTGCTTGCCCAAGTCGAGAATGTCGTAGCAGATGAGTCGATTATTCACATTGACGTTGGTTGGCTGAGCGAATGTGTTCAGACTGCCGGACGTGAACAGTTCAATCGCCAGCGCGATGTCCTGCGCTTCCGGCTCCGCTTGCTTTAGCAGTTCCGCGCGGAAGTCTTGCAATGTCGGCGGATCGCCCTTGTAGTTGCTCTGCAAATATTTGCGGTACACGCTGGCGGTGCAGCGGTCGATGAGCGATTTTTCCTTCGCGCCAAGCTGGTGTCCGCCGATCAACTGCTCGCACAGCGACAGGACGAATTCTGACTTCAAAATAATCGGATTCGCGCCATCGCCGTAATCGCGGTTCATGTCCATTGCATTAATGTGGTTCGGCGACGTGGCAGAAATATGAATCGTCTCACCGCCTAGCGCCTCCACAAGTGCGGAATATTCGCGTTCCGGGTCGATCAGGATGATGTCGTCGTCGCTCGCAAGCATTTGGTTGACAATTTCCCGCTTGGCGGTGAAGCTTTTGCCGGAACCGGATACGCCGAGAATGAAGCTGTTGCCGTTCAGCAGCTGCTTGCGATTGGCGACGATCATGTTTTTGCTGATGACATTCTGCCCGTAGTAAATGCCACCTGGATGCATGATCTCCTGCGCCCGAAACGGAATGAACACCGCCGTGCTTTCCGTCGTCAGAGTTCGCAAAGCATGTACCTTCCGCAAGCCGTAGGGTAGGGCAGTGTTTAACCCATCCATTTGCTGGTACGTCAATGTAGCGAACTGACACAAATGCTTGCGGGCGGTGGTGAGCAGCGTCTCCGTATCGCTATCCAGTTGTTCTTTGCTTTCGGCGACATGCACCATCGTGAGCAAACCGAACATCATCCGCTGGTCGCGGGTCGTCAGGTCGCTTAGAAACTCCTTGCTCTCCTTGCGCTGCTGCTCCATGTCGTAAGGGACGACGGCGGAGAAATTGTTGTTGCGATTTTGCCGCCGCTGCCAATTCGTAATGTTCGTCTCCACGCCAAGCAGCCGGTTTTCCACCTCGCGGACAGCTTCGTCGGTCGGAATCGGGATGACATCGAGCGAGAGCAGCAAGCTGCGGTTCAAGTCGCAAAGCTCGGCCACCATGCTGTCCTTGATGTAGCTCGCGTATTCCCGCAGGAAGATCACGCGCCCGTAATAGTTCCCCATCCGAAAATGATCGCTGGCAAACTCGAACGTGTCCGGGCAAATATAGTCCTTGAAGTGATGCCCCTTGCGCATCGTCTCCAACAGATCGAAACGAAAGCTAGCTTCCTCGCCAACCCGAAAAAAGTCATGGAGAATGCGCAGACGGTCGGTGGCATCGAGCTCCGTACATTTGGAGCCAAGACGTGAGAAGTGCGCCATCAACTCTGTGCCAACCCTTGCGAAATAGTTGCGGGCTTCGTCCACGTTCTTTTTCACGACGGAAATGGTGATGTATTTCTCCTGAATCGTGCCGTTCGCGCCCGTCGCTTTGCCAAGCAGCATATCGTTATATTCCCGCCGATACGTGTCCAGCTCGTCCTCGCGAAGCGGAATGAGAATGGAGCTTTCTACATCCACCTGATTGAGTCTCCGATTATGAATCGTGATCTTCGTTGTTGCGCCGCTGTCGAATGAATTGAGCAGATCGGAGTAGGAGAGGAACATGGTTTCCTTGTCTTCTTTGGAGGCAACGGCGTAGTTGATGTCCATAAATCGAAACGACTTGGAAAATTTGTTTCCGACAGCAAAAATCCCGTCCGGCCAAATGGCCCGGATCGGGATCGCTTGTTGAACGCTTTTCGGAATGACGAACGGTTCCTTGTCCTGCTTGATCGTGCGCCTGAGCGTCTTAATCATTGCACTTCATCCTTTCTTGCCCACGCTGGTGGATACCGTTTCGAAGCGCTTCGTAATAGATGTTCGTCGAGCGGAATACCAAGCGTCTTGGCATCAGGAATTCTGATTTTACATACGCCCACAACAGTTGCTCGGCTGTCATGCCGTGATAGCGGATAAAGCCAAGCGCTGCGCAGGGCGCTGCCCCTAAGATACACATCCAACTGAGCGTTTCCAGTCCGAAATGTCCGCGCAGTCCAAAATAAAGCCCAATCGCCGCGACAACCGCCAGAACAGAAAAAAAGAACTGCCGCAAGGACAGTCCGAAGAATAAGCTTTCCGTATAGTCCCGGATCTCCCGGTTGATTTTCACTTCCACTTTTATCCCTCCCGGATAAGCAACCTGCAGCTAGGTGAGCTACGATTTATTTGCAGTGGGTATCATCATCAGACCCATTCAAAGGGCTCAGCAGTGCCACGGCAAGCTGAATGCCATCCTTCATACCTTGCAAATATAACCTTTCATTAATGATTCCTTGTTTGAAATGATGCCGGTCCTCCCACTCTGAAAATTCCGGCATTTGCCCAATGTCCATGCCTGCAAACAAGGCATTGAATGCCTTGTTTGCTTCAGTGCGAACTCGATTCAATTCAGGGTCATGTTCAATTCTTGCCGAAACCTCATCCAATCTCCCTTGAATCACTTGTCGAAACCACAGCGGTAATCCCATTGCCCTGCTTCCCCCTACACTTCTTTTACCGAGCCTGTTCATTCCGCATGGCTTTCATGTACTGATAGCGAGCTATCAGCTTGTCCACCTTGCGGCTTTGCTCTTGAACTTCTTCGCTGCTGGACAATGGAATGGACTGTTCCATCGCCTGTTCGCCCAGTGCGTTCAGCTTGCTTCGCTCCTTCTCCACTCTTCTTAACAGTTCATCCACTCCCTCGCCCTCCACCCTGATTATGAATTCTATAAAGCAGTAAACAATGTATATTATAAAACCATCTAAATGGTAATCCTAAAACTCATTTAAGTCAATTGTATACTCCTCCATAATGAGACTTATAAAATGACAGTGGATGAGATGAGGTCTTTCCGATGATTGTTTACGATAAAAAGAAGGTAGGGAAACGGATACGGAAGCAACGCGATGCGCTGGAAATTTCCCGTGAACAAATGGCGGAGCACATTGGGCGAGTACCCCGATTCTGCGATGACATTGAGCGCGGAAAAGTTGGCATGTCCATTGAAACGATGCTTAGCATCTGTAATTTGCTTAAGCTTTCTCCTAACGATTTATTGATGGATCAAGAAGCCAGCGTGACAAGTGATGAAACCGAATTGATTATGGTAGCGCTTCATAATTGCACAGAGAAGCAACGTAAGGATGCCTTGGCTCTTTTGAAGCTGTTTTTGAACGCGATCCAATAGCCTCGTACGCTTACTTCAGTTCAGCTATAACCCCATCATTTCCCGCACGACGCGATCCGCCATTTTCACCGTGCCGACGAGAACGAGCATATTAAAAATCAATTCCCCGATATACGTCCACACCATCGTAACCGCGCCCCCGCTTTCATCGACAGCCGGGGGAGAGGCGGCAAAGGCCGAGTAAATGATGCAGGCGAGCACGATCACCGCCCCTTCCAAGCAAGCCGCTGCATACCCTTTCAGAAATGACTTGCCGATATTTTGACTCGGCTCTCCGGCAAAGGTGGACAACGGAACGGGGGCGAGTGCCGTATACAAATAGATGCGGAAGAAGCGCCCGTACACCGACAAAATCATAACAAACGACAGCACCGTAATAAACAGACTGCCGAGCAGCGTCACGACCCACAGTGGAATGCTTTGCCAGAAGCCAACATCTTCAATCGCGTTGGCAATCGCGCTTGGCAAGTTCAATGCTTCTGTGTTCCCGAACCCGGAGCGTCCCATCATCGTGGAAATGATGCCCTGTACGATACTGAATAGCGCCATCATCAGTTCCAGCCCATAGGTGACAACGGCTTTCGCCAGCACGAAGCGGATGAACAGCTTGACCGCCAGCTCGGGCCGTTTTAATTCGGCGATATTCCCCGCTGTCCGCACGACGCCGATTACGAAGAACAGCACGAGCAGCGCCAGTCCCGTCGCCTGCAACGCGCCGTGAATGTCGGTGATGACGCGCCAGATACCACCGCCCTTGAAGTCTGCCGGGGATTGCGTGACGAGCTGCCAAACCTCATGCATTTTCTCATCCCATGTGTCCAGAGCATTTTCGAGGTTGTCGATAATCCAACTGTTTTTCGCCACAGATTCACCTCATTTCGAAAAAAAGGGGAACAGACAGTTGCGCTGCCCATTCCCCGCATGATTGTGTTTTGTCTGAACGCCATTCATTCGCTAAACGGGTCGCACAGACGATAGAGTGAGTTTATCCCGCAATTAACGTCAAAATCTCTTTCGTGAACGTGATAATCACCCCGCCCGCCAGCGTCAAGAAACCGTTTGCCCGCTGGGAAGGGTCGTGCGACTTGAGCGACAAGCCGATCTGGACAATACCGAAGCCGAGAATAATCATGCCAATCGCGCGAATCAGTCCGAAAATGAACGTGGACAAGTTGTTGATCGTTGTCATCGGGTCGCCTTCGGCGTAGGCCGTGGAGACGTAGACGGTTCCCATTAATACAAATACCGTGTACAGCGCGAACAGCTTTTTCAGGTTGCGTTTCAAAGTCATCATTCCTTCCGCAAAAGTTGTTGTTCCAGTTCTTCCTCCGATAGCAGCTCATACTCTCCGTTTTCATGCAGGGTGACCTTTCGCCAGTCGATGGCGTGTTCCGTCCCTCCATGCTGATAAGGCTGCTCGCTGCCGTCGGTCGTGAGCGCCACATGCGGATGCCGGAGCAACTTGTACTTGTCGTCCTGCACCGGGCGCTCGCCGCGAATAAAGAGCAGGGCATAGCGGTTGTCGAGCAGCCGCACTTCATCCGGTGTAAGCAATTCGCGGCCAGATTGCTGGTAATTGATCGAATAGCTGCCGCTGCGTCCCTTGCTTTGACCGTAAGTGTTCGTGTCAATCGTCTCTTTGCCGAGCAACTCAGAGACGTATTTGTGTGTGGACTGCTCATTGCCTCCAAGATACAGAAACGTGTCGCAGTTGCCGACAATCGATTCCCATTCGTCTTTGTACAGCGCTTTGAGCTGCGCCAGATTTTGCAGGATGATCGAGACGGAAATTTCGCGGCTGCGCATCGTCGAAAGGAGTTTGTCAAACTCGGACGGCAGCGCACAGTTGGCGAACTCATCCATAACGAAATGAACATGCACCGGCAGCCGTCCGCCATGACGGTAGTCCGCCTCATACATCAGACACTGGAACAACTGCGTGTACAGCATGCCGACGATGAAATTGAAGCTGCTGTCATTATCGGGAATGACAGCAAACAGCGCCGTTTTCTTTTCGCCCATCGTAGACAGCGCCATCTCATCAACCAGGCTCATCCCCGCGATGGTGTGCAAGTTGAACTTCTCCAGCCGAACGCCGAGACCGATCAAGATGGATTTGGCTGTTTTGCCCGCCGCGAGCTTGAAAATGCCGTACTGCTTCACCGCCAGATGCTCCGGATCGCGCATCGCCAGCCGCTCAAACAACTCGTCGAGCGGGCTTTGGTACGTCTCGTCTTCCTCGCGCACTTCGGCGGCGGCGATCATCTCCATTACCATCGGGAAATTTTGTTCCTCTGGCGGCGCTTCGTAGAGCAAATACAAGATGAGCGCTTCGAGCAGCGCCGTTTCGGATCGTTCCCAGAACGGGTCGTTCGTGTTGCTGCCTTTGGGCGTGGTGTTGCGAATCAGATTCGTGACGAGCTTCAGCACGTCCTTGTCGTCCTGCAAATAGGCAAATGGATTGTAGCCGTAGGAACGGTGTGGATTGATTAAGTCCAGCACCTTGATGTCGTAGCCTTTAGCATTGAGCAGATGTCCCGTATCGCGCAAAATTTCGCCTTTCGGATCGAGGACGACAAATGATGTATGTGCTTGCATAACGTTTGGCTTGGCATAAAAGCGCGTCTTGCCCGCGCCAGAGCCGCCTACGACAAGCACATTCAGATTTCTGCGGTGCTTGCGACCGTCGAGACCGATGCGGACGTGATCGGTCAAAATTTTGTTTTGCTCCGGCGGCTTGCTGCGATATTTGGCGTTGATCTGCTTCGCTTGCCCCCAGCGGGCGCTGCCATGCTCCTCCCGACGGCGATAATTACGCGGGGAGGAGAAATAGATGCCGACACCGAGTGCATAAGCAAGCGTGAAGATGAACAGACAGCGCGGCGTATCGCTCACCCAGCGGATATGGAACGGGCGATTGATCGCCACACTGAGGTGTTGTAACATTGCCGGAAGCCCGCCGGACAGGGCGGGCGCGGTAAGCAGCGCCGCCCATACGACGAAAACGAATAAAGCCGCAAAGAGCAGCCAATCGCTCCTTGCGGCTTCAACGCGCTTCATGATGTCCTCGGCGTTTACGGTTATGGTACGGAGCAGCAATCGCTTTGAGCAACAGATCGTCTACTGCATCGGTGGGGCGCTGCTCGCCGATCAGGTCATTGCGCAGCATATTAAGCGCGCGTACCACGATGCCGTGCTCATAGTGATCCAGGCAGAGAATCCGTTCTTGATTCATGGGCACTCCCTCCCGCAAAGATGGTTTGGCGGACTTCTGTCGGCGCTCCTACCTTGCCTTGTCCGTCCGATTCGGTTGCCGCTGTTGCTGCTGCGTCAGCATCCGATTCATTCGGTGAGCGATCTCATTCGCGGCATCCTTCATCGCCGTCAGCTCGGCGCGAATCTGCTGCGGTTCCTTGTCCTTCAGCTTTTCCGGCGCACGTTGAAACCGGAAGGACGATGCTTCGACGCCAAACTGCTTGCACAGCATGTACGACGCACAGTACGCATGAAAGGCGTAAGCGGAACGGCTGTAACAGCTATCGCCGCGTTCCAGCTCTACATGAGCCAGCTCCTGAGCAAGCGAACGGAAAATATCCCCCGCATCCATGCCGCGACGGATGACAATAGTTCGCATATCCGGCTGATAGAGCGCCTGCACGTCCGATGGGAGCATATCGCTCACCGCAATCGGAACGGGGGAGCGATCCATGAGCGCCTTGATGCGCGTTCGGTCATCTAGCGGCAGCAGTTGCTCCCGTTTCGGACTGGCAGTCGTCTGGGCGATGTCGAACATCTTTTTCGGATTGTAGCTGATGCCCTTTGTACCGTCCTCCCGCTCATATTCCTCGCTCGGCTCCAGGATGTAAAAGCCCGTTTCCTTGCGCCGAATGTACGCTCCTTGCTCCTTCCATGTTTCGAAGTCGGCAATGCGCGTTGCTTCCGGGCGCTGGGCGAGTATGAGCAACGCATTGGAGACGCTATAGCGGTCGAAACGGCTTTGCACGTCCAAGTATTGCTGGAACTGCTCGCCGCTTTGGGCGATAGCCGTCGTGGCGGCATCAATCGTCTCATACGTCCATTGCCGCAGCTCCTGCTTCTTCTGCGCCCACGCTTCCTTATCGAACGGCTGCTCGGAGACGTTCGCGATGGAGCGGTCGGACGCTTCCTGCCGGAACAGATCGTCGTAGCTGCTCATTTTGCCTTACCCCGCTTTCCCGCAGATTTCGGCTTGCTCGTCTTTGTCCTGCTTGTCTTCGCTTGCGCCGCCTTCGTGTTGCCAGCCTGGCGCTCGCGCCGCTTCGGCAACGATGGCTCTCTGTCCGATTGACGGCGTTCCTTTTCCGCTTTGCGGTTTTCTTCCCGAAGCTCGCGGAGCAGTGCGCGAATCGATTGTCGCTGTGGAGCTGTGTGCCGTTCAGCTTCAGTCGTAGTACCCCTTGCGGATGCCTCGCTGCGCTCGGAGATAGGCTCGGACGGATGGGGCGGCGCCATCGTCGCCGTCTTGGGGTTTGAGCTGTCGCTCGCCTTGGGCGATGGGTGCGTCGGTTCGTCCGGCTGCGGCGCGTGTTGTGTCGGTTCGGGATGCCGCTCGGTTTGCGCCGCTTCGGGACTGCCCATCAGCTCGTCCAAAAAATCGTCCACGCTCCTTTCAGGCGTTGCGCCTTCGCCCGTCGCGCCTTGTTCCGATGTCTGCCCCGATTCGGTCTGTTGCGGTTGCTCCGCCGCTTGTTCGTCAACCTGTTTTTTGGCGCGTGTTTTTTCAATCTCACTTTTGATGCTCGCCGTATCGACCGTTGCCAGCTTGAAGCGCTCGACGATGCGGTTAATTTTCGATGCGTCCTCGGCTCGTACCATCACGTCGCACATACCGTCCACATTCTTTTTGTCCCGCAGCGCGCAATACAGAACACCGTACCGTTTTGCTTCCTTGCAGAAGGTGGAAAGGTCTTCATTTTTGACCGCGAACACCTTCAGCTCCTTGCCGCTGCGGAGCAAGCTTTCCAATCGAATGCTGCCCTTCGTCCGCTTCTGTCCTTGCAGGGCGGCAAACAAATAGACGGCCAAATGCTTAGCGCCTTCGCCGGAAATCTTGGCCATCACCTCGATGCCCCGCAGGCTCATGCTCACCACCTGATCGGCCGCTTCGGCTCCATTGCTCATGCCTGTCCATCTCCTTTCGTGACTTCTTCTCCTGTAACTCGCTCTCTTGAAGCTTCGTCCTCATCTCACCAGAACGGGCAAGGATGCCCGCGCACAGCCTCACCTCCTTTCGTAGTCGGTCAATCTGCTTCGACAATGCGGCAATTTGCGCCTTGTAAGCTTTGATCTGAACGGTGTCGTTCGCGCGGCGGATGCGATTGTAGAGCATTTTACGTTCGCCGCAAAGCTGATTCACCTCTTGCTCCGTAGCGGACGCAAACGCCAGAAGCTGCTCCTTGCTGGAAATACGGTGCTGACAAAGCAGCTTCGTCTGTGCCGTGATGGTCGCCATATGCCGCATATCCTCCCGCAATAAAAAAAGCGTCCTTTTTGGGGACGCGCGGTGAGCGGGCAGGACGCCCATTTGATATAAATAACGAATGTACAACGCCTGCAACCCGCTGACCCGCTTGGCAGATCGGAGCGTTCCTTTACATACGACACGTCTGCGTCGCGGCTTATGCTCGGGCTGTGGGCGATGGGGGAGACGATTCCGCAAAATGCGGTGCTTCAGCGCTTCCTCGGTATAGTCGTCCCCATGGCTGCGCAAACGAACAAAGCGCTCCTTGCCGGGAGGGCGTACCGCGAGATGCTTGACGTTCGGCTTCACCTCGTAGCCTTGCTTCTGCAATGCCGCGATAAACTGCGTCCACGTCATGGAAGCCGCTAACGCCTGATCGACATCGGAGCGGATGGTTCCCCGCCAAGTCGGCTTGCCTTCCTGATCGGCTTTCCATTCGCCATAATGCTTGGCTTTATCCGGTTCAGGATGCTCGATCACTGACAGCGCATGCTCGCGGCACAGCCGATCCGATGTTTGCCGAAGCAGGGCGTAGGACGCTTTGTTGTCGTAGTAGCGTTTGCCGTCCATAAAAGAAACGGAGTTCAGCACGAAATGATTATGCAAATGCTGCTTGTCCAAGTGGGTCGAGACGACCACCTCGAAGCGCTCTCCCCATAATTCCTGCGCCAGCTTCACTCCGATGGCATGCGCCAATTCCGGCGTCGCTTCGCCCGGCGCGAACGCTTGGTACGCATGAAACGCTACAATGCCGTCTGTCTTCTGAAATTGCCGTTTCGTTCGCTGCATCTGCTCGTAAGAGGTCAGCGGGTCGCAGTTAATGCCGCTCACGTAAAGCTGCTTTTCCGTTTTGTCGCCGTCTTTCGCATAAGCCAGCACCTGTTGCAAGTCTTGTTGCTCCGCTCGATCTATCGCGTTTTTTTCAGGATTGGCGGCATAGTCGATAACGCGCTTCAAGCGGTCGGTCACATCCCAAATCGCCGTCGTCGCCATGCGTCACACCTCCTTCGTCTACGGCGGCTGCGCCTCGGGATTCATGAAGTTCGGTTCGGCTATGCGTTCCGGCGAAGTCACGGCTTGCTGAATCTGCTGCACTGCGCGGCGGAGTTGATCGGCTTCTTGCTGAAACATCGCCCGATCCAGATGCCCTGTCGTATGTGCCTTCGCCGCCAGTTGATTGAGATTGTTGCCGATAGCATGAAGCTGACGCATCATCGTGTAATAATCCGGCGGCGGGAGGGGCTTTGGCACATAACCACTGATGAGTAAACGAAGATACGCCTCCTGCGACAGTCCCGATTTTTGCACCCGAAGGGCGAGATGCGCGTGTTCCTTTTCATTCAGACGTACCATAATTGAGATTGAACGCTTCCTCAACTTCGATCACCCCCTTTAAAAAGGCGGCTTCATGAAACAAGTCGCCGACCCAATAAACAACCATTCTGAAACCCATTCGGTCACCGAAACAATAGCGTTGCGACGGTGGGGTCTTAGGGGCGAAGCCCCTAACAAGCGAATTTGGCTAGCCAAATTCAGTGCTTGCTACAACACGAGACATTCGTCTCGCATTGCCTTCAAAACCACCAGCCGGGAAAAAGTCTAGCGGGCGGCGACAGGAATTCGAACGCCCATGAAACGATTCCTTCACTTGAAACAGACCGTCACTTACCCCCATTTTGTCCACAAAATTTATCCACAGGTTTGTGAATATCATTGTTGCTGAAGCAACGGGAAGATCACGTTCAGCGGGTCGGCTCGTTACGTCGCCTACGATATTCCATCAACTCGTCGTTCACATCTTTACCGTATTTAGGCGGCTCATCCGAAACTGAAAGAGCAGTAGAGAGCAACTGCTGTATCGCATTCGTCGCCAATCGTCCCGGTTCATCATTGTCCAGATGCAGGACAAGTCGCTTCAATTGCGGATGATTCCGCAAGTATTCGGTGAGCGCAACGGGGGAAACGGACTGCTCCGGCGTCGTCGATGGTTTGTATATGCCCGCCAGCGACAGCTTGTGCGATTGTCGCCAATCACGTTCGGCAAGACTCTCCAGCGTACAGTAGGATAGTAGATCAATCGCACTCTCAAATAGATGCAACTCTGTATTAGATTCCTTCGCTGGCAACGAAAACGAGAATCGCTTGTCGCTGCCCACAGCTTCACCCACATATCGGGTGCTGGTCGTGCCGCGAATCGCCGCATAGCGGGGAACCCCATGCACATCGAAACCAACGAATATGGCATTATGGTATCGGCGGCTCTCGTACAGCCGTCCCGTTTCAAGGCAGAAATCGATCACATCGCGATGGATGCCGCGTTTGCCGAGATAGGCGATCACGCGATGAGACGTCTCATACGCTTCGGGAAGCTCAAGCAGCTCCCGAGACAAGCATTGTTGCTGTTGTACTTCGCATGAAGCCGTAAAAAAGCTGCCTAACTGTGCGCCCTCAATCTGCAACACCGCATCGGGAAAAGGCATGCCGCGCACTTTGATGAGATAATCGAGCGCCGAACGCCCTCCAATTCCCCGCGACCACCAGAACCATTTGCCGTTGGAAATTTTCAGGCTGTCATGCGTTCGGGTGGCGTAAACATTGCGAGCGCAACGCACCAATTCCGCAGGCTCGACCATTTGTAAATAAGTCAGCAAATCCAAGCCTTTGGCGCGTTCGATCTGCTCCTTGCTTACGTAGCTCATTTCTGTAGCTCCTTTCAGAAAAAGCAAAAAAGCCTGCCTCGCCGTGATGTGGCGTGACAAGCTTTCTGCGTGTGATGAAGTTTATTTACCGATCTCTGTCTGGTTCGTTTTTTCGGTTCTCCGAACTTGATGTCACTGATCACATGCTCATACATTAAGACCTTGATGATGCTCATATCGTTCTTGCTATCGTATGCAGATAACAGTTCGTTAAAATTGCGCCATGTACTTATCCGTAATCGTCAGCATGCCTTAATCCTGTTCCAAGAGAAGTCCGTTTTTTTCTGTTATTACATTATTTTCCCCAGTAAACCTCTAACGTGACATCCTTCTCATTTTGATCGTCGACATTATTGCGCTTAATTGTACATGAATCAACATACGTATAGTAATACTCGTCTTTTAGGTTTACTAAGTCGCGAAATTCCTCGCACATACTGACGTAGAAGGTAATTGAATACTCGGTGTAAACATCTTGAAACTCAAATTCATACGGTTCCGTAATACCATTTTCCATACCCAAATTATTTGCTTCTTTCAAAGCTGCTTCATCTATCTCTTCGATGATATTGTAGCCGTTAACCTCAAGACCTACCGACTTTTTGATCTGACTTTCAATCTTCTTAGCAGCAACTCGAATCGACATAGTGATGGCTCCTTTTTATATGCAATTATGGATTTCAATTATCCCGTAATCGACAGACTAAATAATTTCATTATTTTCTTTTCTTATCCTCTTGACCCATAAGACTTCCCAGGTAAGTAACTCCTTGTGCCACACCTTGTTTTCTACCTTCTTCGTACCCATATTGTACTGCTTTCATGACAATTGACTCTAATCCATCATTTTCCTTAACGAATCTAGTGATCTTGGTGGCTCCTTTCAATAGGTTACCATTCTTATCATAAGGATTTTTCAACATTGCTTACTCCTCCTCAGTCTCATTAGTGGTATTGAACATTATCTTATCTGCAATCGCTTGGTCAACATCAAAATTTTTCAAGTCACTTACCCTAATATTGAACACCGCAACCAAGACATGTAGTGCTGTTCGATAGGCCTTTAATAATCCAAGAGAAACGTAGTATTCAGCGGTTGAATTCAAGGACAGGGTGGATATAGTTTCTTTATGGAATTCTACTTCGCGATGAAGTTCTTTACACAGCTTCGAAACCTTGGCTCCTCTGAATAAAGAAACTGTATATTGGTTGCTTATTTCTGAAAGGTAATCCCTGATATTATGATAACCTCGCAATTCGCTTTCAAGAAATAAAATTACCCCCTCCTTTTTAGAGTTTGATTCTTTTAGAAGTTTAAGTGGAGACATCTTTAGATGTTGAAGTGTGTCATTGCAACTCTCTAAGTGAAATTGGATTAAATCAGTTACAGTCTTTAATCTTGAGCCTCTAATTCCTTTTTCTTTAAAATGTTTGTTGAATTTCATGAACTTACACCTCTGTTATGCATACGAAACATAAACATTTGCATACGATTTGTGATATGTTTTATGCGTTCATGTTCTCATTATCCAGTTCGAAAGTCAAGCATTTTGTTTGTTGTTGACTGTTTGTTGTCCTCAAAGAAAGTACCGCAATTCGTGGTTTTCTAATGCCTATGTATGTATGTATGTATGTATGATAGATACATAGATGCCATGTTAGTCCCTCCCGGCCACCAATATAGCAGGGAGGGAAGTGATGGTACGAAATCGTCTGTGTCTACCTCTCGCGTCCCGCAACCTTCCGTTCCGGCGCTTCCGGTTCCTCGTCCGGCACACTGTCCACGGCTTCATTTTCCCGCTTATCCATGTTCAAAAGCGCATTCAGTTCAGCCAGCCGAGCCGATTTCGTTTGCAGTTCTTTCTCCTTCTCGAACGGGGCCGCGATCTGCTCCTTTGCCGTTTCCATTTGCTGACGCAAGGTGGCGAGTTGCTCCCGGCAATGTGTCAGCTTAGCGGGCAAGTCTGCCAAAGCATTGTTGATGCGGCTCATATTGCCGCCTGCATCCGCGCCGAGCGTCACCATATGCCCAAGCGCCCCGCGCAGCGTCGCCTTGTACTCCTTCATGAAGCTGTCGAACGAGAGCCATAACGAAAATCCCCGGTAGCTGCCGACTTCCTGCGGATCAGGCGAGGTCATGCCCTTGCACGCTTCGAGCAACGCCGCGCCTGCCGCCGCTCGCTCCGAATAGGTGTAATCTTTGACCGTCATGCCGGGAAACTTGGCATCCTCGCCGCTGTCAGTTCCAGGCGCTTGCGAACGAGCAAGCAATGCCACGTCCTGCTCATAGCCAGCTAACCGCTCCTCCGTAGACTTGATCTGTTGCGGCAGCATTTTCAGCAGCCGATCCTCCAGCGCGTACCGTTGACTGAGGTGATTCGCCTTGAGCAGCTTAAGCTTGGACACCTGAATGTCCAAGTCCATCTTTTCCTTGATGTACGGATTGCCGGTCGCAAGCGCCTTTACTTCGGCATAGGAGAGTGCCGTCTCGTCAATGTCCTCGGCAGAGCGTACAGGCGATTTGCTGGTCATAATCTGCGAAATGAAACGCTGCTTGTTTTCGAGTGTCTGGTACAGGTAAGCATCGAACGTGTTCTCCGTAACGTAGCGAAAAATATGCACGTCGCTGTTCTGGTTCCCTTGCCGAATAATGCGCCCGCTGCGCTGCTCCAGGTCGCGCGGTCGCCAAGGACAGTCGAGATCGTGGAGCGCAATCAGCTTCGTTTGTACATTCGTTCCTGCGCCCATCTTGGCCGTCGATCCAAGCAGCACCCGCACCTGCCCCATGCGCACCTTGGCGAACAGCTCCTTTTTCTTGACCTCGTTGTTGGCATCGTGGATGTAGGCAATTTCCCCGGCGGGAACACCGCGCTCGATCAGCTTGCGCCGCAACTCGTCGTACACAGTAAACGTGCCGTCCTGCTTCGGAATCGACAAGTCGCAAAACACGAGCTGCGTCAGACTCTCTCCCTGATGCGCCGCCCAATACTCGTACACGTTGTTCGCGCAAGCGCTCACCTTGCTGCCTGCATCGTCCGGGAGCATTGGGTTGCTTAGCCGCTGATCGAGCGCCAGCTTCCGTCCATCGTTGGTAATCGTCAGCATATTGTCCTCATGCGGCTCGACCTGCTTCATCCGCACCCTTTCGGCGCGGCGGGCGAGATCGGCAACCATTTCCCGCTGAAAATCGCTCGGCGGTACAGCGACATTATGGAAGTGGGCTTTCGGAACCGGAAGCTGGAGCATGTCCGCTGTCTGGATGTCCGCCACTTCCTTGAACATGTTCATCAGCTCCGGCAAATTGTAAAAACGGGCAAACCGCGTTTTGGCGCGATAGCCCGTTCCTTCCGGCGCAAGTTCTATAGCCGTCACTGTTTCTCCAAACGTCGATGCCCATGCATCAAAATGCTGCAAGCCTTGCTTCCGCAGCCGCTCGTACTGCAAGTAGCGCTGCATCGTATACATTTCGGTGATCGAGTTGGAGATCGGCGTGCCTGTGGCGAAAATAATGCCGCGACCTCCCGTCAGCTCGTCGAGGTAGCGGCATTTGGCGAACATATCGGACGATTTTTGCGCTTCGGTCTGCGCCAGCCCGGCGACGTTGCGCATTTTCGTGTACAGGAACAAGTTCTTGTATGAATCCGCTTCGTCTACGAACAGCCGATCAATGCCCAACTCTTCGAACGTAACCACATCGTCCTTGCGGCTCGCGTCATTGAGCTTCTCCAGCTTCAGCTTGAGCGTCTTCCTCGTCTTCTCCAGTTGCTTGATCGCGTAGCGCTCGCCACGGGCTTCCTTCAGTTCGCGGATGCCGTTCGTAATTTCAGCGATTTGCTCGGCTAATTGCTCCCGCTGGCGCTCCGTCGAGAGCGGAATTTTCTCAAACTGAGAATGCCCGATGATGATAGCGTCGTAATCCCCGGTGGCGATGCGGGCGCAAAACGTTTTGCGGCGCTTCGTCTCGAAGTCCTTCTTGGTCGCGACCAGCACGTTGGCAGAAGGGTACAGCTGCAAAAATTCCGCCGCCCACTGCTCGGTGAGATGGTTCGGCACGACGAACAGGCTTTTGTTGCACAAACCAAGCTGCTTGCTTTCCATCGCTGCTGCCGTCATCGCAAACGTCTTGCCCGCGCCGACGCAATGGGCAAACAGCGAATTGCCGCCGTACAGCACACGGGCGACCGCATTGATCTGATGCTGACGCAGCCGGATTTCCGGGTTCATCCCGGCGAATCGGATGTGGCTTCCGTCGTATTCGCGGGGACGGATGGCGTTGAACCGATCATTGTACAGCCGTACCAATCGCTCCCGCCGTTGTGGGTCTTTCCAGATCCAGTCGCGAAAGGTGTCCTTCATCGCTTCCTGTTTTTGCTGGGCGATGGCGGTTTCCTTTTTGTTGAGTACGCGCTTCTCCACGCCGTCCTCGTACACCGTATCGAAAATGCGCACATCCCTCAGATTCAGCGTCTCTTCGAGAATTTTGTACGCATTGATGCGGCTCGTTCCATACGTTACGTTCGCCTTGATGTTGCCGCTGCGGTCATCGCTCTTGCCCCGAATGTTCCATGTAGCTGTGTAATCGGAGTAGAGCACGTCGATGGATTGCCGAAACATATAGGGCGTGTCTACCAACTCAAAAATAAATTCCTTGATGACCGCCGGAGGAAGCCAGGTTGCGCCAAGCCTCACGTCGATTTCAGATGCGGCCAGGTCTTGCGGCTGCACCGCCTCCAGCGCTTTGACATTGCCGCCGTACCGCTCAGGGTCAAGGGCGGTAAACTGTTTGGCGACACGGAGTTTGTCCCGCACATGACCAGACAAATAAGCGTCCGCCGTTTCGTACATCGGTTGGTCATTCTCGTCCTGCTTCTCAGGATTTGGGAAAATAACGCCTTGCAAGTCGCGGATAAGCTTGTCTTCGGAAAATCCCGTTAGTTGCGCCATAAACGTCAAATCGACGCGGGCTTTCTCTCCGATTGACACCGCCAAAGCGTCCGCCGCTGTATCGACGTGACTAACGTTGGTGCGTTGCCGGATCGTTCGTTTCGTGAACATGTCCGCCTTGCGCTGCAAGCAGCCTTCCTCGTCCAGCACTTCGAGCGAGCAGAGCAGGAAGTATGCGCTGTCGTCGGCGAACGCCAAGCTGTTCGCGCGGCTGTTAATGAGACCGTATTGCGCGGTGAAACGGTCGTACTCGCGATTTAGCTTGCTTTGCTGTTCGCGAATGACCTCATCGCTGTAGTCCTCCGTCTGGTAGTCGATCAGGTCGCGGACGATGCTCCGCAGCGCGATTAACCCTTTGATGCGCCGCTTCGCCGTCGCGGACGTATCGATACGATGCATTCGGCTATTCTCCCGATAATAAATGTGACCGTCCACCAGCGTGAAGCTGAAATTGCGCACGGTCGGGTCGGCAGGGAGAGATGTCGTTTCCTCTGCTTCCGGCAGCTCCTCGCGCTCGATGTCCACCCATTCGGCATGGATGTCTTCCAGCGCTTCTTGCAGCTGCTCTGCCAGATCGGCTTCCGGGTATGGGTTACACGTCGTTTCTTGCTTGTTCCCGTACATGCGCTCGTCGTAAGCCATCGTCCCGAGAACCATGTCGGGATGAGCCGCAAAATAGGCGTTGATCGGTACGCCGTCCTCCGTTGCGGACAAGTGAATCCATTCCTCGTTCGCGGCGGTCACCATGCGGTCGCGTTTTTGCAGGAACAGGATGTCCGACGTCACTTCCGTTCCCGCGTTGGCGAAGAAAGCGTTGTTTGGCAGCCTTACCGCGCCAAGCAGCTCGGCACGCTGTGCAATGTACTGGCGAACCGCCGGATTTTGCTTATCCATCGTTCCCTTGGAGGTAATGAACGCGATAATGCCGCCGGGGCGGACTTTGTCGAGCGTTTTGGCGAAAAAGTAGTCATGGATAAGAAGCTTGTGCTTGTCGTATTTCTTGTCCGCCACGCCGTAGCCGCCGAACGGAACGTTGCCGATGGCCAGGTCGAAGAAGCTGTCGGGCAAGCTCGTTTGCTCGTAGCCGCTTATCGCAATCGACGCTTGCGGGTAGAGGAGCTTGGCGATGCGCCCGGTGATGCCGTCCAGTTCGACGCCGAACAGGCGGGAATCCTTAAACGATTCCGGCAGTAGTCCGAAGAAGTTGCCCGTACCGCAGGAGGGCTCCAAAATGTTGCCGCTGCGGAAGCCCATATTTTCAAGACACGCATAGACTGCCTTGATGACCGTCGGCGAGGTGTAATGGGCGTTCAAGGTCGAAGCCCGCGCCGATTCGTATTCCTCCGGCTCCAGCAGCTCCTTGAGCTCGTCGTATTCGGCGTTCCACTGCGCGTTGTTCTCGTCGAACGCTTGCGGGATGCCGCCCCAGCCGACGTAGCGGGCAAGTATCGCTTGCTCGTCAGCTGTCGCGGGGCGTTCCTCGCGTTCGATTTGCTTGAGCAGCCGAATCGCCGCGATGTTACTGGCGAATTTGGTTTTGGCTCCGCCATGACCAAGCTGGTCGTCGGTGATGAGGTAGTTGACCAGCGGTTCGCGCTGCGCTTCTTGCTTCGGAACAGCAGGCGAATGCGCCGAGAGAGAAGAAGCACTCCCGTTCAAATCCGTTTCGGCAGCAAGTGCGTCGAACGGGCGCGTCCGGCCTTCTGCATACATCCCGATTTCGTCGCCCTCAGACGCATCCAACTCGTCTTTGTCCATTTCCAAGTCGGACACAGCGTTAGAGGACAGGGCTGGAGTGGACTCTGCATCGGCATACGCGTGTTCCCAATCCCTTTCTTGCTCCCCGGAAGACGCGCTGTCTATCATGCCATCCGTTTCGCGTTCGCCAGTTAGCAGGTGATCGTTAAGCGGGTTTTCACGCAGCATCCGTTCAAAATCTCGGCGCTTCATTTCCTTCGTAAACAATGGAAATTGTGCGTCCTGCAAGATAACGGCGCTCGCATTCGCCAGCAAAATCTCATACTCGTCCGCACCGTAATAAACGGTATCGCCCTCTGCATACGCATAACGCGTCCGCGTTCGGTCAATTGTCTCAGACTTTGCAGCGGATGTCGGTTCCAGCGGCGCTGGCGGAGCAGTCTCGGATGTCCGCTCCAACGTCGATTCGCCCTGCGCCAGTTCGCGGAAGCGGGCTTCCTCGGCTCTTTGCCTGCGACGTTCTTCCTGCTCTTGAGCGAAGGCGGGCAAACGCTCCACTTCTTGCCGGTTCAAATACCGCTCCGCAGCGAGCAATTCGCCAATGCGCTTCTGCACCTTCATCCACGGAAGCAAGCTCTGCGCATCGGGCTTCATGATCGACCCGCGCGTAATGTGAATGCCCCTGCTGTCATGCTGCTCGTGGATGTCCGTTCCAATCAAAGCCGGGAGCCTGCCGCCCGTGCCATACTCCTGCTTTAAGAAATCCGCGTTTTCCTGCGCCGACAGCTGCTCTTGAAAATGAAGCGCAATCCGGAGCTTACTGTTCTCAAAACCGCTTCCGCGCTGAAGAATCGCATCAATTGCCGCTTGCGGAATGGCAAAAGCGGAGGACTTGTCATCCTCCGCCTGGTCCATCCAGAGCGCCTGTTGCTCGATTGACGGCTCCCGCAATCGTGCCGGATCAAATTCGTTCAGCAAGATCATGCTGGCGATATGCTGGGCAATAACTCCCCAATCGTAAAACCCTTGCGCCGTCTTGCTGTCTGCCGCGCCCTCCCACAGATGCAGCACGTTCTGATACGGCTCAAGCCCGAAGCGTTGGTCGCCGTCTACCGTCAGCTCAGTTACTCCCTGCGGAAACAAGCTGCGAACATACAAGGCAAGCTCCTGCCCGTCTTCCTTCGCTGAGAAATAAGCCTCAATGTCAGCCTTGCTCACGAGCAGCGGCGCGGTACGGAGCATGTCGTTAATAATAGCCCGGTCATGAAAAAACGGAAGACTGTTGTCCTCCGTTCGTCGATCATACCATCTTAATTGTAAATCAGCTCCGTCAGAACCAGTTCCTCCGCTTGCTGCTTCAGATTGTTCAGGTGTCCCGCCCAGCCTATCGGGTCTGCCGCTTTGTCCGGCGCGGGGTGAGCCGTCAGCAGCTTCTGTATCGTCTGCTCGACCTGCGCTCTCGCCGTCTGATCGATCTCCGTCAGATGAGAGTGCAGCTCGTCCGACAGCATCAAGCTCGCGTACAAGCCCTTCCGTTGCGTTTGCAGATACGTCTTGCGAAGCATGCCGTACTTCCCAATCGGCTGCCCGGTCGCGTCCATCGCCAGATTGGGGAGAAGGTAGTCCCCCTGCTGCGAATACGTCAGTTGTGCGTTCATCGTGTTCATCCATCCTTTCCGGCTGTTTGCCTTCATTGTGGGGCATCGCGTCCGCTCTCGCAACGGTGCGAATCGGTTCTGGCGCAGCTCGCTGCGCTTCCCGCCGCAAGGCGCGAAGCGTGGACTCGATTTCCCGCAGCATCATTTCTGCGATGTCGCTAACCGCCGCGCCCAAATGGGAAAGGGCGAGCAGCGTGTTAAAGTACCCGACGCCGGAAACGTCCTCACGGCTTACATAATGAGAAGCTTCCAGCCCGCAGCGGGTCATGACCATGAATGCGACGGCGCTTTTTGCCGCTTCTTTGAACAGCGCTTCGACGTGAAACGGCTCCAGTTCTTCGAGCAAGCTGTTATCCCGTTCTCTCAGCAGCGCCGCCACATAATCGGCGCTGTTGTCGTCCACCGCATTCTGTGCGGCGGCGATCATCGTGACAGGCAAATCCGCGCCTTGCCCAAGCTCGCCAAATGCATTTTCCAGCGTCTCAATCACAGGCTCGATGTCGCTGTCTTGCATGCTCCAGAGCGCTACCGGGCGCTGATCCCGGCTTTGCGTATCCGAAACGTCGAACACATGGCGCAAGCCAAAGTGATTGCCCCGATCCTCAATCAGCGCAATGCCTTTTGCGCCGCGTTTGACCCAGCGGTTCAGCCGCTTGTTCCACACCTCAATCGTGGCGCAAGCCGTTGCGTCCGGGCGCTGTGCGAAAATAAGCAGTTGATCCTGAAACGGATACTTGTAGTTCCACGCCGCCGTCCGCAATAATGCCATCCAGCGGTCGGGATGCTGCACGACGGCTTGCGACGTGCTGGCGGACAGCTCGGCAATCCGCTGTGCTTTCGTCGTCATAGGTCGATCCTCCTTTCAGACGAACGTGATCTGATTCGACAGGCGAATGCCTTCCTCCGAATACCGCGCCGCAATCCGGATCAGTCCGGCATGCTGCAAGCGGTGCAAATTGCGGCGGACAGCGGAAGGAGACAGTCCCACTTCGAGCGCCAGCTTTTTGCTGGACAATAAGACAGCTCCATGCCGCCCGCCGCCGCGATCCATCAGGTAGCTGTACAGCAGCTTGGCGGCAGGCGGAATTTTCGTTTCGGTCAGCAGTTTATATCGGGTAAGGTCGTTCATAGGCGTCCTCCGACATCGTGATTTGCACGTTTTCCAGCATGTTCTTTTCCTCCCGGCCCGTTAATGGGTTCCTCCCGTTGCGTAGTCGTCGTAACTCGATAAGTTCCCGTGATAAAACACAACATCGCCGTCCAGCAGGGAAAACGTTGCCCCGTATGGATCGACGAAGCTGCGCTGAAATCCTTCCATCTGCCATTGGTTGTCGAGCGGAGCGTTTTTGTATTGCAGATGCGGATGGTTCAAGTCTTGATTCCGAATCGTCTCCATGTTGAAATTGACGATGATGTACCCGTCTTTCAAAAATATAGGTGCATTGTCGTCGAGCCGTTGCGTCCGGCCGTATTCCGCCAGATTGAAGCCCTTCGGCACGACATAAGGCGCAGCGGGCAGGCTGTACTCGCCGTACCAGCGCTGCACCGAAGCGTTGGCGCGAGCAGCATTCACTCCAGAAGGCACTTGCATGCTGCCGATAAACGTCCGCAGCTTCGGCGGCAGCAGCATGATGTCGTAGCCGCCCGCATACGTCGGCTTTTGCGCATCCTTCACATATTGATCGATAAACGTCTGCTTTGCTCCGGGAGATCCGCTGAGCGACCACAGCGATGCGGCGGTTTCGGTCAGTTCTTGCCTTGGTACGTTGCGCAGACGAGCGTCGAGCGCTATATGACGTTTCTCTGCATCGTCGCTGGAGCCGATCCGCACAAACCGCTTCGTTGCCGAATGGTAGTACAGATCAACCTCTTGCCGCTTCCGTCCCTTGCTGTCCACGAAATAGAACGTCGGGGTAATTTTTATCCCGTCTCCCGAGCCGAACATGTTGCCGATCGTCTTCATCTCGAACTTGAAGTGATAGCCTGTTTTCACAGCAACATTCTTTTTGCCGCTCTCCGGGTGACTGCCTTGCCGAATAGGAAGCACGTAGGGAGGCGTATTGCCGCGAGGCGAGCCGTCAATGCCTTTCGTGCCGACCCAATAAGCGTTGCCCGTTGGCGCGGCGCTGCCCTTTTGGGTGCGGAAAACCGATTCCCATGCAAAATCGGCGATGTCGGTGATGCGGAAATCATAAAGGCGACCGATTACTTCAACCGGGACAGCTTGCGTCGCTACATGGTTTGCCAAGTCCAGGTTCGCATTCATCTGCGATGTGAAGGGAGTGGGGCTGTTTTCGGCAAACGTGCGGAACAACACGCCATAGCTGCCTTCATCCACCCATACGGGCAAATAAAACGTCGTCTGCAACTGACCGACGGGAATGGATACCCATGTTTCCTTCGGGATGAATGTCGTCCGATCCGCTTTGTACACGTCGAACGGGAACCAGACTTGCTTATCCCGCATGTACTTGGCGTAATCGCGATTGCCATAACCTTTAATATCCTTGTGCTGGCCGCTGGTCGGAATCGTCACGGTAAACGGCCTGTTCAAAATGAGCGCAGACCGCCCGGCGGTTGGCGTTGTTTTCTGGTTGTGCGCCTGATCGTCGGAGACAGATGCCTGATTGACGACGGGCGTATGCACCGTCACCGGGTTGATGCCACTGATCGGGTAGCTCTTGTTGTCGCCGCCGCCAATGCCTTTAATGAGCGTGTAAATGATCGTGCCTGTGCTGGGCTGGCTGGCTTTGTTCATCTTGCTTGCGTCAATGTTGTAGCCCGAGCCGTACAGCACATCCTGACCGATCACTGCGGGAGCCGGAATAGCGCCGGGGGAAGGAGCCGTTTCCTCAGCCGTCCGATTGTCCATCACGGTACTGCCGTTAAACACGAGCGAATCGTTTTTCACCTTGATTTTGCCGATGGCTTTTTCCGCATGGGGCTTCCAATCCTCGTTCGGAACGGACGGGCGGCTGGAGCCGCCGGAAATCGTCTGGCCGGGCAGTGTCACGTTCGCATAAACCGGATCGGTCACATGTGCGCTGAGCGTTGCGTCGTGCGCGGCGGAAACTTTGGGCGGCGTATAGCCGCTCGGCTGGAGCGTGACCGTTCCCGAAGGCAGCGCATAATTGGACACCGTCGCTTTTTGCAAGCCGTATACTTCGAGGTTTTGAATCGTCCAGAAGCTGTACTTGCGCTCAATCGTGTAGTCCTTCGTGACAGTCTGCGTTTCGGAGCGCGACACGTAGACCGTCGTCGGATTGCCGTCGGCATCCGGCGGGCCGGCATGCGCCTCCGTCCAGGTGAGGGTGTACGTCTTGCTCACCTGAATCGGATACTGCTTCGCGCCCTTCGTCTCCGCGAATGTGTTGCGGTACAAGTACGATTTGGCAAACACATTCGCGTACAAGCTCTCGGAGGTCGGGATGCCTTGCAGCACATCAAAGCGTTCCGCGCCGCGCGTATCCGCCTTGATGACAGCAGACGCGCCAGCGTCCATCACTTCTCCTTGTTGGGAAGCGCCGGGTTGTGCAGTATCCCCGCCGCCGCCTCCTTCGCTTTTGCGCACCGTATGATCCGACGTGGAATCCCCATTGTTATTAGCCGTATCCTTCACGACAACGGTAATTTTGACGGTGACGCTGGAGCCGGACGTGAAAGGAATTTTGATCGGCAACGTTTTGCTGGCGGTCAGTCCGCTGAGCGCCCCGGACTTGTCGCTTGGCGTTACCAGCGTCGCGTTCTCGATGCTCGTAATTTCATACGATTTGAGCGCCGTGGACGACTTCGCTTCAAATACAAAATCCCCGTCCACCGATGTGACCGAGTTATCGACGTTGCTCAGAGCGTCGATATGCGATGTCACCGTAATCGGAGAGGGGATTTTATAGATGCCGACGAAGTTGGAGCCGCCCGAGCCGACGAGAATGGAGCGTTCCAACAGCTTCGCGTCGCCTCTCTCCTGAATGAACAGCTTCTCATCCGGCTTGTTGTTATTCGTAATGTACGAGCGAACGATCTCATACGTCTGACCGCCGGAGGTGATTTTCTGATCGAACGTGTAATTCGCTTCTTCGCCTGTCTCATAGACGCCTTTTTCCACTTCCTTGAGCTTTGTGCCGTCTTCCTTTTGATATATGGCTTTTACCGGATTAAACTCGGCGTATTCGGCAATTGCGTTTGTGCCGCCAAGCCCCACCGTAAAGCTTCGCGTCCGCACCTTCGGATTCGTCTCGGGATTTTCTTGCAGCCAGTTTTTCTGCGATAAGTCCTTTTTCGGCGAGAGGTAGGAGCGGACGATGCTGTACGTTTTCCCGTTGTTCTCAATCTTCTCAGGAAACTCATGGTTAATCGTCTCGCCGACCTTGTAGTCGCCCTTATGAAACGTTACCTCCGGTTGTTGAATTATCGTGCCGTTTACCGTTTTCGCCACGACATCGACCGGAAAATTAGCGCTGCGATATGGCACATGCAAGCCGAAATAATCGTCAAGATCGTTTGGATGCGCCCAAGGCTCGGCATTCTTGATCTCGTTCAGCGTATAAAACGGGCCTTTTCGCACGTTTCCGTTCCCATCAATGGACACCATAACCGCGTACAGATACAAGTCGTCGTTGTCCTTGATGTCGCCCATGCCCGCCTTCCACATGCCTTCCGTTACCAGCGCTTCACTTACCTCGTAATAGGCCGTGACCGGCTCGCCGGGAATCGGCGGATTTGGTTCTTGACCGACTTGCTGTACTTGCTGATTCACGAAGGAGGCATGACTGCCGTTACGCGGATCGCCGCACTGCTTAGGAGTTGTATTCGTGCAAAGCTGGTCGCGACGTATCGTCCAGCCAACCGTGCGGTAACGGATGGAAGAGGTTGCCGCTGTGCTGGTAATCTTAAAGCTGATCGCTCCATTCTCCGTCCTGACATCAGGTGTCGCCGCGAAGGCAGGCAACGAACCGAATAAAAAAGAGCATGCCAGCAGCATGCTCAACGCGATTTTCATGAAGTTGTATTTGCGCATCTATTCCGAAACCGCCTTTCGGATTACATGATGGTAAAACAAACTGGCGCTCGGACTCACCTTCAGCGTGCTGCCCCAATCTCCTCCAACATTGGTGGACAGAGAAATATCGGCATAGCCCTCGTACCAAGTCCCCTTTTCAAACGTTTGGTTCTTGGGAAAATGCTCATCATAAAGCAAGTCCTTGCTTTCCTTATACGAGACAAACTTAATTCTGAACTTGGATCGTACAAAATTGTCGCCGAAACCATTTCGGTAAATCATAGATGGTTCGGGATCGAGATAGCCTTCGATCTGGATTTTGTTCTCTTTGACCCAGTCCACGTACTGCCGGATGTACCTCAATTCGGATTGGGAGCTTTGCACTTTGACGGCAAAGACCGCCTGCGCCCACGAATCGTCAATCGTGCTGTAATCGACATTCAACCAGAGTGCTCCGAACGTTTTCAGTCGGCTCATCCAAATATCGACGTTATGCTTGTTGAATTCTGGTATCGTCAAGTAGAGAACGGACGATACCTTACTGTTCTTCTGACTGGAGTACGGATAGCCCATTTCATACATCTCATTCGGAGCATCCGCCAGAATGTACGGATAATCACTCGCATTTTTCGGCAGGTTGGTTGTACGAATCAAGCGACCCCATTGGTCGAGCTCCACCTCGCTATTTTCACTTGTCTTAATGAACACCGTGGCCGTCGGGTTGTCCCATTCGACCTTCGCGCCCAGCACCTCGCTGACAAAACGAAGCGGTACAAACGTCCGACCGCCGCTCAAAATCGCTTTCGTATCGAGCGTGACCTCCTTGCCGTTCACTTGCACAATATTCTGATCAATCGTAAGAACGATAGCTTGATCACCTCGTGAGATAGGAACCGTCTGCGTTTTCGATTCCCAGCCGACCTTCGCTCCGAGCGATTCGGCGACAAAACGCACCGGGACGAGCGTTCGTCCATTCGCATCAATAAACGCCTGCGCGTCGGGGAACCAGATTTTTTTGCCGTCCATGACGACGCTGACGAAGGTCGGCGGTTTGCTGGCAGCGCTAGCCGTTAGGCTGAACAGCATTCCGACCATCGCAAAGACTAGCCCCGTCAATGCCCATTTCTTCATATGTTTCGCTCCTCTCAAATAAGCTTCGCGTATGTCTTGGAAGTGTTTGGCACCGTTATGTCCATCATAAAACCGATCTTGCAGCATGTCCACACTCCGCAAAGGCGCTTTTCCAGACTTGTCACATTACGGCGGGCAAGCCAGCGGCATGTATCCTTGCTTCGCCGCCGCTCTCTCGCTGGAGAAGGTTTCTTCCACCGGAGAAGAATAGCCGCATGTGCTACGATAGTACACCTTCATGCCGTTTTTCCTCGCCCCGACAATCTCAGGCTTCTTCAGCACGCGGCTCCCGCCAAGCGCGTAGTTGTTGTAGAGCTTGCCGCCCATCGGAATCCCTTGTACGAAGGCAAGAATTCCTACGTCATCAACCGTGTTATTCCATTCCTCCTGCGAAATCGTCGGCAGAGTAAACGTGTAAGTGAAGCCGTTTCGGGCAACCGATTCGTTATGCTTGTTGACCCGGTAAGCAAGCTCGTCCTCAATTGCGCGGACGATGGTATTGCGGCGCATCTGCTCGAATAATGCTGCATCCTGCAAAATCGGGATATTCGTCTGCTTCTGAACCTCCGCCAGCAAGCCTTCACGCCAACTCCGACTGCTCGCGTCATAGGCGAGAACAAAGTCGTCGAGCGTAAACGAAAGGCTGTTGCCCGCCGAATCGGCATAAGCATACGGCTTCTTCGCCCCCCAAGCCGCTTTTCGCTCAACGTGACCGCCAGCGCCCATCCATTCATCCTCGGCATAGACATAAAAGCCGTCATAACCGATCACCACAACCGCCGGAATGTACCGATTCAGCACGCCCTGCGAGACAGGGTCGTCGGCAACTCCGAAATTCGCGTACAACGTCCGGTAGAAGGCGGCAATCGCCTCGTCCTTGTTCAGCGCGATCCGTTTCGCCGATTCATACTGCGCTTCCCGCTGTTGATCGCTGCTGACGACCAACATCCGCGCCGCGTCATCGACTGCCGTATCCAGCGCGGCGTTGTAGCGCAGCTCGGCGAGCAGCGCCTTTCGCTGCATGTCCGTCTCGATCTGATTCACCGTCGCAAACGGCAAAAATATCATCGCCCCGACAAGCGCCCATTCAATCCATTTCATTGCGCACCACCCCGCCGTAGGGAATGAAGATTTTCTCGCTGGGGCTGATCGCGCCATTCAGGAAGTCGGATAAGACCGTGCCGGCAGTCCGATTCGTATTTTTGACCGTTACCGCGAAGGTGTCGCCAACATGCATTTTGTAGCGCCGAGCCGGATCATCTTTACCAGCCGCGCTGTTCGGGAACAAGACGGGCAATATTTGCGCGTTATAAAACGCGTCAACCTGCACCTCGTATCTGCCGCGAAACGTCTCCGGCTTAGTCGGATCATCGTAAACAGGCACGTACTTTTTGCTGCCATGCTCCATCTGAACCTCGAACGTGTTGCCCGTCGCAGCGAGGGTGTTCATAAAATCCGTGTACATCGCAGGCGACACAAAGCCCTTGTCCCGCACCGCATCGACAAACGATGCTATCGCCCGCATCGCGACCAGTTCAGACACATCGTCCTGCTGTCGGAACGCCGCCGAAATGGGGTAAACGTACAGCAGAAGGACGGCAACAATGACCGCAAAAACTTTCAGGAAGCTGTTCATCATTGGGCATTCTCCTTACCGTGAAACGAAAATTTGCCGCAGCAGCCGCCCGGACGCGTCCCGTTCGGCGGTCGCTTTGTACTGACTGTTCAGGCGAATCCCGGCGGGAATGAAATTGTCTCTATCTATCGGCAGCGCGTAGCGAACACCGTCCACAACAATCTCCGCATCCCCCGATTCCAGCCGGGCAATGGACTGAACGACCTCTGCGCCGGATAACGTGCCATCACCCGCCAGCGGCGAAAGCGTCTGTCGTATGCTGCGATCCTGCGTTGCTCCCGACACATAAGCGGTGGCATTCAGTGCGGCTCCTGTTTGAAAAAGAAACAGCCCGCTCGTGGCTGCGGTCAGAAAGAGAAGCACGGACACGCTCATCTCGATCATCGTTCTTGGAACATGATCCACCTCGATTCCTCCTTGGAAAAGCCGGAGCGTCCGTGCAAACACTGTTCACGCTCGAACGCCCCAGACCGATTGTTTGACAGCGTACCGAAATCGCTTCCGCAAAATGGCCCGCAAAGGTCATAAGGTTCATGGCTACTTTGCGAGCCAAGCCGAAACGATTATCGAAGCTGCCATGACTTATTGCTGACGGAACAAGATGCCGCGAATGACGTTGCTGCTGTCATGCACGATTTGCGCCCGAAACTTGCCATTCGGATTCACATAGTTCACGTTTGCTTCGTCCATCGTCTGGCTCAGCTGCCCCGGTGCTACGCCGAGGACCGAACCATAGGTGACGCTATCGAGCGGAACGCCCGTATTGATGACTTTGCCGTACCATTGGCCGGTCGGATTTTTGCCCGTCACGATTTGGATGCCGAACTGGTCTTGATCGCTGAACTTGCGCAGCGCGTTGACGACCTGGCTGCCCGACAGGGTCGTGTTGTCATACACCGTGAACGCTGTTTGCGAAAGCTCCGTCTGGAGGTTCGAGAAGTTGCTTTGCGCTGCCTTGGTTGAATCCTGCGCGGAAATGAACAGCACGACCGAGAGCGTAATGAGCGCGATGGCGAGGAAAATGCCTGCCGCCATTACAAGTGCTTTTTGTGCATTGGACATGGAAATCGCTCCTTTGAATGAATGTTGGAAAAGCAAAAAGACACTTCCCGTTTGGAAAGTGCCGCGAGTGTTGTCCGCTTGAACAACGCGCGTACTTGCTTCCAGCCTTTACTGAATCCGCTGAAGCTGCTCGTAGTAAATGGACATTTGGTACAGGCTGACGAGGACGAGCGGAATAACCAGATAACCGAAAATAAGCGCCATCATCGGCGCGAAGCCAATCCACTTGCCCCAGCCAGCCTTTTGCTCAATCAACTGCTCGTACTCCTGCTTGCGCTGCTCCTGCGCGTAAGCCTGCTCCGATTCCAGATCGTCGAACGCTTCCCGAATCGGCAAGCTCTGCACCGCTTGCTCCAGCTTCTCGACCGTGCGGACGAACGGCAAAAACGGCGCATCCTCCTTCAATTGCGCGAGCGCCTGCTCCGCGCCATGCTCGAAATGAAGCAAGCACGTCTGCAACGGCTCCTTGAACACGCGGGCAAACTGCTCCATCCAAATGAGCAGATGCTCGACCGACATCCGATCCATGTCCGCGAGCATGGCGATGATCGCATGAAGCTGATCGACCTCGTGCTTCATCTCCATCTGCCTCATGCGCCGCTGAAATAAGCGAATGCCGACAGGCAGCGCATAGCCGCCCCAGCTTGCGAGCAGCGCAAGGAACACCTCCCACCAATTGACGTACTCGCCGTCCAGCATCGAGAGCTTGCTCAAAATACGTCGAGCCGTCACGCGAAGCTCGTTTTGGTTCGATGCAGGCAGTTCACTGCGGAGCAGCGCTACAATCGTTTCTTCTGTTTTGTGCCTCACCCCCTTTAAGGACTGAATGATATGGCGATCCAGCGCCGCTGCTTCACGCGCCTTCGCTTCCTCCGCAGGAGAAAGCTGTCCGAACAGCGTCGCCGGCTTCACCGGAGTGTACAGGATTTGCTGCCTGTTCGCGGCATGCAGCGCTACAAACATCCCGATGACCGCCGCAAATGCGAGCCCGCCTGCCACAATACGCTGTACAACGAGCCATTCCAGCCGCAGCGGAGATGCGCTTCCCTTGAGCAGCTTGACCATGCGGTCGGCTTCGCGGGAACCGGGAGCAGGGGCAAGCCGATGCGCGAGCCAGCGCATCCAGGCCCATTCGTACACGCGCTTCTCCCATCTTTTTCGGCTGGTTGGCTTCAGGCTCCCGTCCAGCTCCTGAATGTTGCGTAGCAGCACGTAAGACAGCCATACGACCGCCATCAGCCCAAGCTTGACGAACCAGCCTGTCGTACTCGCATAGAAAGCGTCCATCGCCGGGAAGTAGCGGCTTGCCCAGCTTTCAATCGGACGCGTAAAGATCAGCGGCAATAACGCGATTGCCGTCAACCCCTGCAACAAGAAGCCAAGCCTCTCGCGGCGGAGCAGCTCCAGATTCAATTCCGTCGCCAGCTTGCCGAGCGACTTCAAGTACATCGAGCCTGTCGTGGTGCGCTTGTCGCCGTATTCCTTCACCAGATGCGACAGTCCCGCCATGCCTTGCAGATAACGGTTCGGCGCGCGTTCAATGTATTGCGCCAGCCGTTCCTCCGCGTCGCTCGCCGTCAATACGTCGTACAGCTCCTGCCCGTGAAGCGCCATTTCATACGGCGCGCCGTCCGCCGCTTCGTAAATCGCTTCCTCGACCATGCCATGACGATGATAATGATGACGCACATCCGAGAGAAAAAGCCGAAGCTGCCGCAGCAGTCGCGTATCCAGCCGATGCACCAGGTTGTCCGACAGGATGCCATGCCCGATCCAAAAGCCGATGCCGATCATTCCGAGCGTAGCCGGGTCGCGCACACCAATAGCCAGCGGAACAGCCGCCGCAAGCAATATGCTCCAAATGAACAGCGCCGTCTTCATCGTCTCCAGCCGCAGCTTCCATTCGTCGCCAAGCTGGAGAATGGTCATCCGTTTGCGGATATGAAGCAAGTACGCGCGCAAAAGCGGAAGCCGCTCGCAAGCGACGTATAACTGCTGCATGAAGCTATACAGCGCTTGCTTCTTCTGTGCTTTGCCTGGCTTACGCAACGCTTCGTATTGCCGAATCGCCTCCGTATCCGCACCGTGACGGGACAGCCATTGAAAAGCCGCCACCGCCGCAAGAAACAGCACCGTCGCCGCGCCCAGCAGGAGGGACAGCCATTCAAGCTTCATCGCCATTCCCCCAGTGGTACGCCATAAACGCCTCAAACGCCGCTTGGTCTGGCCCGGAGAGACAGGCAGCAATGTCCTTGCGATTGCGTTCGGACAGCGGATGAAGGGCAACGTACTGTCCGTCGCGATACTCGATCACATTCCGCGCTTCATAAAGCGGACGATCCGTCGTGCGGCGGAAAAATTCCAGCGTCGTCTCCATGAAGGCTGCCATTTTCGCTTCCGTCGTCTGTGCGTCGCGGAACGTCTCTGGATAAGCGAGCTCCTGCTCTGCTGGCACACATTCGGTAATGCGTTCAATGTAGCGATGACCGTCCGCGTCCCGACGCAGATGAATATCGAAGTTGACGACGCTGACGACTTGCTGCTCGGCAATGCGCTCGTTCGTAAACACCTTCGTTTTGAGGAGCGAATTACGCAGCGAGAAGACGAGATCGCGGAACGTTTTGGCGTGATGGGTAAACAGCGTGAACAATGACGCGACCTGCGCCATCTGCACCATCCACGCTGCGACCGGATCGGTCGCCACTTCGCCTAGAATGTTGACCGAGCCGTCCGTCTTTTTCTGGATATCCAAGCCGTCCTGCCCGGAGATCGTCTCCGTTTCCCGCAGGCTCAAAATGTTGCGATCCCGGTAAATTTTCCGTAGCTGAAGCTCGAAGCTCATTTCCTGCACCCGAATCGGCAGGAAGGCCGGAATGTAGCGCACCATCGCCATGAGCAGCGTCGTCTTGCCGCTTCCTTGCGCGCCGGTAATGGCGGTAATTCGTTCGCCCATGACGAGATAGCGAATAAGACCAATGGGAAGCATGGCGTTGTCGTCCTGAATGAGTTGCTCCAGCGTGGCGCTCTGCACATCAAATTTGCGCACAAAAAAAGCCCACGACTCGCTGAATCGGGGGCGCAGCACGACGACACGGGAGCCGTCTGCCATTTCATTCACCTTGAAGCCGTTTGCTTCGGACAACTGGCCGGGAAAATTATGCTTATAGATGTTCTGACAAACACGCCGCAGCTCCTGCTCCGAACCGAACGACAGGAAGCTCAGATTCATCGACTTTCCTTTGTAAAATAGCCACACGCTGTCGTGCGACTTCGGCACGTCGCGCAGCCGCGCGTCCTCATCGAAGCCCTCCCACATCGCAGACGGAATGCCGGACACGCCGCCCGATACGCCGTCGATTTTCATATCGCGGATGTCGTCGATAACGCTAAATCCTTTGTACTGCTGGTAAATGCGCTGCACGACGATCTGCGTTTTGTCCTCGGCAGACAGCCTCGGCGCTTCCCGCTCGTAGATGTCGCGGATTTCCACGGCGGTAATGCGGTACAATTCGCTCTGCTCGTCGTTCGGGCTACGTTTTGGGCGATCCAGCTCGTACTTGCGAATCAGTTCATCCAGCGCTTTGGCGCGGTGTTGCTTATTGTACTGATGGAGCAAAATGTCGAACTGGTCTTGCGGCGTGAGCGATGACGGATCGTCGAACGGCAGCAGTTGATTCAGATTGTCGTCGCTTAGGACGTAACGCTTGTCCAGCAAATCGGCAATCACCAGCTTCACATATGCCTTGTCCCGCAAATCGCCGGACGTGCAACCTCGCAGCGCCTTTTTCAGTTCGGCTCGCTTGTTTTTGCGGCGGCGGTATTCTTCCTCCGACAAACCGAAGTCAATCAGGCTGCTGCTCGTCATCTCGTGCAGCGCTTCTTTAATGAAGGAAGTCATCGCTTCGAGCGTGTAGACCAGCTTCTCGTCCGAGTGCTCCGGCAAGCGTCGGCTCATGCGCAAATAGAGCAAAGAGATGGCGGCGGTCAGGATGCCCGCAATCAGCAAGCCGTTGAGCAGAACGATCATCGGTCGCCCTCCTTCCCGTCGAACAGAGGCTTGTCCAGTCCGGCATGCTGGAGGATCGCCTGCGTTAGCGCCCGCACATGCTGCATGAAAAGGGCGTTCTCATGGTCGCGCGGCACTTGACGATTGCGAAACAGGAAACGGACTGCTTCACCATCCTGCATCGCATCTAGCCAACCCGTGTTGTGAACGATTGGGTAAGCGGATTCCCGCCGCCGGAATTGGCGCATGATGTTTTTGACTGTCATGATCGACCGGGAATCGTATTGTCCGAATACAAGCAAAAGTTTGCGGTTTAAGAAAAGCTGCCCCTCTAGCAGCGGAAAAACCTGCTCCAGTTTACGCCCGTTTTGCGGTAGGTTGACGATCAGCAAATCCGCCTGCCTAATGAGCGCGTGCGTCCATGCCGACAAGCTGCCGCTGCCAGCATCGAGCAACACCAGATCATAAGCGCGCCTTGCCAACTCTAGCAGCGGCGCAAGCCATTCCTGAGCTGCTAACGTAAACGACGAATCCGGCTTGTTCGTCCCCGGCAGGATGTCGAGCCGCTCAGACAGCAACGGCAGCGTGTAATCCCTGAACTGCTTCGGCTCCAGCTTACGATTTTGTTGCAGCCGCAGCAGAGCGTCGATGCCCGCATCAGATGGATTGTCGTTGTGGTTCGTCCACGTCCGCCGTGGATAAAAAGCGCGTTCAACCGGTGCATAATCGCTCTGCACATGCCCTAGCAGAAGCTGACGCACGGAGTATTCCAGTCCAAGCAGCGCGGCGGCGGCAATCATATTGCTCGTCGTTCCCGCCTGTCCAGAAACGGGACTCCAGAACACTACGGTAGAACCCATATTTTCCTCTCCTTTCGCGTGAGGGTTCGCGACGAAACCCATTCCTATGGAAGTCATTTCGTCGCGTTGCCCATCTTACGGCTTGCGCTTCCGAACTTGCGCCCATGCCCGCCGCGCCGCTTTCGTGTCGCAATCGAACAAATTTACTAGCATGTCCTGAACGGTGCGGCGATGCGCCCCGGACAGCCGCCGGATGTCGATGCGGCTATGATGCTGGTTATCCAGATCGACGGACATATCCCGTTCGTCGAGCGGCAAACGAAAGACGGTTTCTTCCCAGCATACCGCTTGCTGCGGCAACAGCGAATTGACATACGTCTCGGGGATCGACAGCGGCAAGGTAGGCGTGAGCAGCTTGAAAAACGACAACGGTTCACCCGCTGCTTCGTGCAAGCACAGGCGCTGCATCAGCTCCGCGCTTCTGTACATGCTTAGTCGGTTCAAATTGCTGCAAAATACCCGTTTGTCGTAGCCCGACAGTTCACGTCCTTTGACCATCTCAGTGTGATCCGTATCGATAAGGATGACATCGTAAGCCGCTTCGCCGCCAACTTGAAGCAGGCTGCGATTCAATTGCGCCTGAGTGATCAGTCCCGTCGCGATGTCGATGCCTTCAAACTCCCGCAGCGAATGACCAAAATCCACTTGCGGCAAATAGCCTTGCATCGTTTGGGCAAGGGTCGAATCGACGATCAGCACCCTTTGTCCCAGCGCGGTGAGCAGCTTGCCCAGTACAAGGAGCAGATGACTTTTATCCGGTGCTCCGAAAAAGACGATTTTTTTCATGACGCTCTCCTTCACTGATTAAAAATTTGCTCCAGCTTTTGCTTATCGTCAGCCGATCCCGACGATGCATCGTTTACTGGCTCAGATGATGCTCCCCCGCTGGATGCTCCCTGCTCAGCAGAGGAAGGGGAGGGAGTAGACTGCGCGGCTGACGAATCCGCTGGGTTAATGCTTGATTGTTGCGAAGTTATGGCCGTCGAACTGTCGCCTAGCTGGAGCGTTTTCTCCGTGGATGCGTCTGATGGTTGCAAGGTAGTCGTCGAATCGTCACTCGGCATTGTCGTTGCCGACATATTGCCCGATTGTCCCGTTGCGGCTCCCGAATTGCCGGAGGATTGCGTCGCCGTCATTCCTTGCAGGGCATTTCCTTGCTGTGTCACGATTCGCTCATTTTGCAGTTGTTGTTGCACCGTTACATTGCCGCTCGTCACGCGAAGCTTGTCCGATTCGCTCATCCCTTTGAGATTACCGTCGAGAGTGGTGCGCAGCTTTCGAGCAAGCTCGGTTGTTGCCTTTTCAAGCAGGTTCGGATCATGCGCCATGAGATCAAGCACCTTCAGATTGGCGGGGTAATTGACTTCCGCCGCTTCCTGCAAGCCAGGCTCGATATAGGGCAGGGCGTACAGCCGCGCGCCTTGCAAATAGGCGTCGATAATCGCGCTCGAGGCTTGCAAAATATCCATCTCGTTCATCTCCAGCCAGATCACTGTGCCGGACAGGTCGCGCACCTTCTTTTTCGCCAGCAGTACAAAATCCTCGCCAGTCGGGAAGCTGATGCGCACGTCGATGAACTGTCCCTTTAGCAGATTGGAGGGAAGCTGAATGACATGAAACTCTTGCACGCGCCAATCCTTCTGAATCGGTGTGCCCTCGTACAGCAAAGACGGCATAAGCGGCGTACCTGGCTGAAGCTCGATTTTGGCGTTTTTGCCAGTGATCGTTTCCCGGCTGGTTATCACTCCGGTAGGAACCAGTTTCTCAGGCATTTGGACAGCCACGAGGTCATCCGCTGTCACTGTGCCGCCAGCCGGAATCGTTCGTGCCACCGTCCAGACGTTGCGCTGCGACAGCTCCGCCGATATTTTCAACTGCTGAATTTGCTTTTCATACTGCTCCTTCATTTGCTCTTGTTTTTGCACTTGCTCCGTTTGCCGGATCAACGCAAAAATAGCCGCCGCCACCAGCAAACCAACACCGACAGCTATGACAGCGATCACAAGCGCTTTTCTGTGCCGATAAGTCCACGACATCGTTCAGTTCTCCTTTTTCGGGGAATTGTTGTTGCCTTGATTGTTCGCTCGCTGGCTCCGCTTCGACTGATCGGTTTCATGAGCACAGCGGTTGCGCTTGCGCGGTTTCTCCATTTCGTCGTCTAAAGGCTCATCGCGGTCGACGCCGGGACGAGTCTGCATCAGTCGTTCGTAGCGCCGCCGCTTTCCTTTCGTGAAATACATTACGTATCGCCTCCCCAAATTTAGGCATAAAAAAAAGCTCTCCAATGTAGGGGAGAGTGCTTGGCTGAGCAAGAGGCTTGTCCGATGACAGACTATCGTTCCTGCTCTCGTTGCCGTTTTTTATACCAGCCTTCTAATAGTTGAATAATGAGTTCTTCCTTTTGCTTCTCGGAATACTCCCTCGGAAAGAAACGGTCGATCCGCTCACGCTGAATGGTGAGCTTTTCTTTCTGGTTCGGCTTCTCCTCCGTAAGAATCGAAAAGATGACATCCACGTTCAGCCGTCCGTCTTGGCTCAGCTTCTTCATGCGCTGTGCCTGAGCTAAGGAAGGCGTACAGTCCTCAGACTGCATCGTTTCGTACAGGGCTTGCTGTTCTTTTTCGGCCAAGTAAGAAAGCTCTACCGCCGGATTGAAGGCGATTCGTTTCTCGTCCACCATTTCGAGAATAGGGGACGAGAGTTCTGTTAAGCGGATGTAGCGGGAAATTTGATTCCTGCTTTCGCCAACTTGTTCAGCTAGTATCTCTCGGGATTCCCGACCATCTAACTTCCGCCCAACTTGGGCGGAAGTTAAGTCAGTTCGCTGTCCTTGCCGCTTCATCGCTTCCAGCTTCATCTTATAGGCGAACGCTTTCTCGCTTGGCGAAATGTTTTCCCGCTGCAAGTTGCTATCCACCATAATGATCGTCGCCTGATCGTCATCCAGTTCGCGGACGATACAGGGCATCGTTTCAATGCCCGCCAACTCGCTCGCCTTCATGCGCCGATGCCCAGCCACCATCTCATAGCCGCCGTCCGCTCTCGGACGTACCAAGCCGGGAACCAGCACACCGTATTGCTTCACACTATCCGCCATTTCCAGCATCGCTTCATCTGCCCGCACCTTGAACGGATGACCAGGAAAGTCGCTGATTTTCGCCAAAGGTATCTCCAGCACCTTTTCCCGCTGCGCATCGGCACGGCTCTCCTCGGTGGAGAACAAATCAGCGACTGTAGTCAGCTTGATATGGGCGCGCATGTCGTCTTTCGCTGCCAATGCCTTGCACCTCCTTCGTGAAAGCGGCATATGCTCTTGATGCCTGACCGCTCGGGTCGTGAACGTAGATGCTTCGTCCTTTGGCGCTCGTCTCCGCCGCTCGGATAGACATCGGAATTTCCGTGCCAAATACGCGCAACTTGTCGCCGTAATCGCGTCGAAGGACGAAAGAAATATCTTTGGCGAATCTCGTCCGACTGTCTACCATCGTGAGCAGAACGCCATCCACCACAAGCTTCGGATTGATCTGCCGCCGCACTCTGGTAATCGTCTGTAGCAGCTGCGTCATTCCTTTGGCGGGCAAATAATGCGCCTGAACAGGAATGATGACGCTATCCGCTGACGCGAGCGCATTGATCGTCAGCATGCCCAAGCTCGGCATACAGTCAATCAGAACATAATCGTAGTCGGCTTTCACAGCATCAATGTACGAGCGCAAAATCGTTTCCCTGCTCATCGTGTTCACAAGCGACACTTCGATAGCCGACAGTTCAATATTGCCGGGCATCAGGTCAACGCCTTCATGGTGATGCAGTATGCCTTCCCGCGTATCATACAGTTCTTCCAGCATCGCCTTCGTCAACATCGTAGCGAGCGATACCGACAAACTGTCCGGCTCGTGAAACCCAAGCGAATCCGTCAGGTTGCCCTGTGCATCGGCATCGACCAGCAAAACCTTCTTGCCCTCGCCAGCCAGCCCGATTCCCAAATTAACCGCCGTCGTCGTCTTGCCCACGCCGCCTTTCTGATTGGCGAGAGCAATTACCTTTGGCATCCCACACATCCCCTTTCACGCAAAAAAGCCGATTGCGCTGAACATTCAAGTCCAGACAATCAGCTTTCTTGAAAAGTATCTATATGAAAAGAGAACGCCGCTCTCAAGATGGAGGGGCGTTCTCTTGGATATTTCAAATTCATTATATTTGCTATATAACTTCTATATCCCTGCCAACACTAATCGTGAATCTGTACGTCAACAGCGTTGTCTTCACTTCTCACTTCGTACCGTTTTTCTGGTTTCCCATAAACATTTACCAATTGGTGACTTGTCGAGAAGGAGTTATCCTCAAGATAGGATTTGTTACCAAAAATTAATTCTTCAATTGAAGAGGATTGCTGTTCTATCCAGCACGACTGTTCTTTGAATAGTTTTTCCACTTTCTTAATCAACGTGAGGTTGCTCACATTTTCGGTGTTATCATCAGGCATTATCACAAATAAGTAATCTCTCGCACGGCTGATAGAGACATTTATAATGTTTAATTTGTTTAGAAACATCTCCTTTGAAGCAGAAATTGACGGAGGCGGATTGAACAATGCAATGATAATGTCACATTCATCACCTTGAAAGCCATGTATCGTGCCGACCTGAATATCTATGTTCTTCGGGAATGTAGTTGACGTCATCAACTTGTCAATCAAGTCTGACTGTGCCCGGTAAGGGGCTATTAACCCGATACGGAACATTTCATCAGATTTCTCTGAGTTGATAACCGAAGATAAATACTTTACAAACTCAAAGGAAAAGAGAGCTGAATATATCTGATAATTGCTTTTACTCTGTAAACGTTTAGGTCGGTAAATGCTCTCGTATTTGCTGACCGGGAACTTTATAATGTTCAGTGGTTTAGCATCAATAAAGTCAGTAATAGGTAATGAGCGTTGACTATCGGAAGTACGATTATGACGCAATACTCCACCGTAAGCAAACTTACTGAATACCTCTCCGATTTCTGGAATGCTTCTATATTGAGTAGTCAATAGCTCAACATGGTACGGATGAGGAGTCGTTGTAGGTTTAGTGAACGATTTGAGTTCCACCATAGTATATATATTTTCATTTTTCCAAATATCGACGGAAGTGATTGGCTCTATCTGAAAAGGGTCGCCCGCAATGATAAACCGCTCTGGTGTTTTCTTGTAAAGTGGGAAAACGATATTGGCAAGCGAAATCATTGACGCTTCATCAATTATGATATAATCCCACTTAAGCGCGTTTAAATGTAACCTTGTACTTTCGTCGGGTAAGAAGTAGTCATACGGGAAACGAGCAATTGTTGTAACCGTGACGTTTCTCGGAAAGATACGAATATCGAATGTCTTGTCGCGGAAAACACCACTCTGCTCAATGACGGTGTCATTGGTTGCACCAAAACGTACAAGCCAGTTATGGTAATTATGGTCTTCCCCCACAGATTCCATAAGGCGGCGTGTAAGGACGTCTGCCGCTTTATTAGTCGGAGTCAAAACAAGCACCTTTAAATCATCGGCTTTTCTCATTAATGGGAGAATAACCTCTCTTGCCAGATGTGTTGTCTTGCCGGTTCCGGGTGGACCGAAAACAAACTCTATATTCCCGCAAAGATTACTTTGCATATCGTAATCGTCATCGAAACCAAGTTTATTGAAGCCCTTTCGCAATTCTTCCATTAAAAAAACCGGGTTCTTCGCTTCAATTCTTGCTTCGGTGACGAGTGACAAATCTACTCCGTCAATCTCTGCATTTGTCCGTAGTTTCGCCCTCAAAGTGTATGATTTTACACTAACAACTTCAACTGCGACTTTTACCATCGTTTGATTGGCAAAGTGCAGTTCCAGCGGGATATCTGCAAGATCTTCCATTGACTGCGGAATATGGCGGCTTGGGTGCTTTAAAATAAGGGTACGTAACGTTCCTGCCTCAAGCTCTACCTTTGAGAATGTTATGGAAATCTCTCTGCTATTGGCACTGTTTTCGCTGCTGTTCAGACATTCCAGTTCGAGCAGGGCTTTGAACCAGCCAAATGAATACTTATCTGCATTTAACGCTTTTTGTGTCAATTCATCAAGTAAAGCGATCTTTGCTATCTCGCTTGCACTCCGTTGTTTTGCTTGCTCAATCTTCTTGCTGTAATCAATTGATGGCTTTGTATAGTCATCTTCGTCAGAGTCTATTGTTGCTTCGTTTACATTTGAATTAGCATTTCCGTTTACTGTTGTTGGAGCAGAAACAGCACGTTTACTTATTTCTCTTGCTATACGAGATACAGAAGGATTCTCAGATACAGTGTCTCTTTCTCCTTCTTCTATTTCATTACCTTCAGTTTGTTGAGAAGATGTGTGTTTATTGGCACGATATTGTTCCACAAAGCGCTTAAGTTCTTCGGATGGAATATCAGATAGATCTTCAGCCAGTTTAATTTTTGCTCGTTGCTCATCTGTTAAGTTGTCGTCAGCTAAATCAGCATCTTCGATTTCAGCTTTAATGCCTAAGTACTGAAGAAGTTCTACTACCTCATCTCTTGACGTATCATATCGCTGCGATAATGTTTGAAGTGTTACTTCCCCTGTTGATACAAATTCGTCCTGTCTATTGAGAAGCCATGGTTCAGTTCGTAGTCTCCTTGCTTCACTTGAATCAAACTCTGAAGACAACCGAACATAGTAAAAATATTCATATTTTCCATGCATTATACTCCGCAAACTGTTATACGAATAACCATATTCAACGTACTTCAACAACTGATTCCACACCATAACTGATAGATCAACGTCTTGTTGTTGAATTATAAATTGGATGATCTCTTTACTGCCGTCAATAAACTTTTCATTCCATTTCCTATCGCGGCTAGAGTATGGCCAATTTGAAGAGATTTCATGAGCCTCTTGATGGTTCAACTCACGTAATAAGACCCTTGGCTCATCCTTCATACCTAGATGAGTCAAAAAGCTGATTAACTCCTCTTTGTTATTCTCACCAGCTAGCTGCAAATACTCTTCAAATTCTATAAATCTAGTATTTGGTTTTGCCTGGAACCATTTTTTCAGGGCGTCGTTCGGAAAGTAAAGAATGCTTGCTTTGCCGCGATAAACGGTATCATCGTCAGCAGAACGAAACCGAATAAACTCATAGTCTTTAATAAGTTTAATAAATCCATCAACCTCTTTTTGCGGACATTCACTATAATACTTGAAGAATTTCAAAAAGTGTTGTGTGGTGTTAATAGCCTTGTCATCTTTATAAATCGGAAGAATACGATTGTAGATTTCATCCCTCAAGGAAGGGTGTTGAACGCCAAGCTGCTTTAGAAATTCGGCAGTCTCTTCATTCTCCAATAACTCAGGTAACACAGTATTATATCCCTCGGTATCAGTTGGCAAAAATAATACAACGTGCTCCTTGTCATCACAAGCAGTGACAGCCTTTCTATCTTGGTTAAGAAATATAGGTTTCGTCTTTATCAACTTAGTTCGTCTGCTTGTTTCTGCAATCCACCGATAGAACGAATGTAGCCAAGTAACTGGCTGCGCCTCAACAAAAGCACTATTGATACCACCAATAACAGCGTTTCCTCCTACTAATCTCCAGCCGTTAATAATATTATCTTCATCGATCCACTTATACGTTATTAAATCAATATATTCAGTAAGTGCCTTATTTTTACGAAGCGTATCTTGCCTTCCAAATGATGTGAAAACCCATTTTGCTTTTTCGTTTCCGCTTAATGCGGCTAACTGATCATTTGTAAAGCTCTTTGCTACTCATCCTTTCAAGAATGGCAGAATAAAATGGCTGGAATGAAATCTTCTTTTTATCGTTCTCATCATCAAATTTGCTTGCATCGTAAGGAATAATATCAAATATATCATCATGAACAAATGAGTAACCCTCAGTCTGACCAATATCCCTGAGATATACAAGACTATCCGCCGCCAAATTTGCCAACAGTTTAACTAAATCTCTATTATGCTGCACACCTGCCCGAATGCCCTCGCGGCTGTCAGTAAGCAGGAACGGAGCATGAATAATGAAGTTCAAACCTGTTACTTCCTTTGTCAGGAAGAAGCAAAAGGCTGGATGTTGTTTTGCGATCAGATTTTCATTATCATCAAGAAAGAAGCCGACCGAGTAAGCATGTCCATGATCATATTTGCGAGAAAACAACCACAGATTATCGTCATAGAATTGGTCTCCGTCATTTTGCGTAAGGCAAATGCGTTCCGCAACTGTGTCACCAAATTGTTGCGTTTGCACGACGGACTTTCCATACAACCCCAAAACACTCGAAATGTCAAATGAAATGTCCTTGAGATGCGATAAAAACAAAAGAGGGTAATCTAACGAACGAAGTTTATCTGCAATATCCTCGTATGCCTTCGCGGCATCTCGTTCCGGGTGGTCAAACGGAAAAACAAAAAGTGTTTCGTTTGCACTCCTGTCAAAATAATCTTCACTAATTATTTTCGGAACAATAAAACGCTCTATTTTGAAATAGAAGCTAGGGTCATAAATATGCGGCGTTGAAGTGTATTGAAACACCGATTTAAATCCTACACCGAACTTACCAATTGAAGCTGCAATCTGATCCTGTTTACTAGAGTTGGCAATCGACGTTATTGCGTTAATATCTCCTAATGCATTATTTGTCGAATCTTTTTCTTCAGTTGCCGGATCGGATACAGAAAATCTCCGTGTTCCGTTGTGCGCAAAGATTAATTTATCCTTGAGCAGCATAAACCGGGCTGATGTTGCTTTCGCATCATCAGCGTTTTGAAGTAGCTCGTAAATAAAATGTGCTTGATCAGAATACTTCTCGACAACACTGCTTTTAACTCCACGCAAAGCAGGGTCATCAAGAGCATCAGCAAGGCGCATTCTGTGCTCTGATAGTTGGTTAAAATAAATTTCGTCCTGAGCAATCATTAGGTATATCCTCCAAATCACTTGTAGTAAAAGAGCCTTCAATAAACAGCTTTATTACGCCAGAATCTATAATTGTAAACATCAACACGGAAAACAATCAGTTAATTACCTCTTTATGCTGTGTCTCTCACAACAATCCTCTTGTCTTCGGAGCGTCTTTTATTGACTGTCCGTCTTTAGTCGACCTCCCTTTCCCCATTGGCATAAACTCAATGAAAATCACTGGATAGCGTAGTATTCGCGTTTTTTTTACAATTCCCTTCATAAAAGGAGTAAATTCGTCCTGTAGCGAGGTGAATTTGTCCTATGGCGAAAATCAAATAACCCGAAACTGTACAAACATAACCAACAAAAAAAGCGCCTAATTAAAGACGCTCTCTACATTTGATTACATATCTACCCACTCGACGTCCAAATTCAAGTCCAAAACGACCGAAACCTCGATTTTGTCTTTGAGCAGCTTATTTTTGAAGTCGTTGCCGTCCGCCGTGAACGTCATAAATCGCGCAAAGTGTTGAAAACAAAGGATTTCTACGTATCGATTCGTTGTATTCCTATTACGCACTCCACATGTGTCGTCCAAGGAAACATATCCACCGGCGTAACCTCCACCGTTCCATACCCCCCGTCCGCCAGCACGCGCAGGTCGCGGGCCAGCGTGGACGGGTTGCAGCTGACGTAGACGACGCGCTCCGGCTGCATCTTCAGAATCGTCTCGAGCAGAGCCGGGTCGCAGCCCTTGCGCGGAGGATCCACGACGATGACGTCGGCCTTGGCGCCTTCCTTGCGCCAACGGGGAATGACGACTTCGGCCGGGCCGGCTTCGAAGGTGGCGTTCTCCACGCCGTTCAACTTGGCGTTGCGCTTCGCGTCCTCGATCGCCTCCGGCACGATCTCCACGCCGTATACATGCCCGGCCTTGCGCGCCAGGAACAAGCTGATCGTGCCGATGCCGCAGTAGGCGTCGATGACGTTCTCGCCGCCTGTCAACTTCGCGTACTCCACGGCTTTGCCGTATAACTCGACCGTCTGCGCGGGATTGACTTGGTAGAACGATCGCGCCGAGATCGCGAACCGGATGCCGTCGAGCTCGTCGTAGATGACGTCGCTTCCCCATAACGTCCGGGTCTCGTCGCCGAAAATAACGTTCGTGTTGCGCTCGTTCACGTTCTGCACGATGCTCTTGAGATTGGGCAGCTCGGCGCGCAGCGCTTCGATCCACTCCGGCTGGCGAGGTAGCCGCTGGCCGTTCGTCACGAGAACGACCATGATTTCGCCGGTCACGGCGCCCGTTCGAATCATCACATGGCGCAGCACGCCCGTGCCGGTCTTTTCGTCGTATGGCTTGATGCGCAAATACCGGGCGATCCGCTTAACGACGCGCAGCGCTTCGTCGTTGCGCTCGTCTTGGATCAGGCAGTCGTCCATGTCGATGATACGATGCGTTCCGCTTTCGTAAAAGCCGGCGATCAAGCCGCCTTCCGCTTCGCCGACAGGCACGGCCGCCTTGTTGCGGTAGCGCCAAGGATCGTTCATGCCGATCGTCGGCTTAACGACGATGCCCGTCGATTGCCCCTCGCCATCTCCCGCAACCGATAGCTTGCCGATTCTCGTCAGGTTGTCGATGACATGCTGCCGCTTCCAAGCAAGCTGCGCCCCGTAATCGAAGTGCTGCAGCTGGCAGCCGCCGCACTCCTCGTAGATGTCGCAAGGCGGATCAAGCCGATCCGGACTGCTGACTAGCACCTTCTCCAGATTGGCATATCCGTATTGTTTCTTCTGCCTTGCCACTCGCGCTTCAACCTGCTCGCCGGGCAGCGCTCCGTGCACGAACAGCGTATACCCGTCTACTCGCCCCACGCCTTCGCCGTCATGGGTAAGCCCGATCATATCGAGCTTCACCTTGGCATGAGGAGCAAGCGGACCGGCTTGTTCTTTAGACGCCGCGCGAGGGGCAACGCGTGCCTCCGGACGGCTTGAACGGTTATCGGTACGCGCAGCAGCTCCTGTCGATCTTTTCGCAGCGCGTCCAACCGGCTTCGTTTCGCCTCCGCTTGGCGCCGAAGAGCCGCCCGCAGGGCGCTTCGCTCCGTTTGTCCCATGATTGCTATTCCGTTGATGCTTTTGTTTCTTCATCGCTTCGTTTCCTTCTCCTCATTTTCGCCCCCTGCCGCGCCCTAAGCAGAGCGAAACAGCTAGCCCAACGCGGCTAGCTGTCCACACGATCATCCGAGGTTCATATTATAAGCGCCCGCAAACCGCCCTATCTGTATGTCGACTCTCCGCTCTCGTCCGCGAATATATTCAGGTGCGACGGAAGAACGGAGAAGGTGCAAGGCAATACGCCTCCATATTCGCCATCCAGATTGATCTGCACGTAATCCGGCGTCGTTACTTTCAGTTCATTCGTCCGGAAATGGACCACGTGGGAATCGTTCAAATGCTCGCCTCTAAGGGCAAGCGTAACCAGCCTGATAAATTCGGCAAGGTTCATTCGTTTGATCAACAGCACGTCCAGCAAGCCGTCATCCAGCTTGGATTCGGGGGCGAGCCGCTCGAATCCGCCGACGGAGTTGCTGTTGCAGATGAGGAACATCATAAACTCCTCGTGGAATTCGCCTACTCCAGCCGCTTCGAACTTCAGCTCCGTCGGCCGCAATCGGGTCATCTTCTCGAGACCCTTCATATAATAAGCCAGCTGACCGATCATCGTCTTCAGCTTGCTCGGCACGTCGTAGGTCAGCTCCGTAAGCGAGCCCCCGCCCGCGATATTAATGAAATACCGGTCATTGGCTTTCCCGACGTCGATCGGCCGCGTATATTGCCCGATAATGAGATCGCAAGCATATTCCCAATGCTTAGGAATCCCCGTGGCGCGAGCGAAATCGTTGGTCGTCCCGACCGGCAAGATTCCGAGCGGCGGACGATTGGGTTTATTGGCGAGACCGTTGATGACCTCGTACAACGTCCCGTCGCCGCCTGCGGCGATAATCATGTCGTAGCCGCGATCCGCGGCGTCGGCAGCCGCGATGGTCGCATCGCCCTCGCCGATCGTTGCATGGACGGTCGCTTCGATGCCGCCCTGATCTAGCCGCTGCAATATATCGGGAAGCCTGCGCTTCATTTCTTCCCTTCCCGAGGTGGGGTTATAGATTAGTCTTGCCCGTTTCATCGAAACCTCGTTCCTCCTTAGCCAAACCATAAATATAACGACAGCCGTCCATAGAGCGCCAGATATCGGTAACCTCAGACGCTAAAGCTGCTGCAAAAGCCTACGCATAACCGCCCGCGCGCAGCCACTCCGTCATCTGTCTCTTCAGCCAACGAACGATTGCCGGATGCGGCAGCATCGCCAGACCGTTGTATCGATAAGTCATGCCGCTCAGTCTCGTCGGAATAACATGCTTCGTAAAGTAGCCCGGACTGAGAAATAGCGGAACGATGATTACTTCCCGCTCGGGATTCTCGACCTGCAGCATCTTTAGTCTGTCGGCCGCCATATCCGGAAGCAGCATGGCGGATTCGGCGCGCTCGAAGCCCCCAAGCCGCCTAAGCCGCTCCGCCAAACCGGCCAATCCGTCCCTCCAACGCTCATGGAACACGGGCTCCTTGCTTCCGTGACCGATCAGGAGCAGCGCCTCGCGCTTCGAATCCGCAGACAGCTCGGCGATATTCGCAAGCAGCAGCTCGGCAATTTCGGCATCGTCGTCGATCGGTCGGCCGTAGGTGACGGAAACGCCGTCTTGTACGCGGAACGTCCCTAAGTCGCCTATCAAGTCGGATAGCGGCGGCAAGCCGAACGCTTGTCCGATCTCGTCCACGTGCGTGCTGCCGGAAGAAACGAACATCGGCAATACGAAAATATCATTTACGCCTAGCCGTACGAGCTCGTCAATTCCGTCCTGGATGAGTCTTCCATCCACGATCTCCAGGAACGACGAAACGACGGGGACTAAGGCTCCGGTTGCAGCCGCATTCACCGCTTCATCAACGAGCTTGATCCAGTTATCTTCTCTGGAGCCGTGGCTCACTATCAATATGCCGGGTCGCTTCATGCTCGCCTCCTTATTTGCCGAGACGCTCCAGTGCCATCTTGTATCCGTCGTTGCCATAGTTCAAGCAACGCTTCACGCGGGAGATCGTTGCCGTGCTTGCGCCGGTCTCCGCCTCGATTTGGTTGTATGTACTTCCCTTGCCGAGCATGCGCGCCACTTCCAGCCGCTGGGACAAGGATTGAATTTCGTTGACCGTGCAGAGGTCGTCAAAGAAGACGTAACATTCTTCCACGGATTTCAAGGTTAGAATAGCCTCGAATAATTGGTCTATTGCTTTATCGTTCAGCTTCTTCAGCTGCATGCGCATTCACTCCTATGATTACTATAAGTTCTATTGTATCCTTTTGAAGCCATTTGTTCAAACATTACCGTTGTCACGCTTTACAGAGCGGCAGAGAGACGGGCTAATAACTATATTTTTGTTGCGCGACCCGGGGCATTCGTCCAATCCAAGCGTTTGCCTATGCCATAAGCTAATAGAAAAGAAGGGTTGTGATCCGTGTTGAATCCATATCAAAATCCCGGAGCCGGGAACGGGCACGGCGGTCACGGGAGCGGGCAAAGGAACGTCAACGGCAGCGAGCAAGGTTACGCCCACCGGCAAGGCCAGAGCGTGCTGAACCGTCCATATAGCGGTCTGCACGGCGGCTTCCACCACGACGATGCGCCAAGGCAGCAGCTGCATCAAGCGTATCGGCCCCAGCCGCAGCCGCAGCAGCCTCAGATGGCACAGCTGCCGGCAGACCAAAGCCAGCTCCGCGAAGGAAGCTCCAATATGCTGCCGTCCGTCATCCCGCAGTCCCAAGGCCAGCTGTTGCCCGCGCCTCCAGCCTCCTCCGGGAAAGGCTTCTCGCTGGCGAATTTGACCAAATACGCGAACTTGACGGAGATCAAAGGTTTCGTCGACCGGATGGGAGGCCTGGACGGCATCCTCTCTACCGTTACCAAGGTGCAGAAGGTCGTTGGCAGCGTATCTCAGATGGCTCCTCTCGTCAAAGTGTTTATGGGCTCCTTCGGCAAGAAGTCCGAATCCAAGGAAAGCGGAGGCTATAGCAACGGCGGCGGCCTCTCGCGGCCCAAGCCGCGCAAGCGCCGCACGAGCAGCGTCAAACGACCCGCAGCCAAACGCCGCAGCCGTCCTAGACGAAGAAGATAAGCTTTCGCCGCGAGAGCTTCGATTACAGCAAATCAGCTCCCGCTTATCCCCTTCATGATCATACATCATGGGGACGAGTGGGAGCTGATTTAAGTTGCATGTTCCGAATATTTTATTTGTGGCGTCCTAGCTCTACAAGAACAAAGCTTTGATGATCCAGAAGAAAATCATCGCAAGAAACGCCGTGATCGGAATCGTAATGAACCAAGCCACGATGATTCTCCCGGCAACGCCCCACTTAACGGCTGAGAAGCGCTTTGCGCTGCCTACGCCGAGAATCGAGGACGTAATAACGTGCGTGGTGCTGACCGGCAAATGAATCATCGTAGCCGTCAAAATAACGGCCGCGGAGCCGACGTCGGCGGCGAAGCCGTTAATGGGCTCGATCTTGAAGATTTTGGTGCCCATCGTTTTGATGATTTTCCAACCGCCAATGGAAGTACCCAGCGCCATTGCCGTCGCCGCGGATAGCTGTACCCAGAACGGGATATGATCCGTGCTGTCCTGCACGCCCGCAGCCACAAGCGCGAATACGATGATGCCCATCGCCTTCTGCGCGTCGTTCGTGCCGTGCGAGAACGATTGGAACATGGCGGTGATCACTTGTCCGCCGCGAAAGCCCTTGTTGACCGTATGCGGACTTCTGCTTGCGAATATCCGCTTCAGGATCCACATGATGATGAAACCGAGGGAAAACGCGATAAGCGGCGAGAAAATAAGAGCTTTAAGGATATCGATAAAGCCGCTGGCGTTAAGCGACCCCAAGCCTGCTCCGGCAATGACGGCTCCGGCAAGCGAGCCGACAAGCGCATGGGAGGAGGACGACGGGATGCCGAACCACCAGGTAACCAGATTCCACGCGATCGCCGATAACAGAGCGGCAATGACGATTTCGATGCCGAACTCGAGGTCGGCGGGATTCGCGACGCCGCTTCCGATCATTTTGGCCACGCCGGTGAACGTAATGGCTCCGAGAAAGTTCATGACGGCCGCCATCAGGACGGCTATCCGCGGCTTGATCGCGCGAGTCGAGACCGAAGTCGCGATCGCGTTGGCTGTGTCGTGGAAGCCGTTAATAAAGTCGAAGGCCAGCGCTAGGAAAACGACAATCCATAATACGTAAAGTTCCATGTGTACGACTCCTGCTCCTCTGGATTAGCTGTTGCGCATAATGATCGATTCCAGCGTATTGGCTACATCCTCGCAGTAGTCGGTCGTCTGCTCAAGCCTCTCGTAAATTTCCTTGCGCTTGATCAGCTCGATCGGGTCTTGCACCTTCGCGAACAGCGTCGTTACGCTAACGCGCAGCAGATCGTCCGCCTGGTTCTCAAGCTCGTTGATCGCTATGCAATGCTCGCGCATGGCAAGCAGCTTCTTCTGCGTCAGCAGCTGAATCGCCTTGCGGATTTGGTGCGCGGAGCGTACGATCACGTCCGCGAACAACGTAATATATTCATCCTTCTCCGGGATATTGTACATCTCGAATCGGGACGCGCATGCTTCGATTCCGTCCAGGACATCGTCGAGCGAGGTCGTAAGTTCCATGATGTCCTCGCGCTCGATCGGCGTAATGAAGGTTTTGTTCAATTCTTTCAGAATCGTATGCGTGTATTGATCGCACTGGCTTTCCAATTCCTTCATTTTCTTGGCGAATGCCGTTAAGTTCGACAGATCCGATACGCCGGTTGCGAAGAATTCAACGGCTTCTACGAGCGTGTCCGCCATTGCTTCGAGCGAAGTGAAAAAAATGTCCTTTTTCTTAAACATGTCAATCCCCTTATCCACTACAAAATGGTTAACATCAATTGGACAAAAACGAGCCCTCACGTAGTGTACACCACAATTGTTAAGGGAATGTAAACGTCCATGAAAAATTTAAACATATTTTCGAGCCTACTACAATAGCCAATCGGAGAAAGAGCTGCTCCGGGACAAAAAAGTAAGGAGATTCCATGAACGGAATCTCCTTGTCTCCATTCCGCCGTCCGCTTAGTTTAACCTGCGCTGGCGGTTTGTACCCATTCTACATGCTCGGCGATAGCCGGCTTGTTAGGCACGATATGTATGTAGGTCTTGCCGGGAACCAGCGCGATCTCGGCGCCGTCCTTCGTCGCGAACCGGATCATCCCGTCGGCGCCGGACACCCAATCGACGTCCGTCTTCTTGCCCTTTTGGAACAAGTAAGCCTGTCCGCCCGACACCAGGTCGATGGATAACCTGCCTACATTGTCTAGCGTCCTGTGAGCCGTCTCGAACACGATCAGATTGCTCGCAGACAAGGTCTCGTTGTTGTTCAGATCAAAATGAGGCTCTCCGTTGATGCTTCGGCTATATAATCCGGTCGTCTCGTCATAGCGGTACCCTACCTCGTAGCCGTCCATCATCAGAAACTTGATCGTAATATCCCGGGCGTCCTCCGCGGCGGCCGCCGTGGCTACCGTGCCGTTCGGGTCGAACCGATAAACGGGTACCGGCTTGTCCTCCGAGTATTTCTTCTTGGCCGCGCCTTCGCGCAGCTTCTCGAGCGAGGAGTACAGATTATGCGGCGCTTTGCGGTCCTTGCTTCTCCAGAAGGACGAGCCCGCATTCGTAATTTCGTCCAAATAGGGCTTGCCTTGCTTCTGCAAAATTCCGTAAGCCTCGGGGCTGCCTCCGGCATGAGCCATAACGGCTCCGTAGCTGTCGGCGATATCGATCAAATATTTGCGGTTGCTCCTAATCGGCCCGATCGTGTCCGTGACCGCCTCCGAGCTCTGGAAAATCGCCACTAGCCGGGTGATTCCCCCTTCCGCCAGCACCTCCCAAACAACGTCGGCACCGGTCAGACCCGATTGCGGACGCGCCGCGGAGTAATTATTGATCATGACGGCAATCGGTCTGGATTTGGCTTCTTGTTGAATTCCCGCGCCCGTGAGCGGAGCGGTATAAGGCAATGGAGTAGGAGTCGGGGTTAAAGTCGGCTCCGAAGTCGGAGCTATGCTGGGCACTTGTTCGACGTTAGCGTTCACGGCATTATCGCCGCCGCTGCATGCTGCGGTCGTTACCAGCGCGGCCGCAAGAAACGCGGCGAAGCTTGCGCGCAATCGGTTGTTCATGGATAACCCGCCTTTGCTTAAAAAGTTGGCAATCATAGAAGCTTTTACCGCCTATCTCTTATTTAAGCACAGGTTATGGCGCGTGTCTCGACAAAATTTTCCGTTGAGCGAAAGATGCAAAAACAAAGGAGTCTCCGCGATTTCGCGCAAGACTCCCAAATGCGGAAAGGTTATTGTGGGGCTGGTCAAATGGACCAATGATGCCATTCTTGCTGCTTGCGATCGAGGCCGGCAAGCCACTCCGCCGTCACCCGGATGGCTTCCTCCTGATGCGACTTCGACGAATACGTATGCCCCGCCTGAAAAATGATCTCTTTATCGCACAGCCCCTCGCTTCTCGTCCAGAACACCTTCTGGTACAGAAAGCTGTAATCGACGGGGATAAGCTCGTCGCTGGTACCGTGCACAAGCAGCACTTCTCCGCCGAAGCGCGTCGCGGACTGGAACGGCTGATGCTGCATCAGCGATTCGAAGAATACGGGCCGCAGGCCGAAGCCGGCATGGTCCGTGCTGCCCTTCTTCACGGCTTCGTCGTAGCCGGAACGACCCACGATCCGGACGATATCGTTGAACGGATAACCGACTGCCGACCACATGACGAGCCTCTTCACCCGTTTGTCCTTGACCGCGGTCATCAAGGCTACCGCGCCGCCCAAACTATGGCCGAGCAGCACGATGCGGGCGGGATCCACGCAATCCATGCCGTGCACGTAGTCGATCGCCGTCCTCGTCTGATCGATCATGGAGTCGAACCCCAGCGAACCGTAATCCCCGTTGCTCTCGCCGCAGCCTCCGTAGTCAAAGCGGAGCACGAAGGAGCCTTGAGCCGCGAGCGTTCTTGCCGCTTTGACGAATAGACGATCCACCCCGACCCTGCTGCCGATGAAGCCATGGCAGATGACGATCGCCGGATGTTTCGCCGAGACATCACGGTCTCCAGTCGGATAATGTAAGGTTGCCCTAAGCTCCAGATCATCGTGCTGGAGCGTCAATTGCTTCTCCATTTCATGCTCTCCCTTGCTCTTCATCTTATACCCATAATCCCTACCCGTTAACTGTGAATTAATTTTATTCATAATAACACGACCTTCACCGCACTGTCAACGATCCAGCGGTCGGTCCTGTCGGTCGATCCGCCGCTCATATTTTTGTCGAATGGAGGATCGAGCGTTGGCGCACACTACATCACAATAGCTTTCTGTTGCCTCAGCGCAAAGACATCAAGCCGTACCTCCGGAGGAGATACGGCTTGATGTCGACAGAATAAACGTTCGGGAGGTGGAAGTGATGGAAGAGATGCCGATATGGATTGCTTGGCTGCGCGACAATTGGATGTCCATTTTGCTCGGCGCGGGCGTCATTATCGCCGTTCTGTACGTGATCGCCAATCGCAAGCTGCTCTTCTTTAAGGAATAGACGGCTCTTTGGCGAGCGGCAAGGCGATTGTCACGATCGTTCCCGCGCCTTGCTCGCTGTCTATCCGGAGCTCTCCGCCGTGCAGCTCGATGATCTCTTTGCATATCGCAAGACCCAGGCCAGATCCGCCTTGACCGGAGCTGGCCTTGTAGAATTTCTCCGTTACGTGCGGCAGGTCTTCGGAAGCGATGCCGCTCCCCGTATCCGCGATCGTAACGCGCGCCTGCTTCTGATCCTCGGACGCGTTGGTCGCCACGCGAACGCTGCCTCCGGGCGGAGTGAACTTAAACGCGTTATCGATGAGGTTGATGATGACCTGCTTTAACCGGTTCGCGTCGCCGCTCACGACGATCGGTCCTCCCGCGTACGTCGCCATCAGCTTGACTTTCGTCTTCTCTTCCCGCACCGCGAGCTGTCGAACGGTCTCTTTGACGGGGCCGTTAAGATCAAGCAGCTCGGCGTGAAGCTCCATCGATCGAGCCGATAATTTGGAGAAGTCGAGCAGATCCTCGACAAGCCCGGAGAGCCGCTCCGTCTCTTTGCTGATAATCGATAATCCAAGCTTGACCTCTTCGTCGTCGTCCTCCGGCCCGCTTTCCTTCAGCGTTTCGCTCCAGCCCTTGATCGAAGTCAGCGGCGTTCGCAGCTCATGCGAGATCGAGGAGATAAAATCGTTTTTGAGCTTCTCCCGTTTGTTCAGCTCGAACATCATCGCGTTAAACGTCTCGGCCAGCTGGCCGATCTCGTCTCCGCTTCGTTTCGTCGCGCGTTTCGTCCAATCCCCTTCGGCCATATACCTCGCCGCGCGCGTCAGCTCCTGCACGGGACCGACGATGCGCTGCGCCAGGAACAGGCTAAGTCCAAGAAACAGCAGGACGACGAAAATGCCGGCGATAACGGCCATTTGAATCAATTGGCCGACCATGTTATCGATTTTCTCCAGCGATGCCGTATATCGGATCAGCGACACGATCCGCGTGTCCCCCTTCAGCGGAATCGTAACGGAGGTCACCCGTTCGCCATAATACGGGTCGATGCCGCTCCAGCTGCCTACGCTGCCCGCCATCGCGTTTTTGACATCGCCGGAATCGTACCGTATCGCTGGGGCGAATCCGTCCGAGTCGATCTGAACCTCGCCTTCGCTGCTCAGCAGCTGAATGCGGGTCGGACCGCCGTCGGCCATATTTTGCAGCAAGTAATCGGCCTGGTCATGCAAGCTGAGCGACGTCAGCGACCGACTATGCTGGGATATCGCGGATTCCGCGCGCTGCTTCACGGAGCTATGCGCGCTTCCGTAATAATAATTCCAGATCAGCACGGTAAACGCCGTTCCGAGCAAGGCTACGACCATCGCGATAAGCAGCAGATAGCTCCATACCATCTTCGCCTTAACGCTTAACATTCGGCCGCTCCCCGTCTCCAGCGATAACCGAAGCCCCATACCGTTTCGATGAAAGCAGGCTCCGACGGATTACTTTCGAGCTTCTGTCTAATGCGTCGGATGTTGACGTCGACCACCTTCAGATCGCCTACGTAATAACGACCCCACACCTCTGTCAGAATATGGTCGCGGCTTACGCTTTTCCCTTCGCTCTCCATCAGCAGTCTGACGAGCGCCCACTCCGTCGGCGTCAGCACGATTTCGCTGCCGCTCTTCCATAACCTCCGCTGCGAGACCGACAACCGGAAAGGTCCGCTCGAGACGACCTGTTCCGTTTCGTCGATCCCGTGCCCCCAATGCCGGGAATTGGAACGAGATGCGTGGCCTTGCGAGTCCGCTTCGGATGATCGGGACAATGAGGATGCGGACGAAGCCGTCGCTTCGGAGGCCGATCCGGTCTCGGCGCCGGCGGCTGGTTCGCTCGCGTAAGCGGCTTCGGCGTGCAGGACGGCTTCCCGTTCGCCGTCAGGCACTAGCTGCGGCTGGGCGTGCATCCGCCGATACAGCGATTTGATCCGGGCGACCAGCTCCCCGGGGCTGAACGGCTTCTGCACGTAGTCATCGGCGCCAAGCTCTAGGCCTCTGATTTTGTCCTCCTCCTGCGACTTCGCCGTCAGCATAATGATTCCCATGCGGGGATACTCCTCCCTGAGCCGCTCGCACACCTCGAAGCCGCTGATCGTCGGAAGCATGACGTCAAGCAGCGCGATATCGAACGGCCCTTCCGACTTCGCGAACGCCAGCGCGTCCTCGCCGTTCTCCGCTTCCGTGACCGACATGTCGTTGCGCTTCAGATTGATGCGGACGAACCCCCGGATCGACTCTTCATCTTCAAGCAGCAATATTCGCATCCGTTTGCCCCCGCTTCCGCTGTCCTTCTGATTTTTCCGCTTAACGCGGCCGCTCGTCTTCGATGTACTCCGAAAGGAGTTTTCTCATTCCACGTAATCGATGAGAAGATGTTTGAGGAGCTCGTCCCTATCCTCCATCATGTCTTCAACTTCGGCGCGGGAACCCGCCGACAATGCCGCTAGGCCTTCTTGGTGGAAGGAAGCCGCGTATTGATTGCCGCTATGCGTTCCCAGCTTCGTAAAGTCGCGTTTCTCGTCCCGCCACACATGCTCCACGCTTTCCCATTGCGGGATCGGCACCACGTAGATCGTAATCAGATCGGCCATTTCTTTGTCGGCCGCATTGTAATATTGAAAGGTCGCGATCCCGTAGCTTGCTCTTGGCGGCTTCTTCATCGTAAATTTGCCGTGCCAGGATTCCGGTATGCCCAGCCGAATGCCGTACCCTTCGTCGACGTATTGCTCCGCGATCCGGATCAAGCCGTCTTGGCCGTCCCACTGCAGCCACTCGCTGATCCACAAAGAATCGGAATAAGGGACGCCCTCGTGTCCGGGGGCCTCCCAAGTTCGCTGAAGCTCGATAATGCCGTCTCGGTTCATATCTCCGCTGACCGTCGGCTTCCCCGAGAAGCCGAGTCCCTGCTCCTCTTGTTCGGCGGTAGGAAACACGAGCGTCAATGCGCGGCCGTTCCACGAATACATGTATGTCAGCATGCTGTGGGCGCCGGTTCCTCCTTCAAGGACGATACCTTGATGCCGGGTCGAGATGCCGCCCATCTTGATGCTTTCGAACAAATTGACTCCTTCGGGCAGCGTAGTTCTTGCCTTGGGCGTAAGCTTGCCGTCTTCCCACGCATATAACGCCAGCTGGAAGATCGGCGCGACAAGCTCGGCGGTCGTCCCGGACGAGGTGGACTCGCTGACGACGGCGAGCTCCCGCTTGCCGTCCCGATCGAGGTCCGCCGTCGCCGCAAGGCTGAACGGGAGCGAGCCGGCAGGCACCATGGTCAGCTTGCCCTTGTCGTTGCGTGCCGCCTTGGCTTTGAACGAATAGATCTCGAGCATCGTGGGGCTGTCGAAGGCGCCGGCCCATCCAACCGCCAGCTCCTTGATTCCGTCGCCGTCCAAGTCCTCGATGCTCATCCATGTCATCTCGCGCGCCAGCGGCTGCTGAACGAGCAGCCATTGACGCCAGCCGTTCTCCGTCATCCGCAGCATCATGATTTCCGGCGAGCTGTATTCGTTATAATACGTGACGACGGCTTCTTCCTTGCCGTCGCCATCCAGATCGATCAGACGTACCGCTTCTTTGCCAGGGCTCCTATGAGGCAGCATCAAGATGCTGAATTCCGGAAGCGCCTTTGTTACGGCCGCGAGCAGCTGCTCCTTCTCGTCGCTGATGGTCGGCTTGAGCAGCAGATCCGCGGGAGCCGCCGTATATTGACAGCCCGCCAGCAGCAACGGCAGCACCACCATACCCAACAACAGGACTTGCCGAACGATCGTACGGCCGGCGAAGCTTCGATATGCGATTGGCGGGTGTTGCGGTGGAATACGTCGCGGCATGGATGTTTACGTTCTCCTTTTGATCTTCGGATCTATGGGTTAAGGAAGCTCGTCCACGGTTACGAGCGTAAAGCCGAGCTCCCGCAAGTCGTCGATGACGTCCGGCAGCATCGCGACCGTGTTCTTAATATGCTTGCCTCCGAAAGAATGCATTAATATTATACCATTAGGTTTCGTGTCATGAACAATCATCGCCCTCATGTCCGCTACCGACGTCCCGGCCCAGTCCTCCGTATCGACCGTCCAGCCCGTATGATGCCGCCCCTCGTCCTTGAGCACCTGCTTCAGCGTGTCCGACAAAGAGCCGTACGGAGCACGGAACAGGGACGGCGCCTCTCCGAGCACTTCCTTGATCGCTTTGTCCGTTTTGCCGATTTGCTCCAGGATGCCTGCCTTGCCCAGCTTCTTCAAATCTTTATGATTTTCGGTATGATTGCCGATCGCATGTCCTTCATCCGCGATGCGCCGTAGCACCTCCGGGTATTTCGACACTTGCTGGCCCACGACAAAAAACGTCGCTTTGACTCCTTTTTCTTTAAGTATATCTAAAATCGCCGCCGTATAGTTGGCATCCGGCCCATCGTCGAACGTCAGCGCGACATACTTGCCGCCATCGCCGCTTCCCGGCGGTTTGGCCGGGGTTGTCGGCTTGGTCGTTTCCGTTGGCATGGTTGTCTCCGAAGGCTTCGTAGTTTCCAATGGCTTCGTTGTTCCCTCCGGCTTGTCCGTCCCGCCATTCGGCTGATTGCCGCCTCCCGAATCTCCTGACTCTCCCGACTCTCCCGACTCTCCCGACGATCCGCTGTCCGCATTGCCGCCGCCGTTCGTTCCGGAGTTCCCCGTCGTTCCCGTTCCTCCATTGTCGCCGGCACCCCCGACAATGACGCCGCCGTTCGGGCCTTGTCCGCCTCCCGACTGCGATCCTCCAGAGCCGCCCACCCCGCTTAAGCTGCCGCCCGAGCCGTCCGTTCCGTCCGTCCCGCCCGCCGTTCCGCCCTGCAAGGTTTCTCCGCCCTGTTCCACCGACGGCACGATCGCCGCAAGTCCCATCGATATCGAGCGGCCCGTGGCGCATCCCGCGATCCAGAAGAGCACGGCCACCAAAATCATTAACAATACCAACCTTCGACGACGACGTTTTCCCGATCTCTCCATCTTTTTCACCTTCTACTCTGCTGATAGATTCATCTTATCGGAAGAATAGATTAAGAGAGTTACAAAAGAGTAACACCATTCGGGAAATAACGACATCGCTTGAAGCCGTGAGAAAAACTTCTATCGAAGTACTTCAAGGATGAGCGACCGCGTTTAGTGGTTGTTTTTATCGCCAATAAGAATTTGTCATTTCGGATCCTCCGAAAACTTATAAATTCTTATGTGGTCAAAAAAAAGCCCGAGCTCCTCTCTTCCTCTCGGGAGAGATGGGACCGGGCTTTCGTTTTTGCTTAACGCAGCGCTTTGGCCGCGATGTCCGTACGGTTTTGTTTGCCTTCGAACTGGATGACGCTGACGGCTTCGTACGCGCGGGCGCGGGCTTCCGCGATATCGCGTCCCATGCCGACGATGCCGAGCACGCGGCCGCCGTTCGTCACGAACTGTCCGTCCTTCATGTCCGTGCCAGCGTGGAAGACCAGCGCGCCTTGCGCTTCGGCTTCGGCGATGCCCGTAATGACGCGCCCCTTCGGATAGGAGGCCGGATAACCTTCGGATGCCGCCACGACGCATACGGCCGCTTCGTCGCTCCACTCGATGTCGAGGTCGCCGAGACGTCCGTTCATCGCCGCCAGGACGATGTCGACCAGATCGGTCTTCAATCGCGGAAGCACGACCTGCGTCTCCGGATCGCCCATGCGCGCGTTGAACTCGATCGTTTTAGGGCCGTCCTTCGTAATCATGAGACCCGCGAACAATACGCCGCGGAACGGTCTGCCTTCGCTGACCATCGCCTTGGCCGTCGGGATGATAATGTTCGCGATCGACTCTTCGACGATGGCAGGATCGATGTGGGGCAGCGGCGTGTACGTTCCCATTCCGCCCGTGTTCGGTCCCTTGTCGCCGTCGAAGATCGGCTTGTGGTCCTGCGCCGGCACCATCGCCTTAACCGTCTCTCCGTCCACGAAAGCGAGAATCGACATCTCTTGTCCTTCGAGGAATTCCTCGATGACGATTTGATTGCCCGCTTCGCCGAACACCTTATCGACCATCGCCTCGCGGAGCGCCGTCTCCGCTTCCTCCATGGAGAAGGCGACCGTCACGCCTTTGCCGGCGGCAAGGCCGTCGGCTTTGATCACGATCGGAGTCGCTTGCTCGCGCAGGTAGGCGGATGCAGACTCGTAATCCGTGAACGTCTCGTATTTGGCCGTAGGGATATTGTATTTGCGGAGCAGGTCCTTCATGAAAATCTTGCTGCCCTCGATCTCCGCAGCCGCTTTGTTAGGACCGAACGCCGGAATGCCGGCCGCTTCGAACGCGTCCACGATGCCCGCCGCAAGCGGATCGTCCGGACCTACGAATACGAGATCGATCGATGCTTCCTTGGCGAACCTCGTCAATTCGTCGAACTGGGATACTCCGATCGGCACGCATTCGGCAATCTGAGAAATGCCCGCGTTGCCCGGAGCGCAGAACAGCTCCTTCACTTTATCGCTTTTCTTCAGCGCCCAGCAGATCGTATGCTCGCGGCCGCCGCTGCCAATGACCATAATACGCATATGTAGTATAAGCCCCTTTTCACATTGGATTAGGATACGGTACCGCCCTTAGATCCTGATGCGGCATATGCCGGCGACCTAAGGGCGAACGTTCGGATATGAGAATTAATGCTTGAAGTGGCGCACGCCCGTGAATACCATGGCGATGCCGTTAGCGTTGGCGGCGGCGATGGACTCCTCGTCTTTGATGGAGCCGCCCGGTTGGATGATGGCCTTGATGCCGGCTTTCGCGGCCAGCTCGACCGTATCGCCCATCGGGAAGAACGCGTCCGATGCCAATACAGCTCCAACAGCCTTCTCGCCGGCTTGCTCGATCGCGATGCGAGCCGCGCCTACGCGGTTCATTTGGCCCGCGCCGACGCCGACCGTCATATCGTCCTTCGCCAGCAGAATCGCGTTCGACTTCACGTGCTTCACGACCTTCCAGCCGAACAGAAGCTGCTTCAGCTCTTCGGCCGTAGGCTGGCGTTCCGTCACCACCTTGAGATCCGCTTCGGTGATGCTGTGCACGTCGCTCTCTTGTACGAGCATGCCTCCGTCGACGGACGTCACGACCCACTCGGATTTGCGCTCTGCCGCGGACGTCAGCTCGCCAAGCTTGAGCAGGCGGATGTTCTTTTTCTTGGCAAGAATATCAAAGGCCTCCGGCGTGTAATCCGGCGCGATAATGATTTCGAGGAAGATGCCGCCTAGCAGCTCTGCCGTGTCGGCGCCGATGGTCCGGTTAGCCGCCACGATGCCGCCGAAGATCGACGTCGGGTCGGCCTCGTACGCTTTTTGGTAAGCCTCGTGAATCGTCGCTCCGATGCCGACTCCGCAAGGGTTCATATGCTTGACCGCAACAACGGCCGGCTCGTCGAATTCCTTGAGGATCGACAGCGCCGCGTTTGCGTCATTGATGTTGTTGTAGGACAGCTCTTTGCCGTGCAGCTGCTCGGCCGTCGTGACGTTGCCGGAAGCCGCAAGCGGCTTGCTGTAGAAGGCGGCCTTTTGATGCGGATTTTCGCCGTAGCGAAGGTCTTGAACCTTTTCGTAGGTTACCGTGTACGTCTCCGGCAGCGGCTCGCCCGTTTGCTTGGAGAGGTAGTCGGAAATCAACGCGTCGTAAGCCGCCGTGTGGCGGAATACCTTGGCCGCCAGACGTTTGCGCGTCGTCAGCGTCGTGTCGCCGTCCGCTTTCAATTCTTCGATGACGGCACCGTAGTCGCCGGCGTCTACGACAACCGTCACGAATGCGTGGTTTTTCGCGGCAGAACGCAGCATCGTCGGTCCGCCGATGTCGATATTTTCGATCGCGTCCTCGTAAGAAACGCCTGGCTTCGCGATCGTCTCCTTGAAGGGATACAGGTTAACGACGACCAAATCGATGTAGTCGAGACCCAGCTCCTTCATCGCTTTCTGATGTTCTTCGTTGTCGCGAACCGCAAGCAGGCCGCTGTGCACGGCGGGGTGCAGCGTCTTGACGCGGCCGTCCATAATTTCCGGGAACCCCGTCACGTCGGAGATGCCGATGACCGGCACGCCTTCCTTTTCGAGCAGATTGAACGTACCTCCGGTGGAAATAATTTGTACGCCTTGCTCTGCGAGTGCTCTCGAAAACTCGACGATACCCGTTTTGTCGGACACGCTGATTAACGCTCTGCGAATAGCCACTGTTAACGTCCTCCTTATTGGTGTATGGATTTATGTGAAAATTGCATGTTTCGTCATGGCGATGATGGGCGTGTGCGTATGGACGCGATATGGGCGGAACGGCTTATTCGGCACATTCCATTCCATGCTTCAGTTAACGTGATGCTTGGCAGGTGCCGGTGCAGCCCGTTTGGCATTTAATGCTTATGAAAGCATGAAGTCGGCTATTACGACCTCTGCGCGAAAGGTTTCGTAAGGCTACCCTTCCACCGTTACGAGTCTGCCATCAAGCTTAACGCGTCCGGCTCCGATCCATCCGATGACTTTCGGGTATAGCTCTCTCTCGACGACCTGGACTCGCTCCGATAACGACTCGATGTTTTCTCCGTCATGGATCGGCACGACTTCTTGCGCGATGATTGGTCCGCTGTCCAAGCCTCCGTCGACGTAATGCACCGTGACGCCGGTCAGCTTAACGCCGTAATCCAGCGCCTGCCCCATTGCGTTAACGCCGGGAAATGCTGGCAGCAGCGAAGGATGCACGTTGATCATGCGGCCGTAATAGGGCTCGACGATCGCCGAGGTCAGGATGCGCATGTAGCCTGCGAGCACGACGAGCTCCACGCCGCGTTTCGAAAGCTCGGCGACGATTTCCGTCTCGTAGGCTTCTCGGTCTGGGTAATCCTTGGGTTTGAATACGAAGGCGTCTACGCCCGCACGGCTTGCCCGTTCTACGACAGGCGCAGACGGCTTGTCACAAACAAGAAGCTCGATAGATACATCGAGCTTCCCCTCCCGCACCGCATCCGCAATCGCCTGGAAGTTCGTGCCTTGACCCGAAGCGAAAACCGCGATGCGCAGCGGCGCCATTATACTTCCGCTCCCGTGAACGTAACGATGCGGCTGCCTTCCGTAACGGTACCGATGCGGTATGCCTTCTCGCCTAGCTCCTCGGAGACGGTAATCGCCTTTTCCGCTTGGTCGGCCGGCACGAAGATGACAAGACCGATTCCCATGTTGAACGTCGTGAACATGTCGCGGTTCGTGATCTCGCCTTTGTCCTGCATTAAACCGAAGATCGGCAGAATCGGCCACGAGCCGTAAGCGATATCCACGTTAACGCCTTCCGGCAGCACGCGAGGAATGTTCTCGATAAAGCCGCCGCCCGTAATGTGCGCCATGCCTTTTACTTGAACTTCTTCGATCAGCTTGAGCGCTTGTTTCACGTAGATGCGTGTCGGCTCGAGAAGAACGTCGCCAAGCTTGGCTCCGCCGAGCTCGTCCAGCTGCTGGTCCAGCGAGTAGCCGGCTTCTTCGAGTAGCAAACGGCGAACGAGCGAGAAGCCGTTGCTGTGGATGCCGCTGGAAGCGAACCCGAGCACCGCGTCGCCAGGAGCGATGGTGGATCCGTCAATCATCTTTTTCTTGTCTACGATGCCGACCGTGAAGCCTGCAATGTCGTATTCGCCTTGGGAGTACATGCCGGGCATCTCGGCAGTCTCGCCGCCGATCAGCGCGCAGCCGGACTGTACGCAGCCTTCGGCGATCCCTTTGACGATCGCTTCGATCTTCTCGGGCACGACTTTGTCGCAAGCAAGGTAGTCGAGGAAGAACAGCGGCTCCGCGCCTTGCACGATGATATCGTTGACGCACATGGCTACGGCGTCGATGCCGATCGTATCGTGTTTGTCCATGGCGAACGCCAGCTTCAGCTTCGTGCCTACGCCGTCCGTGCCGGATACGAGCACCGGCTCCTCGTATTTGTCCTTGTTCAGGCCGAACAAACCGCCGAAGCCCCCAAGCTCCGCCATAACCTCCGGACGGTATGTGCGCTTCACGTGTTTCTTCATTCGCTCTACGGCTTCGTTGCCCGCGGCGATGTCGACTCCAGCCTTCTTATATGCTTCTGACAAAAGGTTCCACTCCTTCGTTCGTTCTCATTACGTATTCCGCCAGCCCCGCGTGCTCGAATCCGAGCGCTTACGGCTCTTTTGAGAGCGAGTTTGTCGGTATGGCCAACAAACTGTGCTCTTTCGGCGCGTTTGCAGGCAAGTTTGTCGGTCTGGCCGACAAACCGGGCCCTTTCGGCGCGTTTGCAGGCAAGCTTGTCGGTCTGGCCGACAAACCGGGCCCTTTCGGCGCGTTTGCAGGCAAGCTTGTCGGTCTAGCCGACAAACTGGGCCCTTTCGGCACGTTTGCAGGCAAGCTTGTCGGTATGGCCAACAAACCGTGCTCTTTCGGCGCGTTTGCAGGCAAATTTGTCGGTACAGCCGACATCCTGAGCTCTTTCGGCGCGTTTGCAGGCAAGTTTGTCGGTCTAGCCGACAAACCGGGCCCTTTCGGCGCGTTTGCAGGCAAGCTTGTCGGTCTAGCCGACAAACCGGGCCCTTTCGGCGCGTTTGCAGGCAAGCTTGTCTGTCTAGCCGACAAACCGTGCCCTTTCGGCGCGTTTTCTAGCAAGTTTGTCGGTCTAGCCGACATACTGAACTCATTAGACGCGTTTGCAGGCAAGTTTGTCGATACAGCATCTTAAATTTAGTAACCTGACAAACATTAGTCGATCCCATCGACCTAATCCTTCCGCTAAGTCGCATACATCGCCATTAAGTCGATCCCATCGACTTCATCCTTCCGCTAGGCCGCCTCCAGCTTCTTTAAGTCGATCCCCTCGACTTATCCGCTGCCAGAGTTCGCCCGCGGAACTGCCGAGGCACGCCTGTCGGCTAGCAGCTGCAGCTTTTGTCCGACTCTTCGTCGACCGGCGTCGGGTAATCGTTATCGAAGCATGCCAGGCACATGCCGCGGTTATAGGCGCCGTCGTTGCCTCCTACGGATTCCACGAAACCTTCGTCGCTCAGGAAGGACAACGAGTCCGCGTTGATTTCCTTGCGAATTTCCTCCACCGTGCGGTAGGAAGCGATCAGCTCGTTGCGGTCCGGCGTGTCGATGCCGTAGTAGCAAGGGTTCTTGAACGGCGGCGACGTAATGCGCACATGCACCTCCGTCGCTCCCGCTTCGCGAAGCAGGTTGACGATTCGGCGGGACGTCGTCCCCCGCACGATGGAGTCGTCGATCATGACGACGCGTTTGCCTTCCACGACTTTGCGCACGGCGGACAGCTTCATCTTGACGCCCTTTTCCCGGAGCTCTTGCGAAGGCTGAATAAACGTTCTGCCCGTGTACTTATTTTTGATCAAACCCAGCTCGTACGGGATGCCCGTCTGCTCGGCAAAGCCGATCGCGGCCGAGATGCTGGAATCCGGCACGCCGGTGACGATGTCCGCGTCCACGAACGACTCGGTAGCGAGCTGGCGTCCCATCCGCTTGCGCGCGGAATGGATGTTGATGCCGTTGATGTCGCTGTCGGGTCTGGCAAAATAAATATATTCCATCGCGCATGTCGCGCGGCGTTCGATCTTGGCGTACCGGTCCGTGCGCATGCCGTCCTTGTCCAGGATGAGCAGCTCGCCCGGCTGAACGTCGCGGACGTACTCCGCACCGATCGTCTCGAACGCGCATGTCTCGGAGGAGAACACGTATGCGTCGCCGAGCCGCGCCATAGCCAGCGGACGAAGTCCGTTAGGATCCGAGGCCACGATCAGCTTGTCGTTCGTCATGATCAGGAACGCGAAGCCGCCGACGATGCGCTGCAACGCTTCTTTGGCCGCCGTCTCGAAGTCCTTGGACGAACGGGCGATCAAGTGAGCGATGACTTCCGTATCGCTGGACGTTTGGAAGATGGAGCCGCTCATCTCGAGCTCGCGGCGAATCTCCGGCGCGTTGACGATGTTGCCGTTAGTCGCTACGCCGAGATCGCCGTCGCGATACCGGAAAATCAACGGCTGCGCATTGGCCAGTTGGCTCGCGCCCGACGTCGAGTACCTGACATGGCCGATGGAGCGATCGCCTTTCAGCATGTCCAGCTTGTCCTTGTCGAATACTTCCTTTACGAGGCCCATGCCGCGATAGTAGTTGAACGCGTTGCCGTTCTCCGTATCGACGGTGCAAATGCCGGAGCTTTCTTCGCCGCGATGCTGAAGCGCATGAAGTCCGTAGTACGACAGGCCGGCGGCGTCAGGGTGACCGAACACCCCGAACACTCCGCATTCCTCCCGCAATTTATCGAAAATATCGTCCCTGCCGATGCCCTCGTTGTAATGATCGCCGGTCCAAAGCGTCTGCCCGTCAAGCACGAGGCCGCCTTGCGCCCCATCCTTGCCGCCGAGCGCGGTACGACCCAGCGGACCGCGCTCGCCCGCAGGCCGGTCGATTACTTCATGAGACATGGAATCGCATCCTTCCAAACCTTCTCCAGTTGTTGTACCGGCGCCGAAATGCCGGATTTGCCGTTTACGTTGATGGTCAGGCTGCTACCTTTGACAGTTCCTACTACAGCATGTTTAACTCCTTGCTCGCTTAGAAGAGCCGTCAGCGCGTTCGCTTGCTCCGGCTTGGCCGACAAGAGGATACGCGATTGCGATTCGCTGAACAGCAGGTGGTCCGGGCGAAGCTCGCTTGTCAGCGATACTTCCGCGCCAATGCCGCCGCTGATGCAGGATTCCGCCAGCGCGCCGGCGATGCCGCCTTCGGACAGGTCGTGCGCCGATGCGACGAGGCCTTGTTGAATCGCGCTCAACACCGCTTTCTGCACGTTTTTCTCCACGTCCAGATCGATAACCGGAGGACGGCCGGACGGCGCGCCGTTCAGCACGTATTGCAGCTCGGATCCGCCGAACTCCGCTTTCGTCTCTCCGATCAGCACGATGACGTCGCCTTCGGACTTAAAGCCTTGCGTCGTGATGTGGTCGATGTCGTGCACGAGACCGACCATGCCGATGACCGGCGTCGGGTAGATCGCGCCTTTGGCGTTCTCGTTGTACAAGCTGACGTTGCCGCCGATAACCGGCGTATCCAGCTTCACGCATGCCTCGGACATGCCGTCCGCCGACTTCTCGAGCTGCCAGAACACTTCTGGCTTCTCCGGGCTGCCGAAGTTCAGGTTGTCCGTGATGGCAAGCGGCTCCGCGCCGGAGCAGACGACGTTGCGCGCCGCTTCCGCGACCGCGATCCGTCCGCCCATCTCCGGATCCAGGAACACGTAACGGCCGTTGCAGTCCGTCGTCATGGCCAGCGCCTTGCGCGTGCCGTCGACAAGCACGACTGCCGCGTCGGAACCCGGGCGAACCGCCGTCGCCGTGCGAACCATGTAATCGTATTGGTTGTAGACCCACTCTTTGCTCGCCACCGTAGGGGAAGCCAGCACTTTCTCAAGCGCGCCGTTCAGATCCGTAATCTCTTCAAAAGCGGCCGTGTCGATCGAGGCGCTCTCGCGGAACGATGCCGGCTCGCTGGAAGGCTTGTTGTATACCGGGCACTCGTCGACGAGCGCTTTGACCGGCATGTCGGCGACTTCTTCGCCTTGGTGGAACAAGCGGAGACGTCCGTCATCCGTCACTTTGCCCACTTTGGCGCAAATGATGCCCCAACGGTCAAAAATTTCCTTCGCTTGGGCTTCATGCTGTGGTTCCACAACGAAGAGCATACGCTCTTGCGACTCGGACAGCATCATCTCGTAAGGCGTCATGCCCGTCTCGCGCTGAGGCACTTCGTCGAGGTAAAGCTCCAGGCCGTTGCCCGCTTTGGAAGCCATCTCCGCGCTGGAGCATGTGAGTCCCGCCGCGCCCATGTCTTGAATGCCGAGGACGATGCCGGAGTCGATCAGTTCCAGCGTGGCTTCCATAACCAGCTTTTCCATGAACGGATCGCCGACTTGGACCGCCGTGCGTTTCTCCTCGGATTCCTCGGACAGCTCGACAGACGCGAACGTCGCGCCGTGAATGCCGTCGCGTCCCGTTGCCGGGCCGACGTAGAATACCGGATTGCCTACGCCCTTCGCCACGCCCCGCTGAATCTTGTCATGATCGATCAGACCCACGCACATCGCGTTGACGAGCGGGTTGCCTTCGTAGCTCTCGTCGAACATGACTTCGCCCGCTACCGTCGGGATGCCGATGCAGTTTCCGTAGCCGGCGATGCCGCTGACGACGTTCTCGAACAGGTATTTGACGCGATCGTTGTTCAGGTTGCCGAAGCGTAGGCTATTGAGCAGCGCCACCGGGCGCGCGCCCATGGAGAAGATGTCGCGGATAATGCCGCCTACGCCCGTCGCCGCGCCTTGGTAAGGCTCGACCGCGGACGGATGGTTATGCGATTCGATCTTGAACACGACGGCTTGGTTGTCGCCGATGTCGACGATGCCCGCGCCTTCGCCCGGTCCCATCAGGACGCGTGGTCCCGTGATCGGGAACTTTCTCAAGATGGGCTTGGAGTTTTTGTAAGAGCAGTGCTCCGACCACATGACGCTGAATACGCCGATCTCCGTGTAGTTGGGCTTGCGGCCGAGGAAGCCGCAAATCAGTTCGTATTCGTGATCCGTAACGCCGAATTGCGTGTAAATGCGCTGATCCGCGATTTGCTCCGCAGTCGGCTCCTTAGCTGTTAATTGCTGCGCCATGTTGTTCCCTCCATGCTTTTAAAATCGATGTGAACATTTTCAAGCCGTCTTCGGAGCCAAGAATCTGGCTGATCGCGCGCTCCGGATGCGGCATCATGCCGACGACGTTGCCGGCTTTGTTGCTGATGCCCGCGATGTTCTCCACGGAGCCGTTCGGGTTGGTGTCTCCCGCGTAGCGGAACACGATTTGGTTGTTCGCTTTGAGCTCCGCGAGCGTCGCTTCGTCGCAGAAGTAGTTGCCTTCGCCGTGGGCGATCGGAATATCGATAATCTCGCCTTGCGAGAATTGGTTCGTGAAAGCCGTGTCCGCGTTAACCACTTCAAGAGGCGTGCCGTGGCAGCGGAATTTCAGGCCCGTGTTGCGGATTAGCGCGCCAGGGAGCAACCCTGCCTCGGTCAGAATTTGGAACCCGTTGCAGATGCCGAGAATGTACTTGCCTTCGTCGGCCGCTTTTTTCACTTCGTTCATCACGTTCGCGAATTGGGCGATCGCGCCGCAGCGCAGGTAGTCGCCGTAGGAGAAGCCGCCGGGCACCAGGATCGCGTCGTAAGCGGACAAGTCCGTGGCGGTATGCCAGACGTAATCGACCTGCTCGCCGATTGCTTCTACCGCCTTGTAACAGTCTATATCGCAGTTGGAGCCGGGAAATACGAGAACAGCGAATTTCATCCCCTTAACCCTCCAGTTCAAAGCGGTAGTCTTCGACGACCGTGTTCGCGAGCAGCTTCTCGCACATCACCTTCAGGCGGGCTTCCGCTTCCGCGCGATCGTTTGTGTCAAGCTCGACCTCGAGATACTTGCCGATGCGCACCTTGCCAACTTCCGCGAATCCCATCGAGTGAAGCGCGCCTTGCACGGCCGTTCCTTGCGGATCCAAAACGTTTTCCTTAATCGTAACGTAGACGGTTGCCTTCATAATAGCCTCCTGAATGTGTGGTTATAATGGTGATTCGTTGATCATGCTTGTTACTGGTGTGGTGCTTTGGTTGTGCTGGGTTGGTGCTGGGTTGGTGCATCTAAACATACCATCCGCGCTAACGGACATACATGACCTTATTTCGCCGATTTGGGCACATTCGAGAATGTAACGGACACAGGAGACGCTATTTACTCCAAAAACGAACCATTGCGGGCTGTTTAGTCTAAATAAGATCCGTGGTGTCCGTTAGATTTCCAAATCCCTCGATTTTACTTAATTAACGCTCGTGGTGTCCGTTAGCCGCGTACACGATGTCCGATAATCGGCACGCGGCTTCAGACGTGCGCATGTTAGTCCGGTGTCGGCACGCGGCTTCAGACGTGCGCATGTTAGTCCGGTGTCGGCACGCGGCTTCAGACGTGCGCATGTTAGTCCGGTGTCGGCACGCGGCTTCAGACGTGCGCATGTTAGTCCGGTGTCGGCACGTGGCTTCAGAAGCCAGCACATTAGTCCGAATTCTGCAAGCCCACCGTTACCCGTATAATGTCCGGGTGCACCTGCAAGCCCGCCGTTACCCGCATAACGTGCGGGTGCATCTGCGAGCCCGACGTTAACCATTTACCGTCGTCCTGTCGCTACGAAAGCTCCCCGCCCGTCAAGCGGCGGTAGATCTCGCGATAGCGCGCCGTCGTTGCCGCGACGACAAGCTCCGGCAAAGGGTCGGGCTTGCTGTCGCGATCCCAATCGGAGCCCAGCAGGTACGTGCGAACCGGCTCCTTGTCCATGCTGTCGATCTCCACGTCGTAGGCGTAGCTGCCTTCCGACCAGAAGCGCGACGAGTCCGGCGTGAAGATTTCGTCGATGAGGATGACCTTGCCGTCGATCAAGCCGAATTCGAACTTGCAGTCGGCGAGGATGATGCCGCGCTCCTGGCAATACTCGTGCGCGAAGCGGTATAGCGCAAGGCTGCGATCCCGCAGCTCCTCAGCAAGCTCGCCGCCGACCATTTCCGCCATCCGCTCGAACGGGATGTCTTCGTCATGTCCGACGTCGTTTTTCGCCGCCGGCGTAAAGATCGGCTCCGCGAAATGCTCGTTCTTCCGCATGCCCTCCGGCAGCTTTATGCCGTTGATCTCGCCCGTGCCCGCGTACTGTCTCCAGCCGCCGCCCGTAATGTAGCCCCGGACGACGCATTCGATGTCGATGCGTTCCGCCTTGCGCGTCACCATGATGCGGTTCTTCAGCAGCTCCGGCTCCGTTACGATGTCGCCCAGCAGTGCAACGTCGGTATGCACGACGTGGTTCTCCTGCAGCTCCTTCGTCGCTTCGAACCAGAACGCCGACAGCCTGTTCAGCACGTTGCCCTTGTCCGGCACCGCCGGATCCAGCACGTAGTCGAACGCCGAGATGCGGTCGGTCACGACGATGAGGAAGTGTTCCCCCAGATCGTACAGCTCGCGCACCTTGCCTTTGTACACCAGCGGAGCTTTGACGTAATCGATCGCCGTAGATAATGCCTGCGGCCTTGCGCTCATTCCAGTCATCCCCTTGTCCCTTAGTTCAAGCCCAATCTTGCAAAAATCGTATCCACATGCTTGAGGTGCCAAGCCGGATTAAAGCAGTCCTCGATCTCCTCCGCGGACAGCACCGAAGTAATTTCGGCCGTCTCTTCCACGATGGAGCGGAACTGGCGTTGCTCCTCCCAAGCCTGCATCGCGCGCGGCTGCACCGTGTCGTACGCCTGCTCGCGGCTGAAGCCCTTATCGATCAGCTTCGTCATGACGCGGCCGGAGAACGGCACGCCGTAAGTCGCGCTCATGTTGCGTTTCATATTTTCGGGGAATACCGTCAGGTTCTGAATAATGTTGCCCAGACGGTTCAGCATATAGTTAAGCAGCATCGTCGAGTCCGGCAGAATGACGCGCTCCGCCGAGGAATGGCTGATGTCGCGCTCGTGCCAGAGAGGCACGTTCTCGTAGGCCGTCAGCATGTGGCCGCGGATGACGCGGGAGAGACCGGACATGTTCTCGCAGCCGATGGGGTTGCGCTTGTGCGGCATCGCCGACGAACCCTTCTGGCCTTTGGCGAACGGCTCTTCCACCTCGCGGAATTCGCTCTTTTGAAGCGCGCGGATTTCCGTCGCGAACTTGTCCAGCGACGTCGCGATCAAGGCGATCACGCCCATGTACTCCGCATGGCGGTCGCGCTGCAGCGTCTGCGTGGAGATCGGTGCCGCCGTGATGCCCAGCTTGTCGCAGACGAATTGCTCCACGAAGGGATCGATGTTGGCGTACGTGCCGACGGCGCCGGACATTTTGCCGAATTGAACGCCGTTAGCCGCATGCTGGAACCGCGCCAGGTTGCGTTTCATCTCTTCGTACCACAGCGCCATCTTGAGTCCGAACGTCGTCGGCTCGGCATGAACGCCGTGCGTGCGCCCCATCATCGGCGTATCTTTGTATTGAACGGCCTTCTCGCGCAGAATGCCGATGAACCGCTCGATGTCCTTGAACAGAATTTCGTTGGCCTGGCGAAGCAGGTAACCCGTCGCGGTGTCGACCACGTCCGTCGAGGTGAGGCCGTAGTGCACCCATTTACGTTCAGGGCCAACCGTTTCGGATACCGCGCGCGTGAAGGCGATAACGTCATGGCGCGTTTCCAATTCGATCTCGTAGATCCGGTCGATGTCGAAGGTAGCGGACGCGCGAAGCGCCTCAACGTCCTCCTTCGGAATAATGCCGAGCTCGGACCAAGCCTCGCAAGCGCAAAGCTCGACCTCCAGCCAAGCCTTGAATTTGTTTTCCTCCGTCCAGATGGCTCTCATTTCGGGTCTGCTGTAACGTTCTAACATGATGGCCTCACACCTTCCAAATCGTAGTTTCTTCTATCCATTCCAGCGCGGCTTCCACGCTATTGGCAAGCACGTTGACATGCCCCATCTTCCGTTTGAAGACCGCGTCCTTTTTCCCGTACAAATGCACCTTTGGCGCCACGCCGAGCGCATTCGCCGCCTCGTCCCGCTCCGCGGCCCTGGCCAGCAGCGGCTCGACGTGCTGTCCCAGCACGTTGACCATGACGACGGGGCTCATAAGAGCCGTATCGCCGAGCGGCAAGCCGCAGATTGCCCTGACGTGCTGCTCGAATTGCGACGTGCGGCAAGCCTCCATCGTGTAGTGGCCGCTGTTGTGCGGACGCGGCGCGAGCTCGTTGACGTACAGCCCGCCGTCCTCCGTCACGAACATTTCCACCGCGATCAGGCCGACGACGCCGAGTCCTTCCGCGATCCGCACGGCCAGCGATTCCGCTTCGCGGATGACGTCGTCCCCGATGCGGGCGGGAACGATGGACAGATGCAATATATTATCGACATGAATATTTTCCGCAGGAGGGAACGCTTTTATTTCCCCCTTGGAGCTTCTTGCCGCTATAACCGAAATTTCCTGCTTGAACTTGATGAATTGCTCCAGAACCAGCTGCGTGCCCGCGCGCGCCAAAGTTTCGTAAGCTTCCGGCACCTCGTCCTCGCTCCGGATGACCCATTGTCCTTTGCCGTCGTAGCCGCCCGTCGCCGTCTTGAGCACGCACGGCGTGCCGAAAGCCGCGACCGCCTGGCGCAGCTCGTCCTCGCTCCGGATCTCCCGATACGGCGCCACGCGGACGCCGGCCGCTTCGATCGCCTCTTTCTCGCGCAGGCGATGCTGCGTCGTATAGAGCAGCTCGCTGCCTTGAGGCACATAGCTCTTTTCCATCAGCTTCGCGGCCACGCCGGCGTCTACGTTCTCGAACTCGTACGTAATGACGTCCGACGAGTCCGCCAGCTCGAGAGCCGCGTCCAGGTCGTCATAAGCCGCCACGATCTGCCGGGACACTTGTCCCATCGGCGAATCGGGCGTCGGATCCAAGGCGACGAACCGATAGCCCATCGCGCTTCCGGCGTTCGCGAGCATGCGTCCAAGCTGTCCGCCTCCCAGAATGCCGATCGTGCCGCCGGGCAGGATCGTCTTGACCCCATCCGCCCCTGTCGTCGTTTCGCGCATCATAACGTCTCGCTGCTTTCCAGCACTTCCTGCTTCACGCGATCGCGTCTAGCTTGCACGCGCGCCGCGATCTCCGGGTCGAACGCGCCCAGCATCTGGGCTGCCAGCAAGCCGGCGTTGGTGCCTCCCGCATTGCCGATCGCGACGGTCGCCACCGGGATGCCGCCCGGCATCTGAACGATGGAGAGCAGGGAGTCCAGCCCGCTTAGATTCGAGGATTTGACGGGAACGCCAATAACCGGCAGAGTCGTCTTGGCTGCGACCATGCCGGGAAGATGCGCGGCGCCTCCCGCTCCCGCGATAATAACCTTGAGACCGCGTTCGGCCGCGCTCTCCGCGTATTCGAACATCAGATCCGGCGTACGGTGCGCCGATACGACCTTCTTCTCGTAATCGATGCCCAGCTCCTCGAGGATGTCGCACGCAAGCTTCATCGTTTCCCAATCCGACTTGCTGCCCATGATGACGCCAACCTTAGCAGACATTTGTCCAAACCCACTTTCGTTTATCATTATAGAATAGAAAAAAGCCCTCCGGCGATCTATACCGCGCCCGCCACAGGACTCAAGCCGAAAACGTCGCCGCAAGGGGCTCCGAATTCCTTTTCGATGAATGCCGGCGAACGAACGCAAACCATTCTCCATAAGACAGCACAAGGCTGCCCCTAACGGGAGCAACCTGTCCTGCGGCCTTTGCGAAAAGGGCGAAGCGTAACGTCCATATATCGTTCTTATAGAACTTGCCTGAATGCCGATTCATCTAGCTCGTAGTCCAGAAAATAAAGGTTTCCGGGTAGAAACGTTCGGGCCAATCCCGAATTTATACGAGTATTGCGCGCCAGGGACAACCTAACATCCCGAGGCTATTCTAGTTTAAACAATCGCCCCACGACTGTCAACAAAATACGAACATTAATAGACTTCCTTTTACTAAAGTTCGTTTTTTCACCTTTTTTGCCGAACGGCGATCCCGTCGATGTCCGTTATTCTTCTTGTATTGCCGATTTCTTCCTACATTCTTCTAGTCCCGAAGCGCCGCGAATATAGATAAAGATAAGGCATGCTCGGACGAATAGGCTTGAGAGGGAGGGTTAACGGTGCAAATCCATACGGTAAAAAAAGGCGATTCGCTCTGGAAAATCGCCGGCGATTACGGGGTTCCGCTGGAGCTTCTATTTGTCGCGAACGGACTGACGGACCAAAGCGCGCTCGTCATCGGCCAGGCGCTCATCGTGCCGACGGAATCCCGTCCCGCCGTTCATAAAGTGCTTGTCGGCGAGTCCTTGTGGAAGATCGGCCAGCGTTACGGCGTCACCATAAGGGAGCTGTCCGCCGCCAACGGAATACGCAATCCCGCTTTAATCTACCCCGGTCAAATGCTGCGGATTCCGGCTCCCGTCAAGCCGGTCGCCGAAGTGAACGCATACGTCGAAAAGCTAGGGCAGAGAGGCGCCGAGCTCACGGAGCAAGTCGGCGATTATTTGACCTATCTGAGCCCGTTCAGCTATCGCGTCCAGCCGACCGGCTCGCTTCAGCCCATCGACGATTCGGCGGCCATCGCGGCGGCATACGGGAAACGAGCCGTGCCGATGATGGTCGTCACGAACTTCGAAGGCGGCAATTTCAACCCGGACATCGCGCACGCCGTCGTGGCGGATGCGGCCGTGCAGAATCAACTGATCATGAACGTCGTTTCCGTTATGGCGCAGCAAGGGTGCATGGCGCTCAACGTGGATTTCGAATACGTGCCGCCGGCGGACAAGGAGCTTTATAATACGTTCCTTCAGCGGCTGGTTGATACTCTGCATCCGCTTGGCTACATGGTTTCGTCCGCCCTCGCGCCCAAGCTGTCCGCCGACCAGGCGGGCACGCTGTACGAGGCGCATGATTACGAAGCGCAAGGACGCATTCTCGACTTCGTTATTCTGATGACCTACGAGTGGGGCTGGTCCGGGGGACCTCCCAGAGCCGTCGCTCCGCTAAACGAGGTTATGAAGGTGGTCAATTACGCGCTTACCGTCATCCCGGCCGACAAAATCATAATGGGCATTCCGCTCTACGGATACGACTGGACGCTGCCTTATGTAACGGGAGGGCGATGGGCGCCCACGATAAGCTCGCAGGCTGCCGTGGAACGCGCCGCGCAATACGGCGCCGTCATTCAATACGACGAGCCCTCGCAGTCGCCTTTTTTCCACTACTTCGACGAACAGGGCAAGGAGCATGTCGTCTGGTTCGAGGACGCGCGCAGCGTCCAAGCGAAGTTCGACGCCGTCAAACGGCTCAAGCTTAGAGGAGTCAGCTATTGGGTGCTCGGCGTCGCGTTCCCCCAGAACTGGTTCGCGCTCGGCGAAAACTTCACCATTCGGAAATATCTCTAACCACGCGCGGCGATCTCCAGGTTCCGTGGTTAAAAATGCGGGAATTTGGAATACATTCGGTTATACCGCTTCTCCAGCCCCTTCGCTAGCAGGTGGAAGCTGACGATAAGCAACACGTAGGCGACGAGCGGCGAGTAGAAAATCCATTCGTACACTTGGAAGTTTTCTCTCGCCTGGCCGATCATGCCGCCCCACTCGTTCGTGCGGCTGTGGAATTCCGGCGGACTCTCGTATTTTGTCGTTCCCCCCACGAAAATGCGGAACAACGCCAGCTGGCCGAACAACGTAAGCACGAGAATGATTTCCTGCACGATCAGAATCAGGAAGCTTTCCTTTAAGTGCGGGAGCAGATGCCGCCTAATGATGCCGCCGCCGCTGGCGCCGAGCGTCTCGGACGCGGTCACGAATTGGCGATCGCGGAGCACCATCGTCTTTTCCTTCACCGTGGAGACGATGGTCGGGACGCCGACGACGGTCAACACGGCGCCGAGGACGAGCGACATCGCGAGCGGCGAGAAGAGCGGATTAATGGTAATCCCGATCATGAGAAGCCAGATGATAATAAAGACCGGAATGCCGTTCAGCAGGTTCCAGGGCGACGCGTTTGCCTTCCGTATTTCTTCGCCTTTTCCGTAATAGCCCAGCAGCATGCCCAAGCTGCCGCCGATCGCCACCCGCGCAAGCGCGATTCCAACGGAGAGAAAGATCGTATATTTGGCCCCGTGCAGCAGCTTCGTCAACATATCGTAGCCGTTCTGGTCGGTGCCTAGGAGATAGTCCGCCCCGGGCGGGGCCGGAGGAGCTACGAGATCGCCATCTCCGTTTTCGTCGATGACATATTCGATTTTGAGCTGTTCCTCGGGACCGTAGGGAGCGATGAGCGGACCGAACAACGCGATCAGCAGCATAAACGACGACAGGATCAAACCGGCGAGCAACGTTTTATTCATCGTACGAACACCTTCCCTAATCCGAATAGAAACGCTCGAAGCAGACCGTAGCCGATCGCGTATAGAACCAGCATAGCCAGCAGTCCGTTGACCACGACATTGTATTGGTAGCCGTATTCGAAGGCGTTGGAGAAGATCAGCATCGTGATGCCGTTGTTGTTGAACAAATATTCGACTACGAAGAGATTGCCCATGATGATGCCCATCAGCTTGTGCAGATCCCCCTTGACGAACGGGAGCACGTTCGGGAGCGCATGGAACCAAACTACGTACCCTTTGCCTAACCCCCTCGCCTTGGCATTGCCGATGTAATCCTCCGTGAGGGTGAGCTTGAGCCCCATGGACACGTTTCGAATCATGTAATTCGCCGGGAAAATGATCATCGAGACAAGCGGCAATACGATCGCCGGATCGTCTTGGGACAGCGTGGCCACCTCGAACACGACGACGCCCGTTGCTTTGGCAATGGCCACGATCGCGAATTGCAGCATCAGCACGACCACGAAGTCGGGCAGCGAGGCGGCCAAGTCCGTCAACGATTTAAGCCAGCCCGCTTTGGCGAAGACGAACCAGATGCCGGCAAGGATGCCGATCGTCGTGCCGATCAATGCTCCGGCCGTGACGAATAGAAAGGAATTGCGGAAGTAATCCCCGATCCGCTCCCAGAACGTAAACTCGTTTGTTCCCATATGGAATCGAAATGTTTCCCCGCCGGCCATTCCCGCAAAATAGTGCTTTACCGCTTCCCATGCCTGTCCGAACGAGACGTGTATCGGTCCTCCCTCGAAATCCGTCGAGATAACGAGCGGCAGCGCGGAAAGAGCGAGCACGAATACAATCATGCCCGGGATCATAATAGACGCTTGCAGTGTTCTCGACATGCCGTTGTTCCTTCCCTTCCAAATGAAATGATTATAGCGCTCTCCGGCATGTCATCATAAGTGAAAAATTTGGCAAAAATCCACGAATGCGACCGGCTCTTTTCTCTCTAGACGAGAAAAGACGGAAAATGGGTTCAGCGAACCGCCGATCCGTCCCATGCCAAATAGCCCCAATCCCATTCAGCGGGACGAGGGGCTATTTGCTTTGCTTGCGACTAGCCTGCGATTAGCTTACGACTAGCCTGCCGCTAACGACTATTCAGCCGATGCCGTACGGTTGGCGTGCCTATCGATATTCAATTGCCGGCGCCCGAAGGCCGTTATCCTTCCAGCCAAATCGTCTTGTCCGAGATCGGCGCGCGCTTCTGCGCGGGAGGAGCCATGTCCGGGTAACCGAGGAAGACCAGCGCCACGAGCTCCTCCTTGCCCTCCGTGAGACCGAGCGCGCTGCGCATAAGCGGGTTGAACATCGGCTCGCCCGAACGCCAGATGGCTCCGAGACCATGCGCGTGCGCGGCTAGCAGCAGGTTCTGCACGGCTGCTTGCGCCGCCGCAAGCTCCTCCGCGCGAACGGATCTCGGATCCTCCGCCTGCGAGCAGGCTACCGCAATGACGACAGGCGAGCGGTACGCCTTGGCGACTTCCTTCTGCCGTTTCTCGGCCAGCTCTTCGGCGCCGAGGTCGGCAGCCCAGCCCGCTTGCGCGATATTGGCATACCCTTCGCCTAACGCCGCTCGCCCTTCGCCTGTCATGACGATAAATTTCCATGGCTGCGTGTTAAAGTGGTTCGGCGCCCAGCTTGCCGCTTCCAGCAGCTCCTCGATGACCGCGCGGTCCACGGGATCGCTCTTGACTCTGCCGATGGAACGGCGCGAACGAATCGCTTCCAGCACGTCCATCGTCGCCCGTTCCGCGGGCGTATTGGTTACAGGCACTTCGTTGCTCATGATTCATTTCCCCTAATCCCATGAAATTTTTGAGTGAACCTTATTTCTCGAACAAATGGACGTATTCGCCGTAGCCTTCCGCTTCGAGCTTGTCTTTCGGCACGAAACGAAGCGAAGCCGAGTTGATGCAATAACGCAAGCCCGTAGGCTGCGGACCGTCGTCGAACACGTGCCCCAGATGGGAATCGCCTTCCTTGCTGCGCACCTCGACCCGGACCATGAAGTGGCTGCTGTCCGTATGCTCCGTGACGGACGCCTTCTGAAGCGGCTTCGTAAAGCTAGGCCAGCCGCAGCCCGCGTCGTACTTGTCCTGGGAGCTGAACAGCGGTTCTCCGGAGACGATGTCGACGTAGATGCCGTCCTCGGTGTGATCCCAATATTCGCCGGTGAACGGACGCTCCGTCCCGTTTTGCTGCGTTACGTTGTATTGAATCGGCGTCAGTCTGCGCTTCAGCTCCTCCTGATCCTTCTTCACGGACCAGTGCTCCGAGATAAAGGCGTCCCTGCCAGAGCCTTTGCGGTACATCTTGTACCTGAACGGATTTTTGTTATGGTAATCCTGATGGTAGTCCTCGGCAGGATAGAAGACGCCCGCTTCGGTGATCTCCGTCACGATCGGTTTGTCGAAGCGTCCGCTCCGCGCCAGCTCTTCCTTCGACCGTTCAGCCAAGGCGCGCTGCTCCTCCGTATAATAGAAGATGCCCGTGCGGTACGACTCGCCCCGGTCATGGAATTGGCCTCCCGCGTCGGTGGGATCGATCTGCTGCCAGAAGATGTCGAGCAGCTTGCTGTAAGGAAAGACGGCCGGATCGTACGTAATCAGCACCGCCTCCGCGTGGCCCGTCGTCTCCGAGCAAACCTCTTCGTACGTTGGATTGACGGTATGTCCGCCCGTATAGCCGGATACGACGGATACGATGCCCGGCATTTCCTCGAACGGGGTCACCATGCACCAGAAGCACCCGCCCGCGAAAGCCGCTTTTTCGTAACCGTTCGATTTAAGTTCTTCCACTTTTGCCACCTCACCTTTCTGCTTGCTCCCTCTATTATAAACCAATATTTGTTGAACCGTAAAACCGGGACGCGCCGCCGGCGCTTTGTTACAATAAGATGACATCCGCAACCTTTGGGCCGGATATGCGTCCATACAAGTAGGCAATGGGACAGGCAATAGCGTGCAACAACGGTTCGTTCATCCGCGGCACACTGAACAAAGGCATAAGAGGGGTGAATGACTATGAATGATCTGAGTTTGGATACGAAATTGGCAAGCCGGCAGGAGAATGTCTCGCGCAAGCGCAGAAGCGTCGTCTCCCTAATCGTATTTATTAGCGTGTGGGCGGTGCTTATCGGCGGCGGATTCTATATGGCAAAGTGGTATACCGATAAGATGCAGCAGGAAATCACGACGGATATCGAACGGCAGACGACGTCGCAGCTCAAGGAGATGCAGACGGCGTACGACGCCAAGCTGACCGGACTCGAGACGAGCTACGCGGCGGAGATGACGGAGCTTAAGGGCAAGATCGACGCGCTTAACGAGCTTCTTACCTTCACCAAGGACAACGCCGATACCAAAACGGACAATAGCAACAAGCTATATACGCAGCTTAACGAGGTCAAGAAGCAGCTCGACGAGCTCAAGAAAAGTCTGGACGTCCTCAAATGAACATCACCGCCAAAACATTGAACAGAACCGCGCTGCTCGCGTTATCTCCGTTCGTCGGCATCCTGATTTGGCTACTGGCCAGCCAAATGACGATTCAGCTCGCGGGACTGGACGGAGTGGGATCTCCGGATGCCGAGCAATCCGCCAGACCGGAAGCATTGCTTGCCGAGGTGGGAGGCGGGCTGGACGCGGCTCGCGAGACGGCGGTAGGAACCGGGCAATCCATCAAGACGCAGATTGACTTGTACAATCGGACGAACGCGGAGATGGCGGCGATTTCCAAGCTCGCGGCGAGCCAGGCCGGCCGGCCGCTCGCCATCTACGACGCCAAGATCACGGCGAAGCTCGGCAAGCCGTCGGCCACGATCAACTCGGACAAGCTGCGAGCCCAGCTCTTTTACTTAAACAACGGCGTCTTCAAGAGCTATGCGGTCAAGATCAAGCTAAAGTCGGGCGATGCCATGAAGATGGTGCTCGGAGGCTCGAAAGCCGGGGAGTCGCAGACGACGATGCAGGCGGTCAAGAATCACGGAGCGGCCGTCGGCGTCAACGCGGGCGGCTTTGCCGACGGCGGGGGCAAACGTTATCCGCTGAGCAACACGATCGTGGACGGCAAATACGTCATCGGCTTCGAAGCCACGTATTCGGATTTGTTTTTTGTCGGCATGAACGACAAGAACGAATTGATCGGGGGCAAGTTCGCGAGCAAGGATCAGTTGGATGCGAAGAAGCCGAAGTACGGCGCCTCGTTTGTTCCCGTCCTTCTCAAAGGAGGCATGGCCCAGCAAATTCCGCTTAAGTGGCAGATCAGCCCGAAACGGGCGCCGCGCACCGTCATCGCGAACTACAAGGACGATCAATTGCTGATTCTCGTGACGGACGGCTATAACGAAGCCGGAAGCTCCGGCGCGACGCTCGGCGAGCTGCAAAATTTGCTCAAAGGCTACGGAGCGATCGATGCCTACAATCTCGACGGAGGAGGCTCCTCCTCGCTTGTCTTTAACGGCAAGCTCATTAACAAGCCGTCGGACGGATCGCTGCGCAAGCTGCCTACCCATTTTTTATTTTTCAAATAATGCCTGCTCGGGTGGGTTCATTCGAGAAGTACGTCGCGCGCGGTGCCTGTAGACTGGATCATTTGAAAAAAAGGTCAACTCCCCCCGAGTGGGAGTTGACCTTTTAACGTAAATGCTGACCGACTGGATCCGGAAAGAGTACAACCTGTTGCTTGAACTCTAACATGAACCTTCTACGTTGCATAAAAAAAATCCCCTCCACTGGTTCTGCTCCTAGCTTACACTGTTAAGTGGGCTAGACTCGAATCCAATTTCGGGGCTTAAGAGAAATCTCTTGCTCACCATACTCGCTATATAAAATGAATTCGTGACTTTGCTGTAGATGCTTGGGCGAGCCTGGCGGCTCGGGAGCCGATTGTAGCACAAAAATGTGCTACATCAGCTCGCCCAGCAGCTCCGGCGCAGATTGTAGCACAAAAATGTGCTACATCAGCTCGCCCAGCGGCTCGGGAGCCGATTGTAGCACAAAAATGTGCTACATCAGCTCGCCCAGCAGCTCCGGCGCCGATTGTAGCACAAAAATGTGCTACATCAGCTCGCCCAGCGGCTCCGGCGCCGATTGTAGCACAAAAATGTGCTACACCAGCTCGCCCAGCAGCTCCGGCGCCGATTGTAGCACAAAAATGTGCTACATCAGCTCGCACAGCGGCTCCGGCGCCGATTGTAGCACAAAAATGTGCTACATCAGCTCGCCCAGCGGCTCCGGCGCCGATTGTAGCACAAAAATGTGCTACACCAGCTCGCCCAGCGGCTCGGGAGCCGATTGTAGCACAAAAATGTGCTACATCAGCTCGCCCAGCAGCTCCGGCGCCGATTGTAGCACAAAAATGTGCTACATCAGCTCGCCCAGCAGCTCCGGCGCCGATTGTAGCACAAAAATGTGCTACATCAGCTCGCCCAGCGGCTCCGGCGCCGATTGTAGCACAAAAATGTGCTACATCAGCTCGCCCAGCAGCTCCGACGCCGATTGTAGCACAAAAATGTGCTACATCAGCTCGCCCAGCGGCTCCGGCGCCGAATGTAGCACAAAAATGTGCTACATCAGCTCGCCTGGCGGCTCGGGCGCCCATCAAATCATGAGTTCATTATATATAGTAATGGTTTTACCACTTTTACAACTGCTACTGTTAGGCCTGCTTTTACTCTTCAATTCATGCTTCTCGTTTCTCATAACCTAAGTGCGTGTCCATTTCGGCTTCTCTTCTAGTCCTTCTTCATTCCCATAGGCATCATCATTCCATTATCCATACCCATCATCGTAACGCTATCTGATTGTTCTCCCTCATCCGTTAGGTATACTTCCGTTCCGAATAACGGCTCGGCATAAGGGTGATTCGTCGTTCCTCTGGCTAAAATTTGTCGATAATTTCCTGAATCCCCTTCGAATCCATCATGATCCCAAGGCACCCATGATCTCGCATTGCAATAATGGCACACATACGACCTGCGGAATCGATCAGTCGTTCGATTCGGATAGGAACGATGAAAGAGATGTGAATCGAAGAACAGCACATCGCCTGCGCTCAACTTCACAGGAATCGCTGGCGGATACTGCGCCACCACCTTCGACAACGTATTCACCTCATCATCGATATGGCTTACGTTCTGAACCGCATGAAGATCTTCGAACGCATCCAGTGCATGAACATTCCCGCCGCCAAAGCCGTCTGGAGGATAGACAGGTTCATGATTCGATCCTGGCACTACCCACAAGCAGCCATTCTCTTCATCCACCTCTTCCAGCGCAATCCATACCCCAACTAAAGTGTCGGGATGCGTCTTAATATAACAGGAATCCTGATGCCAACCTTGCCCGCCTTTTCCGGGTGGGTTGAGGAACATCATCGATTGCAAAGCATATACATCCGGACCGATAATGGCTTCCGTCACATCTAGAATGCGAGGATTGAGCATGGCGCGTTCCGCGGTTTCGTTCAATCTGGACAGCATATGAACTCTTGTCGCGGCGACGAATTGTTCTTTCAAAGGATCAGTCTCCCAATGCTGCTCCTTCTTGACGCTATCTTTCCCTTGCAGCCTAGTCTGCTCGGCTAATTCATACAATTCGGCTACTTCGTCCTGCTTGAGCAACCCTCGAACAATAAGATAGCCGTCTCTATGAAATTGCGCATAATCCTTCACGCTGACTAGATGTCTGTCTTCTCTGCTTTTAGATTTCGGATTATAGAACTTTCCCATAAGATATTCCCCCTCCTCCGATAACAGGTCCCGGTCCCGATCTAGTTGCCCTCGTCGTTCTGCTCCTTCTTCGGTTCATGGCCCCACAGCCGCGTGCCGCCGCCGTGCGCCTGCCGCCATTCGTGGCGCCATTGATGGACGTCCTGCACCGAAATTTCCGGCATGTTCTGTCGCTTCTCCTTTGCCGGGAACGCCGGGAAAGGTTTATGCGGCTCCATCTGGTACCAGTACGAGACGGTACTCAAATCAAGCGTCAGGTTGTTGTCGTGTCCGTGCTCGATGCTCGCGCGCAGCGACTTTTCGAAGTAGACCGGCTCCTCGAGCATGAACCGGTAGCAGTGCGTCCGGCCCATGAAGCCCAGCTTATCCGGCACGCGGGCGTAGCCGAAATACGGATGCAAATACACTTCGTTCGGGCACCAGGAGCTGTTGAAGAAATCTTCCGTCCCCGTGCCGTGCAACGAGCCCGGCCAGTCTTCGCCGTCCACGAGCCACATGTCGTCGCCTTCGCCGTACCACATCGGGCCCGGACTGTCCACGAAATAGTTGACTCCGACGAAATGGCCTTTGCCCTCGATATCGGCGAACAAGTAGTTGTTCGCGTCGCTCCGATTATTGCCTTGCGGCCCTAGGACGCTCCATTCGTTCTCCCCGGCCTCCGGATGCACCTCGGTCAGCTCGCGATTCCACCAGGCGTGGAATCGGCCCATGTAATCCGGCACCTCGCGGTGCTCCTCATAATCGATGTAGTAATAGAACGACCGGATCGGTTCGTCCGACTCGTTCTGCAGCGTAATCCGCGCGCCGCTGCCGTAAGGCATCGGGAAATAGCAGTTCAGCGCTTTGCCCTTGGCAGGCGCCGCGGCAAGCGGCAACGAGATGAAGTTGTATTCTTCGCCCCAGCCTTGGCCGAAGAAGTCCCCGAGAGGCGCCTCTACGCTCGGCTCGGTTTCACCGTCCCAATACATGCGCAGCACGGCATTGCGGCGGATCATCGCGTCAATCGTATTGACCGTAAACCAAATATGCTTGATGATGCCCGCACCGGGAATGTCCGCCAGCACGGCCGTCTCGCCGGACTGAATGGTCACGCAATCCTGATTGCCTCCCGTGCGGTCGTAGCTCGATACCCGTTTGGTACGAATGCCGTCCTTGATCTTACAAATCTCGTTCAACGCGCTCATCCTTTATCGCTCTCCCTTTGCCTCATTGTTGCGGCTGTCAGCCAGGTATCGGCGCTAGCCGCACTCCAGCGTAACGAATATCGATCTCTCGCCGGCAGCAACCGGCTGCCGTTCCTCCAGCACGACGCGATACATTCGGTCGCCCCAATTTCTTCTCAGCCTGCTATCCATATCATCGATTTTCTCCATTCGCGCGCGAAGATGCTCGGCCTCGTAGCGGATGAGCGCCTGCTTGCCAGGCGCATACGTCAGCCGAATCTCGCCGCTGCCCTCGTCCTTGATTATAGGCTCGCAAGGCGTGACCAACGAATGGAACATTTCCGCCGGAACGCCGTCCTGCATGGTGAATACGTCGCGAACCGTCACAGAGGGGACGCCGTCCCGATCCAGCCTAACCGAGCGCTCCCAGGTTGCGATGCCAGCCTCTTCCGGATACGCTTCGGCGATGTCCATTCGCAGCTCGGAGCGGCTGCCTTGCCGCGAGTATTCCACAGAGCGCGCCTTATACCGCCCGCTTTCATGCTGCAGTACCCCGCGTACCGTCGGCAGGTTATGATACTGCGATTGCAAATACCAAAGCTCATAGCGCCGCGAGCTGAACGTCTGCGCCGTGTATTCCTCGGTGCCTACATCTACGAGCAGCGGATAGCCGTCGGCGAACACGAGGAAGCTGCCGACATCGTTATGGTTATGCGACTCCCCGTTGTTGCCGCCTTTGGCCGCGACGTACAAGCCTTGCTCTGTGCCTTCCCGCTGCCTTGCGGTCATCACTTCGGTAACATGAAACCAGGCATCGCGCATATATGGAGCATGCGCTCCCCGCGAGAGCCGTTCCTTTTCGATGAACAAATCCCGCGCGTATCCATACAAGTTAAACCAAATGCGCGTGTTCGGAGCGCCGAGTGGCGGCAAGCTTGCTCCGAGACGAACAAGCGACTCATCCTTCGCGCTAAGGCCGTAGCGATACACGCTCCCGCCTCCCGGACTCGCCTTTGCATCGCAATCGGCGAATGCTGCGTAATAATCGCCATGAATGTGTACTTTGGGCATGTAAGCGCCAATATCCTTAACGATCTGCTCTCCAAAGATGTCAAAACGTCCTTGCGACGCCAGCGACAGCAACTCCAGACATTCATGCAAGCCGCCCCCCGCGGCGCTCCAATAAGACGGTCCTTCGTCGCAGCAGCCGTCGATCGGATAAGCGGCGATGAACGCGTCGAGGCTTCGCATCACCTTGGCAATTCCCGCTCTTCTGATGTCCGGGTCTTCCTCGATGAGCAGGAATCCCGCCAGCACCGGGCCGTTGCACCACGGATTCCAGTTGTTGATCCGCTCGCCCGGGGTTAAGCCTTGCCACCAGTAATCGTCATGCTCGAGGTAAGGCTTCAGCATCCGATCCTTCGTCTCCCGAACGATGCGCTCGTTCACTCTCGGGCTGATTGCGTCAAACTTGCTTCCTAGCAAATAGCGGGTCCATAGCAGCAGCCGCGCCGTCTCCACGGTGGACAGCTCGACTCCGAATTCCTTGCTGCTAGGGATGCTCTCTTCCTTATCGAATTCCTGCCAATGGCTGCGATGGCCTGGGGACACCCAGGTTGTCTCCTCGCAGATAGCGAAAATCCCGTTTAAAATTTGATCGAAATACTTGCCTTCGCCTTCCATGCATTCGGCAATGACGAGAATGCCAAGCACGCTTCTCCGTTCAAAGTATGCGAGACTGAGGCGCGACAGGTCGCCGCTCGTCCAATAGGCGCGATAGTCCGATACCCTGAGAACCGGCCACCCGTAATCCGCATAACGATCCGCAAGCCGCAGCACGCTCTCTCTTGTCTCCGATGAGAGCGATCCCCAGGCCTCTCTGTCTTCCGCCTTCGGGAACGGCGCGAAAGGGCCGTCGCCGAACCCAAGCTCTTCCAGCCGCTCCGAGCCGTAACGTTCATATAACACCGTTCAGTCTCCTCCCTTGCAACGCCTTATTCTTTGACGCTTCCGAGCGTCATGCCGCTCATGAAGTACCGCTGCAGAAACGGATATACGCACAGTACCGGCAACATGCCGAGGAAAATTTGAGCCGCGCGCACCGATCGGTCATTCAACTGCGACAGTAATAACATCATGGAAGGATCGGATATGGAAGACATATCCATGCGTACGATAATCGTCTGCAAGTAACTGGCAAGCGGATAATTTATCGGATCATTCATGTAGATCAACCCATTGAACCATTCGTTCCAGTGCGAGACGATCGCGAACAGCGTTACCGTAGCAATCGAAGGCATCGAGAGCGGAATGATGATCCGCCAGAGCGTCTGCCAATGTCCCGCGCCGTCGATGAACGCCGACTCTGACAGCTCCTTAGGCAAGCCTCTGAAGAAGTTGAGCATCAGAATGACGTTAAAGATTGGCAGCGCGCCCGGCAGCACAAGCGACCAGACGCTGTCGAGCAGGTGCAAATTACGTACGACCATATAGGTCGGAATTAATCCGCCGGAGAACAGCATCGTGAAGACGAAAAACCAGGCGTATCCCGTTCGGAACTTCAGGCTCGCTGCTTCCTTGGAGAGCGGGTAGGCCGTAAGCACCGTTAGCAGCATGTTAATGCTGACGCTTAGCAGCACGCGTTTTACGGAGATGCCCATCGAGACCAAGAACTCATGCTTCTCCGCAACGAACCTGTAAGCCTTCCATGAGTAGTCGACCGGCCATAGCGTAACTTTTCCCGCTTCAATCGCGGCGGCCGAGCTTAAGGAGATAGATAAGACGTTTATTAAAGGCAGAATGCTTATAAGAGACAAAACCGCAAGGAACGTATAGTTGAACACAACGAACAGTCTGCGACTCCATGAGTAAGGTTGAACCATGACAATCCTCCTTGCCGCTGATCAGAAAATGCGATAATTAGCGAAACGATAGGCTAGGAAATAAGACAACGCAATAAGGACGAGCGAGATGATCGACTTGAACAGTCCAATGGCGGTCGCGACTCCATATTGAGCGCTGGCCAGGCCGATCCGGTAGACGTAAGTATCGATGATGTCGCCGGTCGAATAGACGGATGGGTTATAGAGATTGAAGACTTGGTCGAAGCCGGCGTTCAGCACGTTGCCGAGCGCGAGCGTCGTAAGCAATATCGTAATCGGAATGATCGCGGGAATCGTCACGTAGAGCGTTTGTTTCCAGCGGTTCGCGCCGTCCAAGACGGCCGCTTCGTACAAAGAAGGATTGACAGTTGTGATAGCAGCCAAATAGACAACCGTTCCGAATCCGAATTCCTTCAATACGTCGGTAACCGCCAGTACGTAAGGGAACCACTTATCATTGCCGAGGAAGAACACTTTTTCGAATCCTAACCACGCGATGAATTGATTCACAATCCCGGAAGTCGGAGAGAGCACATCAATTAAGATGCCGGCCATAATGACCCAGGACATGAAGTGCGGCATATAGATAATCGTTTGGACGGAGCGCTTATAGTACTTCTTCCTGACCTCATTCAGCAGAAGTGCGGTGACAAAAGGCGCGACGAGTCCACCGATAATTTTCAAGAATGCGATAAAAACAGTATTTCGTAGCACTCCCCTTGTCTCGGACAAGCTATAGATATATCGGAAATGATCCAATCCAACCCACTCGGAGTAAAAAATCCCTTTAACCGGGATAAAATTCTGGAAAGCCATGACAATGCCGGCCATCGGGCCGTAGCTGAATAGCAGGGCGAAGATAATACCCGGCACCAGCATAAGATGCAGCGGCAATTCCAATCTCCAGTTTCTTCGGCTCAATAGATTCCCCTCTCTCCATGTTCCAAGAAGGGATAGCGGCTAGCGGCTAGCCCCTATCCCCCCTGTTATGTCTTATTGAACCATACCGCTGGCGTTGACCTCGTCGAGAATGCTCTGACCGCCGGATGCAAGCCAATTCGCTGCCCACTCATCGAAGTAGTCGAGCGGCTTGGAGCCCATAATTATGGATGTCATCATCTTGACTTCTTCGTCGCGAAGCGAAGGACCTTTGGTGATCATCGTCGGAGTCGGATTGCCCACATACGCCGATGTGAACACTTGGTTGTTGTCTACGTATTGGCCAAGGAGGCTGAACACGCCGCCTTCCGCCCACAATTTGTTCGCGGCCCACATGGTCGCGTCGCCGGCCTCGAATTTCGCCACTTGATCGAAGTAGGTTTTCTGTTCGTCATTCATCGCCGACAAATCGCCGGATTTCCTCGCTGCTTGAACCGCGGCAGCCGACCTCGGATTGTTGCCCGGCAAGCCTCCGGTGATCGGTGAAAGCATGAATTCATTGTAATCTTTGCCATCCACGGTAACCGTATGGTAATTCTTATCGAAGTTTCCGTAGATTTTCTCGATATAGGTATTTAGCAGCAAGAACGGAGCTTCCGGATGTTTCGACTTTTTGCTTACGACATAGTAGTGCGAAGGCAATCCTCCCATGCTTTGCGAGAGCACCGGCCGATCGTCGGACGACACGAGCGGATAGATGCCCCAATCGGCGCCCGGAACGTCTTTGTACATATTGTTGATCGGCCATGTCGGTACCCAGAATGCGCCGAACGTTATTCCGACTTTGCCCGACGTAACGAGCTCCGCGGACTTGTTGCCGTCGATGACGCTGAATTCCGGATAGATCGCTCCTTGCTTGAATAATTCGGCCAGCTTGCCGAGAGCGGTCTTTACTTCCGGTTGAACGTCGGCCCACTGCGCCTTGCCGTCAGCGCCTTTGATGAAGTTCAGATTTGTGCCCGTGCCCTTGGTCGGATTGAACGGGTACGCGTGGTAACCGTTGAAGAAGCCGTCAAGACCGGACCAGCCGTTGAACAAGTTGTAGTCCAGGCTCAATCCGTACGTATCGTTCTTGCCGTTCTTGTCCGGATCGTTCTTCGTGAATGCCATGGCGATATTGATGACATCGTCCATCGTCTTGGGCGGCTGAAGTCCCAGATTGTCAAGCCAGTCTTTGCGAATATAGATGAGCTGAGTATCGGAGGCTTCTCCGCCGTTTGCCGGAATCCCCATGATTTTGCCGTCTACCGTCGCCGCCTTGAGACGCAGGCTGTTGCTTTCTTCGAACGAGCTCTTCGTCAGCTCGGAAGCGTACTTCGCGTACGCTTCGGTCAGATCCGCGATCGTGCCGGCTTCTACGAGGATCTGGAACTGCTGCGCATCGACATACATGAAGTCGGGCATATCGCCCGAAGCCATCGTTACGGCAATCTTGTTCTGATATTGCTCAGCGTTTACTTTCCAGTTGTTCTTCACCTTAATGCCGAGATCGTTTTCGAACGTTTTGGTCCAAAGGTTCTCGTCGTACGTTTCGCCAGGCGGAATTTCGGCGGCCTGATTGATGTGGCGTACTGTCGTTACTTCAATCGGAGGATCGTATTTGCCTTCCGGACCGCTCGGAACGGAAGCTGTCGACGAAGCCGCCGGGCTTTCTCCCGTGCTTGGCGAGCTGCCGGCATTGGAAGATGTGTTGCCGTTGCCGCTGTTCGTGCAAGCTGTTACCGTCGTCATAATAAGCAGCAATAAGAGCATTGCCGTGCCTTTCGCTTTCGCTTTCGCTTTCTTCAATACCATCTGTTTGCCCCCCTGTATCCTAGGTTAATTGTGGTACGCTTTCATTATGAGGGATATTCGATACACCGAATATATTAATCCGCTTACATTCCTTATCCTTTTATATCTACTTGAGCGAATCACGATATTCCTGAGGCGTCAACGATGTCGTTTTTTTGAAAAACCGGGTGAAATAAGACGCCGAATCGTACCCGATCCGCATTCCGATCTCATGAATCTTTAAGTTGCTCTCCCCGAGCAGCCGCTTCGCTACTTCGATTCTCCTGCTCTTGATATAGTCGCTGAGGGTATCGCCCGTCTTCTGCTTATACAATCTGGAGAGGTAAAAAGGCGTCAAATAGACGAACTCGGCCAAGCGGTTCAGCGACAGATCCCCATCGATTTGTTCCTCCACGTATCGATGAAGCTGCTCGACGACTTCGCTCGTCTCCTGCTCCTTGCCTCCTTCCATGCTTTCGAACAGAATTTCCGCCAGTTTGCGGAAAAAGCCGGAAGCCTCCCTCCATGAACGATGCTCCCGGATAGAGAATAGCTTGTCCTGGATGGCGTGACCTTGGGCGGCCCCGAGCACCTCGAACCGATTCAGATGGGGGATGAAGATCGCGGACAGCTCGTAGAACACCTCGAGCGGCAAGCCCGCCGTAAGCAGAGCCGGCTCGCCGACGGCTTCCGTAATCTCGTCGAATAGATGCTCGAATTTGACCCTTTCCTTCTGCAGCAAGTATTGGTCGAGCATCCGGATGCGCTTGACCTTGCTTCGAGCTTTCTCGTCTCCGCTTTCCATCGCCCGGTCGTCCGACAGCAGCATCTGGCTCCCGAGTCCAAGTCCACGGCCGAACAGCTGTGACAACCGTTCGTATTTGGAAGAGAGCGCGTCCCACTCGATCGGCTCGCTGGAGACGACAAATGAGCACGTTAGCTTCAAATAGCGGCTGCAAGCGTCTTGCACCGATTCGAGCATCCCAAGCAAGTAAGCGTGAAGGCCTGCTTCCGCATCGGCACCAGCGCGTAGCGGCGGCTCGCTGACGATCGCCTGGCGAAACCCCGATTCCGCCTTCGGCTGCAACAGCCAGATCAGCCGCTCGTGATTGCCTCTGAAGTGCGTCAGGTCGAATTCCAACGCTAAGAATTCTTCGAAGATGTTGTTGATCAAATAGGCGAACAACACCTTATCTCCTCCCGTTGCATCCTCGCGCCAGCGGTCGATCCGGGCGACGGCCATGACGACCGGCAAGTCGGGATTGAGCGGCACATCAAACTGCTCGAACCGCTCTCTCCGAGCGGCGGACGACGAAGCTTCCCCTTCCAGCAGCCCGGTCAAATACTCCTTGCGCAGCGCCGGCAGCGCCAGCTTAAGCGACGAGCGAGCGTTTTCGATCAGGCCTTCGTAGGTCACTTCCTCGGCAATGACGCGAATCGCCTTCTTGACTGAGGCGACGATGGAATCGTCTCCTTCCGTCTTCAGCACGTAATCAATCGCTCCTCCGCGGATGGACGACTGGATATAGTCGAATTCGTTATAGCCGGTCAGGAATATCGACTTGCAGCGGGGCCAGAGGCGCTGCACCTCCTTCTGCAGCTCGATGCCGTTCATCTCAGGCATCTCGATATCCGTCAGCAGAATGTCGATGCGCAGCTTCCTCGCGATCGCCAGCGCTTCCAGTCCGTCAAACGCTTGATAGACCTCCAATGGATGGTCGGATTGCGAGAATAGCTCGCTTAAACCTTCGACGATGATCGGCTCGTCGTCTACGATCAACATTCGGTACATGGTTTAGCCATCTCCTTTCACGTCTAAAGTATCTGAAGGACCTTCGGGTTTGACCGGGGAGCGGGGCATCGGCAGCCTCAGCGTCGCTTTCATTCCGCCCAATACGCTGCGGGCGACGGACACGCCAAACTCGGCGCCGAACCGGATCTGCAGCCGGCGGTGAACATTCAACATGCCGGTATATTCCATACCCGCGAACTGTTTCTCTAAATTCGTATGAAGCATCTCAAGGACCGCGTCCGTCAGCCTCTCTCCGTTATCCTCGACTGAAATGAGCAAATGGCCATCCTGTTCAAGCATCTGCACGACGATTCTGCCGTCCTTGCGCTTTGTCTCGAGCCCGTACTGATACGCGTTCTCGATGAACGGCTGCAGGATGAGCCTCGGTACCCGCATATCGTGGCAGCCTTCAGGCAGTTCCCAGAAATCGACGGTAATGCGGCTCTTGGCGAAGCGAATGTTCTGAATTTCCACATACGCACGGGAGTGCTTAATCTCCGCGTCGAGCGGAACATCATCGGATCCGTTGCGGGTGATGTATTGGAAATATTCCCCGAGTTTCTGACTAAACTGGATTACGCTGTCGTTATCATGCATCTTCGCCAAGCGGTATAAGATGAAGTAGGTATTATACAAGAAGTGCGGATTGATCTGAGACTGCAGCTGCTTCAGCTCCGACGTCTGGGCGCGCAGCTTCTGCTCGTACACTTCCTGGATCAGCACCTTCAAATTGTTCGTCATCATGTTGAATCGTTGGAACAGGTATTGGAATTCATCGCGCGACCTCGGCAGCGGCAGCTGCTCCATCTTTCCCGCCTCCACCTTGCGAAATCCAGAGATCATATGATGCAGCGGCTTGCGGATGAGCTGATACAGCCAGTAAGAGTATGCGATGATAAATACGAAAGAGACAAACGACAGCAGCCATAGCAGCAGCCGGTAAGTGTAGATCGGACCGAGCAGCTCTGCCGACGGCACGTAGGCGATCAAGTAGTAGCCGAACGCAGGCGAACGCTTATAGGCGACGAAGTAGGAGCTGTTTCCCGCCGAAATTTGCTTATAACCTTCGTCCGCGCTGTCCTCGGGTCGGTTTTTCAAGTAGTCTGAAAGTTCTTTCGTAAGTCCTTCGTCCGTCTGGTTGCCTAAGCTCCAGCCGTTCTCCGGATTGACCAGGATCGCTCCCGCATTCTTGTAGTCCGAGAAGTTCTGCAGCGACTGCTTCATCGCCTCCTGGTTGATCTCGATCGAAAGCGCGAACGTTTCCTTCATGTTCGGCAGATCGGAGCCGGGATAGGCGATCGCCATGAACAGTCGGTCTTTCCAATAGTAATTGCCGACGCCCCTGAGTTTGGATACGGAGGCAACAGCCTCATATTCGGGTCTAATCGTGTCGCTGATCGTTTCGTCGCTTGATAACGTCCGTTGCAGCGTCAGAATGTGAGCACTTACGTTTTTGATGTAGAGACTCGAATATTTGATCTGCTGCAGCTTGTCCTGGATACGCTGCACCGTTTCCGTCCATGCTCCGATCGACATCGTATTGCTGATAAACGCGGCGTGTTGGATGTCTTTGTCAATCGCGTATTGCTGCAGCAGCCCCCTCATCTGCTCATTTCCTGCCTCAAGCGAGCTTAGGTAGAAGTCGACCCGCGACTTGAGCGATTTCGACAGTTCCTCGCGGACGCTCTCCTCGCCCATCTGATTCATCCAGAGACCGATACCGTAGATCGGAGCGACCACAAGCAGGAACGCGATGATTAGTTTCGGAAATATCGTCATTCTCCGCTGTTGTTTTAGAAAAACCTTCATTTCGAGTCGCCCCTTGCGTTTAGAATTCGACATGTTATCACTGGAACAAGCGTGAAGACTTCCTCCGCGAAAACATCAATCAATCAAGCTTGCACCTCGCCTCAAGCTTTCCGCCTTCGTCCGATTCGCGGCTTTCACCGTTCGGTAGCACGATCAGGGTAGGTACTCCGGCTGGTGAATGGACCGATAATCGGAACATTCGCTCCTCGCTTAGACTCCAGCCTACGTCGACGGTTCCTTTGGGCGTAGCTACCGTGCCCGATGCCCAGGTCAAGCCGCTTAGCTGAGGTGCGATCCGGATGCGCGCGAAGCCCGGCTCGGCAGGCTGGACGCCAAGCGTCTCCGCCGTATATTCGTATAGAGGAAGCGCTCCCCAGCCGTGGCAATCGCTGCGCTGCGTGACCGGGTCCTCGACCCAAGCCGTAAGATGCAAGCCAATCTGATCCTTCCACGGCTTCCACAGCTCCAAGGTGCGGTCGTACAAGCCCGTGATCGAAAGCGCGCGGAAGTAAAAAAAGCTCATCGAGAACGAAGCGCGCGGCAGGGTCGCGTCGGACAGCGTACGCTCCATAAGCCGGATCGCTGCACGTCCGGTCGCAGCGCCGCCGAGCACCGCCCAGATTTGCGCGTGTTGGCTGAACTCGCATACATCCGGACCGTCGCGGTACAAGCCGAGCTCCTCGTCGAAGCAACGGCTGCGGGCGGCTTCACGGATTTCGTCCGCTCTGGCGGCGTATTCCTTCGCCGTATCCCCTCTGCCTGTCGCCTCGTTCAGCTCGGCGGCGCAGGCCAAGGCGGCGGCGTACATCAGATTGTACACCGTCATCGGGCCCAGCCACTTGGCCGGCGGTGATCCGGCTTTATCGCGCCACTCTTCTACCCAATCGACGAACGACCAATACGCTTCGGGAATGATGCCGACCAGTCCGTTCTCCACCCGCCGCCCGAACCAATCGAGCACTGCGTCAATCGTGGGGCGGTAGCGCCTCACGAGCGACAAGTCGCCGAAATAGCGGTAATGGTCGTGTACCATCAGTACCCAGATGAGCGAGAAGCCGGGAATGATCTGCGGATCGACCGACGGGTAGCGGCTCTGCAGCATGCCGCTCGGGAGCAGCGAGCTGTGGTAATCATGGATCGTCTTGCGCGGCAGCCGATCGTCGGCGCTAATCTGGTACGTGAACAGCGCCTGCGAGCGGGCGTCCATCGTGTACTGCATCTGCTCGTAGAAAGGCGTGTCCTCGTACGTATCGTGCATGCAGCGCCGCAGCGTGTTCAAGCTGATCTCCCACATGAGCGGCCAGTCCGGGTCCGAGCTTTCGGCCTTGGCGACGGATTCAAGCGGATAGCCTTCCTCCCGCCAGATGAGTTCAATGATCGTGAGCGGCTCGTCTGCCGTTGTGTACGAGAGTCGGATGAATCTGCCGGCACGCACCGCCAGCGGCTCATAGATCTCGGGCTGCTCCTCGCTGCCGAAGCCGGCCGCGATATAGGCATCCTCGTTGCCGACCAGCACCTTGCCGGTCGGATCGTCGCGCATGGCACGCCGCGATCCGCCTTGGCCCGCATGCGAGGCGGCGTATTCGTAAGCTTCGGAATAGAGCAGCTTGATTACGGCCTTGGCACCTCCGATCAACCGAAGCTCGGGATAGCCCGCAGTCATCTCGCCGATGTCGAGCTCCAGCCACCCTTCCGTGCGCGCCGCTATCGCGTACGGGAACAGCCTTTCCACACGCGATACAGCGCAATCCGGATCGCGGTCAGAGCGCATCAGCCGTGACGGGAAACGTTCCGTCTCGCGGAGAGGCGGAATCGTGCGCGGCGTAAGCTGCCTTCTATTCAAGCCCCCCCACAGGGGATCGTACGGCTCCTGTAGTTGACCTGGAGGCATCCAGGATGTGTCGTCGAATGACGGGAACCGCCATCCATGCGGCAAGCGAGCGGCGTCCACCGTCTCCATGCCGCCGACGAACAGCGTCAGCTTCTCCTCGCCGATCGATACCGCGTCGTCTCGTTGCATTCTCCACCGATTGTCCGTGTGCAAGGTTTCGAGCACCGTTCCGTGCTCGTCCGTTACCGATCCTTCCAGGAGGAACCCCCCGCGATCGGAACGCCATACGGATACCGGACCGTTCTCGCCGTTGTTGCCGGATGAGACGATCGGATAATGAACGACGATCGCGGCGAGCACGTTCACGCCGGGCACGAGATAAGCCGACAGATCCAGCGTTTCGTAATAATGACTCCAACCGTCTCCTTTGGAGGGACCGCTCGATACCCAGTCTCCGTTCATATACAGCCGGTAACGGCTGTCCGCCGTCACGTCTATGGTAAGCCGAACGTTGCCCGGATCCGCTATGCGGAACGTTCTGCGCGCATAGGCACGCTCTTGCTTCGTCCCGGATGCCGCCTCCTTATCCAACCAGATCCATTTGGCTTGCCACTTGCGATTCTCTTCCATCTTGCATTGCCCCTCTCACACTGATTATAAAGCGCTTCCATACAAAATAGGAACCTTATATTCCAGATCGAAACCAATAAAACCGGCTCAAAAACAAGATCGTTGAAGTACATGCGGCAAGCGTCCGCTTTCAATCGTATCAATTCGCCCCATTGGGATATATTGCGAATCGATGGCTTTCGTTGACTTTTCATATCTGAATGCGAATAAGCAGCCTTGACTTGTACCTCAAGTCAAGGCTGCCATTTAATGTTGTACTACTCCGCCGGTTGGTATAAGACGATGTTGTCGAAGTACCCTACGCCGCCGGTGGCGGTCGCTGCGAGCTTCAACATCATCTGAACGCTTCCGGTTACATCTGCGCCGCAAGAACCGCTTGCCACTGCGACGTTGTTCATATAGAGCGTAAAGATCCACTGCGTGCCGTTGTGCGTAAACTCCACTTTGACATGATGCCATGCGTCTTTGCTGTAGTAGGAGTTCGCCCATGTATTCCACGGACGCACATTCATATTGCTGCCCTGTGCCGGGCCGTCGCTATCATAGAATCTCTGGCTCCATCCTAGATAGAGAGCGTTCCCTGTCGTTGCGCCACTGCCCCTGAAGTCATATTCCATGGTGTAGTTGACGTTCGAATTCAGTGCAATCGCAGGGAATTGATACAGGCTGTTTGCGTCTGTGAAAGTGATCTCGAGCGCCTTGCCGCCCACTCCGCCCGGAGCGGCGACAATCGCGCTGCCGCTGCCAGCCCATCCGGTAATTTCGCTCACGGCGTTGCGCGAGTCGAAGTTTTCCTCAACAAGGACCGTTACCGCCTTGTCGCCTTGGTAGAACTCGAAGTTGTCATAGTACGCTTTGCCGCCTACATCGCTAAGGTAGCCAGTCTTCAGCTTAATCGTCTGACTTCCGGTTGCAGTAGCGCTAGCGACGGGGCCGCTAGCCATAATGACGTTGTCGATGAAGAGGGTGAACGACCAATTCACGCCGTTGTGTCTGAACTGCAGCTTGAAGCGGTGCCATTCGTTCTGCGTATATGTCTTCGTTGTCCATGTACTAGCCGAGCGCACGCTCAACAAATTCGCCACCGGTGCGTCGCCGTCGAATAGTCGTTGGCTATCGTTAATCCAGAAGCTGGTTCCGTCGATTCCGCTGTCACCCCTAAAGTCATATTCAAGGGTATAGTCGACGCCGGGCTCCAAGGTGATGCCGGGTAGTTGATACACGTTATTGCCTTCGCCTTGCGTAATCTGGACAGACTTGTCGCCCGTGTCGCCATCCGGACGGTTGACGATCGCTGCAATGTCGCCTGCCCATGCGCCTCCGCCGACGCTCGCGCTCGCGTCGAAGTTTTCACTATACAGGACCGAGAATTCGTCGTCTGGTACAATCGGGACGAACGAAGCCGTTACCGTGACGTTCGCATCGGGCATGGCGAATAAATATTTGTTATCGCCGAGACTGGTCATACCGGCCGCGCTTCCGTTTACCTTGAGCGACCCGGGCTGCAGCAGGTATTCGGGATTCGAAGCAACCGTAAGAGTGACCATCTCTCCCTCGATCGCCTGGGCTTTATTCGTTGTAACATTCCCGCCTACCATCGATCCGATCGACACGTTGTGTGCCGTTGGGACAGGTTCATGACCCGTCACCAAAACGAATACCGGCTTTTCGGTGACTCTTACGGTTACTTTGCCGGCTACTAGCTGAGACAGGATAGATGTGGAAGAACCGGTAGCGCTCTTATGCACCAGCTCGCCCAGCCTGATATCTTCGATATCCGCCAGAGGGATTCCGGATAGATCCAGCTCGTAATCCACGTAGTTGCCATCTACATCGCCTTTGGAAGTTCCTAGCCAGAGCGCGTAGCCCTTGCTCGTATTTTGATCTTCCTCGTCTTTCCCGGCGTTCTCGTCATCGAAGCCGAACTGAAGGACGTTCAGCGCGTTCGCGGGTGTCGTATTGTTATTGCTGAACGCATTGCCTGCTGCATCATACGGTTCTACTTTTTTCGTATAAGCAGGCGTCTCCACCTCTTCTTCGAATCGCATATCCCCCAGCCAATTGCGCATAGCCGAGACATAGTACCATGACGGTTTCTTCGCTGTCAGGCCTTCGCCCAGCACTTCTTGGGTATCCAGATATCCGCTTGTATTGAATTTGCCTGCAGTACCCGTACCCGAACCGCGCAGCATGAACTGCTGGGCGCGATCCACGCCCCATGACGCCAGGAGCAAGAATTCCCTGACCATCCAGCGGCCCTGCATCTCGAATCCGCCGACGACGTTTTGCAACGTTGCCGGATTATCATAGCCTGGGAAGCTTGAAAATTGTGATGGATCCAATTCGAGCTCGGCGTTGATGCCAGGATAATAATCTTGATTCGCTTTGGCGCTAGTCGCCGTGCCTTGCGCGCTATCCCAGCCCAGCTCGGAAATCCACACCTCGGCGTTCGGATAATACAACGAGCGAAGGTTCATGACCCACTTCATGCCGTACTCGAGCGGAACGTCCTGGTTCCAAGTCTGATTGGTCCATTGGTCTTCCTCTGGTCCCACGCCGCCGATCGGCCGGCCGTTCGCGACGTCCTTGGAGTCCGGCGTGTAGTGATGCACGTTCAGTACGTCTACCGGGAACTGCTCGAACCGGTACAGGAAGTTGGCCTGATCTCCAGGATTCTCTTCTCCGAGCAGCGCTTGAGCTCTGGTGTAAGGCTGCGTATTCTCCGTATCGTGTTTTCTGAAGTACGAACCTCCTACGAGATCGTAGTTGATTTCCAGGTAATCGTCTTCGGTTCTGTAGGTCAAGAACCACTCTGTCATCTCTTCCATGAACTGGAGGTCGAGGCCGCCTACTCCTGCGATGGACAGCTTGGCGTTAGGGTCGGCGTTCTTGAGGCCTACGCCGGAATACGGCTTGCCGGTAGCTTCTTCGGTGTAGATGTAATTGCCGCTCCGGGATTCCACATCGATGTCCGAATCATGTATCCACGACTTCATGGAATTCATATGGCCATCGTAGTCCGCGCTGGTCATGGCCGCGAATTCATAGCCGTTCACGCCCTTGAGGTTCAATTCGTTGCCGTTCTCGTAATACTCGATCAGGTTAAGACCGATTTCCTTTGAAGTGCCTGGCGCGACGTGAACAAGATCCGGATCGATGGTGCCGCCTTCTTCGGTGCTCTTGGCGCTTCCGTATCTAGCTACGTGCTGCCATACGCTCATGGCGTGTCCTAGATAGGAATTAGGGTTTTGCCTGTCGCCATCGCCTTGGAAGTTAGGAATCATGAATGCGGGATCCGTTCTTTCGGCGTCTCCGACATGCAGGTTTTGCAGACACAGATAGACGATTGCGCCAGCGGCCTTCATGTTCCTGTAGAACGCGTCGAACGCGCCCCACTTGTTAATGAACGCCACAAGCGGCTTCTCCGGATCTTCGATCATGCGCGGATCGTTGTCGCCATAGCCCAAGTCGTTGCCGGCCATGTATTCCGTCCAAGCCCACGTGTGATATTCTCTCGTCGTTCCGCTGACCGGGACAACGAATTCATTGAGGTCGGGATCATTGAAGAAGCTGTTGGTGCCGACAAACGTACCGAAGTCGATGTTGAAATCCGGCACAGTCTGAGGTGTTTTATTCCAGTCGATCGGAACGATTTCCCTCAGACCGGTATCCTCGATTAACGGTTCAAGCGGGAGACCTAGAACAACGAACTCGGATAGGTTGACATCGCGGTCCACTGTAATCGTTTCGTCCGCGAAGTTCACGTATTTGTACGTACCGCCGCTCAGCTTTTCGATTTTGATAGCGGAAGCGTTCTTGATTTCCTCGTAGTCATAGCTGCCGCCGAAGCTGGCAGGGTTAGCAAGGTCCATTCGCTCCCAGCTGTCGTCGTTGTTCATCGCATACGTGAACAGCTCCACGTACTGGTCGTCCACATAAGCGGACACCTTGACAGAGCCGCCGGCGACCTGCCACTCGCTAGTCTGACCCGGTATTGCGCTGGACGTGGCACCGTACGCCGCGCCGTCGAACAACCAGATCTCATGCAACGTATGCTGCTGATTGATCGCGATCTCTAGCGTGTTGCTGTCGCCCTCGCCCGTTCTCCATACGCTGTCGTTGGTTGGGAGCGCTTTCTCTTGGCTGCCGAGTATCGGCCAGTAGCCGGCTGGACTCGCGGCGCTGATCTCCTCGAATGTCGTGAAGTCCTTGTAGCTGTCGTAGCCATCGAACAGCAGGTAAGGCGATCCGTCACCCTCGGCCTTGCCGTCGTTGCCCAGCCAAGACCTCTGCACTGCCGCCACATGGATGCGGCTGATCGGCTTGCCGACCATGACGAAGCTCGATAGGTTTACGTCGGTGTCGAAGTCTCTGTATACGCCAGCGCCTTCCCACCAGTGGTATACATCCTCGCTTACCTTCTCGATCTTGATCTTCGATACTCTCTTGATATCCTCGTAGGAGAGGCTGGTATGGTTAGTGAAATTACCGAGATCGCTGAGGTCTACCTGCACCCAGCTGTCATCGTTGTTCATCTCATAGGAGAACAGCAACTCATAACGTTGCTCATCATCCAGGTATCCGTATACATTGATAGTCCCGCCGATGACTTCCCACTTGCTGCCTACGCCATCTGGATCGTTCGGTACGTCGGGAACAGGGTTATTGGGATCCGTGAAGTCCCAATACGCCGATGGGCGGTATGCTCCGCCGTCGAAGAACCAGATCTCCTCAAGCTCATGCCGTTGTTTCAGATCTATCTCGAGGACTCTGTTCAAGTCCCACGCGCCTCCGGCTCCCGATCTCCAGATCTTATCGGTATTGCTGTTCGCTATCAGTCTTTCCGATGGGGTCAGAATCGGCCAGAAGCCAGACGGACTCGTCGCGCTGATCTGCTCGAACGTCGTGAAGTCCTTGTAGATATCGTAACCGTTGAATAGCAGATAAGGGTTGCCAGGGTTCGAATTCTCTCCTTTGTCGCCTAGCCAAGATCTCTCCACGCCGACGACCTGTCTGTCGCCTATGGTGATCCATCCGTCTTCGCCCTCGGTTGTCGTCGCACGGCTTGCGACGTTGGACAGATCGCCGACGTTCGGCACCTCGTCGGAAGCGCGGATCGCGAAGTAGTAAGTGGTGCCCGCCGTAAGTCCGGTAACTTCGAACGACTGGTTCGTGCCCGCGACCGCCGGCGTCGGTTCGCCCGTGACCGGCGTGGCGGAAGCCCAGTTGCCGCTCGTGATCGTCGATGTGCTGTAGCGGATGTCGTAGGATGCTGCCGTGCCGGTTGTGTTGTCGTCGCCCGGAGCGGTCCACGTCAGGTTGACGCTATTGTCGTTGCTCGAAGTTGCGGCCAAGTTGGAGACTGCCGCAGGCGCAGTCGTATCGCTGCCGCCTCCACTCGAAGCTTCGCCGTATATGACGATCTCCGAGAAGTTACTCGCGGTTGTCGCCATGCCGACCCGAATATATCGCGTCGTGACGCTGACCGGATGCGCGTTCCATGTCAGATATCCGGTTAGCGGATCGGTGAACAGCAAAGTCCAACTGCCGGGGCTTCCCGCGTAGAACGTTACGTCGGCATTGCCGGGGCCATCACGCAGATAAATATCCGTTACATCGTAATTCGCCCCCAGGTCGATGTAAGCGTATGCAGGAAGAAGTGCGTTGTTCCAACCCGGCTGCCAGTTGTACGTCGTCGCGCCTCCCGAGCTGGCACGGGGATCGCCCGCTGTTGACTGTTCGTCGACCAGCTTCGTCGCGTCTCCAAGCCCGGATTCGTTCGTCACCATACCCGTGTTCAGCGAGAGCTTCGCGCTTCCGGAGGCCGTCGTCGCCTTACTGACGACGTTGGAGATCGCCGACTCGTTCGGCACCTCGTCATTCGTGCGAATCGCGAAGAAATACGTCGTGTTGGCCGTAAGTCCGGTAACTTCAAACGACTGGTTCGTGCCCGCGACCGCCGGCGTCGGTTCGCCGGTAACTGGCGTGGCGGAAGCCCAGTTGCCGCTCGTGATCGTCGATGTGCTGTAGCGGATGTCGTAGGACGCTGCTGTGCCGGTTGTGTTGTCGTCACCCGGAGCGGTCCACGTTAGGTTGACGCTCGCGGAGCCAGAAGTCGGAGCGGCTAGGTTGGAGACGGCCGCCGGCGAGATCGTGTCGCCTGCAAGCTCGCCATAGATGACGACTTCGGAGAAGTTAGTCGAGGTTGTCGCCATGCCGACCCGAATATATCGCGTCGTGACGCTGACCGAATGCGCGTTCCATGTCAGATATCCGGTTAGCGGATCGGTGAACAGTGAAGTCCAACTGCCGGGGCTTCCCGCGTAGAACGTTACGTCGGCATTGCCGGGGCCATCACGCAGATAAATATCCGTTACATCGTAATTCGCCCCCAGGTCGATGTAAGCGTATGCAGGAAGAAGTGCGTTGTTCCAACCCGGCTGCCAGTTGTACGTCGTCGCGCCTCCCGAGCTGGCATGGGGATCGCCCGCCGTTGACTGTTCGTCGACAAGTTTCGTCGCGTCTCCAAGCCCGGATTCGTTCGTTACCATGCTCGTGTTCAGCGAGATCTTCGCGCTTGCCGCTTCCGTTTTTCTGGGCGGCGTGACAACAATGCTACCGACGAACGTCATGATCGCTAGCAAGCCGGTTAACCATACCGAGTAACCCTTCTTCAAATCAAATCCCTCCTTTGATTTTAAGATGCACTACTATGCTATCAATTCTGCCATTCCAAATATATCGCTATTTCATAGCTTATATTGACTTTTCATATCCGAATTCACGATTCAGGTCCCGAGTGGACCCTAGATAATGTATACTCTTCTAGACATCGAGCGATTAAGCTTGAAGTCGTTTCTTTTATCCCAGTAAGAGGATGTGTTGGCATGACCTCTTCATTCATTGGCGTAGATATTGGCACGCAAGGTTTGCGCGTCGTCTTAATGGATGGAACCGGCAAACCGCTCGCCGTCATTAAAGAAAGCTTCGGATGGTCCGATAACCGGGACGAACAAGATCCGGAATTATGGTGGGACCTTCTTCTCAAATCAATGAGACAATTGGTAGAAATGTCTACCGAAGCAGAAAGGAGCTCTATTCGCTCCATAGCCGTCACTTCCACATCCGGTACCGTCATTCCGGTCGATGCGCAATATCGTCCTCTGCATGCGGCTCTAATGTACAGTGATGCTCGGTCCAAGCAAGAAGCTATTCTCTGTACGGAAGCCGCGGGCAAGGCTATCAACTCCTCCTATGGTCTGCCTAAGATGCTATGGTACATCCGACAGTATCCGGAGCAAGCCGCTCGAATCCGCCTATGGTGCCACCCTGTCGATTACTTGACGGGAAAGCTGAGCGGAGTTTGGGGAATGACCGACTATACTAGCGCTCTTAAGAGCGGATACGACCTCGAAGCGAATGAATGGCCGGATTATATGTCATCCGTACTGAACATTCCCGCGCATACCCTCCCCAAGGTGACCGCACCCGGGAAAATCGTGGGCCGGCTATCGGATGAAGTGTGCGAATGGACCGGACTCCCCTCCTCCGTGCTCATGGTTACCGGGATAACGGATGGATGCGCTTCGCAGATCGCATCCGGGTGCTGCCTCCCGGGCCACTGGAACACAACCATTGGCACAACTCTAGTCATCAAGGGGCTGACTCGCCAGCCCGTGCACGACCCTCTCGGACGTATATATAACCACAAGCATCCGCAGGGATACTGGATGCCGGGTGGCGCTAGCAATACGGGCGCCGATTGGATTTCCCGCGATTACGGCGGATGGGACTTAGCGGCATTGAATCAGGAGGCGAAGCAGTGGCTCCCTACGCCATGGCTCAGCTACGCCCTAACGCAACGGGGAGAGAGATTCCCATTCCTGAACGAGCATGCGCGCGGATTCGATGCCCCCGGGTTGACGGAAGTACAACGGTACGCGGCTAGGTTGGAGAGCGTCGCCTATATCGAACGATTATCTTACGAGACGATAGAATCGCTGTCTCAAGAAAAGATCGATATTATCTATACTGCAGGCGGAGGAAGCTCCAGCGATACGTGGCTGCAAATCCGGAGCGATGTTCTGCAAAAACCGATCTACAAGATGAAACACGTGGAAGGTTCCGTTGGAGCGGCGATGCTCGCTGCGTCGGCGACCGAATTCGACTCTCTCGGCGAAGCCGTTCAACGCATGTCGATTGTAGATAAATTCGTCGAACCGAGCGTCTGGCAAAGTCGGTACCAAGAAATTTACATCAAGTTCAAGGCGCTGTTGCAAGACAAAGGCTACTTGAACGATAACAACCGAAAAGGAGCTGCACCGTGACTCGTTTCTTTTTATTGCGGCATGGGGAAACCATCTGGAACCATCAGGGGAACCGATATTGCGGGATAACGGACATTCCGCTAAATGCGACCGGGCAGCGGCAAGCCCGTATGGCTGGCACTGCGCTTACGGGCGAAGGGATATCCAAAATCTACTGTTCGCCGTTGCAGCGTTCTATCGAGACAGCCCGAATAATCGGAGCGGCATTGGATCTTGATCCGGTCATAGATGAACGTTTGTATGAACTCGATTTTGGCCAATGGGAAGGGTTAACCCGGCATGAAATCGAATCGAAGTACCCAAGCGAATGGAAAGCCTGGATGAACGATCCCGGCTTTGCTCCTGCGGGGGATACCGGGAATACCGGCGCGGAAGTGACCGTACGATACGGATCATTCATGAGGGATATAGAGGCCGTGCATCAAGGCGAGTCTGTTGTCGTCATCGGCCATAATACCTCGAATCGACTGTTCATAGCCGATTCACTCGAACTGCCGCTTCGATTTTACCGGAATTTCAAGCAGCATAACTGCGGCATATCCCTGCTTGAGATGCACAATGGCGCAATCGTGTGGGAGCGAATGAACGAGACGGCACACTTAAGGAAGAATATGCAGTAGGGACATTCATTTCTTCGCTGATTTCCATGATAAGCCGGAGTAACGCTGGATAACGCCACCTCGCTTTCGCTTTAGACTTAAAGGGGCTGGCTCAAAAGTGTTCGCATGACATGAGAACGTCCCATTTAAACACGCGAAAGGACCTCGACATCCACTGCAAAGTGGAGGTTGAGGTCCTTCTTTTCGAATATATTTGTAGTTCCATGAAGTTATTTGAACGATAATGGGTCAAGCGCCTGCCGCATCTCCTTCCAGCCTATTCCCTATTTGCCAGAAAGCGATCTGCGCCAGCTCCCAGCCAAATGTCCCCCGTCTGCCGGCCCGTTCCCGTATCGCGGATAAGGTTGTCATTCAGCTCATTGTCTACAGACCCGGCGTTCACGAAGAATCCGAATCCGGCGTTATCCTCGATCACGTTGCGGATCCACTTGTTGCGGTTCGCCCCGTTGGCCGCATCCTCCGGGCGATAATAGACGCCGCTCTTCCCGTTGTAGCGAATGACATTGTCGGCGAACCGGTTGTCAGAGTCCTTATGTCCAATAGAGATGCCAGACTCGGCGTTATGCTCCAACACGTTGCGCTCGAACTCGCCGAACTGGACGCGCCAGCAGACGAACAGCCCTGCCGTGCCGTTGTCGCTGCACGTATTGTCCTTGACGCGAGAAGAGTGAGATCCCGCGCCGGGATGAAGCCCCGATCCTTTGCAGCCGCGAACGTCGCAGTGAAGCACCGAGATATTTTCGGTAATCTGCCAACTGATGCCATCGCCGTTGAAGTCGCGCACGATGACGCGCTCGATCGTGCAATCGCGTGCCTTCTTCAGATAGATCCCGCCCGCTCGGCAGCCGCCGATCGGCTCGCTCGCTGCCTTGTTGCCGTCGATCGCAAGATCGTACACGCGGACCTGCCAGGCGTCCACCGCCTCGATGATGGAGCAGGCATTCGTTGCTATACCGCCGTCGTTCGAGCGATAATCGCGCTCCAGGTGCCGGTCGAAGCGGAGCACATTGCCGTCCACCGCCGTAATAACCGCCGTGCTCTCGTCCCAACCCCATTTTTGCGATTCGTCGAAAATTTGCAGGCCCATCCCGACGCGGAAGCCGCTGGCGTCCGCCACCTCTACTCGCAGCTCTCCGTAGTCGGCGTCGACGATGAACGGGCTCTTGAAGCCGTCCGTCTTACGCAGTACCGTCCCAGGTCCGGCGCCGGCCAGTGTGACGCGATCCGTCAACCGAATCGGTCCATGCACGTCATACACTCCTGGTTCCAGCCGCACGATGCCGCCGCCATGCCGGGTCGCTTCATCTACCGCCGATTGAACGGCCATAGAATGGAAGCCCGGATAGTCGCTTTGCGGCCCCCCGGCAGTCACTTCGACCGTGCGATTGCGCAGCATCGGATCTCTCATCCCCAACTCTCTCATCCTCCCGTTTATCTTAATGTCTCTGACTTTGCCGTATCCTTATTTATTATAAAATCGGTGAACTGCCATACATATAATAATCTTTATTGAATCGCTGTCTTTTCATATCCTTTTATCGGGCTTTGAAACTTATCCTTTACAGCCACCATCCGTTATCTTTCTCATCCAACGTTTCCCCAGTAACCGCGTTCCAAATGAATCTTGTCTCTTCTCCATTCAGCAGCCAGCGGCTCGGGCATGTCGTGTGCAGCCAATCGAGCGGTTCCGCCTGACGTTCGACTGCCGCGAGCTCGAACGCCCGCCGAATCTCGTCCTCCTGCTCCTTCGTCAAAGCGGCCGGATCCGCCGAGACGAACAGCGGCGTGCCGCTGCCAGCCAGCAAGCGAAGCCAATCGCGATTCAGCTCCCATGGCACGTCGGCCGTGATACCTACGCAATCCGCATCATGGCTAAAAAACGTTCCGTGCTGCGGCATTCGAAAACCGAGCGTATTGACGCCCATATAGCGCGTCCGCTCCCACCACTTGCCGCTCGTATCGTCACCGGTCCGCTGAATCGAGAACAATCCCGCCGCCAGATGGCCAAGCGTATTGCAGCCGATCACCTCGGCCTCCCCGGCTGCTTCCGCAATCGTCCGGTACAGCTCCAACGTGATCTCCGCGGTCGTCCGCGATCGATCCCGGAACGGGTGCGGCAGCGCGTGCGGCCTAGAGCGCATCGTGAACCCCCATTGGCCAAGCAGATCGTACGACGTAAAATCGTGCTTCAACAGTTCGAAGCCCCATCGGACCATCCTACGGACCGCCTCTTGGATCGATTCGAGCACTCCGGGAACGGTCGGATCAAGCACATGGCCACCGCTTGACGAATAGCGAATCCATTCTGCCGGCACCTCTTCCGCCGTTAGAAGCGGCCGAAACCAAAGTCCGGGCTTGACGCCGATCTCTTTCATCTCCCGAGCCAGCCGCTCCATATCCGGGAACTTGTCATTACCCGTCCAGGGCCCGCCATTGCAGGCTCCCCCTCCGCTTTTCGACTGCCAGCCGTCATCGATGACCATATAGGGTCGATTGCTGGCGTTCGCGGACAGGGAGGAGATGAATCGGGAATCCTTGAGAATATCCCCGTGCGAGCTGTTGCCATAGGCGTAGTACCAGTTGTTTCCGCCATAGACCGGCTGCTTCGGCATGCGGGGACGATCGCACAGTAGGGAGCAGAACCGTCGTGCCGCCTCAATGGGCCGTTCTCCTGTCGTTCCCGGATCCGTGACGATCTCGGCGATTGGCAGTATGCGATTGCCGAGGCGGACGCCTTCGCTGCCGCAGGAGACGTCGGCAGTCAACGTCAGGCCATCCGATTCAATCTGCCAGAAGCAGAATGCTCCCGCTCCCGTCTTCACCCCGCAGCCTGCCGTCCGGACGCCGTCATGAGCCAGGAAATACCACGGCAGGACTCTCTCGGGCACCAGTCCGCGCCATTCCAAATCGCCGTATGCCCGCTCCCAATGGTCCCCCAGAACGAGCCATCTCCCTTCGACTGGCTCGTCCCACCGGAGCTTGACAGCTCTCGGCGCAGCCGTCGGCGCTTCCAGAGTCACCGCTACTAGTCCACCTTCGTTCGTCAGACGAAGCCTAACCCCTTCGCGCTCCCACGTTCCGGGCTGTACCTGCGTCAGCGCCCGCCATCCGCCGTCCAGACGTACGAACGCGGCAGAAGGGCTCTCCATTCTTTTAAACATCTTCACAGCTTCGGCCTCCTCCCAATGTTACGCAACTACTCGCAATAGCGAATAATAGTAGCGTATCCCAAAAGTATAAACGGCTTTGGCAACAGTCGTTAGGGCGAAAAGGGTCCCATCGGGGAGGAACGTTAACCAACTGGGACATGAGTCGGATCGAAGGAGGTATTACAGTGGCCGATCACCGATGGGAGGACTATATGTCTTTTCCAAACAGCAAATCGGAAGTGTACCTATACGGCGCCCATTCCGCGGCCGTCCCTGCGGGCTGGGCCTGCGGCAGGCACCTGCATCACTTAATGTTCGAGCTTAATCTCGTTCTTGAAGGGACACAACTGGCCGAAATCAGCGGAATCCCGTACCGCCAGGAAGCAGGAGACCTCCTTTTCGTACCTCCGATGCGACTTCACTCGTTTCGATCCGAGGCGCCGCTCCGCTATTTCGTCTTTCATGTGCAGATCGACGATCCCTCTTTCCTGCAACGGTTGGCCGATTCCGGCCTGCTGTTCGTCGATCGCGGCCACCCGCTGAACCGCAAACTGGTAGCAGCCGTGGAGGCCCTCCGGGAGCAAATGGCGCAGGGAACCTCCCGAATTCGGGTTTTTCGCTCGCTGTACGAGTTACTCGATCTGCTCGAGAACGAGCTCAACCGCATCTTACCGGTACCAGACGCTTCGGAGGAACGCCTTTCCCTTCCTGCTCGTATCGCAAGGGAGATCGAAGCGTACGTCGCCGTCCAAGGGGACGAAGATCGGAAGAAAGAAGAGAATTGGATGGAGTCGATCGCGCGCCGCCTCGGCTACAGCCGTAGGCATTGCTACCGGGCATTCATGGGAACGTTCCGGATGTCCCCGCGCGATTACTTATTCGTGCTGCGTCAGCAAGAAGCGATGCACCTTCTGCTCAGCGGAGGGGAATCTCTGGAGCGAATCGCCCTCCGTATCGGTTACGATAACGTTCAGAGCTTCATCCGGCAGTTCTCCAAGTGGACGGGGACGACTCCCGGCCAGTTCCGCAAACAAAATCGGGACGAGCTTGTCTATTTGACGCGTTTGGAGGTCCGTTAACATGACAGCCGCGATTTGCAGAATAATAAACGCCATGCTGGCAATACGAGGAGGTCGACATCGTCTGAGCTTCCTTTTCCAAAGCAAAGAGGCAAATCAGCCTGTGATTTGCCTCTTTGCTTTGGAGCCGATGTCGCTTACCGCCTGAGTTTTTTCGACAATCAAACAACCACGAATGTTATCTCTCAAGCCTGATAGGTTAGAATTCCGCACCGAGCTTCTTTAGATACTTCACGCTATCTTCAAGAGCTTCGAAAGGATCGCGCGCATAACAATCATCTTGTTCAACCACGCCCCACATCGCGCCTGCCGCCTCGCACGCTGCTAAGATCCGCTCGAAATTCATATTCCCTCTGCCAATCTCTGCAAACCTTCGTTCGCCGGAAGAGGTGACGGCGTAATCCTTTAGATGAATAATTGGCGCCTTATCCTTATGACTCAAGATCCATTCAACCGGATCGCCGCCGCCGGCTTGTATCCAATGAACATCCAATTCCATCCCATAGCTGTCATGCCCAGACGCATCCGCTAACAGCTTCATCCCCGTATTCCCATCGAAATCGCAAAATTCAAAGGCATGATTGTGATATAAGAGCTCCATGCCTTGACGCTTAAGCGCCGATCCGCCTTCCGACATGAAGGAGATGAATCGGGCGTACCCTTCCTTGTCCTCCCTGTATTCGGGCGGCATGCCGCCAATGGCGAAATAACGACAGCCCCACAACTCATGCTTAGCCTGGATGGCTTCCATGGGCTGCAATAAATCATTGTAGCCGATGTGAGCGGATATGGCCGTCAGCCCCGTCTCTTTCAGCAGATGAGAGACTTCATTCATATAATCGATCTTAATACCGGCTACCTCCACATAGTTGAATCCTAACTTTTTCACCTTCTCGAAGGTGCTCCCTATCGTATCCGGCGTCGTTAGGTGCTTATGCAGGGTGAATAGCTGGAGCGCAATGTTCATATCCATTCTCCTCGTCATCCAGTCGGTCTACTGCTTGAACGCAATGGCTCTGCCTTCCTTCGCCGAGATTTCCGTCATCTCAAGCACAGCAATCGTATTTGCCGCTTGGCTCGCCTTAACGATCAATTCCTCTCCCTCTCTGAGATGGGCGGAGATATTCTCATAGAAGGCCTTATAATGATTCGGCTTGCAAGCAATGACGGACTCGATCTTCTGACCGCCTATTTCACTGTATAACGTAATTTCAGTGTCCAATGGGTTCTTGAGCACGATTGCCCCCTTCGTTCCAAGCACGCGAACGGCATCCTTGGGCGCTCTGGCAATCGTAGAAATTTGCAATTGAGCCGTTGCGCCGTCCCGAAATTCGATCATGCTTTCCATTTGATCCTCGTTCGTTATGTCATGCCATACCCGGTTATGGATGAATCCGCGAACCTCTTTGATCGGAGCCGTCACGATACCGAGCAGCCAATCCACATAGTGGGCTCCCCAATCGTAGAACACCCCCCCGGATATTACCTTGTCCGCACGCCAAGTCGGGCCAGGCTTCTTATATCCGCCGAAGAACATATCCACCATGAAGATGTCGCCAAGAACGCCCTCTCGAATAAGCTCCTTCACCGTTAAGTACCAACCGTCCCAACGTCGGTTATGATAGACCGTGAGCATCAGTCCAAGGTCAGCCGCCAATTGATTAAGCATCTTGGCATCATCCGCTTTAATACACATCGGCTTCTCCACAATGCAGTGCTTGCCGTGCTCAAGTACGCTTCGAGCCAAATCCACATGCGTATTATGAGGCGTAATGACGACAACGATATCAATATCTTTTTCGGCGAGCATACGGTTCGAATCGGTATAAGCGCGTATGCCCGGAAAATCAATTTGCGCTTGCGCGGCCCGAACTTCGTCGGAATCGCACACTGCGACCAATTCTATGCCGTACTCTTGCATCTGCCGGGCATGGGCCTCCCCCATACCGAATTGGCCTCCGTAACCGATAATGGCGCTTCGCAACGGTTTCATACTCATATCCACACTAACCCCTTCCTACATTCATTGTTCACCACACGATAAATCCTACCTCTAAACGCGGTCGCTCATCACTGAGGTGCTGCGAGTAGAGGATTTCTCACAACGCCCGCAACACGGGCCATTCCAGTTCAACGCCCAGCTCACGCAGCACCTTCTGGAAGTCCTGGACATGCTTCTCGCTTCTGACTTGTCGCGGCTGCAAGTTGTGCTTAAGCGAATATGCAGCGAGCGCACCGGCCGCTTCCCCAATGTTCCATTCCACGGGATGAAGCCGATAGCAGCCGTTCGTAATATGGGTTGTTCCAATATTTTTGCATGCCGGAATCAAATTGTTGACCCGGACAGGAAGCAGACTGCCTAGCGGGATTTGGAACGGCAGCGCCGAAACATCCACGTAATTGCGCAAACCCGTGCTTGGATGCAGATCAATGCGATAAGAGCCAATTCCTACACTGTCGTAAAATTCAGTCGCTTTCGGAACGTCTCTTCCCTCGGGAGAGACATGCTGCTCCAGCACGGTAAACTCCGCTTGAATTCTGCGTGATTCTCTAATATAAGGCGCCATGGCCAAACCATCATCCGTTCCCGTCACATGCGGCGCCAGCTTCAGTCCGGGATATCCTTGTTTGCCGTCAGGCCGGATGGCTTCCGTCTGCATCCAGTAGAGAAACGAAAGACTTAAGTTTTTCGCCTGCCGCAGATGCTCTGCCGCCGCTTCCTCTTCTACTTCAAATACAGGACCTAACCAATAATCGATTTGCGGCCAATTCACCAGGGAGATGTCGCTGGCGTAAGCTCCTTCTTGAAAGTTCGACTTGTCGATAATCCGACGGAATTCCCATAACGAATCACTTCGACTTGGCGAGGGGAACAGCTGCTGATGATTGGGCTCTAGCGTCCATGGAATCGGCGTAACAAAACTGAAGTGGTTATCCGGCCAGAAATCCGCCTTGTACGTACGCCAGAAGTCATACCCTTCGGGCTTCGCAATCGTATGATCCTCAAACTCGTCATATTCAAGTGCGAAGCAATGCGAGATCGCTTGCATATCGAGAGGCTGGCTGTCTCCAGAGAGCGCTCTTGGTTCACCCGTTACACTCTGCGACTCTGCGCCTGTCACATATTCCGTCTTCGTCAGAGGAAGCATTTCCCCTATTTCCGTTGCATCAATGAATACCGGGGCAATCAAAGTCATCCTACTATGGGTTCCTGTATGCTGCACGGTAACTGCAGTGACGTCATCGCCCTCAACTTCAGCGCTGATCGGCCGCGTATGGGTAATAATCCGCAGCTTGCCGCTATTCACATAGGGAGATAGCAGGTTGTTAAGTACAGCTAATGCCACTCTTGGCTCATGACATAACCGGCTTACATGGCCATTTCCCGGATTCAGGTACATCGCGGATTGCGCCTTGTTCGACAACGGATAATGTTGCTTATAATACTCCCGTACGCCATTGCGGAATTGTCGGTACGTGCCCGTGCAGCCGAACTGTTCGATCCAGGGATGTTCATCCGGCGGGACGGCTTGACTCGTCAACTGCCCTCCGATCCATTCCGTCTCTTCCGTCATGATGACCTTCAGTCCTAATCGACATGCAGCCAATGCCGCTGCGCATCCGCCTGTACCTCCGCCGATAATAACGAGATCAGCCTGTTCTTCTCTATTCATTAGCCAAGCAACTCCTCCGTGTTCAATCATACGGGCTGTCGCCTGAGGCCGGATATCGACCTGTAGGGACAGCCCATTAGAGTTCAAACTATCAAGGTAATCACTTACTGTTTCGCCGCCAGCCAAGCATCGACTTGCGATTGGATTTCCGCTCTAACCTTCTCGATGCCGGCATCCTGCAGCTTCTTGTTCCGCTCCTCAAGCAGCTTGACGGGATTCGCGATCGCGCCGGTGGTGATCATCTTGTATTCTGTGGCGATCGCAGTCAGCTGAGTAACCTCGTTCTTCACGTTCGAATCATTGAAGACGAATCCAAGCAGCGGTGAACGTTTCGCTTCGTCGTTGAATTTGATCCAGTTCGTATAGTAATCGTCAGGCTGTCCAGGCTTCAAGTAGTTGATCATTTGATTGCCGAGCACCCAGAACAATCCGCTTGTGCCGTATCCGGAATCCGCGATCGACTCGATGCGGTTTTCGCCTACTTTTGTATAATGGACACCTTCGATGCCTTGTACCAGCAGGTTAATCACATACGGATCCGTGTGCATCGCGTTGAGCACCATCATCGCGCGGGCAGGGTCCTTCGATGTACGGGCAATGGCGAACATGGAGCCCGTCGTAAGATCCGTTGTTACATATGGTTCATTAAGAACGTTGGATACAAATTCGTATTCGTTGTTTGTCGTATTACTCATCTCAATGTCCGTACCCGGTTTCCAGGATGTTTCCTGATACCAGGTTTTTCCTTCCCTGCGCAATTCCAAGACGAGTGTTTTGGATGTTGCCGCATCGCCGTTCGTATAGCCGAGTTCGTACCATCTGCGAGCAAGCTCGTTCGCTGCATTGTTGATGGCTACGATTTCCGGATTAAGGGCATCCATAATGTCGATTTTGTCCTGGGTTGGGTTAAAGAAGAACATAGCCGTCGAGCCGGGTGTCGGTCCGATCGGAAGGAATCTTCCGTCATCCTCGTACCTCACTCCGTCTCCGCTGCCCCCGCTGCCGCCAGCGACGAAATTAGGGATGATATCCGGCTCATTTTCTTTGATTACTTTCAGCCATGGCTCAAGATCGGCTTTTGTTTTGATCGTCTCGAGCGGGATCTTGTATTTGTCTACAATATCTTTGCGGAACGAGAGCGCCCTTGCTTGCGTAATCTCTTTGTTCGTCGGCACGGCGTACAGCTTGCCGTCCATGCGCGGCGCTTCCAGATACATCGGATTCAACTGTTCTTTAATGCCTTGACCATATTGCTCAAGCAGTTCGTCCAGCTCGAGGAACGCACCTTTCGTAACGTTCGAGTAGAAGTCCAGCCACGAAGCGGAGAACACGAGGTCCATCTTCTCGGCGCTGTTCATCATGAGCTCCGTTTTTTGTTTGTATTCGCTGCTTGCGATCGGATTTAATTTAACGGTCGCGTTAATCTTTTCCTTGAAATATTCGTTCAGCTTCTCTTCTACCAGCGCTACGTCTCGCTCTGGGGTAGCGTGGTAGGTAATGGAAACCTCGTAAGGCTTCAGTTCCTCCGTGCCTTCGGTAGCAGAAGGCTGAGTCGACGCTTCCGGCGCTTTCGTAGCTGCAGGTGTATGGTTGCCCCCTCCGTTACCGCCGCCTGAGCACGCTTGCACAACCATTGCTGCAAGAAGTGTAAATGCGATTAGGAATTGCTTGGTAGCTTTTCTTTGTTTCATGTTAACCCTCCTCGATCATATGGAACGAATCCTATTTATATAGAACGATCAGATACCGAAGGCGCCTGCGACACCTGATCGCAACTATCTGTATTCACGACGACTCAGCCTTTAACCGCGCCAACCGTTAGTCCTTTAACGAAATATTTCTGGAAGAAGGGATAGACGACCAGAATGGGTCCCATCCCGACAGCTGCCATCGCCATTTGAAGAGACTCATTAGGCAGCTCGGCGAGTAATTCCGGATTTTGGGCCGCGAGCTCTACGTTGCTTCTTAAATATTGAACGTCGTTAAGGACCCGCATCATCAAATATTGCAACGGATACTTACTCTCGGTAGTGATGAAGAGCAACGCGTTAAACCAGTCGTTCCAATAGTTGATGGTACTGAACAATGCCATTGTGGCAAGCACCGGCAGGGAAAGCGGCAAAACGATGGTTGCGAATATTCGAACTTCCCCTGCTCCGTCGATTCTTGCGGACTCAATCAAGGCGGGATGAATCGTCGTCTGGAAGAAGGTGCGCATGATGATGACGTTAAAAGGAATAATGAGCAACGGCATCATTAACGAGAAGTAGGAATCTTTTAGCCCCAGCACCTGCGTATAGACCAGATAGCGACTGACGAGCCCCCCGTTGAACAGCATCGTAAAGAACAAGAAGAACGTAAAACCGGTGCGAAAGGGATAATCGCTTCGCGAGATCGGGTACGCATACAGCGCCATCAATACTACGCTTAGCACCGTGCCGACAATCGTGATGCCAATACTGACGCCATAACCGCTCAAGACTGTGCCGTAATCCTTAAACAACGATTCATAAGCAACAAGAGACAAGCGCTCGGGCAAAAAGCTGTATCCATTGGCAACGATAGAGTCGCCGTGCGTAATCGAAACTACGATGACGAGCACCACCGGCAACAGACAGACGAGAGACAATACGACGAAAACGATATTTAACAGGAAGCCGACTGCGGGAGACAAGCTGTTTTCTCTTCGGCTCGCTCGAACATTCATTACATTCACCCCAACTTCAAATCAGATTTAGAACAACGCCTGCTCTTTATTGATCTTGCGTACCGTCCAGTTCGTTAGTATGACCATGACGAAACCTACGACCGCCTGAACGAGCGCGGCTGCCGACGACATGCCGATATCGTTCATTTTCATCAAGGCGCGGTAAACGTAAGTATCCACGACATCGGTCACCGGATATAGCGCCCCCGAATCTTGCGGCACCTGATAGAACAAGCCGAAATCCGCGCTAAAGATGCTACCCATCGACAGGATGGTCATAATGATGATAATCGGTTGTATGGAGGGCAGCGTGATGTGGATGATTTGCTTCCACTTGGAGGCTCCGTCGATAATCGCCGCCTCGTAATATTCGGGATCGATTCCGGCGATTGCCGCAATGTAGATAACGGCGCCAATACCCACGCCTTTCCATGCGTTTACGAAAATCAAAATGTAAGGCCAAGCCCCTTTTTCCGTGTACCAGTAGACTGGATCCACGCCGAACCACTTCAGAAACGTCATGTTCATGAATCCGAGATCGGGATGCAAGAAAGCGTAAACCAGATAGCTGACGACAACCATGGACAAGAAGTTCGGCATAATGATAAACGTTTGATAAGTCTTGGTCATCCACTTCTTGCGAATCTCGTTGATCGCGACCGCGATGCCCACCGAGATCACCAGGTTCACGATCATAAACGCAAGGCTGTATAGAATCGTATTTCTCGTGATGCGCAGCAAGGAGCCCGACGAGAACAAAAATTCAAAGTTCCTGAACCCCGCCCAAGGACTGCCAAATATGCCGTCGATGTAATTCGTGCTCTTGAATGCGATAAACACGCCGAACATCGGAAGATAGCTGTGCAGCAAAATGATGATCGTTGTCGGCAGAAGCATGAACGTCAGATATTTATATTTCCACATTTGATGCAGCCACATGGACCACGCCGATTTCTTCTTCGCGCTAAGCGATCGCATTTTAGGTTCTGTCATCGTTCTCTCCACTTAAACACTTCCTCTCTCACTCTCTCTCTCTCGTGGTTCAAGTATATGATGCGGAGGGTCGCATAGCGATGATATATTCTTTCTTAATAAGTGATATATAGTGATCTCGCGGACTTGATAGGCCGACCTGAAAAAAAGCCGTTCCAATCATCAATTATGACGACGGGAACAGCTCTTATCACCATTGTAATGGCTTCTTTACAGGTTATCTCATGCTTGCTTTCTTAGAGGCATATGAATGACGGATCGCAGCCCGTCGCCTTCCACGCGCTCGTACCGAAGCCCGTATGCCTCGCCGAAATGCAGCTGCACGCGTTGATGCACATTGCGGATGCCGTAGCCCTTGTCCGTCTCTTCGCCTCGTACGATTCTTTCCAATCGCTCGATGTCGACAGGCACGAATCCGTTGTCCTCGACGGACAACCGAACCTCCTCATCGCCTCGCTCCAAGCGTATGCGGATGACGCCGTCGCCTTCCATTGCGCTGACGCCGTGGAAGATCGCGTTCTCAACAAGCGGCTGAATGATGACTTTCGGCATTACGTATGACAGCAGCGTCTCGTCCACGTGCCACTCCACCTCGAACATGTCCGGATACCGTTTGTTCTGCAGGCGAGTATACGCGCGCGCATGCTCAAGCTCTTCTTCGATCGTGATCATCATTCGTCCTTTGCTTAAGCCGATGCGGAGAAGCTTGGACAAGTCTTTGACCATGTAGCCGACATCCTTGTTGCCTTTGTCCCGCGCATACCAATAGATCGAATCCAGCGTATTGTACAGCAGATGCGGCGTAATATGGGAATGCAGCATCATAAGCTCGTACTCTCTCTGTTTCAGCTGCATGCCATAATTTTCTTCGACCGATCGGTCTAACCGTCTCGTCATCTTGAGGAAGGCGCCGTAAAGGATACCGAATTCGTCCGAACGAAGCTGCTCGGTGCCAAGCTCCAGTTTTTTGCCCGGTTCATACAGCTTTGTTATGGATACCAGGTTGCCTAGCGGCTTCACGACGATCCGTAATACATATAAAACGAATAACAGGACGACGCATAGATACAAAGTAGACAATACCATCAGCATGCCAAGCAGCGACGATTGATTGCCGGTAATCGATTCGTATGGAATTTTGTAGATGAGGGTCGTCTCATAAGCCGACTTGCGCGAGAACGCATAAAGCCATTTCGTGCCATGCTCGCTCGCGAAATAGTAACCGGACGTTTGTTCCTTGATCTCGCCAGGAATCTCGGTTATCTCAGACCGAGTCGAGCCTGTCTTCATCAACCGTTCATTTCTATCATTGAATAAAAAGCTGCTTGCGCCATCCGGCATTTGGACCGACACCAAATCCCTTGTCAGCAGCACCTCTAGCTTGGCCACCACCAGCAGTCCGATCACATCGTAATAAGACTTGGGATTCAAGATTCCGCGCATGAAGCTGACCGTCGTGTCTCCGTCAGGCAACGAGACCAGTCTGAGGCTGCTCGCTCCTCCCTGCCCCAGAGTTTCCCGCACCCAATCGGGCATTCCCGCTCCGCTCTCCTCTACATATTTGAAGCCCATTTCCTTATTCAACGTCTGGAATGGCATTTGTTTGCCCTCTACATTGCTCATGTACAACGAATATTGCGTCCCGTCGGATGACCACTGCCCGAGGATCGAATCGGCGGCGGTATATTCGCCGAGCGTCTCCACGCCTGTCCAGAACTTATATTGCTCGGGATTACTGAAGAAGTGCGTATTTAGCAACGTAACCGTCTTATCGTTCACGGCGGACAACGTTTTTTCGATCGTGACATGATTCTGATTCACAAGTTGCAGCGTCGTTCTCCCGATCTCATCCTTCATCGACTCCGATGTCTTATGCACGGAATACCACCCCATGACCAGGAACGGGGCAACGATGAATAGAAGGAACGCGATCGTCACTTTATACTTCAGCTTCAGCCCTCTCACCCCTGTACGTCCTTGCGGAACTCCGCCGGGCTGATGCCTACATATCGCTTGAACATTCGGCTAAAGTGCTCCGGCGATTCATAGCCGACCTCGTAGGCCACCACGTATCGTTTTTTCCCCGTCGAAGCAAGCAACCGCTTGGCCTCCTCGAGGCGTTGCTCGGTCACATAGTCCCACAGGTTTTTTTGCATTTCTTTTTTGAACAGATTACCGAGATAAGCCGTGCTGAAATTTACTTCATTGGCGATATCTTGAATTTTGAGCTCGGGATTGCGGTAATTCTGCCTAATATATACGATGATGCGCGAGAGAATCGATTTATCGCGATCTTTGACCATCTCGTGCAACTGCTCGACAACCTCTAAGGTGTACATGTTCAGCGACTCCCGTCTCGCATCCGAATCGGAGACGCGGAAGTAGACAGACGGATCGAAGCGATGCAAGGAGATGGCTTGGCTATGCCCGTATTCCAGCAGCAATCCGTACATCCGATACACCAGCATGCCGAAGCAGCTGTTGAATAGCTCCTCGGTTTGGCCGTATTTGAGAAGCTGCTCGAAGATCATCGAAGGATCGATCGAAGCAGGATCCCTTGAGGCGGATTTCAGCAGCATCATATAGTCGTCGACCTTCTTCATCCACTCGACGATATTAAGATTGTGCTGCGAGGCGATATCGTCGAAGTAAAACACGGATTGCTCGGGATGAAGCTTGCGCCATTCGATCGCCGTCCCGGCTTCTCCCATCAACTTGGGAAGCATGAGCACATTGGGACTTAAGGTGCTTAAGCCGACGGCCGACTCGATATTCAAGTATTGCTTGACGTTCTTCGTTACAAGTTGTCCAATAAATTGAAGCTGGTTTTGGCGTTGCAACTGTTGGCCGCTCGATTGATAATCATGGATTTGCACCATTGCGACCAGCTCGTTGCCATAGCCGTTGAACACTAAGCCGTTCCACTCTTGCAGACTTTCTTCAATAATATTGACCGCCCCGTATTTTAGCAGCTTGCGATCGTTCAGCTTGATCTGCCGGTTGCTGAAGCCGCCGATGTCGAGGTCCAGCCTGATCGACAACATGCCGAAGTAAGCGTCCTCGCTCGAGGGCTTCAGTTCAGCCAGCAGCTCATCGTAATCATTGAAGTTCAAATTTTTTTCGGTAACCAGCTCCATCAGCAGCTCGTTTCGCCTCGACAGGCCTGCTCTATCTTCTTCCGTCCGCTGACTCGTCTGCTCCAGCGATTGTTTGCCGAATTGTTCCTCCTCCTGCAGCACTTGCCTGACGGCGCGCAGAAGCTCATCTTCCTCGACCGGTTTGATCAAGTAGTCCCTGGCTCCGAACTTAAGGGACTTTTTGGCGAATTCGAATTTTTCGTGCGCGGAGATGACGATAACCGGGAGATGCAGCTGTTCCATATAGATCGTCTCCATCAGCTCGATACCGCTCATTCGTCCCATTTGTATATCCGTTAATACAAGATCGTAGTGATCCATTCGCAAGTAGTCGATCGCCTCGTAGCCATTAAGCGCTGTTTCGACATGACTGATGTTCAAATCGGATTCCAACAGAAAATTGCGAATTCCCGTACTTACTCTCGGCTCGTCGTCGACAACCAATATTTTGTACATGAGGCTCCTCCGTTCTGCCGGCTCAATCGCGTATAGCCGCCGTAGCGGGGTACGGCGGCTTGCAGCCTATTATAATTGACTACATTTTATCGCAATTAACCAAGCTTGGCGATGATGAATCCATTATAAAATCGTGATGAATTCCAAAATGTGAGCAATCCCGATGTGGAAATATATCATCAATTTGATCATAATTCATCATTGCTTGTCGATCGCATAAGCCTCTAGGATAGGTATGTGAAAGAGGCCTTACGGGAGAAGGAGGATAAGGTAATGCGTATACTGCGTGGGAGCTGAGTTTCATAGGATCCATTCTCAGTCTATCGGCGTGTGAGCAAGTGTGAGCAATAAAACAATCAACGGGAGGTTTGATGTAATGTCATTTAAAAAATGGTCAACGTCTGCAACCGCACGATTAACCGCGCTTAGCTTGAGCATCGTCCTTGCGATCTCTACCTTGACTGCCGCGCCGCAGGCTACCGAGGCGGCGATCTCTCCGCTGCCAGGGCCTAGCAACCCGCTAGTCTATGACGACTTCTCGGGAGGCGGCGTGTTCAAGCAAAACTGGATGAACTGGTGGAATCAGGACGGCGGTACCGGAACCTTCGCGAAGGCGACCGAGGATTCAAGGCAAGTCGGCAAATTCAAACAAACACCGGCATCCAGCAATTCATGGGCGAAGTTCCAGCCCTGGAACGAAACCGTCGATCTAAGAGGCTACCGCTATTTGAACTTTTCGCTCAAAAATCCGGGTTACACCGACGCTCGTCTGCGAATCGCCATCCACGACGGCTCACGCTATTATACGCTCATGAACTGGGAGACCGTCGGCAGCAGTTGGACAACCCGCCAATTCGATTTGGATGCCCTCTCGCCGACCATCAACAAAAAGAAAGTCAAATTCGAAATTTGGCTGCGCCAAAATGGAGGCGCTTACGGCGAAATCTGGATGGACGACATTGTCGCGACGACCGCTTCGGGAAGCAACAGTCCCGTCTTATCCGCGACTAGCATGACCTCCAATACCGACGGCAGTCCTAACCAGAACACCTCCTTCACGTTCTCTGCCACCTATACCGATGCAGACAACGAGAAGCCGTACGCCATGCAGGTCGTCATTGATGACACTGCCTACGATATGGTAGCAACTGATGCTTGGGACGACGATTACACGGACGGCAATTCCTTCACCTATCTGACTAAGCTGCCCGTCGGCTCTCACTCTTACTATTTCCGGGCAACAGATTTAAGCTCTGACGGCGCCGCAACCACGCCCGTATCCGGACCGACCGTCGTTCAATCCGGCCAGATCATCGACGTTGTCGCAAGCCAAGCCGGTTATAGCGTTAACGACGTCAAAACGGCCAAAGTCACTGCTTTGCAGCCGCTCGCGGACACCTCCTATCAAGTCCGCAATGGCATGGGCACGGTAGTCGCGTCCGGCAGCATGACATACGAAGGCGTGACCTGGAACAAACATGTGTATGGCATCGACTTCTCGACCGTTTCCACGGTCCGCGATAACTACACGGTAAAGACGAACGGCATTTCCTCCTTCCCGTTCCCGATCGAGACGAACGTCTGGGACAACTTCAAGGACGAGATGACCGCATTCTATCGTCTGCAGAGAGCCAGCGTCGCCACCGTAGACGCCTATCCGGCAGGCTACAGCAGCGTCGCGCCTTCCGCGAAGCTCTATCACGAAGCCGGACATCTCGACGACGCCGCCTCGCCTGACGGCACGCAGCTCTATGATCTGACAGGCGGATGGTACGATGCCGGCGACTACGGCAAGTACGGCGGTAACCACTGGGTCGCAGCAGAGATCGCGCTCGCCTATATCCGTTACGCAGGTGAGGACAGCGTCGAGTTCGACAACGATGCGAACGGCGTGCCGGATCTCATCGATGAAGCGATCTGGGGCAGCGAATACTACATCAAGATCGCCGATCAGTTCGGCGGCGCGATGTACAATATTCGCAACAACGCTTCCTTCGTTCATCCGGACAAGAATACCGACAACATTCCGGGCACTGCCGACGATCGCAAAATATCCGACTACAATATCGGCGGATCCGCCAAAGCCGCAGGCTCGCTCGCCGCGACGGCGCGCGCGATACAGACGGCCATCGCGAACGGCGATATCGATTCCTCCAACGTCGCCGCGCTGACCGCTTTTGCAGCGGAATGCCAGGATGCTGCCGAAGTATTCCACGACTATGTGCTGAACCATTACAGCGATCCCATCGGCTCTTATCAGACTCGGGGCGGCATTGACAATTCCATGTTGCTAGCGGATGTTCAGCTATACCTGCTCACGAATGACAACGATTACAAGAACGCGGCTGCAACCAAAATCAATGCGCTTGAATTTTCGGACCTGTACGCAACGAACTATTGGGACATGCGGCCGATGTCGCTGGCGGAATTTTATCCCGTCGCCGACACCGCGACGCAAACCCACATTCACGACCTGCTGAAGCAGCAAGTGAACTACTTCCTGTCGACATCCGACGATACGCCTTACGGCGTGTTCAACCATTTCGAGAACTTCGGCGTCAATGAGCCGCATGCATCGTACCTCGGCGACCTGCTCCGTTATTACGAGCTGTTCGGCGATCCGGAAGCATTGAATGGCGTAATCAAAGGACTATACTGGATCTTCGGCGAGAATCCGTGGAACATCAGCTGGGTATCGGGAATCGGCTCCGACTACGTGGACTTCCCGCATACTCGCTACGACGAAGAAGCCAACACGGCGGACGCCCGCGGCATTGTACTGCCGGGCGCCATGGTCGGCGGACCGATTATTAAGGACACAAAAAACAACAAAAGCGCAAGCCCCTGGTACGAGGATCGTTCGCTTTACCAGGATGATACGAACCAATGGCGCTACAACGAATTCAGCATCAGCATTCAGGCCGGCCTCCTGTACACGATCATGGGCCTTAGCGCGACCGAAAGCACCGCCATCTCTGCGGGCGACATACCGCTAGAGCTGCCGATTAATTCTCCGATTATCGGCGATTATGTACGCGGCAATGTCACCGTCTTCGCGGATCCTGCAGCCGGCCTGAGCTCAGTGCAGGCAAATGTGAACACGCCAGGCACAGGTTACACGGCCATGACGCCATCGGGAGATGCGTTTGCCCGAGATATCGACGTGAGTACAGCCGCACCGTTCAGCTACCGCCGTATCGATGTCAAGGGCACTGATGCGTTTGGCATCGACACCTATAGCTCCACGCACTTTACCGTTGCGGCCCCGCTGCCGGATCCGTCTACTCCGCTGCTCTACGACAACATGGGCGGCGGCGGCTTATGGGGCTCCAAGGGCGGCAGCAGCCAGTGGGCCAACTGGTATAATCAGAACGGCGGCTCCGGCACGTTCGCCAAGACGACGGTGGATGGCCGCACGGTCGGCAAGTTCACGCAGACGCCAAGCTCATCGACTTCGTACGCCAAGTTCCAGCCATGGAATGACGTCGTCGACCTTTCGGGTTATCGCTATCTGAACTTCACGGTCAAAAATCCGGGGTATTCGAATCTGCGTGCGCGAATCGAGCTGTACGACGGCACCCGCACGCACGTGCTGACTGGCGGCTGGGCGAGCATGCCTTCCACCTGGACAGAGCTTTCGTTCGATCTCGACAACCTTACTCATACGGTCAACAAAAAAAATTCCCGCCTGACCATCTGGTTGAACCAAACAGGAGGAACTTACGGCGAGCTGCTAATCGATGAAATCGATGCCACGAACGTTGCTAGCGGAACGGCTCCGACTCTGACGAACGGCGGCGTTGACGTCACGATTGGCAATAAGGCGACGGACTTCACGTTCGATGTAACGTACACCGATGCGGACAATGAAGCTCCGTTCGTCGTCGAGCTTCTGCTGGACGGCGTCATACACGCGATGGAGGAGGTCAATCCCGCCGATACGAATTATGCGGACGGCAAAGACTACACATATACGACTAAGCTGCCGGTCGGCGTACACTCGTATTACTTCCACACGACCGACACCTCGTCGGATGCGGTAAGTACGGCGGTATCGAGCGGCCCGACGGTTAGCGGCAGCTAGATTCTCTTCAATGAAGTAACAAAGATGCGGATACAGCCGACGGTTACTCTTTCGTCGGCTTTCCTACTTTGTTCCCAATGCTGCAGATCAGCGAAATGCCATGGTACAATAATTCACGATGAAGGAGGAACGATGGATATGAATAACATTCCCATGTCCGGCAGATGGCGAGAAGCCTCCTGGGCGACGTTCGGCGACAGTATTACGCAAGAGAACGGCTATCAGCCGCTCGTGCAGCAAGCGCTGCAATTAAAAGCTGTGCGCAACTATGGCAAAGGCGGCTGCCCGGTGACGGCCGGGGGAGCTACGAATGAAGGGTCCACCTATCAAATCATTCGGAATACGACTGAGGGCTGCGACATCATGACGATCTTCGCAGGGACAAACGATTTTCGCTTGAACAAGCCTCTCGGAGAATTGCGCAGAATGGGCAGCGACTATGATCCCTACACGTTCACCGGCGCCTACCAAGCGGCTGTGGAGCACCTGCTTTCGCTTAGCCCGCTGAGCAGATTAAACCTGTGGACGCCGCTTCAGAGGGATAAGGACGGTTACGACATCTACAGCGTTAACGATGCCGGGTTCCGGCTCGAGCAATATGTTGAACGAATTCGTGAGATCGGCAAGCTATATAGCGTTCCCATTCTAGATCTTTATGCGACGAGCGGGTTCAACAAGCTGACCTTGGACACGTTCACATACGATCGATTGCATCCGAATGAGGCTGGCTATCGCCGTATCGGGGAGATCGCTGCTTCATTCATGCTGGGACTGTAAGTCGAATCGATTCGATGTGACCATTAGCTTGCTCCATTCTCGTGAAGCCATATGCTTAGGGCCAGTTACCGAAATTTAAGAGCAACCGCCGTTCTTAACATATGGTAATCCCTCTCGGACGCCAGAAGCAGACCCTCCGCTTCCGCATGCGTAACGGACTCGAAACGCACCGAGGCTCCGGGTCTGAGCTGCGCGAACATCGGAATATCCACCGTCGCCACATGGGCGATGCGCGGATATCCGCCGGTCGTCTGCCGATCCGCCAGCAGCACGATGGGCTGGCCTCCCGGCGGCAGCTGAACCGTGCCGCAAGCGACCGCCTCGGATAGCAGCTCCCCCTCGTCCCGGCTTTCCACCCGCTCTCCTTCAAGGCGGCACCCCATCCTATCGGATTGATGGCCGATGCTGAAGGTCCCGCCAAATAACCTTTGTTTTCCCGATTCCGTCAATCGATTATAATGCGCTCCTGGAAAAGCGCGCACGATAGCCGTTTCCCGCTCCGCGATCGCGAAATGCTCGGCATGCCAGCCGCCGCCCCCCTCTCCTGCAAGCAAGGCCGCCGCTAATCGCGCAGCCGTGGAGCCTGCCGCGATCGGCTGCAAGCCGATCCGGTCGCCGGCTTGCAGCATCCTGCCCCGATAGCCGCCTATCCCGGCTCTTGCGTATGTACTCCGGCTGCCCATCACGATAGGCACGTCAAAGCCGCCCGCGACGGCGATATAGGTCCGGAAGCCCGTTCGGCAGCCCCGAAACGCAAGCGTGCTCCCCGTGCTCGCAAGCACGGGTCTCCACATCGGCAGAGCCTCTCCGTCCAGCTCCGGCATCAAGTCGGCGCCGCAGACGGCAAGCACGGCATCCTCCTCGATCCGAAGCTGCGCGCCCGTCCAAGTCAACTCCAGAACCGCTTCGTTCTCGCCGTTGCCAACGAGGGTATTAGCCGTCCGGGCGGCGGACCCGTCCATGGCTCCGCCGACGACGACTCCTTCCTTCTGATACCCGAATCTCCCCATATCCTGAACCGTTGCCTGCAATCCCGGCTTTAGCACCGTAATCATGTTTCCCTCAACCTCCCTCTGGTCTAAGCTTGACCCACAACGTTTCCAGAATATTAAAAGCCAGAAAACCTATATCGAGGCCTCTCGAAGATGAGCGACCGCGTTTATACCAAATCGTTGGACCGGAGAAAGTGAGTTTATCGAAGCAGCCGATACGAGGTTCGACCTGTAAAACATACAGTTATCTTGGATGATCATGCCCGTTTCAGGAAGATTACCTGCAAAACCTGCACTTATATTTCGGTTAAACCGCTCCTGATCCGAAAAACCATTAATTTAAATGTACATTCTGCATGTAGCGACGGTCACAATGGGGCTCGAGACAATATAACTGTACTTCTTGCATGTGAATAAGCGGATGAAAAGTCACATTCATCGTCAGAAAAATATCACATCCATTGATTTGGAAGTAATGTGGGTCAAGCTTCGCCCCCAGGCCGGTCGGTCTCGTCCTCGTATTCGCCTTGCGGCCAGTCTTCGAACTGCTCCTTCGTAATGGGCACGAAGCGGAGGCGATCTCCGCTCCTCAGCAGGCTTGGCCGCACATGCTCCGGACGGAAGAGCGCCAGCGGCGTGCGTCCGATAATCCGCCAGCCACCGGGCGTTCCGATGGGATAGATGCCGGTCTGGCCTCCGGCAATCCCTACGCTGCCGGGCGGAATAAGCGTGCGAGGAACCGCTCTGCGCGGGGCGGAGATGGCATCGGGCATGCCTCCCAGATAGGGAAAGCCCGGCGCGAATCCGATCATATGCACGGTGTACGTTCCGCCGCTGTGCAAAGCGACGACATCCTCCGATGACATGCCGGCATACTCGGCAACCTCGTCCAAGTCGGGCCCCTCTTGACCTCCATAAAGAACGGGAATCCGGACAAGCCGCGAAGCCGCAGGCTCGACATAACCAAAGTCCAGTTGTCCGAGCACCTCATGAACGCGATTGCAGACCGTCCGGTACACCGTTCCGTCTCGCTCCGCTTCCGCCCGGCTTCTCCCCATTCCGACAACATAAGGATGATAATACAAGGCAACGGAGGCGTAAGCCGGAACGCATTCGATAAACCCCGGCCAATCCGCGCCGGCTTCCAACGCATCCGTTACGGCCGTCACCCTGGCTAGCATCGATTCGTCCATTCCTTCACCCAGCTTGATCAACAACCCGCTATCGCCTAACGGCTCAAACCGGTATCCCTTCTCAGCCATCATTTCAGCATCCGCTCCCAGATCTCCGGTGACCATCCCGTTTTCCTCCGTTTCTCTCTATTCCCGTTGATAGAATATGCGCAAGCTTAAGCTCGATGATCCGCTCTCCGCGGCATAACGCCTCCCGCTCGCAGTGCCTCCGACAGCTCTGCCGCGTGCCGCAGCGCATCCGGCGAGTCGCCGTGCACGCATACCGTATCCGCCTGCAGCCTAACCAAGCTCCCTTGCCGGGTTAGCAATTGGCCGCCTTTCACCAGTCCCACCATTCTTGCCGCAGCGGCTGCGGCATCACTCAGCACGGCGCCCGCGACATGCCTTGGCGTCAGCGATCCGTCCTCCTCGTATGCGCGGTCGGCGAATACTTCGTTGGCCGCCCGAAGGCCTATCCGTTCGGCCGCGCGGATCAGCTCGCTTCCCGAGAGCCCATATAACATCATATTCCCGTCTACCTTATATATGGCTTCCGCGATCGCTTCCGCTACCGCGGCATCCTTGGCCGCCATGTTATACAAGGCGCCGTGCGGCTTGACATGCGACAGTCGAGCACCTTCGGCTGCAGCGAAAGCCTGAACGGCTCCAATCTGGTAAATCGTCAGCTCGTAGGCCTCGCGCGGGCTAATCGCCATGGCACGCCTCCCGAACCCTTGCAGATCCGGCAATCCAGGGTGGGCGCCGAGCGCAACCTCGTGCCCGAGAGCCAGCTTCACCGTGGCCGCTATCGTACCGGGATCTCCCGCGTGGAAGCCGCAGGCGATGTTGGCGGACGTAATATGCTTCATTAACTCCGCGTCGTCTCCGATCCGATAAGCGCCGTAGCCCTCGCCTATGTCGGCGTTAATGTCTATATAACGGTAATTATCTTTGTCGGATATCATCGTAGGCATTCGTCCCCTCGTGTCTGCTTCCCCCATTATAACGCAAGTTTGCACGCATCGTGTTTTCGCAGTAAAAACAATAGGAATATATCTAAAAACAATGTTTATATATTGTATTACGATAAATTTTGTGGTAAAGTCGATTTGAAATCAGATGAGTGAGGTGCTTGCCCGTGAAAACGGAAACCCTGTTTTTGAAGGCCGTTATTACACTTATGGGACTGGCGGCCGCTGCAGTGTGCGTATTCTTTATGCCTTGGTTCTCCATGGGGGCGCTGGACAGCTTCCCGGATGGCTTTGTGTATCCGATCATCATCATTATGTATGCTTCCGTGATCCCGTTTCTTGTCGCCCTGTATCAATCTTTCCGGCTGCTGGGGTATATCGACAGGAACAAGGCTTTCTCGGACATATCGGTGGGAACGCTTAAGAAAATCAAATATTGCGCGCTCTCCTTCAGCCTGTTGTACGTCGCGAGCTTGCCTTTCTTGTATCTCATCGCGGACTTGGACGACTCGCCGGGTCTTATCGTCATCGGGATGGTCTTCGTTTTCGCCGCTTTCGTGATCGCGGTATTCGCCGCCGTGCTCCAGAAGCTGCTGCATAACGCCTTGATTATCAAATCAGAAAACGATCTTACGGTCTGAGGTGAACGGGATGGCGATCATCATTAATATCGATGTCATGTTGGCGAAGCGGAAGATGAGCGTAACGGAGCTGTCGGAGAAAGTGGGCATTACGATGGCGAACCTGTCGATCCTCAAGAACGGGAAGGCCAAGGCAATTCGGGTCTCGACATTGGACGCGATCTGCAAAGCGCTGGATTGTCAGCCGGGGGATATTTTGGAGTACAGAGACGATCAAGAGGAGTAAAGGCGGACTTGTGTATCCGCGATAAGCTTTGGACTGCAATTAGGACTGCAAAGCAAAAACAGCGTCAGCCGCGGATTTCCCCCTGCGGTCTGGCGCTGCTTTATGTTAGTGTTCCCTGTACGATTATCGACCGCCGCGTTCGAGGCTTAAGAAACTTCAATGATTTCCCTCACGTCGCTTGCGTTCCCTTCGGCAGGGTATGTGTCGCTGAGCTCCCCTTGGATCTCCACGCTGACCTCGTCGCCCACCGCAATGCCTTCGAGCAGCTTTTCGTCCGTTACGGTTACCCATACGGCATCCGGCTGCACGACGTCCAGCAGCTCTTCGAGAGCTTCTTTGGTCGGCGCTAACTCCAGATCGGTAATATCCGAGCTTTGCACGACAAGCAGCTTGGGCGTCTCGATCGCCACGACTCGTCCCTGCTTGTAATCCCATGCCTCGGTCTCCTGATCCGGGCTTGGGCTAACCTGCTCTTCTTGTTGTTGGTCCGGCTGCCCGTTCGTACCGTTATCCATCCCGGGATCATCCGAGCATCCCGTCAAAAACAGCGCCCCCGCCAGTACCGTAACTCCCAGTCTAATCATATTCATCACCCTCCAGGTATAAGTAGTAAGCTGCTTTATGATCTCTTACCTAGGCTTACCCCAAGATGCACGATGAGAAACAGGGGACGTTTTGGGTCGGTGGGCAAAAAAAAAGAAGCAGCGCCGGTCCAGCGCTGCTTCATGTCCTAAATTATTCGCCGCCCATAAAGACGTAACGGCATACGATTAATATCGCTAGGATCCACATAAGCCAGTGAACCTTGTACTTTCCTTTGCCCGCGATCGTCGCGATGGATGCTAGCACGACGTAGGAAACGATACCGAAGGAAATGCCGTTCGCGATGCTGTACGTGAAAGGCATCAGAGCCAGCGTCAGGAACGCCGGAATACCGTATACCATATCGGAGAAGTCGATCTCCTTCACGGATTGCATCATCAGCACGCCGACGATGATCAGAGCCGCTGCCGTCGCGGAGCCCGGAACGAGGGCGACGAGCGGCGACAGGAAGATCGCGAGCAGGAAGCAGATGCCCGTCGTGACCGCCGTCAGGCCGGAACGTCCGCCCTGCGCGATACCCGCGGAGCTCTCGACGAAAGCCGTCACCGTGCTTGTACCCAGCACGGCGCCGCCTCCGACGCCGATCGCATCGACCAGCATCGCTTTGCCTACGCGCTTCTTGCCTTCTTCGGGGTTCTTCATGATGCCGGCCCGGTTAGCCGTGCCAACCAAAGTGCCGAACGTATCGAACAGCTCGACGAACGTGAACGTCAGGATGATCGTGATCAAGCCGACTTCGAATACGCCCGCGAAGTCGAAGTACCAGAAGTTCATCGTGCCGAAGTCCGGCATCCACGTTTTGTCCTCAAGCGCCTTCTTGGCATCGACGTGACCTGTCAGCAGGGCAATGATCGTCGTCCCCAAGATGCCGAACAGGATAGCGCCCGGTACGCGAAGCACCATCATAATCGCGATAAGTGCGATGGCGATCCAAGTGAACACCACTTCGCCGTTGTGAAAGCTGCCGAGCTGGATAACCGTCTCTGGACCGCTTACCGGCGTGAATTGACCTGCGCCGATATCCGTGAAGCTCGATACGGCGATCGTCATCAGACCGCTGTTCTTCAGTCCGATGATCGCGATGAAAAGACCGATACCGACCGTAATCGCGTGCTTCAGGCTGTCCGGAACGGCCGTGATGAGCATCTGGCGGATCTGCGTGACCGTCAGAATGATGAAGATGATACCGGAGATGAATACCGCCGTCAGACCCATGGCCGGAGATATCGGAGTGTCCGTAGCCTGGGATGCGATGATGACGGATGCGAAATATGCGTTAAGGCCCATGCCCGGCGCGAGAGCGACAGGGAAGTTCACGAACAAGCCCATCGCGATCGTGAAGATGCCCGCCGCCAGCGCCGTAGCGAGGAAGACCGCCGTCCAATTGAGACCCGAAGGCTCCAGAATCATCGGGTTGACGGCCAATATGTAAGCCATCGTCATGAAAGTCGTCAGACCGGCCATGATTTCAGTTCTGACATTTGTTCCTAGTTCCTTCAAACGAAAGAAACGTTCCATTTTGAATGTACCCTCCCAAAATTGTGTTGGAACAAACAAAGAAGCCTAGAAAAAAATGCAAACGTCGCATTTCTCCTAGGCTCTGCAAAAAGGGAAAAAAGAATGCGCCGGACCGCAGCGCGTCTTTCTTCACCCTCTTCGTAGCCTGATCATTTACGGTGACCGAGTAGAGACTCCCAAGCCGATTCTTGAGATTATACGAAAAGTTCTATGCGGTTGTTTTCCGATTACAATTCTAAAGAGATTTCAATGATTTTGTCAACCATTTTCACGAATGTTCGTAATGAAAATTAATGCCATTATTCGTAAATGGAACGTTTTCATTAATATTCCAATTGCAGAATGATCGGAACTGTCTACCCGATGAGGAAAGGAAGTCCTGCAGCAAGCGCAATAATGGCGGCGACAATGAGCCACACTGCCGGTCTGGCGAGATTCACCGTCCATCCGATGCCGAACCGTTTCTCCACGAAAAGCGCGGGATCGTCCGGATTGTAATAAAATAGGCCCAGCTTCCAGTGTCGGTCGTGATCTGCCGCCGATGCGACGGACTGTTGCTTGACGCCGCTCGAGAGCTTGATGCGGCTGCCTCCTTGCCCCGTCTTGACGGACAATACGATGGAGGAAACGACCATCAGCCCGACGACGACCATGGTTCCGATGGCGGTCGCGTTCCCTGACCATCCGTTCAACATGCCGATCGGAACGAGGCTTAACGTCGCCATGACAAGAAAGCCCAATACGATCAAATAAGCGGACCAGATCCGGCGAAACTTCATATTCCGCTGCAGCGAGCCTTCCGGATCGCTCGCTTCCGCAACTTGTTTGCTGCGGCCAATGACGATGTTCGTGAAGACGAATACGATCAGCAGGAACGATTGTACGAACGCGGGCCAGAGAACGGATCGATAGCTTTTCGCGACGCTGCGAGTCACTTCGCCGTTAAAGTCGAACTTCATCGGAAGCTCCGCCGGGAATCGGTCGTAGCCAAGCACGCAGATCAGTATCGTCGCCATAATAAGCAGCAGATGCGGAATGAACCAATAATACGGCTGAGTCAGCCTTTCCATGCGGAACGCAGTGTTGATCATGACACGCTGCGGCGCGTCCTTGAGCCAGCGCTCGCGTTCTTTGATCCCCTTCACGGCCAAGTGATTTTTGTAATAGATGACATAGGAAACAATCAAGTAGAGTACGGTATGCGCGGCAAGCGATATACCCCAAGCGTTGTCGCTCGACAGTCGATACGTAAAAATCATCAGCGATGCCGTCAGCAATACGCCAAGTCCTCCGTTCCACCAGAGGTAGCTCTTCCGCAGCGATCGGATGTCGGGATGATCCTGTCCCTCCTCCGGAATCGTAACGCCGAAGCTTTCGATCCTTCTTGTAAGCAGCGGAATAACGGTCGTCGTCAGCACGACGGGCAGCATAATAACGAGCACAAGCACCAGCATCAAATTATGAGTCATTCGTATTCTCCTCTCTTCTCATGTCATCGAACACTACATGGCACAACGCGTCGAATTGCTCTTTCGACAGTCCCCGGCAAATCGCGTCCGCGATGATTGGCTTTAATTGATCATTCAGCCGCAGCTTGTAGGACTCGTCGGCGGGAGGCATCGTGTCGGGATGGACGACGACGCCCTGCTTGCGGTTAATCTGCACGTACCCCTCTTGCTTCAAAATTTGATAAGCCTTGTTGACGGTGTGCAAATTGATGCCCAGATCCGACGCAAGGCTCCGGACCGACGGCAGCGGCTCTCCGGGACGCAGCCGCTTTCTTGCGATGCCTTCCACGATCGCGTTGACGAGCTGCGTGTATAGCGGTACTTCGGATTGCAAATCGATCTCTAGCAGCAACGGTGTCACCTCCGGAACTACATTGTGTAGTTGTTATATATTAACTATAACAGATGGCATAAGTATAATGCAATAGGCAACTGCCCGGATGGCCTCGCTTTAACCCGTTTTTTTCGGGTTCCAGGGCGGCAATCCGCCTCGCGGCGCCCTCTAACCCGATTTTTTCGGGTTACAGCGCGGCAATCCCCCTCGCTCTCCCCTCTACCCCGAATTTTTCGGGTTACAGCGCGGCAATCCCCTCGCGGCGCCCTCTAACCCGATTTTTTCGGGTTCCAGCGCGGCAATCCTCCTCGCGCTACCCTCTACCCCGAATTTTTCGAGTTCCAGCGCGACAAACCGCCTCGCGACGACCTCTAACCCGATTTTTTCGGCTTACAGCACGGCAATCCTCCTCGCGCTCCCCTCTACCCCGATTTTTTCGGGTTACAGCACGGCAATCCCCCTCGCGCTCCCCTCTAACCCGATTTTTTCGGGTTACAGCACGGCAATCCGCCTCGCGGCGCCCTCTAACCCGATTTTTTCGGGTTCCAGCGCGGCAATCCGCCTCGCGCTCCCCTCTACCCCGAATTTTTCGGGTTCCAGCGCGGCAAACCGCCTCGCGACGACCTCTAACCCGATTTTTTCGGCTTACAGCGCGGCAAACCGCCTCGCGACGACCTCTACCCCGAAATTTCCGGGTTCCAGGGAGCTTTATTCGAAATCGGGCTATCAAGCAAAAACGCGCGCGACAGGCGCAGCCGCTCGACTCGAGCAGCAGCGCACGCATCGCGCGCGGAATCCGCAGTTCTATTCGCCTTTAAAGAAGTTCGGCAGATACGCCTTGTTCGCTTCCAGCATTTCCTCCAGCAGCGCCTTGGCCACCGTCACGCTTGGCACAAGAGGATGATGGACGAGCGCTTGCAGCGCGATGCCCCGGTCTCCCGTAATCGCCGCCTGGATCGTCAACGACTCGTAGGTTTTGACCGCGTGCAGCAATCCCGTCACGTGCTCGGGTATCGTGCTCACCGGAATCGCCGTCGGTCCTTGCGCGGTCACGACGCAGTTCACCTCGATGCTGGCATCCTGCGGCAAGAACGGGATGATGTTGCCGTTCTTCACGTTCAGCGTCTGGATATCGCGCTTGTCCGTATAGAGCGAATGCATCAGGTTGACCGCCGCCTCGGAATAATAGGCGCCGCCCCGCTGCTCCAGCTGCTTCGGCTTCTCCTTCAGGTTGACGTCCTTGTACAGCTCAAAAAGCTCCGTCTCGACGCGGCTGACGATGTCGGCTCGCGTCCCGTTCTTTTCCATCGAAGCCGTCATGTCCGCCAGCATCTTGTCCGTCATGTAGAAGTAACGTAAATAGTATGTCGGGATCGCGCCGAGCGAGCTCAGGAAGTCCGCATCCCAATCCAGCGCGGTCACGTTGGAGGCCGTATATTCGCGGCCCTTGCCGATCAGCTCCGGCAGCTTGTCTTCTCCGTTCACGTACGCGGCGGTCACCCAGTGCAGATGGTTGATGCCCACGAATTCCGGCAGCACTTCGCGTTCGGTCACGCCGTATTCCTTGGCCAGGAACTTATAGAAGTTGATGGGCGAATTGCAGAGGCCTACCGACTTGACCTTCGTGTGCTTAAGCACGGCTTCCGTTACGATGCCCGCCGGATTGGTAAAGTTGAGCAGCCAAGCGTCAGGCGCGAGCTCCTCGATGTCCTTGCAGATGTCGAGGATGACCGGCACGGTGCGAAGCGCCTTGAACATCCCTCCCGGCCCTGTCGTCTCTTGACCGATGACGCCGTGGCTGATGGGAATATGCTCGTCGCGGCGACGCGCTTCTAGAAGGCCGACGCGCATCTGCGTCGTCACGAAATCCGCGCCTTTGATCGCTTCGCGGCGATCCAGCGTCAGATGAACCTCGATCGGCAGGCCGGATTGCTCCACCATCCGTTTGGCGAGTGCGCCGACGATGTCGAGCTTGTGCCTGCCTTGCTCGATATCGACGAGCCACAGCTCGCGAATCGGCATTTCGTCATAGCGATTAATAAATCCCTCGACGATCTCCGGCGTATATGAGGAGCCTCCGCCGATCACGGCGATTTTGAGCGGTTGTTTGTTCATGGTCATGGTTATGCCCTCCTATAATATGATTTGGCGCAATCTTGCGTCCGTTTCGTCGTCTATGGGAAGTCCCGCGCTATCCATCGCGCTCATGACCGCCCCGATGACGGGGTCGATCGTCAGCTTGACGACGGATGCGCCCGGCGCCGCGGCTCGCACGGCTTCGCGGATGGCATCCACCATATGCGGCGAGCTCCCCCGCATCATGACGCTGCCCGCCAGCACGACGTCGAACGTATCGTCTTGCATCCCGAGTCTGCGAATTAGAGCAAGCACCGCGTTCGCGTGCTCCCGTCCCGTTTCCTCCAAAATGCGGATCGCCACGGCATCTCCTCCCGCAGCCGCTTCGAACACGAGCTTCGCCAGCCCTGCCGGCGGACGTACGCCGTTGTAGAGCGCGTCGTCGTACATCGCCTCCACGGAAGGGTAACCAAGCTTGGCCGGAACGGTCTCCGACAGCACGGACGGAAGCTCCCTGCCTTCCCAAGAGCGAATCGCCGTGCGGAACGCGTGAATGCCGAGATCCGTGCCGGAGCCTTGGCCATCCCCGAACAAATACCCGAAGCCCCCGTATTGGAGCTCTTCTCCTGCCGCGTTGCGGGCGGCCGCGTTAAAACCCGTCCCGCTAATGATCACGGCGCCATGGGATTGATGCGTGCCTGCGCGCATGCCGATCATCGTATCGCACGCGATCGCGTATCTCTCGTACCCGAGCGTTGCGATCATCGGCCGCAATATGACGTAATCGGGCTCCCGATCGGCTCCCGCGAGCCCGAAGTACGCGAATTCGACTTCGTCTTTACTTGCCCCCGCTTCCGCAAGAGCCTCGTCGCAAGCCTCTTCGATATGGGTTCTCGCCTCCTGGAACGCCGTCTGATGATTGCCGTTGCCGCTATGTCCGCGGCCCAGCACCTTGCCCCGTTCGTTCACCAGAAGGGCATGCGTTTTTGTTCCTCCAGCGTCTATGCCTAGAAATAGGATAACCTTCACGCTCCTTATTCATGGGGTTGTCATGGATTAATTAGTTATGTGATAGCTCCACTATAATACAGAAAAACACCGTCCCTCTACGCAAAAGGAACGATGTTCTGATACGATCTTACTGTTTTTCATCCGAAATCAGACATGCGGGTTCAAACCCGCAGGTTCAGACCCGCAGCTCGGATGGCAGCTTGCCTACGTGGCTCTTGAACAGCCGGTTGAAGTTCGACAGATTGCGGAAGCCGCACTCGGCGGCGATATCGATCATCTTGAGCTCCGTCGTTTCGATCAAATCCACCGCCCGCGACAGCCTCAGCTGGATCAAATAATCCATCGGCGACGTGCCGACGATGCCCGCGAACAGGGCGCTGAACCTCGACGGACTGAGATGGGCAAGCTCCGCGAGCTCGCCAAGCGTCCATGGATGCTCCATCCGGCTCTCCATCGCTCGCAGCACCCTGCGAATCGTCTCCGTCCCTCTGGCCAGTCCCGCCTTCTCCCTTGATTTGTTGACGAAATATCGGTTGGCATACGCGAGAAACCGTACGAGCTGCGAACGCACGACGGCCTCGTAATGGGGCTCCTTGCGTCCGAATTCGTCCTTCATCTCCTCCAGCAGCGCTCTTAGCTTAGGCAGCTCCGGATTGGAACGGTCTAGCACGTGATCGAATGTCCGGCCGGTTCCGCGAAAAGGCAGCAGCAGCTCCGTATCATACCGCTGTTCCAGCGCGAGATACGCAGGATCGAACATGATGATGCCCATGACGAGCCCGCCCGTATCGAACGCCCTATGCAGATCGCCCGAGTGGATGAGGACGATGTCGCCTTGCGCCAGCTCGTACCGGTTGCCGTTGATGAGGATATAGCCTGCGCCGCTCACGATATAGTTGATTTCCAGCGTGTCGTGCCAATGAAGCCGCTGGAAGGTCGGGCTTACGCCCTCCGTCTGAGAGACAAGCAGCGGGAAGCCATGCGGCAGCTCGATCCGGTCCCGGATGACCGGCGGATTACGTTTCATCGTCGCTCTCCTCTCCGATTGTTTTATAGGAAAGTATAGCAGAGCCGGACGGGCGATGTCTCCTTCATCGGACGGCTTTTCTGCGAAACGGCTGCGCTGGCAGTCTTTGCTGTTGAGATCGCGCTTCGAGTCCTTTACAATGGTATCAATACTTACTTAGTGAAAGAAGGACTATCGCAATGACCGAACAATCCAAGTATCAAATCTTGTTGTATTATAAATTCGTTCCGGTGCCTGACGCGGAGCAATTCGCCGCCGATCACTTGGCCTACTGCAAGGAGCTCGGCGTGAAGGGGCGCATCCTGATCGCGGACGAAGGCATCAACGGCACGCTCTCGGGAACGATCGAGCAGACCGAGCAATACATGCGCGACATGCACGCCAATCCGTTGTTCGCCGATATGGTGTTCAAGGTCGATCCTGCCGAAGAACACGCGTTCCGCAAAATTTTCGTACGGTACAAGAAGGAGCTCGTGACGCTCCGCTACGAAAAGCCGCTCGACCCCAATACGCTCAGCGGCACGCGTCTATCTCCCAAGGAGTTCCACGAATACTTGCAACGCGAAGACGTAATCGTGCTCGACGGACGCAGCGATTACGAATACGACCTCGGCCACTTCCGCGGCGCGATCCGGCCCGATCTCGAAACGTTCAAGGAATTCCCGAAATGGCTTGAAGAGAATATGGCGGACATGAAGGACAAGCCGATCATCACGTACTGCACGGGCGGCATCCGCTGCGAGAAGCTGACCGGCGTCATGCTGAGCGAAGGGTTCAAGGACGTCTATCAGCTCGACGGCGGCATCGTGACCTATGGCAAGGACGAGGAAGTGCAAGGCAGACTGTTCGACGGCAAATGTTACGTGTTCGACGAGCGGATCTCCGTGCGGATCAACAATACGGACGAGGATATCGTCGTCGGCAAGTGCTATCATTGCGGCACGTCCGCCGATACGTACATCAACTGCGCGGACGACACCTGCCACAGACAGCATATCGTATGCCCGGATTGCGAGTCGTCGCATAACGGCTACTGTTCTACCGAATGCAAGGATAACGTGGAGATCGGTTAATTCGAATTCCGGTTTGCGCTCTCTCCGATTGGCCTTCATGGCGAGCCGGAGAGAGTTTTTTTTTCCGAATTAAGCGCGGAGTCCGCTGCTCCATACAAGCTTTTGGCCTGCTATTAGATGCAGTGCCTCTTCGAAAACAAGCCCGCTTGCGGCCGACCTTAGCCCAATCGTTCCTCGGCGTATCACTTTCGCGGTCGCGGAAGCGGAACTCCAGTCGTCCGGAAGCCCCAGTCTGGTTAACGCGACGGCTCCTCCGAGCAGCTCGAGCTCGCCCCCGTCCCGGCCAAGGCTGACCGTCCCCCAAGCTCCGTCGATGGACCAAAAGGACCGGAACGTCCCTTCCTCAGGCATCGTCGCGGGCTTAAAGCCGATTTCGCCTATCGTCATGTCGAAAGAGAAACCGCTATACGCGAGAAGAAGCGAATAGCTGGCCATGGATCTGGCGTAGTTGCTTCCGCATTCCATCTCGTTCCATGGATTTCTTTTTTCGCCGTCGTACCGATCCCGCGCGGCCTTCACGACCGACAGTCCTTCCTCCAGCATGCCTTCCTGAATCATGTGGCTCGCGGCTTGGTATTCGAACCCCGTCATCGTCTCCGGCGAGTACGTTAAGGGAACGGCGGGACGAGTCGTGCCTTCCGGCCAAGAACAGATGATCAGTCCGCCTTCGTCGTTAAGCGAGAACAGCCTCCACGTGTTGGCCTGGTCGCGCATGCTGCTCTTGAAATTGTTGCGGTACAGCTCGGACAAGGCGCTTCGCGTCTGCGCGGGATCGAAGATCTCGCCAAGTCCGATCAGATTGGCATGCCACTGCGCGACGACCTGATCGATTCCGCAGCCTTCGCCGATCTGGTATTTGATCTCGCCTGCTTCCTCGTTCCAATAGCCTTTCACGGCATCGTCCCCGAAGAGGGAGCCACCCGTATCGTACCGCCGCAAAAGCCCGACGTCGCCAAGCTCCACCTTCTGCGCGTAATATCGGCCGTTAAATAGATGCTCGTCCGTCCAGCTCTTGCCCCGGCGGAACAATTCGCCGTATTCGGCAGACTTGGCCTCGTCTCCCAGATAAGCCGCCATCTCGGAAGCCGCCTTAAGCGCGGCAAGATAAAAGCCGTTCAGCCATGCGTTCGGACCGAACAATTCCATGTCGAGCGTATGATGCTGGCGCCCTTCCATGACGCCGTCGCGGTCCGCGTCCCAGCCGTCCGGATTAAGCGGACTCCAAGCGTATTCGATCGATTGTTGGATGATGTCCCAATGACCTCGCAGCCAGCCTTCGTCGCCGCTGATCTTCCAATCCCGGTACGCCTTGATTACGCCGCCCATCTGCCCGTCCGCGCACGGCCGGAACGTGCCGGAATCCCGTCCCAGCGGAAGCATGAGCCGGAACGCCATCCCTCCGTCCTCCCTGGCGTTATAACGGAAATCGAGATCCCGCATGGATCTCTCCAGCGCCGGGAACAGGAATGGCAGCGCGTAAGCGTAGTTCCAGACATGCGTGCAGGAGCCCTCGCAAGATCCCACATCCTCGATGCAGCCCTCGAAGCCGTAGAAGGAGCCGTCCGTCAACCGGAGCGCGGTCGCCGATTTAAGCACGGACAAATTCGCCGTAATCGCTTCCAACACTTCGTTTGGAAGGGTCGAGGCGTAGAGCGCGTCGTGGAACTTCTCCGTCTCCCGCCGCAGCCGATCCCACTCGGCGAGCGCGTACGCCGCTACCGCCTTTGAATCCTTGAACAGCGTTGCGTAATAATTGCGCCAGATCGTTTTTTGGCCTTCCGGCTCCGGATTCCAGCTGTTGTATACGTTCGGGAAATGCCAGGCCAGCACGAATCTCACTTTGCCGCTCTCTCCGGGCGGAACCGTGATGCTCGCGGCCAACGTTCCGTTATCCTTATGTCTGCCGTTAGGCGGCTCCGACGGCGGGTAATGACGATTCGCAAGCGCGCCCGCCCGCGCGAAGTCTCGCCAATACATCTCGAGATTGTCCCACCATCCGCCTCTGTACCAGAACTCTTGCCAGCTCGCGCCGTCGCCGGAGGACGTGGCGATCGTCAAATCGCCGAACGAGGGATCATCCGACGCCAAGCCCTGCGAGCCTAATTGCAGATACGTATGCCCTTCGTCATTTTGCGAAGCTTGGTGGACGATCCCGACGCTAGCCTTGGGATTGCTCGACGTAAGCGCTGCCGTATAGGTGATCGGTGTATCCGCAGGATTGTGAAAGGTCGCTTCGAACATCGCGCACGGCAGACTGGAATCATGGTCGTTAAGCGGGATAAACGGGTTAAAGGCCAGCAGCTCGACATCGCCGGGAAAACGCTCGTCCCGAAACGTCATCTCCGCCAGCGGGAACTCGCCGCGGAACTCGTGCTCGCGGAAGTGCGGCATGCCCGCCATCGTGTTGCTCTCCGGGCCGTAGCCGTAACCGCTATGCAGCGGTCCCCCGCGCACGGGCTCGCCGGTGTACGGCGCGGGAAAATCTCCGTTCAGCACCCGCGCGTCGAGCAGCTCGCCGTCCCGCTCCGCCTTGACCGCGAGATGGCTGTATCCGTTGAAGCTTCGTTTGTTCGGCGCGTTGAATATTTCCCAGTCGATCAGCCTGCCGTTGCCGGCAAGGCCGATGCTTCCCGATCCGATCCCGCCAAGCGGGAAAGAAATTTGATTCGTTTGCCTGCCCGAGTAGCTTTTCCATGTTTTCGCCATAGTCCGTCCTGCCTCTCTCTTGTTATCATTACGGCGCTAATCCCATTCGACCGTCTTACCGTCTCGAAGCTAAGCCTCGATCAACGTGACCTTAAACACGCTTCCCGATCCGGAACTCGACTCCAGCTCTACGGTCCCCTGGAACAAGGTCAGCAAATGGCGGACAATCGACAGACCAAGACCGGCCCCGCCATGCCTGCGCGCCCTAGACGAGTCGATTCGGTAAAACCGCTCGAAAACCAGTTCCCTTGATGGAAGGGAAATGCCTTTCCCCGTGTCCGAAACCCGCACGACGACCATGCCTTCTTCCCTCGAAACCCGAAGCGTAACGCTCCCATCGGGACGGTTATAGCGGATCGCGTTGTCCAGCAAATTGCGGAAAACCAAGAACAAGAAGCTTTCTTCTCCCTTGACCAGCGCATGACAGGGCTCCGTCAGTTGAATGGTTACCCCGTATTTGACCGCCATCGGCTCCATGAAGCTAGCGGCGTCCGCGAGCACGTCGGCAAGCTCCGCTGCCTTGTGCTCGCCCTGCTCCCGATCGTACGTTCCGTCGGCCAGCAGCAGCAAATCCTCCGTTAACGTCTCTAGCCGTTCAAGCGTCCGCTCCGTCGTCTCCTTGTACTCTCTCCATTCGCCTGGATCGATGTCGTCGCCGTCGCCGGCGACTTCCAGATTCGTTCGCAGGATGGAAAGCGGCGTTCGCAATTCGTGCGCGGCCGCGGAAACGAAACGGGCTTGTTGATTGAAGGAGTGCTCCAGCCCATCCAGCATCGTGTTAAATACGACTCCTAGCTTCTTTAATTCATCATGAAGCTCGTCGATTTCCAATCGTCGGTGCAGGTGTTGGCCGTTATGCCGGACGCCGTTTCGGTCATCCGTTTTACGGGCTTCAGAACAATGACCGCCAGCCATTGCGCGCTTAGCACCATGCCACCTAGTACGACAACCAAGCTTATAAGTCGCCCTTGCATCTCCGGCAAGCTCTTGTAAACGGACAGCAACGACTCTATGCCTACAAAAAGAGTTATAAGGATCCCCAAATGAAGAATGGCGAACAGCGTCAATCGTGCGCGCAGCGAAAGACGGTTCCAGCGGCTCATGTCGGTTCCTCTTTCTTGTCGCTCGTGCCCGGAGACCATTTGTACCCATACCCTTGAACGGTGTGAATATACGTCTCTCCCGCCTCCGGATCTTGAAGCGAGAGCTTTCTGCGCAAGGAATTGATGTGAACCCGGACCGTCGACGAAAGGGGATCCGCATGGATATCCCAGACATGCTCGAGCAGCCTTTCGGACGAAATGACCTCGCCGGGATGCAGCATCAAATATTCGAGCAAACCGAACTCCTTTTTCGTTAACGAAACGAGAGTATTGCCGAACCTGACTTCCTTCGTTTTCGGATCGAGCGACAGCTGATCGAACTGCAGGACGGGACTGTTCACCGACGAGCTTCGACGAAGGAGCGCCCGGATGCGGGCAAGCAATTCCTTGAACGCAAAAGGTTTGCGGAGATAATCGTCCGCGCCGGAATCCAGTCCCTCTTCCACCTCGTCGGCATGGCTGCGCGCCGTCAACATGAGAATAAAAACATCGTTATGATGCGTGGACCGGCGAATTCGGTGGCAGAGCGAAATGCCATCCAGCCCAGGTAGATTGATATCGAGAAGAATCACGTCGTACTCATTGGTATCCGCGAGCTCCCACCCGGTTAGCCCGTCCGCGGCGACGTCCACGGCATAACCTTCCCGTCTTAAGCCCTTGGCTAACGCGCGCGAAAGGTCTTCCTCGTCTTCGACAATGAGAATTCGCATAACACCCCTCCATTTTCCCGTCCCAAAGACAACGAACGACACTAGAATAGCACACATTTCCCCGCGAAACGAGGACATGCCTGCCGTTTTTTTGCAGCTTCGCCGACTTAACAAGGATTTAACAGCCCGACCTATATAATCAAAGCAACGGAGAAAGAAGGAGGGGATCTTTTTGTTAATCGAGGTTGTATCGGCGGGGCATGGATGTTCCGTTTGTCACAAAGCGCTGAAGCTGGTTCAGCAGGTCGCGGCGGAATTCCCGCAAATCGAAACGAAAGAATTACATGTGGTCGAGCAGTTCGAACGACTCCAGGAACTGAACATTTTCGGCGCCGGGGCGATTCTCATTGATGGGAGGGCGGAATTCGGTATGATGCCTTCGCTCAATAAGCTTCGTGAACGAGTGTGCGAATTGCTTCATCAATAGTGAAAACAAATTACGAATTAAAGGAGAAATAAACGAATGGAAGACTTGTATCATTTTACGATCAATGGCGGCATTTCCGCCTCTACCTACATCCTTGTGTTCGCCGTCGGAATCGTGAGCGCGGTTCTGGCTTGTTACTTGCCTGTTCTTGCTATGTTTTCAGGGTACGTCCAGAAAGGAGCGGCCGGCGACAAAAGAAAAGCCATTGGGATAGCCGTCAACTTCATTATGGGCATGGTCGTCACCTCGGTTTTGATTGGTTTGATCTTCGCGCTGCTTGGCCAACAGTTCCTGCCCTTTGTCGAGAAATACCATTTGCTAACCTGGGTTCCGCCCATTTTCGACATATTGGCGGGGCTGCAGCTGCTAGGCGTTATTTCATTCGCGATGCCAGCTTTCCAGAAGCCGATGAGCCGGCCGGAGCTCCCGCCAAGCAACATGGCCGCTTTCAAGCTGGGGATTCCATATGGACTTGTCATTTCTCCCTGCGCCATCCCCATCTTTTTTGCTCTAATCAGCTATATCGCCCTTCAAGGAAGCCCGGTTCACGGCGCGTTGCTCATGACGACCTATACGTTAGGCAAGGGCGTGATCCTTGTGGCTGTCGCCGTTTTCTCCATATCCATTCTAAGCAAATTGTCCAAATGGGGCGGTCCGGTGAAAAAAATCGCCGGCTACCTCTCGATCGCGATCGGCGTCGCTTTTCTGATTATCGGGTTTATGAAATAATCGCTTAACTTACCAGGCGCAGATGCCATCCATTCCATTACAGCGGGGAGCAACCATTCATGTCGTTAAATCAAACGCTAGAAGAAATGAAGCAGCAGTTTATCGCCCAGTCGCCTGCGGAGGTCCAAGCCGCGATGTTCCGTTCCATCCGGGAGCAATTGGAGTCGGGCATACTGTACGGCCTGCAGGAAGGACGGAAGGCAAAGGATTTCACGCTGACGAATTCGACAGGCAGCCCCGTTCACTTGTATGACGAACTGGCAAAAGGACCTGTCGTTCTCACCTTCTACCGCGGCGGCTGGTGTCCATACTGCAACTCCCAGCTCCGGGCGTACCAGAAAGTGCTGCCGGAGATTCATGCGCTGGGCGCCAGGCTCATCGCCGTCAGCCCGCAGAGCCCGGACAATACGCTTTCCCATCAGGAGAAAGCAGGGCTGCAATTCGAAGTGCTGAGCGATACGCACGGTCTGGTGGCGGCCTTTTACAATATTTTGTACGACGTGCCGCCATATATTCAGGAGCTCATGACGAACCTGTTCCAGATGAATCTGGCCGAATACAACGCGACCGATCGCTGGATACTCCCCATTCCTTCTACCTTCATGATCGACGAATCAGGCATCATCCGTTATGCCCACGTCAACCCGGATTTCATGAAACGCCTGGAGCCGGAGGAAATTCTGGATGAGTTGAGGAAGCTGTGAACGGCCATCGATACGATTCAGGATATATCAAGACAAATCAAGACAAAGACCCATGCGCGGGAGGTGAACTGTGACCCACAAGAGGGTCACTTTTTTCAAAGTGTCCTTCATCATGGGTCACAGTTCAAGGCGCATGGGTCTGGAGTGCTACGATAAAAATGCAGTCGAAAAACACCCTCGTATGAAATAAAATGAAAGCTAACGGGGGGACGGGAGACAATGAAACGGTACGACAAAGCATTTAAAGAAGAAGCAGTCAGATTAAGCGATGAGATTGGATTGCAAAAGGCTGCCGAGCAGTTAGGCGTAGCCTACTACACCTTGCAAGGATGGAGAAAGCAACGAACCCTGCATGGCGACGGCGCGCATATCGGGAGCGGACGAGCTTATGCATCCGCCGATAAGACGGCGCGGGAAATCGAACTGGAGAGAGAAAACAGCGAGCTGCGCCGCGCGAATGAAATTCTCAAGGACGCACTCGGTTTTTTCGCAAAAGACCGGAAGCGGTAAGGCATGCCAGCTCTATGCTTACATCCGTGAACGACGGGATCGATGGACCGTCAAGGAGATGTGCGAGGTACTTGTTGTCAGCGAATCGGGCTACTACCGTAGCCTGAAGCCCACACCTAAACAGGAGCGGCAGCAACTTCTTCTGGTCACAATCAAAGACATCATTGGAGAACATGAAGACAACAGCAATTACGGTGTCCAGCGTATTCTGCTGGCGCTGTCACAAATAGAGATCACGACCAGCTACAGCACCGTCTATCGTCTCATGAAGAAGCACGGGCTGCTGCAGAAAGCGAAGCGTCACCCGAACGGTATTACACGCGAGGATGCCGCAGCTCAAAAGAGCGAGAACCTGATCCAGAGAGACTTCAGCGCCTCGGCACCGAACCAAAAGTGGCTATCGGATATCACCGAAGTTCCTTGTTCAGATGGCAAGCTCTATCTGTCCGCGGTGCTGGATTGTTACAACGGAGAGATCGTCGGCCTTGCCATGGACGACAACATGCGCAAGGAGCTCTGCATCCAAGCCTTTGAGAACGCGTGCAAGGCAAGAAACGCGCGCGGCATGATTTATCACAGTGATCGCGGCAGCCAATTCACAAGTCAGGCATTCCGAGCGTGTCTGGCTAAACGCGGTGCCATTCAGAGCATGAGCGGCACAGGGCGCTGCTATGACAACGCAAGAATGGAAAGCTTCTTTGCTACGCTAAAGAAAGAAAAGCTGTACAAGATCAGAACCGAACACTACCCGATGGCGCAGATCAAATCGATCATCTTCAGATACATTATGGTCTATTACAACAGGCGGCGGGTCTACACCACGAATCCAGGGGGCTGGCCCCCAACGATCTATCGTGAAAGAATGCTGTCACAAGCAGCTTAGCAACAGGATTTCTTCATGAGTGTGTTTTCAAACTGCACTTTTCTTGACAACTCCATTCAAATTTTCTTAACCGCTATTTTAGATTAATCAAATCTTCCCACCTACACCCTTAAACTTATCTACAAAGGCAGATATTTTCTGAAAAACGCTCTGCTTTTTTGTTAAATACTGAGGATTGAGTGGACTCATTTTAGTGAGAATTTCATTAAGCTCTGTTCCATTTTCACTTGCATATTCTCTTCTTAATGAAGTTAAAATATATCTTTTTGCAGCTTCTTCATTAAGATTTTCAGTATTTATTAATTCATCTGCTTCACGTTTTTGCTCCGTTTGAGCAAATGAGAAGAATGCTTCAATAATACTAGCTTTGTCTTGAATACTATCTAGATCAGCTTGATTGATAAAATCAACTACCAAGCTTTCTTTAGCTCGGTTTCCTATACTAGAACGAATTAAGCGACGAACCTCTTCCACCAAGGATGCTTTATCTTTCACTTTTTTGTTGTGCTCAAATATTAGTTCAAGAATGTAATCCAAATTTATCTCTTGGGATTTTAAAAGATCCACTTCAAAAACAACATCATCCCAATCCACAGAGGAAATACCTTTTTCTTTGCCAGTCTTCTCACGGCGAATCCAATCACGAATATCATTGTAGGAAGAACGATAATCTTGAACAGTTCTTTCTTCTAACACTTGAATCTGTTGCATAACAGCTATATCTTCATCTGTTACATAGTGAGTAGACTTAAAATCTTCTACCGCTTCGGGATCAGTCATATCTATTGTTTGTAATGCTTTTAAACCTGAAAACTCATCATAGTTCTGTAGTATATTTTCAACACGCAAATATTCACCAAACAGCTTCACAAAATCTTTCTTATCCTTTTCAGTTTCAATCAAATCCACATCAGGGAAACGTTTCTTTAATTCTTTGACTACGTCAACGTATCCACGACGGGCGTCACCCGTTACCACATCGGTGAATCCTTCCATATACTCTTTATAACTTTTTTCTAGCACCACATTCTTTGTATTTTTATCTCCGAATAGCGTAATTGCGTCTACCGTTGCTTGTTCTAAATCTCTAAAAGTAACAATATTCCCAAAGGTTTTGGTGGAATCATAAATACGATTCGTTCTTGAGAAAGCTTGCATTAAGCCATGATACTTAAGATTTTTATCAACAAATAACGTATTTAATGTAGGCGCATCAAACCCAGTTAAGAACATTCCTACAACAATCAACAAATCAATTTCTTTATCTTTAACTCGCTTAGCAAGGTCGCGATAATAATTTTGAAATTCCTTACTTTCTACGCCGTAGTTGGTCTTAAACATAGCATTATAGTCTTTGATGGCTGAACTCAAAAACTCTTTTGCACTACTATCCATAGCTGTTAGTTCAAACGTTTCATCAAGTATTTCACCTATTGCACTTTGCTCCTCATTAGCGGCGAAGGAGAAGATAGTCGCAATCTTAAGAGGTTTGCTATTCTCATGTTGTATGTTTTTTAAAAGTTCATAGTAAAGTTTGGCTGCGTCAACACTACTCACAGCAAACATGGCATTGAAACCTTGTCCAGTCGCATTTAAACGATGGGTCTTTATTCGGAAATTATGAAGAATATACTGAGAGATTTCTTTAATCCGCTCAGGATGTAGTAATGCTTCTTTATTTTCTGCTGCCGAGAGCTTCTTTTCGTCCTGTTCTTTTTCAATAGATTTGAACTTGGGACGTACATCGTTATAATCTACTTTGAACTTTAATACTTTCTCATCTCTAATGGCATCCGTAATGACATAAGAATGTAACTCTCGGCCAAAGACAGACGCAGTCGTATCAGAGCCTAATGCATTTTGTGGGAATATAGGTGTACCCGTAAATCCGAATTGATAGAACTTCTTAAACTTCTTTTTAATATTTTTTTGCGCTTCACCGAATTGTGACCGGTGGGCTTCATCAAATATGAATACCACTTGCTTATGATAGATAGGTAAGTCCGCTTCGCTTTTCATTAGGTTGTTCAGTTTTTGAATCGTCGTCACAATAATTTTGTTATCATCTTTATCCATGTTACGCTTTAAGCCTGCTGTACTCTCTGAACCATTAACACTGTCAGGAGAAAACCGCTGATACTCTTTAATCGTTTGGAAGTCTAGATCTTTCCGATCTACAACAAAAAATACTTTATCGATAAAATCCAGTTCAGTAGCCAATCTAGCTGCTTTAAAACTAGTAAGCGTTTTCCCTGAACCTGTTGTATGCCAAATATATCCACCGCTTTCAATGGAACTCCACTTACGGGATTGGTATGTACTCTTAATTTTCCACAATATCCTTTCTGCAGCAGCAATTTGATAAGGACGCATGATCAACAGATTATCACTCACATCAAACACGGAATATCGCAATAGAATATTCAACAAAGTATCTTTCTGAAAAAATGTAGCTGTAAAGTCTTTTATATCTTTAATTAAGATATTGTCCGCTTTAGCCCAATTCATCGTGAAATCAAAACTATTTTTGTCCCGTTTCGTCGTATTCGCAAAGTATCGGCTATCTGTCCCATTAGAAATGACGAATATCTGCACATATTTAAAGAGGGAGTTGTCAGAATTAAAACTCTCTTTGCTATAACGATGAACCTGATTAAAAGCTTCACGAATCGCAATCCCGCGCTTTTTGAGCTCTACTTGCACTAACGGTAAGCCATTGACCAAGATAGTTACATCATAACGATTAGTATGCGTTCCTTTTTGTTCAAATTGAGTAATGACCTGCAATTTATTGTTTGCAACATTGTTTTTGTCTACTAGATAAATATTTTGAATATGCCCATCGTCAAACACAAAGTCATAAATATAATCGTCATGGATTTTACGAGTTTTATCAATGTGGTTATCGCTAGGTTTATCTAAGTACTGCTCACAAAATCTAATCCATTCCGCATCGGAAAACTGCATTTGATTCAGACTTTGCAACTGCACACGAGCATTAGCAAGCAAAACTTCAGGAGTTATAATACTTGGTAGATGTTCGTACCCTTGATTAACTAGGTCTTGAATCAATTCTCGCTCTAAGTTAGCTTCTGTTTGATAGCCAACACCTTGTTCTGCTATCTTGCTATACTTATCTAGAACGATATAGTGATTTGATTCTGCGATGGGTTTGTAGTCGCTCATTCATTTCCCCCCTAATAAAATCTAACATTTCTCATCCTATTTGAAACGATACATTTCTTTAATGTTATTCATTAAATACTTCAATACACGTTTATCATCATCTGTCAATTCAAAAGTCTCATCTCCTGAATGCTCTGAATGACTTAATATATTTATAATTCTTGACTCATAAGGATTAATATTCCCATTTGTATCTTTAGGCAAAAGTTCTCCCCAGTTGTCATAACCTAAAAATGTAGATGTTTTTTCCAAAATATTTCTTAAATAAAAAAAATGAAACTTTTTCAACTGATCAGTTTCAATCGCTTTTACAATTTCGGCTTTTAAGTAAAGATGATAGGAAAAAGGAGAATCATTACTTTGGGTAACTAATTCATATTCGCCATCTTCATTTGTTTTAAGAAAATATTTTTTAAATGTACTCTTTTTAAATTCATTATGCAGCACATTATAGAATAATGGATTGTGAGTGGTTATTATAAATTTAAGGTTTGATTCACTGGATTTTATTAATTGCGCAAGATTTACCGCTAATTCAATCAAGCGATTATCATCTAATGAACTTACAGGATCATCTATAAATACATATTCCAGTTTGTCAAATTGATCTGTTTCTCTCTCACTAGGTTCAGCAACATTTAAAATATCAATAACTTGTTCAAGTAGAGAATAGAAGACACACCATACAAAGCTACTCTCTTCTCCTTTTGAAATTTTAATGTTATTTGAACGCTCATCATTACCACGCTGGTATGAAAAAGCTATTTCTGTGAAGGCTCCTACTATAACAGTATTCCCATACTTATCTTTAATAGTTTTTTTCTCATTAAAATGTGGCGTTAATTTTGCACCGGTATAATGTTGGAAATTAGAAATAATATTTCTATCTTGCCCCTGCTCTTCAAAGATCCAGCTTGTAAAAGAATTAGGATGGATTTTAAGTTTTGGCTCAGCATCATATTCTAAGTCATTATCCCAATAAAACAAATCTTCCGTAAAAGCATTGTAATATAGGATCTTTTTACTAACTTCTTCCAATTCGTCTAGCTCCGTATCCTCATCTGCTTTCGGTGCTACTAACGATTTGAATACCCGTGAAAGCCTAGTTTTACCTGTTCCATTAAAAGCGTAAATAAGTTGAACTGTTACATCAGACTCTTTCGCAACTTTAGCTTTTGTTTTAAATTTGGCATCTTTTAACGTTTGTGCAATCTCAGTTAATGAAGCACCCATATTATGCCTTCACCTCCTTTTTCGGAAAGTTAAGAAGCATATTGCGGTCATATTCATATTGCTTTTGACGCAACTCTATTTCCCGAGCTAACCCCTCAGTAATTGAGGAAGTCATGGCGTCGAATTTGTCTAAAATAGATGCGATGCGATCTTGTTCTTCTATGGGTGGAATCGGGATTTCAAAAGTTCTTAGAGCTTTCAACCCCAAGTTTTTTATTGTCGAACCCGTCTTTTGAGCTTCAAAATATTTTTTTGAAAAATCGGTTTGTAAGAAATAGAACAGATATTTTGAATGAATTTCGGATGATTTAATATTAAAAAAGGCAACAGATTTCCCCAGTACAATTTTTTCATTGTTATATAATGAAACACTCCCGACTGTCCCGTTGATAGACAAAAAGACAGTATTTTGGACTGTAAACAACATCCCATGTTTTTTATACATGGAATCATCCACTTTTTTCGTCTTGTCATTATAAACTATTACCCCATTATCTAGATTGTTTCCATTGATAAAATAATAATCCCCATTATCATCATATTGTGGAGTTCCATGTAAGCCATCGCCAATTACACATAAATCCCCCAACGTTTTCCACTTAACCTCACCCTCTTCAAAAGTCAACAACTTATCACGATAATACTCATATTGCTTCTTACGAGCAGTAAGCTCTGCTGTAAGCTCTGCTGTAAGCACTGCTGTAAGTTCTGAGAAGGCGTCCAAAATACGGACTATTTCTTTTTGGATATGAAGGGGTGTATACGGTAAGATAAAAGTACCCAAAATGATCAAACGGATTTCCCCAAAAAAATCGTGCAAAATTCCCCACTTTAATCGTGAGGAAATAGACCGAATCTAGCAACTCCGTTACCCTGTTCGTA